>Ga0102592_1000105_pt1 | contig 257539 bp, 228 predicted proteins | sample AraplaCol_mMF_r2_FD_76861 | JGI IMG/M metagenome (GOLD analysis project Ga0102592, IMG submission 76861) | Arabidopsis root microbial communities from North Carolina, USA - plate scrape MF_Col_mMF_r2 (SPADES assembly) (version 2) | ecosystem: Host-associated > Plants > Roots > Endosphere...
CTCCCGTAGGAGTTTGGGCCGTGTCTCAGTCCCAATGTGGCTGATCATCCTCTCAGACCAGCTATGGATCGTCGCCTTGGTAGGCCTTTACCCCACCAACTAGCTAATCCAACGCGGGCTCATCCTTGACCGATAAATCTTTCTCCCGAAGGACACATACGGTATTAGCACAAGTTTCCCTGCGTTATTCCGTAGTCAAGGGTAGATTCCCACGCGTTACTCACCCGTCTGCCGCTCCCCTTGCGGGGCGCTCGACTTGCATGTGTTAAGCCTGCCGCCAGCGTTCGTTCTGAGCCAGGATCAAACTCTCATGTTGAGAATTCAATCTCGACTAAATCACGTTCTTTGAATCGACGAGAACTTCACACCTGTTTTCCAGGACATAAGCCGAAACAAATATCCGAAAACCAGTGTAACTTCTCTTGATAAACGTGACCGTCAAAGTCTCTTTCAAAGAACCGAAATCTCTTCCGATCCCGCAAGCTCCGCCGCCCACGTTTCTCTTTCTTCCAATCTTCAATTGTCAAATAACAGACGAACCCTAAAGCCGTCGACAAAACCCGTTCCAAACTCGCGCCCAGAACACAAACCAGCAATCCGCCAATCCGCTTGAGGTTCTTTAGAACGAAAGACTTCGTCGCCAGCAGCGCCGCCGCCCTCGTTCAGTGAGGGGGCTTATAGAACTAACCCCTTTTCCAAGTCAACACACCTAGCCAAAGTTTTTTGACATTTTTGTAACAGGTTGATTCGGCTGGGGTTTTTGTCGGTGGATATTATCCACAGGGCGGATTCCCGGGACAGATTCCTGGAAAATCCTTTACCGGCCGGTCAAAAATCGATCGGAAAGTCGTTCTCAACCCCGAAAGATCGCGAAAAAACAGCGCCTTGAGCCGATTTATGGTTAACAGAGGATTAAACCGTCTCCGACCGGCGAGCTCTAAATTTCCGTCACAAATCAGCGGCTGACATTTCGGAACCTATCATCGACTTGGGTGTTTTCTTTCCCATTGAAGGAAGGAGACCGACATGGCTGCCAATACCGATGATATCAGAGCAACTGTCAGCAAGGACATCGCCGCACTCCAACAGGAAGTCTCGCGCCTGCAGAAGATGATTTCCGCTCAAGGCGCCGAAGCCTATTACGAAGTACGCGGCCGCGCCGGCAAGGCATACGACGAAGCCCTGCCCCGGGCAAAGAACGCCGTCGCCCAAATCAGGGCCGAAGGTGCGGCCGCCGCCGGCGCCGCCCGCGAGCATCCGACCGCAACGACCACTGCGCTGGCGCTTGCCGGCGCCATTGGCTTCCTCGCCGGATATCTGCTTTCCGGCAGTTCGCAGCCGCAGCCTCGCCACTGGTGGCGCTAAACAGACCACAGCCACCCATAAACCGGTTTTTACGCACCCGCCGATCCGTTTTTCGGCAGGGTGCGTAAATGCTTATGTCTTACAAAAACCAATTTTTAATGTGAGCTATGGGAACATAAAAAACGAAGGGAGGATCATCATGGAAAACAAGAGGGCCAACTGCATCATCGAAGTCAGCGTCGACGGCGCCAATGGCCGTCACGCGGTCGGCATCATGAATATGCGCCAGGCACTCGACCTGCCGGAAATGCCAAGCCTTTCTTATACACATCCGGACCCGGTCAAGGCCGCCGCCGGTATTGTCGTGAGCCGCCAAGAACTGGCGGGCTTCATGGCCTGCCACTGAGGCAGCGTTACCCTGTCAAAGCCCTGACGGCGCTTTATCCCAAAGCGCCGAAATTGTTTTGCGGCGTCTTTATATTCCCCTCGTTTTTTTGTTCCGATTGCTGGCATCCTTGTTCCGTTCATGCCAAGAAACGGCATCAAAAGCAGTACAAGGACGGCAGATGAGGGAGCGGCGCCCACCGCATAAGACGCGCGAGCGGACAAAGCCCGCCGATAACGCCGCGGCTAAGCGGGTTACCCTTCCCCGTGCCCTTTCCAAGCTCGGTTATTGCTCCCGCACCCAGGCCGAACGGCTGATTGCCGAAAACCGCGTTGCCGTCGACGGCCGCACGGTCAGCGAGACCTCGGCATGGGTCGATCTTAGCACTGCCAGGATCAGCATCGACGGCCTGGTCATCGCTGCCGAAGCGAAAATCTATCTGATGCTCAACAAGCCCCGCGGTCTCGTCACCACCCGCCACGATCCCGAAGGCAGGCCGACGGTATATGATTGCCTCAGGGATTTCGACATCCCGCATCTCTCTCCGGTCGGCCGGCTCGACAAGGCGAGCGAGGGCCTGCTGCTTTTCACCAACGACACCGAATTCGCTCAGATCCTGCTCGATCCGGTCACGCATGTGACGAAGACCTATCATGTCCAGATCGACGGCATCATGGACGACGAGGGCATTGCCGCGATGACATCGGGCATCCGCCACGACGGCGAGTTGCTGACGGCAACCGCCGCACGGCGCCTGCGCCAGGGCGACAGGAACTCATGGATCGAGGTTGAGCTGGACGAGGGCCGCAACCGCCAGATCCGCCGCATGCTGGAAGCGCTCGGAAGCGAATGCCTGCGCCTCGTGCGCGTTGCAATCGGCGGGCTCGCACTCGGCGAACTGCCGAAAGGCGCGGTGCGTGCCCTGACAGAGACGGAATTGCAGGCATTGCGCCGGAAGGCCGGGATGGAAAAGGCGAGACGCAATTGACTGAAATGACGGAGATGGCGCCGCACGATTTCTGGCAGGAGATTCACCCGTCGGGCACCTTTGCCGATGATGGCGAGTTCACCTCCTTCTATGTCGCCGTTCTCGAAGACGGCCGCCAGCTTCGCCTGCCGATCCGCGCGCTGGCGGATGGCGATCACGCTCTCGCTTCGCTGATCGTCAACCAGGCGAGCTTCGCCGTTCTCGATGCGTTCGCCGAAAGCCTCGCCGAAAAGATCAGGCCGATGCGCATCGATATCGTCGCCGGTCTGCCGACCCTCGGCCTGACGCTGGCCGCCGCCGTGGCGCAAAAGCTCGGCCACAGCCGCTACGTCCCGCTCGGAACCTCACGCAAATTCTGGTATCGCGACGAGCTCTCCGTTGCCCTGTCCTCGATCACCACGCCGATGCAGCAGAAACGCCTCTATATCGATCCGCGCATGCTGCCGCTGCTCAAGGGACGGCGCGTCGCGCTGATCGACGATGTGATTTCCAGCGGCACCTCGATCGTCGCGGGCATCAACCTGCTGACAGGCTGCGGCATCGAACCCGCCGTCATCGCCGCCGCCATGCTGCAATCGGAGCGCTGGCGCGAAAGCCTCGCGGCCGCTGGGCCGCAATGGACCACGCGCACCGTCGGCGTCTTCGCAACGCCTATTCTGGAGCGGAACGAAGCAGGCCGCTGGCAGGCACCATCGGCCAGACGCGGGACATGAGGATTGTTCTTCTTTGCTTGAGGGCGCCTCTGTCCAGCCTCGGCTTGACTTCCCCAGCAATAAAACTAGAGCAGGAAGTCTTCACCCAATAATCAAGGATAGTCGAGCGCCGTGCGAATTCTCTCCGAAGCCCATTTCCCCGAATTGCCGAACTATTATCGCGGCAAGGTGCGCGAGAATTACGATCTTCCGGACGGACGCCGTATCATAATCAGCACCGACCGGCTGAGCGCTTTCGACCGCATCCTTACCTGCATCCCCTATAAGGGCCAGGTCCTGACGCAGACAGCGCGCTTTTGGTTCGAGGCGACGAAGGACATCTGCCCCAACCACGTTCTCGACTATCCGGATGCGAATGTCGTCATCGGCAAGCGGCTCGACATCCTGCCGGTCGAGATCGTCGTGCGCGGTTATCTCGCCGGCACCACCGGTACCTCGATCCTGACGCTTTATAAAAAGGGTGAGCGCGAGATGTACGGCATGCGTCTGCCCGACGGCATGCGCGACAACCAGATCCTGCCCGAGCCCGTCATCACGCCGACCAGCAAGGAATTCGACGGCGGCCATGACGAGCCGCTGACGCCTGCCGAAATCGTCAGCCGCGGCCTTTTGACCAAGGAGCAGTGGGACACTCTGTCGGGATATGCGCTCGCCCTTTTTGCGCGCGGCCAGGAAATGGCGGCCAAGCGCGGTCTGATCCTCGTCGACACCAAATATGAATTCGGCACCGATGGCGACGGCAACATCATTCTCGCTGACGAGATCCACACCCCCGATAGTAGCCGTTACTGGCTTGCCGAAAGCTACCCGGCAAGTTTTGCCGCCGGAAAACGTCCGGAAAGTTTCGACAAGGATTTCGTCCGCGCCTGGGTTGCCGAGCGCTGTGATCCCTATAAGGACGAGATCCCTGAAATTCCTGTCGAACTGATCGAGCAGACCTCGGCCGTCTATATCAAGGCTTACGAGGCGATTACCGGCGAGCGCTTTGTTCCCGACAATAGCGGCGAGACGCCGCTTGCCCGCGTGCGAGGCAGCCTCGCTCCCTATTTCCCTTGACATGGCGATACATGAAAGCTGCCAGGCCGAGCATTGGCTTGGCAGCCTCCCTCCAATCGCGCTAGCATCAGAAAAAAGGGGCATCGGGCTCGGCCGGGCGGGGGACAGATGACGAGAAGGCCGAGACGCAAAGCCGAGGAAACGCGGGAGGACATCCTCTCCATGGCAGAGGTGCTGTTTCGTGAGCGCGGTTACCTCGCGGTGTCAATCGCCGATATCGCCAGTGCATTGCACATGTCACCCGCCAATGTCTTCAAGCATTTCCGTTCCAAGGTCGCGCTGGTCGATGCGATCGCCGGACGCCATCTCGACAATGCCACCGAGCGTTTCGCAGCCTTCGACCAGAATCTGCCGCCGAAGGAGCAATTGCTCCGCTTCGTCCTGCGCCTGCTGGAAGGTCATCTGCAGGACATTCAGAAAAATCCTTACATCTTCGAAATGGTGCTTTCGACGATCGAGGCCAAACTCGAGGCCGGCAACCGTTATCGCGCCCGAATCGAGTTGAAGCTCGGCGAGATCATCCGCGAGGGTATCGCGGAGGGGCGTTATCATTGCCGCGATCCCGAGCGCGCCGCACACACCGTCGCAGACCTCCTGGCCTGCGTATTGCACCCCATCCTCATCGCCCGCGACGACAAGGAAACCCTCGTGCACCGCGCCGAGGATATCGTCGGCTTTGTCGATGCCGCACTGCAAAATAACGCTTGCTAAGTGACGATTGCTGACTTACGTCACTTCATAAAGCTTTTGTTAAATTCGGATAATGGCATTTGAAGCCAGATCAATCCTGACGCTTATATAAGCCTGCGTTCGGCCGGGCCGAGCCTGCGGATTGAACGCCGATTGCCACCGAACAGGGAATTCAGAATGATACGGCGTGCCCTCCTCCTCTCCACGGCCCTGGCGTTCGGCGCATTGCTCGCCGCCTGCAGCGACAATGCCGGCAAGCCCGCCGGCAATGCCGGTGCGGGCGCAGCACAACAGGCCTCGCCCGTCGGCGTGATCACCCTGAAAAAAGCCAGTTTCCCGATCACGACGATCCTTCCCGGCCGCGCCGAGACATTTCAGACAGCCGATATCCGGCCGCAGGTAAGCGGCCTTATCCGCGAGATCGCCTTTAAAGAAGGCGGCGAGATCAAGAAGGGCGACCTTCTCTACCAGATCGAGGATGCGCCCTATATCGCCGCCGTCGAGCAGGCCAAGGCGGCAATCTCCAAGGCGCAAGCCAGCGTGCCGAGCGCTGAAAGCAATCTCGACCGCTATCAGCGCCTCGTCGGCAGCGGCGCCACCCAGATCGAATTCGAAACAGCAAAGACGACGCTGCTCCAGGCCAAGGCCGAAGTCGAGTCGGCGAAGGCAGCACTTTCCGCCGCCCAGATCGACCTCGACCATACCAAGATCATCGCCCCCTTCGACGGCGTCATCGACCAGACGGCCTATAATGTCGGCAACGTCGTCTCGGCCAACCAGACGACGGCGCTGACGACGATCCGCCAGCTCGATCCGATCTACATCTCGCTGACGGAATCGAGCACCAACCTCTTGAAGCTGCGCGACGCGATGACCGCCGGCGACATCAAGGGTGCAGACAACGTCGCCTTCCACCTGATCCTCGAAGACGGCAAGGAATATAACCAGCAGGGCAAGCTCGACATGTCGAAGCAGGTGGTCAGCGAGACCACAGGCACCTTCATCATCCGCGTGCTCTTTCCCAATCCCGATCGCATCGTCCTGCCCGGCATGTATGTCCGGGCAACCGTCGAGCTTGGCGCCGAGGCCGGTTATGCATTGCCGCAGCTGGCGACGAGCCGTGATGCCAACGGCCGGCTGACGGCACAGTTCATTTCCGCCGAAGGCAAGGTCGAAACCCGTGCCTTCGAGAACAGTTCGCCCTCCAACAATTCCTGGCTCGTGACCGAAGGCATCAAGGACGGCGATCAGCTGATCGTCAGCGGCCTGCAATCGATCACATCAGGCATGCCGGTGAAACCGGTCCCGATGAAGATCAACGACAATGGCGTGGTCGTGGCTGCCGAGCAGCCAGCGGCCGGTGATGCTGAGAAGCCTGCAGCGAAATAATCGCTGAAGCCCCGCATCGTCACCGTCTCAGCCGCACAGGAACAACCGATGGCCAAGTTTTTCATCCGACGTCCGATTTTCGCCTGGGTCATTGCGATCACCATCATGCTCGCCGGCCTGCTGGCGATCTTCACGCTGTCGATCTCGCAATATCCCGACATCGCCCCGACGACGGTTCGCATCAACGCCACCTATCGCGGCGCCAGCGCTGAGACCGTCGAAAAATCGGTGACGACGATCATCGAGGATGGCATGACCGGCCTCGACGATCTCACATACATGACCTCAACCTCATCGACGGGCTCGGCCAGCATCCAGCTCACCTTCGGGACGAGCGCCGATCCCGATATCGCCCAGGTGCAGGTGCAGAACAAGCTGCAGCTGGTTCAGTCGCAGCTTCCAAGCGACGTCATCGATGCCGGCATCAGCGTCACCCGCTCGACCTCGAGCATCCTGCTCGTCGGCTCGCTGGTTTCGACCGACGGCAAGCGCAACTCGGTCGATCTCGGCAACATCATGTCGACGTCCATCGAGGATCAGATCCAACGCCTGGAAGGCGTTGGCAGCATCAACGTCTTCGGTTCGGGATACGCCATGCGCGTCTGGCTCGATCCCTTCAAGCTCTTGAAGTACCAGTTGACGCCGAGCGACGTCACATCAGCCATCCAGGCGCAGAACACCCAGGTCTCCGTTGGTTCGCTCGGCGCCCAGCCGGCTACCCCCGGCCAGCAGATCAACGTCACCATCACCGCCCAAAGCCAGCTGACCACCGTCGCCGACTTCGAGCACATCATCCTGAAGGTCGAAAAGGACGGCGCGACCGTGCGCCTGAGCGATGTCTCGCGCATCGAGATCGGTCAGGAAAGCTACGGCGGCGGTTCGCGGTATAACGGCCAGCCGTCGACCGGTTTTGCCGTCAACCTGGCGATTGGCGCCAACGCCATCGATACCGCCGCCCGTGTGCGCTCCGCGCTCGAGGTCATCGGCCGCGGCCTGCCGGCAGGTGTCGCGATCACCTATCCCTACGACACCACGCCCTTCGTCGAGCTGTCGATCGAGAAGGTCGTCCATACCCTGATCGAGGCGATCGTGCTGGTTTTCGTCGTCCTCCTCATCTTCCTGCAGAACCTGCGGGCGACGCTGATCCCGACGATTGCGGTGCCCGTGGTGTTGCTCGGCACCTTCGGAGTGCTGGCGGTCACCGGCTACTCGATCAATACGTTGACGATGTTCGCCATGGTGCTGGCGATCGGCCTTCTTGTCGACGACGCCATCGTCGTCGTCGAAAACGTCGAACGCATCATGACCGAAGAGAAGCTCTCGCCACTTGAGGCGACGGAAAAATCGATGGGAGAGATCACCGGCGCCATTGTCGGCATCGCGCTCGTGCTGACTGCCGTCTTCATTCCGATGGCCTTCTTCGGCGGTTCGACCGGCATCATCTATCGCCAGTTCTCGATCACCATCGTCTCGGCCATGCTGCTGTCGGCGCTCGTCGCCCTGGTGCTGACGCCTGCACTTTGCGCCACAATGCTGAAGCCGGTCGGCGAACACAGGAAACACCGCGTCGGCGACTGGTTCAACCGCAACTTCACGCGCTCGACCAACGGCTATATCAGCGCCATCGGCTATCTGCTGAAGCGGCCGATCCGCGTCATGCTGGTCTTCCTCCTCGTCGGCGCCGGCTGCGCCTATCTCTTCACCCGTCTGCCGAGCTCCTTCCTGCCTCAGGAAGATCAGGGCGTGCTGTTGACCATCGTCACCACGCCGCCGGGCTCGACCACGCAGCAAACCCAGGCAGTCGTCGAGAAGGTTGAGAAATACTATCGTGAAAACGAGAAGGACGCCGTCGAATCCGTGTTTGGCGCGCTCGGCTTCGGCTTCAACGGTTCCGGCCAGAACAGCGCCATCGTCTTCACCAAGCTCAAGGATTTCGCACAGCGCACCGATCCGACGCTGAGCGCCCAGTCGGTCGTCAACCGCGCGTTGCGCAGCTTCTTTGCCATCCGCGAGGCGCAGGTCTTCGCGCTCCTGCCCCCGGCGATTCAGGGTCTCGGCGTATCGAGCGGCTTCTCCATGTATCTCGTCGACACCGGCGGCCACGGCAACGACGCCCTGACGGCCGCCTCCAAGCGGCTGATCCAGATGGGCAACACCTCGGGCAAGATCGTGGCGCTGCGCAGCAGCAACAAGGAAGTCGAGCCGCAGATGCGCATCGTGCTCGATCAGGAGAAGATCGGCGCTATGGGCGTCGACATCGCCTCGGTCAACTCGATGCTGTCGATCATCTTCACCGGCCGCGACGTCAACGACTTCACGCTGAACGGCGAGATCAAGCCGGTCTATGTTCAGGGCGATGCGCCCTTCCGCATGCAGCCGGATGATCTCGACCATTGGTACGCGCGCAACACTGCCGGTGAAATGGTACCCTTCTCCGCCTTTACCAAGACGGAGTGGGTGAAAGGCGCGCCATCGCTTGCCCGCTTCAACGCCGTTAGCGCCATTCCGCTCGACGGCGCTTCCGCACCCGGTGTCTCCTCCGGCGATGCGATGAACGAAATGGAAGCGCTGACCGAACAGCTCGGCGGCGGTTATACGGTCGCCTGGCAGGGCATCTCCTATCAGGAGCGCCTTTCCGGTTCGCAGGCGCCGATGCTCTACGCGATCTCGGTTCTCGTCGTCTTCCTCTGCCTGGCGGCACTTTACGAAAGCTGGTCGATCCCCTTCTCGGTGATCATGGCGGTACCCGTCGGCATTCTCGGGGCACTGGCGGCGGCAACGCTCTTCGGCCAGGCAAACGACGTCTATTTCAAGGTCGGCCTGCTCACCACCATAGGGCTGGCGGCGAAGAACGCGATTCTGATCGTCGAATTCGCCAAGGACCGTATGGAAAGCGGCATGGGGCTCTACGAAGCCACGCTGGAGGCGGCAAGATTGCGCCTGCGGCCGATCATCATGACCTCACTTGCCTTCATTCTCGGCGTCGTGCCGCTGGCGATCGCGACTGGCGCTGGCTCGGCGGCACAGAACGCCATCGGCATAGGCGTTCTCGGCGGCATGCTGGCGGCGACGATGCTCGGAATTTTCTTCGTACCGTCCTTTTTCGTTGTCATCCGACGCATCTTTGCCACACGCGGCAAAAATGCGGCAGGAGTGTGATATAAATGCACTGTGATAATGCTGTTCCGATTGCTACATTGCGCCCGACTGCTTCGGTGTGTGTTTTTGGTAACGAGGCGCGGCGCGCGTTAGTGAAGCATGAAGCTTCGGACAAGAATTGACTTGCTCGAGTACAGGATGAAATGAATGGTATCTCTTCGTTTTGCCACCCCGGCATTATTGTTATTGTTGTCGGGCTGCGTTGTTGGCCCGGATCATGTTCCTCCTGAAATGCCGCTGCCCGCCAAATTCGGAGAAGGCGGAACGAAGAGTGATGGTGATGTTGCTACCGCAGCCTGGTGGACCGCCTTCAACGATTCGAGGCTGAACGGCTACGTCAACGCGGGCCTTGAGCAGAACCTGACAGTCCAGCAGGCGATCGAACGCATCAATGCGGCCTCCGCCGCCGTCACCACCGCCGGAGCCGGCGGCCTTCCGAACCTGACGGTTGGCGCGTCGCACACGATCAGCGGTCAGAAGGGCGAACTGCGCACGCAACTCGACACGCGCAACACCAGCGCCGGCGACGTCCAGCTGAGCTGGCTGCTCGATCTCTTTGGCCTCTACAAGCGCAGCACCGAAAGCGCGCTCGCTTCGCTCGATTCCGCTTACGCATCGGCTGATGTCGCCAAGCTGACCCTCGTCCAGGACCTGGTCTCGAGCTATATCGACGTTCGCTACTATCAGCAGCGCCTGGCGCTTTCGAAGGCCAACCTGAAGTCTCGTCAGGAAACCTACGAACTGACCAAGTTCCAGCTTGAAGCCGGCGCCGCCTCGCGTCTCGACGTCGTTCAGGCCGAAGGCCTCGTACAGTCCACGCTCGCCGAAATTCCGGGCCTTGAAACCAACATCCGCATATCAGCCCATCACATCGCCACGCTGCTCGGCCTGCCGGCCTCGGCCCTCGTCGACGAACTGCTGAGGGGCGCCGGTCAGCCGGTATTCCGCGGCGGCATCAACTCCGGCATCCCGGCCGATCTGATCCGCAACCGTCCCGACATTCGCGTCGCCGAGCGTGATCTCGCCGCCGCAACGGCCAATATCGGTGTTGCCCAGGCCCAGCTCTATCCGAGCATCTCGCTCAGCGGCTCGATCTCGCCATCCTACATCAACCAGCGCGGCGTCCACGGTGGCCTGACCCCCTGGTCCTTCGGTCCGACCCTCAACCTGCCGATCTTCGATGGCGGCCGCCTGCGCGCCAACGTCAAGTCGGCCCAGTCCGATGCCGCTACGGCCTACCTCAACTGGAAGTCGACGGTGCTGACCGCCGTCGAACAGGTCGAGAACGCGCTTGCGGCTGTCCGGCGCGACGCCCGTACGGTCGCCGCACTTCAGGCCCAGGTCAAGACCACCCAGGAAACGCTCGAGCTTTCCACCGCATCCTACAAGGACGGCGCCTCTTCACTGCTCGACGTTCTCGACGCGCAGCGCCAGGTTTCGCTGGCTCAGGCAAGCCTTGCCCAGTCCGTCCAACAGATGGCCAAGGACTACGTCTCGCTGAACATCGCAGTCGGCGGCGGCTATGCGCCCGGCGGCAAGACCACCGCACCCAATACCACAGCAGCGGTGAAGCCCGCCAAGAGCTGATCGGCGTTTGGCCCTTCTGAAAAGGCAGAGCCCCGCGATCGTCTCGCGGGGCTTTTTCGTTGCCGCCGAACTCTCCTCCAGCTAATTACACACAGGACGAATTTGGATTCGACAAGCTGAGATAGCTGAGGTAAGCCTTTGATTAAACGATTAATCAGAGCGCCGTCGATTATGGCTCCATCGCGTTCGGGACCAAATCTCAGCAGGATAGCGACGTCGCTCGGCGTCTCCGTCGCCACGGTCTCCAATGCGCTCTCCGGCAAGGGCCGGGTCTCCGGCCAATTGATCGAAAGAATCCGTGAACATGCAGCCGAGCTCGGCTATGTCCCAAGCCAGGCCGGCAGGGCGCTCAGGACCGGCCGCAGCGGCGTTCTCGGCCTGGTGCTACCCGATATCGCCAATCCGCTGTTCCCGAAGATCGCTCAGGCGATCGAATTCGCCGCCTCGGCTGCGGGTTACGGCGTGCTGATCGCGGATTCCCGCGGCGATATCGCCACCCAGACCGAAGCGATCGACCGTCTGGTCGAGCGTGGCGTCGATGGCATGATCGTCATTCCCCGCCGCGCCACCCGCATCTCGTCCACCACCTGTCCGGTCGCCATCATCGACACTCCCTCGACGCCGGGCAACACCGTTTCCGCCGATCATTGGCAGGGCGGCCGCGAAATCGCCGACCACCTCGCGGATCTCGGCCATCGCCACATCCTCATCATCGGCAACAATCAGGAATCCAGCGTTCAGAACGACCGCGTCGGCGGCATCCGCGCCGGCATGCGCCCGGGCATGCATTCCGAAACACTATGGATCGATAGGCTCGAGCAGGATGGCGGCAGGGGCTGCCCGCTCGGCCTTGCCGAAAAGGCCAGGCAGGGATTCACCGCTTTCGCAGCCCTTTCCGATTTGCAGGCGCTACGCGCGCTGACGGAGTTACAGCAGGCCGGCGTCAACGTTCCCGCCGATGTCAGCGTCACCGGCTTCGACGACCTCATCTGGTCGCCTGTTGTCACGCCGTCGCTGACGACGGTGCGGATGGACATGGATAGGATTGCCGGGATTGCCGTGTCGGCGCTGGTCGCTACGATAAGAGCAAACCGCATCCGGGAGGGCATGCTCGTTACCGCGGAGATCGAACGCGTTGCCATGCAGTTGATCGTCCGCCAATCATCCGGGCCTGCGAAGCCGGCACCAGAAACCTCAGAGCCGAAAACCTGAGAGATGGGGAACGTGTAAGATGAAAAAAGCTCCCATTGCCTCGGCAGTACTCCTGCTTGATACCATGCCCGGCCCAATCGAGACCGAGATCGATGTAGGCCTGCCGCCACACGGCGCGCTCGCCTGCGATCTACCAGTTGCCGACACGGCAAGTCTCAAACGGTTCGGATGAAATCATGGGCGTCTGGATCGACACGGACATGGGCTTCGACGACATCGCCGCCATTCTGGTGGTGGGACAGTCGGAATTCGAGATCGACGGCCTATCGCTGGTCTTCGGCAATACGCCGCTGCCGCAGGTAAGAATGAATGCCGCCGGCGCCGCCAGCGCCTTCGGCTGGAACTTCCCCATCCACACCGGTCGCGCCATGCCCGTTCTCGGCAAGCTTGAGACCGCTCAGGCGATCCTTGGGGAAACCGGCATCCCGACATCAGGCAAGAGCCTGCCGCAGGCACCCGCCCTTGCCGAAAGCGATGCCTTCACAGGGCTCTGCCGCTGGCTGGAACGCCAGGGCCAGCACCGCATCCTGGCGCTCGGCCCGCTCACCAACATCGCTGCCGTGGCGCTCGCCCGGCCTGATCTTGCCGCCCGCATCACCGAACTCGTCTGGATGGGCGGCGGCGTCACATCAGGCAACCATACGGCCTCCGCCGAGTTCAACGCACTTGCCGACCCGGAAGCGCTTTCGATCGTCATTGCCCACGGCCTGCCGCTGCGCATGGTCGATCTCGATCTCTGCCGCAAGGTGCTGGCAAGGCCCGAGGATGCCGAGCCGGTGCGCAATGCCGGCGGCGCCAATGCCGAGCTGATCGCGGATATGTTCTCAGGCTATATCCGCATCGCCACCAGCCGCGGCCGCCCCGCCATGGCGATCTACGATCCCTCCGCCGCCGTCGCCTTTGTCGCCCCCGATATCGTCAGCTTCCGTCCCGCGCGCATCGACGTCGAGCTGCAGGGCGCCCTCACCCGTGGCCGCACCGTTGTCGAGACCCGCGCCACACATGCGAGTTTCAATGCCCAATTCGCCGCCGACATCGATGCTGACATGGCCCGTGTCATCATTCTCGCTGCCCTGGTCAACGAGGCCCGCAAATGAACGCCAGCCCTCGCCAGGAACCCGCCGACCTCAATGATCCCGCTTTGCGCGCCCGCGCCGTTACTGCTGCGCGCGGCGATGCCCCCTTCGACGTGCTGATCACCGGCGGCCGGTTGCTCGATGCGGTGACGGGCCTGATCCGCGAGGCCGATATCGGCCTTGTCGGTGCGCTGATCGCCAGTGTCCATGCGCCGGCAAACCGAACGGATGCCGCCGAGATCATCGATGCGACGGGCAGCATCCTGACGCCCGGCCTGATCGACACGCACATGCATGTCGAAAGTTCGATGGTGACACCGGCCGAATATGCTAGCGCCGTTTTGGCGCGCGGCGTCACATCAATCGTCTGGGATCCGCATGAATTCGGCAACGTCCATGGTCTCGACGGCGTGCGCTGGGCGATCGAGGCCGCGCGTTCCCTGCCGCTGCGCATGATCCTGCTCGCCCCCTCCTGCGTGCCGTCTGCGCCGGGCCTGGAACTTGCCGGCGCCGATTTCGATGCCACCGTCGTCGCCGAAATGCTGCGCTCCTCGACAGTCGGCGGCGTCGCCGAGGTCATGAATATGCGCGGCGTCATCGACGGCGATCCACGCATGACTGATATCGTCAATGCCGGCCTTGCCGCCGGCAAGCTCATCTGCGGCCACGCACGCGGCCTCGAAGGCGCCGATCTCAATGCCTTCATGGCATCAGGTATCACCTCCGACCATGAACTCACCTCCGGTGCCGATTTCCTCGCCAAGCTTTCCGCCGGCCTGACAATCGAGCTGCGCGGCTCTCACGATCATCTGTTGCGGGAATTCGTCGAGGTTCTGAACGGTCTCGGCCACCTGCCCCCGACCGTGACGCTCTGCACCGACGACGTTTTTCCCGATGAGCTTCAGGAAGGCGGCGGCCTCGACGACGTCGTCAGGCGCCTGGTGCGCTACGGCATGAAGCCGGACTGGGCGATCCGGGCCGCGACCTTCAACGCCGCACAGCGTCTGAAGCGTCCCGATCTCGGCCTTGTCGCCGCGGGCCGCCGGGCCGACATCGTGCTCTTCGAGGACCTTACGGATTTCCGGGCGCGGGTGGTCGTATCAGGCGGCCGCGTCGTCGCTCACAACGGCCGCATGCAGCGTGCCGTCCAGCAGATTGATTCGGCGCCGCTCGTCAATTCGGTGAAGCTGCCGCCGCTGACCGAGGATGATTTCCGCATTCCGGCGACGGGCGAGCGTGTCCGTGTCGCCACCATCGACCGGCCACGCTTCACGCAATGGGGCGAGGTCGAAACCGAGGTGCGGGATGGTTTCGTCGTGCCGCCGGCCGGTAGCGCCATGATCGCCGTCGCCCATCGTCACGGCAAGGCCGACGGCACCCCACGCGTCGGTTTCCTCACCGGCTGGGGCGAATGGCGCGGCGCCTTCTGCACCACCGTCTCGCATGACAGCCACAACCTCACCGTCTTCGGCGGCAATGCGCGCGACATGATGCTCGCCGCCAACGCCGTCATATCAGCCGGCGGCGGCATGGCGGTCGCCAAAGACGGTCGAATCGAAGCGCTCCTGCCGCTGCCACTCTCCGGCCTGGTGACGGATGCAGCGCTTGAGGACACAGCCCTGACCTTTACCGATATCCGCAAGGCCATGGACAAGATCGTCGACTGGAAACCGCCCTATCGGGTCTTCAAGGCCTGCTTCGGCGCCACACTCGCCTGCAATGCCGGCCCGCACCAGACGGACCGCGGGATTGCCGATGTGGGGACGGGGAGAGTGATGGAGAGTCCGGTGCTGGAAGCTTGGTAAGTCAGGACGCACAGATCATAATGCGAAGGAGTGCTGCTGTAGCCCAAACACCAGTCATGCCTTCAACTCCCGCTCCACCAACGCCACCCAATAAGCCGTCCCGTATCCAAGCGCCCCATCGTTGAAATCATAAGCCGTATTGTGATGCAACGCCCCGTCCACCGCCGGCCCATTGCCGAGCCAGACGTAACAACCCGGCGCATTCTGCGCGAAGAAAGCGAAATCGTCGCCCGCCGTCGACGGCGGAAAGCTTGTCAGCACCTTTCCGCCGAACGCCGATCGGGCCGCTGCGAGCGCCCGCGCGGTCGCATCCGGATCATTGATGACAGGCGGAATCCGCCGCTCGAATGCATAGTCGACTGATATGCCGTACATAGCAGCAGTGCCATGCGCCAGTCGGCCGATCTCGGTCTCCAACTGATCGCGCACCTCGGGCGAATAAGCTCGCGCCGTTCCGCCGATCTCGACCGTATCCGGAATGACGTTCAGCGCCTTCGGGTCGCCTGCCTGCAGGGAGCAGGCGCTGACGACGGCCGGCTGCAGCGGATCGACCACCCGTCCGACGATCGTCTGCAGCGACGACAGGAAGGTGCCGGCGGCCGTGATTGGATCGCGCCCGAGATGTGGCTTGGCGCCGTGTGTGCCGGTCCCACGAAAGGTCGTGCGCCAGCTATCGGAGGAGGCAAGCTGCGGCCCCTCGACCACGGCGATCTCATCGACCGCAAGTCCTGGCATATTGTGCAATCCATAAACGGCATCGCACGGAAAAAGCCGAAACAGCCCCTCCTCGACCATGCGCCTGGCTCCGCCCCGCCCCTCTTCGGCGGGTTGGAAGATGAAATGCACCGTGCCGGAAAAATTCCGCGTCACCGCCAGATGCCGCGCGGCGCCAAGAAGCATCGCCGTATGTCCATCGTGCCCACAGGCGTGCATCTTGCCGGGTACGGTCGATTTATAAGGCCGCTCCACCAGCTCGGGCACGGCGAGCGCATCCATATCGGCGCGTAGCCCGATCCTGCGCGCGCCCCTCCCGACCTGCAACGTACCGACCACGCCGGTGTCGCCGAGGCCGCGATGCACGGTGATACCGGCATCATCGAGAAGCCTCGCGACGATGCCGGCGGTGCGCTCTTCCTCGAAACCAAGTTCGGGATGGGCGTGCAGGTCGCGGCGCAAGGCCATGAGAAACGGCAGATCGTCCTCGATCCGGGCGGGAATGCTCATCGGGCGATGCTCCTGGGGCCTGGATATCCTGTCATGCGAAACGGGCGCCCAACCGGCGCCCGCCTCAGATCATCCGTTGTTTATCAAACAAGGCGCGAGTTCAACCCTCACGCCTCTTCGACGAACACCTCCTCGCGCTTCTTCTTGACGCTCGGCAGGAAGACGACGATGAGGACGGCAACCGCAATGGCCAGAAGAATGGCGCTGATCGGCCGCGTGACGAAAGTCGTCGGATCGCCGCGCGAGAGGATCATGGCGCGCCGCAGGTTCTCCTCGAGCAGCGGCCCGAGCACGAAGCCGAGCAGAAGCGGCGCCGGCTCGCAGCGAAGCTTGGCCAGCACATAGCCGATGAGCCCGAAGAAGGCGACGGCATAGAGGTCGTAGACGTTGGCATTGACGCTGTAGACCCCGATCGAGCAGAAAGCCATGATGACGGGGAAGAGCACGTAGTAAGGCACGGTCAACAATTTCACCCAGAGCCCGATCAGCGGCAGGTTGAGGATGACCAGCATCAGGTTGCCGATCCACATCGAGGCGATGATGCCCCAGAACAGCGCCGGCTGCTCGGTGGCGACATTCGGACCCGGCACGATGCCCTGAATGATCATCGCGCCGATCATCAGCGCCATGACGGGATTGGCAGGAATGCCGAGCGTGAGCAGCGGAATGAACGAGGTCTGCGCACCGGCATTGTTTGCCGATTCCGGCCCTGCGACGCCGGCAACCGCACCCTTGCCGAATTCCTCCGGCGTCTTCGACATCCGCTTTTCCACCGTATAGGAGGCGAAGGAGGCAAGGATGGCGCCACCGCCCGGCAGGATGCCGAGCGCCGAACCGATCGCCGTGCCGCGAATGACCGGGGCGATCATCTCCTTGAATTCCTGGCGCGACGGCAGCAGGCCGGACACCTTGGCCATCAGCACCGTGCGTGTCGATTCGCCCTCGAGGTTGCGCAGGATTTCCGCCACCCCGAAAACGCCGACGGCGAGCGCCACGAAATTCAGCCCGTCTGCATATTCACGGATGCCGAGCGTGAAGCGCGGCGTGCCGGTATAGATGTCGGTGCCGACAAGGCCGAGCAGCAGCCCGAGCGCCACCATCGCTAAGGCCTTGACAACGGAACCATGCGCCAGTGCGATCGAGGAGACGAGGCCAACGATCATCAGCGAGAAATATTCCGCCGAGCCGAATTGCAGCGCGATTGCGGTGAGCGGCGGCGCGAAGATCGCGACGAGAAAGGTCGACACGGTGCCAGCGAAGAACGAGCCGAGCGCGGCGATCGCAAGCGCTGCCCCCGCCCTGCCCTTGCGGGCCATCTGGTAACCGTCGATCGCGGTGACGGCCGAGGAAGATTCGCCTGGCATGTTGATGAGGATCGCCGTCGTCGAGCCACCATACTGCGCGCCGTAATAGATGCCGGCGAGCATGATGAGCGACGAAACCGGCTCGAGCTGGAAGGTGATCGGCAAGAGCATGGCGATCGTCGCCGTGGCGCCGATGCCGGGCAGCACGCCGATCAGCGTGCCGAGCAGCACGCCGATCAGGCAGAAGAACAGGTTTTCCGGAGTGCCGGCTGTCGCAAAGCCGAGCGCGAGATTGCTGAAAAGATCCATCATCGCCTCCTAGAACCGGACCCAGGGGCCGAAACGCTCGAACGGCAAGCCGAGCCCGTAGCTGAACACCGCGACCGAAAAGATCGTCAGCAGCAACGACAGCACGATCGCAAAGAACAGGTTCATCTTTTGCGATGCGAAACAGGCGATGAAGGCGGTGAGGAACAAGGACGGTGCGAAGCCGAGCCCGCGCACGGTCAGCCCGAAAAAGACTGGCGCCGGCAGGATGAAGAGCATGCCGCGCCAGGCAAACGGGTCGATCGGCTCGCCCTCGACCCGAAGGGCCTGAATGAAGATGATCGCACCGAGAAGCACGAGCACGCCGGCAAGCAGCAACGGAAAATAGCCTGGCCCCATACGCACCGTCGTGCCGAGGTCGAGCCCCAGCGACTGGATGGCGAAGAAAGCCCCGGAGGCGACGAAAAGCGCGCCGCAGATCGCATTGGTGGTATCGAAACTGATGGATTTCATGGTGTCTCCTGGGGTTGGAGATGGTTCACGTCACGCCGCGGCAAAGGAGCTAGCCCCTCATCCGCCTGCCGCCACCCTCTCCCCGTAAACGGGGGTCCGGAGGACGGGTCGAGACAAGTGGCTCGACCCCGGTAAGTTAGGGTGAGGGGCTCGTCCGGCATGCCCGGACGAGGACAAGCCTTAGTCGGCATATTCGCCAGCGGCCTCGATCACCGTTTTCCAACGGGCGATCTCGCTTTCGAGCTTGGCTTTCAGTGCGGCCGGCGTCGCATCGGCGTCTGAGGATGGTGCGGTGCCGAGCTCGGCAAAGCGGGCGCCGACATTCGGATCCTTCAGCGCCACCTGCAGCGATTTCGACAGACGCTCGTTGATCTCGGCCGGCGTGCCCTTCGGCGTATAGATGCCATGCCAGATGCCGACTTCAAAACCCGGCAGGCCGGCTTCGACGGCCGTCGGAATGTCCTTCATCACGTCGAGGCGCTTGGGCGAGGTTACGGCATAAGCCTTGATCGTGCCGCCCTGGATCTGCTTGGTCGTGTTGGTCGTCTGGTCGCACATGACGTCGACCTGGCCGCCGAGCAGGTCGGTCATGGCAGGGCCGGTACCCTTGTAGGGCACGGTCGTCAGCGGTGTCTGGATGGCGCTCATGAACATCATGCCGCAGAGATGCGAAGCCGCACCGATGCCGGCATTGGCGACCGTCACCTTGTCCTTGTTGGCCTTGATATAGTCGATCAGCCCCTTGAGGTCGGTCGGCTCCATGTCCTTGCGTGCAACGATCGTCATCGGCACTTCGGTGACGAGGCCGACATAATCGAAAGCGCCGAGCGTGTCGTAGGCGAGCTTGCGGTAGAGCGTGGCGCTGGTCGCCATGCCGATATGGTGCAGCAGAATGGTGTAACCGTCGGGATCGGCATTTGCCACGCGGCCGGCGCCGAGCGTGCCGCCGGCGCCGCCGACATTTTCGACGACGATCTGCTGGCCGAGATCCTTCGACATGGATTCTGCGACCAGGCGCGCCACGGTATCGGTCGGGCCGCCGGCCGCAAAGGGCACGACCATGGTAATGGTGCGCTCGGGATAGGTCTGCGCCGAAGCGACGCCGGCGAGAAGAGAGACCGCGGCAGCCGCGGTCAGGCCGAGCATGGCCTTCAGAATTTTCATCGTTTCCTCCCTGATGAAACAAGCAAGCCCGCCGACACATCCTCCGCGCCGGTTGGGATGGCCTATTTGCCGCCGGGAAAAATCGACCTGCAATCATTGCAGCCGCTTTCGAAAGGCGATTTTGCAAAAGTGCAATGCAGCATGGGTCGATTCGGAAACAAACGGCCGGTGCGATGGGTGGAAATCCACCCATCGCACCGGAGGATAATCGACTTGAGATTGGAAAGAGTGCGCGGCCACAGCCGGAATCGTCACTCGGAAAACAGGCATTTTCCGAAAGCAGTCAGCTTTCGATAATCATCATCCGCTTGTCGAGACCGTATTTCTGCATCTTTTCATAGAGGGTCTTGCGGGAAATGCCGAGTGACTCATAGACCGCCTTGAGGCTGCCGCCATGCGCCACCAGCGCGGTTGCAATCACCCCTCGCTCGAATTCAGCGACGCGTTCCGCAAGCCCCGTCGCCTCCTCGGCCTGCCGCCCGCCATTGTCGAGACCGAGGACCAGCCGGTCGGCGGCGTTCCTCAATTCACGCACATTGCCGGGCCAGTCGCGTTGGGCAATGTCGGAGATCACCTCCGGCGGCACGGGCATCTCGTCGCGGCCGTAGCGGGCCGCCGCCTCCCGCACCAGTTGCAGGAAAAGCAGCGGAACGTCCGCCCGCCGCTGCGACAGCGACGGCACGTGCAGCGTCGCAACGTTCAGCCGATAGAAGAGGTCGGCGCGGAAGCGCCCGGCTGCCACCTCCGCCTCCAGATCGACCTTGCTTGTGGCGATGAACCGCACGTCGAGCGCCACCACTTCGTTCGATCCGAGCCGCGAGATCACCCGCTCCTGCAGTACCCGCAGGAACTTGGCCTGCAGGTCGAAGGGCATGGAGCCGATCTCGTCGAGCAGGATCGTGCCGCCGCGCCCGTGTTCGAATTTTCCGTAGCGCGGCCTCACCGCGCCCGGAAAGGCCCCCACCTCATGGCCGAAGAGTTCGCTCTCGATCAGGTTTGCCGGCAGTGCGGCGCAATTGATCGCGATGAACGGCCGGCTTGCCCGGGCGCTGATATCGTGGAGCGCCCGGGCCACCACTTCCTTGCCGGCTCCCGTTTCGCCGACGATAAGCGTATCGGCATCGCTCGCCCCGATCGCCCGGATACGGTAGCGCAAATCCACCATCACCTGCGTGCGCCCCGGCAGCCGCGCCTCGATATCGTCGCGTTTGCCGGCGACCGCTTTCAGCAGCCGGTTTTCGAGCACGAGGCCGCGCCGCTCCATCGCCCGGCGGATGACGCCGGCAAGCATTTCGGGCGTGAACGGCTTCTCGATGAAATCATAGGCGCCTTCGCGCATCGCCTTCACCGCGAGCTGCACGTCGCCGTGGCCGGTGACAAGAATGACCGGCACCTCTGGATCGAGCTCGCGGATCTTCTGCATCAGCGTCATGCCGTCCATGCCGGGCATGCGGATGTCGCTGACGACGACACCGGGAAAGCTGTAGCCGATCAGCTCCAGCACGTGGTCGCCGTTCGAAAAGGTCTCGACGCTGAAGCCGGAGAGCTCCAACGCCTGCGCCGTCGAGCGGCGCAATTCCTCCTCGTCGTCAACCAGCAGGATCTTCGCATCGTTCATTCCGCCGCCTCCGGCATCAGCCCTGCCGCCGACTGCAGCTCGATGCGGAACACCGCGCCCCCTTCGGGATGATTGGCCGCCTCAAGGCTGCCGCCAAAATCCTTGATGATGTTGTAGGAGATCGAAAGCCCGAGGCCGAGCCCCTTGCCGACGCCCTTCGTCGTGAAGAAGGGATCGAAGATACGCTGGGCAATCGCCGCCGGCACGCCCGGCCCGTGATCCCGCACCGTCAGCACCACTTTGCCGGCCTCCTCGAAGGCCGAAACCTCGATGCGCCTGTCGTCCAGCCCTTCCACCGCATCGGCCGCATTCGAGATCACGTTCACCAGCACCTGTTGCAGACGCACCGAACCGGCGCGCACGACGGGTGGACGTGGGCCTAGATCGAGCAGGAGTTCGGCATCCGCCGCCTTCAGCCGCCAGGCGATGATCTCGAGCGTGTCATGCATCGCCTCGTCGAGAGAAACCGAGCCGAGCTTCTCGTTCGGTTTGCGGGCGAAGTTGCGCAGGTGCCGGCTGATCGCGGCCATGCGGTCAATGAGCCCGCCGATACGCCGGATATTGTCCCGCGCCTCCTCCGTCCGGCCCCGATCGATGAGAACGGAGGCGCTGTCCGTATAGGTCTTCGCCGCGGCGAGCGGCTGGTTGAACTCGTGCGAAAGAGCGGCCGACATCTGTCCGAGGCCGGCGAGCTTTCCGGCCTGGATCAGATCGGCCTGTGTCTGGCGGAGTTGTTGCTCGGTCAGGCGCCGCTCGGCGATCTCTTCTTCAATGCGGCTGTTGACGCGGGCAAGATCGGCTGTGCGTTCCTCGACGCGCCGCTCCAGCTCGTTGCGGGCGTCGGCCTGCATCTGCATGCGCTCGGCAAGCCGCGCCCGCCGCTGGCGAATGACCGCGACCGCGAGCCCGGCAATGCAGAGGATGAGAAAGACCGCCGCAAGCGCGGTGCGCGCCTGGGCGCGGATGGAACTCGTCTCCATCAGCACGTTCACGGTCCAGTCCTCGGCCGGCATGTAGTGCGAGAGCACCAGATATTCGCTCGAGCCGCGCTCGCCGGCGAGCGTCATCAACTCATGCGGCTCGAAGCGCTGACGCGTCACCGGCAACGCCGTCAGCCTGGCATTGGCATACCGCCGCGACGCTTCCGTGCGTGCGATGCGATCGGCCGTCAGCGGCAGGATAGCGCCATAGAGCCATTCGGGGCTGCCGGACATGAAGATGATGCCCTCCGGATCGGAGACGAAGATCTTGTATTCGCCGCCGCCCCAGGAGGATTCGATCATGTCGATATCGACTTTGAAAACGATGACGCCCCGAATATCCGCGCCGGTCCGGATCGGCGCGGCAAAATAATAGCCGCGCTTCAGCGAGGTGGTGCCGAGCGCGTAGAACCTTGCCTGCCGGCCTGCGATCGCATCCTGAAAATAGGGCCGGTAGCTGAAATTCTGTCCGACGAAGCTTCCCGGTCCGTCGTAATTGCTCGCCGCGATCGTCTCGCCATCCGGTTTGACCACATAGATGTCGGAGGATTTCAGCAGCCCGTTGATCTCCTTGAGATAGAGATTGGCGGCATCGCGTAGCGCCGCATCCTCAGGCGCGCTCACCAGTTCCTTGATGTCGTCGTGATCGGCAATCAGCGCCGGCAGCGCCTCGTAGCGGTTGAGGTGGCCGCTGAGCGCCGACACGGCAAGGCGCAGCGCCGTTCCTGCCTGCGCCGAGGCTTCCCCCATATAAGCGCGTGTCGCAATCGCGCTTCCATAAGTGAAGAAGGCGAAGATGATCAGCGGCACGACGAGCAACGCCGCTATCGCACGATACCTCGAAGACAGATCCGGCTCCTCCCCTTTCTGCCTCCACTCCCCAGCGAGGCATACCCGACGCCCTCAAGTCTAGCGCATCGGCCCGAAAATCGGAATCGATTTTCGGAAAGCACGATGCGTAGATTCAAAATGTTAGAGCGTCCTTTGTGCGTCCGAAAGGATGCACAAAGGACGCTCTAACAACCCTGGCAAGGTTTTCCAAGGGCCAGCCGAAACTTGACACTTAACGACCTCGGATATCCTATTGCCGCATCGCAAGGAAGCCCATCATGAGCGACGATCAGACACCCGCCGACAGCAAGCTCACCACATCCAAGCGCCGCTGGGCGGCCGAGGGCAAGTTCCTGACTGGCCGCATCAGCCGACCTGAAACCGAGCGTCTGCCGCCCGGCCAGCACCTCGTCAAGAACTGGCCGGTGCTCGATCTCGGCCAGCAGCCTGTTGTCTCGACGGATACGTGGCGGCTCGACGTGCGCGGCCTCGTCGAAACACCGCTCACCCTCACCTGGACCGCCTTCCAGGCGATCGAGCAGAGCACTGGGGTGAGCGATATCCACTGCGTCACCACATGGTCGCGCTACGACAACAAATGGAAGGGCGTCTCGACGCGTGATCTGCTCGACCTCGCCACGCCGAAGCCCGAAGCCGGTTACGTCATGCTGACCAGTTATGACGGCTATACCACCAACCTGCCGCTCGCTGATTTCGCCGCCGAGGACGCGATCCTTGCTACCGCCTGGGAAGGCCTGCCGCTGACGCCGGATCACGGCGGCCCGATGCGCCTGGTCGTGCCGCATCTTTATTTCTGGAAAAGCGCCAAATGGCTGCGCCGCATCGAGCTGATGCCCGACGACGAGGCTGGCTTCTGGGAAAAGAACGGCTACCATATCTACGGCGATCCATGGCGCGAGCAGCGCTATTCCGACGATTGAGCCTTCGGCCGCAGGAAGTGGCGAAGCCAAAAAAAACCAAGGCCGAACAATGCAGCGAGCCCGGTCAGCGACGCCATGCTGGCTGGATGAAGTGGCACCTTGCCCCAGTGTGGCTTGATGACATCGGCGGTGTTGAAGGCCTCGCCGCTGAACCGGCAGGTGACGAGCGCAAGGCCGCGCCGCGTCATGTCGGCGTCGACGGCGGAAATGATTTCATTCGCGGCAGCCCTCTCTTGCGGCATCTCGCGCATCGACAGCAAGACCGCCTTGGCCGCCGCGAGATAGGCATGGGCGCATTCGTTGAACGGGCTTTCCTCGTCCGTCACGCTGCCCGGCACCCGGCCCCAGAGACAATAGGAATACTGGATCTCGGCATAGTTCAGGACGCGGCGGAACGGCTCGTTGGTATCGACGGCACGGGAAGCAAGGTCGATGATCCCACTGCGATAGTCTGCAATCACCGCCATCTCGCCATGGGAAATTTCCGGAATATCCAGTCCGGTATGGCTGCCGCCGCCGCTAGGGCTATGGGCAAGAGCGCTTCCAGCAACCACACAAAAAAAGACGGCGGTGGCAAACGCCGTCGACACGAGTGGTATGGTTCTGCTGCTTGTCATGGCCGCCCGAAAAGTTCAGGGCGCCGGCAAGCGGCGCCCTTCGATGCGTTCAGTGAAATGCCGTTGCCGGCCGGCCGCGTTGCCCGTCCTTAACGGCAAGCCGCTTTTCCGCCAGCACTCCGAAGGCAAGGCCCAAGGTTGTCCAGAGGATCACATGCATGCCGAGCGAAGTCGTGCGGAACCGCCAGAGGACCATCGCCGAGAAGTTCTCCGGCACCTCGTTGATCGGCGGCAGCAGATAGAGCACGACGCCGATGAAGACGAGATAAGCGATTCCGGCGATGATCGCGCCATTCCAGAGACCGAAACGCCCCGCGAGGCGGCGCGACAGCGCCACCGCGGCAATCAGCGCGGCGAGCGAGACGACGATCATCAGGAAGAACAGTTCGGTCCTGACGCCGATCGTATCGGGATTGCCGACCGCCGGCGGGTTGGCCGGATACTTGATACCGGGAACGAGGACGATCGCCACGAAGGCGGCAATGGCGATGACGGCCGAGGTGCCGCGCGCCGAAAGGCTGCTGAAACGGCCGTGCACGAAAGCGAAGGCGAGAGCGAAGAGCCCGCCAACGGCAACGCTGTAGGCCATGACGCCGGTGAAAAGGCCGAGACCGGCCTGCGTGGCGCGGCTGACGATTTCAGGTTCGGCAGCTTCACCGGCCGCCTGGGCACTCGCCTCCTCGAAGGCGATCGCCGCATCGACCAGCGGCTCGCCGAAGATATGCGCAAAAGCGAAAACGAGGATGCCAGCAATCAGGCCCGCGAGCATGCCGCGAAGCAGAAGATTTCCAACCATGTCAGGAACTCCCCTAAAGCATGTCGCGCAAAAGTGTGCAGCGATTTTGCGATAACGACATGCGAAAACAAAGACCTAAAGTGAGGCGCGAATCTGAAAGATCGCGACGCGCTTTAGTGGCAGGGAAAGCCGAGGAGATGACGGCCGTCATGCACGAATTCGTGCACATACATCCCGTTGAACAGCGCCATCGCGCCTTCCTCGGTGCCGACAAAATAGAGAACGATGAGCATCAGCAGGCCACCGAAGATCGCCCATGGCAGGATCTCTCCCAGGGGGATCGGCGCCGGTGCCGCGACGGGCGCAAAAGTGGTGTCAGACATGTATTCCTCCGGGAATGACGCGTTCAGTCGAAAGAGTGCTTGTGCAGTAGGGTCTGACTTCCAGCGCGAAGAGCTTTCGACACGCTGGTCACAGTGGCGCGACCGCGCCGGATTTCCACCGGCTTCCAAACCCGCAACAGCACGGTTATATCTGCACGCCGAAGAGACTGTCAACGAAACTTCACAAGCCGGCCAAGGGCCGTCCTGCGCCGCTACAGCCGCACTCCGGGAGATCAGAACGACCGTGAATACGCGCCTCACCTGGATCTGCCACGGCGCGACGATGGCGAGCCGCAAGGCCCTGTTCCCGCTCGACGAACCGCTGGAAGGCAAGGCGGCGGAAGAAGCCGACAGGATGGCCGCCCTGCCCCGCGCCGATCGCGTTGCCACGAGCCCCGCTTTGCGCGCCCGCCAGACTGTTGACGCGCTCCGCCTCCAAGCCCGGATCGATCCGGCGCTTCGCGACTGCGACCATGGCCGCTGGGCCGGCAGATCGATCGCCGCGATAGAGGCGGAAGAGCCTGAGAGCCTCATGGCCTGGATGAGCGATCCGGAAGCGGCCCCGCATGGCGGCGAGAGCCTTCTTGATTTGAGAACACGCGTCGCCGACTGGATGGAGAGCGAATCCGCCCTCGGCGGCCATGTGATCGCCGTCAGTCACGCAGCCGTCATCCGGGCGGCGGTCGCCCATGTGCTTCAGGCGCCGCTCTCCTCTTTCTGGCTGAGCGACATCGAGCCGCTCGCCGTCATTCGCATGACCAGCAATGGACGACGCTGGTCTCTGCGCTTCCAGCATTAGAGCGCCGTGCGTCCTTTCGGACGCACAAGGACGCTCGGACACTTTCAATCCTCGCATCGCGCTGTCCGAAAATCGATTCCGATTTTCGGACCGATGCTTTAGCGAGTCCTGATCATATCCAGCCTTACACAAGCAAATCGCGTCATCTCTGTTGAACCCGGTTTCGCGGGGACTACTTCCTTATCCCAAGGAGATGGAAGAATGACATATGATTGGAGTGGGGAGCGCACGCGGCGCCTGCGTTTGATGCGTGTCGCCACAGTCACAGTTCTGGTCGGTCTCATCGTCAGCGTCCCGCTGCTGATCGTCACCGCCTGAAGCACGAAAAAGGGCGAGCGATGCCATGGCACGCTCGCCTTCGTTTTTTCCGCACCTGCCATTCTGCCAACCACGAAGAGGGCTCGCTCGGCGTTTTCCTCTGGCGCCAACGGTCCCTCGACGGCACATCAGGAGGCTGAAGCCTCGGATAATTCGCCTTCTGGTTTCAACGAACATTTCAGACTTTCGTGCTACTTCCGCGAAGGGTGGAGATGGAGAAGGCGCAGTGCCGGTATTTTTCCAGAGCAGGGCCGGAAGGCAATGTGTTTCGATCGTCGGGTTCGGGATTACTCTCTGGCTCCTCTGCACCCTGTTGCAGCTTGACGACAGCCTTGTCTACTTCATGACCGGTTTCGGCGAGTACGGCGCCGACAAGCTCGTTCTGGCGCTCGGCATCGCCGGCGCCATGAGCTTCATCTATTCGGTGCTGCGCATAGCCGACCTGCGCAAGGAAACGGAACTGCGCGCCACCGCCCAGGCAAAGGCCGATTGGACCGCAACCCACGACCATCTCACCAAACTGCCGAACCGCTACGCCTTCGAGCGCAAGATCCTCTCGCGGCCGATCAAGGACGATGAGGCCGAGATCGAGGAGTGGGATCGCAACGTCACTCTCTTCTCCGTCGACCTCGACGGCTTCAAGAAAGTCAACGATCTCGTGGGCCACAAGGGCGGCGACGTCCTGTTGATCGAGGTTGCCAGACGCATCTGTGCACTCGGCAATGCCGATTGCGTCTATCGCTTCGGCGGCGACGAATTCATCGTCGTCGCCTTCGCCCTGACGGCGCAGCGCGAGGAGCGTTTTGCCAAGCTGCTGATCCAGGCGGTCACCCGGCCGATCCATATCGATGGCTTTGCCGTCGAGGTCGGCGCCAGCGTCGGCTACGACCGCTGGGCCGAGGGAGCCGAACCACTGGAAGACGCCGCCCACCGTGCCGACCTCGCCATGTATGAGGCGAAATCACGCGGACCGAACCACTATTTCGTCTTCGAACCTTCGATGCAGGACAAGGTGACCGAACGCGCCGCACTGGAAACCAGGCTGCGCGCCGCGATCTCCAACAAGGCGATCAAACCCTTCTACCAGCCGCTGATCGATCTGAAGACCGGCCAGCTCTGCGGCTTCGAGGCGCTGGCGCGCTGGATCGGCGACGATGGCGTCAACATCCCGCCGCCTGTTTTCATCGGCATCGCCGAGGAAACCGGCATGATCACTGCATTGTTCGAGGATCTTCTCGCCCAGGCCTGCAGCGACGCACTCACCTGGCCGGAGCATGTGATGTTGTCTTTCAACGTCTCGCCGGTGCAGATGGAAGACAGGCTGCTGACCTCCCGCATCCTCAAGGTGCTTTCGGCAAGCCGGTTGCCGCCGCAGCGCCTGGAAGTGGAGATCACCGAAAACGCGCTGATCCAGGATCCCGCCATCGCCGCCGTCATTCTCGACGAACTGCATGCGGCCGGCATCCAGATCGCGCTCGACGATTTCGGCACCGGCTATTCGAGCCTCGCCCAGCTCGCCCGCTATCGTTTCGACAAGATCAAGATCGACAAAAGCTTCATCGCCACCTATCGCGACGACGAACGCCAGGAAAAGATCGTCCGCGCCATGCTCGGCCTCGGCCGGAGCCTCAACATCAAGACGACCGCGGAAGGCGTCGAGGAGCATGGGCAGCTCGCCTTCCTGCTGCAGCTCGGCTGCGACATCGGCCAGGGCTATCTCTTCGGCAAGGCGATGCCCGCCGCCGAGGCGGGCATCTTCATCAGCGATCGCAATGCCAGTCTGGCCTCGACGGCCTGACGGGACGTCTTAAAACACCTGGCGCAGGATCACGAAGAGCAGGAAGGCGATCGCAATCGAGGCCGGCAGCGTCAGCACCCAAGCCATCAGCATGTTGCGCACGGTCGACCATTGCAGGCCGGAACCGTTCGCCGCCATGGTGCCGGCGACGCCTGACGACAGCACACGTGTGGTCGAGACCGGCAGGCCGAGATCATCGGCCGAAGCGATGGTGACCATCGCACGACTTCGGCTGCCGCGCGGCGGCAAAAACACGTGGAGGCCCGAATATTCCCTTTCCGTCAGGAGGCCCGACGCTAAGTTCAGCTATCGTCACGCCCGCGCGGAGTCTGAGAATGTCATCGACCGACCTCCTCCTGACCTTCAATGCCGGTTCCTCGACCGTCAAGATCGGCATTTTTACGATGGAGGGTGATGCGGCGCGACGCCTCGGCAAGGGCGTGATCGATTTCCGCGCCGAACCGCTCTCGCTCGGCCTGACCAGGGGATCGCAGACATTCGAGATGCCATTGAAGGCCGAAATGACGGAAGACCTGCACGGCGTTATCGACGAGACCTTGGCGCATCTCGCCGACCATTTCGACACGACCGCCACACGCGCCGCCGGCCACCGCGTCGTCCATGGCGGCGATCGCTTCACGAAGGTGATCGCCCTCGACGACGCAGCAATCGATGCGATCGATGCGCTGACCCCGCTTGCGCCCCTGCACCAGCCGCAGGCGCTGCGTTTCATCCGCGCGCTCCGGCATCTGAAGCCGCATCTCACCCAGACGGCCTCCTTCGACACCGCCTTCCATGCCACGCAGGACGATCTCGTTCGCCGCTTCGCCATTCCCCGTGCGCTGCATGACGAGGGCGTCAAGCGCTACGGCTTCCACGGCCTCTCCTATAAATTCATCGCCGGCGAGCTTGCCCGCAAGGCGCCACGCGCGGCAAAGACCGTCGTCGCCCATCTCGGCAGCGGCGCCAGCCTCTGCGCGCTGGACGGCGGCGTCAGCCGCGATTGCAGCATGGGCTTTTCGACGCTCGACGGCATCCCGATGGCGACACGCCCAGGCCCGCTCGATCCCGGCGTCATCCTGCATCTGGCCGGAGAGAGAAAACAGTCCTTCGAGGCGATCGAAGACCTGCTCTATCACCGCTCCGGCCTGCTCGGCGTCTCCGGCATCAGCGCCGATACGCGCGATCTGCTGAAGGATGGACGGCCGGAGGCGCGTCAGGCGATCGACCTCTTTACGTTGCGCATCGCCGGCGAGATCGGCCGCATGGCGGCGACACTCGGCGGCCTTGACGCCATCGTCTTCACCGCCGGTATCGGCGAACATCAACCGGCGATCCGCGCCGGCGTTGCCAAGCGGCTGTCCTGGCTTGGCCTTGCGATCGACGAAAAGGCCAATGCCGCCAATGATTTCACGATCAGCACTGGGGAAAGCCGCATCGCCGCTCATGTCATCGCCACCGATGAGGAGCAGGTCATCGCCGACGAGGCGCTGACCCTTCTTCGTGGTGGATGATCCAGATCAATAACAGGCTGACGCCGGCCGATAGAATTGACGTTGAACACGTTTTCGAACGGGAGAAATCCATGGAAAAGCATGTCTCGACCGCCGCCCTGACCGATGCCGAACTCGCCCTGATCGACCGCTATTGGCGCGCCGCCAACTATCTCTCGGTCGGTCAGATCTATCTGCTCGCCAATCCGCTGCTGCGCGAGCCGCTGAAACCGGAGCACATCAAACCCCGCTTGCTCGGCCATTGGGGCACGACACCCGGCCTCAACTTCATCTATGCGCATCTGAACCGTCTCATCCGCGCTCGCGACCTCGATATCATCTACATGTGTGGCCCCGGCCATGGCGGGCCGGGCATGGTCGCCAACACCTATCTCGAAGGCATCTACAGTGAAATCTATCCCGATATTTCCGAGGATACGGAGGGCATGCGCAAGCTCTTCCGGCAATTCTCCTTTCCTGGCGGCATTCCGAGCCACGCCGCACCCGAAACACCGGGCTCGATCCACGAGGGCGGCGAGCTCGGCTACGCCCTCGTCCATGCCTATGGCGCCGCCTTCGACAATCCCGATCTGATCGTCGCCTGCGTCGTCGGCGACGGCGAGGCCGAAACCGGGCCGCTGGCGGCGAGCTGGCATTCCAACAAGTTTCTGAACCCAGCCCGCGATGGCGCCGTGCTGCCGATCCTGCATCTGAACGGCTACAAGATCGCCAATCCGACCATTCTTGGCCGCGCCAGTCACGAGGATTTGCAGAGCCTCTTTGAAGGCTATGGCTACGAGCCCTTCTTCGTCGAGGGTCACGAACCGCGCGACATGCACCAGCAGATGGCCGCAACCTTCGACAGGGTCTTCGATCGCATTCGCGAAATCCAGGAGGAAGCACGCAATGGCAAGGCGCCCGATATCTGCCCGCGCTGGCCGATGATCGTGCTGCGCAGCCCGAAGGGCTGGACAGGACCGAAGGAGGTTGACGGCAAGAAGGTCGAAGGCTTCTGGCGCTCCCACCAGGTGCCGGTCTCCAACTGCCGCGAGAATGACGGCCATCGCAAGATCCTCGAGGACTGGATGCGCGGCTATGATCCGGAAGACCTGTTCGGCGCCGACGGCCGGCTGAAACCGGAACTGCGGGCGCTGGCACCGGCCGGCGAACGCCGCATGGGCGCCAATCCGCACGCCAATGGCGGATTGCTGCGCAAGGAGCTCGATGTTCCCGATATCAGCGCCTATGCGGTCGAGATCGGCAAGCGCGGCAGCGCCATGGTGCAGTCGACGGAAATCCTCGGCCATTATCTGCGCGACACGATGAAGCGCAATGCGGAGGCCGCCAACTTCCGTATCTTCGGTCCTGACGAAACGGAATCAAACCGTCTCGGCAGCGTCTTCGAAGTCACCGACCGTGTCTGGATGGAGGATATCGAACCCTACGACATCCACCTCTCCCGCGACGGCCGTGTCATGGAGGTGCTGAGCGAACATCTCTGCCAGGGCTGGCTTGAAGGCTATCTGCTGACCGGCCGGCACGGCCTGTTCTCGTGCTACGAAGCCTTCATCCACATTATCGATTCCATGTTCAACCAGCACGCCAAATGGCTGAAGGTGACGCGCGAACTCGAATGGAGAAAGCCGATCTCGTCGCTCAACTACCTGCTGACCTCCCATGTCTGGCGCCAGGACCACAACGGCTTCAGCCACCAGGATCCCGGCTTCGTCGACCTCGTCGCCAACAAGAAGGCCGATATCGTCCGCATCTATCTGCCGCCGGATGCCAATACCCTGCTCTGGGTCGGCGACCATTGCCTGCGCACCTATGACCGCATCAACGTCATCGTCGCCGGCAAGCAGCCGGAGCCGCAATGGCTGTCGATGGACGAGGCGGTGAAACATTGCGAGGCCGGCATCGGCATCTGGCACTGGGCGAGCAACGAGGACGACACGATCCTGCCCGATCTCGTCATGGCCTGCGCCGGCGACGTGCCGACCATGGAGACGCTGGCTGCCGTCGATCTTCTGCGCAAGGCCATTCCGGAGCTGAAGATCCGCACCGTCAACGTCGTCGACCTCCTGGCGCTGCAATCCAGCGATCAACATCCGCACGGCCTGACCGACGGGGCCTTCGACGCGATCTTCACATCAGACAAGCCTGTCATTTTCGCCTATCACGGCTATCCCTATCTCATTCACCGCCTGACCTATAAGCGCACCAACCACCGCAACATCCATGTCCGCGGCTTCATCGAGGAGGGCACGACGACGACGCCCTTCGATATGACCGTCCTCAACGAACTCGACCGCTTCCATCTCGCCATCGAAGCGATCGAGCGTGTACCCGGCCTGAAAGAAAAGGCAGGCGAAGCGCTCGCCGCCTTCCGCGGCAAACTTGCGGAGCATCACGCCTATGTCCGCGAGCATGGCGAGGACATGCCGGAGGTGCGGAACTGGACGTGGCCAGCGGCGTGAAGCGAAAACCAAACAGGACCGCAGCGAACCGGCCCGCAGAGATCATCCGTCGGGCGCGACACGTCACGCGCCTTCAAGCCGACCCTTTTCCTTGATGCGCCAGACCCGCGGCGTTTCGCCGGTATATTTGAGAAAAAAACGCGAGAAATAGGCCGGATCGGCAAAGCCGAGCCGAAACCCGATCTGCTGGACGCTGCCAAGTGTGAAAACGAGCTGGCGTTTCGCCTCTTCGATGAGTTTGCCGGCGAGCAATTCATGGGGGGTGTTGCCGGTCATCGACCGGACGATACGGGTAAGATGCGTCGGCGAAACTCCAAGCTCCCTGGCGTAGAAGGACGCGGGCTTGTGCGATCGGAAATGGCGTTGAATGAGCTCGTTCAGCATTTCCAGCCGCCGCTCGTTCTCGTCGGGCGGGAGCTCGTGCATGTTTCCTTGATGGGAAATCCTCGCAGTCAGCCTGAGCACCAAGCCGACATAGGCCGCCAACACCTCGTTGCGGCCGCTGCGCCGGTTTTCGAATTCGTCGCCCAGCCGCCTCAACGTCTGCATCACATAGGCTGCCTCGGCATCCTCAGGATCGAGTAGCGTCAGATGCGGTGTCGCCAGCCATTCGCCGAGCTGGCTTCGCTCGCCAAGCGGATGGCTGAGATGGGATCTCAATAGGGTGATCACCAAGCCGTCGATGTCGCGTGAAAAACGAAAGCCGTGATTGAGCCCAGGCGGGACCGTGATGACTGCCGGCGGCCGGATGGCATGGCTCTTTTCGCCGAAGATCGCATCGCCGGAACCGCCTTCGATGTACAATATCTGAAAGAAGCTTTCGTGGCGGTGCGGGCGAATTTCCCATTGATGCAGGCTGCTGCGGGAGCGAATTGTTTCGCAATGCAACCAAAAATCCGGCCCTCGCCCGGTATTTTCGCCGTAAAGTTCGTAGGTCGGAACATGTTTGCTCATGGGGCTCCTCCCGCACCAATGTTCGATTAGTGCAATTTTTAGGCGGAGATGTCCATTGCTGCGGCGAGAGCGGCACGGCAGAATCTGGCAAAACGCAAAAGTGCAGGGAGGAAGCATTTGCGAACCCAGGTCACCATCATCGGTTCGGGACCGTCCGGCCTGCTGCTCGGTCAGCTTCTCGCGGAAGCCGGTATCGACAATGTCGTTCTCGATCGTGTGAACAAGGAATACATCCTTGGGCGGGTTCGCGCCGGTGTTCTGGAGGAAGGCACCGTCGGGCTGCTGGACCAGGCCAAAGCGGGTGCGCGGCTGCATGCCGAGGGCCTGCCGCATGACGGTTTCTCACTGGCCTTCGACGGACGTGACCATCGTATCGACCTGCACGAATTGACCGGCGGCAGGCGTGTCACCGTTTACGGACAGACCGAAGTGACGCGCGATCTCATGGAGCGGCGCGAAGCGAGCGGCTCCCTATCGATCTACGATGCCGTCAATGTCACGCCGCATGACTTCGACGGCCATTCTCCTTTCGTCACCTACACCAAGGACGGCGCAACACAACGCATCGATTGCGATTTCATCGCCGGCTGCGACGGCTTTCACGGCGTCAGCCGCAAGGCCATCCCAGAAAAGGCGATCAGGAGTTTCGAGAAGGTCTACCCTTTCGGCTGGCTGGGCGTCCTGGCCGATGTGGCGCCGGTGAGCCATGAACTGATCTACGCCAACCATCCCACGGGCTTTGCGCTCTGTTCGATGCGCTCGGCCACGCGCAGCCGCTACTATATCCAATGCGCGCTCGACGAGAAGATCGAGGACTGGAGCGACGATCGCTTCTGGGACGAGTTGCGAAGACGACTGCCGACCCATCACGCCGAGGCACTGGTGACCGCGCCGTCCTTCGAGAAATCCATCGCCCCATTGCGCTCCTTCGTCGCCGAACCGATGCGCTTCGGCCGGCTTTTCCTCGTCGGCGACGCCGCCCATATCGTACCGCCGACCGGCGCCAAGGGGTTGAACCTTGCCGCCAGCGACGTCCACTACCTTTTCTCCGGGCTGATCGAGCATTACCGCGAACGCTCGAATAGCGGCATCGACGCGTATTCGCAGAAGGCGCTCGCCCGGGTGTGGAAGGCCGTACGGTTTTCCTGGTGGATGACGACGATGATGCACCGTTTTCCCGATACCGGTGATTTCGAACAGAAGATCCAGGAGGCGGAGCTCGACTATCTCACCCATTCCCGCGCCGCCTCGACGGTGCTCGCGGAAAACTATGTGGGATTGCCATTCTGACGGGGAGATTGGCGATGGATGCAAGCCACGTTGAACACGGAGCTGGCCGTCCATTGTTTCCGCTCCCGTTCATAACCGTGTGAACATGAATTCCGGGATTTATTTCATTTTACATCACCATTTCGCATGACAAGCTAACGCTCAATTTTGAGAGGTTGGCGGATACGGCGCGGGAGTGCGCCCAAAAGGGAGAGAGAGAATGAAGAAGCTGTTTCTGGCCGCCGTTGCGGCCATCGCCATAGGCACGAGCGCCTATGCCGAGACCATCAAGGTCGGCGTCATCGGCCCGTTCTCCGGTCCGTTCGCGCTGCAGGGCAAGAACTTCAAGGCCGGCATCGACGCCTATATGGCGGTCAACGGCAACAAGGTCGGCAGCGACACGGTCGAAATCGTCTATCGCGACGTACCGCAGGCCGATCCCGCCCAATCCAAGGCGCTGGCGCAGGAACTGATCGTCAAGGAGAAGGTCCAATATCTCACAGGCTTCTATTTCACGCCCGATGCCATGGCAGTGACGCCGATCCTGAAGCAGGGCAACGTGCCGATGGTCATCATGAACGCCGCCACCTCGGCGATCGTCACCAAGAGCCCGCTCGTCGTCCGCACCTCCTTCACCACCTGGCAGACCTCGACGCCGATCGCCAAGGTCGCCTTCGACGCCGGCGTCAAAAAGGTGATTTCGGTCGTCAGCGATTACGGCCCCGGTATCGACGCCGAGAATGCCTTCAAGGCGGGGTTCGAAAAGGCCGGCGGTCAGGTGGTCGAGGCAATCCGCATGCCGCTTGCGACCAACGACTTCAGCCCGATCATGCAGCGCATCAAGGATTCCGGCGCGCAGGGCGTCTTCGCCTTCCTGCCATCGGGGCCGACGACACTCGGCTTCGTCAAGGCGTACAACGACAATGGCCTGAAGGCCGCCGGCATCAAGTTCTTCGCGCCGGGCGATCTGACGCAGGAATCCGACTTGCCGGCGCTGGGCGATGCCGCGCTCGGCATTCAGACGACCTTCCACTACGCGGTGTCGCACGACTCTCCTGAGAACAAGGCTTTCGTCGAGGCGGCTGCCAAAGCGATCGGCAACAAGGCCGAACTCTCCTTCCCCGCGGTCAGCGCCTATGACGGCATGTATGTGATCTACAAGATGATCGAGGCGACGGGCGGCAAGCAGGATGCCGAGAAGGCCGTCGATGCGGTCAAGGGTCTTGCCTGGGTAAGCCCACGCGGCCCGGTTTCGATCGATCCGGAAAGCCGTCACATCACGCAGAACATCTATCTGCGCGAAGTCGTCAAAGCCGATGACGGGACCTATATCAACAAGGAAGTCCAGACCTTCGAGAAACAGGGCGATCCAGGCCTGGCGGCGGCCAAATAACCTACGCCATCCTGATTTGCGACGGGTTTGGCGATTGCCGGGCAGGCTTCCGATCTCCGGAGCTGCCAAGGCGCGCCAAGCCCGTCGCATCGAAGCAAGGTAGTTCCATGCAGACAGTCTTCAGCATAGCCGTCGATGCCTTTGCCTACGGCATGGTGCTCTTCGTGATATCGATTGGCCTTTCCGTCACCATGGGGCTGATGCGTGTCGTCAACCTCGCTCACGGCGCCTTCGCGATGATCGGGGGCTATATCGCCTCCTATGTCGCCCGCGACCTCGGCCTTGGTTATGCCGTGGCGGTCCTCGCCGCCGTTGTGATCACCATCATCGTCGCAATCCCGGTCGAGCGCTTCCTCTACCGCCGGATCTATGGCGCGCCCGAGCTGACCCAGGTGCTGATGACGATCGGCCTCACCTTCTGCATCATCGGCATCGCAAACTACCTGATGGGGCCGACGCTGAAGACCATACCGCTGCCCGCTGCGTTGCAAGGATCAGCCGATCTCGGCTTCCGCACCATTCCCGTTCACCGGCTCTTTGTCATCCTCTGTGGCCTGGCCGTTGCACTCGCGCTCTGGTTTGCGATCGACAGGACGAGCTTCGGCGTCAAGCTGCGCGCCTCCGTCGATGATGCGGCGATGGCTGCAGCACTCGGCGTGCGCACCGAGATCATCTATGCGGTGAGCTTTGCCGTTGCCGTCGGGCTTGCCGCGTTCGGCGGCGTGGTCGGCGCCGAACTCCTACCGGTCGAACCCTATTACGCGCTGCGCTATATGGTCACCTTCCTGGTCGTCGTCTCCGTCGGCGGCGCGGGTTCCATTCCGGGCGCGCTGATCGCCTGCCTGTTGCTCGGCGCGATCGATACGACCGGGCGGTATCTGATGCCTGAATTCGGCGAATTCTTCTTCTATCTCGCCGTGATCGCGATCATCTGCGTCTTCCCGCGCGGCCTTGCCGGAAGGGCGAAATGAGATGGCAATTGTGATCAACAACGAAAACGGACGTCTCCAGCATCGGCGCGGCACCATCGGCCGGGATCTCGCCGGAATAGCGGTCATGGCAGCCATTGCCGCGCTCGGCTATTTCGCCTTCCCCGATAATCTCGCCCTTCTGACCCGGATGATCACGATCGCGCTGCTCGTCCTGTCGCTCGATCTCGTGACCGGTTATTGCGGCGTCGCAACGCTCGGCCATGCAGCACTTTTCGGCTCCGGCGCCTATGCCGCCGGGATCCTGTCGGCACATTACGGCATCAATGATCCGCTGCTGATGATGTTGGCCGGCATAACAGGCGGCGCGGTTGCCGGGCTCTTCTGCGGCGCAATCATCCTGCGTGCGCATGGCTTGCCGCAACTGGTGCTGTCAATTGCGCTCATCAACCTCTTCCATGAATTCGCCAACAAGGCGTCGTCATGGACAGGCGGCAGCGATGGGCTTTCCGGCATCGCGCCGGATCCGGTCTTCGGCCTCTTCGAATTCGACCTTTACGGACATACCGCCTTCTTCTTCGGAATGGCGCTGCTGCTGATCGTCTTCGTGCTGCTGCGGTTCCTGGTCCGCTCACCCTTCGGCATGCTCTGCCGCGCCATCAAGCAGGACCCGCTGCGCGTTCGCGCCATGGGCGCTTCGCCTAAGGCCGCTCTCATCAGGATGTATGGAATCTCGGGCGCGGTTGCCGGTGTCGGCGGCGCCTTAAATGCGATCTCGACACAGGTCGTCGGCCTGGACAGCCTGTCTTTCACCCAATCGGCCGAAGCGCTTGTCATGCTGGTGCTCGGCGGCACCGGTTCTCTCTTCGGCGCGCTCTCCGGCACTGTCATCTTCATGCTCTTTGAAGATTATGTCTCGGCCGCCAATCCCTTTCATTGGCTGACGATGGTCGGCGCGCTGCTGATCGCCGTCGTGCTCTTTGCGCCGAAAGGCCTCTATGGCACAGCCGCGGCCTTCATTGGACGTCGCACGGAGCAACGCTCATGAGCCCCGTCTTCGAAGTCGCCAATCTCAGGAAAGCCTTCGGCGGCCTTGCCGTCACCAACGATGTATCGCTCGCAATGTCGCCAGGCGATCGCATCGCATTGATCGGCCCGAACGGCGCCGGCAAGACCACCTTCGTCAACCTCGTGACCGGCAATCTGTCGCCCGATTCCGGCGAGGTTCGCCTCGGCGGCGAAAGGGTGACGAAAGTCGATGCGATCGGCAGGGTCAAGCGCGGCCTTGTCCGCTCCTTTCAGGTGACACGGCTTTTCCAGGAGATGACGCCAGCCGAGCATGTGGGGCTTGCCGTCCTCCAACGCGACGGAAAGACCGGCCATATGTTCGGAAATTTCCTGCGAATGCCTGACGTCATGGCGGAAGTCGACGATCTCTTGGGAAAGCTCGGATTGGCTTTGCTGATGCATCGCAAGGTCAGCGAGATCGCCTATGGCCAGCAGCGGCTTCTCGAGATCGCCGTGGCACTGGCGCTGAGACCGAAGGTGCTGCTGCTCGACGAGCCGGCAGCCGGCGTGCCGCAGAGCGATACCGGCCGCATCGAGCAGGCGCTTGCCGATCTGCCCGCCGATCTCGCCGTGCTGATGATTGAACACGACATGGACCTCGTCTTCCGTTTTGCAAAACGCGTCATCGTGCTTGCATCAGGCGCAATCATCTTCGACGGCCTGCCTGAAGACGTCACCAAGGATGCGCGCGTGCGCGAGGCCTATCTCGGGAGCTATGCCAATGCCAGCCATATCGCTTGAGGTCGAAAATCTGTCGGCGGGATATGGGCCGACGAGAGTGCTCGAAGGCATTTCTCTCTCCGTGCCGGCGGGCGCACGGCTGGCCGTGCTCGGCCGCAACGGCATGGGCAAGACCACGTTCTTGGCAACGCTTGCCGGCCAGACCAAGCGCTACGAGGGCAGCATCCGCCTCGGCGGTTCGGATGTCACCACGGCAGCCAGCGCGACACGGGCGCATAAGGGCCTGGGATATGTGCCGCAGACGCGCTGCGTCTTCCCGACGCTGACGGTCGAAGAGAACCTTTTCGTCGGCTTGAAGACGCGGCCGAGGACGGCGCTGGAGGAAGCCTATGCCATGTTCCCGCGTCTGAAGGAGCGCCGCCGCAACCTCGGCAGCCAACTCTCGGGCGGCGAGCAGCAGATGCTCTCGACGGCCCGCACCATTCTCGGCCGCCCCTCCGTCCTGTTGCTCGACGAACCGCTGGAGGGCCTCGCCCCCGTTATCTGCGAGGAATTGATGGCTGCCTTTGCCGAACTCGCCAAGACGGGAGACATGACGATCCTCCTGGTCGAACAGCGTATCCAGAGCGCGCTCGATTTCGCCGATCAGGTCGTCATTCTCGAACGAGGGCGACTGGCCTGGGCGGGAACGCCGGAGCGCCTCACCAGCGATCACGAGGCTGTCGAGAGCCTGCTCGGGGTCGGCGGCCTGCATTGACGCACGGCCGGAGCGGCCGATCAATCCCTCGTCCTGTCTTCACCGTTGCGCCGGACAGACAGAGGAATTCATCCAGTATATCGTCATTATGACGTCATCGTTGGCCTGCCACTATTATACTGCCTGGAACGTCTTGTGCCGGCGAAAATGGTAATCGTCTGAAGAGGCGGGAAATGCTCTGATCGACAAGGCAGCAGCAGCGCGAGACAGGCGTAAAAGCTTGGATCATAGGCAGAATCTGCGTCGATTGTGCCTTTTTTACTTGGAAGCTGGAGCAATAGCCGGTTGATTTATCCGATGCTTCATCGATTTCTGTTGTCAACACACTCGATAAAGTTGCACACTGGAACAGCAGATCAAACGGGGGGATAGAAATGGCAAACCACAAGCCGGTCGCAGGTGACGTGTACCAGCCTATTTTCAACATCGACAACCCGATCGACGGCAACATCCTGGACAACACCAGTTCCACCGATGCCGATGGAGATCGGGTGCGCCTCAACTTCGTGAATGGACAGCGAATTCCGCAACCGGCCGATCCGGATGGACCCGCCACGACGACGACAATCGAGGGAAAATACGGCACGCTGACCGTCTATTCCAACGGCAACTACACGTACGAACTCGATCACTCCAACCCGATCGTGGCCGCGCTCGGCCCAGGAGATCAACTCGCCGACCAGTTCAATTTCAAGATCTCGGATGGCAAAGGCGCCACCGACTTCGGCCTGCTCAATATCGCGGTCGACCTGCCGGAACGCGGCGACGTCTTCGTTAACTTCGAGGATGTCGGCAAACACGACTTCCCTACAGGCTATAAAGGTTTCGATTGGGGCGCCTGGTACGATGGTGACGACGCGACTGTGCGGGAGGAAGCGGATGGCAACCACTATCTGGGAGGAGGCGTGTTCTGGACACCCATCCAAGCCGCCGATGGCGGTGACTTTCAGATCGAGCAATTCAGTGTCGCAAACGGCACATCGGACTATGACAACGTTCTAACGATCGAAGGCAAGTTGAACGGCGATACCGTATTCTTGGTCACGGTCAACGTCACCGCCGACAGCATTCATGACCCGCAAATGATCGATCTCAGCGCCTACGGCCCGATCGACTACCTCATACTCGACACCGAACCCGTGATCACCGAAACGAGCGGCCCGGATTATTATGGTGCGCAATACGACAACTTCCATTTCATCGTTTGACGGATGGGGAAAAAGGCATCGTATCGCCGACATCTTTGCATCTTCGCCAAGCGCTCTCTGCTGTCGCTATTTGATACCAATATCTTGCGATAGCTGACCGAGTTGCGTCTTGCTAGCATAGGATCGTGCGAGGAGGCACGGTTATGCTGGGATGGAGGAATTGATGCAGCCAGTCGGGATCAGGTTAGCGGCGGTCATGTTCTCGCTTGCCGTATGGGCTATTATTATCGCTGTCGCATCCCATTTTTGGGCGACGAAGATGCCTGTATTGCTTTTGACGCTTTACAGATAGGTCTGTCCTCGGCGTTGGCGGCTGCAGACCAGGGGCAACTGGTTTCCCCTCGCCGCGACATCTGGCGCTGCTACCAACGTGCTACCACGGCCTTCGGAACCGGCTCAAAATCGAGCCGCATAAATCGCTATTTCTGCAATAAGGAGATGGTAGCGGAGGAGGGATTTGAACCCCCGACACAAGGATTATGATTCCTCTGCTCTGACCTACTGAGCTACTCCGCCACTGGTCAACGATACCCGCTCGCGAAGCGATGCCGGTTCGTGGGATGAGCGGCTTATAAGGTGCGCTTCGGCTTTGTGTCAAGCGCATGATCGAGAAAAACGGTGGGCTTTATAGGGCGCCGTTGCCTCTGGCTTTCAGGCGGCGACGGGGCCGGCCAAAAGGGCCTTCAGCGAAGCTTCCGCCGACGGTTCGCGCTCGGAGCGCTCGATGAAGCCGCCGCCGAAGACGCGGGCGTTGTCGCCGGGGGCGGAATAAAGCGCGCAGGCCTGGCCGGGCGCGATGCCTGCCTCGCCGACCGTCAGGTCGACATAGGTGCCGGTCGCATCGACATGCAGCACGGCAGGTGCCGGCGCCCTCGTCGAGCGGACTTTGGCGTAGCAGGCAAAGCCGTCGCCGGAAGCGGCTTCCGCAAGCGTCTCGTCGCCCAGCCAGTTGACATCGCGCAGGTAGACGCGGTGCGTTTCCAGAGCCTCTTTCGGCCCGACGATGACGCGGCGCGAACGGGCGTCGAGAAAGACGACGTAGAGCGGCTCGCCGGTGGCGATGCCGATGCCGCGGCGCTGACCGATGGTGAAATGCAGGATACCCTCATGGGTCCCGAGCACGCGGCCATCGAGATGGACGATCTCACCGGCCAGCGCCGCATTCGGCTTCAGCTTGGTGATGATGTCGGAATATTTGCCCTGCGGCACGAAGCAGATGTCCTGGCTGTCGGCCTTCTTGGCGACGACGAGGCCCATTTCTTCGGCGAGCCTGCGGGTCTCGGCCTTCGGCAGGCCGCCCAAGGGAAAGCGCAGATAGTCGATCTGTTCCTGCGTCGTGGCGAAGAGGAAATAGCTCTGGTCGCGGTCGGCATCGGCCGGGCGGAACAGCGCGCGGCGGCCGGGATTCTCCGGCGAAGGGTTCGGGCCCGAGCGGATATAGTGGCCGGTCGCCAGCGCATCGGCGCCGAGCTCCTTGGCGGTCGCCAGCAGATCGGCGAATTTGACGGTCTGGTTGCAGGACACGCAGGGGATCGGCGTTTCGCCCGCCACATAGCTTTCGGCGAAGGGATTGATTACCGTCTCGCGAAAACGCTTTTCGTAATCGAGCACATAATGCGGGATGCCGAGCGTTTCGCAGACGCGGCGCGCATCGTCGATATCCTGGCCGGCGCAGCAGGAGCCGGCGCGATGAACGGCGGCGCCATGATCGTAAAGCTGCAGCGTGATGCCGAGCACATCGTAACCCTGCTGTTTGAGAAGGCCGGCGACGACGGATGAATCGACGCCGCCCGACATGGCGACGACGACACGGGTCTCTTCCGGCTTCTTATCAAAATCCAGTGTGTTCAACGATGATGCCAATTCTGCTTGGGTCACGATCCGCCCTTGCGCTGCAATTGCGGCGGATTTGCTGATCTCCGGCGGGATCGGCCGCCGTCTCTCGATGAGGGACCGATATAGAAAGGATTGTCCCTGGACGCAAGGGGCGGGCCTTCGGACGCCCGATAGTTTCGAATTCGCGTGGAAAAGAAGGCGCAGCCGAAACCGCGCCTCGGAAGCGAGGGGTGCGGCTCAGGTGCCGATCAGCTTGTTGCAGGCGAATGCGATACCCGGATTGACGATGATGGCAGTCACGAGCGCCAGTCCGATCATCGAGAATGAATAGCGTTTCATATACATCCTCCTTCCAGCCCACGAGAATTATGCCGGTTCGGCCGCCGTTCTCAAAATAACGAATGCTTGATGGTCTCAAGCGGCATGCCTGCTCCTCGGACGGCTGAACCCAGCTCCCGCGCAAGCACCGCCGTTTGTCACCCGCATGAGGAAGCGGCCTTCAGCGCGTGGCCGTGGATCAGCACCTCTGCCTCGTGCTGCGGCATCGGCCGGCCAAGCAGATAGCCCTGCACCTCGCGGAAACCTTCGGCGCGCAGCTTCTGCAACTGCTCTTCGGTCTCGATCCCCTCGGCCAGCGTCGTTGCGTTGAAACCGGAACCGATACCGACGACGGCGCGCACGATGGCAAGATTGCCGGCATCCGTCTCGATGCCTGAAACGAAGCTGCGATCGAGCTTGATCTTGTCGAAGGGGAAAGCCCTGAGATAGCTCAGCGACGAATAACCCGTACCGAAATCGTCGATGGCGATGCGGATCCCAAGCTCCTTCAGTGCCCGCAGCAGCGGCAGGCTTTGATCGGCATCGGTCAGGAAGACGGATTCGGTAATTTCGATCTCAAGCCGGTCGGCATTCAGCCCCGTTTCGTTGAGCGCCGCGACTACGGTCGAAAGCAGGCTCGCATGCCGGAACTGGCTGACGGAGAGATTGACGGCGATCCTCAGATGGGCGGGCCAGCCGGCGGCGGCACGACAGGCTTCCCGGATCACCCAGTCGCCGATCGGTACGATGAGGCCGGTCTCCTCGGCGAGCGGAATGAAATCCATCGGCGCCACCAGGCCGCGCTTGGGATGGCGCCAGCGGATCAGCGCCTCGAAGCCGGCGATGCCGTCATTGTCGAGCTGCACGATCGGCTGGTAATGCAGCTCGAACCGGCGCTTCTCCAGCGCCTCCCACAGCTCTGCGGTCATCACATGCCGCCGCTCGGCGGCAAGCCGCATCTCCGTCTCGTAAAAGCGATAGGTCGAGCGCCCGCTCTCCTTGGCGGCATAGAGCGCCAGATCCGCATGGCGCATCAGCACATCCGCGTCGCCGGCATGATCCGGCGCCAAGGCGATGCCGATGCTGCAGGTGGCATGCTCCCGGGCGCCGTCGAGATCGAAGGCATGGCTAAGCGTCTGCAGCAACCGCTGTGCAAAACGCCCGACCCGCTCAGGCTCGCCGAGTTCGAGCACGATGGCGAACTCATCGCCGCCGAGACGGGCGACGAGATCGCCCTCCTCCGCCAATTGCAGCAGACGCTCCGACACCTGGCAAAGCAGAGCGTCGCCGGCGGCATGCCCCTTGCTGTCGTTGATATGCTTGAAATGATCGATGTCGATATAGAGCAGCGCGATCGGGCTCTCTGTGGTCGCTTCGGCCACGCGCTTATCGATATGTTCAGAAAATGCTGCCCGGTTCGGTAAGCCGGTCAGGGCATCATGCATAGCAAGATGGGCAAGCTTTGCCTCGATGGCACGCTCCTCCGTGACATCCTGCGAAATGCCAAGCAGATAGCGCGGCGCATGGCCCTCCGGCGCCGGCAGGACGCGCTTGACGGTGCGCAGGATGCGTTGCGCTCCGTCGGGACGCAGCATCGTCTCTTCGAAGCTGATCGTCCTCTTGGCTTCGAAGGCCCGGCGATCCTGCTCACGGAAAGCGTCTGTCTGGCCGGCGGCAAACAGCGCCCGGTCGGTTCGGCCGGCCACATCCCGCGCCTTCATGCCGACGATGTCGCCGCAGGCCTCGTTGAAGAGAATGTAAAGCCCGTCCGCTTCCATGTCCTTGACGAAGACCCCGACCGGCAGATTGTCGACGATGCTGTCGAGAAGCGAGCGTGCATCGCTCATCTGGCGCCTGGCGGCGTTGACCTCGGTGCGGTCCTGCACGATTGCCAGGATCGCCGCCCGTCCCTCGAAACGCACTTCACGGCCATAGGTCAGCACCTCGAAGGTCTCGCCGTTCGCCTTGAGATGAAGCCAGCGCTCCGCCTTTTCCATGTCGGTACGGCCGTTGACGGCCTCGATCATCCGTTCCCGCTCATGCTGGGGGCGGATATCCAGAACCGTCATGCGCCGGTATTCGTCCGCGCCATAGCCGTAAAGGGCTACCGCCGCTTCGTTGACGCTGAGAAACCGCAGCGATACCGGATCATAGACCCACATCGGGGATGGGTGCGTTGCAAACAATGACCGGAAGTCATCGTTCAGTGCCTCGATCTGCTCGGTCTTCTGCAAAGGGGCCATGGAAATTCACGCGCGGTTGATGCCGATGCCAGGGTATCTGAGAAAAGTTAAATAAAATCAGAATCATACTCGGCCTAAACTTTAGGCTTCCGCCTGTGAAACGAGCAAACGGCGCTCTGCCTCATCTTCAATAAAATAATTTGGATGCCCCGGAACAATTGCGTCGATCGTGCGTTCGGGGTCATCGATGTCGCATTGCTGAGGAGGGTTTCATGGGCAGGTTCGGCACGACGACGGATTACAGCAGGATTAGGCATTGGATCGAGGCGCGTGGCGGCCATCCCGCCCGTATCAAGAACGCAGCGGATAGCGAAACCGTTCGCGTCGATTTTTCCTCTGAAACGCAGGAAGAGATTTCCTGGGACGAATTCTACGAGGGTCTGGACGGCAGCCGGCTTGCCTTCCTTCACCGCACGAAGGCTGAAGACGATATCGCCCGTTTCGGCAAGATCGTCCGCCGAAAACGCCGGCCGCACTGAGATCCATTCGATTCCGACACAACAAAAACCCGGCGCCGTTTCCCGCGCCGGGTTTTTGTTGTCATTCTTGCCGGATCGAGATCCCGAGGAGGAAACTCAGTCGATGTTGAAAGTGAGCAGCTTTGCCTGGCGGATCGCCTGATGGGCCGTCAGCTGCGCAAGCACGGCGTCGTCAACCTCGCCGTCGACATAGAGCAGCGCAATGGCGTCGCCGCCCTGCTTGTCACGACCGAGCTGGAAGTTGGCGATGTTGACGCCGGCCGCTCCGAGCGTCGTGCCAATGAAGCCGATCATGCCTGGGACGTCGGTATTGGTGATATAGATCATGTGCGAGCCGACATCGGCATCGAGGTTGATACCCTTGATCTGGATGAAGCGCGGCTTGCCATCCGAAAACACCGTGCCGGCGACCGAGCGCGTCATGCTTTCGGTCGTCACCGTCAGCTTGATGTAACCGTCGAATACACCCGTCTTGTCGCGCTTGACCTCGGACAGCACGACACCCTTTTCCTTGACCATGATCGGCGCCGAAACCATGTTGACGTCGGCGACCTGCGGCCGGATGAGGCCGGCGAGCACGGCACTCGTCAGCGCCCGCGTGTTCATGTTGGCGGTGATGCCGTCATAAAGGATTTCGATTTCCTTGATCGGCTCTTCGGTGACCTGGCCGACAAAGGCGCCGAGAACGTCGGCAAGGCGGATGAAGGGCTTCAGGATCGGCGCTTCCTCAGCCGTGATCGACGGCATGTTGATGGCGTTGGAGACCGCACCATTGACGAGGTAATCGGCCATCTGTTCGGCCACCTGCAGAGCGACGTTCTCCTGCGCTTCGGTCGTTGAGGCGCCGAGATGCGGCGTGCAGACGACGTTCGGCAGGCCGAAGAGCGGACTTTCCTTGGCGGGCTCGACCTCGAACACGTCGAAGGCGGCACCCGCGACATGCCCCGACTTGATCGCTTCGGCAAGCGCTGCCTCATCGACCAGGCCGCCGCGGGCGCAGTTGATGATGCGCACGCCGGGCTTGGTCTTTGCCAGTGCTTCCTTGTTGAGGATGCCGCGCGTCTTGTCGGTCATCGGCACATGCAGCGTGATGAAATCGGCGCGGGCGAAAAGCTCTTCCAGCTCGACCTTGGTGACGCCCATCTCCTCGGCGCGCTCCTTGGAAAGGAACGGGTCGTAGGCGACGACGTGCATCTTCAGGCCGATGGCGCGCGCGCAGACGATCGAGCCGATATTGCCGGCGCCGATGACGCCGAGCGTCTTGCCGGTGATCTCGACACCCATGAACTTCGACTTCTCCCACTTGCCGGCCTGCGTCGAGGTATCGGCGGCCGGAAGCTGGCGGGCGACGGCGAACATCAGCGCAATCGCGTGTTCGGCTGTCGTGATCGAGTTGCCGAAGGGCGTGTTCATGACGATGATGCCGCGGCGCGAGGCGGCCGGGATATCGACATTGTCGACGCCGATACCGGCGCGGCCGACCACCTTGAGGTTTTTCGCCCCTTCGATGATCTTTTCCGTCACCTTGGTGGCGGAGCGGATAGCCAGGCCATCATAATTGCCGATGACTTCGAGCAGACGGTCCTTGTCCTTGCCGAGCTGCGGTTCGAAATCGACTTCGACGCCGCGGTCGCGAAAGATCTGGACGGCGGTTTCCGACAATTCGTCGGATACGAGAACGCGAGGTGCCATGAGGGCCTCCTTCAAAAGTGTTCAGCGATGAATGAAATCAGAAATGCTGGGCTCCGCCGCCTTGTGGCGGAGCCGGATGCGATCACCTCAGGCGGCGGCCTGAGCGAGCTGTGCCTTCTGGGTTTCGAAGGCCCAGGAAAGCCATGGCATGAGCTTCTGCATGTCGGATGCCTCGATCGTGGCGCCGGCCCAGATGCGCAGGCCGGACGGCGCGTCGCGGTAATGGCCGACATCGAAAGCGACGCCTTCCTTTTCCAGGAGGCCGACCAGACCCTTGGCGAAATTCGCCTGGCCGTCGTCATCGAGGGCTGCGATGTCCTTGTCGACGATCTTCAGGCAGACGGAGGTGTTGGAGGCGGTTTCCGCCTTGACGGCGAGATTGGCGATCCAGTCGTTTGCCGCGACGAAATCGTGGATGACCTTGGCATTGGCATCGGCGCGCGCAATCAGCGCCTTGAGGCCGCCGAGACCCTTGGCCCAGACGAGCGCATCGATATAGTCCTCGACGCAGAGCATCGACGGCGTGTTGATCGTCTCGCCCTGGAAGATGCCTTCCGTCAGCTTGCCGCCCGAGGTCATGCGGAAGATCTTCGGCAGCGGCCAGGCCGGCGTGTAGGTGACGAGGCGCTCGACTGCGCGCGGCGAAAGAATGATGACGCCGTGTGCGCCCTCGCCGCCCAGAACCTTCTGCCAGGAGAAGGTGACGACGTCGAGCTTGGCGAAATCGAGTTCCTGGGCGAAAGCCGCCGAGGTGGCGTCGCAGATCGTCAGGCCCTTGCGGTCGGCAGGAATGAAATCGGCGTTCGGCACGCGCACGCCCGAGGTGGTGCCGTTCCAGGTGAAGACCACGTCGCGGTCGAAATCGACGGTCGCGAGATCGGGAAGCTCGCCGTAACCGGCTTCGAGCTTGCGCACGTCCTTGAGCTTCAACTGCTTGACGACATCGGTGACCCAGCCGGCGCCGAAGCTTTCCCAGGCGAGCATATCGACGCCGCGTTCGCCGAGCAGCGACCAGAGCGCCATTTCGACGGCGCCGGTATCGGAAGCCGGGACGATGCCGATGCGGTAATCTGCCGGCACTTCGAGAATTTCACGGGTAAGGTCGATGGCCTGCTTCAGCTTGGTCTTGCCGACCTTCGCGCGGTGCGAACGGCCAAGAGCCGCGTCGGAAAGGGCTTCGAGCGACCAACCGGGACGCTTCGAGCAAGGGCCAGAAGAAAAATGAGTATTGTGCGGACGGATGTCCGGCTTTGCGGTCTTCGCCATGATGCTATCCTCTCAGATAGAAAGCCCTTCGTTGGGGAAGGGTGTCCCGCCGCCGTGTGTATGGATCGGACGCGTCATAGTCAAGATGGAAGTGTCGCAGAGAGAGGATATTTTGACGCAGGAGAGGTGGCGAAAATGAAAAAGCCGCCCGGAGCGAGGGCGGCTTTCTGATCTGGTGGCTGGATCGAACTTATTTGTAGACCGGCTGCTGCAGCGGAATTTCCGGCGGCGGCTCATAGCTCGCCTGGGCGCATCCGCCGAAGAGATAACGGGCGCCGACGCGGGCTTCATGGGCGCTGAGGCCCTTGTCACGGCCCGGGCCGCCATTGTCCGAATAGCCGAACATGTTGCCGCCGTCGATATGCAGGTAACGGTAACCGACATCGGCCTTGATGTTGCAGGTGACGTCGATCGAGGCGCCGGCCATGAGCGCGTAGGTGAAGCGCCAGTTGCCCTTGCCGCCATGGGTGACCTCGTCGTCGCAGAAGCTGCCGTCATCGGCGCAGGCAACGTTGCGCAGGTTCTTCCACTTGACGTAGGAACCGCCGATACCGGCGCCGACATAAGGCGTGACATAGCCGTAGGTGCCGAGATCAACGTAAGCGTTGGCGAGCAATGTGTAGGCGGTTAGCGAGGAGCGGTCGCTCGAGGTGCAATCCACCAGCGGGAAGCCGCACTGTCCGACCGTCGAACCGTGGAAATCCGCCTGCGTGAGATAGTCGAAGGTCAGGTCGGTGCGCAGATAGCTGTTGATCTGATAACCGACACCACCGCCGACCGTCCATGCGTCGTCGAGGTCGGCACGGTCGAAATCGACCTCCGTCGCATTGCTGCCCTGAAAATAGCGGGCGCCACGCAGATCGGTGAAGGCATAACCGACATCGCCGCGCAAGTACCAGCCCGTCGCTTCGCTGACCGCCACCTCGGGCGGCTGCTCCGGGATCGGCTCGGCAGGGGCGAGGTCCGCGGAATAGGCGTTTGTCGCGATCAACAATGCGGCGAAGATGCCGGACAAGCTTCTTTTCATGGATCCCACTCCAAAATCCCGTTGCGTCGGCAGGCTCAGTCGCTGCCAATCTGATACGCTTCGGATGGATAATGAATGGGAAACGTTAAAAGCTGCTTAACCACGATCATTTACCTAGATGCCGAGGCATTCGCGGCCCGAGCATAGATCAGTTTGGATCGTGGGGAGCGGCTTGGCAGTAATCGGCTCACGATAGCGGGCATGCATAACGAAAAAGCCGGCGCTGATGCACCGGCTTTTTCGTTATTCTTTCCTCATTGGATCAGGCGGCGGTCCGGACGTTCGAGATCGTGCCGATCAGCTCGTTGACGATGCGTTCGATCTGGGCACGGTCGTCGCCTTCGGCCATGACACGGATCAACGGCTCAGTGCCCGAGGGGCGGATGACGAGCCGGCCGTTCCTGGCGAGTTCGGCTTCGGCATCGGCGATCGCCTTTTGCACCTGGATATCTTCCAGCGGCTTGCCACCGCTGATGCGGACATTGCGCAGGAGCTGCGGCACCGGCTCGAAACGGCGGCAGACTTCGCTGACGGTCCGGCCGGTGCGCTTGACCGCGGCCAGGATCTGCAGAGCAGCGACGAGACCGTCGCCGGTCGTGCCGTAATCCGACAGCACGATATGACCGGACTGCTCGCCGCCGACATTGTAATTATTCTGGCGCATATGCTCGACGACATAGCGGTCGCCGACTTTCGTGCGGGCAAGCGCCATGCCGCGGTCGTCGAGGAAGCGCTCGAGGCCGAGGTTGGACATCACGGTGGCGACGATGCCATTGCCGCGCAACTGCTGGCTCTCGGCCCAGCTCTCGGCGATGACCGCCATGAGCTGATCGCCGTCGACGATCGAACCGTTTTCGTCGATGATGATGACGCGATCCGCATCGCCGTCGAGGGCGATACCGATATCGGCACGAACCTCGTCCACCTTCTTCTGCAGCGCGACGGGGCTGGTGGAGCCGCAATTGAGATTGATATTGGTGCCGTTCGGCTCGTTGCCGATGGTGACGACGTCAGCACCGAGCTCCCAGAGCACGGCGGGCGCCACCTTATAGGCGGCGCCATTGGCGCAGTCGATCGCAATCCTCAGGCCCTGCAGCGTCACATCACGCGGCAAGGTGCGCTTGGCATGTTCGATATAGCGGTCATGCACGCCGTCGACGCGCTTGGCGCGGCCGATATCGTCGGATTTGGCGAGCTGCGCGTTCAGGTCCTTTTCGAGCAGATCCTCGATCTCGGCCTCGATATCGTCGGAAAGCTTATAACCATCGGGGCCAAAGAGCTTGATGCCGTTATCCTCGTACGGATTGTGCGAGGCCGAAATCATCACACCGATATCGCAGCGCAGCGAGCGCGTCAGCATGGCGACGGCAGGCGTCGGGATCGGGCCGAGAATAAAGGCATCGAGGCCTGCGGCGGTAAAGCCTGCGACCATGGCATTCTCAAGCATATAGCCGGAAAGGCGCGTATCCTTGCCGATGACGACTCGGTGGCGGTGGTTGCCGCGGCGGAAGATCGTGCCGGCGGCGATGCCGACCCGCATGGCGAGATCCGGCGTCATCGGGAAGACGTTGGATTGGCCGCGAATGCCATCCGTACCGAAATAGCGTCTTTTCATCTGCACTCCTGTGCTCTCGGCGCGCCATTCAAGGCAGCGCATTCTTCCAAGCGAATCCGGCTTCAGTGAGATCTCGTCAATTCACGAGCGTGATTCATGCTTGCCTCAATTCAGCGGAATGCCACAAAATGCGGCGATCGGCACGTAAATTAGCAAGAAAAATGATTATATCCCGTTACCAATAGAAAAGGCCGGATCTCCCACTTCGGAAATCCGGCCTTGTTCGAGTTGGTCGACGCAGTTAATGCGGCTGCGGTTCGAGACCGCCTTCCGGCTCGTCACCCTTGGTGGCGGGCCGAGCGCCGGCCTTCGGAACGGCCGAGCCGCGGCTTGGCGGCGAATCATCGCCGAGATCGCGGGAAGGCTTCTCGCCGCGGATCAACGCCTTTATCTCTTCGCCGGTCAGGGTCTCGTATTCGAGCAGACCTTCAGCAAGGGCGACGAATTCGTCGTGCTTTTCCGTCAGGATCGTGCGGGCCTGCGTATAGGCTTCGTCGATCAGGCGGCGCACTTCATTGTCGATCTTCTGCGCGGTTGCTTCCGAAACATTCTTCGACTGCGAAACCGAGTGGCCGAGGAAGACTTCCTGCTGGTTCTCGCCATAGGCGACCTGACCGAGCTGATCGGAGAAGCCCCACTGCGTGACCATGGCGCGGGCAAGCTTGGTCGCCTGTTCGATGTCGGAGGAGGCACCTGAGGTGATGTTCTCCTTGCCGAAGGTGAGCTCCTCGGCGACGCGGCCGCCCATCATGATGCAGAGGCGCGAAACCATCCACTTGTAGCTCATCGAGTAGCGATCGCCCTCGGGAAGCTGCATGACCATGCCGAGCGCACGGCCGCGCGGAATGATCGTCGCCTTGTGCAGCGGATCGGCGACGGCGACATTGAGCGCGGTAATGGCGTGTCCAGCCTCATGGTAAGCGGTGAGCTTCTTTTCCGCCTCGGTCATCGCCGAAGAACGGCGCTCGGCGCCCATCATGATCTTGTCCTTGGCGTCTTCGAATTCCTGCATGGTGACGACGCGCTTGTTGCGGCGGGCGGCCATGAGGGCGGCTTCGTTGACCAGGTTCATCAGGTCGGCGCCGGAGAAACCGGGCGTGCCGCGGGCGAGAACCTTGAGATCGACATTCGGCGCCAGCGGAACGTTGCGGGCATGCACCTTGAGGATACGCTCGCGGCCGACGATGTCGGGGTTCGGCACCACGACCTGACGGTCGAAACGGCCGGGACGCAGCAGCGCCGGATCGAGAACGTCGGGACGGTTGGTGGCGGCGATCAGGATCACGCCCTCATTCGCCTCGAAGCCATCCATCTCAACCAGCAACTGGTTCAGCGTCTGCTCGCGTTCATCGTTGCCGCCGCCGAGACCGGCGCCGCGATGGCGGCCGACGGCATCGATTTCGTCGATGAAGATGATGCAGGGAGCATTCTTCTTGGCCTGCTCGAACATATCGCGCACGCGGCTTGCACCGACGCCGACGAACATTTCGACGAAGTCGGAGCCCGAAATGGTGAAGAAGGGCACGTTGGCTTCGCCGGCGACCGAGCGGGCGAGCAGTGTCTTGCCGGTACCCGGAGGGCCGACGAGCAGCACGCCGCGCGGAATCTTGCCGCCGAGACGCTGGAATTTCTGCGGATCACGCAGGAATTCGACGATTTCCTCGAGATCCTGCTTGGCCTCGTCGACACCGGCGACGTCTTCGAAAGTCACGCGGCCATGCGCTTCGGTCAAAAGCTTGGCCTTGGACTTGCCAAAGCCCATCGCGCCGCGCGAGCCGCCCTGCATCTGCCGCATGAAAAACAGCCAGACGCCGAGAATCAGAAGCATCGGCAAAAGCGTGCCGAGATAGCTGAGGAAACCCGAAGAGCCGTCCGTTTCAGGACGGGCGGAAACCAGGACGTTCTTCGACTGCAGGCGATCGAGCAGACTGTCGTCGATCACAGGCGAATAGGTCTGGAAGGTGGTGCCATTTTCAACATAGCTTCCGGAGACACGGTTGCCCGTGACCACGACTTCCTTCACGCGGCCCGCATCGACCTCACGCAGAAACTGCGAATAAGGGATTTCGCGGGAGCCCGTCTGCGCCGGCGCCGTCTGAAACATACTGAAAAGGGCGATCAGCAGAAGCGCGATGATCGCCCACAAGGCGAAATTACGTAAGTTAGGGTTCATTGAACTCCCCAGCACTGGAACAGCCGCCTCATGGCGACCGTCTTATTCGTTTCTAACATAGGGTTGCGCCGTGCCGTTGCCAAGGCGACGCCCCATGTCAGATGGTTTTTCCGTCAATACTTCTTAAAGGCAGCCTCGCATAGGGCGCCGTCGCGAAAACCGCCGAAAGCCTGTTGGCAAAGATGAAATCAAATCGTGTCAAAAAGCGGTCGAACGGCGCGGAATAAGGCGTGAGGCGCACCCGGCCGGCCAAATCGTCGGAAAAAATAATGTCAGCCATTGGCAAAACGACCGGCAACGCAGCAGTTGCGCGCTTCAATGCCGCTTTTGGCAGGGTATCATCCCATCTCACCGCAATGCGGTGCTCGTCGTAGGAACCCGATCGGCGGGACTCTATGGACGCGGAACACTCTTCTTCACGCTTTGGTGACCCAGCCGCACCCGGTCCTGCATTCATCCCGGCCGCCTCGATCCTGACGCCGAACGGGGAATTGTTCACAACCTCGAAACGTCCATCCCAGACGCTGCGCTCACCCGGCTGCAATGACAGCGGGAGGATGCCGCGGCTTTCGCGGGCGAGATAGAGCCCGCTACGTCTGAGATCGAACACCACCCTGCCCGCCGTCATCCGCCCTGCCTTGGCCGCTGCGATAAAGGCGAGAATGCCGTCCATCTGCTTGCCGCCCGGTGGAAAATCCCGGCCGCCGAAAACGGCGGCAAGACGGCCAAGCGCGTAATTCAATACAGTTGCTTCGGCCCTCAGGCCGTCGGGAGAGATATGACCAAGCACACCGCCATGCAGCCGGAAATGCAGATCGAGCCAAGCGGCTGCATCTGCCGCGAGCAAAAGACGTTGCCCTTCGGTCTCCGCCCCTGCCTTGGAAGCCACCTCCTCCGCGAGCCGCTGGCGCATGCGCACCCGCTCATAGGTCACATCCTCGTTGCTCGGATCGTCGAGCCAGGAAATCCCACCTGTCTTCAGATAAGCGCGGATATCTGCCCGCCGACTGCCGAGCAGCGGCCGCATGATCCAGATATGACGGTCGAACAGCACCGCATCGGCGATGCCGGTCGAAACCTGTTCGGAGCGCAGACCCCGCATGGCAAGCGTTTCGCGCTGGTCGTCGAAGGTGTGGCCGGTGACGATGAGATCGGCTTTGAAATTTTGGGCGGCGGCTGCCAGCAGGTCATAACGAGCCTCGCGGGCCGCAGCCATGATGCCGGTTTTCGGCTTGTCGCCCTGCCAGATCAGGATGGTGTGGGGAATGCCGAGCGATGCGCAGAGGGCAGCGACCTCGCGCGCCTCGTCTGCGGAGCCGGCGCGCAACGCATGATCGACGGTCGCGGCGCAAAGGGAAATCTTGAGATCGGGCGCGGCCTTTACGGCTTCATCGAGGAGAAGAAGCAGGCCGGTGGAATCGCTGCCGCCCGAGATCGCGACGAGGATGCGCGCAGGGCTTTGAAGCGAAATAAGAAACTGGAGGATCGCCTGTTGCGGCGATGAGGCTTCCGGAGACATGCCGGAAGACCTTAGCAGGCGAGGCGCTTCTGTTCGCTCGCAACCTTGCTTATGACCGCACGCGAGGCCTTGGGATAACGCTTCGAGACTTCGCGCAGTGTGGCGCATGCCGTCTCGGTATTGTCGAGGGCGGCGAGCGACATGCCGAGCTTCAACAGCATTTCCGGCGCCTTTTCGGATGTGCCGTATTTCTGGTGCGCATTGAGGAAAGTCTTGGCCGCCTCATTGTACTTGCCCTGCGAATAGAGCGCTTCGCCGAGCCAGAAATTGGCGTCCGCCGCCCGCGCGCTGCTCGGGTAGCGGGTGATGTACTGCGTGAATTCCTGCTCGGCCGTGCTGTAATCGCCCGATAACACGTGGCCATAAGCCGCCTTGTACTGGTCCGCCTCGCTGCCGAGCGAGGCGGTCTGCTGCGGCGTCCCGGGATTGGCATCGGGAATCGGGCCGGAGCCGATGGTGGCATTTTCATCCACGCTTCCGCCGATCGGATTGCCGTTCTGATCGAACTCGATCGAGCCGAGCTCCTTCGGTGGCTGGCCGAGGCCGGTATTGGCGGGTACGTTGGTGGAGGGAGCCGTTTCGGCTCCCTGCGGTGCTTGAATCACCCTGGCGATGTCGTCGCCGCCGGAAGCAGCCGGCGCGACATCGGTCTCACTCTTCTTGACCGGAGCCTTGGCGGCACCGCCGCCGCCCGTCTTTTCCAGCTGCTGGAAGCGGAATTCATTGTCTTCCTGCTGCTTGCGGATCGTCTCCTGCATCTGCAGAAGCTGAAAGCTCATCTCTTCGATCCGGCCGTTCAGCTGCCGCAGTTGCTCTTCGAGCTGCTGCACACGGACCTCCGCGTCGCCGCTCTGCACCTTGACAACAGGTGGCGCCGCCTGGTTTTCCGCGGATCGGCCGCCAAGATGCAGCCCGAAAAACGAAGCGGAATAGGCCGCTCGTTCGCTCCCGGTCACAGCCGCGAGGCACAGCATGCCTGCCACGACAAGTTTCTTCATATGTATCGTCCTGTCCCAGTGATTCTTCGCACCTCGATGGCACGAACAGGAGATTTTTCCAATTGCTTTCAAAAAGCAACGGAGTCTGGCCAAAGTGTGGTCAAAAAGAAAAGGCGGCCCCTGATGGGACCGCCCGTCGAAAAAGCGAATTGTTGCCGGAAGTTACATACCGGCGCCGCCGAGCACGGTAACCGCGCGGCGGTTCTGCGACCAGCAGGAAATGTCGTCGCAGACGGCGACCGGACGTTCCTTGCCGTAAGAGATCGTCTTCAGGCGCTGCGCCGGGACGCCGCGTGAAGCGAGGTAATCCTTGGCGGCAGCCGCACGGCGGGCGCCGAGCGCGAGGTTGTATTCGCGCGTGCCGCGTTCGTCAGCATGGCCTTCAACGGTGATCTGGTAATTCGGGTAGCGGGCGAGCCACTGGGCCTGACGGTCGAGCGTCTGCGAAGCATCGGCGCGAATCGACGAGGAGTCGGTGTCGAAGAAGATGCGGTCGCCGACATTGACCGTGAAGTCCTGGGCAGAGCCCGGCGTTGCAGCCCCACCAGCACCGGTGCCGAGGCCGAGGTCGCCGGCGCTGTTCGGCGGCTTCTTGGCGCAGCTTGCGAGCGCGAGGCCGGCGATAAGCGCGATCATGACGGGGTTGCGGGCGAAATTCTGCATGCGGCTCATTGCCGGGGTATGAATTCGGCTCATGGCCGGTCTCCTTGCGATTTCATCAGGGTTTCCGGACAGTAACCGCACTCGGTTAACCGCCCCTCAAAGATTATGGTTAACGATTTACTGATTTGTCCCGTAGTCGCCCGGTTTCCATGACTTTGAGGCGACATGAAGGCAGCACCACATCGCCTACTCCAGAAGCGGCGACCAGGCCGGGTCTGAACCGTAGGTCGGCGTCTTGACCAACTGCTCGTTGTAACCGGTCAGATCGATCGAATAGAGCTGCGGGCCGCCGGACCCCGCCGCCTGGCGGAAGAACATCAAAACGCGGCCGTTTGGCGCCCAGGTCGGGCCCTCATTGTGGAAGCCCGTCGTCAGGATGCGCTCGCCCGAGCCGTCCGGCTTCATCACGCCGATCGAGAACTTGCCGCCGGCCTGCTTGGTGAAGGCGATCAGATCGCCGCGCGGCGACCAGACCGGCGTCGAATAGGAACCATCGCCGAAGGAAATGCGCGTCTGGCCGGAGCCGTCGGCATTCATCACGTAGATCTGCGGCTTCCCGCCGCGGTCGCTTTCGAAGCTGACACGGGCACCGTCGGGCGAATAGGAGGGCGAGGTGTCGATCGCAGCCGTCGAGGTCAACCGCGTCGTCGTGCGCGAGCGCAGGTCCATCGTGTAGATGTTGGAATTGCCTTCCTGCTGCAGGCTCATGATCACCTTCTGGCCATCCGGCGAAAAACGCGGCGAGAAGGTCATGCCGGGGAAATTGCCGACGACCTCGCGCTGCCCGGTCTCGAGCTGCAGCAGATAGACCCGCGGCTGCTGGTTGGCAAAGGACATGTAGGTGACTTCCTGCCGGTTCGGCGAGAAGCGCGGCGTCAGCACGAGATCACTGCCATCGGTCAACATGCGCACGTTGAACCCGTCCTGATCCATGATCGCCAGCTGGCGCTTGCGCTGCTGCTTGGTGCCGGATTCGGAAACGAAGACGACGCGGGTGTCGAAATAACCTTCCTCGCCGGTGATCTGCTTGTAGATCGCATCGGCAATGATATGGGCCACGCGGCGCCAGTTCTCCGGCTGGGTGTAAAACTGCTGCCCGGTCATCTGCTGCCCGGCGAACGTGTCCCAGAGACGGAATTCGGCACGAAGGCGACCATCGGCTTCCTGGGTAACGCGGCCAGTCACCAGCGCCTGGGCATTGATGACCTTCCAGTCTTCGAAGCGCGGCGACGCATCCGGATTGGAGATCTTCTCGATAAAGGCCGTCTTGCTGATCGGTGCAAACAACCCGGAACGCTGAAGATCTGCGGCGATGACCTGCGAGACCTGCGCACCCATGTCGCCCTGAAGGAAGTCAGTCACCGCAATCGGCAGCGGCTGCACATTGCCCTTGTTGATGTTGATTTCGACGAGAGCATTTGCAGGCGAGGCGAACGCCGCAATGGTCATGAGACCAGCAGCGACCGCAATAGCGCGGATGAAGGAAAACTTGTTCATGGAGTAAAGGCCTTTCAGCATTTAAATTCCTAGATCGCTGGGATCGAAGTTGACCACGACTTCGTTCCAGGCATCATATTTGTCTTTCGGAAGCGACGAGAAGGGTGCCGATTTCATGATGGCGCGATAGGCCCCCCCGGCCAGCGCCCGTCGAGTGGATTCATTGTCACCACCGACCGCCTCTACGTCAGGTTCGCCGACGATATTGCCGTCCTGATCAAGCTTCATATGCACCTTAATGCGTACGTCGCTCATGCCTTCCATGCCAGGAATAACCGACCAGTTGCCAGCGATGGCGCTCTTCAGCGCATCCATCTCGCTCAAAGATAGCTTGGAGCCACCGTTGCTCTTCTTCGCACCGAGCGATGCCTCCTGCGTCGAGCGCTTGGCGCCACCGGCGGAAGGGTCCGTCTTGTTCAGCAACGCCGCAACCTCGTCGGCATTGAAATCGCTTTTCATCGATGAGGCGGATTTCGCCGTCTCCTGCTTCTGATCCGACTTCTTCTTTTCGGTCGGTATTTCGGCGGCCTTCGGCTGGTCCTGGGTCTTTTCCGGTGGCTTTTCTGCGGGTTTCTGTGGTTCCGGCGGCTTCACCTGCGGCTTGGCAACAGGGGTCGGCACATTGTCCGGCAATGCTTCCGCATCCGGCTTCGGCGGTTCCTCGGGCTTGGCCTGCTCCTCATGTGGCTTTTCTTCCGGCTTCGGCGGCGTCACTTCGACCGGCTTCGGCGGCGGAATGGAGGCGACCTCCTTCGGCTGCTCGACTTCCGTTTCCTCCTTGACGATGTCCTTGACATCGTTTGGGACAGGATCGGTCTTAGGCATCGGCTTTTCGCTCGAATTCGCTGCCGCAGCCTCGGTGGTGCTCGGCTTGGCGTTCGGGACCGGCGGCGTCTTCAGGTCGACATTGTTGTCGCCGGCATTCTCGGCCGGCTGTGCGATCGGTGGCCGCGTCGTCGGCACGGGCGCGGAAGTCTCCTTCTTCGGAGCCTTCTTATCGCCCTGCTGCATCTGGGTGATGGATTCCACCGGCACGAGATCGACCGGCATCGCCTCGAAATCCTCCACCTTGAAGGATTCCGGGGCACTGAGCGACACCATCGCCCAGGTTAGCACCAGGCCATGCAAAACAGCAGATGTGATGACACTGGCCTTCATTTTGAGCGCTATTGGTCCTTCTTCTGCTGCGTCACGAGGCCGATATTCTTGAAGCCTGCGCCCTGAATACGGGCCATGACGTCGGCGATGACGCCGTAAGGCGCGGTCGCGTCGCCGCGCACGAAGATACGTTCGTTATAACCGGTGGTGGCGATCGCCTCGAGCTTGGCGGCGATCTCCGCAGCCGGGATCGGCGTTTCCTGCAGGAACACCTCGCCGTCGTTCTTGACGGAGATGGTGATCGGCTGCGTCTCGGAATTCAGCGCCTTGGCCTGCGTTTCCGGCAGGTCGATCGGCACGCCAACGGTCATCATCGGTGCCGCGACCATGAAGATGATCAGAAGCACGAGCATGACGTCGACGAGCGGCGTCACGTTGATTTCGGAGATCACGGCCCTGTTCCGACCGCCGCGACGGCGGCGTCCGCCGCCCCCGCCGCCATTGCCTCCAACAGCCATACCCATGTCAGAATACTCCGTTGGTTACTGAGCGGCAGCGCGCGGCTGCAGCTTCTCGTCGATCTGGCGCGAAAGTATGGCGGAGAATTCATCCGCGAAACCTTCCATGCGGCCCGAAAGCTTGCCGGCATCGGCAGAGAACTTGTTGTAGGCGATAACCGCCGGGATAGCGGCGACAAGGCCGATCGCCGTGGCAAGCAGCGCTTCGGCGATGCCGGGCGCGACGACCGCAAGGTTGGTCGACTTCGAACCGGCGATCGCCTGGAATGAGGTCATGATGCCGACGACCGTGCCGAAGAGACCGATGAACGGACCGGCCGAGCCGATGGTTGCGAGCGATCCGAGGCGGGCGCCGAGATATTCGGTCTCACGGGCGAGCGTGACGTCCATCGCGCGGTCGATGCGCATCTGCAGGCCGATCGGGGAGCGGGCGCCGCGTTCGAAGGATTTCTTCCACTCCCGCATGGCCGCCACGAAGATCGCAGCCAGCCCGGTATTGTTGCGTTCCGACAGCGAACGGTAGAGTTCTTCCAGCGATTGGCCCGACCAGAAGACCTGCTCGAACTTGTCGAACTGGCGCCGTGCGCGGCCATAAGCCAGGTATTTGTCGATGACGATCGCCCACGTCCACACCGAGGCCGCGATGAGCCCGAGCATGACGAGCTTGACGACGATGCCGGCCTGCATGAAAAGCGACCAGAGGCTGACGTCCGCCGTTGCTGCTGCCAATCCTACTTGTTCCATTGATCCAAAATCCCCGAATCCAAACGCCCGGTGCTAGACCGGGCGGCACAAAGTGATCTCGCAAGAAGTGTTCCGGCGGCCGCCGCCCAAAGCCCTGGTCAAACTTCCAAGCTCATCTTCCGCCTTCTTGCCGTCAAATTTGGTCAAAGGAAGGCGTGCACCGCACAAACTCTGACTTTCCCAGTAAGACACTATTATGGTTAATAGATCGTTAGTGCCGGACTGTGACAGTAAGCCTGGTTTTGGAAGATTTTCGTCCATGGATTACTTGACCGGAGCAAGGTCCGGCTGCCGAAAGAGCGCTCATCCTGCGGCGCGGGAATTCCTTCACATAAAGTTCAAGTTTTGACAAGCCTGAAATCTGGGCGATTCGTGGCTATAGCGGCGTGCTGCCTTCCAGGAATTTCGCCGCCAGTGTTTCCGGCAGTCGCCTCGGGCGCCCCCGAGCGTTGATGACGGCGATGATCACCTTGGCGGCGATCAGCAGCGTCTCGCCGGAGCGGATTTGCTGATTGAGCACCATCTTGGCGCCGCCGGCCTTTTCCGTGTGCGTCAGGATCGTCAGCACATCATCCATGCGCGCCGGGCTCTTGAAGTCGATCTCCATGCGGTGGACGACGAAAACGAGGCCCTCCTCGTCGGCGCTGACGAGCTCGCGCTGCTCGACGCCGAGGCAGCGCAGATAGTCGGTGCGGCCGCGCTCCAGGAAATGCAGGTAACGGGCGTGATAGACCAGGCCGGAGAAGTCCGTATCTTCATAATAGACCCGCTGGACGAGGCGATGTCCGGCCTCCGTCAACTCTCCCGAAATGGAAAAAGGGCGTTCCGTCATAATTTTCTCCAAACTGAGGTGCCCTCTTTGGCGCAACGCTTCCCGACAGGCAAGCATTGAATGCCCGGCAGGCAGGCATTGAATGATTGTCATAATTCCTAACTATTCCCGATAATGAGCGACCGATCAGGAGACGATGTGATGAAGATTGCGGTTATGGGCGGAGACGGTTTCATTGGTTGGCCAACGTCGCTGCATCTCTCCGATGCCGGGCATGACATTCATATCCTCGACAACCTCTCACGCCGCTGGATCGACACCGAACTTGGCGTTCAGTCGCTGACCCCGATGGATTCGATCCAGGAGCGCACCCGCATCTGGCATGCCGAAACCGGACGCCGCATCCACTTCAATCTGATCGATCTCGCCAGGGATTACGAACTTCTGAAGAACTGGCTTTCCGAACACCGCCCGGACGCCGTCATCCATTTCGCCGAACAGCGGGCCGCGCCCTACTCGATGAAAAGCGACCGCCACAAGAACTACACCGTCAACAACAATGTCAGCGCCACGCATAACCTGCTGAACGCGCTGACGGAACTTAACCTGGACGCCCATCTCATCCATCTCGGCACCATGGGCGTCTACGGCTATTCGACGGTCGGCGCGGCGATCCCCGAAGGTTACCTGCCGGTGGACATCGAAACCACAGGCGGCGAGACGGCCAGCCAGGAGATCCTCTATCCCTCCAATCCCGGCTCGATCTATCACATGACCAAGTGCCTGGATCAGCTTCTCTTCCAGTTCTACGCCAAGAACGACGGCCTCAGGATCACCGATCTGCACCAGGGCATCGTCTGGGGCACACATACCGAGCAGACGCGCCGCCACGCGCAGCTCATCAACCGTTTCGACTATGACGGCGATTACGGCACGGTGCTGAACCGCTTCCTCATCCAGGCGGCGATCGGCTATCCGCTGACGGTGCACGGCACCGGCGGCCAGACCCGCGCCTTCATCCATATCCAGGATTCGGTGCGCTGCATCGAACTGGCGCTCGAGAACCCGCCGGCGCGCGGCGCGCGTGTCGAGATCTTCAACCAGATGACGGAAACCCACCGGGTACGCGACCTCGCCGAGATGATTGCCAGGATGAGCGGCGCCCAGATTGCCTGGCTGCCGAACCCGCGCAAGGAAGCCGCTGAAAACGATCTGATCGTCCGGAACGAAAAATTCCGCAATCTCGGCCTCGAGCCGATCACGCTGGAAGCGGGCCTGCTCGGCGAGATCGTCGACGTGGCGAAGAAATTCGCCTATCGCGTCGACCGCTCGCGCGTTCCGGCCGTCTCCGCCTGGACCAAGGACATCGCCGCGACGATCAATCACGATCCGGAAGGCAAACGGCTGAAGTCGGTTTCATGAGCGGTATCTTATGGTGAAGCCCCTCCAGCGATGACTTTTACCTCAAACCTCGCCTATGTCACCCTCGTCACCAATGCCGACTACGCCAAGGGCGCCACCGCCCTGGCAAATTCGCTTCGTCGCACGGGCACAAGCGCCGACATCGTCGTCCTCCACACCGGCGGCGTCGATGCAGGCGCCCTCGCCCCCCTGAAAGCGCTCGACTGTCGCCTGATCGAGGTCCAGCACCTGCCGCTCTCCGACGCCTTCAACGAACGCCATGCGCGTCGCCAGCTCCATTCCGCAGCCCCCTTTACCAAGGGCCGCAAGCCGGATTTCCATTCGCCGCTCGACAATTTCTGCAAGCTCAGGCTGTGGCAGCTCGTCGAATACGAGCGTTGCGTCTTCATTGATGCCGACGCCCTCGTGCTGAAGAATGTCGACAGGCTCTTCCTCTATCCGGAATTTTCCGCCGCCCCCAATGTCTATGAAAGCCTCGCCGACTTCCGCCGCATGAATTCCGGCGTCTTCGTCGCCACGCCCTCGCGTGACACATTCCGGCACATGCTCGAAAGGCTCGACAGGCCGGACGCTTTCTGGCGGCGCACCGATCAGACGTTTCTTGAGACGTTCTTCCCGGATTGGCACGGCCTGCCGGTTTATTTCAACATGCTGCAATATGTATGGTTCACCATGCCGGAGCTTTGGGACTGGAAGAGCATTTCGATCCTGCATTACCAGTATGAAAAACCGTGGGAAAAGGATCATCCCAAGGCAGTGCGACTACAACCTTTGATCGATCTGTGGCACCGTTTCCACGATGACGATGATGTGCCTGAGATCACGGCGCTGAACAATCCGGAAGGGGCAGCATGAAGGTATTGGTATCTGGCGGAACGGGTCTCGTCGGCCGGTATGTCGTCGAGGAACTGCTGGCCGCCGGATATCAGGTGATCGTTGGCGGGCGCCGCGCGCCGCTGCCCCGCCTCTTCTCCCGCCCGGTCGAGTTCGCAGCGCTTTCGCTCGATCCCGACAAGGATCAGATCGACGCTTTCGACGATGCCTATTTCTTCGTCCATGCCGCCTTAAGCCATGTTCCGGGCAAGTATCGCGGCGGAGAGGGTGACGACCCCAAGACCTTCCACAGGTTGAACCTTGACGGCACCGTCCGGCTTTTCGAAGCCGCCAAACGCGCCGGCACGCGCCGCTGCATCTTCCTGTCCAGCCGCGCCGCCTATGGCGAACATCCCGGGGGAACCGAACTGGCGGAGACGATGCTGGCCAAGCCCGAAACACTCTACGGCCAGGTCAAGCTCGATGCCGAACGCGCACTCGCCCACCTCGCAGCACCCGGTTTTGCCGGCGTCAGCCTGAGGGCGACCGGCGTCTATGGCGATCTCTCGCCGAACAAATGGGACGGACTCATCGCCGACTACCTCGCCGGCCAACCGGTTGTCGCCCGCGTGGGAACGGAGGTTCACGGCCGCGACCTCGGGCGGGCGGTACGGCTGATGCTGGAGACGGAAAGCACCCGCATCTCCGGCGAGGTCTTCAACGTCTCGGACATCGCGATCGACACGCACGATATCCTTTCCGCTATTCGCCGCGAGACGAGCTGTCGACACGCGCCGCCGGCTCCTGCCGACAGGGCGGCGCTCAACCCCATGAGCACAGCGAAAATCCGCGCGCTCGGCTGGATGCCCGGGGGAACCTCTCTGTTCGAAGAGACGATGCAGCGGCTGGCCGCTGTATTGCCGACGTCCCGCAGACACAGGTCCACACAAGCCTGACGTTGCAGAATGCGCCGAATTGCAATCGGGAGCCCGAATTGAAAATCGGGGGATTGTCCATGCAGGTCGCAACCATGTCTGCCTCCATCATCTTGCGCGGCGCGCCTTCGACGGCAGCCACATCGGTCGCCGGAAGCGAGGCCGGTCAGGGTGTGCTCAAGCTGCAGCGCACCACTCAGGCGCTGCAGCAGATGCGCCAGACCCTGGCGAACTCGGGGGATGAAGCCAAGGCGAAGGCGCAACGCAAGCTCGAAGAGGCACAGCAGCAGTTGCAGATGCTGCGCAGTTCCAACATGCCGCCTGAGGTGGTCACCCGGCTGGCCGTCGAACTGGCGCGCCAGGTCGGCACCGCCGCCTCCGAATTCGCATCATCAGTCGCGACCGGCAGTCCGGCAACCGCGGTTCCGGTGGATACAGCGGCGGTCGCAACCAGCGGGACCGATGCCGCGCTGACGGATATCTCAGGAGACACTCGGACCGGCGAGACCGGCTCGCAGGAACCGGACGCCGCAGCCAACGCCCGCAAAGCCTATGAAAGCGTTGCCGAGGATGCCCCGAAATTCTCCAACATCTCGGCTGGTGATCGCGAAACGATGGAAGCGTTCAAGGCGGTTGTGCGCGAACTCAAACAGCTGCTCGAAAAGGCGATGCGCGATCTGCAGCAGAACCGGCAGGCCGGGGTCAATGCCATTCCCGACATCGCTGGCTTCTCCATCGCCGCCGCGACGATACCGACAAGCATCGTCGTCTGACGATCCGCAGCCGCCGGCGGGCGAGGCGTGAAACCGGCGTGATGCTGTCGCATCCGGCATTTGCATCGGAGATCCAGCCGTCTATGCTCGGCCAAATCTCTCAGAACCGGCAGATCGAATGACCGCGAAAGAATTGAAAGCGCAGCTGCGCAACGAACGGCTGTCCGCACGCGACGCCATCCCCGCCGAAAAACGTGCCGCCAAAAGTCTCGCGATGGCCGATCATGCCGGCGAGGCCGTTGGTTTTGCGCTGGGTACGATCATCTCCGGCTTCCTGCCGATCCGTTCGGAGGCCGATCTCAGGCCGCTGATGGCACGCTTTGCCGTGCGCGGTGCGCGGCTCTGCGTACCGGCGATCCTCGACCGGCAGACCATCGTCTTTCGCGAGCTGGCCGAAGATGCGCCGCTTGTCGATACCGGTTTCGGTACGGTCGGCCCCGGCGCCGATGCCGCCATTCTCGATCCCGAAATCATGCTGGTGCCGCTTTCGGCCTTCGATGTCCGCGGCCACCGTATCGGCTATGGCGCCGGCCACTACGACCGCGCCATCAGCCGGCTAAGGCAAAAAGGCCTGCATCCGAAGCTTATCGGCATTGCATTCGACTGCCAGGAAGTGGCACATGTGCCCGCTGAGCCGCACGACATAAGCTTGGATGCCATCCTGACAGAAAGCGGCCTTCGCTTTTTTGCCTCTTGGATTGGATAGGGAATGCGGCTGCTTTTTCTGGGTGACATGGTCGGCAAGACGGGACGCACGGCGGTCTGGGACCGCCTCCCCGGCCTGATCTCCGACCTCAAGCTCGATTTCGTCGTCGTCAACGGCGAGAACGCCGCCGGCGGCTTCGGTATCACCGAGGACATTTTTCTGGAGACGATCAATGCCGGCGCCGATGTGGTGACGACAGGCAATCATGTCTGGGACCAGAAGGAAGCCGTTGCTTTTGCCGGGCGGCACGATCAATTCCTGCGGCCGGCCAACTATCCGCAAGGCACGCCCGGCCGCGGCTCCGGCCTTTTCTATGCCCGGAACGGCGCGCGTGTGCTCGTCGCCAACGTCATGGGCCGGGTCTTCATGCACCCGGAACTCGACGATCCCTTCAAATCGGCGGAGGCGATCCTCGACGCCTGCCCGCTGAAGGAGCAGGCCGATGCGATCATCTTCGATTTCCATGCGGAAGCGACCAGCGAGAAGCAGTGCTTCGGCCACTTCGTCGACGGCCGCGCCAGCTTCGTCGTCGGCACCCACACGCATGTGCCGACGGCCGATGCGCAGATCCTGAACGGCGGCACGGCCTATATGTCGGATGCCGGCATGTGCGGCGATTACGACTCCTCCCTCGGCATGGACAAGGAGGAGCCGCTCAACCGCTTCATCTCCAAGATGCCGAAGGGCCGCATGGAAGCAGCCAACGGCCCCGCGACGATCTGCGGCGTCGGCGTCGAGATTTCCGACAGCACCGGACTGGCCGAAAAGATCGGGCCGCTCCGGCTCGGACCGCGGTTGGCCGAGACGGTGCCGGAGTTCTGGCGGTAATTCATCCCGCGACCAACACGCAATTGTGAGCATCCCCAGTCTAGACCCCTGCGACCACTTGCCGCATTCTCCGGCCGCCAATTCAAAGTGATCGAGCGTCGTTAGCGCGCCCTTCGGACGTGCGGCGCTCTCTGTGAAAGCGCCGGAGGGGTGGCATGAAGCCGCAATATCTTGTCCTCGCTATCGCATGCCTTGCAGCCTTCGCCGCGCCGGGTCCTGCCAGGGCACAGGAGCAGCGAACGCCCGTCAGCCAATGCCAGGCGATCGCGCAGACTCTCCCCAAGGCGACCTTTGCAAGCTTTTCCGGCGCCCCGCCGCCGATACCTGCTGTCTCCGAGGGCGAAGACGTCAAATTCACCTTCCTCGGCCATTCCACCTTCGAAATCGACACGCCCGGCGGCATCATCATCGCCACAGACTATAACGGCTGGTACAGGCCGGCGACGTTGCCCGATGTGGTGACCATGAACAAGGCGCACACCACCCACTTCACCTTGACTCCCGATCCCGGCATCAAACATGTTCTGCATGGGTGGAGCGACGTTCCCGGCGAAAAGGCCGACATCGATCTCGTCGTCGGCGATGCCTATATCCGCAATGTTCCGACGGATATCCGCTTCAGCTACGGCCTCGGCGGCTCGCAGGAGAACGGCAATTCCATCTTCATTTTCGAGATCGCCGGCCTCTGCATCGGCCATCTCGGCCACCTGCATTACGAACTGACGGATACCCATTATATCGAGATCGGCCGCCTCGATGTCGTCATGGTGCCGGTCGATGGCGGCCTGACCATGGGCGCCGACAGCATGAGCCGCGTCATCAAGCGGCTGCGCTCGTCGCTGATCCTGCCGATGCACCGCCGCGGCCCGCCGGTCGATGCCTTCGTTTCGATGTTCGGCAAGGATTTCGACGTCGCCTATGCGCCCGACGACAGCATCACCGTCTCGATGCGCACGCTGCCGAAAAAACCGCTGATCTATGTGCTGAAGGGCGTGCGGTAAAAGGCCCGGCGGTTTCCCTCCTGCAGCGCCGCGCGTCTTTTAGACGCGCAAAGGACGCTGTAGCACTGTGAATTGCTGCAATTTTATCCTTAAATCAGTTCCGATTTAAGAATTATGCAGGAGCCTTGCGCGTCAGGCGAATTGCAGATGACGCTTGATGCCGACATCCGGCATCTTGTCGTCGTCGAGATTGGCCTTGGCGATTTCCCAGCCGAATTTCAGCTTGTTGCCTGTGGAAACCCAGATCTCGGCATCGTCGACGTGGAGGGAAAGCATGGTGAGCTTGGGGTCCTTCTTGCCGCCGTCGTACCAGGCGGCAATGATCGAACTCCAGTACTCCTCGATCTTGGAAGGGTCGGGGCGCACTTCGATCACGCCGGCAAGGCAGGCGTGATAATCGTGATCCTTGCCGATGACACAGAAATGTGCGCGGCTGCCGGGCTTGATGGCGCGCACGATGTCGGCATCGGTCTTGGTATAGAACCAGATGGTATTGGTGGTGGGATCGGCATGCGGCGCCATCGGCTGCATGTGCATGTCCAGCCCCGAAATTCCGAGCATGCCGGCATGAACATCGTTGACCTGATCCCAGAGCTGACGTGCTGGATGTTCCTGCGCCTCGCTGAGACTTGCCATGACCGTTCCTTTCGTTGGGTGGAGTTCGATTGAAACGTCATCCCCTCGCCTTTGTTCCGAACTGCTTTTTCCTTGAACGGGTGCCGTTTCGCTCTTATAAGGCGGCCCATTCCGAACAATGAGACGTGAACAGGGGTGCCATGGCTGGCCATTCACAGTTTAAAAACATCATGCACCGCAAGGGCCGTCAGGACGCCGTGCGGTCGAAAATGTTCTCCAAGCTCGCACGCGAAATCACCGTTGCCGCCAAGGCCGGCCTGCCCGACCCGACGATGAACGCCCGCCTCCGCCTGGCGATCCAGAACGCCAAGGCCCAGTCCATGCCGAAGGACAATATCGACCGCGCCATCAAGAAGGCAGCCGGCGCCGACGGCGAAAACTACGATGAAGTCCGTTACGAGGGCTATGGCCCGGGCGGCACGGCGATCATCGTCGAGGCGCTCACCGACAACCGCAACCGCACCGCCTCCAACGTCCGCTCGATCTTCACCAAGGCCGGCGGCGCTCTCGGCGAAACCGGTTCCGTTTCCTTCTCCTTCGACCATGTCGGCGAAATCACCTACAAGCTTTCCGTCGGCGATGCCGACAAGGTGATGGAAGCCGCGATCGAAGCCGGCGCCGACGACGTCGAGACCGACGAAGACGGCCACTACATCACTTGTGGCTTCGAAGCCCTCGGCGAAGTGGCGAAGGCGCTGGAATCGAGCCTCGGCGAAGCCGAAACCGTCAAGGCCATCTGGCGTGCTCAGAACAACGTGCCGGTGGACGAGGAAAAAGCCCAGTCGCTGATGAAGCTCATCGACTCGCTCGAAGACGATGACGACGTGCAAAACGTCTATTCCAACTTCGAAGTCTCGGAAGAAGTGCTGGCGAAGCTCTCCGCCTGAGTTTCCTCAGACACGCGTTAAATAAAACCCGGCCGCAACGCCGGATTTTTTCTTGCGGGCAAGATCCTTGTGTAGATCCTAAGCGGCGGCTCGCATGAAGCTCCCCAGCCCCGCGAAGAGCTCCACCGATTTCAGCCGCGCCTCGATGTCATGGATCGGCATCGAGATGATCACCTCGTCGGCCTCTGTTTCCCGCAGAAACTCCGTCAGTTTCGCTTCGGCCGTCTTTGGCGAGCCAACGACGGCATAACGCAGCGTGTGTTCGACATTCATCTTCTCCATCGGCGACCAGAAGTCCTCCATATCGGCCACCGGACGCGGGAACGGCCCGCGGACATTGCGGCGCAGATTGACGAACTGCTGCTGGGCGGAGGTGAAATGGTACCGCGCCTCCTCGTCCGTCGCCGCCACCGCGCCCATGACGCCGACCATCACATAGGGCTTGTCGAGTGTCGCCGAAGGCTGGAAACGGTCACGGTAGATGGCGATCGCATCGAGCAGCATGTCGGGTGCGAAATGCGAGGCGAAGGCATATGGAAGCCCGAGCATGGCGGCGAGCTGCGCACTGTAAAGGCTGGAACCGAGCAGCCAGATCGGGATATGCGAGCCATTGCCGGGAACGGCGAGGATCGCCTGGTTCTCGACCGGCGTGCCAAGGAGTTGCTGCAATTCCACCACGTCGTTGGGGAAGCTGTTTGCGCCGGCTTCGAGGTTGCGCCGCAGCGCCTGTGCCGTGCGCATATCCGTTCCCGGCGCGCGCCCGAGGCCGAGATCGATGCGGCCGGGGAAAAGCGCCTCCAGCGTGCCGAACTGCTCGGCGATGACGAGCGGCGAATGATTGGGCAGCATGATGCCGCCCGAGCCGATGCGGATGCGCTTGGTCGCAGCCCCGACATGGCCGATGACGACTGATGTGGCGGCACTGGCGATCCCCGGCATGCCGTGATGTTCGGCGAGCCAGAAGCGCTTGTAGCCGAACTCCTCGGCCTTCTCAGCCATCCGCGCCGAACTTTCGAGGGACTGACGCACGGTGCTGCCTTCGGCAACGGGGGAAAGGTCGAGTATGGAGAAGGGAACCATGGAAAACCTGCCGGGCAGTTGAAGGATGCAGCCTATGTAGGTTCGCCCTCGCGCCATTCCAAACCATGCGCGCAAACAAAAAGGGCCGCGCGAGCGCGACCCTGCCAGATGCTGGAAGCGATAGCTTAGCGGTGACGGCGCAGCACATGCACCTCGGCGCTCGGCTGGTGGTGGCCTTGCGGCAGCGTGAAATTGCCGAGCTGGCGGTCCATTTCCAGGGCTTCCGTCGCCAGCCGGTGGATCGCCGCCGTCGTCTCCTCGACCATCGAGGCGTTCTGCTGCGTCATCGCGTCGAGTTCGGCGACAGCGCTATTGATCTCACGCAGCGTATTGGCCTCCTCGCGGGTCGCGCCCATGATCTCGTTGATCTGTCCGTTGATCGCCTCGACATGGGCGCCGATGCCCGTGAGAGCAACGCCCGCCCTTTCCACCAGCGTAACGCCGCTTTCGACCTCATGCGTCGATTTCTGCAGCAGGTTGGAGATCTCCTTCGCCGCGCTCGATGAGCGCTGGGCGAGCTCGCGCACTTCCATGGCGACGACGGCGAAGCCCTTGCCGGATTCACCGGCGCGCGCCGCCTCGACGCCGGCATTGAGCGCCAGGAGGTTGGTCTGAAAGGCGATGTCGTCGATGACCGAGATGATCGTGTTGATCTGGCGCGAGGAAGCCTGGATTGCCTCCATCGCCGCGATCGTCTCCTGCATGATCTGGCCGGAGCCCGTCGTTTCCTTCTTGGCGTCGCGAGCGATGCGCTCGGCCTGTTCGGCCCGCTCGATCTGCTGACGGACCGACTGGGTGATGGCGCTGATCGCATTCGCCGTTTCGGTGATCGAGCCGGCCTGGCGCTCGGTGCGCCCGGCAAGCTCGTCGGCGCCGGTGCGCATCTCCTCGGAGCCGGCGCGCACCGCCATCGAGTTGCCGCCGATTGCCGTCATGGTTTCGCTGAGCGTCGCCAGCGCTTCGTTGAAATTGACCCGCAGGCTTTCGAGCTCGTTCGGGAAGCGTGTATCGATCTGGTAGGCGAGATCGCCGTTCGCCAGATGATGCAGGCCCTCGTCGAGCGCCTCGACCACCTGCTGCAGCGTCTTCGCCTCTGCCTCGCGCTCGGCCAGATTCTGCTGGCGGTCGTGCTCGGCCTGCAGGCGCGTCTCTTCACTGGCGGCTTCGAGCTCGCGGCCTTCGATCAGCGACTGCCGGAAGCGGGCGAGCGCGTTGGCCATCGTGCCGATTTCGTCCTTGCGGTTCAGGCTGCCGATCTCGCTGTCGAGTTTGCCGTCCGCGACATCGCGGGTGACGCCGGCAAGGCGCGCAAGCGGCGAAAACAGGAAATTGGTGACGAGGCCGGTCGCGACCGCCATGACGACGAGCACGCCGATGCCGATCATCGTCAGCAGAGTGGCGATCTCGATCGAGCCGGCATTGAGTTCGCTGAGCAGCACGCTCTCGACCACCAGGAAGCGGTCGCCGCGATAGTCGATGCCGCGGACATAGGCACGGGCGGCACCATCCGCCCGGTTGAAATCGGCAACCGTCATCGCCGAACTGGCAAGTGCGCTCTGGATGAAGGTGAAGGGTGTGGCATCGAGCATGGCAAGCTTGCCGGCCGCATCGAGACCGATAGCCGATCCATCGCCGGAGACGATCGCCGCCCGTGCCGTGCTGCCCTGGACGATGCCCTTGGCAAGGATGCCGGTGACGATGTCGTCGCGCACCTTGAAGAGGATGATGCCCTTGGCCGCTCCGAGCTTGATGATCGGCACGGCATAGAAGATCGCCGATTTGCCGCTGCCGGCATCGACGCGAAGGCCGGAGAAACCTGTCGGCGCGGCATCATCGGTCGCCTTGGCGGTATTCTCGATCGCCTTGGCGAAAGCGATGCCGGCGCCGGTTGCCTTCCAGGCGTCCGACTTCAGGTTCTCGGCGAAATCGTCCTCCTTCTTATAGGAATAGAGGACCGTGCCCTCGAGATCGGCGATCAGCAGGTCGCTGAAGGCGGTATCCTCGAGGTCGCGGGCGACTTCGCCCTGCGTCTTCTCATGGTTCGAATAATAAAAGCCGCTCGGCCCTTCCGGCTTCATAAGCTTCTCGCGCTGGTCGGCCGGGTTGGGATTGTTCGATATGAAAACCTTCTTCAGCTCGGCACGAGCGTCGCCCGAGGTCTTCTCGATGGTTTTCCAGCCGCTCTTCAGGCTGGTGATCGACATTTGCAGCGCCTCGATGCGCGCAATCGAGTTGGCCTGGTTTTCAAGCTGCGCCAGCTGGTCCTGCAGCATGTCGCCGCGGAAGATCAGCACGCTTTCCTTGGCCTTCAGCGCCTGCTCGTCGGAGATGCGGCTGCTGGCGAAATAGGCGAGTACGTCGATGACCGCGATCGACAGCACGGTCAGCAGAATGAATGTGACGATGACCTTGAAGGACAGGGATTGAAATCTCTGTGCCATGTACGACGAACCCCTTCTGAACGCGCTTGCCGGCCTGGCATGCAGCGCATGCCCGATCGACTGACCTGTAAACAGAACATCGGGGGCTTAATCTTCGTGAAAAGACGCCCCTCTCGTATTGACGACTAGAATTCGGGCATCTGTTTTAATTCGCGGTAAATAGCGGGGCCTAAATCCGGGAGTGTTTTTGTTTTGTTCACATATCGATGGCACTTATTTCGCGATCGCTATAGGTTGAACCATGCAAAATACGATTCGCATTGTCGGTATTGATCCCGGACTTCGCCGCACCGGCTGGGGAATCATTGACACGCTGGGCAATTCCCTGCGGTTTGTCGCGTCTGGAACCGTGACCTCCGATGGCGACATGGACCTTGCCTCCCGCCTTTGCCAATTGCACGACGGCCTGGCGGAGATTGTCCATAGCTACAAGCCGGATGAAGCCGCCGTCGAACAGACCTTCGTCAACAAGGATGCGGTGGCGACCTTGAAGCTTGGCCAGGCCCGCGGCATCGCCATGCTGGTGCCGGCGCGTGCCGGCCTGCCGGTTTCGGAATATGCCCCGAACGCCGTAAAAAAGGCCGTCATCGGCGTCGGCCATGGCGAAAAGCACCAGATCCACATGATGCTGAAGATCCTGATGCCGAAAGTCGAATTCAAGGGCGACGATGCTGCCGACGCCCTGGCGATCGCCATCTGCCACGCGCATAATCGCGGCAGTAACAGGATGCGCCAGGCACTGGCCGGTTAATCTATACTTGACTTGTTCCCATCTGCTGAGAGACCGCGACCCATGATCGGCAAGCTGAAAGGCACCATAGACGAGATCGGCGAAGACTATGTGCTCGTCGATGTGCACGGCGTCTGCTACGTCGCCCATTGTTCGGCCCGCACCCTGTCCAAGCTCGGCTCGGCCGGCGAGGCCTGCGTGCTGTTCATCGAGACCTATGTGCGCGAGGACCAGTTGAAGCTCTTCGGCTTCATGAGCGCGCTGGAGCGGGAATGGTTCAACCTGCTCCAGAGCGTCCAGGGCGTCGGCGCCAAGGTGGCACTCGCCGTGCTGTCGACGTTGACGCCGGGCGAACTTGCCAATGCGATCGCCCTACAGGACCGCGCCGCCGTCTCCCGCGCACCGGGCGTTGGTCCGAAAGTGGCGATGCGCCTCGTCACCGAGCTCAAGAACCGGGCGCCGGCCTTTGCCGGCGAAGCGATCAATATCGGCCTCAAACAGGAACTCGGCGAAGGTGTCGCGGCAGCACCTGTCGCCGATGCGGTTTCCGCACTGACCAACCTCGGCTATTCCCGCGACCAGGCGGCGAATGCGATTGCCGCAGCCATGAAGACGGCAGGCGATGGTGCAGACAGCGCCAAGCTGATCCGATTGGGATTGAAGGAACTGGCGCGGTAGAGTAGGATAAACTGTCGATTTTCCGACAAATGACAAATTTTCCGACTCACTCACCAAAATAGGACTACTGATCGATGTGGGGAGAATTTACGCTTTCACCCAAAGGCCAGATAACGCTTCCGAAGGAACTGCGGGATGCTCTCGGTCTTCAGCCCGGCGATCAGCTTGTTTTCTCCATCATCGACGGAGAGGTCGTGATCACACCAAAATCGATCAACTTCAACGATCTCGCAGGCCTTCTCGGATCGCCTCCAAATGGACGTGCTTCCCTGGAGGAGATCGACGCAACGGTGACCGATGCTGCGGGCAGCGATGTGGTCGACGAAGCCACGCGGTCGAAATCGGATGTCGCCGCATGATTGCGTATGGTGTGGATACAAACGTCCTGCTGAGGCTTATTGTCGACGACGATCCGGAGCAAAGGGCTGCCGCGCTGAAGTTCGGTGAAGGTATCGGCAGGGACTATCGTGGATTTCTCTCGCTTCTGAATCTCTTGGAACTGGATTGGGCGTTGCGCGCCCGGTTCGGCTTCAAGAAAAAGGATGTTGTCGAGGCAATCGGCAAATTGACACGCGTCAGAGGATTGGACATCGAGAACCAGACCCTGGTGATCAAGGCCCTGAGGGCCGTGGAAACGCGAAACGCAGATTTTGCCGATGCCTTGATTGGCTACCGCGCCGCGGATGAGGGATGCCAGGCGACCAAGACATTTGACCGGCACGCGTTCAAGACTGTGCCAGGTATGGAGCTTCTGACATGAGCGAACCCGCCCGCCTGATATCACCGGAAAAGCGGGGCGAAGACCTAGATATCACCTTGCGCCCGCAATCGCTGGACGAGTTCACCGGCCAGGCGGAAGCGCGCGCCAATCTCAAGGTCTTCATCGAGGCGGCGAAAAACCGTGGCGAAGCGCTGGACCACGTGCTCTTCGTCGGCCCGCCCGGCCTCGGCAAGACGACGCTGGCGCAGATCATGGCGAAGGAGCTCGGCGTCAACTTCCGTTCGACGTCGGGTCCCGTGATCGCCAAGGCTGGCGATCTCGCCGCCCTGCTCACCAACCTCGAGGAGCGAGATGTGCTCTTCATCGACGAGATCCATCGCCTCAACCCCGCCGTCGAGGAAATCCTCTATCCGGCCATGGAGGATTTTCAGCTCGACCTGATCATCGGGGAAGGCCCTGCAGCTCGCTCGGTGAAGATCGACCTGTCGAAATTCACGCTGGTGGCAGCCACCACTCGCCTCGGACTGTTGACGACGCCGCTGCGCGACCGCTTTGGCATTCCGGTCCGCTTGAGCTTCTACACCGTCGAGGAACTGGAACTCATCGTGCGCCGCGGCGCGCGGCTGATGAACCTGCCGATCACCGAAGAGGGCGCCCGCGAGATCGCAAGACGCGCCCGCGGCACCCCGCGCATCGCCGGCCGGCTGTTGCGGCGCGTGCGCGACTTTGCCGAGGTGGCAAGGGCAGAGGCCGTCACCCGCGAGATCGCCGACGAGGCGCTGACCCGCCTGCTGGTCGACAATGTCGGCTTTGACCAGCTCGACAAACGTTACCTTAACATGATCGCGGTCAATTTCGGCGGCGGCCCAGTCGGCATTGAAACCATTGCCGCCGGCCTTTCCGAGCCGCGCGACGCGATCGAGGACATCATCGAGCCCTACATGATCCAGCAGGGTTTCATTCAGCGCACGCCACGCGGCCGCGTTCTGACCGCAATCGCGTGGAAACATCTGGGAATGCAACCACCTAAGGATATGGAGGCTGCGCAGTTCCGGCTGTTTCAGGAGGATAACTGAGTGATCACCCGCCGCGGATTTTTCAAGGTTCTCGGCGGCGGTGTCGCAGGCGTCATGTCACTCGGTGGTTATGCCTTCGCCTATGAACCGCTCGCGCGGCTCGCCATCACCCGCTACCGGCTGACACCGCCGGGATGGACACCGGGGCTGAAGCTCCGCATCGTCGCGCTCGCCGATCTGCACGCCTGCGAACCCTGGATGTCGGCAAGTCGCATTGCCGCGATCTGCCACAGGGCAAATGAACTCGAAGGCGATATGACCATTCTGCTCGGCGATTATGCCGCCGGCATGAACATGGTGACCCAATACGTGCATTCGGGCCAATGGTCGAAGGCGCTCGCCACCTTGCGGGCTCCTCTCGGAGTCCATGCGGTCATGGGCAACCACGATTGGTGGGAGGACCGCACCGCCCAGAAGAACGGCGGGATGGAAACATTCGGACACCGGGCTCTCGCCGATGTCGGAATCCCGGTCTATGGCAACCGCGCCGTTCGGCTCGAAAAGGATGGCCGCGGCTTTTGGCTCGCAGGCCTCGAAGATCAGTTGGCGCTGCTGCCCGGCCGGAAGTGGGGCCGCACGCATATGCTCGGCCTCGACGATCTCGAGGGAACGATGGCTCAGGTGACCGACGATGCGCCTGTCATCCTGCTCGCCCATGAACCCGATATCTTCCCGCGCGTGCCAGAGCGCGTCTCGCTAACGCTATCGGGCCACACGCATGGCGGACAGATCCGGCTGCTGGGCCGTTCGCCGGTCGTGCCCTCGCGTTACGGCAATCGCTACGCCTATGGCCATATGGTTGAGGAGGGGCGTAATATCATCGTGTCCGGCGGCCTCGGCTGTTCCATTGCACCGGTGCGCTTCGGCGTGCCGCCGGAAATCGTCGTGATCGATCTTGGATAGAATGGCATGACCAAGCGCACTCTCATCCGCCTGAATGCGGGCGCCGAGCGTTTCAACTATCGCATCGCCGGCCTCGGTTTTCGCAATGGCCATGTGCTCGTTCATCGCGCCGTGCATGAACCCTTCTGGACCTTTCCGGGTGGCAGGGCGGAAATAGGCGAGACGTCGGAGGAGACGCTGAAACGGGAGATGATGGAAGAACTGGGCGTCGACGTCACCGTCTCCCGCCTGCTCTGGATCGTCGAGAATTTTTTCCACTATGAGCAGCGCGACTGGCATGAGCTCGGCCTCTATTATCTGATGGAGATTCCGCCGGACTTCCCTTTTCAGTCACACGAAATCATCCATCGCGTCGAAGACGGCGACAATCATCTCGAATTCAAATGGGTGTCGGCGACGCGCACGGCCCTGACCGCGCTCGACATCCCGCCCTATTTCATCGCCGATGAAATCGAGAACCTGCCCGCCGCGCCCCGTCACCTCGTCTGGCGGGACGGCAATCTCGATGACGAGGACTGACGCAAACATTCCAGCACGTGTGAAGAGGAGATGTGCCTATGCCGACCTTCGATCCCGTCAGGCCGTTTCGCAAACTTGCCTATAACAATGCGCTTGCCAACCGCCGTCTGCTTCAGGCCTGCGCGGCATTGAAGCCCGGTGAATTCGAGGCCCCGCGCACCAGCTTCTTTCCCTCGCTCAAGGAAACCTTGAACCATATCATCACGGTCGATTGGTTCTATGTCGATGGCCTGGAAGGCGGCACGCTCGGGTTCCAGGCCTTCGAGGTCGACGAACCCTTCGATGACGTTTCCTCGCTGGCAGAGGCGCAGGCGAAGGTCGATCAGCGCCTGATAGCGCTTTGCGAGGCCCTGACGCCGGAGAAGCTGGTCTCCACCGTCCGCCTCCATCGCGGCGCTCGCATCCAGGAGGAGCGGATGGAAGACGTGCTCGCCCACCTCTTCCAGCATCAGACCCATCATCGCGGCCAGGTGCATGCGATGCTTTCCGGCACCAGCGTCGCTCCGCCGCAACTCGACGAGTTCATCGTCGCCGACGATGCGCGGTTCCGTGGCACAGAACTCGCCGAACTCGGCTGGAGCGAAGAGACGCTGATGCGCTGATAATCAGCGTCCTCAGCGCGTCCTATCGGACGCGCTGCGCTTTAGAGCGGTTCGGCTTTTCGCAGAAGCGCAGAACCGCTCTAACTTTTGTTTACACAATTCCGGACGGAAAACCGCTTCGCACTTTTCCTGGAATTGCTCTAGTCCTGCAGTCGCCTCTTCAGCCCGTCGATGATCGTCTTGGTGAGAAGGTCGTAATTCTCGTCGAAGTGATGGTCGCCGGGCAGTTCGATGACTTCGGCGCCGCTATCCTTCAGCGCCGGACAGGCGACATCGTCATCGTCGTCCTTGCCGTAGATGCATTGCACGAGCTTCGGATCGATGTTCTTCACATCGCTGACGGGATCGCCTCCCGCCCCTTCCGTCTTCTGGCCGAGCCAGCCGAGAACGGAAATGACATAGTCGACTTCGTGCGACAGCGACAGCAGCGACAGTTGCGCCACCGCCGACTTTTCAGCCGGCTTGAGGAGCTGATAAGTGGCGGGTACGACATCGGCGCCGAAGGAATAACCGACGAGCAGCACATGCTTCACCTTCCACTGCTTGCGGTAGAAGTCGATGATCTTCGAAAGATCGCCGGCTGTCTCCTCCGGCTTACGCTCGGACCAGAAATAATGGAGCGAATCCACGCCGACGACAGGAATGCCTTCCTTCTGCAGCGTGCCGCCGACCTCCTTGTCGATGTCGCGCCAGCCGCCGTCGCCGGAATAGATCACCGCCATCGTATCGAAGGCGGGCGTCGCCTCGAGCACCGCCAACGGCAGGCCGAGCGGGTTGCCGAAGGCACCGGAGGCAGTGACGAGATCGTCGAGCGTATCGGCAAACACCGTCTGCGCATCATCGGTGGAATCGCGGATTTCTATCTCGGCATGGGCCTTCTTCAATGCCTCGGCATGCGCCCGGCCATCCTTGTTGGCATTAGGCGTGAAGACGGTGATCACAGGGTCCGGCAGAACGCCGTCGCTGAGTCCATAGACTGTGCGTTGACCAACCACCTGCTTGGAAGCCGGCGTGCAAAGTGCCTGGGTGAGCGGAATGCCGGCGACCGGATCGACGGCAAGCGTCTGGCCGATCGTCGCATCCGGCGTTTGCGCCGCGATCGCCAGCGCCAAGGCTCCGCCCTCGCCGATGCCGGCGACGATCGGCAGATGATAGGCGCTGTTGCCGGTCGCGCGCTGCACCTGCTGGCTCAGCGATTCGATATCCGAGACCATGTAGATGCAGCCGTCGTTGAGGCTGACGTCGTACCGGCTGAGCGCCTGGATGTAGGAGGGAAAGTCGATGCCGATGACGACGGCGCCTTCGGCGACCAGCCTGTCGGCCTCGGCCTTCTCATAGTCGCCCCAGCCGGCGGCATCCGAGATCAGCATCACCGTGCCTTTCACCTCTCCTTCCGGCAGGAAGATGTGCGGCGACGGAATGAGCCCGGTTTCGAAGCTCTGCTTGGTTTCCTCGGCGGCATTAGCCGGTGCGGCCGCGAGCATGCAGGCGCATGCCGTGGCAAGAAGGATTGTCCTGATCATTTTCTCACTACCCCTTTCAATCCGCCCCCGATCAGAAATGTCGCGTCCATCAACGCGATCATCGGATTGCCCCCTCCTGAGACCGCAAGATAGCGCGGTTGCCAGTGCGGATGAAACTTGGATTTGAATGCCCGAAGGCCTTTGAAGTTATAGAAGCGCTCGCCGTGTTCGAAAACAGTGCTGCCGATGCGGTCCCAGACGGGCGCCGCCTCGCGTTTCGACATGCCGGAAAGAGGCGCCATGCCGAGATTGAAGTGGGTGAAACCCTGTCCGCGCAGATATTCCATGATCTGCACGAAGAGAAAGTCCATCGAGCCCTTCGGTGCGTCCGGCGAGAAGCGCATCAGATCGATCGTGCTCTCCTCCCTGGATTCGGTGACAAGGATATTGGCGAAAGCGACGATCCTGCCGTCCTTTTTCAGGATGCCGACCGGCTGCGATGAAACGTAATCGGGATCGAAGGCGCCGAGCGAGAAGCCTTTTTCCTTGGCGTTGTGATGCTCGAGCCAGGCGGCGGAAACGGCGGCGAGATCATCGATGACCGAGGCTATGTCCTGCGGCTCGACGACGGCGAATTCCAGCCCGTCGCGCTGGGCGCGGCTTGCCGTCTGGCGAAGGTTCGCCCATTTGCCGCCCTTCATCTCGAAGGTCCTGAGATCGGCAACCGCCAGTTCGCCAAGCTTGAAGGCGCGAAGGCCTGCATCGGCGCAATGGGAAAGCAGCGCCGGTGAGATCTGATAGAACACCGCCCGGCAGCCGGCGGCGCGCGCCGCTTCGACGAAACGCCAGACGAGCTCCTGCACGGCGCGATGCTCGCCGACCGGGTCGAACAGTGCGATCCAGGAGCGGCCCTGCCGGCCATACATGATGAAGGCGTCACCTTTTTCCGAGAACATGATGCTCTTGTCGCCCATGCGCACCAGATTGGCGTCGGCATTGCCCTGCTTCATGACGATCTCGACGGCACGCGCCAGTGCCTCGTCCGTGGCCGGTTCCGGCCGGAAGGCCGCCGGCCGAAGCAGGCTGAAGATGGCGATCGCCGACGAGATGATGGTGATGCCGAGCACGGCGCGCAGCCCGCGCGGCGCCTCGGCGGTAAATTCGAACTGCCACCAGAGCTGGTTGCTGTATTCGACGTCACGATAAACGAAGAGCAGGATGACGACGGCGCCGACGACAATGACGGCAATCGCCATCAGCCAGGACGCCGTCAGCGCCTGGTTGAGCAGCGAGGCATGGCGGGTAAAGAGCCGGCGGCTGACGAAGAGCCCGAAGATGAGGAAGGCGAGAAAAGCGGCTTCAACCAGCGCGATCGCCTTCAACAGCGACAAGGTCAGCGCGGCGACAGCCGAGAACACCGCCACCCACCAGGCGCCGTCGAGCCGCTGGCCGAGGCCGCGTGCGGCGACGACGAGCGCCAGCCCCAGCAGGCTGGAGAGGAAATGCGCCCCTTCGACCATCGGCAGCGGCAGATAGTTGGAGAGGAATTCTAGGTTCTGGTCCGGCGTCGGCGTGACGCTCGAAAACACCAGCATGACGCCGAGCAGCAGCGCAAGAGCCGAGAGCAGCTGCGGCATCAGCCGTCCGCCGATGCGCCGCACGCTGGAGGCGGCCGGATGGTCGACGAAACGACGCAGCTCCGCCGCCGACACCGCGAGCACGGCGATCAGCAGCGGCAGCACATGGTAGACCAGCCGGTAGAGCACCAGCGATCCGAGCACGGCATCGATGTTCACCGCGCTGCCGAGCGACGCGATGATCACGGTCTCGAACACGCCGAGGCCGGCCGGAACGTGGCTGAGCACGCCGAGACCGACGGCGATGGCATAGACGGCGAGGAAGACCGGCCAGCCGATTGCCGTCTGCGGCAGCAGCACGTAGAGCACCGACGCCGAGGCGGCGATATCGAAGGCGGTGACGAGGAACTGGCGCGACCAGGTGCGCGAATCCGGCAGGCGGATTGCCACAGGGCCGAGATCAAGCACGCGCCCGTCACGGCCGATGATCATCACCGCGCCCAGGATGGCGACGATCGAACCGGCGATCAATCGCAGGAGGAAGGCGCTGACACCGATGAGCGGGCCGATCTCGTCGGCGATGATGATGAGGGCGATCGCCGCGACGCCCGCAAGCCCGAGACCGAAGGACAGCGTGACGAAGGCGATGATGCGGCCGATATCCTCCGGCGAGAGCCCGAGACGCGTATAGGCACGGTAACGGATCGCACCGCCTGAAAGCGCGCCGAAGCCGGCGGTATTGCCAACCGCATAGGCGCTGAACGCCGTCAGCGCCACATGCGGAAAAGGCAGTTTCTTGCCGATATATTCGATCGCGTTGAGGTCGTAGAAGATCAGCGAGAGAAAACTCAGCCCCGTGAAGAACAGAGCAAGCAGGATGGCGCTCGGCCGGGTTGCCGCCAGCGCGTCGACGACGTCATCGTAGCGCACCTCGTTGGTCAGCTGCATGATCGCATAACCGACAAGGCAGAAGACCACGAGTGTCGCCGCGGCCGTCAGCGGCGTTCTGTACCGTCTGAATAGCCCGCGAAAAGAAAACCCGCCGTCCGATTCTTCTATATTTTCCAAATTGCCGTGACCCGACATCTCGTACCTGTCGCAACTGCTAGCGTGGCGGGAATCATTTTTGAAAGACGTAACATAGGAGGCATGGAAGCTCTATGAAGCCATGCCGCCGCTACCCCGCCCCGCCCTTTGCGCCTCAATCATCCTCAATTGGGGCGAATTTGCGCAGGCCGGCGTCGCGGCACATTGCATTTTCGTAAGCTTCGAAAGAACTTGGCCCTACGATGGGATTTGAGATCCGGGAGAACGGTTCGATATGCAGGATAGTCCGGCCCTCATGATGCTTGTCCTCGGACGCCTATTGCTGGGCGGCCTCTATGTCGCGGGCGGGATTCATCATTTTTTCGTCATCGTGCCGTTGACCGCGGCAATCGAAGCCCGCGGCGTTCCCTTTGCAAAATGGGTACTGCTCTCGGGCAGCCTGTTCCAGATCGCGGCCGGCCTCCTGCTGATGCTGGGACTTTTCGTCGCGGCGGCGGCATTCGGCCTCATCGTCTTCACCCTTGCCGCCACCATCATGCTGCTGAATTTCTGGGACATGCAGGGTACGGCGCGCGACAGCGCGATCAATACCTGGAAAACCAACATGGCGATCATCGGTGGCCTGCTGATTGCAGCCGCCGGGGCGATGTGAGGGTTTACGCCGCCGGCTCGCTGCCCGCCCGTGCATGCGCGGCGTAGCGCGCCACGGCGGCATCAACCTCCGCGTCGCGATCGCCCGCCACCTGCACGGTCGGCACTGCGAATTCGATGTCGTTTTCCTTGAAGGCATTGCGGATCATCGCCAGCGCATTGCGGCGGATGACGAATTGCTCGCCAGGTTTCGTCATCATCGACAGCCGGATTTCGATTGCGAATTCGCCGAATTGTTCGACACCTTTCATCTTCAGCGTCTCGATGATGTGCGGACCAAATTCCGGATTTTCGAGCAGCGTCTGGCCGATCTGCTTGATCACCTTCTTCGCCTTGACGAGATCGGTGTCGTATTTGACGTTGAGGCTGATCTTGTCGATCGTCCAGTCGCGGTTGAGGTTCTTGACCGCCCCGAGTTCGCCGAACGGCACCGTCGTCAGCGGGCCGCGATGGTGCCTGAGCTTCACCGAACGCAGGCTGAAGGCCTCGACCACGCCCTTGTGGCTGCCGCTCTCGATATATTCGCCGATACGGAAGGCATCGTCCCAGAGATAGAACATGCCGCTGATGACGTCCTTGACGATCGTCTGGGCGCCGAAGCCGACAGCGACGCCGACCACACCGGCGCCGGCGATCAGCGGCCCGATCTCGATACCGAGGCCCGACAGCACCATCAGCACGGCGATGACGGCGATCACCACGGCAAGGATATTGCGGAAGATTGGCAACAGCGTATGTATCCGCGCGCGTTTGGCCTTCTCCTCATCCGTTGTTCCGCCATCCACGGATGAATCGAGCAGCTTGCCGTTGATATAGGCCTTGATGACATGCCAGAGCAGGTCGGCGGCCAACAGGATGACGATGCCGCCGATGACGCCGCGCGCGATCTTGTCGACCATCGTGTCGCCCGCGGCCATCGTATCGGCGCCGACGCCGAGCATATGGCCAAGCCAGATGGCGGCAACGGCAATGATCAATGCCCGCACGCCCCGGTCGAGCAGCACCGTCGCAATCCGGCGCGTGGCCAAGAAGCTCGCTTCGGTCTGCTGCAGCGATCTCACCGCAAGCGTCGAAACGGCGAGTACGCGCGGCAGCAGCAGCACATAGATGCCGAGCCAAAGCAGCCAGTTGAAGCCCGCAACCCAGATGCTCCACAGCAACAGGAAATAGACGGTGAGCGCCCAGGAGGTCCCGTGATCGCGCTTCTCGTCCTTGTGCGGCCGTGACCAGACCGCCTCGATCGCGATCAGCAACAGGCCGATGCCGAGGATATAGCCGACGAGAAGCCGGGCGCTCGAGGTATAGCCAAGCGGTTCCATCGACTGGATCGCCGCCCAGCCGAAGATGAAATAGATGACGAAGGTCGCACAGCGGCGATACCAGAAGAGCGCGACGTCACGTCCCGGCATGATCGGACCGGTGATACCCTGCCGTTCTTCGTCGGCCCGCGCCAGCCCGATGAGATCGACCAGCACGCCGCCGAGGCAGATCGTAAAGCGCTGGACGATGAGCGCGACGACGCAGACGATCGCGATGCTTTGGCTGAACGGCGGCCAGCTGAGGCTGAGAAGCGTGAGCATGGTCGCCGCCGCGAAGATCAGCGCCGGGATGACGCGCGGCGCCAGATGCATGCCCTCCATCTCAATCAGCCGGCGGCGACGGCGGCGGAAGGCATAACGGGCAATGCTTTCGACGATCGCGCCGAGCAGGAAAATCGCCAGGAATTGCGCCACCATCCGCGGCCAGCCGGTGACGGCGATTTCACCGAAGAACAGTGAGGAGGCATTGCCGACCTGCGAGGGCAGCGTCATCGCCGCATCGGAGACCATCGAGACATGCCGGCGGGCATGCTGCAGCAGACCTGACAGAACCGACATCTGGTTTTCAGACGCTGCGTTGGCCGCAGGCGTCGCGGCCATCTGCGTCGACATCCACTGCTTGACCTCGGGCGTCTGCATGAGCTCCATCATCTCACGCACCTGCGCCGGCGGGGTGGCCGCGGCAGGCACTTGCGCCGGCGGCGTCTGGGAAAAGCCAGGCGAAACCGCCGAAAAAAGCGCAAGCAATGCCAATATGCCGAATAGGACGGCCTTCAAGCCCCCTGCCATGCCACGCTTCATGACCGCCTCCGATGAAAAGTCGGCCGCCTGGATGAAGCAGCCCCAACATTTTGCAATGGATACCCGTGACCGTTGCCGCCAGCAAGCAGTAGGAAAACCATACCGATGGCTAGGAGATACCGACATCGCCGCCCTCGAACGAAGCGCCGCGCTCGCTATGTCAGGATGACGGCTTTGTCGGAACGGCGAGTGAAACCGCCGGCCTTCAGGATTTCGGGACCGGTTTTTCCACGTGGCCGCCGAAGCCCGCGCGCATCGCCGACAGCACCTTGTTGGCGAATTCGTCATTGTCGCGCGAGGAGAAGCGGCCATAGAGCGCCGCACTCAGCACCGGCGTCGGCACGCTTTCGTCGATTGCCGCCATGATCGTCCAGCGGCCTTCGCCGCTGTCGGAAACGCGGCCTGCATATTTCGATAGTGCCGGATCGGCATGCAGCGCATCGGCCGTGAGATCGAGCAGCCAGGAAGTGATGACGCTGCCGCGGCGCCAGACTTCGGCAACATCCTGCAGGTTCAGATCGTACTGGAAGTGCTCCGGATGGGCGAGCGGGGCGGTTTCCGCATCGACCTCGTGCGAGGCAGCGCCGATATTGGCGTGCTTCAGGATATTGAGGCCTTCGGCATAGGCGGCCATCAGACCGTATTCGATGCCGTTATGCACCATCTTGACGAAATGGCCGGCGCCATGTGGGCCGCAATGCAGGTAACCCTGTTCGGCGGTGCTGGCCGCCGCCGCTTTGGCGCTCCGGTTCGGCGAGGCTTCCGTCGTGCCGGGGCCGGGCGCCAATGTCGCGAAGATTGGGGAAAGATGCTGGACGATGCCTTTCTCGCCGCCGATCATCAAGCAATAGCCGCGCTCGAGGCCGAAGACGCCGCCGCTGGTGCCGACATCGACATAATGAATGCCCTTGGTGATGAGTTCGGCGCCGCGGCGGATATCGTCGTGGTAATAAGAGTTGCCGCCGTCGATGACGATATCGCCGTTCTCAAGCAGCGGCACCAGGCTCGCCAGCACCTTGTCGACGATCGCCGCCGGCAGCATCAGCCAGATCGCCCGCGGATGGGTGAGCTTCGAGACGAATTCCTCGAGAGAACCACTGCCGGTCGCACCGAGGCCCGTGAGATCGGCGACGCTTTCCGGCCTGGCGTCGTAAACGACGCATTCGTGACCGCCTCGCATCAAGCGCTGGACCATATAATTGCCCATGCGGCCCAAACCAACCATGCCAAGCTGCATATGAATCTCCTGGAAACCGAAATGAAGTATCGAATCCGGAAATTAGCACCCGCAGTGTGACAGGCAAGCGAAGTCTCGGTGATATTGGCGGATGCGACGATTGCGCCGCCGATCTCCTGCAAACCAATGCTTCGTCAAGCGTCAGATGCGCTGGCCGGCTCACCCTTCATTTCGCTGAGGAACATGCCCTCGCGCAGGTTGATGCCATATTCGACGAAGGCCTTCATGCAGCAAAGCATCTGCGTCCAGCCTTCGCAGTTGAGATAGGTGCCGCGCCGGCCGGCATCGTCTTCGCGCCAGCCGGTCTCGGCGATGGTCACCAGCGTGCCGCCATCCTCCAGCGGCTTGAAGTTCATCTCCACCAGCGTCTTGTATCTTGCCTCATCTTCGCCGGTGCCGCCGTCCCATCGCAGCACGATACGGCTTTCCGGCACGAGTTCGATCACTTCGACTGGCGCATCCTTCCACCAAGTCACCGTCGTGCCCTGGACGAGCGGCGCGCTCGCCCCGCCGATCGTGGTGAAATAGCTGTTGAGTTTCTTCGGGTTGACGACGGCGTCGAATACCTCCGCCACGGGGCGGCCGATACGGCCGGAAATGCGGATTCCGAGAGACATGGCACTTCTCCTCTTCTCCATTGTGCTTGTTCCATTGTACTTGGCTTCATTATGTTATAAAAATATAACATGTCAAGCGAATCAACCGACGACCCTGTTTTCAAAGCGCTGGCGCATCATCGCCGCCGCGAAATCCTCGATCTGCTCAAGAATGGCCCCCGCACCACGGGAACTCTCTGCGAGATGTTTCCTCAGATGGACCGCTGCACGGTGATGCAGCATCTGAAAGTGCTGGAGGAGGCAGACCTGGTCATCGCCAGGAAGGAGGGCCGCGAACGCTGGAACCACTTAAACAGCCTGCCGATCAAGCACATCTACGACCGCTGGATCAGCGCCTATGCCGGCCATGCGCTCTCTATACTCGACCGGCTGAGAAGCGATCTCGAAGGCCAGCCCGAATAAAATGCCGACTGTCCAACCGCCTTGTCGCCCGGCCCGCCACAGCCCTATGCTGGCGGCAAAGCATGGGACAGGACAGATGATGATAACAGGGGCCGGCATACGCCGCATGCGGCTGTTGCGCAGCATGAAGCAGGAACATCTCGCCGAACTCCTCGGCGTCAACCAGGCGACGGTCTCACGCTGGGAGCGCGATCAGCTCGCCCTCTCATCCGAACAGGCCGTCAAGCTGGAACGGATTTTCGCTGCGCCTCGACATGCGGCAGTCGATGCGGCGCTGAAGCGGCTGGTCGAGGATTCCGTTCGCCCAGTGCATCTGATCTGCGACCGCACCCACCGGCTGCTATCAGCCTCCCGCCCGCGGCAGGCGGAATGGCGGGCGCCGCTCGCTGCCTTTCTCGGCCGTTCTCTGTTCTCTTACGCTTCCGCCGAAATCACCGCGGCCGAGCAGTCGCTGGAGGAGCGCGGCTGGCATGCAGGCAGGCTCTCGTCGCTGATTCTCGAGACCGGCGCCAACGGCAATGCGCAGCTGCCCATTGCGGCCGGGCACGTGAGCTGGGAAAGGATCATGCTTTCCGATGGCAGCGCCGGCCGCCTTGTCACGACCATCGGCTGAGCCTGCAGCTTTCCTGCATTCCCATGCATAATTTATGCGTTGTCCGGAAACCTCGGTCTTTATAGCGTCGGCCGCCGAAACGCTCAGGAGACGATGTGATGACGATACTGGTGACGGGAAGTGCCGGCCATCTCGGCGAGGCGCTGATGCGCACTTTGAGGGCGCAAAGCCGCTGGGTGCGCGGCATCGATATCAAGCCCTCGGCTTTCACCGATATGGTCGGCTCGATCGGTGATCGCGCCTTCGTCCGGCAGGTAATGTCTGGTATCAGCCAAGTCATCCATGCCGCAACATTGCACAAGCCGCATGTGGCGACCCACGACAATCGCGATTTCCTCGACATCAATATCGCCGGGACGCTGAACCTGCTCGAAGAAGCCGTCGCCGCAGACGTCGCAAGCTTCGTCTTCACCAGCACCACCAGCACATTCGGCGCGGCATTGACGCCGGCTGCCGGCGAACCGGCGGCATGGGTGACGGAGGACGTGCTTCCGGTCGCAAAAAACATCTACGGCGTCACCAAACTCGCCGCCGAAGGCGTGTGCGAACTCTTCGCCCGCAAATCCGGCCTGCCGGTTGTCATTCTCAGGACATCGCGTTTCTTTCCCGAAAACGACGACGATGCTGATATTCGCAACGGCTATTCGCCGGAGAATGCCCAGGCCAACGAGCTTCTTCATCGCCGCGTCGATATCAGCGATGTGGCCGGCGCCCATCTACTGGCGCTCGAAAAAGCTCCGGCCATCGGCTTCGGCCGCTACATCATCTCCGCCACAACGCCGTTTTCATCAGGCGATCTCGCCGAGATCAGACGCGATGCGCCTGATGTCGTCGAACGCCTGTTTCCGGGTGCGAGCGCCCTCTATGCATCACGCGGCTGGAAGATGTTTCCGGCGCTTGACCGTGTCTATGTCAACGCGCGCGCAAAGCGGGAACTCGGCTGGCAGCCGCGATATGATTTCCGTTTCGTGTTGGATTGCCTACGCGAGAATAGGGAATGGCGAAGCCCTTTGGCGCTAGATGTCGGCTCGAAAGGCTACCATGACCAGACCTTTGTCGAAGGGCCTTATCCGGTCCGATAGAACCACGATCTGGAATACGGATAGGCGAAAGCCCGGCATCCTCGCGGCATGGCCTTTTCGCCGAAAAGCGTCATCCAGATATTATGATCCCGTCATAGACCGTCTGACGGGGATATGGGGCGACGAAATCCAAGGCGTGTTCTGCCATCGGGAAATCGAATCCAAGGCGGGGTGTCATTTGAAGCGGTGTCCAGCCTGCGGGCTGAGCCCGTTTTGAGAGCGCTTTTGACCGAGAGGGTATCTCCATGAAGAATGTCAGACCATAGCATCGCGGCTGTTTGCCGCGGCTCTCGCGGCATCCGCCACCATTCCGGCCGTCGCAATGGCCGAAAATTCCGCTGTCGGCGGCGGCCTCACCTTCGTCAACAAGGGCCTGGTCGGCGTTCGCCCGCCGGATGCGACGTCCCTGCCGACGATGAAAGGGAAGGTGCGATCCACGACCACCGATGGATGTTTACGATCCTGGGTGCCTACAAACGTAGGTGGGCGCCGTGTGTCCAGGCCCACGGGCCTGGCCAGGGACAGCTCCCTTTGGATCGAGTATGGCCCCAGGGATTGTGGTTCCTGTCGAGAGGCGCAGACCGCATCGCGATATATAAGGACGTTTGCGCTGCCGCGCCAGTGGCGGTGGCAGACCGTCCTGATTTAATTGAGATCAGTTCAGGTCCGGGGCGGAGCGGCCGTTCAGCTTGTCGGTGATGCCACGGATGCGGCTCGAAACCTCACTGAGTGCTGCCGCAAGGTTTTCTTCGGTGCGCGCGGTGGCCGCAAGCACCGTGTCGCGGTTGCCGCGCAGCGACTCGAGTTCGGATTCCAGCCCGGCGACGCGGCGCGTCAGCTCGGCAATCTCGTCCATGACCATGATGCCGGCCATGACCGTGATCCTCAGATCGCCGATTTCACCGAACTGTCCCTTGAGGTGGCCGACATAGCCGTCGAAACGGGTGGCGAGATCGGACAGGTGCTCCTCCTGCCCCTCCTCGCAGGCCATGCGATAGGCCTTGCCGTCGATCGTTACCGTCACCTGCGCCATACCAAACTCTTTCTATAAGAGCATGATGCCGAAAAGTGTGAGCGGTTTTCGGACGACATCATGCTCTAACTTTTTAAATTAGAACAGGATTCAGATTTTGGGCCACAGCCCAAAATCATCCTGTTCTAGCGATCCAGAACCGCGCGGATCGTTTCCATGGCCGTCACCAGCCGCCGGGATACCTCGCGATTGACCTCTTCCAGCCGGTTGGCGCGGAATTCGGCCTGATCGAGCTCCTGCGCCAGCCGGGAGCGGTCGGCGTGCACGCGTCGTACCTCGCCCTCGATCTCACCCTGCTCGCGCTGCCGCTCGACGCGCATGTCGACGGCGTTTTCGAGGCTCGAAATCGCCTGTCTCAATTCGTTGAGCGCTGCTTCCATGGTTTTGCCTGTGGGCATCATGTCTTTCCGATTCCCGCACAGAATCCGCGAATCGGCACGCCGCGCCGATCCTGTGATTTCAAAAGGATATGCCGCTCGCAAACGGCCCGTCAATAAATCCTGTCACTTGCCCACCGGCCTATCCTGTGGATGAGCACTTTACACGTGCTCGCCGCAGCAGATTCGTCATTTGTATAATCGCGCGATCAAATGTCAAAAATCGCCGCTGTCCGCCCGGATTTAGCCTGCCATTTATTGACTTGCCCGTTCCAACTGCTATGTCTCTGCCGCTTTCACACGATGGTCTTGGAGGCTCGAGGCCATCCCCCGACACCCGGAACTTGCGGAAAAGCCATGACCTCTCCCGAACAACACGACCGGATGGCGAATGCGATCCGTTTTCTCGCCATGGACGCCGTCGAAAAGGCGAACTCCGGCCACCCGGGCATGCCGATGGGCATGGCTGACGTGGCAACGGTCCTGTTCACCAAATATCTGCGCTTCGATCCAAAGAAGCCGCACTGGCCGAACCGCGATCGCTTCGTGCTATCGGCCGGCCATGGCTCGATGCTGCTCTATTCGCTGCTGTATCTGACCGGCTATCCCGACATGACGGTCGAAGATCTGAAGCAGTTCCGTCAGATCGGTTCGAAGACCGCCGGCCATCCGGAATATGGTCACGCGACCGGCATCGAAACGACGACCGGCCCGCTCGGTCAGGGCATTGCCAATGCCGTCGGCATGGCGATTGCCGAGCGCAAGCTGCGCGAGGAGTTCGGCTCCGACCTGCAGGACCACTACACTTATGTCATCAATGGCGACGGCTGCCTGATGGAAGGCATAAGCCATGAGGCGATCGCGCTTGCCGGCCACTTGAAGCTGAACAAGCTGATCCTCTTCTGGGACAACAATTCGATCACCATCGACGGTGCCGTTTCGCTGTCGGACTCCACCGACCAGATCGCTCGCTTCAAGGCCGTTCACTGGAACACCATCGAGATCGACGGTCACGATCAGGCCGCCATCGCCGAGGCGATCGAAGCCGCCCACAAGTCCGACCGCCCGACCTTCATCGCCTGCAAGACGATCATCGGCTTTGGCGCCCCAAACAAGCAGGGCACCCACAAGGTACACGGCAACCCGCTCGGTGCCGAGGAAATCGCCGCCACCCGCAAGGCGCTGAACTGGGATTACGAGCCCTTCGTCATCCCCTCCGACGTCCTGGACGCATGGCGCGCAGCTGGCACTCGCTCTGACAATATCGTCAAGGCCTGGGAGGAAACTCTCGCCAACGCCGCCGCCAAGGCCGAATTCACGCGCCGCATGGCAGGCGAACTGCCGGAAGGCTTCGACGCCGCGATCAGCGCATACAAGAAGAAGGTCGCCGAAACCAAGCCGACGGTTGCGACCCGCAAGGCTTCGGAAGATGCACTCGAGGTCATCAACGGCTTCCTGCCGGAAACGCTCGGCGGCTCCGCCGACCTGACACCCTCGAACAACACCAAGACTAGCCAGATGCACTCGATCACACCGACGGATTTCGCCGGCCGTTACGTGCATTGGGGCATCCGCGAGCACGGCATGGCCTCTGCCATGAACGGCATTGCGCTGCATGGCGGTCTCATTCCCTATAGCGGCGGCTTTCTGATCTTCTCGGATTATTGCCGCCCGCCGATCCGCCTGGCGGCGCTGATGGGCATTCGCGTCATTCACGTCCTGACGCATGACTCGATCGGCGTCGGCGAAGACGGCCCGACGCATCAGCCGGTCGAACAACTCGCCGGTCTGCGCGCCATCCCGAATCTGATGGTCTTCCGGCCTGCCGACGCCACGGAAACAGCGGAATGCTGGCAGATCGCCATCAAGACGCACAACCGTCCTTCGGGCCTTGCTCTGACGCGCCAGAACCTGCTCGCCGCCCGTACCGAATACAGCGAAAAGAACCTCTGCGAACAGGGCGCCTATACGCTGGCCGGCAATGCCGACGCCAAGGTGACGATCTTCGCCTCCGGCTCGGAAGTCGAAATCGCCGTTGCTGCTCGTACGGCGCTTGAAGCCAAGGGCGTGACCGTCCGTGTCGTATCGGTTCCCTGCACGGAACTGTTCTTCGAGCAGCCGGACGCCTACCGCAAGGAAGTCCTCGGCAATTCGCCGGTCAAGATCGCTGTTGAAGCCGCGGTTCGCGAAGGCTGGGATGCGTTCATCGGACCGGAAGGCACTTTCATCGGTATGAAGAGCTTCGGCGCTTCCGGCCCGGTGAAGGACGTCTACAAGCATTTCGGCATCACCGCCGACGCCGTCGTTGCGGCCGCCGAAGCAAAGCTTTAATGAGGGCGCCTTGAGGCGCTCTCCATCTCCTCAATTCCAGGCCCTGCCTTATCGGGCCCTACTCTATCGGGAGTGAATGCACATGACAGTCAAGGTTGCCATCAACGGTTTCGGCCGCATCGGCCGTAACGTCCTTCGCGCCATCGTCGAATCCGGCCGCACCGACATCGAAGTCGTTGCCATCAACGATCTCGGCCCGGTCGAAACCAACGCCCACCTGCTGCGCTACGACTCGATCCACGGCCGCTTCCCGGCGACGGTGAAGGTCGAGGGTGACATGATCATCGTCGGCAACGGCAAGCCGATCAAGGTCACGGCGATCAAGGATCCGGCAACGCTCCCGCACCGCGAACTCGGCGTCGACATCGCGATGGAATGCACCGGCATCTTCACCGCCCGCGACAAGGCCGCAGCTCATCTGACGGCCGGCGCCAAGCGCGTCATCGTCTCGGCTCCTGCCGATGGCGCCGACCTGACGGTCGTCTTCGGCGTCAACCATGACCAGCTCACCAAGGAGCACCTGGTCATCTCCAACGCGTCATGCACCACCAACTGCCTGGTGCCGGTCGTGAAGGTTCTCGACGACGCCGTCGGCATCGACCACGGCTTCATGACCACCATCCACTCCTACACCGGCGATCAGCCGACGCTCGACACGATGCACAAGGACCTGTATCGCGCCCGCGCGGCCGCCCTTTCTATGATCCCGACCTCGACGGGTGCAGCCAAGGCCGTCGGCCTCGTTCTGCCGCATCTGAAGGGCAAGCTCGACGGCACTTCGATCCGCGTTCCGACCCCGAACGTTTCCGTCGTCGACTTCAAGTTCGTCGCCAAGAAGGCGACCAGCGTCGGCGAAATCAACGAAGCCATCAAGGCTGCTGCAGACGGCAAGCTGAAGGGCATCCTCGGCTACACCGACGAGCCGCTCGTCTCCCGTGACTTCAACCACGACAGCCACTCCTCGATCTTCGCAACCGATCAGACCAAGGTCATGGAAGGCAACTTCGTGCGCGTCCTGTCCTGGTACGACAATGAGTGGGGCTTCTCCAGCCGCATGTCCGATACGGCCGTCGCCTTCGCCAAGCTCATCTAAGAGCCTGACGATTGACTATTGTAAGCGGCCCGGGAAACCGGGCCGTTTTTTGCTATACATGCTCACGCCGCATCATTTCCCATTTCCAGCACCGGATCTGGTAGGATGAGCGGCCTTGGGCATTCGATATGCACAGGCCGTCAGTACCGGCTCGGTTCCCAAGCCGGCACGGCGTCATCCATAACCCCTGCAGCCGCATCGTCGTCTCGGGGAGATAAAGAGAGATGAATGGATTACTTTACCGTTGAAATCGCCGGCCGTGCCGTTGCCAGTTTCCGCTCGGAAAACAGTGAGGAAGCGACGCATTTCTTCGAGGCGGAAGACTTTCGCGACGACCTGACCATCCTGGAATCCGAAGGCAAGCCTCTTTGGGACCGCAAAGCGGCCCTGAGCTTGCGCAAGGCGACAGCCGAGGAAGCAAGCGAGGTCGAGCACGCCTATGAATTCGACGACGATCCTGAACGGACGATCGAGGACGAGTTCGTCGTATTCCTGGTCCCGGTCGCGGATCTGACCGACGAGGGCGAGGACACAGAAGACTGAGCGAGTTGGCAATCCGCTGGCTTGGCGTGCTAGATTGAGGAAATGCGTAGCGCTGCACAATGGCTAGAATGAGCCAAGTGGAGGTGATCAATGGCAGAAGCACAAAAACGCTTGTCCCACACCAGCCTCAAACGGCGGCAGCGGTTTCACCCCAAGCGGGACGTCAGGCCTGCCGTGCTGGCAAAGGCCAATCGTCTGGTCATCTGGGTTGCCGCGTTCATTGGCCTCTCGTTTCTCGCCATCGTCATACTTCAGGCAACGTTGGGATAGCAGAGCAAGAGCCGGCGCTTCTGGCACGAAACGACAGCCGGCTGCTCTCGCTGGGCGGCCGGCATTTCCACCCGATATCGAAAAATCTCCGCGTTCAATTTCCCCGCTCTCCGCATTCGCGCCTGCAATCCATTCTTCCCGTCATTGGACAGCGCAAACGGGCCGCGTGAAAGGAGGGAGCGTGTCTTATCCTGTTGCCATTCGCAGATGCCGGCAGGAAAAATCCGTGCCCGGCTCTTTTGCCCTGCTCTCGCCTGATTTTCCTATACATTCTTTATAGAGAGTTTCTCCCGTAGCATTCCGTATCGGTTGGCCGTCCGGCAACCGTTCAGCAGCATGATGCAGCATCGCGACGAGGTTAAGCCGCAAGGCCTACCCTTCTCTGGCGTTTTGCCGTTTACTGATGGATCGCCGCGCGTGTGGAGGGGTTGAAACGGGACGGATCGGTCCGGGGTGGCCGTATTCGCGAAGCAGTCGATGGAAAGGGGTGGGCATGGAAGCGTTCTATATCGTGGTGCTGGTCTCGACGGCGCTCGTGCTTCTTGCCGCCTTTTCCAGCCTGCTCGCCTTCCGCTTCGGCGCGCCCCTGCTGCTGCTCTTCCTGATGATCGGCCTTGCCGCCGGCGTTGACGGCCTCGGCATCGAGTTCAGCAACAATTATCTCGCCTATATTCTCGGCTCCATCGCGCTGGCCGTCATCCTTTTCGATTCCGGCTTCGGCACGCCGATGCAGGCCTTCCGGCTGGCGGCCGTGCCCTCGCTGGCGCTCGCCTCGGTCGGCGTGCTGATCACCGCCTCGCTCTTTGCCTTTGCCGCCATGTGGCTTTTGAACTTCACCTGGCTGGAAGGTCTGCTGCTCGGCTCGATCGTCGCATCGACGGATGCCGCCGCCGTCTTCTTCCTGCTGCGCATCGGCGGCATCAACATCCGCGACAAGGTGCGCTCGACGCTGGAAGTCGAATCCGGCACCAATGACCCGATGGCGATCTTCCTCACCATCGCCCTCGTCGAGGTGCTGGCGAGCGGCGAGCGTTACGCCGGCATCAATATCGGCATGCTCGCCATGTTCGTGCAGCAGATGGGCCTCGGCGTCATCCTCGGCCTACTCGGCGGCATGATGATCGTGCTGATCGTCAGCAAGCTCGATACCGATCGTGGCCTGACGCCGATCTTCGTGCTGGCGCTCGCCCTTCTCGTCTTCTCCTTCACCGGCGCGGTCGGCGGCAGCGGCTTCCTCGCCGTCTACGTCGCCGGCATTTATGCCGGAAACCGCAAGATGCAGGCGATCGGCACCATCAAGCGCTTCCAGGACGGCATGACCTGGCTGGCGCAGATCATCATGTTCCTGGTCCTCGGCCTGCTCGCCACGCCATCGCAATTTCCGGTCATCATCGTGCCGGCCATCCTGCTCGCCCTCTTCCTGATCTTCGTCGCCCGGCCATTGGCGGTCTGGCTGTCGCTGCTTCCCTTCGATTACACGCAGCAGGAAATCGGTTTCGTCGCGTGGGTCGGCCTGCGCGGCGCCGTTTCCATCCTGCTCGCCATCATGCCGATCCTCGGCGGGCTCCCGAATGGCCAGATCTATTTCAATACCGCCTTCATCATCGTACTGGTCTCGCTGCTCCTCCAGGGCTGGACGATCAAGCCCGTCGCCAAGAAGCTCGGTCTGATCATTCCGCCGCGCATCGGCGCCGTCGACAAGGTCGAGGTCGACCTGCCGGGGGCTGCCAACCACGAACTGCTCTCCTACCGCGTCATCAAGGATAGTCCGGTGCTGCGGGGCGAGCGTATTCCGCGCTGGGCGACACCCTCGCTCGTCATCCGCGACGGCAAGTCGATGCGTTATCAATATGCCGGGCGGCTGCGCGAGAACGATCTCGTCTATCTCTTCATCGTGCCGAGCTATTCCCGCCTGCTCGACCGGCTCTTCGCCAGCCGTGCGCCTGTCGATGACGACGATGCCGAATTCTTCGGAGCCTTCGCGCTCTCCCCCGCCCGCCCCGCCGCCGATCTCGACGCCGCCTATGGACCCGGCCTGCTCAACGAATCCGAAAAGGGCCTGACGATCGCCGAATTGATGCGGCAGCGCCTGGGCGGCAAGGCCGATTATGCCGACCGCGTCCGCCTCGGCTCGATCATCCTCATCGTCCGCGATCTCGACGAGCACGACCACATCACCTCCGTCGGCATGTCGCTCGAAGCCGTCGAGCCGGCGATCACGCTGCCGATCTTCATCAACCTCAAGGACATCATCCAGCGCATCCGCGACCGGTTGAACGGGCGCCGGAACCGCGAAACCAAGGCTGCCGAAAGCGCGCCGAAAACGGCGGCCGGACGCGACGAAGGCACACGCGAAAACGGCCGTTGAACGCCTTGCGTCTCGAATGATCCTTGCTATGGTCGGCGCAACTTCCGCCAACCAAGACTGGATCTGCCCATGCCTTCTTTCAAGACCCTTGACGACCTCACCGACATCCGCGGCAAGCGCGTTCTCGTCCGCGTCGACCTCAATGTTCCGGTCAAGGACGGCAAGGTCACCGATACGACGCGCATCGAGCGCGTGGCGCCGACGATCCTCGAACTGTCTGAGAAGGGCGCCAAGGTGATCCTGCTGGCCCATTTCGGCCGGCCGAAGGATGGCCCTTCGCCTGATCTCTCGCTGTCGCTGATCGCCCCTTCGGTCGAGGAAGTGCTGGATCATGCCGTGCTGACGGCCTCCGACTGCATCGGCGAGGCCGCCGCCTCCGCCGTCGCCGCGATGAATGACGGCGATATCCTGCTTCTGGAAAACACCCGCTTCCACAAGGGCGAAGAAAAGAACGACGCCGACTTCACCAAGGCGCTTGCCGCCAATGGCGATATCTATGTCAACGACGCCTTTTCCGCCGCCCACCGCGCCCATGCCTCGACCGAGGGCCTTGCTCACCACCTGCCGGCCTATGCCGGCCGCACCATGCAGGCCGAGTTGGAGGCGCTGGAAAAAGGCCTCGGCGATCCCGCTCGTCCTGTTGTCGCGATCGTCGGCGGCGCCAAGGTCTCGACCAAGATCGACCTCCTGATGAACCTCGTGAAGAAGGTCGATGCGCTCGTCATCGGCGGCGGCATGGCCAATACCTTCATCGCCGCCCGCGGCACCAATGTCGGCAAGTCGCTCTGCGAACATGATCTCGCCGAAACCGCCAAGCAGATCATGATCGAGGCGGCGACCGCCGGCTGCGCCATCATCCTGCCGGAGGATGGCGTGATCGCCCGCGAGTTCAAGGCAGGTGCTGCCAACGAGACGGTCGATATCAACGCTATTCCCGCCGATGCCATGGTGCTCGATGTCGGCAAAAAATCCGTCGAGGCCATCAACGCCTGGATCGAGCGCGCTGCAACCCTGGTCTGGAACGGCCCGCTCGGCGCCTTCGAGATCGAACCCTTCGATGCCGCAACCGTTGCTGCCGCGAAATACGCCGCGGGGCGCACCGCCGCCGGCAAGCTCACCTCGGTTGCCGGCGGCGGCGACACCGTCTCAGCCCTGAACCATGCCGGCGTTGCCGACGACTTCACCTATGTCTCGACCGCCGGCGGCGCCTTCCTCGAATGGATGGAAGGCAAAGAGCTTCCCGGCGTCGCCGTCCTCAACGGCAGATAATCGCAAAACCTGATTTGACAGGTTTTACATGTGGATAGACCGTGGAGGCCAAGCGCTTTCCGCGGTCTTTTGCTCAGCGCGCGGAAAAAATCCCAGATTTTCAAACGATTGAATTGATTTCAATCGTTTCAATGACTTAGCCTTCCATTTTCCTCTCTATAAACTTCTGTTATCGCCGTCCTATATTCTTAATCGCCGATGTTTAATGCTGTGGAGAGAACGAGATGAGCGAACGACTGGAAGACATTGCAGTGCAGATGGTTACGGGCGGCCGGGGACTGCTCGCAGCTGATGAATCGACCTCCACCATCAAGAAGCGTTTCGACACGATCAATCTCGAATCGACCGAAACGAGCCGTCGCGACTACCGGGAGATGCTCTTCCGCTCCGACGAGGCGATGAAGAAATATATCTCCGGCGTCATCCTTTACGAAGAGACGCTCTTCCAAAAGGCCGCGGACGGCACGCCTTTCGTCGATATCATCCGCGCTGCCGGTTCCATTCCCGGCATCAAGGTCGATACCGGCGCCAAGCCGATGGCCAAGTATCCTGGCGAAACCATCACCGAAGGCCTAGACGGTCTCGGCGAGCGCCTTGCCCGGTATTATGAAGCCGGTGCCCGCTTCGCCAAATGGCGCGGCGTCATCGCCATCTCATCGACGCTGCCGACCCGCGGTTCCGTCCGCGCCAACGCTCAGGCGCTTGCTCGTTATGCCGCACTCTGCCAGGAGGCCAGGATCGTCCCGATCGTCGAGCCGGAATGCCTGATGGACGGCAAGCCGGGCGACCACACTATCGACCGCTGCGCCGAAGTGACCGAATCCACGCTGCGCATCGTTTTCGAGGAACTGGCCGATGCCCGCGTCAGCCTCGAAGGCATGATCCTGAAGCCGAACATGGTGATCGACGGTAAGAATGCCCGCAAAGCCTCGGTCGCGGAAGTCGCCGAACGTACCGTGCAGGTGCTGAAGCGCACGGTTCCGTCAGCGGTTCCCGGCATTGCCTTCCTCTCCGGCGGCCAGTCGACCGAAGAGGCGAGTGCGCATCTTTCCGCCATCAATGCCACAGCCGACCTGCCCTGGTTCGTTACCTTCTCCTACGGCCGCGCCCTGCAGGACAGCGCGCTCAAGGCCTGGAACGGCAAACAGGAAAACGTCGCCGCCGGCCAGCGCGAGTTCACCCACCGCGCCGAGATGAACAGCCTCGCCGCCAAGGGCAGCTGGAAGAAAGACCTGGAAAAGGCAGCCTGATTTTTCAAGCTTGAGATTTGGGCAGGGAGCGGCAAACACAGCTTCCTGCCCTCTCATTGTCACGGCGACAAGAAACCGCTTCGTTCCTTGAAAAACCGTGATTATTCATAGCGGCCTGCCACAACGGGAGCCGCCATGAACACCCTCTCCTACGTCACTGTCGATGTCTTCACCTCCACCCGTTTCGAGGGTAACCCGCTTGCCGTCATTTCCGATGCGCGCGGTCTCAGCGATGCGGCGATGCAGAAGATCGCCACCGAGTTCAACTATTCCGAAGTCACCTTCGTGCTGCCGCCGGAAGACCCGCAAAACTCCGCTCATGTGCGCATCTTCACCCCGACGATGGAAATACCCTTCGCCGGCCATCCGAATGTCGGCACCGCCTATGTGCTCGGCCAGCAGGCGAAGATCTTCGGCAAGCCGGTCGGCGATACGCTGCGCTTCGAGGAAAAGGCCGGCATCGTCGAGGTCAGCCTGAAACGCAGCGGCGGAAAGGTTGTTGCTGCCGCCATCCGCGCACCGCAATCGCTGACGATCGGCGATACCATTGCCGCAGAAACCATTGCGCGCTGCGTCTCGATCGATCCCAGTGTCATCGTCAGCACCACCCATGCCCCGGTCTTTGCGTCCGTCGGGTTGAACTTCGCCGTCTCAGAGCTGAACGGGCTCGAAGCACTGGCCGCTGCCCGTCCGGACCTTGCCGGTTTCCAGGGGGCGGCTGGCCGCCAGGCGACGAACGGCCACGATTTCTCGCTCTTTCTTTATGTCAGAACATCCGATGATCCCTGGCATATCCGCGCTCGCATGTTCGCGCCCCTCGACAACGTGCCCGAGGATCCGGCGACGGGCAGCGCTTCCGCCGCCCTTGGCGCCTATCTCGTCTCGCTTGCGCCAGATCGCGATATGAATGTCCGCATCACCATCGAGCAAGGTGTCGAAATGGGCCGCCGCAGCATCATCGCCCTCGATGTGGTGAAATCAGGCGGCATCGTCACCGATGTCGTCATCTCGGGAAGCTGCGTTCCCGTCATGCGCGGAGAAATCGGCTTGCAAGACTGACGGTCGCAGATCGCGCCGTACCCCAGGTAACCAGGGATTACATCAGGAAGTCGCGCGAAAGCAGTGCCAATGCCCAGACGGCAAAAGCAATCAGCGCGATCTTCCAGAAATCCATCCGTCGCCTCAGGCCGGGAAGCCCGAGCGGCTTGATCAGCTGTATCGCCATGGCAAGGATGAGCAGCAAGGCTATCAGCTTTGTCATGCTTTATTTTTTCCGTTTTTCGGAATGTCACAGGACGGACATTTTTCCGCGCGAACAAGAGAATCTCGACACGCCGTAAAGACATTCCGGGGCACAATCAATCATCTTGAGGCTGGGCTGACGCCGCTCCTGCCTTATGTCCATGCAAATCGCTTAAGACCGAGTCTGGGGAAATGAAGAGAAATCTGCTGTCCGTCGCTGCGCTGCTCTTTGGCACGCTCTTCCTTTTCATGGGCAATGGCCTGCAGGGCATCCTGCTTCCCGTGCGCGGCAATCTCGAAGGTTATGCCACGACGACGCTTGGTCTGCTCGGTACGTCATGGGCTGGGGGCTTTGTCATCGGCTGCCTGGTGGCGCCGAAATTGGTGCGCCGCGTCGGTCATGTGCGCGCCTTTTCCGGCTTCATCTCGATCATCGCCATCATCGCGCTGGTCAGCGGCATCATCATCGATCCGATCTGGTGGGTGATCCTGCGCGCCGTCACCGGCTTCTCCACCGCCGGCACCTCGATGATCATCGAAAGCTGGCTGAACGAGCGCGCCAGCAACGAGAGCCGCGGTGCGATCTTCTCGCTCTATATCGGCATCACATTGCTCGGCGTCGTCGGCGGCCAGATGATGATCCCGCTCGAGGATGTGCGCACGCCTGTCTTGTTCATGATCTGCGGTATCTTCTATTGCATCGCCATGCTGCCGACGACGCTATCGACGGCCGCTTCGCCGCAGCCGTTGAAGGCGGTCCGCCTCGATCTGCCGGCCCTCTATCGCAACTCGCCGGTCTCCTGCCTCGGCATCCTGCTCGTCGGCATCGCCAACGGTGCCTACGGCACGCTCGCTCCTGTATTCGGCGCCGGCGCCGGCCTCTCCGACACCAGCATCGCCATCATGATGAGCTCCACCATCTTCGCTGGCGCCATGATGCAGCTGCCGGCCGGCCGGCTTTCCGACCGTATCGACCGGCGCTACGTGCTCGCCGCCATGTCCGGGATCGCCGCCGTTGCCGGCCTGCTGATCTTTTTTCTCCACCCGACATCCGCCGGCTTGCTGATCGGGCTCGTTGTCCTTTACGGCGCGGTGGCCAATACGCTCTATCCGATCGCCGTCGCCCATGCGAACGACTTCGCGGCGTCGGAGGACTTCGTCAAGGTCTCTGGCGGCCTGCTGCTGCTCTACGGCATCGGCACGGTGATCGGCCCGACGATCGGCGGCCCCGTCATGTCGGTGATCACCCCGCATGCGCTTTTCCTTGTCACCGCCATCGCTCACGTGCTGATCACCGTTTATGCCATCATCAGGAGCCGTATCCGCGCCGCCGTCCCCGTCAGCGACCGCGACGCCTATACGACGATCCCGACCGGCACCTCGCCGATGCTGACACCACAGAGCATGTCGCTTGCCGATCGCGGCGCCGGCAAGGCTGCCGACACCGGAAAGTCTCCCGAAAGCGGCGATCCTGCTGTAAAGTTCGGTTAGAGCAGTTCCAGCAAAAGTGCGCAGCGGTTTTGCGTCCGGAATTGCTTTGACAGAACAGCAAAACGGAGGACGAACCATGAGCTTCATCGATGACGACCGGCCGCAGAAGAAACTCGCCCATGAGATCGGCGCCGATCTCTCCATGCTTTCGGTGGACGAGTTGAAGGCGCGGGTGGAATTGTTGAAGACGGAGATCGCTCGTCTCGAAGCCGAAGCCGCGCGCAAGGCTTCCGGGCGGCAGGCGGCGGAAAGCTTCTTCCGCTCGTGATCCGGTAAACCCCGAAAAACAAGGCTATAGGCGGATAAATGAGCCTGCCTCAAGTCTTACTTCGGTACAGTGTTAATAAAATATTAAGCTTTATAAGGTATTACTATATTCATCCGGATTTTCTCTGGATCTCAGACAGTTTTCCAAGCGGTGAATTGGTCTGATTTTTCTCCCTGTTTTACCTTGAGAGCCGCTTTTGCGGCTCTTCTTTTTCCTATGCCGGCGCGTTTCCACGAAACTGTGGAGATTAACCCTTTCTTAAGAAACGGCTTGCGCATTTGGGCTAATGATACCATCTTAAAGTCATAAAGACCGGGCCTGGAAACTTTTCCGTCGGTGTCGGCGTTACCTGAATATAAAGTAGCTGCGTGCAACAGGGACTATTGCGATGTCGGAAGTTGGATTGAACACGATCAGTTTTGCGGGCCGCGCCGCTGCATCCTCGCAGTTCAAGGCACTTTATGCGGAAGGCATGTCGCTAGTCGAAGAGACCGCCGCCTATCTCGACGGCCAGGGCCGCGCAGCCTCCAAGGTTCTGCCGCGGATGGCCTCGGTTCTTTACGCCGCGGAATCGATGCGTCTCACCACCCGCCTGATGCAGATGGCCTCCTGGCTGCTGTTGCAGCGCGCCGTCAACAATGGCGAAATGTCCCGTGACCAAGTGCTGGCCGAAAAGAACAAGGTCCGCCTCGACGGCTTCAACGTCGACCGCACAGCACCCGGCTGGGGCGACCTGCCGGAATCCTTCCGCGATCTCGTCGAGCGCTCACTGCGTTTGCAGAACCGCATTGCTCTGCTCGACCGCGAGATCTACCGCCCATCCGAAGCCGTGATCGTTCATGACAACCAGAACAGCGTCCAGGCTCAGCTTTCCCTGCTGCAGACCGCCTTCGGCAACAACTGAACGGATCTGCGAGAATTCGATAGAGACCGGCTGCGTCCTGCGCGGCCGGTTTTTTGTTGTCGTCGAACGCCGGCATGCCGACTGCATAATTCAAACTGTTCCAGCGCCGTTTGCGCGTCTGGCAAGACGCGCGGCGCTGTAAGCCACTGCACACGCAAAGAAGCCCGGTGAAACCGGGCTCTCTTCGAATTCCGTCGGGCAGAAGCGATTAGAGGCCGAGGCCGCCGAAACGCTTGTTGAACTTGGAGACGCGGCCACCGCGGTCCATGAGCTGCTGGCTGCCGCCGGTCCAGGCCGGATGCGACTTGGAATCGATTTCAAGGTTCATGACAGCGCCTTCCGAACCCCAGGTCGAGCGGGTTTCGTATTCGGTGCCATCGGTCATGACCACCTTGATCATGTGATATTCGGGATGGATGCCTGCCTTCATAACAATCTTCCTGCGATACCGGAGTTCAATTTGCCGCATGCAGTTGCGGCCAACGAACCGATTGAATAAATGAAGCCGCAGTCGTGATGGCTACGGCTTCCCATTAGGATGCGGTGCCTATACATGAAGGACGCCTAGATAACAAGAGCCAACAGGCCGCATTGCGCGGGTCCTGCGGGCGATCGGAGACGATTTGGCAGAGCAGGCACGGGCTGAAGAAAACAAAAGTCGGTCGCTGCGACCGCTCGGCAGGCTGACGCCCTATGTCATGCGTTATCGCGCCATGGTGGCCGGCGCGCTGATGTCGCTGGCGCTTGCCGCCGTCACCTCGCTGGCGCTGCCGCTTGCCGTGCGCCGCATGATCGATCACGGCTTCACTCATTCCGACGGCCGTTTCATCAACAGCTACTTCGCCATGCTGATGGTCATGGCCATCGTCCTCGCGGTCGCGAGCGCGCTGCGCTATTATTTCGTCATCACCATCGGCGAGCGCATCGTCGCCGATCTACGCCGCGATGTCTTCTCCCATGTGACGAGGCTGTCGCCCTCGTTCTTCGATGTCAACCAGTCCGGCGAGATCGTCTCGCGCCTGACTGCCGATACGACTCAGATCAAGTCCGCCGTCGGCGCCACCGCTTCGGTGGCGCTCAGAAACCTCATCCTCTGTATCGGCGCCATGGGCATGATGATCGTCACCTCGCCGAAGCTTTCGAGCCTCGTCATCGGAGCGATCCCGCTGATCGTCTTCCCGCTCGTCGCCTTCGGCCGCTCGGTGCGCAAGCGCTCGCGCGCCGCCCAGGATACGCTCGCCGACGCCTCCGCCTTCGCCAACGAGACGATCGCCGCGACCCGCACCGTCCAGGCCTTCAACGGCGAGGATGCCGCAGCGACGCGTTACGGCACCGCCGTCGAATCCGCCTATGACGCCGCCCGGGCAGCCATCCGCTCGCGCGCGCTGCTGACGGGGATCGCCATTACGCTGATCTTCGGCAGCGTCGTCGCCGTGCTCTGGGTCGGAGCCCATAGCGTTCTTGCCGGCACCCTTTCTGCCGGCACGCTCGGCCAGTTTCTGCTCTATGCCGTCATCTCCGCCGGTTCGCTGGGCGCGCTGTCGGAGGTCTGGGGCGAACTCTCGCAGGCAGCCGGCGCTGCCGACCGGCTGACCGAACTTCTCGACGAGGTTTCGCCGATTGCCGCCCCCGCCAGTCCGCAGCCGCTTCCGTCCCCTGGCCGCGGCCGCGTCGAATTCGCAGACGTGCATTTCGCCTATCCCTCACGCCCCGGCAAATCGGCGCTGCATGGCTTAAACTTCGCCATCACGCCGGGCGAGACCGTTGCCATCGTCGGCCCTTCCGGTGCCGGCAAGAGCACCGTCTTTTCGCTGCTGCTGCGCTTCTACGATCCGCAGCAGGGCAGCGTGAAGATCGACGGGGTCGACGCCCAGCTGACCACGCCCGACGAGCTGCGTCAGCGCATCGCCATCGTGCCGCAGGACGTCACCATCTTTGCCGCCTCGATCCATGACAACATCGCCTTCGGCCGTCCCGGCGCCTCGCGTGACGAGGTCCGCGCCGCAGCCCTTGCCGCCCAGGCTGACGAATTCATCGCCCGATTGGATAGGGGCTACGAGACGGAAGTCGGCGAACGCGGCATCACGCTCTCCGGCGGCCAGCGCCAGCGCATCGCCATTGCCCGCGCCATCCTGAAGAACGCGCCCGTGCTGCTGCTCGACGAAGCGACCTCCGCCCTCGACGCCGAAAGCGAGACGCTGGTGCAGAAAGCCCTCGACGGCCTTGTCGACGGCCGCACGACGCTGGTCATCGCCCATCGCCTGGCAACGGTTCTGAAAGCCGATCGCATCCTGGTCATGGATCAGGGCCGCGTCGTCGAGGAGGGCACGCATAAGAGCCTGATCGGCCATGGCGGTATCTATGCGCGGCTGGCACGGCTGCAATTCGACGCCGCCAACGAGGATGTACTCGCCGCCGCCAAATAGCCGGCGCGCATCTCTCCAGCCAAAAGCGACTAAAGTCTGAACCTCGCAGCACCTCTCCGCGGTTGCCTTTCGCGCGGTCTGCCCTACCCTCTTCATTCCCCGGGGTGGGGATATCGCTGTAGAAATTCTTGGGAGGAGATGGGAATGGCGCTTTCCGATATGACGCGACGTGCGGGCCTTGTGCTCGGTTTCAGTGTGCTTGCGACCTTTGCCGCCGGCGCAACTGCCGCTGCCGCGGATTTTCCTGATCGCGCGATCACCATGGTCGTGCCCTTCGCGGCCGGCGGCTCGACCGATGTCGTTGCCCGCATCGTCGCGCAGAAGATGTCGGAGGATCTGGGCCAGCAGGTGATCGTCCAGAATGTCGCCGGCGCCGGCGGCAATCTCGGCGCCGGCAATGTCGCCCGCGCTGAACCCGACGGCTACACCATTCTGATGGGCACGGTCGCAACCCACGCCCTCAACCCGCTGATCCTCAAATCGACCCCATACGATCCCGAGAAGGATTTCGCGCCGGTCTCGCTGCTCGTCATCGTGCCCAACGTTCTGGTCGTCAATCCGGAATTGCCGGCAAAGACCGTGCAGGAGTTGATCGCGCTGTTGAAGGCCGAGCCCGACAAATACAGTTACGCTTCGTCGGGCAACGGTACGCCGCTGCATCTTTCCGGCGAACTCTTCAAGTCCATGGCCGGCGTCAGCATGCAGCACATCCCCTATAAGGGTGCCGGCCCGGCATTGAACGACGTCATCGGCAACCAGGTGCCGATCATGTTCGACAACCTGCCCTCTTCATCGAGCCACATCAAGGCCGGTACGCTGCGGGCGCTGGCGGTGACGACGGCCCAGCGCGCGCCCTCCTTCCCCGATGTGCCGACGGTCGCCGAGTCGGGCATACCAGGCTACGAGACCTATACATGGAACGCGCTTTTCGCCCCGGCCAAGACGCCGGACGAGGTGGTCTTGCGCCTCAATGCTTCGGCCAAAAAGGCGCTCGCCGACCCGGCCGTTGCCGAACGGATGAAAGAATTCAGCGCCACCATCGTCGGCTCGACGCCGGAAGAACTTGCCACCCATGTGAAGGCCGAACTCGCCAAATGGGGACCGGTCGTCAAGGGGGCGAATATCCAGATGGAGTGATGCCGGAGCATCATGCCTCTTCCATCGCGAACAGGATTCGGATTTTAGGCCGGCCCGGCCTGAAATCTCTTGTTGTCGCGGCGAAGCGTCCGGCCTCTCCTTTGCTAGCGTCCAATGGAAATGGTGACAATTGGACGCTAAGCAATTCAATTCAAATTAAGGTAGTGGAAAAGCTCGCCATTTTGATCTAGCCTCCGCTACGCTGATGGTTGCAATTCAGCGTTTCGGGAGACATCCATGTATAAATTCGAAGTTTATAAGGATAAGGCCGGCGAGTTCCGCTTCCGCTTCAAGGCATCGAACGGCGAAGCCATGTTCTCGTCCGAGGGCTACAAGGCGAAGGCGTCGGCCGTGAACGCCATCGAATCCATCAAGAAGAACGCACCCGGCGCCGAAATCGTCGATCAGACGAAGGCCGAATCCTGATCAGATCGGCAGGGGCGGCGTCAACGCAGCTCCTGCCCTTTCGCGCCTTTGAGCAGCGCCGGCACCCTTGAGTCTGCCCGTTTGCTGGTGATTTTTCGGCGCCATTTTCTTTTTCGCATATTTTTTGAAAACCATGTCGAAACGACCGATGGCCGCGCCTCATTGTTTTGGAACGGCCCTCCGCTCCGCCGGGCTTTACAGCTCTCGGGATATCGGTCCCCGATATCGGCATGCCCGGATCAACGCCAACAACGAGATCAGGAGTTTTCCATGCAATATGCTCTCATCATTCGCGAAGCCGCCGAGGATTTCGAGCGCCGCAGCGATCCGGCCTATCGAGATGGCTGGGTCGCCTACAGCAAGGCGCTTGCTCAGGCAGGGATCATGACCGGCGGCGCCGGGCTGACCGGCCCGGAGACCGGCACGATCGTACGCCGCAAAGGCGGGGAACACGATGTTCAGGACGGCCCCTATCCGGAAGGCAAGGAACAACTCGGCGGCTTCTATCTGATCGACGTCCCCGACATCGACACCGCGCTTGAATGGGCGACCCGCGTTCCGATCTCCGACAAGGGTTCTGTCGAGGTGCGCCCGCGCCTGCAGATGTGAGGCGACGATGCCGCCTGATGCCGGGCGCGCTGCCGAAAAGGTGGCGCGTCAATCCTACGGCAAGCTGATCGCTTTCCTCGCCGCCCGCTCGCGCGACGTGCCGGCGGCGGAAGACGCATTGTCGGAAGCGCTGGCCTCGGCCCTTCGCGTTTGGCCAGAGCGCGGCATTCCCGGCAATCCGGAAGCCTGGCTGCTGGTGGCTGCACGCCGCAACCTCATGCAGGCCACCCGCCACCGCACCGTCGAGGTCAATGCGCAAACGACGATATTGATTGCCTTCGAAGAAGCAGAGGAACGCATGAACGAGGCCGGCAAGGCCGTCTTTCCCGATGAGCGGCTGAAGCTGCTCTTTGCCTGTACCCATCCCGCCATCGACAGCTCCGTGCATACGGCGCTGATGCTGCAGACCGTTCTCGGCATCGAGGCGCGAACCATCGCGCGAACCTTCGTCATTTCGCCGGATACGATGAGCCAACGGCTGGTGCGGGCCAAGGCGAAGATTCGGGATGCCGGCATTCCCTTCGCCGTTCCGCAGCGTCCCACCTTGCCCGGGCGGCTCGCCGCGGTGCTCTCGGCGATCTACGCCGCCTACGGCCTCGGCTGGGACGGCCTCGACGGCGAAGAAGAGCGCCATTCGCTTGCCGGCGAAGCGATCTGGCTCGGCCGAGCGCTTCTTGCGGTACTGCCGGACGAACCGGAGGCAATCGGTCTCCTCTCGTTGATGCTTCACTGCGAAGCCCGCCGCAACGCCCGGCGCGACAGCGATGGTCGATATGTGCCGCTAGACGAACAGGATACCGCTGCGTGGAACGCAATCATGATCGCCGAGGCGGATTCGCTGCTACGCAAGGCCGGGAGTTTCAACCGTTTCGGCCCCTTCCAGTGCCAGGCGGCGATCCAGTCCGTGCATGCGGCGCGCCGGCTGTCGGGAAAGACCGACTGGCAGGCGTTGACAACACTCTACGCGGCGCTGGTGATGATGAAACCCACGCTGGGTGCACATGTCAGCCAGGCTGCGGTGATCGGCAGGGCGCTGAATGCGGCCGCTGGCCTGAAACGGCTCGACCAGCTCGATCCGAGCGCTGTCGCCAGCTACCAGCCCTACTGGGCGGTGCGCGCCTTTCTTCTGTCGCAGGCCGGCGACGATACCGCGGCGGCCGGCGCCTATATGACAGCGATCGGCCTCAGTGACAGCCCCGCCGTCCGCGATTTTCTCGCCGGCCGGCTAAAGGAGGCGCGGCTGTAATCATTTCTCAGTGAGCTTCAGCTCGATGCGGCGGTTGGTAGCGCGCGCGTCCGGCGTATCGCCTGGCGCGATCGGCTGAAACTCGCCGAAGCCGGCGGCAACGAGCCGGTCGGCCGGCACGCCTTGCGCGATCAGGAACTTGACGACCGAGATCGCGCGCGCCGAGGAAAGTTCCCAATTGTCGCGATAGCGGCCCGTTCCGCCAAGCGGCACATTGTCGGTATGGCCGTCGACGCGCAGCACCCAGTTGATCTCCGGCGGAATTTCCTTGGCGAGATCGAGAAGGGCGGCGGCGAGCTTTGCCATCTCCGTCTGCCCCTCCGGATTGAGATCGGCGCCGCCCGAGGGAAACAGCACTTCCGACTGGAAGACGAACCGGTCGCCGACGATACGGATATTCTCGCGGTCCGAAAGGATCTCGCGCAGGCGGCCGAAGAAGTCGGAACGGTAGCGGTTCAGTTCCTGCACGCGCGCCGCGAGCGCGACGTTCAGGCGGCTGCCGAGGTCGGCGATCTTGGTCTGCGAGACCCGGTCTTTCTCCTCCGACGCCTGAAGGGCAGCTTCGACGGCGGCGATCTGGCTGCGAAGCGCTGCAATCTGCTGGTTCAGCAGTTCGACCTGGCTGAGCGCCCGCTCGCTCACCTGCTTCTGCTCGTCGAGCTCCTGCGTCATCGCACCGATCCGTTTCTGCGCTGCATCCTGACCGCCCGAACCGGCATTCAGCAGCGCCTGCAGCCGCGAACGGTCGCCTTCGGCACTGGCAAGCGAGGCCTGCAGATTGGCGACCGAATCCTGAAGATCCTGGTTGCTGCCCTTTTCGAGCGCGAGTAGCTGCGTCAGCTCGTTGATCTGGCTGTTGAGGCGATTGAGCACCTCGTCGCGTCCGGTGATCTCGCGGCTGAGGATGAACTGCCCGACGACGAAGACCGTCAGCAGGAACATGATCGAGATGAGCAGCGTCGACAGCGCGTCGACGAAACCCGGCCAATAATCCACCGTGCGTTCGCGGCGGCGGTTGCGGGCAAGAGCCATGGCTTACTTGCCCTCGCTCTTTTCTGTCTGGCTGGCGCGGTCGCGCGTGCGCTCGCCTCTCTCGCCTGCGCGCTCCTGCACGCCGATGCGTTCGGCCAGCCGGTCAAGCGTGCGGCGCATCGCCTTCGCCTCGTCCTGCTGCGCCTCGATCCAGTCGCGCAGCATCTGCTGTTCGTTGCGCATGTTCTTGACGAGGCCCTGAATGCCTTCGGCAAGGCTCGCCATGGCGGCGACGGAGCGCTGGCTGCCGGTGCCGCCCTCTTCGGAGACCTTGCGCAGATAATCGGAGAGCGCGCGCATGTCGTCCGAGGAGGCGCCGGAAACGGCGTCGAGGGCCGGGGCAAGATCGGAGCCGACATCTGTGACCGAGGACAGCCAGTTTTCCAGTTCCATATAGAAGCGGTTCTGCGCGCGGCCGGCCTGCAGATCGAGGAAACCGAGAATGAGCGAACCGGAGAGGCCGAGCAGCGAGGAGGAGAAGGCCTGGCCCATGCCCGAAAGCGGCATGGAAAGCCCTTCCTTCAGCGCCGAAAGTACATCCCCCGTTCCGTTCGAGCCGGCATCGAGCGACTGGATGACGATGCTGATCGAACCGATCGTGCCGATGAGGCCCCAGAAGGTGCCGAGCAGGCCGAGGAAGACCAGGAGGCCAATCAGGTAGCGCGAAACGTCGCGCGATTCGTCAAGGCGGGTGGCGATCGAATCGAGGATCGAGCGCAGCGCCGTCGTCGACAGCGCGACCGAGGTCTTGCGGCTGCCGATCAGCGCCCGCATCGGCGCAAGCAGCCGCGGATTGCGGCTGACCTTGTCGGCGCTGCCGGCGGCGCGGAACGAGTTGAACCAGCGCACTTCGGGGCGAAGCGCCAGCACGTGATTGAAAACAAGGATGATTCCGACCGCGAGAACGCCGACGATCAGGCCGTTGAGGCCTGGATTGTGCATGAAGGCGGTCTGCGTCTGGCGGAAGAGGATGGCGGCGATAAAGCCGACGATGACCAGGAAAAGCAGCATCGTCCAGAGGAAGGGCATGGGGCTCGAAAGCCTGTAGGCATAACCGCCGGCCGTCTTTTCGGTGGAGCCGATCTCCGCCACATTCACATTTTCCATAGGGTCGCTGCCTCCGGAGTCATTGCTGGCGGAGACTAGAGCAACATTGTGCCGAATTGAAGTATGCCGGGGCGAAAACCGTGACTTTACAACAGCCGGATTTTCGTTCGCTTACTTGGCGGGGATCGGTCGCTTGACGACTTCGATCAGCGCCTTGTGGATGAGTTCGTTGCCGGCGACGATCGCGCCGCTCTCCAGAATGGCCGTCCCGCCGTCCCAATCGGTGACGAACCCGCCGGCTTCACGGATGAGCAGGATGCCGGCCGCCATGTCCCAGGGCGCAAGCTCCGCTTCCCAGAAACCGTCGAAGCGCCCGGCGGCGACATAGGCGAGATCGAGTGTCGGCGAGCCCAGGCGGCGGATGCCCGCCACTTCGCCCATCACGTGGCGAAGCTCGACCAGAAACTTGCCGTGATTACGCTTGCCGAGCGCCGGCACACCGCAGCCGATGACGCAATCCGACAACACGCGGCGCGCAGCGACGCGCAGGCGCCGGTCGTTGAGGAAGGCGCCGCCACCGCGCTCGGCTGTATAGAGCTCGTCGGTCGCCGGATTGAAGACGACGGCGGCAACGATCTCGCCGTTGCGTTCGAGCGCGATCGAAACAGCGAAGGCCGGAATGCCGTGCAGGAAGTTCGTCGTGCCGTCGAGCGGGTCGACGATCCAGCGGTGCGCGCCGTCCGTGCCCTTGATCTCGTCGCTTTCCTCGCCGAGAAAGCCATAGGTGGGACGCGCCTTGAGCAGTTCTTCCCGAACGATCTTTTCGGCCTTGCGGTCGGCAGTGGAAACGAAATCGCCGGGTCCCTTCACCGAAACCTGCAGGTTCTGCACTTCGCCGAAATCACGTCCCAGCGATTTTCCTGCCTTGAGGGCAGCCTGAACCATGACATTGAGAAGAGCTGAACGGGCCATCGGCGCATTTTTCCTTGGGACTGATACGGGGCGCGCACTGCCGGGGGCGGGAAATGTCCCTGAACATGCATGACAGGCGGCGCTGCAAAGATTGGCGGCCTCAAGACCACAAAATCAGGGAAATTTCAAGGGGAGGCGCGCATGGCTGCGCTGCGACACCGGAAACCGCCGATTATGCTGAACGGATTAAATCCGCGCCATCTTCCGGGACCGCCCGTTTTACGTGGTTTCCCTCGAAACTCATCTCAGAATTTCTGCTGCGTTATCAGCACTTCGCGAGCTATCTGATCGAGCGGCAGGATACGGTCGACACCGCCCTTGGCGATCGCCTCCTTCGGCATACCGAAGACAACCGAACTCGCCTCGTCCTGCGCCACCGTGTAGGCGCCGGCCTGATGCATTTCCAGCATGCCGCGCGCGCCGTCGTCGCCCATGCCGGTCATGATGATGCCCATGGCATTCGAGCCGGCCGAGCGCGCCGCCGAGCGGAAAAGCACGTCGACCGAAGGCCGGTGGCGCGACACCAGCGGTCCGGTCTTCACGCTCACATAGTAGCGCGCACCCTGGCGTTCGAGCAGCATGTGTTTGTCGCCTGGCGCGATCAGCACATGGCCGCGCAGCACCGGATCGCCATCGACGGCTTCCTTGACCTCGACCTCGCAGAGCCCGTTCAGCCGCTTGGCGAAGGCGGCGGTGAATTTCTCCGGCATATGCTGGACGATCACCATGCCGGGTGCATTGGCCGGCAGTTCCTCCAGGAATTCGCGCAGCGCCTCGGTGCCGCCTGTGGAGGCGCCGACGCAGACGACCATCTCCGTCGTCTTCGCCATGGCCCGCCCCGTCGGCGGCGGCAGCATCACGTCCGCCGTCAGCTTCTTGGCCGGCCCTTCCGCCGAAGCCGAGCGGATGGTTCCGGCGGCGCGACGCACCGTGGTAAGCCGCGCATGCGAGGCGCTCTTGACGACTTCGCGAATGCGCATCGCATCGTCGGCAAGGCTGTCGGCGGCGCCGATCTTCGATTTCAGGATGACGTCGACGGCGCCGGCCTCCAGCGCCTGGATCAGCGTTTCCGAACCCGCTTCCGTCAGCGACGAGCACATCACGACGGGGATCGGCCGCTGCGACATCAGCTTGCGCAGGAAGGTAATGCCGTCCATGCGCGGCATTTCCACATCGAGCGTGATGACGTCGGGGATCTCCTCCAGCAGCTTCCGCGCCGCCACGAAGGGGTCGGATGCGACCGCCATGATCTCGATATCGGGATCCTGCTCCAAGACATGGGTCAGTGTCTGACGGACGCTGGCAGAATCGTCGATGATCAGAACGCGGATTTTTTTAGCCATGAATGCTCCTAGAGCATGATGCCGAAAAGAATTGGCAATTTTCGGACGACATCATGCTCTAACTCTTTAGTGACACAAAGAGATAGAGCACGCCCGTGATTGGAAGAAAACGGACATGCTCTAGATGCGCTGAAACACCGTATTCGAGACCTGTTTCAATGGCAGGTCGAAGCCGGTAATCGATTCGGAATGACCGATGAACATGTAGCCGCCCTTCGCCAGGCAGTCGCAGAGGCGGTTGAGCACGCCGGCCTGAGTCTGCTTGTCGAAGTAGATGAGCACGTTGCGGCAGAAGATGACGTTCATCGCCTCGCCGATCGGGTATTTCTCGTCCATCAGGTTCATGCGGGCAAAACCAATCTTGCTGCGCAATTTCGGCGTGATGCGCACCTCCCGCCGATCCGGCTGCTTGGCCGTCAGCACGTATTTGCGCTGCAGGTCACGCGGCACAGGCGCGATGAGGTCTTCCGGGTAGATGCCCCGGCGCGCCGTCTGTAGCACGTCGGTGGAAAGGTCGGTGGCAAGCACGCTGTAGGAGACGTCGTTGCGGCCTTCGGTGAATTCCGCCAACACCATCGCCATCGTATAGGGTTCCGCCCCTGTCGAGCAGGCCGAACTCCAGGTGCGGATGGTCCGCACGCCGCTATTGGCGATCGCCGGCAACGCCACGCTCTGCAAGTAATCGAAATGCTTGGCTTCGCGGAAGAAGTCGGTCTTGTTCGTCGTCACCACGTCGATCAGGTAGACGGTTTCCTGGGCGAGGCCGTCGTGATTGAACAGGAAGTCGCAATAATCGTCGAAGGTCGAATGGTTGGTTGCGCGAAGGCGGCGCCTCAGCCGCCCTTCGAGCATCGTCAGCTTGGTCGGCGGCATCTTGATGCCGCTATAGTCGTAGATGAACCGGGCAAGCTTGTCGAAATTGCGCTTGCTGATCCGGTCCCCCGGCAATTGGGTTTCCACCGCTGCCATACTCATAGAACGCCGTACTCCCAGTTGATGCGCGGGTCAGGCCGCCGATTGCAGTGCCGAGGCGTCCTCGTGCGACAGCAACCGGGCAAGATCGATGATGACGACGAAACCGTTTTCACGGCGAACGACGCCGGCAATATAATCCGAGCGCCAGCGCACGCCGATATCAGGCGCCGCCTCGATCTGTTCGCGCCGGAACGGCGTCACCTCGAAGACGCGGTCGGCGACGAGGCCGAGCGTCAGCAGCCGGCTTTCCATCGGCACGTCGAGGACGAGCACGCGTGTGTGCGGCGTCGGCACGGTCTTCGTCATGCCGAGCTTCAATCGAAGATCGATCGTCGGCACGCCCTGTCCGCGCACGTCACGCAGACCGAGCAGATAGTCGGGACCATTCGGAATCTTGAAAGCTTCCGCATAGTCGAGGATTTCCCGTACCACCTCGACCGGCACGGCGAAGATCTCCTCGCCGAGGCTGAAGGTCACGAATTGCGCTTCCAGGGATGTCGTGGCCATGATCATGCACTTTCCTTAAATTCGACGTCCCCATCATCGGGACCGCCCATGGAGAGATCGAGAGCAAAACCCTTTGCCCGCGCCTGCTGACCGGCGACGCTGTTGGCGGCGAGTTTCCTGGTGCCGAGGTTGCGGCCGGCGGGCGCCGAGCTGCGGACAGTCGCCCTGGCAGCGGGCACGCGGGATTGGCGGGCGCCTGCGGTATCCACCTTGAAGAAGGCGATCGAGGCCTGCAGTTCTTCGGCTTGGCTCGCGAGCTCTTCCGAGGTCGCAGACATTTGCTCGGACGCGCCGGCATTCTGCTGCGTCACCCGATCGAGCTGCTGGATCGCGTCGTTGATCTGCGAGGCGCCCACATCCTGTTCGCGGCAGGCCGCACTGATTTCGGAAACCAGTTCGGCCGTCTTGCGGATGTCGGGCACCAGGCGGCCGAGCATGTCGCCAGCGTCCTGGGCGGCCTTGACCGTATCGCTCGACATCGAGCTGATTTCGGCGGCGGCCGACTGGCTGCGTTCGGCAAGCTTGCGAACCTCGGAGGCGACGACCGCAAAACCCTTGCCGTGTTCACCGGCGCGCGCCGCTTCGACGGCGGCGTTGAGCGCCAGAAGATCGGTCTGGCGGGCAATTTCCTGGACGATGCTGATCTTCTCGGCAATGGTCCGCATCGCCTGCACGGCGCGCGACACCGCTTCGCCACTCATTTCCGCATCCTTGGCGGACTGGCGGGCGATCTTTTCCGTCTGGGCGGCGTTGTCGGCGTTCTGCTTGATGTTGGCGGCCATCTCCTCCATCGAGGCCGACGCCTCTTCGGCCGAAGCCGCCTGTTCGCTGGCGCCCTGCGACACCTGTTCGGAGCTCGAGGACAGTTCCTGGCTGCCGGCCGAAACATTTTCGGCGGCCGCGACCGCATCGGCGACAACGCCACGCAGGCGCTCGACCATCTGGTCGAGCGCAATGCCGAGCGTATCCTTCTCCGAAAGCGGCTTCGGAGACACCGTCAGATCGCCGTCAGCGATCTGTGCCGCAATGTTGGCGGTGACGCGAAGGTTGTCCGTCATGGTGTTGATCATGTTGACCAGATCCTTGATCTCGTCGTTGGTCCTGATCTCGACCTTTTGGTTCAGGTCGCCGATGGCGACGGCGCTGGCAACGTTCATGATCTTGCGCAGGCCGCTGTTGACACCGAGCGCGATCCAAAGCGCGGCGGCGAAGGCGATAAGGGAAGCCCCGATTGCGATACCGATCAACATGTTCTTTGTTGAGCTATAAAGAGCATCGGTATCGCTATCGGCTTGCGCCATCGACTTCTGTTGAAGCGTAACGAGTTTCCCGAAAACCTCTTCCATTTCCGCGACGAGGGCGCGAACCTCCCCTGAGGAAAGGGCCACGGCCGCCGCTCTGTCGCCGCTTTGTTGAATGGAGGCTACTTTGTTGGAGCCTTCATCGAAGCGCTTGGCCAGTTCGATCAACCTGTCCCAGAGCGGCTTGCCTTCAGCAGTTGCGAGCTGTAGGCCGCTTGTCGCGAAGCTGAGCATTTCATCCACGCTTCTCGCCGAATTCTGATAATCCTTTTTGACGATTTCGGAATCCATTTCCAGAAGCGCGTTCTTTTGCCAGCGGACGGCATCGAGCTCGGCAGTTTGCGCCTCCAGAGCCAGTTCCAGCCTTTTTGCAGGCCCGGAAACAAGGTCGCCAACAGCGTCGTTCAGCAAGCTGAGGCTGATGATTCCATAAACCGCGCTACCCACCAGCAACAATATGACAAAGCCGAATGCGGCCGCGAGCTTAAGTTTGATCGTAATACGCATCTCAATATTCCTCTCAGAGAGCGAAGCAATAAATATGGTCCAGGTGGCGCGGCGTCATGCAGCAAAGAAATTCCATCAGGCAAAAGCATCCAACGGAAAGAAATGAATAGGTTCCGTGCCTATCCCCTCGAGCACCGGAAGCCTGCGTCGCGGGCCATGTTGGCTGGCCCACGACAGTTGCAAACGGAGAGAGCACCTATGCGCTTTCTCCAAGGGAGCGCTATGCGCTCTCCCTAAACTCGTCATCGGCCATGTCGGGACCGCCCATCGACATGTCGAGGGCAAATCCTTTCACGCGGGCCTGCTGGCCGGCGACCGTATTGGCCGGCGTCTTGCCGCCCGGTTTGCGTGGTGCCGCCTGAACCCGGCTGCGGGCGGCGAGTTTTGCCGCCGGGGCGCGGTCACGGCGACTGCCGGCCGTATCGACCTTGAAGAAAGCGATCGACGTCTGCAGCTCTTCGGCCTGGGAGGCGAGCTCCTCGGAGGTCGCCGACATCTGCTCGGAAGCGCCAGCATTCTGCTGCGTCACCTTGTCGAGCTGTTGGATCGCTTCATTGATCTGGGCCGCCCCGATATCCTGTTCGCGGCAGGCGGCGCTGATCTCGGAGACCAACTCGGCCGTCTTGCGGATATCGGGCACCAGCCGGCCGAGCATTTCGCCGGCTTCCTGGGCGGCTGTCACGGTATCGCTCGACATGGCGCTGATTTCGGCGGCCGCCGACTGGCTGCGTTCGGCGAGTTTGCGAACCTCGGAGGCGACGACCGCAAATCCCTTGCCGTGTTCACCGGCGCGCGCCGCTTCGACTGCGGCGTTCAAAGCCAGGAGATCGGTCTGCCGGGCGATTTCCTGGACGATGCCGATCTTCTGAGCGATCGTGCGCATGGCGTCGACGGCACGGGAGACGGCTTCACCACTGGCTTCCGCATCCTTGGCCGACTGACGGGCGATCTTTTCCGTCTGGGCGGCGTTGTCGGCGTTCTGCTTGATGTTGGAGGCCATCTCTTCCATCGAAGCGGAAGCCTCTTCGGCGGAAGCCGCCTGTTCGGTGGCACCCTGCGAGACCTGCTCGGAGCTTGCCGAAAGCTCCTGGCTGCCGGACGAGACGTTCTCGGCCGCGGAGATTGCGTCGGCGACGACGCCGCGCAGGCGCTCGACCATCTGCTCCAGGGCGAGGCCCAGCGCATCCTTGTCGGAGAGCGGCTTCGGAGACACCGTCAGGTCGCCGTTTGCGATCTGATCGGCGATGCCGGCGGTGGTTCGTAGGTTGGAGATCATGCTCTGCATCGCGATGCCGAGCGTATCCTTGTCCGAAAGCGGCTTGGCGTCGGTGCTGAGGTCGCCCATGGCGATCTGGTCGGCAAGGGCTGCCGTGGCGCGCAGATTGGCGGTCATGGTATTGACCGTGTTGATGAGATCCTTGATCTCGTCATTGGTCTTGACGTCGACCCTCTGGTTGAGATCACCGATTGCGACGGCGTTTGCGACGGTCGTGATCTTCCGCAAGCCGTTGTTGATTCCGAGCGTGATCCACAATGCGGCGGCGAGTGCGACGAGCACGGCGATGCCGGAAGCAGCAGTGAGGATCAGCTTGGTCGAATTATAAAGATCGGTGTTCGAGTGGTTGGTTGCCTGCATGCCCTTGCGCTGGATCTCCGTAAGGGCGGCGATTGCATCGCCCATGTCATTGGTCATCGCTCGAAGGTCGCCGAGTGAAAGCGCCAGCGCGCCTGATTTGTCGCCCTTCGCGTCAAGTTGCTGCAACTCAGTGGATTTTTCACGGAATTTCCCACCGACCGTCCGCAGCTTTTCCCAATGAGGCTTGCCTTCAGCGGTGGCGATGGCAAAACCGGCGTCGACAGCATCGAACATGGCCTGCAGGTTCTGATCGGCTTCCTTGTAGAAAGCGGCGGCCGCGTCGGGATCCGTGGAAAGCAGCGCGTTCTTCTGAGCGCGGATGGCGTTGACTTCGGCGACATTGGCATTCAGCGCCAGTTCCAGGCGGCGCATCGGGCCGTCGATCATATTGCTGCTCGCCTCGTTCAAAGTGCCGAGGCTGAGGCTTCCATAAACCGCGATGCCGATTAGCAGCAGCGTCATGATGCCGAAGGCAAGACCCAGTTTGAGTTTAATGGTGAAACGCATGTGATACCCCCGATTTGCGGTCAAAACGAATGGAGAGAGACATGTCCCCTTGGCGGGACGTCGAGCTTGGAACTGATGTGTTGAAACGGGGAAAAGCGATTACATTCACTTCCCGGCAGCCGGACATCTATCCATCGCAGCGCCAACGCCTACATGCGTTGGGGGATATTCCCTCCTCGGGCCGCCGGAGCAGCCCGAGGGATCACATTGAGGGCAGGAGCGCTTATGCGCTCTCCCTAAAGTCGTCGTCGCTGGCGTCTGGACCACCCATCGACATGTCGAGAGCAAAGCCCTTGAGACGCTGCTGCTGAGCCGAAACCGTCTGGCCGCGACCCTGTCCATGGCCTTGCGGGGCGGATTTGCGGACAGTGGCCGGGGCTTTGGCCACCTTGGCCGAAGCTTTTGGCTGTGCCTTCTGGGCGCCGGGCCGCGCACTACCCGCCGTATCGACCTTGAAGAAGGCGATCGAGGCCTGCAGTTCTTCGGCCTGGGAGGCGAGCTCCTCGGAGGTCGCCGACATCTGCTCGGAGGCGCCGGCATTCTGCTGGGTCACCTTGTCGAGTTGCTGGATCGCCTCATTGATCTGCGAAGCGCCGATATCCTGTTCGCGGCAGGCTGCACTGATCTCGGAGACCAACTCTGCCGTCTTGCGGATGTCGGGCACCAGCCGGCCAAGCATGTCGCCGGCATCGGCGGCGGCCTTGACCGTATCGCTCGACATCGAGCTGATTTCGGCGGCGGCCGACTGGCTGCGTTCGGCGAGTTTGCGAACCTCGGAGGCGACGACCGCAAAACCCTTGCCGTGTTCGCCGGCACGTGCTGCTTCCACAGCCGCGTTGAGAGCCAAGAGATCGGTCTGGCGGGCGATCTCCTGGACGATGCCGATCTTCTGAGCGATCGTGCGCATGGCGTCGACGGCACGCGTCACCGCTTCACCGCTGGCTTCCGCGTCCTTGGCCGACTGGCGGGCAATCTTTTCCGTCTGGGCGGCGTTGTCGGCGTTCTGCTTGATGTTGGCGGCCATCTGCTCCATCGAGGCCGACGCCTCTTCAGCCGACGCCGCCTGTTCGGTGGCGCCCTGCGAGACCTGTTCCGAGCTCGCCGAAAGTTCCTGGCTGCCGGAAGAGACGTTGTCGGCAGCCGACAATGCGTCGGCGACGACGCCGCGCAGGCGTTCGATCATCGTATTGACATTACCCAGAAGCTCGCCGATTTCGTCATGGCTGGTGATATCGGCCATCTTCGTCAGATCGCCTTCCGACACCTCGCGAACCACGGTGTTGGCGCGGCTAAGTCCCTTGCTGATCGTGCTGGCGATCCAGAAGGCGGTGAGAGCAGCGATCAGCAGCGCGACGGCGGCGACCGCCATCATCGTCGTGCGGGTCGTCGTGTACTGCGCTTCGGCGCCGTCATCGGCAGCCTTCATACGCTGCTTTTCAAGCGCCAGGATTTCGCTGAGTGTCGAGTCGATGTCGTTGGCAGCGGCCCGGGCCGTCGAGACGGAGATGGCATTTGCGCCTTCGGCATTGCCGGCCTTCACATATTCGCGGATCTGATCGTCGGCCGCATTGAAGGTCTTGGACAGCTCGGCGATGCGTGCCCAGCGCACTTTGCCCTCTTCCGTTGCCAGCGCCAGCACATGGATGAAGGCCTCGGCGAATTCCTTGCGGGCCTGGTTGCCCTTGGCGATTGCCCCGGCCGACTCGTCCGCGGTCCGGGCGGTGAGCAGGTTCTTCTGCTGGCGGATGGCCTCGAGCTGGGCGATGTTGATCTGCTGCGCGAGATCGAGGCGGGCTGCCGGGCCGGAGAGAAGCTTATCGATCGTATCGTTCAGCGATCCAAGGCTGAGGACACCGTAAGCGGCGGTGCCCATGAGCATCAGAATGATGAAGGTGAACGCGGTCACCAGTTTCGTCTTGATTGTCAGTCGCATGGTCCAAACCCCTCGTTGAATTCATCCGGCGTCAATTAACGGCTCCCGCCGCATCGTGCCTCGATGAGAAAATCGCCTGCAGATTAGGGAGAATGATGAATTCTCCGCCCCTCTTCACGAGGCAATTGATGTAGTCGGCGCGCCAGCGCATGCCGACGCTCGGTGGTGCCTCGCTCGCGGTCTTTGCAAGCGTCGTCACTTCGTTCACCTTGTCGGTTCTGAGGCCGACGAGCGTCTGCTCGCCCTGCAGATCGATCTCGATGACGATGATGCGGCTGTCGATCGTCGCTTCTGCCGCTTCCATCCCGAAGGCGAGGCGCAGATCGGCGAGCGGAATGACCTTGCCGCGAAAGTTGATGACGCTGGCGACGAAGGGCTGGCTGCCCGGGACCGCTGTCTCAGGAAGCAGGTCCAGGATTTCCTGGACGATGACCGCTTCCAGCGCGAAGGTTTCGCCGTTGAGATCGAAGGTCAGGACCTCCACCTCTTCGGCATAGCTCCAGTGATTGTCAAATCGTTCGGCTGCTGCTGTTGCACTCATCCTGCTACACGCAATTGCGCCTCCTGTTGCTGACCCGCGGCAACCAGGTGCCCGACGTCGAGAATGAGAGCGACGCTGCCGTCGCCGAGAATGGTGGCGCCCGAGAAGGTCGCAACGTTATTGTGCAGTTTCGACATCGACTTGATGACCGTCTGGTGGTCACCGATGATCTGGTCGACGACGAGGCCGACACGCTCGGTGCCGGTCGAGATGACGACGACCTTCTGGTGCACGTCGGGCTTGGTGCCGGTGCGGAAGAGATCGCGCAGGCGCAGGAACGGCACCAGGCTGTCGCGCAGTGAGATGAAGCTGCGGCCGCGCGAACGGAGATCTTCCTCGAGCGACAGTTCGAGGCATTCCTCGACCGCCGAGAGCGGGATGACGTAGCGGCCGGAACCGACCCGCACCAGCAGGCCATCGATGATGGCAAGCGTCAGCGGGATGCGCAGCGACACTTCCGAACCCTGTCCGGGCACACTGACGATGTCGATTGCGCCGCGAAGCGCTTCGACCGTCTTTTTGACCACGTCCATGCCGACCCCGCGGCCGGACAGATTGGTGATCGCCGCGGCTGTCGAGAAGCCGGGGGCGAAGATCAGTTGCAGCAGCTCGGAGTCGGAAAGCGGCTGCCCGGGGTGGATGAGGCCGGAAGATTCCGCCTTGGCGCGAACCCGGTCACGATTGATGCCGCGGCCGTCGTCCTTGATCGAGATGATCACCTCGCCACCGGCCTGGCGGGCCGAAAGCGTCACCGTGCCGGCTTCGGTCTTGCCGGAGGCAAGTCGATCGGCCGGCGTTTCGAGGCCGTGGTCGATCGAGTTGCGCACCAGATGCACCAGCGGATCGGCCAGGCGCTCGATGACCGTCTTGTCGACTTCGGTGCTCTCGCCCTCCGTCACCAGCTCGATCACCTTGCCGGTCTCGCGGGCGAGATCGTGGACGAGGCGGCGGAAGCGAGAGAAGAGGGTGGCGACCGGCACCATGCGCAGCACCATCATCGTGTCGCGCAATTCGCCAGAGAGGCGTTCGATTTCTTCCGAGACGGAGCGTAGCGCGATATCGGTGCTGGCGCTGGCGAGCTGGCTGAGGCGCGATTGCGCAATGACGAGTTCGCCGACGCGGTCCATCAGCTCGTCGAGACGTTCGGCCGGAACGCGGACGTTCTCGGCCGCCTTCGCCTGGCTGACGGCAACGGGCGCCTCGCGCTTGGCCGGAACCGCCTCGACAGGACGAAATTCCGGAACGGCGGCCGGTGGAACGGGCGCCGTCGATGCGGCGGCAGTTGCAGATGCTGTCTTTTCCTCGATGGCCGCGACCGTTGCCGCTGCCGGCGCGTCGATTTCCTCGACGCTGAGTTCCATATCATCGAGTACGAAGATGAAGACGTCGTCGATCGCCGAACGGTCCTGGTCACTCACCAGCGTCACGTCCCAGGAGATATGGAGTTCTGTCGGAGTGAGCTCGTCGAGCGGCGGAATAGCCGAGCTATTGGCGCGCACGGTGCATTCGCCGAGATCGCGCAGCTCGTCCAGCAGGCCGAGCGGATTGGTGCCGTTGGCCATCGAATTGGCGGGCAGGCTGAAGTGAATGCGCCAGCTGTTCTTCCTCTTCGCCGGTGCCTCGCGCACGGCCACGGGTGGGGGAACGGCGACCACAGGGGCAGCTACCGCTGCCGCCTTGCCGCCGACGGCGGCCTGCAGCTGCGCCAGAAGCTTATGTCCGGTATCGCCGTGATCGGCGTCCGGCTGGTCGACAAGGGCACGCATATGGTCCTGGGCGGCGAGAACGGCGGCGACGAGTTCGCTGGTCGCTGCGACTTCACCCTTGCGGACGCGGTCGAAGGCTGTTTCGCAATGATGGGTGAAGGCGGCGAGCGCCTCGAAACCGAACATCGCGCCGGAGCCCTTGAGCGTGTGGAGACCGCGGAACACGGCGTCGACGAGATCCTTGTTGTCGAGTTGGTGGGTCAGGTCGAGAAGACCGGCCTCGATCGCTTCGAGGCATTCGGCGGCCTCCATGCGGAATACGGCGACAGGATCGATCGTGCTCATCGTCCGAGAACCTTTTTCACGATTTTCACCAGACTTTCGGGGTCGAACGGCTTGGTCAGCCAGCCGGTGGCGCCGGCGGCCTTGGCACGCGCCTTGAGATCGGCATCCGATTCCGTCGTCAGGAAGATGATCGGAACGCCGGCCTGCGCCGGCAGCTTGCGCAGCTCCTCGATCATCGTCAGCCCGTCCATGACAGGCATGTTGAGATCGGTCACAATCAGATCGAAGGTGCTGCCCTTGGCCGTCGCGAGGCCCTCTGCCCCGTTGACTGCCTCGGTGACGCTATAGCCGGCATTGGTCAGCGTGACCTTGGTAGTCAGACGAATGCTGGCGGAATCGTCGACGGTCAGGATATTTGCACTCATAACGTTACCTCTTTATGCAACCAGAAATTTGCATCTTCTTGATCGAAAGATTCGATGAAACCGGCGCGCTCAAGTACCTTCAGGACCGAACCACTGGCCGGCGAAGAAAGTTTGAACGTCTTTCCTTGGGATTTTGCTTGGCAGCGCGAGGATTCGATGAGTTGAACGAAACTCAGATCCGCTTCCGCGCCTTCCGGAATGCTGATGATGATTGAATCACGACTATGAAATTCATCAGTAAGCTTGGAATATAGTTCTGAAACGTTGCGAATGCTGAGCACATCCGGCAAATTTATAGATTCGTAATATTGCTTCGGAGTATCCAATGCCGCCTCCTGGGCCAGAGAAATACTTGATGACCCTAAAAGGACTCTCATGGCAGCGTTAATGCGGGGTAAACAGCGGTTGTAGGAACTGCCGTATAACGAGTCCCGAGACTCCCAATTCTCATCCGAGATAAGTTGTATTTTTTTCTCAAAAATTAGAAATAAATAAAGTAAAAACAGCGTGTTAAATTGCATTTCTCGGCCCTGACACTTTGCCCTGGGTCGCATCGACATCTTTCGTTAATCACAACGCTGGCGAGTCCGGCGCGTTTACCGGACGTTTCCATCCTGCCCGTAAAAATAGAATCGAATTGCCTGTATTTTAAGAAAAGGTATAAAATTGGCACACGCTCTGGTATCGCCGAACGCTGCAGCCTACTCGTCGGGGCGGGACATCAGCCGGACCTTGGAATCCGCCCGCAACCAGGTCGAGGAGCGTTTTCTCGAAGGCGGCACCGTACTGCTGTCGGTGATGGATGTCCTCAACCGCCTGTTGAACTCGCTTGAGAGTGTGACCACGGCGCTCGACAACAAGGAAGCCAGCGATACCACCGCCGATCTCCGCGCCACGGTGGAGAGCCTGAAGGCGTTGCCCGTCACCGAGGAAAACCGTCAGCAGGCGTTGGTCTCGCTGGCGCATACCGGCAGGGAACTGCGCAAGCACGTTTCCGACATGCAGGAGACGATGCGTTATCTCAGAACCTTCGCCGTGACCGTGAAGATCACCGGTGCCGGCCTTGCCGAATTCGCCGGATTCGCCCAGGAGATCCTCGAACGCATCTATTCCGGCACCGACGAAGTCAACCGTTTCGCCACGCATCTCGATAGCCTCGACAAGGAGGTCAAGCTCGCCGCCTCCTTTGGCGCCAGCGTTTCCAAGGGTTATGCCGAGACCGTTCCGGCCGTCGCCGCAGCCCTGCGCGATGATGCCGCCAAGATCGCCGCACACCGCAAGGATCTCGGCGTCATCGCCCGCGAGGTCGGCGCGATTGCCCGCGATGTCCAGAGCAAGGTCGGCTCGACGCTGTCTGCCCTGCAGATCGGCGACATTACCCGCCAGCGCATCGAGCATGTGCAGGCCACATTTTCGTCGCTCGACGATTTCTTTGCCGGCGAGGATGGCGCAAGGCTCGACGCTAGCGCCCGCCAGCGCCTTCAGAACGTCATTCACCATCTAACCGCAGCGCAGATGCGCGACATGTGCGCCAATTTCCAGCGGGATTCAGAGAACGTCGTCAAGACGATCGCGAGTTTCGGCCACGACATGCGGGAGATCCTCAAGCTTCGCGATCAGATGAGCGGGCAGAGCGGCGAAGCCGGCGGCAACTTCATGCGCGCGCTCGAATCCAGCGTTTCGGCCGCTCACGAAATCGTCAAGCAGGTCGACACGGCAAGCCGCCAGGCCGACCAGGTGAGCCAGTCGACGATCGGCACGGCCGCCAAGCTCTCCGAAGCCATCGCAAATATCCGCGCCGTCAAGACCGACATCCATTATATGGCCTTGAATACCAACCTGCGCTGTAGCCGTCTCGGCGAGGAAGGCAAGTCGATCAACGTCGTCACCGCCGAGCTGCGCATCTTCGCCGGCAAGCTCGACGATTCCGCCGACGCCATCGTCAACGGCCTGCCGGCGCTCGAAGCCGCGGCCGGACGCGTCGCCCCCGCTGCCGGCGCCGGGGCCGGCAACCTCGGGGAGAGCCTGACGTCAGCCGTCGGCAACATCCGCTCCGCGGCCAACGTGATGGAAGATGAACTGAAAGTGCTCGCCGAGAACGGCCGCGAGGTCGCCACGAAGATCAGCCTGCTGATCGGCAAGCTCGATTTCCAGCATGATCTCGGCGAAGTCCTTGGCCGCTGCGCCGATCTGCTCGAAGGCATCGCCGGCAGCGATATCGAAGATATCTCGGATCTCGCCGAGACGATCGCGCCGCTCGACCGCACGATCTTCAAGCACTACACGATGGTCCAGGAGCGCAGCATTCATCGCGACATCATCCCGGCGGCCGCGGACAGCGCTCCCGCCCCCGCCCCCACCGAGACCGCCAAAGCCGAAAACGACGAAGATCTGTTCGCCGACGCGCTTTTTTAAAGCGCGTCGCGTCGGGCCGCTATCGCCGCCGGAACTTATTGGCGGCCTCAATCGCCGCCTTCTGCTGATCGTCCTCGATACCGAGATAGAAATCCTCAAGCGACGGATCGGCAAGCCCGGCACGCCGAGACAGCACGTACCACTTCGCTGCCTCGATCGGATCGGGCGGCGTGCCGATGGCGTTGATGTAGAGATGGGCGAGCTTGTTCTGCGCCACGACATTGCCGCCATTGGCGGCAAGTTTCAGCCATTCGAAACCCTTGACGTAATCCTTCGGTCCGCCGACGCCATTGACGAGCCAGATGCCGAGATCGAGCTGGGCGGTGTCGAAGCCGGCGCGCGCCGCCCGCGCCATCCACTCGCGGGCGAGCTGCTTCTTTTCCTCCGGCAGGTCCTTCAGCGTCGCATAGATCTGCGCCACCGCATATTGCGAATCGGCAATGCCCTGCTCGGCCGATTTCTCGTAGAACGGCAGCGCAAGCTTCAGCCCCTTCTCGCCGGGATTGTCGGCGATGAGAAGCTGCGCCCAGTTGAACTCCGCTGAAGGATTGCCCGCCTCGGCCGCCTTGCGCATGTAGTCGTCGGCCTTGACCTTGTCACGCGGCACGCCCTGGCCTTCCATCAGGATCAGCGCATATTTAAACATGGCTGCCGCATCGCCGCCTTCGGCCGCCTTGCCATACCAGAAGGCGGCATTCTTCACGTCCTTCTTGACGCCGAGGCCCTGCGAGAGGATTTCGCCGATCAGCGTTTGCGCCGCCGGATCGCCGAGCTGGGCGCGCGGCAGCGCCTTGTCCATTGCCGTCAGGTAATAACCGCGCTGGAAGGCGCCGTAAGCCTCGTCGATCGGCCCCTTGTAATCCTTTTCCGGCGGCAGGTCCGGCAGCTTCGCGCCCATACGGTCGAACACGCCAACACCATCGGAGGGCTTGACATCCGGGCCAGTGGGCCGGTCGGTGCGGAAGGTCGATGCCGGCGCCGTGCCCGGCTGGCTGATGACGCTGTCCGGCGCCTGCGCCAAAGCGACGTCCGGCCCGGCAGCAACCAAGGCCGCCACGCTGGCAAGGGCAAATTTCAAAAGGCGGACGGGCGGGATCGGCATGAGGGCGATTTCAATCCTCAAACCGTGGCGCTTTTTCGTCAAGCAACGCGTTGATTTCGGCGACGATCGACGGCGCCCGGCCGGGCTCGCCGAAGACCGCCAGCCGCAGCGCCACGAACTCCGCTCCGGTCTCGGCAACGGCAAGCGCCGAGGCCGGATCGGTGCCGCCCATGACGATACAGGGAATCTCGATCATCGAGGCCCACCATTCGCCGAGCGCAAGGTTCTTCGGATGCGCCTCCGGCTTGATGTCGCCGTCGAGCTTGCCAAAAAAGATATAGTCCGGCCTGACTTCGCCGATCTCCAGCGCGTGGTGGCGGTCAGCCGCGTTGCCGCCGCCGATGATCAGCTTCGGCGCGTGTTTGTCGATCGCTTCCGAAAGCGCCTCAGCATTGCCGGAAAGATGCAGGCCATCGGCCTTCGCCCGGCCTGCGACGCGGCTGTCGCCTGAAATCAGCGCAGCCGCTCCGGCATCCTGGATCAGCGGCACCAGCTTTTCGGCATGTTTCTGGAAGGCGCCGTCGTCGAGCCCGTATTGCGGCACGATCACCGAAGCGACGTCGCCGCCCTTCAGCGCGTCGGCGACGATCTTTGCCTGTTCATCGGCATCGGCAATATCAGGTGCGATGAGCACAAGGCGGCAGCGGTTTTCCGGTTCGGTCATGAGGTCTTTCCGTTTCCGGCGAATTCCCCTTCGAAATGAGGGATCCGCACTCGTTTTGTGTGAGTAGTTCCGTTAGACGAGGCTTGCAAGAGGAGGACGTCGAAAGCATGCCGCAGGATTTGTCATTCTACTACGCCGCCGTGCCCGCGGTTCTGCTGGTGGGCCTCGCAAAGGGCGGCATGGGCGACGCTTTGTCGCTGATCGGCTTGCCTTTCCTCGCCCTCGTCGTCTCGCCGGTCGAAGCGGCAGCGATCTTGCTGCCGATCCTGGTCTTCATGGACATGATCTCGCTCGTCATCTGGCGCAAGCATGGCGACTGGGCGACGCTGAAGATCATGCTGCCGGGCGCAGTCTTCGGCATCGCGCTCGGCTGGGCGACCTCGGCGCTCGTTCCGGGCAGCATGCTGCGCATTGTCATCGGCGCGGTGACCATCCTCTTCTGCCTGCGCTATTTCTGGAATAATTTCGGCCCGGGCGCCGGCAAGGTGGTCCCGCCGCGCGGCCAGCGGCCGGTGGCCGCCAGCCTCTGGGGCACATTTTCCGGCTACGGCAGCTTCGTCGCCCATGCCGGCGGCGCGCCCTTCCAGATCTATGCCCTGCCGCTCAAATTGCAGCCACGCGAATATACCGGCACCAGCGTGCGCTTCTTTGCGATCCTCAACGCCATCAAGCTGATCCCCTATTTCGCGCTCGGCCAACTCGACACCCAGAACCTTGCGACCTCCGCGACGCTCCTGCCCTTCGCCCCGCTCGCCACCTTTGCCGGCGCATGGTGCGTGCGCCGCATGAGGCCACAGATCTTCTATCCCTTCATGTATGCGATGGCGCTGATCGCTGCCTTCCTGATCGTGCACGAGGGCCTTGGTTGGTGAAACCCTGGAGCGCCGCGCTTCTTTTGAGACGCGCGAGGAACGCTGCAGCACTTTGAATTGCCGCACGCTGCAATGCACAATTTCCTTGCTGGAGCGCCCGGTTTGACGTAGCGTTCCCGCCATGTCGAACACGGACCCTTTCTCTGCGATTGCCGATCCGAACCGGCGGTTTCTGCTGGAGGAACTGCGCCGCGCACCACGGACGGTCAATGAGCTCGCCGAGGGTCTGCCAATCAGCCGCCCCGCCGTTTCGCAACACCTGAAAGCGCTGTTGGACAGCAATCTTGTTTCGGTGACATCCGAAGGCACGAAGCGCATCTACGCGGTCAACAACCGCGGCTTCGACACGCTCAATTTATGGCTTGATCAATTCTGGGCCTGATGCACGTCACGCGTCTCTGAGGACGTTTTATCACTTTGAATTGCATAATTTTATCCCGAGCAGTTCCGCTTCAGGGTTAAATTATGCCGGCCGGAAACTCGACACGGATCATCAGCCCCTTTGAAGCTTGACGAACCAAAAGCGCCAGCCGCGATGCGGCGGGCATCGGACTGGCGCAAATCGAGTGTGTGATCACCGGTTCTTGCTGATTTTAGGCGGAATGGATGGATTTACCTCTTTGCGCAAGATGATCGTCCGGCGACCCTTGGGAAGATCAGTGGACGGATGACTTAAGACGCTGAATCTCGTCCTTGATGCGCAGCTTGCGGCGCTTGCATTCGGCAAGTTCCGTATCGGAAATAGAGGGAGATGTTCTGAGCGCGTGCAACTCCTCCTCGAGAGCAACATGCTTTTTCTGGAGTGACTCAAGATGAGCTTGAACAGTCATATGACCCTTCCTTCCTCTTACCCTCCCCGGCCAACATCGTCGGGGATCAAGGTGTCAACGGCGGGGACTGTGACATATTTTTGAAGGCTTGTCGAAGGCCAAAAGATGAAGACTGGATGGCAATTTCATGATCAAGACTAACTAGCCGTTACCTGTATTTGGTGATAGGAGCTTGCGGAAATCATCGGCAGATCGGACAACGTCCGAGCACGATAACGGGGATTGCATATGGCCGATCAGGAACAGGCGGAAATCAGGCTCACAGTGGCGCGTCTGCGCCAGGAGCATGAGGATTTCGACGCCGCGATCAACGCCATGATCCAGACCGGATGCGATGCTCTGCGGATCCAGCGTATGAAAAAGAAGAAGCTCGTCATCAAGGACAGGCTCTCCAAGCTGGAAGATCAGATCATCCCTGACATCATCGCCTGAGAGGGAATAGCAGCAACGATGACAGACAGACCGCCCGTCGCCATCATCATGGGCAGCCAGTCCGACTGGGAGACCATGAAGAACGCCGCCGACACGCTGGAGGCGCTTGAGATCCCTTACGATGCGCGCATCATTTCGGCGCACCGCACACCCGACCGGCTGGTCAATTTCGCCAAGGGAGCGCGGGCGGAGGGCTTCAAGGTCATCATCGCCGGCGCCGGCGGCGCTGCCCACCTGCCGGGTATGGCCGCATCGATGACGCCGCTGCCGGTCTTCGGCGTGCCGGTCCAGTCAAAGACCATGTCCGGCCAGGACAGCCTTCTTTCCATCGTGCAGATGCCGGCCGGCATTCCGGTGGGCACGCTCGCCATCGGCAAGGCCGGCGCGGTCAATGCCGCCCTTCTCGCCGCAGCCGTCCTTGCCCTTTCCGACGAAGAAATCGCCGACCGGCTCGACGAATGGCGCGAGCGCCAGAGTGCCGCCGTCGCCGAATACCCGATGGACGACCTATGACGGCAAGAACGATCGGCATAATCGGCGGCGGCCAGCTTGGCCGCATGCTGGCCATTGCCGCCGCCAGATTGAATTTTCGCACGATCATCCTCGAGCCGCAGGCGGACTGCCCGGCCGCCCAGCTCGCCAACCGGCAGATTACCGCCGCCTATGACGATCCGGCGGCACTCGCCGAACTCGCTGATATCTGCGATGTCGTCACCTACGAATTCGAGAACGTGCCCGTCGCAGCTGCCGAGACGCTCTCGGCGAGCGTGTCCGTCTATCCGCCGCCGAAGGCACTGGAAGCCGCCCAGGACCGCCTCGTCGAAAAGCGCTTTCTCAATGGCTGCGGCATATCGACCGCCCGCTTCCATGCGGTCGACAGCCAGGCCGATCTCGAGATGGCACTGAAGGATTTCGGCGGTCAGGGCGTGCTGAAGACGCGCCGTCTCGGTTATGACGGCAAGGGCCAGATGGTTTTCCGCTCCGTGGCCGACAGCGCAGATGGCGCCTATGCCGCGCTCGGCGGCGTGCCACTCATCCTCGAAAGTTTCGTCGCCTTCGAGCGCGAGGTCTCGATCATCGCCGCGCGGGCCACCGACGGCACGGTCGTCTGCTTCGATCCCGCCGAGAATGTCCACCGCAGCGGCATCCTTCACACCTCGACGGTTCCCGCTACGATCTCGCCAGCGACGGCGGATATTGCGCGCCGATCGGCCGAAAAGATCCTCGCCGCCTTGAACTATGTCGGCGTCATCGGCATCGAATTCTTCGTGCTGCGCGACGGTGGTCTGATCGCCAACGAGATGGCGCCGCGTGTCCACAACTCCGGTCACTGGACGGAAGCCGCCTGCGTCGTCAGCCAGTTCGAGCAGCATATCCGCGCCGTCGCCGGCCTGCCGCTCGGCAATGGCGAGCGTCATTCCGACTGCGTCATGCAGAACCTGATCGGCGACGATATCCTTGCCGTTCCCGACTGGTTGCAGCGTCCCGATACGCTGGTTCATCTCTATGGCAAGACCGAGTGGCGCTCCGGCCGCAAGATGGGCCACGTCACCACCTTGACGCCGAAATCACCGGTTTCGGCTTGAGAAAACACCGCGACGCCTTGGGAAAAACACCTTCATGCGGTTGACATGGAAAAGGTGAAGAGGTATCTGCTCCCCCACCTAAAGAGCGCGCCCGATGGCGCGCTTTTGATTGTTAAAGATACGGGCGAATGTGAATTCCCCCATAGAGATCGCGGATCAGAAAAATGAAGATCAAGAATTCGCTCAAGTCGCTCAAGGCTCGTCACCGTGACAACCGTCTGGTTCGCCGCAAGGGCCGCATCTACATCATCAACAAGCTGAACCCGCGCTACAAGGCTCGTCAGGGCTGATTTCGCGCATCCGGATCGCCGCGCCGCGTGAGCTTGCGCCGGCGGATATATCCGGTGGGTCACTATGGTGATCACGTCAAATTTGTTTGATCTTCGGCGTTGGCGGGCTAATATGTCCGCCATGCGCTTTTTTGCTTTGACATCAGCGGCGCTGCCGCTCGCCCTCATTCTCCTCTCCGCCACTTTTCCGGCCACCGCCGCGGAAAAGGACGTCATCGTCGAACAGACGGATGTCAGCAGTTCGCCGAAGCAGCACCTCGACCAGCTCTTCAGCCAGTTGAAGCGTGAGCGCGACCCCGACAAGGCCAGCAGCATCGCCAATGAAATCCGCATGGAATGGAACGATTCCGGCAGCGCCACCATCAATCTGCTGATGCAGTGGGCCGACAAGGCGATCGAGGAAAAGCGCAATCCGGCTGCCCTCGACTTCCTCGACGAGGCGATCGCGCTGAAGCCCGATTATGCCGAAAGCTGGAACCGCCGCGCCACGCTGAATTTCGTCATGGGCAATTATCGCAAGTCGATGTCCGACATCGAACGTGTGCTCGATCTCGAGCCGCGCCATTTCGGCGCACTCTCCGGCATGGCGGCGATTCTTAGCAATTCCGGCAACGACCAACTGACCTTGAAGGCCTGGGAGCGTTTCCTCGATGTCTATCCCGCCGAACGCACCGCGCAGGAACAGGTCAACACGCTTGCCGAAAAACTCGCCGGCAACCGCACCTGATTCCCGGGCTGACATCTTGACGTCGGATCACGTCGCGCAATTTTAGAATATAGAGGGAATGATGTAGCGGTTTGTTCGCCCGCAGCTCATCCCGCAACTGTCGCTCGTTGTTAACATCATGCTTGCAGAAGTTTCCGCTCTTCTCGCCCCGCTCGCCGCCGCCATCGGTTACTCATCCTATAAGGCGCGGCAATTCGAACACGCCTATCCCAATATCGGCGAACTGACGGATGTCGGCGGCTACTGCATGAATGCCGTCCACATCAAGCGTCCCGAAAATGCGGATCTGCCGCCGCTTGTCTTCATTCATGGCGCCAGCGGCAATCTGCTCGACCAGGTCGTCGCCTTTCACGCAGCACTCGAAGGCCGGGCGGAAATGCTGTTCGTTGATCGTCCCGGTCATGGTTATTCCGAGCGCGGCGGCCCTGAGAACGCCGTTCCCTCCGGCCAGGCCGATGCGATCGCCAGGCTGATGGAAAAGCGCGGCATCGAGAAGGCGATCATTGTCGGCCATTCCTTCGGCGGCGCGATCACCGCCGCCTTCGGCCTGCGCCATCCCGATAAGACATCAGGCCTGCTGTTCCTCGCACCCGCCACCCATCCATGGCCGGGCGGCATCGACTGGTATTATCATGTCGCAACCGTGCCGGTCGTCGGCTGGCTCTTCAACCATGCGATCGTCGTGCCGCTCGGGCTGAGCCGGCTGGAGCGCGGCACGCTGAACGTCTTCCGCCCCAATCCGCGCCCGGCCGACTATATCGAAAAAACCGGCCCGTCACTGGTGCTGCGGCCCCGCGCCTTCCACAATAACGCCGCCGATTTCAAAAGACTGCTGGCCTATGTGAAGGAACAGTCGCCGCTCTACTCGCAGATCACCGCGCCGACCGTCATCATAACAGGCGACCGCGACGAGATCGTCTGGGAGCACCTGCATTCGCGCGGCCTTGCCCGCGACATATCGGGCTCCGAGCTCATCACCGTTCGCGGCGTCGGCCATAAGCCGGACTACCTCGCAACCGATGTCGTCATCGCCGCCATGGAGAAGATATCAGGCAAGCCGCGCGACCTGCAGGCAATCGCCCGCAGCGCCGAGGAAAGGCTTGCCGCCGCATCACGTGATCGAAAGGTCGCAGCCGTGTCGCCATTGGGGCCAGGCGCCCTGCACGGCGCATGACCTCTCCGGTTTGAATTTACCTGCCTCAGGCGCCAAGACGCACGCCGCCATCGCAGGTGATGATATGGCCGCTCATGAAGGTGTTTCCGACCAGGAAGGCGATCGCCTCCGCAATATCCTCCGGCCTGCCGACACGGCCGACCGGCGTGCGGCCTGCGAAATCTGCAAAGACGCTGCCGCGCTGCTCAGGCGGCAGGAAACTCCACCAAGGCGTATCGACGACCCCAGGGGAAACGCCGTTGACACGCAACGGCTTCAACTCGGCCGCCAGCACCGGCACCATCGCCTCGATGCCGGCATTGACGGCAGCAAGCCCAGCCGTACCGGGCATCGCGGCCTGCGCGCTGACCGCCGAAACGAAAGTGATGCTGCCGCCCGGCTGCAACAGCGGCAACGCCGCCTGGGTTACCGCGGCATGCGGAATGAGCTTGGTCTGGAACCCGGCAAGCAGATCCGCCATATCGAGCGATGCAAAAGGTCCGGCGCCATGGCCGCTGCCCATCGCCAGCACCAGATGGTCGAACGCGCCGATCCCGGCAAAAGCCTGCCCGAGCGTGGAAAGCTGCGTCGCATCGAGCACCAGGCTGCGCAGATTACCATCGAGCGAAGCCTTGACCGCCGCGAGTTTTTCGCCGTCACGGCCTGCAATAGTGACCCTATATCCTTGTTTCAAAAGTAATGTCGCCGTGGCGAGGCCGATGCCGGAAGAACCGCCGATGACGACCACATGCTGCAAAGACATGATGCTGCTCCTTGAATTGATCGGGCTGCAGGCGCTTCAAGCACCTGCGACACCGGCATCATGCGTGGCCTGGAAACGGCAACCAGTTCCAGTTTTATCCTGGTATCGATACTGATATGAATACTGCCATGGACCAAAGAGCCGACACATTCGAAGCCCGCCGCCGCGAGTTCGCGGCCTTCCTGCGATCCCGCCGCGAGCGGCTGACGCCCTCCGAGGTCGGCCTGCCGGAGGGACTTCGTCGGCGCACGCCGGGTCTGAGGCGCGAGGAACTCGCCATGCTCGCTGGCGTCGGCACCACCTGGTACACATGGCTGGAACAGGGCCGCGACATCAGGCCTTCCGTGCAGGTCCTCAACGCCCTTGCCGATGCGCTGCGCCTCGACGAGGCCGAGCGACGGCATCTCTTCACCCTCAACAATCGCCAGGCGCCACAACCAACGTCTTCTGCTCCCGAATGCGTCGACGAACCGCTGCAGCGCATGCTCGCCAATCTGACCCACCAGCCGGCTTATGTGCTCGGCCGTCGATGGGACGTGCTTGCCTGGAACCGTGCCGCCGACGTGCTTTTCGGCGGTTATGACACGCTCGACCGCGACGAACGCAACATCATGCACCGTCTCTTCGCCGACCCCGCGCATCGCCGGCTGCTCGTCGATTGGGAATCGGTTGCCCGCGTCTCGCTGGCGACGTTCCGGGCCGACAGCGCGCGTTATGCCGGTGATCCGGATTTTGAACGGCTGATCGCACTGCTGAAAGAGGCAAGCCCTGAATTTCGCGACTGGTGGCAGCGCCACGAGGTCATCAGCCCGCTGTCCGGCATCAAGCGTATCGACCATCCCGTCAAGGGCCGCATGTCCTTCGAGCATACCGGCCTGACACTCACGAACCGGCCGGAGATGAAGCTCATCGTCTATACGCCCCTCGATGACGACGAGACCAACAGAAAACTCGCCGAACTCCTCACCTAAAGCTGATCCCTTGCATTGCCGCGAACTGCCGCAGCCCCATATGTTTTCCATCATTGTCCATAGGAGGGAAATCATGGGCCGCCTGCATATCGGGACGATCTCCGTCATATCAGCATTGTCGCTGGGCCTGACCTCGGCTTTCGCCGCCTCGCCCGCACCAGTCGAAGCCGAGCACGGCATGGTCGTCACCGCCCAGCATCTGGCGACCGATGTCGGCGTCGAGGTGCTGAAGAGCGGCGGCAACGCCGTCGATGCGGCGGTCGCCGTCGGTTATGCCCTGGCGGTCGTCTATCCCTCGGCCGGCAATCTTGGCGGCGGCGGTTTCATGACCATCCGCCTGAAAGACGGTACGAAGACCTTCCTCGACTTCCGCGAACGCGCGCCGCTTGCCGCGACGAAGACCATGTATCTCGATGCCAAGGGCGATATCGTGCCGCGCGCCAGCCTCGACGGTTATCTCGCCGTCGGCGTGCCCGGCTCCGTCATGGGATTGGAGACCGCACGCGAAAAATACGGCACGAAATCGCGCCAGGATCTGATCGCGCCGGCACTCCGTTTCGCCAAAGAGGGCTTCACGCTGGAACAGGGTGACGCTGCAAGTTTCGCCGGCAGCGCCAAGCGCCTCGCCAAGGATGATGCGGCAGCGAAGATCTTCCTGAAACCCGACGGCAAGCCCTATGCATCGGGTGAGAAACTCCTGCAGCCGGACCTTGCCGCCGTCCTGGCCGGCATCTCCGAAAAAGGTCCCGACGCCTTCTACAAGGCCGCGCCCGCCGAAGCGATCGTCAAGGCGAGCCAAGCCCAGGGCGGCATTCTCGCCAAGGAGGATTTCGAGCAATATGCCGTGCGCGAGTTGAAGCCGATCGAGTGCAATTACCGCGGCTACGACATCATCTCCTCGCCGCCGCCCTCCTCCGGCGGCGTGATCATCTGCGAGATCCTCAATGTTCTCGAAGGCTATCCGCTCTCCTATCTCGGCTACAATTCGGCCGAAACCGTACACATCATGGTCGAGGCGATGCGCTATGCCTATGTCGACCGCAATGCCGCACTCGGTGATCCCGATTTCGTCGAAAACCCGGTCACGAAACTGCTCGACAAGAAGTATGCCTTGGAAATCGCCGCCAAGATCGATCCGTACAAGGCCGGCACCTCGGCGAACCTCAAACCGCTCGGCGGCAAGGAAAGCACCGAGACGACGCATTATTCGATCATCGACGACGAGGGCAACGCGGTTGCCGTCACCTATACGCTGAACGGCTCCTTCGGCGCCGCCGTCGTGGCGCCGGGCACCGGCGTCCTGCTCAACAACGAGATGGACGATTTCACCTCCAAAACAGGCGTGCCGAACCTCTACGGACTGGTGCAGGGCGAGGCCAATGCCATCGCCCCGAAGAAGACGCCGCTCTCCTCGATGAGCCCGACGATCGTGACCCGGGACGGCAAACCCTTCATGGTGATCGGCAGCCCCGGCGGCTCGCGCATCATCACCATCACGCTGGAAGCGATCCTCAACGTCGTTGATTTCGGCATGGATATCAGCCAGGCGGTCAATGCTCCGCGTGTGCACCATCAATGGCAGCCCGACAAGATCTATCTCGAACCCTATGCGCTTTCGCCCGATACCGAAAAGACGCTCGCCGCCATGGGCTACAGTTTCGATGGCGGCAATGACGCGCCACAATGGGGCCAAGCCGCGGGCATCCTCGTCGGCGGCAAAAGCCTTGCCGCCATCGAAAAGGGTGGCGGCGCCCGATATAACGGCGCCATGGACAGCCGCGCGGCGGAGGGGTCGGCGAACGGTTACTGACGACGGCGGATCGCCTGATCGACCAGGCACGATGCGGCTCCAAGAGCCGCAAAGGCAGCATCGCCATATTCATGTCACCGTGACAAAGTCGCCGTTCACAATTGGCTGGCCGCGCCCTATGCATGAGCGAACCCGCAAGCAGAAAGATTCCCGCATGGCCAGCATTGAAATGATTGTCGCAGCCCGCGCCCGCCTGCGCGGTCATATCAGACGCACGCCGCTTCTCTCTTCCCCCTTCCTCAACGAGATCGCCGGCCGGCGTCTGTTCGTGAAGGCGGAATGCCTGCAGCATACCGGTTCGTTCAAGTTTCGCGGCGGCTGGTCGGCGGTCTCCGGGCTCGATCCGGCGGTGCGCTCGAAGGGCGTCATCGCCTTCTCCTCCGGCAACCACGCCCAGGGTGTTGCGCTTGCGGCCAAGCTGCACAACGTCCCCTCCGTCATCATCATGCCGAGCGATGCGCCGAAGCTGAAGATCGCGAACACCCGCGCCTTCGGCGCCGAAGTCGTCCTTTACGACCGCGTCAACGAGGACCGCGACGAGATCGGCGCGAAACTTTCGGCCGAGCGCGGCCTGACGCTGATCAAACCCTTCGACGAACCGCTTGTCATTGCCGGCCAGGGCACGACCGGTCTCGAAATCTCCGAACAGGCCGAAGAGGAAGGCGTGACATCAGCCGAAGTTCTCGTTCCCTGCGGCGGCGGCGGATTGACCTCCGGAATCGCGCTCGCCCTGGAAGCCAGTGCCCCCGGCTTCCGCGTCCGCCCTTGCGAGCCGAAGGATTTCGACGACACCACCCGCTCGCTCGCCTCCGGCGGGATCGAACGCAACGCCTCGGTGTCAGGCTCGATCTGCGATGCGATCGTCACGCCGCAGCCCGGCAACATCACCTTCCCGATCCTCAAGCGTCTCGCCGGCGCCGGCATCGTCGTCACCGACGAGGAAGCGCTGCGCGCCATGGCGCTCGCCTTCACACGGCTGAAGATCGTCGTCGAGCCCGGCGGCGCCGTGGCGCTGGCGGCCGCTCTCTTCCATGGCGAGGCGCTGGAAAGCGACACGGTCGTCGCCGTCACCTCAGGTGGCAACGTCGACGCTGATATCTTCGCCATGGCGCTCGAACGCTTCGGCTAGATAGCGCGCGGGCGACCGCCAGCCGCCCGCCTGGAGATGGAAACTGCAGATGTCATGCAGCCGGTTTGCGCGGCCGAATGCATCCCGTCTCTGCTAATGCTCCCGAAGCGCCCGGCGGATTGCGATTTCGACCGGCGAATAGGCGCCGTCCTGCCGTTCGAGGCGAAGCGGTTCGCAAGGCGCAAGGCCGGGCTGCGCCATGAAACGCGGCTCCCCGCCGCGATGCATCTGCGCTGCATGGATCAGGAACGGATGGCAGAGATAAACAGTGCCCGCCGGCCCTGTCGCCAAGGCCAGCGGTCGCTCTTCGCCGACATGTTCCAACCAGAGATGCGCCATTCCCGCTTCGCCCGCCGGCGCCAGAAGGCGGGCGATATCCTTGTGCGAACCGACGCGGATACGGGTCGGCGCATCCTCCTCCCCGACATCCGAAAACAGGAAGAGCATCAGCAACGCCCGCCCGCGCGAGGTGATGTTCACCCGCCATGCCGAAAAGTCCCGTTGCTCGTTCGGATCGCCATCCTCGCCGGGGAAGCTGAGGTCGACATGCCAGCCCGCATCGCCGGGATCATCGGGATGGGGAAAGCGGACCGGGAAGCTGCCAAGCCCATCGCGTGGTTGCCAGCGTCCCTTGCCGACGAGCTGGTCGAAGGCCAGATGCAATACCGGCGTATTGACGGCTTTCTCGAACGGTCCGCCGCCATAACCGGCAAGCCACACGACGGGCTGCGTCCACGTGCTTGGATCATCGGCATCGAAGGGAATATCGCGCCACATGATGGCACGAGCTTCCTCGGCCAATGCGCGGGGAAAAGCGTCGTCGATCCTGATGAAGCCGTCTTCGATGAATTGCTCGATCTGCGCAGCGCTCAGCGCCGGCGGGTAAACAGCTGATGTCATGAAAGCTCTCTCTATCGCCAAACCTGCCGGCTCTTTCCTTGGCCAGACGCAGGGTGGTTACAACAACGGCAACGAGCCAGCCGCGAAGGCTGGTCAGTAGCCGCATCTTCTGATGCCCGAAGGCAGAGCCTTTAGAGGCTCAAGAAGAAGATTGTCGCGATATTGAGGGTGATCGTCTTCATAGCGGTGCGAAGCTACAGGCTCGCGCTCGAAGGGTCAATGCGGAGATGTCAGGCCAGCACCTCGCGCAACGCACCATGCACCGACTGCAGTACGAGCTCGGCAAGGCGTGCCGCCGCCGGCTGCGGCTCGGCTTCCGCCCGGTGCAGGATCAGACCGAGCTTCGGCAAATCGGGCAGGCCGACCGTCTCGGGCGCCAGCGGCCGCACCTTCGCCGGCAGACCGATCGGCGTGCGGATGGTGAGACCGAGGCCTGCCGCCGTCGCGGCCCAGAGACCGCCCAGGCTGGGGCTGACGAAAGCGAGCCGCCAGGAAATGCCCGCCGCATCAAGCGCCCTGGTTGCTGCGCTCCGCAACAGGCACGGCGCCTCCAGCGAGGCAAGCGGCATCGGCTCACCACTTGCGGCCTGCCAGCCCGGCGGCCCCTCGGCAGGTCCGATCCAGCGCATCGGCACCTCGCCGATCCGCTCGCAATGGGCGGTCAGCGTGCCATCGCTCCAGGCAAGCGCCAGATCAAGCTTGCCTGATGTGACACGCTCGAGCAGCTCGGCATTGCGCACCACCCGCGCTTCGATGCGAACCTTCGGATGGGCACGCGCGAAGCGGCCGAGCACCTCCGGCAACAGGCTTTCGCCGAAGTCCTCCTGCAGGCCGAGCCGCACCCAGCCCTCCAGCTCGACGCTGTGAACAGCCGCAGCCGCCTCGTCGTTGAGTTCCAGCAGCCGCCTGGCATAGCCGAGCATCGTCTCGCCGGCATCGGTCAGCGCCAGCCCGCGCCCGGCCTTGCGGAAGATCGGCGTGCCCGCCTGTTCCTCCAGCTTCTTCAGCTGCGCGCTCACTGCCGAGGTCGACCGCCCGAGCCGCTCGGCCGCCTTGGCGAAATTACCGAGCTCCATGCCGGTCGAAAAGGTTCGAAGCACATCAAGATCGAAGATCGTCCGCCGCATCTTATAATCCTATTTTTCAGGATCATTAATCCATAAAATTCTGATTTTCAGTATCATCGTGCCGTGCGATGGTTCTGCTGTCAAGGCCGACAGACGGCCCTAACCATGGAGATCCCGATGCCCTTCGTTCGCATTTCTCTTCGCAAAGGCAAGTCGCCGGACTATCTCACGGCGCTAGCCGACAGCATCCAGCGTGCACTGGTCGAGACCTTCGACGTGCCCGAAAACGACCGTTTCCAGACTATACACCAGCATGACGAGAACGAGCTGATCTTCGACCGCACCTACCTCTCCGGCCCGCGCTCCGCCGATTTCGTCTACATCTCCATCACGATCGGCAGGCCTCGCACGGCCGAGATGAAGGCGGCGCTCTATCGGCGGCTCGCCGAACTCCTGGCGCAATCGCCGGGCCTTCGGCCCGAGGATGTGATGATCGTCATCAGCACCAGCGCCCCGGAAGACTGGTCCTTCGGCGACGGCATCGCCCAGATGACCGACCCCGACTGGCGGCTGCGTGCGGTCGGAGGCCGGCAATGAGCGTTTCGAACCCGAAGATCACGACTGTTAGACGCTCCGGCAAGGCGGTCCGCTCGCCAGAGGGCGTCGCGACGGCGCCCTTCTGGGTCGAGATGCTGCTCGAAGGCAGCGCCGATGGCGAGAACACCGCGATGCGGGCGACGCTCGATCCCGGCACCATCACCCGTTGGCACACCCATCCCAGGGGTCAATTGCTCTATGTGCTCTCAGGTCATGGGTTGGCGCAGAACGACGGCGGCCCGATCGAAGCATTGCGTGCCGGCGATGCCGTCTGGTTTGCGCCCGGCGAGCGTCACTGGCATGGCGCCGCCGATGACAGCCCCTTCAGCTATATCAGTGTCCAGCCCACGGAAAACAGCAGCGTCGTCGAATGGCTGCAACCGGTGGAGAAACGGTCATGATCGCCATGCAATACGGCTTCACCCTGCCCGGCGATTACGACATGTCAATCATCGATCGCCGCATCCGCGACAAGGGTCCGCTGCTCGACGGCTTTCCCAATCTCGGTTTCAAAGCCTATCTCAGCGCTCGCAAGGGGGAGTTCGGCAGCCGCGACAATCTCTACGCGCCCTTCTATCTCTGGCAGAAGCCGGAAGGAGCAAGCGACTTCCTCTGCGGCCCCGGGTTCGAGGCTCTCACCAGCGCCTTCGGCTGGCCGCAGGTGAGGACCTGGATCGTCTGGCAGGCAGAAATCTCGTCCGATATCGCCTCAGCCAGGTTCGCCACACGCGATATCCTGCGGATAGAGCCTTACGCGCTGCTCGCCGATATCCGCCGCGCCGAAAGCGCAGAGGCTGCAGCCGACGTTGCGACAGCCGGCGCGCTCGCCTCGGTCTCCGCCTTCGAACCGACGAACTGGACACGGGTGCGCTTCAGGCTCTGGCGAGAGATTCCCGAGATTGACGAGCAAACGCAGGCCTATCGCGTCGGCCATCTATCCCTGGCCCGATCCTGAACTCAGACAGTTGCCCGGCGGTAGAAGGCCAGCGAACCGGCAAGCGCCAGCAGCGCACCACCACAGGCTCGCTCCAGCCACATGGCGCCTGAGGTTTTCAGGAAACGCACCGCTTGCGAGCCGAAGAAGGCGTAGCCGAACATGATGAGGAAATCGAGTGCGGCAAAGACCAGCGCAAGCAGCGCATATTGCGTTGCCTGCGGCAGGGCCGGATCGATGAACTGCGGCAGGAAGGCCGAGAAGAACAGATAGCCCTTCGGATTGGTCGCCGCGACCATGAAGCTTTTCAGTCCGATCGAGAAGGGCGATGTCGCACCCGCAGGCGCCCCGGACTTCAACGCCGCGTCGATCGTGCCCTTCGAGCGCAGCAGCATGATACCGAGAAAAGTGAGATAGGCAGCACCCGCCCATTTCAGCATCGAGAACCAGAATTCCGATGCCGCCAGCAGCGCACCGAGCCCGATCGCGACGGCGCCGATCAGCACGAAATCGGACAGCACCGCGCCGATCATGCCGGCAATCGCCCGGCGCAGGCCGTGCCTCGAACCGTTGGTCAATGCCAGCAGCACCGTCGGCCCCGGCGTCGCGATGCCGACGAAGGAAACAGCTGCAAAAGCCAGAAGCGTGACGATATCCATGATGATCCCTCCGAACCTGGAGCAATTCCAGCGCTAGGTTCGAAATTTGCACGTGTCGCCAACCTTGGCAATGCCGGCCCTTCAACGAAAAAGCCCGCCGCCTCTTGAGGCAGCGGGCTTTCGAAGGGACACGATCGGATCAGACGCCGCTCTGGCCGTCGGAGCCGATATAGGCAATGCGGATCATATTGGTGGCGCCGGGCGTGCCGAGCGGCACGCCGGCCGAGATGATGATGCGATCGCCCGGCTTGCCGAAACCTTCGTCGGCGACGATGCGGCAGGCACGATTGACCATGTCGTCAAGATCGGTCGCATCATGGGTGACGACGCAATGCAGGCCCCAGACGATGGCAAGCCGGCGCGCCGTCTTGATGATCGGCGACAGCGCCAGGATCGGCACCTGCGGACGCTCGCGCGAAGCGCGAAGGCCTGTGGTGCCCGACGAGGTGTAGCAGACGATTGCCGACAGTTTCAGCGTCTCGGCGATTTGGCGGGCGGCAAGCGAGATCGCGTCGGCGCCGGTCGCTTCCGGCTGGGCTCGCTGAGCATAGATGATGCCGGGATAATGCGGCTCGCGCTCGATGGCGGTGGCAATCGACGCCATCGTCGAAACGGCTTCGACGGGGTAGTCGCCCGAGGCCGATTCGGCCGAAAGCATGACGGCATCCGCACCTTCGAAGACGGCGGTCGCGACGTCGGAAACTTCAGCGCGCGTCGGCACCGGCGCCGAGATCATCGATTCCAGCATCTGGGTGGCGACGACCACCGGCTTGCCCGAACGGCGGCAGGCGCGGATCAACTGCTTCTGGATGCCGGGAACCGATTCGAGCGGCATTTCGACGCCGAGATCGCCGCGGGCGACCATCAACGCGTCGGAAAGCTCGATGATTTCCTCGATGCGTTCGAGAGCTTGCGGCTTCTCGATCTTCGACATCAGGCCGACACGGCCGCGGGCGATCTTGCGCACTTCGGCAAGGTCGTCCGGACGCTGGACGAAGGACAGTGCCACCCAGTCGACATCGTCGGTGGCGAGCACGGCGTCGAGGTCGGCGCGGTCCTTATCCGTCAATGCGCCGACGCCGAGCAGCGTGTCGGGAAGGCTGACGCCCTTGCGGTCGGAAATGCGCGTGCCCGAAATAACTGTCGTGACGATGCTCTTGCCGTCGCATTTTTCTGCGCGCAGAGCGAGCTTGCCGTCGTCGATCAGCAGGCGGTGGCCGGGCTGCACCGATTCCAGGATCTCCGGATGCGGCAGATAGACGCGGTTCTGATCGCCAAGCGCTTCGTTGTTGTCGAGCGTGAAGGTCTGGCCGGGCTTCAGGTCCACCTTGCTGTCGACGAACTTGCCGACGCGCAGTTTCGGCCCCTGCAGGTCGGCGAGAATGCCGATCGGCCGGCCGGAGCGCGCCTCGACCGAGCGGATGCGCTGGATGAGCGTACGCATCAGGTCGTGGCTCGCATGGCTCATATTGATGCGGAAGACATCCGCACCGGCCTGGTGCAGCTTCTCGATCATCGATTCCTCGGAGGAGGCTGGCCCGAGGGTGGCGAGGATTTTAATTTTGCGATTGCGCTTCATCAATTCTGGCTTTCTTGCGTCCCTGGGGTGTCGGAGAGCTGAACCATCCAGCTACCCTGGCGGCCCGTATCATATTCCTTGAATCCCATTTTCTGGTAACCGCGGGCATAACAATCCTGCACACCCGTGATCTTGAATTCGTTTTCCGCCACGCACATCTGCACGTCACCCGTCCATCGTCCCCCCCGGGCGGCGTCCTCTGCGTAGAGGTAATAATAGCGCGACTGCAATTCTCCCTCGATCAACGTAGCGCAGGTCGTTGCCGGCACCTGCCACCAGCCCTCCGTCACCCAGCCATCCTTGGCCCGGTATCCGATGGCGACGCCGACGAGATTCTGTGTTCCGTTGCAGACGCGAAAATCGGCGCGTGCGGCATCTGCGATAAAAAACGGCATGGCAGCTGCAAGAGCGAACAGAGCGAGACGGACCAGCGGCCCGGACCGCGTGAGGAAACTTGGCGCGGCTTGGATCAACACGGCTCCCAAATAGCTCCACGGTTATTCGTATCCGTGTCTTCTTGCGCCGCCGTCAAGCGAAAGTCAACGCAATGCTAATCGATTATATTTCCTTTCATATACCGCCTGTCGAGGGTGCGGCTCGACCTCTCCCCACCTGCCGCGCTTGAACCCGCCGCAGGTGCATGCGATCACTGCGCCCGACGGCGCAATGACGAACGGCAATTCCCTGATGGACGACTTCCAATCCTTCGAAATCCTATCCGGCAAACATGACAAAGGCATGGTGATCCTCGCAGATCACGCGATGAACCGCCTCCCCGCGCGATATGGCCGGCTCGGACTGCCCGACGCGGCTTTTGCCCGCCACATCGCCTATGACATCGGCATCGAGGGCCTGACGCGGCAGCTTTCGGCAAGACTCGGCGTGCCCGCCGTGCTCGGCGGCTTCTCGCGCCTGCTGATCGACCCGAACCGCGGCGAGGACGATCCGACGCTGATCATGAAAATATCAGACGGCGCCGTCATATCCGGCAACCATCCGATCACCCAGGAAGAGTGGGACCACCGCATCGAAACCTTCCATCGCCCCTATCACGATGCCGTGGCCGCAACGATCGACAGCGTGGCGAATGCCACCGGCCGGGCTCCGCTGGTGCTGTCGCTGCACTCCTTCACCCCGGCCTGGAAAGGTACTCCCCGCCCCTGGCACGCCGCCGTACTCTGGGACAGCGATCATCGCGCCGTCGGCCCGCTGCTTGACATGCTGCGCGCCGATCCCGATCTCGTGGTCGGTGACAACGAACCCTATGACGGGGCGCTGAAGGGCGATACCATGTACCGCCACTGCATGATTACGGGCATTCCGCACGCGCTGCTCGAGGTGCGCCAGGATCTGATGGGAGACGACGCCGGCATATCGGCATGGGCCGGACGCCTGGCGCCGATCTTTGCGGCGATGAATGCCGATCCCGCCTTGCACGAATACGACGTCCACCTCTCACGCACCGGTCCCTATTGAACGAAGGAGAGCGAAATGACCACGCTCAGCAAGGAACAGCAGACCGAATTCGAGGCCGCCGCCTTCCGCCGCCTCGTCGCACATCTTCGTGAACGCAGCGACGTTCAGAACATCGATCTGATGAATCTGGCCGGCTTCTGCCGCAACTGCCTGTCGAACTGGTATCGCGAAGCCGCCGAGGCCGAAGGTGTCGCCGTTACCAGGGACGAATCGCGCGAGATGGTCTATGGCATGCCCTATGAGGACTGGAAGAATCTTCACCAGAACGAGGCCTCGCCTGTGCAAAAGGCTGCTTTTGAACTGAACAACCCACACAAATAGCCCGGCTTGCCCCGAACAGGCTTGACCGTGACGCCGCTTCGCGGCAGTCACGTGCATCCAAAATTAATCACCGGAAAATCAGGAGAACACGATGTCTGATGCTCATGGCGTCGCCCGCGATCAGCTTCGCGCTTTCATCGAGCGCATTGAACGGCTGGAAGAAGAAAAGAAGACCATCGCCGACGATATCAAGGACGTCTATGGCGAAGCCAAGGGAATGGGCTTCGACACCAAGATCCTGAAGAAGGTCGTGGCGCTGCGCAAGAAGGACGAGCAGGAGCGCATGGAAGAGGAAGCAATCCTCGACACCTATCTGCACGCGCTCGGGATGATCGAGGCGCCGCCGGAAGGCTGATCCGCCGGCATACTGATGTCGACCAAGCCGCCGGGCCTTCGCCCGGCGGCTTTTCTTTTGCTTAGAATCCGCTTGGCCAAACGGCCATCTTGCCCGATCGAAGCAGCCAAAAGAAAAACCGCCGGATCGCTCCGGCGGTTTTTCGATATTTCCGTGATTGGCCGGCTCAATTCGTGTTGAACTTGCGCACTTCCATGAAGTTCACAGCCGTGCCGCTGAAGCGGGCCGGGTCGACCGAGGCGGTCTTGATATTGAAGCCCTCGGCGTAGACGGCGGTCGGCTGGGCGCGCATCGTCTGGCTGACGAAACGCGGCGCCTTGACCTGCTTGGAAGCCATTTCGAGCCGAGCGTTGGTAAGCGCCCACTGCGAAATCATCTTTTCCGTCAGCTTCGGCTCGGTGCGCACCGTCGTGCGGCTGGCATCCGCTGCTGCGGCTTCCTTCTGCGTCGGGCGACCACCCTTGGTGGGAAGGCCCTGTGCCACGGCGCTTTCGGCGGCCGGCTCGTCGAAACCATCGCCGAAGCTTGCCGACTTGGTCATCGGCGCCAAAGCTGCAAGCTCGAGCGGCGGCTTTGCAGCCGGCTTTTGCGTCATCGCGGCGTTGATCGCCTGCTCCACCGTGACCGGCCCCTTCGACGCGATCTCGCTTTCACCCTCATTCCGCTGCTGCTCGAGCGCATCGGCGACGGCAGGAGACAGCGCGTCCTGATCGGCTTCGTCGGCATCTGCTTCCGGATCGGCATCGGCGGCGGCAAGCAGGTTCTCGGCAACGGAGGGGCGTTCGATCGGCGTCGGAACCGGCAATCCGTTCGCACCCGTCAGCACGCTAGGATCGACGGACGCGACCTCGGCGTCGCCGGGCGCGCGGCGCGGGCCGAGAAGCGAGGGAACCGGAATGCTGTAGGCGCTGAGATCGGCGAATTGCTGCGGCGGCGCCTGGTCGGCCGGAAGGGCCGCCGCAAGAGCCTGCTGTGCGGCATTACCCGAAGGCGGTGCGACGAGCGCGCTCGCCACTTCGCTGCCGGCCGGCTGACCGCTGAATGCGGGGCGAACCTGCGGCACGGGCGCGTTCAGATCGGCGACTTCGGTCTGCTGCGGCTCGACCGGAGCGGGCTCAGCCGGGGCGGGCTCCGCCTTCGGCGGCGTCGCCTTGGCGACGGCAACAGGCGTCGAATCATCCGACTCGTCTTCCTGCTCGTCCGCTCCGCCGCCAAACAGCGCGGCAAACAGCGTCTTATGTTTTGGCGCCGATTCGGAAGCGCTGGCGATCTCTATCTGCGTGCCGCTGGCGCGGCGCTTATAGTCGGCCATCGCCTGCTGGTAGCCCGGTAGCGGCTTGCCGTCAGCCGGAATATGAATGGTATTGCCGTTGGGGAAGAGCCGGACCAGCTCGTCGCGGCTCATGCGCGGCCAGGCGCGAACACCACCGACATCCATGTGCACGAAGGGCGAGCCCGACTTCGGATAGAAACCAACGCCACCGACCTGCATCTTCATGCCGATGGCGCGCAGCGTCGCCAGCTTGACGTCGGGAATGAAGAAATCCATCGCCTTGCCGAGCATATGCTGGCTCTTTTCGGCGACCCCGGAATTGCGCGAGCGGCCGCGCAGCATCTCGTTGGTTCCCGGCGAACGGAAACCGCAGACGACGTTGATATAGTCCCTCGAACCGCTCTGGCGATAGACTTCCCAGATCAGGTCGAACAGGCGCGGGTCCATCTTCGTCGGCTGGTTCTTGCGCCAGTCGCGCAGGAAGCGGTTCAGCTGCTCCAGACCCTTGGGGTCGAACTTGCCGTTGCGCTTGTAGGTGATGACGGCTTTTTCGCCGGTATGAATGAAATAGAGCTTCAGGCTGCGGGTGTCGCCCGCTGCCTGCGAAGGTGTACCAACGAATACCGGTGAGGAAACCGCAAGCGCAAGAAGGGCGGCCGCTACCGTCCTTATTGCCTTTCCGCAAATGTTGGCGCCCAACGAACGCCAGCTCAAGCGCGAAGGCTTAGAATTCCCATTCAGATTCGGCAACTCGATCCCCGTCAGACAGACAATGTCCCGTACTGTCTCAGATGACTGTCAAATGCGGTCACACGATGGCAAAAATGCCACACATGATCAACCTTTTCTTTACATAGTGAACGAGCCACTAACAAGTGGTTTATGACCGGTAACAAATCGTGGTTGCCTTAGTCTTAACAAAAAGCGCTTAAGCCGCATCTTTCTGGGGATTATCGGGATCGATACCGTAATCCTTGAGCTTGCGATAAAGTGTGGATCGGCCAATGCCGAGCTTCCGTGCCACTTGACTCATCTGCCCGCGATAGAATTTGAGTGCGAATCGGATGAGTTCTTCCTCGACATCGGCAAGCTTGCGCACATCTCCGGCGGGATTGACGCTGGCGATCGCGTTTTCCGAGGCTTCGGACAGGCGGTGGTGGTGCACCTCCCCCGATATCGACGCCCGGAACTCCTCACCATAGCTATCGTCGGGATCGAGGCCGGTATTGTCGGCAACCAGCGCCAGGTGATCCACCACCTCGTATTCCGGAAGCTGGGCAGCGATCTGCGGGAAGTCCGCTTCGGTCAGCTCCGGCCCTTCGGCCAGAACGACCGCGCGGAAGATCGCGTTTTCGAGCTGGCGGATATTGCCCGGCCAGTCATAGGCGGTCAGCAACGCCAGCGCGCCTGAGTTCACCGTCATACGGCGGCCGCTCTTCTGTTCGCTGGAGAAGCGATCGGCAAAGACGCGCACCAGATTGGGAATATCTTCCTTGCGTTTGCGCAGCGCCGGAATGGTGATCGGGAAGACATTGAGGCGATAGTAGAGATCCTCGCGGAAATGGCCGTTCTTGACCTCCTCGATCAGATCCTTGTTGGTCGCCGAGATCAGTCGGACATTGACCTTATGCGCGGTGCGCGCACCGACGGTCTCGATTTCGCCCTGCTGCACGGCGCGCAGGAGCTTCACCTGGACTTCGAGCGGCAGGTCGCCGATCTCGTCGAGGAAAATGGTGCCGCCGTCGGCTTCCATGAATTTGCCGATATGGCGTTCGGTCGCGCCGGTAAACGCGCCCTTCTCGTGACCGAAGAGAATGCTCTCGACGAGATTATGCGGGATCGCCCCGCAATTGACGGTGACGAAGGGCTTGTTCGAGCGGTCGCCGCCGGACTGAATGGCGCGCGCCACCAGCTCCTTGCCGACGCCGGATTCGCCTTCGAGCACGACGGGAATGTTGGATTGGGCCGCCCGCTGGGCGAGATCGATGACGCGGATCATCGCCGGGCTTGCCGATACGATGTCGTCGAAGCCGACCGAGCCTGAGCGCGACCGGCGTCCGGCCCGCGCCTTGACCTCGCGCTGGTCGAGTTTCATCGCGTTCGAGATCGACGTGGCGATGCGTTCAGGCGAGACCGGCTTGACGACGAAATCGAAGGCGCCGGCGCGCATTGCCTGCACCACCGTTTCGATACCGCCCTGGCCCGTCTGCACGATGACCGGGATCTGCGTGCCGAACTCGTGGAGCGCGTCGAGGAATTCGAGGCCGGTCATCTCCGGCATCATCAGGTCGAGCACGATGACGTTGAAAAGGCCGCCGTCGCGTTTGACCATTTCCAGGCCGATACGGCCGTTCTCCGCCTGGTGCACGACATGGCCGTGACGCTCGATTGCGTTCTTGAGCAGGCGGCGCTGCACCGGGTCGTCCTCGACCACGAGGATTTGCCCTGCTCCCTTGAGCTCATTGTAACCGGTCATTGTCGCCTCACTTCATGCGAAACCATAAAGCGCACTCTGACAGAAAGGCTTGAACATCCAGTTTTGAGAAACAATTGCATTTTAACGATTGGAACGGGTCATTTTCATGCCGAAGCGACGCCTTTCATGCGCCGAAAATCCCTTGATGCGGGGGCTTCTCACGCTTACAGCGCCGCGCGTCTTTTCAGACGCGCAAAGGACGCTGTAACACTTTGAACCTGCGCATCGTGCTTTCCGAAAATCGATTCCGATTTTCGGGCCGATGCGCTAGACAATCAGACCTGTTATGAAAGTGGAGAGGAATTGCACCCATGAAAATCAAGCTCCCGCACGCCCGCCTTCTTTTGTCGGCAGCAGCGCCAGCTGGAGCCGCCGATCCGGCGCTCGGCGATCTGCCGGTCTGGAAGCTGCAAGATCTCTACCCCTCCGCCACGTCGACCGCTTTCGTCGCCGACATGGAAAAGGCCGGCAAGGCCGCAATCGCCTTTGAAGAAAAATGGAAGGGCAAACTCGCTGAGGCCGCGACGAAGACTGGTGCCGAGGGCATCGGCGCGGCGCTGAAGGAATATGAGGCGCTTGACGATATCATCGGCCGCCTCGGCTCCTTTGCCGGCCTCACCTATTTCTCCGACACCACCAACCCGGCAAACGGCAAGCTCTACGGCGACGTGCAGGCCAAGATCACCGAATTTTCCGGCCACCTCCTGTTTTTCGCGCTGGAGCTGAACCGCATCGACGACGCGGTGGTCGACGCCTGCATGGCGAGCGATTCCGCCGCCGGACACTATCGCCCTTGGCTGCTCGATCTCAGGAAGGACAAGCCCTACCAGCTCGACGACAGGCTGGAACAGCTCTTCCTCGAGAAGTCGATGACATCGGCCGCCGCCTTCAACCGCCTCTTCGACGAAACCATGGCGGAACTTCGCTACGACATCGATGGCGAGAAAGTGCCGCTCGAAGTGGCGCTGAACAGGCTGCAGGAAAAGGACCCTGAAGTCCGCCGCAAAGCGGCTATGGCGCTCGCCGAAACCTTCAAGGCGAATATCCGCACTTTCACGCTGATCACCAACACGCTTGCCAAGGACAAGGAGATCGCCGATCGCTGGCGCGGCTTCGAAGACATCGCCGACAGTCGCCACCTGGCAAACCGGGTGGAGCGCGAGGTCGTCGATGCGCTGGCCGCGGCCGTCCGTGAAGCCTATCCCCGCCTTTCGCATCGCTATTACAAGATGAAGGCGAAATGGCTCGGCATGGAGCAGATGAATTTCTGGGATCGCAACGCGCCGCTGCCGGAAACCTCCAGCGCCATCATCTCCTGGCCGGAGGCAAAGGACACGGTGCTTTCGGCCTACAGCAATTTCGCCCCGGAGATGGCTGCCATCGCCAAGCGCTTCTTCGACGAACAATGGATCGACGCCCCGGTCCGTCCCGGCAAGGCGCCAGGCGCCTTCGCCCATCCGACGGTTCCCTCGGCCCATCCCTATGTGCTCGTCAATTATATGGGCAAGCCGCGCGACGTAATGACGCTTGCCCATGAACTCGGGCACGGCGTGCACCAGGTTCTCGCCGGTGCGCAAGGGGCGCTGATGTGCCAGACGCCGCTGACGCTTGCCGAAACCGCGTCCGTCTTCGGCGAGATGCTGACCTTCCGCGCGCTTCTGCAAAAGACCACCGACACGCGCGAGCGCAAGGCGATGCTCGCCCAGAAGGTCGAGGACATGATCAACACGGTCGTGCGCCAGATCGCCTTCTACGAATTCGAGCGCAAGCTCCACACCGCCCGCAAATCAGGCGAACTGACAGCCGACGACATCGGTGAACTCTGGCTCTCCGTCCAGTCGGAAAGCCTCGGGCCGGCGATCAACATTTCGGAGGGTTACGAGACCTACTGGGCCTATATCCCCCACTTCATCCACTCGCCCTTCTATGTCTACGCCTATGCCTTTGGCGATTGCCTGGTGAATTCGCTCTATGCCGTCTACCAGAAGGCCGAGAAAGGCTTCCAGGAGAAGTATTTCGAACTGCTGAGGGCCGGCGGCACCAAGCATCACTCGGAATTGCTGAAGCCTTTCGGCCTCGACGCCACCGATCCGTCGTTCTGGAGCCAGGGCCTGTCGATGATCGAAGGGCTGATCGACGAGTTGGAAGCGTTGGATAGAGGCTGAGATCTCTTCTCCAAAGGCGGAAGGGCAGCAACGGGTCTCTTCTCCCCTCGGGAGAAGGTGCCGGCAGGCGGATGGGGGGCGACACGGCTGAACCTGTCCTTCGCATGTGCTCAGGACGTCGCTCCGCTCCGCCCGCTCATCTGCCCTTTGGGCATCTTCTCCCCCGTGGGGAGAAGCGGAAAAATGCCTCACGCTCCCATTGGATTTTGAGCAATGAGGAGCAGAACAAATTGAAAGCGGCGCGTGGCTGACCAACCCTACATTCTCTTCCGCGACGACACGACCGGACAGGTGATGCTTTTCGCCGAGCCGGCCGAGATCATCGTTGCCAGCACGCGCGCCGAGTTCTTTGCGGGTCTTACCCGGATGGAGCAGGCCAAGGCCGAGGGCAAATGGCTTGCCGGCTATATGGCCTACGAGGCCGGATACTTCTTTGAGGAGAAACTCGCCCCCTTCGCTGGGGAACACCGCGAAACACCGCTGCTTTGCTTCGGCGTCTTCGATGCGCCGCAGCCGGATGCGCATCCGCTTGCCCAGCCCAAACAGCGTCTCGAAAACGAGGAATTCCTCACTGCTCCGAAAGCTGCCTGGGATTTCGCTATATATAAGGAGCGCTTCGACCGCCTCCACCAGCATCTGCGGCTCGGCGACGCCTATCAGGCGAACCTCACCATGCCGGTCGAAGCCCGCTGGAACGGCGATCCCCGTGCCGCCTTCTGGTCGCTGATCGAACGCCAGCCGGTCAAATACGGCGCGCTGGTTGATCTCGGCGGTCCGGTCATCCTTTCGCGGTCGCCCGAGCTTTTCTTCCGCACCGACGAACAGGGCTGGATCGAGACCCATCCGATGAAGGGTACGGCGAAACGCGGCGCCACCGCCGCCGAGGATGCCGAAATCATCGAGGCCATGCGCCGCGATATCAAGACGCAGGCGGAAAACCGCATGATCGTCGATCTCCTGCGCAACGATATCTCCCGCATCACCGAAGTCGGCACGCTCGACGTCCCGAAGCTTTTCGACATCGAGACCTATCCGACCGTCCACCAGATGGTGAGCCATGTGCAGGCAAGGCTCCGCCCCGATCTTTCGATCCGCGACATCTTTTCCGCGCTTTTTCCCTGCGGCTCGATCACCGGCGCGCCAAAGATGCGGGCAATGGAAATTCTCCATGCGCTCGAGGATGCCCCGCGCGACGCCTATTGCGGCGCAATCGGCATGATCTCGCCCGCCGGCGCCATGCGTTTTTCCGTCGCCATCCGCACCATCACGCTTTTTGAGGGCGGCAGGGCCGTCTTCAATGTCGGCGGCGGCATCGTCTTCGATTCGACCGCCGAGGCCGAATATGAGGAATGCCTGCTCAAGGCCCGCTTCGCTGTCGGCGATCATTGGATTGCACGATGATCGATTTTTCGTTGATCGAGACGCTGCGCTGGCAGCCGGGCGAGGGCTTCATCCGGCGGCAGTTGCATCTCGCCCGGCTTTCCCGCTCCGCCGGTCGCCTCGGCTTCCCGCAACCGGTCGACGCGGCGGCCAAGCTCGACCAAGCCGTTGCAGGCGCTACCGGTCCGCTGCGCATCCGCCTGACTTTCGACGCGCAAGGCCGCATCGAGGTGACGAGCGCCGCTTTCGTGCCGCTGGCGCCCGATACCACCTGGATCGTCCGCCTCGCCGAGACCCGTCTGGATTCCGCCGACAGGCTGCTTCGGGTCAAGACCACACGCCGTGCCGTCTACGAGAGAGCCCGCGCCGAATATGGGCCCTATGAGGCCGATGAAGTCATCCTGTTGAACGAGCACGACGAAGTCTGCGAGGGCACCATCACCTCGATCTTCCTCGACGACGGGAGCGGCATTCTGCGCACCCCGCCCATCTCCTGCGGCCTGCTCGCCGGCGTGCTGCGCACCGAACTCATCTGCCAGCGCAGGGCCCGCGTCGGCCGCCTCACGCTTGCCGATCTCGATGCCGGCACGCTTTATATCGGCAACTCGCTGCGTGGCCTGATCCGCGCAAACCTTCTGAGGCACTCACCATGTTCATTCTCTCCCTCACCTATCTCAAGTCCAACGATGAAGCCGACGGGCAGATGGAGCCGCATATGGCCTGGGTGAAGGAGGGTTATGCGAAGGGTTGGTTCCTCGCCTCCGGCCGCAAGGTGCCGCGCACCGGCGGCGTCATCCTGGCGATCGGCGAGCGCGCTGGGATCGAGGCCTATGTCGCCGCCGATCCCTTCACCATCCACGGCATCGCCGAATACGAAATCACCGAGCTTGCCGTAACGACGGTGGTCGAAGGGCTGGAAATCCTGAAGCGCTGAATCTACGCGAACCGATCGTGGATAGTCGCGCCGGCCTCCATCGCCCGACCGATATTTGGCCTTTCCCCGTCAACGCTCTTTATTGTGACGTCGTTTTGTGATTAGAGCCGGTCACCTCGCACTCTCTGCGGCAATTTCAAATAATTCTTCGGGCTGAACGCCTTCGTCGCCTTCCACAGGAGAAAAGAATGACGGAACAGAACTATCCGGTATATGCCGAAATTACCGGTCCGATCGTGATGATCGGCTTTGGCTCCATCGGCCGCGGCACCCTGCCCCTGATCGAGCGCCATTTCAAATTCGACAAGAGCCGGATGGTCGTCATCGACCCGCGCGAAGATCCCTCTGACATGGAGATCCTGAAGAAGCACGGCGTTCGCCACATCAAGGAATATGTCACTAAGGAGAATTACAAGGAACTGCTGAAGCCGCTGCTGACGGAAGGCGAAGGCCAGGGTTTCTGCGTCAACCTCTCGGTCGACACCTCCTCGCTCGACCTCATCAAGCTCTGCCGCAAGCATGACGTGCTCTACGTCGACACCGTCGTCGAACCCTGGCTCGGCTTCTATTTCGACAAGGGTATGAGCAATGCCGACCGCACCAACTATGCGCTGCGCGAAACCGTGCGCAAGGAAAAGGCGAAGAACCCGGGCGGCGCCACCGCCGTCTCCACCTGCGGCGCCAATCCGGGCATGGTCTCCTGGTTCGTCAAGCAGGCGCTCGTCAACCTCGCCAACGACACCGGCCTGAAATTCGACGAGCCGGACCAGCACGATCGCGAAGGCTGGGCAAAGCTGATGAAGAAACTCGGCGTCAAGGGCGTCCACATCGCCGAGCGTGATACCCAGCGCACCAAGCATCCGAAGCCGCTCAACGTCTTCTGGAACACCTGGTCCGTCGAAGGCTTCATCTCCGAAGGCATGCAGCCGGCCGAACTCGGCTGGGGCACCCATGAAGAGTGGATGCCGAAGAATGCCAAGAAGCACAAGAAGGGCAACAAGGCGGCGATCTACCTGGAACAGCCGGGCGCCAACACCCGCGTGCGGACCTGGTGCCCGACGCCCGGCCCGCAATATGGCTTCCTCGTCACCCACAATGAGTCGATCTCGATCGCCGACTATTTCACCGTGCGCGACAAGGACGGCGAAGTGACCTTCCGCCCGACCTGCCACTATGCCTACCACCCGGCCAACGACGCCGTGCTCTCGCTGCATGAGATGTTCGGCAATGGCGGCACCCCGCAGCCGGTCCATCACGTTCTCGACGAGGACGAGCTGGAGGACGGCATCGACGAACTCGGCGTCCTGCTCTACGGTCATGAGAAGAACGCCTACTGGTACGGCTCGCGGCTGTCGCTGGAAGAAACCCGCCGCATCGCGCCCTACCAGAACGCCACCGGCCTGCAGGTCACATCAGCCGTTCTCGCCGGCATGGTCTGGGCGCTGGAAAACCCGACAGCCGGCATCGTCGAAGCCGACGAGATCGACTACAAGCGCTGCCTCGAAGTGCAGATGCCCTATCTCGGCCCGGTCGAAGGTCATTACACCGACTGGACACCCCTCGACGGCCGTCCGGGCCTCTTCCCGGAAGATATCGACACCAAGGATCCGTGGCAGTTCCGGAACATTCTGGTTCGCTGAGATCATTTCCTCGGCTTTGACAATGCCCGCCGCAAGGCGGGCATTTTTGTAACGCCTGCTGTCTAAATGCTGGCCGCTGCCCCTCCAAGGCTTGCCTTCAAGCCGGGCGCGCGCCATGTTTTGCCCGAACTTGGCGGGTGTCCGCCGCGCCGATTCGCCGGGAGAAGCCTTATGAAAATCAGAACTGGTCTCGTTCTTGTCGGCGCAGCCGCCGCTCTTGCCGCCTGTGTTTCATCGGAGCCGCGTCGCCTGCCGGTTGCAACCGCACCCGTCGCCACCGGCGTCGAAGGCAATTGGAGCGATCCGAACGGCATCGTTTCCACCTTCCAGGGCGGCACTTTCACCACCCGCACCACCGATAGCAACCAGCTTCTCGCCTCAGGCACCTATATCAACACTTCGCCGACCCTGGTGGAGATCAACATGACCTCGCTGGTGCGCAAGACCCAGTCCAAGGTCAATTGCGCTCTCGTCAATCCGAGCCAGTTGAACTGCACCTCCGATTCCGGCGCACAGTTCACGCTTTCCCGCCGCGGCTGAAAGATGAGGCGATAGGCTAGGCACACCATGCGGGCCTTCGCCTTTTACCTCGTTCTGCTGCTTGCAATGCCGCTTGCGGCACTTGCCGTTATTTTGCCGGCCAATGTCTATCGTGCCCAGGGCATCGCCGCTCCCGATTGCGACGGGCCGCTGCAGGTGTTGATCTTCGCCGTACCGGCAATCCTGATTTATGGTGCGGGCGCATTTCTGGTCTACCGGACCGGCCGGCGCTTTCATCGCCTCTTTGCCCTTTTCTGTTTGGTCATCGCGCTGGCGACAGTTCCGAATATTGCCGAGGCCGTACACGAACTCTACCGAAACGCGGCCGATGGCGAATGCCAGGGATAAGCAGCCCGGCTTTTTTGCCCTGTCCCCTTGGAAAGCGCCCTGCCTGGCCCAGCTTTCTCTTGCGGTTGCACATCGTCTGATGGAACAATCCGAAGGCCGGGCAATCGCCCCGGCGCACAATGAAAGGGAACGGCGAGGGATCAGGGGAATCTTTCGCCTCAATCAGGAGAACAGGGATGACGAAGTCTTTCAGCTTCGGTCTTTTGACCGCGTCCATGCTGGCGCTGAGCGCGGGCGCCGCCTTTGCGGATTACGAACTTAATATTCTTCATATCAACGATTTCCATTCGCGCATCGAATCGATCAACAAATTCGACTCCACCTGCTCGGCCGAGGAGGAAGGCAAGAAGGAATGCTTCGGGGGTGCTGCCCGCCTGAAGACCGCGATCGACCAGCGCCGTCAGGCGCTATCCGGCAAGAACGTCGTCCTCCTGAACGCCGGCGACAATTTCCAGGGCTCGCTGTTCTACACGACCTACAAGGGAGCGGCCGAAGCCGAATTCCTCAACCTGATGAAGTTCGACGCCATGACCGTCGGCAATCATGAATTCGACGACAGCGAGGACGGGCTTGCGACCTTCCTCGACAAGGTGCAGTTCCCTGTCGTGACGGCGAACGTCAAGGCGACGGCTGCCTCTAAGCTCGGCGACCGCATCAAGCCCTCGCTGGTGCTTGATGTCGGCGGCCAGAAGATCGGCATCGTCGGCGCCGTCACCAATGATACCCCCGAGCTGTCCTCCCCCGGTCCGAACGTCACGATATCAGATGACGTCCAGGCCATTACGTCAGCCGTCCAGGATCTGAAGGGCCAGGGCGTCAACAAGATCATCGCGCTGACCCATGTCGGTTATCCCCGCGATCTCGCCCTGATCGCCAAGATTCCGGACGTCGATGTCGTCGTCGGCGGCCACTCCCATAGCCTGCTCTCCAACACCGATCCGAAGGCCGAAGGCCCCTATCCGACGATGGTCGACAATCCCGGCGGCTACAAGGTGCCGGTCGTCCAGGCCGCTTCCTACAGCAAGTATCTCGGCGATCTCGTCGTCAATTTCGACGACAACGGCGTCGTCAAGGATGCCAAGGGCGATCCAATCCTGATCGATTCCACCTTCACGCCCGATCCGGCTGTCATTACCCGCATCGCCGAACTGGCAAAGCCGATCGAGGAACTGCGCAACAAGGTCATCGGCTCCTCCGAAAGCCCGATCGAGGGCGATCGCAAGGTCTGCCGCGTCAAGGAATGCTCGATGGGCAATCTGGTGGCTGACGCCATGCTCGACCGTACGAAGAACCAGGGCGTCACCATCGCCGTCCAGAACGGCGGCGGCCTGCGCGCGTCGATCGACGGCGGCGAGGTCACCCAGGGCGAGGTCATCACCGTCCTGCCTTTCCAGAACACGCTCGCCACTTTTGAATTGACCGGCGCAGACGTCGTCAAGGCGCTCGAAAACGGCGTCAGCCAGATCGACCAGAGCGCCGGCCGCTTTCCGCAGGTCGCCGGCCTGAAATTCTCCTTCGACCCGTCGAAGCCCGCGGGCAGCCGTGTCAGCGATGTTCAGGTGAAGGACGGCGCCAATTTCGCGCCGATCGATTCGGCCAAGACCTACAAACTCGCCACCAACAACTTCATGCGGGCCGGCGGCGACGGCTATTCGATCTTCAAGGAGGGCCAGAACGCCTATGATTTCGGCCCGGATCTTGCCGATGTGACTGCGGCATACGTCGCCGCGCATTCGCCCTATAAGCCATACACGGATGGCCGCATCGCGGAACTGGCGCAGGCAGCGCCGGCCCCCTCCGCTTCCGAACCGGCGCCTGCTGCACCGGCTGCTCCTGCTCCATCCACAGAGCCGGCTCCCGCACCCGCTGCACCGGCACCTGCCGCTCCGGCACCAGCAGCCCCCGCGCCCGCTGCGGAACCCACACCGGCGCCGGCAGCCTCCGCACCTGCCGCAACGACGCCGTCCACCCACGTCATTGCCGCCGGCGACACATTCTGGGATCTCGCCGTAACCTTCTATGGCGACGGCACGTTGTGGCGGAAGCTGTCGGATGCCAACGGCAAGCCGAACCCACGTCACCTGACGGTTGGCAAGGAGATCGAGGTTCCCGCCAAGTAAGACGATTTGTCCCGATGCCACTGGCCGGTCCGGGGTTTCCCGGGCCGGCTTTTCTTTCTATAGGGTGAACCACGATCTCCAGGCTGCGTATGAGCTGACGAGACAAAAAAAGCGTTGGGGCCAGAATGACAGCAGATATTTCACTCCGCCCGGCGGACCATCCGGCCGTAAAATCAGGCAAGGTCGGTGTCCTGCTGGTCAATCTCGGCACGCCCGATGGCACCGATTACACGTCGATGCGCCGCTATCTCAGGGAATTTCTGACCGATCGCCGCGTCATCGAATGGTCGCCCTGGAAGTGGTACCCGATCCTGTTCGGCATCGTGCTCAACACCCGCCCGCAGAAGGTCGGCAAGGCCTATGAGCTGATCTGGAATAAGGAGAAGAACGAAAGTTATCTCCGCACCTACACCCGCAACCAATCGGAGCTGATGGCCGAGCGCCTGAAGGATCTTGATAGCGTCAAAGTCGACTGGGCGATGCGCTATGGTACGCCGTCGATCGCTTCGCGCATCGACGCGCTGAAGCAAGAGGGATGCGACCGTATCGTGCTCTTCCCGCTTTATCCGCAATATGCGGCGGCAACGACCGCCACCGTCAACGACAAGGCCTTCCAGAAGCTGCTCTCTATGCGCTGGCAGCCGGCGCTGCGCACCGTGCCCGACTATCACGACGACGAGACCTATATCGAGGCACTCGCCAGTTCCGTCGAAAGACATCTTTCGACGCTCGACTGGAAGCCCGAGATGCTGCTCGCCTCCTTCCACGGCATCCCCATGTCCTATTTCAAGCAGGGTGATCCCTATTACTGTCAATGCCAGAAGACCGGCCGGCTGCTGCGCGAGCGGCTCGGATTGACCGAGGAAAACTTCATGGTCACCTTTCAGTCCCGCTTCGGGCCGGAGGAATGGCTGCAGCCCTATACCGACAAGACGGTGGAGAAGCTCGCCAAGGACGGCGTCAAGCGCATCGCCGTCATCAATCCGGGCTTCGTCTCCGACTGTCTGGAGACGCTCGAGGAGATCGCCGAGCAGGCTGCCCATTCTTTCCATGAGAACGGTGGAGAGAAGTTCGCGCATATCCCCTGCCTCAACGACGGCGAGGACGGCATGAAGGTGCTGGAAAAGGTCGTGCGCCGCGAATTGCAGGGCTGGACCTGAGAGATCTTTTCAGAAAGCATCGCCGCACGGATAGCTGGCGAAGATCCAAATAACCCAACCGAGAGGAAACCTCCACCTCACACGGATGTGTAGCATCCATACGGCATTTCTTCCTCGCAAAGAACATGCTACCCCACCACATCAGTGTATGGGCGCATGCGCCGATAGGAGGAATTCTTCATGTTGTTCGGCGGCTTCGACATTGTCGTCATCGTGCTGGTCATCTTCGTCATCCTCGTGCTCTTTGCCGGGATCAAGACCGTGCCGCAGGGCTACCGCTATACGATCGAGCGCTTCGGGCGGTATACCCGCACGCTGGAGCCCGGCCTCAACCTGATCACCCCGTTCATCGAGCGCGTCGGCGCCAAGCTGAACGTGATGGAACAGGTGCTGAACGTGCCGACCCAGGAGGTGATCACCAAGGACAATGCCTCGGTTTCGGCGGATGCCGTCTCCTTCTATCAGGTGCTGAACGCCGCCCAGGCCGCCTATCAGGTCTCCAACCTCGAAAACGCCATCCTCAATCTCACCATGACCAATATCCGTTCGGTCATGGGTTCGATGGATCTCGACGAACTGCTTTCCAACCGCGATGCGATCAACGACCGGCTGCTGCGCGTCGTCGACGAGGCCGTGCATCCCTGGGGCATCAAGGTCACCCGCGTCGAGATCAAGGACATCCAGCCGCCGCGCGACCTCGTCGACGCGATGGCCCGCCAGATGAAGGCCGAGCGCGAGAAGCGGGCGCAGGTGCTGGAGGCCGAAGGCTCGCGCAACGCGCAGATCCTCCGAGCCGAAGGCGCCAAGCAATCCGCCATTCTCCAGGCCGAAGGCCAGCGCGAGGCCGCCTTCCGCAACGCAGAAGCCCGCGAACGCCTGGCCGAAGCCGAAGCCAAGGCGACGAAAATGGTCTCCGAGGCGATCGCCGCCGGCGACATCCAGGCGATCAACTATTTCGTTGCGCAGAAATACACCGAAGCGCTCACCTCGATCGGTTCGGCGCCCAATTCCAAGATCGTCATGATGCCGATGGAAGCCTCTTCCATCTTGAGTTCGCTCGGCGGCATCGGCGCCATTGCCCGCGAGGTCTTCGGCGATGCCGGCAACAGCCCGGCAACCCCGCCGCCGCTGCCGCCGCGTCCGCGCCCCGCACCGGCGCGCTCGACGCCGCCGATCAATCCGTCGACTCCCAATCCTTTCAATCCCGATCAGGAGCGATAAGCCATGCTGGCGAAGATCATCGCCGAACTCGGTCCGTGGAGTTGGTGGGTCGCAGGCCTCGTGCTGCTCGCCGCGGAAATGATCGTACCCGGCTTCTTCCTAGTCTGGATCGGCCTTGCCGCCTTGATCGTCGGCGCGCTGTCGCTGCTCTTCTGGGACAGCGCCTTCTGGGTCTGGGAATTGCAGGCGATCCTTTTTGCGCTGCTCGCCGTTGCCACGACCTTCGCCGGCCGGCGGCTGACGCTGCGCAATGCAACGACCGACGAGCCCTTCCTCAATCAGCGCGGCGCGAGCCTCGTCGGCCGCACGGCGACGCTGCACGAACCGATCCGCGAGGGCCGCGGCCGCATCCGCCTCGACGATACGCTATGGCAGGTGATGGGACCGGACCTGCCGGTGGGAACACAGGTGAAGGTGGTTTCAAGCAACGGCCGCGACCTGACGGTCGAGCCCATCTGATCAAACGAGCTTGATCGAACGAGCTTGATCAGGCGACGCCGATGCGCAGCAGGTCGTGGAAATGCACCAGTCCGACCGGCCGGCGGTCGTCGTCGATGACGATCAGCGCGCCGATATGATGCTGGTTGAGCAGCGCCAGCGCCGCGGTCGCCAGTATCGTCGGCTTCACCGTCTTCGGCGTCTTGGTCATGATATCGTCGACCGCGAGCTCGGCCAGATTGCGGGTCAGATTGCGCGCCATATCGCCTTCGGTGACGATACCGCAAAGCCGGCCATCCTCATCCAGCACGCCGACGCAGCCGAAATGCTTGCGCGATAACACCGTGATCGCCTCCGGCATCGGCGTGCCCTTGGCAACGAGCGGCAGCCGCTCGCCGGTATGCATGATATCGGCGACATGCATCAGGCTGGCGCCCAGCTTGCCGCCGGGATGGAAGACATGGAAATCCGTGGCGGTAAAGCCGCGCGCTTCCAGGAGCGCCACTGCCAGCGCGTCGCCGAGCGCAAGCTGCATCAGCGTCGAGGTCGTCGGCGCCAGCCCATTGGGGCAGGCCTCCTGTTCGTTCGGCACAAGAAGGACGATATCGGCGGCGGTCGCCAGCGAGGAACGGTCGCTGCAGGTGATTGCGATCAGCGGAATGGAGAAGCGCCGGGTGAAGGAGATGATGCTCTTGAGCTCGGCGCTCTCGCCGCCTTTGGAAATCGCCAGCACGACATCGTCGCGCTCGATCATGCCGAGGTCGCCGTGATTGGCTTCGGCCGCATGCACGAAAAAGGCAGGTGTCCCGGTTGAAGCGAATGTCGCCGCGAGCTTGGCCCCGATATGGCCGCTCTTGCCGACGCCGGTGACGATGACGCGGCCGGAGATGTCGCCGATGACTTCGACGGCCCGTGTCAGAGGATCGGCCAAGCCATTGTCAAGGGCCCGTTCCAGCGCTTCAAGACCGCGTCTTTCGGTCTCTATCGTGCGTTTTGCCGATTCGAGCACGCTGTTTTCAACGAGGTTTATCGCTCTTCTGTTCATGAAGTTGCGTTAGACCTTTTCACTTTCCAAGTCCACCCCGCACTCTTTCCGAAATGTGAACGGCGCCCGCTGACGGCAACGAATGATTAACCACAAGGCTTTACCTTTGGGTAAGAACCGAAAGCATGTCAGGCGCGAATTGCATGGGCCAGCCAAAACAGACGAGCAGTGTGACGCCGCTCCGCGCCATGAGCCGTGCCGTCTCTTTTGCCGCGTTCGGAGGCCTGATTCTTGCCCAGACGGCAGCCCTTGCGCAGTCCGCCGCACAGCCGGCAGGGATGGCAAACAGCCGCTCCGCGGCCAATCAGGACAAAAGCACCACGAACAACGCCGCCGCCACCGGTTTCGATGACGAGACCGACGGTGCCGCCGCGCCTGCGGCAAATGGTGCGACCGCGAATGCCGACGATGCCCAGCAGAGGCCAGCCATACCGGATGCGCAGGCCGGCGACGACATTACCGGCTCCATCCTCGACGAGGACATACGCCGGCTGAACACCCGCGAAGCGCCGCTCGACGAGACGCTGCCGCGCCGCAGGGCTGCCACAAGCGCCTCGACGGAGGAAACGCCGGGAATCCCGATCGGCACGTTCGTGCTCCGCCCGAGCGTCACCCAGAGCATCAACACCGAGACCACCAAGGACGGCAATACCCGACAGCGGCGCGCCTTTTTCGAAACAGACGCGGCAGCGACCTTGACCTCCGACTGGGGCCGCCATCAACTGTCCGTAACCTCGGAAGGTGCCTATCAGAGGAATATCAGTGGCGAGGGCGAAGAACAGCCCTCCTTCAAGATCAACAGCGACCTCAGGCTCGATCTTCCCGACGACACCACGGCGCACCTGACCGCCGGTTACAATTTCTACCGCGAGGATACGGACGATCCCGACGCCATCGCCAATGCCGCGCAGCAGTCTGATGTACAGGAATTTTCGGCCGGCGCCTCCGTCCAGCGCGATTTCGGCATTCTACGCGGGACGACGGCCCTTGCCATGACCCGCTCGATTTATTCGGATGCCAAGCTTTCGAACGGCACGACCGTCACCCTCAGCGATCGCGACCAGACGACGGGTACGCTGCGCGGCCGCGTCGGCTACGAGCTGTCCCCCGCGCTCATCCCCTTCATCGAAGCCAACATCGGCCGCACGATCTATGACGAAACGCGCGACTCGGCCGGCTATGAGCGCTCGGGGCACAGCTATGGCGCCAAGGTGGGCGTCGAAGTCGATCTCGGCGAGAAACTGAAGGGTGAAGTCGGCGTCGGTTACGAGCAGGCCGATTTCGAAGACAGCCGCCTGTCCTCGATCGATACGGCGACACTCGATGCAAGCCTGCTCTGGTCGCCGATCCGCGGAACCGACGTCAATTTCGACCTGCAAACCAGCATTCAGCCCTCAACGACTGCCGGTGAGAGCGGCTACGTCTCGCACGCACTGACGACGACGCTCACCCACCAGCTGCGCGACAATCTGGTCGGGACGATGATCGGCGGGGTAATATGGCGCGACTATCCCACGGATAGCACCATCAACGACGAGCTCGTCTATACCGCCGCGACCGGCCTGACCTGGAACATCAACCGCTATCTCGATTTGACCAGCACGCTCGGCTACGAGCTGACGACGCGCAAGGAAGGCACCGACTCGCAGCAATTTCGTGCCGGCGTCGGCCTCAAGCTGAAACGTTAAACGCCGCGCATCCAGCCCGGATGCGCGGCGTTCTGTCACTTCATAATCCAGGCGTAGCCCTTACTTCAGGCCGGCAAGCAATTCCCTGAAGCCGCCTTCGACGGAGGGACGAATATCGGCGCGTTCGAGAGCGAAGGCGACGTTTGCCAGGATGAAGCCGTCCTTGGCGCCGCAGTCGTAGGTCGCGCCGCGGAAGTGGTAACCGGCGAAATCCTGTTCCTTCAGCAGCTTCAGCATGCCGTCGGTGAGCTGGATCTCGTTGCCGGCGCCGCGCTCCTGGGTTTCGAGGATCTTGAAGATCTCCGGCTGCAGGATGTAGCGGCCGTTGATGAAGAAGTTGGAAGGTGCCGTCCCCTTGGCAGGCTTTTCCACCATGCCGGTGATGCGGAAGCCGTCACCGATCGCTTCGCCGACGCCGACGATGCCGTATTTATGCGCCTGGTCGGGCGCGCATTCCTCGACGGCGATGATATTGCCGCCGCTCTGGGCGTAAAGTTCGATCATGCCCTTCATGCAGCCCTTGTCGCCCTTCATGATCATATCGGGCAGCAGCAATGCGAAGGGCTCGTCGCCGACGATCTCGCGGGCGCACCACACGGCGTGGCCGAGGCCGAGCGGCTCCTGCTGTCGGGTGAAGCTCACCGTGCCGGCCTTCGGCAATTGCTGGGCCAGAAGGGTGATCTCCGCCTTCTTGGCGCGCTCGCGCAGCGTCTGTTCCAGCTCGAAATGGATGTCGAAATAGTCTTCGATGACGTGCTTATTGCGTCCGGTGACGAACACCAGATGTTCGATCCCGGCCTCGATCGCCTCATCGACGACATACTGAATGATTGGCTTGTCGACGACGGTCAACATTTCCTTCGGAACAGCCTTTGTCGCCGGCAGGAATCGCGTCCCCAATCCGGCCACCGGAAATACTGCTTTACGAACTTTGTTGTGTTGAGCCACACCGGCCTCCTGCTTCGATCATATCGCTTTGGAAATAGGGCTTTTTAGCCTTAACTAGTATAGAATTGCTACTGTTTTGCAATGGTGACCGCAGCGGTTCGCTATGGTAAAGAATTTGTTGACTCCGTTCCTGTAGTCTTGGTTCTGGCGCGGACATGATGCCTCGCTGTCCCCGGAAACTGAAGATGACGGATACGACTGTCGATGACCCAGAATCACAAAAACTCCCTTCGTGGTCTTGCTCTCGCCCTCATTGTCGCCGCCCAGGTGGGGCTGGTCCCCGACAACGCTAGAGCTGATTCCCGGTTCCAGAAATGGATCGCGGATTTTTACCAAACAGCCGCTCAGAGTGGCATCAGTAAGGCAACTTATCAAAAGGCCTTTTCCGGGGTGAGCGAGCCTGATCCGACCGTGCTCGAAAAGGCCGCCTATCAGCCGGAATTCACCTCGAAGATCTGGGACTATGTCGATTCCCGCGTCAATCCCTACACGGTCAAGATCGGCCGCGAGATGGCCGCCAAACACGCAAGAACACTCGATGCGATCGAGCGGCGATTCGGCGTCGACAAGACCATTCTGCTCGCCATCTGGTCGATGGAATCGAATTACGGCGCGATTCTCGACAAGGACGACCGGCTGCACTATGTGCCGCGCGCGCTGGCAACGCTGGCCTATGCCGATCCGAGCCGCGCCAAATTCGCTAAGAAGCAGCTGGTCGCCGCGCTGAAGATCCTGCAGAACGGTGACGTGCCGGCTCGCGAAATGACCGGCTCCTGGGCCGGCGCCATGGGCCACACCCAGTTCATCCCGACAAGCTACCTGCTTTATGCCGTCGATGCCGACGGCAACGGCCATCGCGATATCTGGAACTCGGTGCCGGATGCGCTGGCGACTTCGGCCAATCTCCTGATGAAGAACGGCTGGGACACCGGCAAGACCTGGGGCTACGAGGTCGTCGTTCCCGCGGCCGCGGCCAAGCAGGCCGGCAAGACCCATACGCTGGCCCAATGGGCAGCGCTCGGCCTGACACGCCCGAACGGCAAGGCCTTCCGCGACGGCGGCACCAAAGCCATGCTGAAGATGCCGGCCGGAGCCGGTGGCCCCGGCTTCGTGATGACCGCCAACTTCTTCACCATCAAGAACTACAATGCCTCGGACAGCTATGCGCTTGCCGTCGGCCTGCTGGCCGACCAGATCGCCGGCTACGGCGGCATGCAGCAGCGCTGGCCGCGCCCGGACGGCGCCCTTGATATCACTGAGAAATTCGAGCTGCAAACGCGTCTGAAGACACTCGGCTATTACAATGGCGAGGTCGACGGCAATTTCGGCTCGGGTTCGAAGGCGGCGATATCAGCCGTGCAGGAGCGCATCGGCATGCAGCCGGACGGCGAGCCCTCCTTGCCGCTTCTGAACGCGCTGCGTCGCTAGATCGGGATGATCCCGGCCGAATCCGCCGGGAAGCTGAACCCGCATTTGGATCAAGAAAGTAGGGCATGACACCGCCCGAAAACCACACACACTTTTCGGCATGCTGCTCTACAACAGCCAGAACCTTGACCTAGATAGCGAGAGTGGACGCTGGCCTACCCCACGTGCAAGATGCCGGCAGATGCGGAACTGCCCATGACGAAGAAAACTGATCGCACCCCAATCCGTTGGCTCATGCTCGCCTTGACGGCGGCTTCGCTATTCGTTGGCGCGCTTGCGCCGATGCAGGTTGCCGAAGCCCAGGAGCAGCGCTACCAGCGCCGGTCGATCCTCGATTTCCTCCTCGGCCGGCGCTATCTCGACGACGCACCGCAGGCGCCTGATGTCCAGCAGCCGAGACGCCAGCAGCGCAAGCGCCCGCCGGCGCAGAAAGCCATCGTCAATACCCGCACCGCGCCGCCGGTCCGCGCTCCCGTGCAGGAGGAGCCGGCGGTGCAGAAGCTCGGCGACGCCCGTAAGATCCTGATCGTCGGCGATTTCCTGGCGAGCGGCCTCGGCGACGGCCTCACCGCCGCCTTCGAGACCTCGCCCGGCGTCGTCGTCGAAGCCCGCGGCAACGTCTCCTCGGGCCTGGTTCGTGACGATTATTACGACTGGCCGGCACAGCTGCCGAAGATGATCGACGAGCTGAAGCCGGCGATGGTCGTCGTCATGATCGGCGCCAACGACCGCCAGCAGATGGTGACCGACACCGCCAAGGAAAAATTCCGCACCGATGGCTGGTTTACCGAATATCGCCGCCGTGTCCTTTCCTTCGGCAAGGAGGTCACCGCCCGCAAGATCCCGCTGCTCTGGGTCGGCCTTCCCGCTTTCCAGTCCGATTCGATGACGGCCGATGCCGTCCAGATGAATCAGCTTTACCGCAACCAGGTTGAAAGCATCGGCGGCGAATTCGTCGACATCTGGGATGGTTTCGTCGACGAAAACGGCACCTTCATCGTCACTGGTTCGGATGTGAACGGCCAGCAGGTGCGCCTGCGCACCTCCGACGGCATTAATCTTACGCAAGCCGGCCGGCGAAAGCTCGCCTTCTATGTGGAAAAGCCGGCCCGGCGTCTTCTCGGCACCCAGGCAAGCCCCGACCTAATTCGCCTCGACTCCAGCAATCTGCCCGGCCTCGGCCTCCCCGCCAATCCGGTCGAACATACCGTGCCGATCAGCCTCTCCGATCCCAATCTCGACGGCGGCGCCGAGCTTCTCGGCGCCAGGCCGCCGCCTGTGGCTTTGACGCGGTCGCCGCGCGACCTCCTGGTCGAGCAGGGCGAAATGACGCCAGCACCTCCCGGCCGCGTTGACGATTACCGCCTGCCTGCCGCAAAGGCGCCGGCCGAAGTCTCGGTCAAATAAAGAGACCGCCCGCTCTGCTGCGCTGGATCAGCGATCAATCGCGGCGGGCGGCATTGTGCTTGCGGTTACAAGCTGCTCTTCGGCGAGCATAAAAGCACATCTCCTGCGTAACAGCGTCCTGCAATTCGGCTAGCTCTAGATCGTAGATCAGTCGGCAACGCGCTGTGCGTGAAGCAGCCTTTCGCTCCCTTCCCGTCTAGGTCGCCGCCTACGGCCAGCTCAAATAATAATGGTTGGAGCCGATAGGCCGAAGAAGGCATCGCTGTCGTCCGTCTGAAGTCGATCCGGCTGCTGACATCGATATCCTTGCCGTTGTCCGAGCTTTGCGGCACGGTTTCCGTGGCAAGCGGTCGCATCACGTCCTGGCGGACGCGCGGCGCTCCATGAAAAAACTCCGCCGAAAGGGCGGAGTTCTTGTCTTCTTGAAGGTGCGAGCGGCCGGCGGTCAGTTCGGCAGGACGGTCGAGCCCATCAATGCCTCGTCGATCGCGCGCGCCGCCTGGCGGCCTTCACGGATCGCCCAGACCACCAGCGACTGACCGCGGCGCACGTCGCCGGCCGTCCAGAACTTGTCGATCGACGTCTTGTAGTCGCGGTCGTTGGCGACGACGTTGGTCGAGCCGCGCTTGTCGGTGTTGAGCGTCAGCTTGCCTTCGAGTTCCTTCAGCACGCTTGATGTGAACGGGCCGCGGAAACCGATGGCGATGAAGGCGAGATCGGCCCGGATGACGAATTCCGTGCCCGGAACCGGCCGCCGGCGCTCATCGACCTCGCAGCACTTGACGCCGGTCAGCACGCCGTCTTCGCCGACGAACTCGAGGGTGGCTACCTGGAATTCCCGCACGGCGCCTTCGGCCTGCGAGGAGGAGGTGCGCATCTTCGTCGCCCAGAACGGCCAGACGGCAAGCTTGTCTTCCTTCTCCGGCGGCTGCGGCCGGATGTCGAGCTGGGTAACCTTGACGGCTCCCTGGCGGAACGCCGTGCCGACGCAGTCCGAAGCCGTATCGCCGCCGCCGACGACGACGATATGTTTGGCGCCGGCAAGGATCGGGTCCGATGGCCAGCCGACGCTGTCGATGTTCTCGCGACCGACGCGACGGTTCTGCTGGACGAGATAGGGCATCGCATCGTGGACGCCCGCAAGCTCGGTGCCGGGAATGCCCGCCTCGCGCGGCGTCTCGGAGCCGCCGCAGTAAAGAACGGCGTCATGATCGGCGAGTAGCTGCTCGACCTTGACATCGACGCCGACATTGACGCCGCAATGGAAGGTGACGCCCTCGCCCTTCATCTGCTCGACGCGGCGGTCGATGAAGTTCTTCTCCATCTTGAAATCGGGGATGCCGTAGCGCAGCAGCCCGCCCGGCTTTGTCTCGCGCTCGTAGACATGCACCTCGTGGCCGGCGCGGCCGAGCTGCTGGGCGGCCGCCATGCCGGCGGGGCCGGAGCCGATGACGGCGACCTTCTTGCCGGTATGCACCGTCGCCGGCTGCGGCCGGATGAAGCCGAGCTCATAGGCCTTGTCGGCGATCGCCTGTTCGACCGTCTTGATGGCAACAGGCGCATCCTCGAGATTCAGCGTGCAGGCTTCCTCGCAGGGTGCCGGGCAGACGCGGCCGGTGAACTCAGGGAAGTTGTTGGTCGAATGCAGGTTCTGGATCGCCGCTTCCCAGTTGTTGTTGTAGACGAGGTCGTTCCAATCGGGAATCTGGTTGTGAACCGGGCATCCGGTCGGGCCGTGACAATAGGGGATGCCACAGTCCATGCAGCGCGCGGCCTGTTTCTGCACTTCCGGGTCCGACATCGGGATCGTGAACTCGCGGAAATGACGGATACGATCCGACGCCGGCTGATACTTCGCTACCTGCCGGTCGATTTCCAGAAACCCTGTTACCTTACCCATGCTTTCGTCCCTTACCCTCATGACCGCCTCACCGCAGCCAATCTGTCTATCGTCAGTCCCGGTATCCGGGGCAAGTTGCTTCTCTTGACCGTCATTGGCGCATATCCCCTGGAAGACATCCGTACGATCTGGACAGGTTTCGCTGCCGGCATGATCGGAGTCATCGAGATATTTTCGTCATCCGTCACCTGCGGTCAGCAGGTGACGGATGTCCCAGTGCAAATCATTCCGCGGCGATGCCCATCCGGCTGCGCTCCATTTCCTCGAGCGCACGGCGGTATTCGACCGGCATGACCTTGCGGAACTTCGGACGGTAGTCGGCCCAGCTGTCGAGGATCTGCTTGGCGCGGGTCGAACCCGTATAGTGCAGATGGTTGGAGATCAGCTGGTAGAGGCGCTCCTCGTCGTGGCGCGTCATGTCGCCGGAAACGTCGACACGTCCCTTGTGCATGAGATCGCCGCCGTGATGATGCAGCTTCTCCAGCATGTCGTCCTCCTCGGGCACCGGCTCGAGTTCGACCATCGCCATGTTGCAGCGGCTGGCGAAATCGCCGGTTTCATCGAGCACATAGGCAACACCGCCGGACATGCCGGCCGCGAAGTTACGGCCCGTGGCGCCAAGCACGACGACGACGCCGCCGGTCATATATTCGCAGCCATGGTCGCCGACACCCTCAACGATGGCGATCGCACCCGAATTGCGCACGGCGAAACGTTCGCCCGCAACACCCCGGAAGTAGCATTCGCCCTCGGTCGCACCGTAAAGCACGGTGTTGCCGACGATGATCGAGTTCTCGGCCACGATCCGTGAATTCTCCGGCGGCCGGATGATGATCTTGCCGCCCGAAAGCCCCTTGCCGACATAGTCGTTGCCGTCGCCGATCAGGTTGAAGGTGACGCCACGCGCCAGGAAGGCGCCGAAGCTCTGCCCCGCCGTACCGCGAAGTGTGACATTGATCGTGTCTTCCTTCAGCCCGCGATGGCGGAAGCGCTTGGCGACCTCGCCGGAGAGCATCGCGCCCGCCGAACGGTCGACGTTCTTGATGCCGACCTCGAAGGCAACGGGTGTCTTGGCGGTCAGCGCCGGCTGTGCCTGCTCGATCAGCACGCGGTCGAGAATATCGTCGATCGGGTGCTGCTGCCGGCTCGTCCAGAAGGTCTCTTCCTTGGCGGCATCGACCTTATGGAAGATGCGGCTGAAGTCGAGGCCCTTGGCCTTCCAGTGCGCCAGCATCTCGTCCTTCTCCAACAGCTCCGAAGCGCCGATGATCTCGTCGAGCCGGGTAAAGCCGAGCGAGGCGAGAATTTCGCGCACTTCGTTGGCGACGAAGAAGAAGTAGTTGATGACGTGCTCCGGCGTGCCCTTGAAGCGCTTGCGCAGCACCGGATCCTGGGTTGCCACGCCCACCGGACAGGTGTTGAGATGGCACTTGCGCATCATGATGCAGCCAGCCGCGATCAGCGGCGCGGTGGCGAAGCCGAACTCGTCAGCGCCGAGCAGCGCCCCGATGATGACGTCGCGGCCGGTCTTCAACCCGCCGTCCACCTGCAATGCGACACGCGAGCGCAAGCCGTTCAGCACCAACGTCTGCTGGGTCTCGGCAAGGCCGATTTCCCAGGGGCTGCCGGCATGCTTGAGCGAAGTCAGCGGCGATGCACCCGTGCCGCCATCGAAGCCGGCGACCGTGATATGGTCGGCACGCGCTTTGGCGACGCCGGCGGCGACCGTGCCGACGCCGACTTCGGAGACGAGCTTGACCGAGACATCCGAGGTCGGATTGACGTTCTTTAGATCGTAGATCAGCTGCGCCAGATCTTCGATGGAATAGATGTCGTGGTGCGGCGGCGGCGAAATCAGGCCGACACCCGGCGTCGAGTGGCGGGTCTTGGCAACCGTCGCGTCAACCTTGTGACCCGGCAGCTGGCCGCCTTCGCCAGGCTTGGCGCCTTGCGCCACCTTGATCTGCAGCACGTCGGCATTGACGAGATATTCGGTGGTGACGCCGAAGCGGCCCGAGGCAATCTGCTTGATCGCCGAACGTTCCGGGTTCATCGAACCGTCGGCCAGCGGCATGTAGCGGTCGGATTCCTCGCCGCCCTCGCCGGTGTTCGACTTGCCGCCGATCCGGTTCATGGCGATCGCCAACGTCGTATGCGCCTCCCTGGAGATCGAGCCGAAGGACATCGCTCCCGTCGAGAAACGCCTGACGATATCGGCCGCCGGCTCGACCTCGTCGATCGAAACCGGCGTGCGGCCGAGCGCCTCGGCGCTCTTCATCCTGAAGAGGCCGCGGATCGTGTTCATGCGCAGCGCTGAATTGTTCACCATCTCGGCGAATTCGCGGTAGCGATCCTCGGCATTGCCGCGCACCGCATGCTGAAGGGCAGCGACTGCATCCGGCGTCCAGGCGTGGCTTTCGCCGCGCATGCGGTAGGCATATTCGCCGCCGATGTCGAGCGTCGTCGCAAGAAGCGGATCCTTGCCGAAGGCCGAGTTATGGCGGGCGACGGTTTCGGCGGCAATCGCCTCGAGGCCGACACCTTCGATCATCGTCGCGGTCCCGAAGAAATATTTGTCGATGAGTTCCGACTGCAGGCCGATCGCATCGAAGATCTGCGCCCCGCAATAGGATTGATAGGTCGAGATACCCATCTTCGACATGACCTTGAGGATGCCTTTGCCGACCGCCTTGATGTAGCGGTAGACGATTTCGGAAGCATCCACTTCCTTCGGGAATTCGCCCTTGGCATGCATGTCGAGCAGCGTGTCGAAGGCGAGATAGGGGTTGATTGCCTCGGCGCCGTAGCCGGCGAGCAGGCAGAAATGATGCACTTCGCGCGGTTCGCCGGTCTCGACGACGAGACCGACCGAGGTGCGGAGCCCCTTGCGGATCAGGTGATGGTGTACGGCCGCCGTCGCCAGCAGCGCCGGAATGGCGATCCGGTCCGGGCCAATCTGGCGGTCGGAGAGCACGATGATGTTGTAGCCGCCCTTGACGGCCGCTTCCGCGCGCTCGCAGAGTCGGTCGAGCATCTCCGGCATGCCTTCGGCGCCACGCTCGATATCATAGGTGAAATCAAGCGTCTTAGTGTCGAAACGATCTTCCGTATGGCCGATCGAGCGGATCTTCTCGAGATCGCCGTTGGTCAGGATCGGCTGACGCACTTCAAGCCGCTTGGCGTTCGCCGCGCCCTCGTGGTCGAGAATGTTCGGCCGCGGCCCGATGAAGGACACCAGGCTCATGACCAGTTCCTCGCGGATCGGGTCGATCGGCGGGTTGGTCACCTGCGCGAAGTTCTGCTTGAAATAAGTGTAGAGCAGCTTCGGCTTTTCCGACATCGCCGAGATCGGCGTATCCGTGCCCATCGAGCCGATCGCCTCCTGGCCCGTCGTCGCCATCGGCGACATCAGGATGCGAGTATCCTCGAGCGTGTAGCCGAAGGCCTGCTGGCGATCGAGCAACGACACGTCGCGGCGCAGCGCCCGTGGCTCCACCGGCTTCAGATCTTCGAGGATGAGCTGGGTGCGGTTCAGCCAGCTGCGATAGGGATGCGCCGTCGCCAGCTGCGACTTCACCTCGTCGTCGGAGATGATGCGGCCTTCCTCCATGTCAATCAGCAGCATCTTGCCCGGCTGCAGGCGCCACTTCTGGATGATCTTCTCTTCCGGAACCGGCAGCACGCCGGCTTCGGACGCCATGATGACGCGGTCGTCATCGGTGACGAGGTAGCGCGCCGGCCGCAGGCCGTTGCGGTCGAGCGTAGCACCGATCTGCTTGCCATCGGTGAAGGCCACGGCAGCCGGACCGTCCCAGGGCTCCATCAGAGCGGCATGATATTCGTAGAACGCCTTGCGGTCGGCCGCCATCGATTGGTTGCCGGCCCAGGCTTCCGGGATCAGCATCATCACCGCATGTGCCATCGAATAACCGCCGCGCACCAGGAATTCGAGCGCGTTGTCGAAACAGGCCGTATCCGACTGACCCTCATAGGAAATCGGCCAGAGCTTGGAAATGTCCTCACCGAACAGCGGCGAGGAGACCGACGCCTGGCGCGCCGCCATCCAGTTGACGTTGCCGCGCAGCGTGTTGATCTCGCCGTTATGGGCGACCATGCGGTAGGGATGCGCGAGCTTCCACGACGGGAAGGTGTTGGTCGAGAAACGCTGGTGCACCAGGGCGACCGCGCTTTCGAAGCGCGGATCCGACAGGTCCTTGTAATAGACGCCGACCTGATAGGCCAGGAACATGCCCTTGTAGACCACCGTCGCCGACGACAGCGACACCGGATAGAAATTGCTCTCCTCGCCGTCGAACTCATCATAGATACGGTTGGAGATCACCTTGCGCAGCGTGAACAGCCGGCGCTCGAACTCGTCGTTGTTTTCGGCATCCTCGCCGGCGCCGATGAAGACCTGCACATGATGCGGCTCGGTTGCGGCAATCGCCGGCGCCTTGGAGAGCGAGGAATTGTCGACCGGCACGTCGCGAAAGCCGATGAAGACCTGGCCTTCCTCGGTGATGACGTCTTGGATCACCTTCTTGAAGTGCTCGATCTGCTTTTCATCGCGCGGCATGAAGATATGGCCGACGCCATATTCGCCGATCGGCGGCAGGGTGATGCCCTGCTCGGCCATCTCCTCGCGGAAGAAACGGTCGGGGATCTGCACCAGGATGCCGGCGCCGTCACCCATCAGCGGATCGGCGCCGACGGCGCCGCGATGCGTCAGGTTCTCGAGGATGAACAGGCCGTCCTTGACGATCTGGTGCGACTTCTGGCCCTTCATATGCGCGACGAAGCCGACGCCGCAGGCATCGTGTTCGTTGCGCGGATCGTAGAGGCCCTGTTTCTTCGGCAGGCCGGAGGCGGATGTGGAGATATTGGCCGTCGCGCGCACCTCGGCAGCAGCAAACCGGTCAAATTCCATGGATGGCGTCTTCGTCATCATCTTTCCTCCTGTCGAAGCCCGCGGGGCCGCGGGCGGCTTTTCGTCATGCGCCGCAACCCGAAGATAGGTTCGGCGCGTGACAGCGCTGTTGCAGTGTGAAGATCGGCCGCAGACATCTGCTTCAAAGGAAAGCAAACCGTCGCGTTCCGCGCCTGCCATTCGCCTCCGCGCGCCGCCGGCAAGGCTTTGACGCTCGGAAGAACTATAGCGTGAAAGCCGGTCTGTTCCAGGGCTTTCGGCGCCTCTTCGGCCACAAAGGCCAAAATAGGACAGCAACACTGTCCTAATTCATCAGTTCTATGCCAGAAAGCATTCGGCTCCGCAAGAGCGCTCTGTCAAAAAACATCAATTTGCGACTGAAGATTGCCAGATCAGTCGGCATGGCGAAATAAAATTACGCAAAGCCACACTATTTTGTTTATTGATTGCGTAGTTCAATTTCTGTGATGTGTCACGGGCGACAACCTTGATCCTGTGAAGCTTTGGCGTAATGTCCGCTGCGGACTTGCCAACCTTATCCTTCCCCAACGGTTTCCCCCATGTTCTTTGCTTCCGATAACTGGGCCGGCGCCCATCAATCCATTGCCGAACGTCTGCTGACGGAATCGGCCGGTTTTGCCGCCGCCTATGGCGCCGGCGACCTCGACAGGAAGGTCGAAGCCCGCTTTTCCGAGATTTTCGAACGCGAGGTTTCGGTCTTTTTCGTCGCCACCGGCACGGCCGCCAACTCGCTGTCGCTGGCAAGCGTCCAGCGCCCCGGCGGCATCACCTTCTGCCATTCGGAAGCCCATGTGATCGAGGATGAATGCGGCGCGCCGGAATTCTTCTCCGGCTCCGCCCGCCTCGTTGCCGTCGACGGCGAAGCCGGCAAGATCGATCCGGCCGGGCTCTCGGCAAAGATCGCGCATTATCCCGAAGACGCCCTCCGTCATGGCCGCGCCAGCGCGGTGACGATCACCCAGGCAACCGAGATCGGCACCGTCTATTCGCTGCCGGAGATCGGCGAGATCGCCGCCATATCAAAAAAACGCAATCTGCCGCTCCATATGGATGGCGCCCGCTTCGCCAATGCGCTGATCGCGCTCGGCGCCACCCCGGCCGAAATGACCTGGAAGCGCGGCGTCGACATGCTCTCCTTCGGCGGCACCAAGAATGGTTGCTGGTGTGCGGAAGCGATCGTCTTCTTCAATCCGGATCAGGCCCGGGAAATGCCCTTCATCCGCAAGCGCGCCGCCCAGCTCTTTTCCAAGTCGCGCTTCATCGCCGCCCAGTTCGATGCCTATTTCGAAAACGGTCTCTGGCTCGATCTCGCCCGCCATTCGAACGGCATGGCCGACGGGCTGCGCGCCGGCATCAGAGACAGCAACGCCGCCCGCCTCGCCTGGCCGACCGCCTCCAACGAAGTCTTTGCCGTTATCAGCAAAAGCGCTGCGAAAACCGCGGAGGAAAAGGGCGCGAAATTCTACGAATGGCCGGTTCCGGCGGCAACGCCCGAGCTCGTTTCCGAAAGCGAAATCCTGATCCGTCTCGTCACCAGCTTCGCGACGACGGAAGCGGATGTGGATGGTTTCCTGAAGTGCCTGGTTGCCTGATTGCCCCGATTGGCAATGCTTCACGCCGATTTCAGTCCCCTCACCTTTTGCAGAATATCGTCGGAAAGTGCTGAGACCAGCGCCTGATCCGCTCCCTTGCGCGGCACCAGCACGAATTCGACGTCCTCTAGCGCCGGAAGTTTTCCCGCAGCAATCTCCTTCAGGCCTGATGGTGCCATGCTGCGCGGCTGCACCAGCACGCCCATCCCGGCCCGCGCCGCCGCCGTCAACCCACTCAGGCTGCCGCAGGTGCAGACGATCCGCCACGGCACGCCGTTTCGCCCGAGCGCTTCCAGGGCGATCACCCGTGTGACGCTCGGCGGCGGAAAGGCGATCAGAGGCAGAGGGCCGGAGGCGAGCACGCGCTCGGGATCGCGCGCCAGCCAGACGAGCGGCTCGCGATAGACGAGTTTTCCGCGTGCATCGCCGAGCCGGCGCTTGGCGAGCACCAAATCGATCTCACCATTATCCTGCATCTCGTAGAGAACGCCTGATAGCGCCACCGTCAGTTCCAGATCGACGGAGGGATGCGAACGAACGAAATCTTCCAGCACCGCCGGCAACTGGCTGGTGACAAAGTCCTCCGACACGCCGAGCCGCAGGCTGCCGCGCAGGCTGTGGCTCTTAAACAATGACTGCACCTGCCCCTCGATCGAAAGCATGGCGCGCGCATGCGAGAGCAACGCCTCGCCATCGCCGGTCAGCATCACCTTATGCGTGTCGCGCGCCAGCAGCTTGCGCCCCAGGGCCGTCTCCAGCCGCTGGATATGCTGGCTGACCGTCGATTGCCCCAAGCCAAGCCTCTCCGCAGCAAGGGTGAAACTGCCCATCTGTTCGACGGCGACGAAACTGCGCAATTGCGAAAGGTCCAGCATGATCCAGATTCTCGATAACTGTTATTTCTTGCATCCTGGATCATAATGGACGACAGAACAACGACTGTTTTTATCACGCCGCGAGACCGCCATGCGCCGCTTTCTGCCCGATACATTCACCATCCTGCTCGTCTGCACCGTCATCCTCGCCTCCTTGTTTCCGGCGAGCGGCACATTCGCGGATTATTTCGGCATCGCCACCGATCTTGCCATCGCCCTGCTGTTCTTCCTGCATGGCGCCCGCCTCTCGCGCGACGTCGTCATAGCAGGCCTGCTGCACTGGCGGCTGCATCTCGTCATCCTGCTGACGACCTTCGGCATCTTCCCGCTGCTCGGGATGGCGCTCGGACTGATCCCGGACACGATCCTGCCGCAGCCGCTTTATCTCGGCATTCTCTTCCTCTGCGTGCTGCCATCGACGGTGCAGTCGTCGATCGCCTTCACCTCGATGGCCGGCGGCAATGTGCCTGCCGCCATCTGCTCGGCCTCGGCGTCCAACATCTTCGGCATGTTCCTGACACCGCTGCTCGTCGGCTTGCTGTTTTCCGTCGGCGGCCATGGCGGCTTCTCTTTCGACGCCTTGGAGCAGATCCTGCTGCAGCTGCTTGCCCCCTTCATCGTCGGCCAGATCCTGCAGCCCTGGATCGGCGACTGGATCCGCGCCAAGAAGAAGATCCTGATGCCTGTCGACCGCGGCTCGATCCTGATGGTCGTCTATCTCGCCTTCAGCACGGCGGTGGTCGAAGGCCTGTGGCACACTTTCTCGATCGCCGATATCGCCGTCGTCATCGCAGCCGACATCGTGCTGTTGGCACTTGTTCTTGTTTTGACGATGTTCGGCAGCCGCTGGCTCGGTTTCAACAAGCCCGACCAGATTACCATCACCTTCTGCGGCTCGAAGAAGAGCCTTGCCAGCGGCGTGCCGATGGCAAATGTCATCTTCGCCGGCCAGTCGATCGGCGCGATCGTGCTGCCGCTGATGCTCTTCCACCAGATCCAGCTGATGGTCTGCGCCGTCATCGCCCAGAAATACGCCGCCGCCGCGGCCCGCCGCGCAACGGAAAAGGAAATGGACGAGGCAGCCAGCCCGGCATAGAGCAGGTCGCGCAAAAATAAGGAGCTAAAGCGCGAGGAGCGAATCTGAAGGATCGCGGCGCGCTTTGGGCGACAAATAAAAAACGGCGCCCCGATGGGAGCGCCGTCCGTTTTACCCGTAAGGGATCGATCAGCCGTTGATGATCTGCGCTTCGATGGCCCTCGGAGCCTCAACCGGTTCTGCGGCAATCGCGATCTTGCGGGGCTTCATGGCCTCGGGAATATTGCGCAGAAGGTCGATGTGCAGCAGGCCGTTCTTCAGCGAAGCGGCAGTCACCTCGACATGGTCGGCAAGCTGGAAGCGGCGCTCGAAGGCGCGCTTGGCAATGCCGCGATAGAGGAATTCGCCACCTTCGGCAGGTTCCTCGTTCTTTTCGCCCTTCACGGACAGAACATGGGCATGGGCTTCGATCGAAAGTTCGGTCTCGTCGAAACCGGCGACCGCCATGGTGATGCGATAGGTGTTTTCACCGGTGCGCTCGATATTATAGGGCGGATAGGTCTGCGCCTGCTCCGGCTGGGCAAGGCTGTCGAGCATGGTGAAGAGCCGGTCGAAACCGACGGTCGAACGATAAAGGGGAGAGAAGTCTACGTGACGCATGATGTCCTCCTGTGGAAGCGACGTGTTGCGATGAAATGCCCCTGAAACCCCATCTTTGGCGGCCTCGGGACGGTTGCGCGGGCCCTTTCCGGCGCCCGCAGGAAGGAGATGGTGATGGGATTTGACGAGTTCAAGACCTTTTGGGAATCGCCTTGATCGGCCAGTGAACCCCGCATGAACGACCGGTTCGGCACGCGTTCAGGCGCATTCGCTTAGGAATTTCAGCGTCGGGTGAATCTGGTCCCGATGGCTGAAGTGCATCGTCCCTTCTTCTTCAGTCTCAACTTCGGCCGGCCGCGAGCACCCTCATGCTCCTGCCGGCCCTTTTCCCGCGCCTTGCGGGCGCACCGCTTTCCAAGGCGGATACCATGCGCTATCCCTGATAGGCGAAGCAGTCAGCAGCGGCGCATTGGCAAGGTCATGGATCAGGTTCTCTATTCGACGCCCGACAATCCCGCCCCGGAAAACCGCACCGAGGGGTTCTTCGAAACCCATGACGGCCACCGGCTGCGTTACGCCGTCTTCCGCTCGAGCGCCCAGATGGCCAGGGGCACGGTCGTCATCCTTCATGGCCGCAACGAATATATCGAGAAATATTTCGAGACGATCCGCGACCTGACGGCCAAAGGCCTCTGGGTGGCGACTTTCGACATGCGCGGCCAGGGCGGTTCGTCACGGCTGCTGAAGCACCGCAACCACGGCCACATCCGCCGCTTTGCCGATTACGAGCGTGATCTCGACATCTTCCTTGAAAAGGTGGTGCTGCCGGATACCCGCCTGCCCTTCTACCTGCTCGCCCATTCCACAGGCGGGCTGATCGCGCTCTCGGCCGCGCCCTATCTCACCACCCGTATCGACCGGATGGTGCTGTCGGCGCCCTTCATCGGCCTGACCGGCCAAGCGGCTTCGCCCCGTGTCATCCGCGCTGTGGCCGGCACGCTGAACGCCATCGGCCTGGGCTTTCTGCCGTTGACCTCGAAACTGAAGGAGCCGGATTTCCACGACAATCCGCTGACCTCCGACGAACTCCGCTTCGAGCGCAACGTCGCGATGATGAAGGACCATCCGGAACTGACGCTCGGGCCGCCGACAGCCCGCTGGCTGATCGAGGCTTTTCGCACGATGGACCGGGTCACCTCGCCCGACCATCTCTTCTCGATCACCATCCCGACCATCGTCATCGCCCCGACGCGGGACGGTGTCGTGCCCTACACGGCGCAGGAGCGGCTCTCGCGTTATTTCCGCGCCGGCCAGTTGGTGCCAATCAACGGCTCCCGTCACGAGATCTTCCAGGAACGGGATACCTACCGCGCCGCCGCTCTTGCCGCCTTCCACGCCTTCATTCCCGGCAGCGACGCCGAAGAAAACCAGGACGTCGCCGCCCTCGGCACGTGACCCGACCGCTGTTGCTGACCGGGCGATTAGCAAAACTGATCAAGGATCAGCAGGGCTGATCCGGATTAGCGCTGCAGGATGGCGATCGCCTGCTCGTAGACCGCCCGGCTGCCGGCGGCGATGATCGAGCCGCCATTTTCCGGCCGTCCGCCGTCCCAGGTGGTGATGATGCCGCCCGCCCCTTCGATGACGGGAATGATGCCGCCGACGTCATAGGGCTTCAGGCTGTTTTCGACGACGAGATCGATATGGCCGGCGGCAAGCAGCGCATAGGCGTAGCAGTCGCAGCCGTAGCGGAAGAGCCGTACTTGGCTCTCGATCTCGCGGTATTTTTCCATCTCCTCGCCGGCAAAGAGATGCGGCGAGGTTGTGAACAGGATGGCGTTCGACAGCGCGTCGCACTGGCGCGTCACCAGCCGCCGTTCGCCCTCCGGTCCTGTATAGATCGAGCCGTTCTGGTCGGCGAAATAACGCTCACCGGTAAAGGGCTGTTCGATCATGCCCATGATCGCCCGGCCCTCTCTCTGCAGACCGATCAGCGTTCCCCACACCGGCACGCCGGAGATGAAGGCGCGCGTACCGTCGATCGGATCGATCACCCAGACATATTCGCGGTCGAGCCCGACATTGCCGTGTTCCTCGCCGAGAATGCCGTGGCCGGGAAAACTCTCCTCGATCAGCGCCCGGATGGCGAGTTCGGCCGCCTGGTCGCCCTCCGTCACCGGATCGAAACCGGAGGAGAGCTTGTTGGTGACATCGAGACCGGAGCGGAATCGCGGCAGCGTCTCGGCTCGGGCGGCTTCCGCCAGGCGGTTGAAGAACGAACGGTCAGGAAGCATGATTTATCCGTTTGGCTGGCGGGAGTGGCGCTTTTCATAGCGAAAAGCAACGGGAATGCAAACGTAGCAGGCAATTTCAATCTAACTGCCCAAAGATGTCGCAGCGCAATATATTGCTTGACATTTGTGCAATGCAATAGTAGCTTCTTCCGTACAGTCTTCTGACTGTAAATACCCTCCTTGGGTGTTTCCTCCCTAGACTTAGCCGCGCTCACAAGCGCGGTTTTTTTTGACCAGGGAGGACTAGGCCTGACAGCAGCGAAATCGAAAAAGAGATTTATTCGGCGGCCAGCGCCCGATCGCCGGCGAATTTCTCGACGTAATCCGCCATCTGCCGCATGAAGGCGGTGACGGCATCGGCAACTGCGGCGAAATCCTCGCGTTTCTCCAGCGTCACTTCATCGACATAGATCGCCCGGTTCACCTCGATCTGCAGTGCATGCAGGCCCCGCGACGGCCGGCCGTAATGTTCGGTGATGAAGCCGCCGGCATAGGGTTTGTTGCGGATTGCCGCAAAGCCCATTTCCTCGAGAATGGCGATGGCCGCCCGCGAAAGCTCGGCCGAAGCACTGGTGCCGTAACGATCGCCGATGATGAAATCAGGCCGCCCAACGTTGCCGGCGACGCGCACATTGCCGGGCATCGAGTGGCAGTCGATCAGCACGCCGAAGCCGAACTGCACATGCGTCCGCGCGATCAGCCGGCGCAGCGCCGCATGATAGGGTTTATAGACCGCTTCGACCCGGTCGAGCCCCTCCTGCACAGGAAGACGACGTGCATAGATTTCCATATTTTCGGCGACGATGCGCGGAATGGTGCCGAGCCCGCCGGCGACGCGCAGCGAATTGACATTGGCATAGGGCGGCAACAGCCCGTCGAACATCCGCGGATCGAGCTCGTAGGGCTCGCGATTGACGTCGAGATAGGCGCGGGGGAAGTTGGCTGCGAGCAGCGGCGCGCCGAGTGCGACGGCAGAGCCGAAGAGCTCGTCGACATAGTGATCCTCGGAACGGCGGATGGCGATGCCCTCGAGCCGCGACTGGGCAATAAATTCCGGTGGATAAATGCGGCCGCTATGGGGGGAGTTGTAGACGAAGGGAATGGTCTGCGACACGGGCTCATGAACCTCAAAAAGCTCGTATTCGCGTATTTCCGGCACTTTCGGCCCTCTTTACCATGTCATGAACTGGCTGCTGCGCCCATGTTGCCAGTTGCCCGGCCTCAAGTCCATACTATGTAGAAGGGATGGCAATCACGCACAGGCAATTCACCGGTTGTTTACCGGCTCAAGACTAGTGTAAACGGCTGGCAGCCCACCAAAACTTATTGATCAGCGGTCTGGATTAATGACTCAGAAGATACTTCTCGCAGAAGACGACAATGACATGCGCCGCTTCCTGGTGAAAGCGCTCGAAAAGGCCGGCTACAAGGTCCTTTCCTATGACAACGGCGCCAGCGCCTATGACCGGCTGCGCGAGGAGCCGTTTTCCCTGCTGCTGACCGATATCGTCATGCCCGAAATGGACGGTATCGAGCTGGCGCGCCGCGCTACCGAGCTCGACCCCGACCTGAAGGTGATGTTCATCACCGGTTTTGCCGCCGTGGCGCTGAACCCCGATTCGAAGGCGCCGAAGGATGCCAAGGTCCTTTCCAAGCCCTTCCACCTGCGCGACCTCGTCGACGAGGTCAACAAAATGCTTGCCGCGTAAGGCTTGCCGGGCGGCGCGTCACAAAACTGAAAAAAGCCTATTGACGGCTCCAAAGGTTTTGTGATCTATGCGCCGCCATCGGATGGGCGTGTAGCTCAGCGGGAGAGCACTACGTTGACATCGTAGGGGTCACAGGTTCAATCCCTGTCACGCCCACCATCCGATCCCCCTGACATCGTTGATAAATCCCCGCTTCGGGGATTTTTCGTTCTTGCGGCTGGCATGCGCTCCCAATCCGACACTTTACGGGCGCAAGGGCTTTTTAACTCGGATTATGTCCGGGCGGATTTCAGTCGGCTGTGCGGTCACCCGCACACGTGGGAAATTGGGGGGATGTATGGCGCAAAGAACGCGGACACGGAAAGCGATATCGATAATCCTCGGCCTCGCCCTGGTTGGGACTGGCCTCTTCGGTTTCGGTTATATGCAGTTTCATGTCGTCGAACCGATCAGCATCAAGTTTTGGCTGATTCCGACCACGATATTCGCGGCTGCGGTGGCGATCCTCTGGGATGATTTCAAAAATCCCTAACGCCCGTTCGACGCCGAACAGCGCCGGACAAGACCAAAATAAGTCACAGAACGGTGCCAATGCCTGATTATCCAACGCATGGCCGATTCGCCGTCGCAGACAGATGGGGTTGAGACAGAGAATGAGATTTTTCGCACCGGCAGCCGCCGCCATTTTTTCCGCCGCCTTCACCTTGCCGGTCTCTGCAGCACCAGTTGCTCCCGAGACGTTTCCGGGCGCACCCGGCGTCATTACCCTTTCCGGCAAATGCGCCAAGCTTGTTGTCGCCAAATTCGACGCCACCAAAGGCTGCAAGAACGAGCTTGCCAGCGTCACGCTGGCCAATGGCCTGGTGACCTTCATCTTCACCTCTGACGGCAAGGCGCTCGGCTTCCAGGGCGACGGCGCCGGCATCAAACCCGCATCCAACGGCAATGCCCGCCTGCCGCTCAGCCTCGTCACCACGGGTGTCGGCAACAAGATGACCGGGGAGGTCAAGGTCGCTGGCTTCTGCACCTTCGGCAATCCCTATTCGGGCAAGCCGATCGCAATCGAATGCACCGCCGAAAGCAAGGATTCCTCCTTTACCGGCAGCTTCCGCACCGGCGGCAAGCTGGTGAAGAAGGGCAAATAGTCCCCGTCAGAGCAGTTCCAGGAAAAGTGCGAAGCGGTTTTCCAAGGCAAAGCGCGAAGCGCTTTTGCCGGGAATGCGAAAAACAAAAGGATCGAGCGGTTCGGCGCTTCCGTTAAAAGCTGAACCGGTCTAGGCGCACCAGGCGGCGCCGGCAGCCCCCGGCTTGCGTGCCAGCCCCTCATTGATCAGCTGTGCGCCGAAAGAGCGCCCGTCGCGCGAGACGACGCGCGGCGCGCCTGAAGGCTCGGCTTTGCCCGCAGCATTCATCGTGAACGGTCCGGCGTTCAGAAGCGCCAGCAGCCGCGACTTGGCGGCAAAGGCCACCCGGCGTTCGCCGTCGCAACGCGCCTGGTCGACGACAGGGCTTGCCATGTCGGCGATCACGATCTTCTCGCCCTTGTACCAGAAGACACCGCCATCGCCGACGCAATTGATATGGGCGCCCTGCCCGCAATAGCCGAAGGCCACCGTCCCAGTTTCCGACACGGCCGGGGAGGCCGGCGACGGCACCGCCTTTATCGGCTGGATCGCCGGCGTCGGGATCGCGGCTGGCGGTAACGGTTGCGACTGTTGCACCGGCGGTGCAGCTTTCGGCGTCGGTGTGGCCAGCGCCACCTGCTTCGCCGGCACGTCCTTCCTGACTGAAGGTTTCAGCTCCGCCGTTTCCCGCGCGACCGGCGTTGCCTGCCTTGCAAGCATCGGCTGGATGCTCTTCCAATTGTCGTGGGCGACGATGCCGCCGATCGCGGCAATGCCGATCACCGCCCAGGGCAGCAATCCGCCACCGCTGCTGCGTGCTCTGCTCTTTCCTCTCGCCGGCGCCTTGCGGCGGCCGCGTGTCGCTGTCTTGGCCATCTGTCCGATTCCTGTGAGGCCGCAATTATCGCCGCCCAATCCTTTCTGAAAGGTTGGCGCGGCGGCAGGATGATGCTTGATCCGCCGATCTTTCCCTCGAATGGCATACAAGCGTCGGCGCCTATCGGGGAGGCCAGCGTGGCGGCCGAAACGCGTGAGGGGAAAAAGCTGAACAAATCCCGCGCTCATACGTTAGCCAGCGAAAAATTCCGTATGTTCTGGGGAAAATCCATGGATCTCATCATCGCCGACATGATACCGGCGTCACGCATCCACTATCCTGTCATCTTCGCCCGCCTGATCGGCGCCATCCTCTTCGGCGGACTGATCGGTTTCGAACGCGAGGCCCGCGACCGCCCGGCAGGCTTCCGAACCCATATCCTGATCAGTCTTGCCGCTGCCCTCTTCGCCATCATCTCGATCGAGGCCGTGCACATGCCGGGTTTCGCCGATGATGAGCAGGTGCGCATCGATCCGCTGCGCGTCATCGAAGCGGTGACCGCCGGCGTCGCCTTCCTTGCCGCCGGCATGATCGTCTTTGCAAGAGGCCGGGTGCACGGGCTGACGACCGGCGCCGGCATGTGGCTCTCCGGCGCGATCGGCCTCGCCATGGGCTTCGGCTATTGGCCGATCGCCTTCTTCACGACGATTGCCGCCATCTGCGTGCTCTTCGCCTTCGGCAAACTCGAACAACACTTCGGCTATAATTCCGGACAGCGGGTCGACCGGGATGAACATCGATAGAAAAAACGCCCGGCATCATGCCGGGCGTTTGTGTCAGCGTGACTGTCTGTCGGTTATTCGGAGCATGCGGCCGAAAGATCGTTTTTCTCCACCGGCGTCGCGTCGCCGATGGACGAGGCAAGCGGCTTCTGCCGTTTGCCGATCTGAATGCGCTCGTCCGCCGCCTCGCGTATGGCCTGCCATTCTTTTTCGTGCCGGATGAAGATCTCGCGGGGCACAAAGTTGATCGTCATATGTTTCTCACCCTGTTTCAAATCGACCGTCAGCGCGCCAAAGAGGCGGGAATGCTGGTTATTTCTTGGTCTCTGCATTGCTCTTGATGTCCGGGCCACCCTTGGAAAGATCCGCACCGGTAACATGGGCCGGCACATGAATGTCGTGATAGACACCGGGCGTCAGCGTCAGGTCGACATGATGCGGCGGCAGCACCTGCGCCTTCTGCATGCGGTTCGGCTTCGCCCGCTTCATGCGGTCGGATGCCTCCGTGCGTTTGTCGGGAATATGGGTCGAAGTGTGCATCATCGGCCTCCTTTTTTAAGCTCAACCAGAGCCTAACGGGCGGGCATCGGGATGGTTCCAAAAAAATTGCCTGATCTCCGGTGTGCCCGGAGCCTTGACTGGCCGGGGAAGTTCATTAACTAGAGCCTATCCCGCAGCCTTCCAGACATCGGCTGACGGGGAACTTTGGTGCCGGGCCCCTCTGGCGAGAGTTTTTACGGCGCTCTCGTGATGTCGGTACCGCCTGCAGCTTAGCCGGCGGATTTTTCATCGATGAACAAACTCACCATGCCTGACCCGCATGCCCGTTGTGGCGTGCCGCGTCTTTCCAATATATCCACCCTCTTCAACACGATTTGCGGCCACGAGGTGCGGCCATGAATCAGCCCGTAGTCCCTCAATCCTCGCTCGGCTATTTCCGCTGGGCTTTCATCGTCACTGCCCTCGGCCTCGTTCTCGGCGCCGTGCTCGGCTGGCAGACGACCGGCACGATCGGCGGCATGGCAACTGTCTTCTTCATCTGCACGGTGCTTGCCGTGCTGGAGATCTCGCTCTCCTTCGACAATGCCATCGTCAATGCCAACAAGCTGAAGGAGATGACGCCCGTCTGGCAGAAGCGCTTCCTCACCTGGGGCATCATCATCGCCGTCTTCGGCATGCGCATCGTCTTTCCGCTGGCGATCGTCGCGATCGCGGCGCGGATCGGCCCTTGGGACGCGCTGGTGCTGGCTGCCCGCGAACCCGAGGAATATGCCCGCATCATGAACGACGCGCATCTGCCGATCGCAGCCTTCGGTGGTACCTTCCTGATGATGGTTGGCCTCAGCTATTTCTTCGACCATGAAAAGAAGATCCATTGGTTTCGCGGCCTGGAAAAGGTGATGGCACGCTCGGCTACCATCCGAGGTATCGAGATCGCTTTCGTGCTGGCGCTGATGCTGGTTTTCTCCTGGTTGATCGGCGGCGAGGAGGCTAGCGTCTTCGTTCATTGCGCCATTTACGGCCTGCTCACCTTCCTCGCGGTCGAGGTCGTTGGCGAGTTGCTCGATGCTTCGCAGCAGACGATGAGCGCTGCCGCCAAGGGTGGTCTTGGCGCTTTCATCTATCTGGAGGTGCTGGATGCGAGCTTTTCCTTCGACGGCGTCATCGGCGCCTTTGCCCTGACGCAGAACCTATTCGTCATCGCGATCGGCCTCGGCATCGGCGCCATGTATGTGCGCTCGATGACGATCATGCTGGTGGAGAAGGGAACGCTTGCCGAATACCGCTATCTCGAGCATGGCGCCTTCTACGCCATCCTGATCCTGTCGGTGATCATGTATGCGCAGACCTTGATGCACATCCCCGAGGTTATCACCGGGCTCGGCGGCGCGGCCCTGATCGGCCTGTCGCTCTGGTCGTCCATCCGCCACAACATGCGCGAACGAGTGGAGGAGCACGGCGCCGAGCGGGAGGAGCTTCACGCCTGACGATGCAGGAACCGCAGTGCGCAACAGCCTTGCGGTTAAAAACAAAGCCCGCGACCATCCGGTTGCGGGCTAATTCATTCATGCATGGCTTGAAGGCCTTAGCGGGAAGCCGGACCGAAGGAGGCCGGGTCGATGCCGAGTTCCTTGAGGTCGCTGGCACGCGGGCGGCGGCCGGCTTCAACGGCGGCGCTGACGGCGTTTGCGGCGCCCAGCACGGCAAAGGCGCGGCCAAAGAAACCTGTACGGACTGAATTGCGGATGGCGGACATTGTCCTTTTCCTCTTGCTCTATGATTGACTACCTATAGATGGCATCGCGCCCATACCTCCACAATGCTCAGAAAATCACCTCAGCCATGCAAAAACGAGAGGCCGGCGCATGTCTCCATGGCCGGCCTCGAGGGAGGGGTAAGGTCGTCTTTTTCTTCTTAGAGCGCCGCGTCTCTTCGGACCACAAAGGACGCTCTAACACTTTCAATCCCCGCATCGTGTTTTCCGAAAATCGATTCCGATTTTCGGGCCGATGCGCTAGTCTTCGTTTGCCGCCAGTTGCGACAGCACCTGGCCCCTGCCGCGCAGCCGCAGGATCAGCGGGATGAGGAAGGCGGCCGCCGCAACGATGAGCAGACCGGCCGCGATCGGCGACATCACCAGCGTCGTGACGTCGCCCTGGCTGATCGCCAGCGCACGGCGCAGCTGCTGTTCGGCCAGCGGCCCGAGGATCAGGCCGACGACGGCAGGCGCAATCGGATAGCCGAAGAGCCGCATCACATAGCCGAGCAAGCCGAAGGCGAGCAGCATACCGAGCTCGAACACCGACGGATTGGCGCCGATCGTCCCAAGCGTTGCAAACAGCAGGATGCCGGCGTACAGCCACGGTTTCGGAATGGTCAGCAGCCGCACCCAGAGCCCGATCATCGGCAGGTTCAGCACCAGGAGCATCGCATTGGCGATGAGCAGGCTGGCGATCAGGCCCCAGACGAGTTGCGGATTGGTGGCAAACAGCAGCGGTCCGGGCTGCAGCCCGTATTGCTGGAAGCCGGCAAGCATGATCGCCGCCGTCGCCGTCGTCGGCAGGCCGAGCGTCAGAAGCGGCACCAGCGTACCGGCGGCCGACGCGTTGTTGGCCGCCTCGGGACCGGCCACGCCTTCGATTGCGCCATGGCCGAACTCTTCCGGGTTCTTTGCCAGCCGCTTTTCAGTGGCATAGGAGAGGAAGGTGCCGATTTCGGCGCCGCCCGCCGGCATCGCGCCGATCGGGAACCCGATCAGCGTGCCGCGCAGCCACGGTTTCCACGAGCGCGACCAATCCTGCGCGTTCATCCACAGCGAACCCTTGACCGCCTCGACCTTCTCCGCGATCCGGTTGCCCTGCGCGGCGATGTAGAGCGTCTCGCCGATGGCAAACATGGCCACCGCCAGCGTCGTGACCTCGACTCCGTCGAGCAGGTCGGGGATGCCGAAGGAAAGCCGTGCCTGGCCCGTCTGCTGGTCGATGCCGACCATGGCAAGCGCAAAACCGATGAACAGAGAGGTCAGACCCCTCAATGCCGAATCGCCGAAGGCCGAGGAGACGGTGACGAAGGCAAGCACCATCAGCGCGAAATATTCGCGTGGTCCGAAGACCAGCGCCAGCTTGACGATATAGGGCGCGATGAAGGCAAGCCCGAGCGTGGCGAGCAGGCCGGCGACGAAGGAGCCGATCGCCGCCGTCGCCAGCGCCGGTCCGCCGCGGCCGGCGCGCGCCATCTTGTTACCCTCGAGCGCGGTGACGATCGAGGCGCTTTCACCCGGCGTGTTGAGCAGGATCGAGGTCGTCGAGCCGCCATACATGCCGCCATAGTAGATGCCGGCGAACATGATCAGCGAACCGCCGGGATCGAGCTTGTAGGTGGCGGGCAACAGCAGCGCCACGGTAAGGGCCGGGCCGATACCGGGAAGCACGCCGACGGCGGTGCCGAGTGTGACGCCGACCAGCGCATAAACCAGGTTCATCGGCTGCATCGCAACCAGGATACCCTGCCATAGAAATTCGAATGTGCTCATCTTGGTGTCCCAAGCGGCATTCCCGACCCTGCGGTTTCGGGGTCAGGCGCCGCGCAAAATCAAAAGAGCTGACAGCGCCTGGCGCGGTCAGAAGAACAGATGTTCGAGCGGGCCGGCCGGCAGCGTCAGCTGCAGCAACTGCGAGAAGATCGCCCAGACGACGAAGCTGAAAACGATGCCGAACGGCAGCGAGATCCAGAGCTTGCGCTTGCCGAAGCCGCGCGCCGTCAGTGCGAACAGCACACCGGTGGCAATCGAGAAGCCGGCGGTGCGCAGAAGCAGCATCTGGGCGGCAAGACCGGCGACGATCCAGATGACCGGCGCCACTTCCTGCCGGTCGCGTTCCGGAAACTCGCCGCGCCCAGCTTCGGCGACGGTCCAGACCCCAAGACAGAAGAGCCCGAACGCCACCACTTCAGGCACCGTTGCCGGGCCGATGCGGTCGTATTGCGCGATCGTTTTCAGATGCGAGGCATCCCAGGCCATCACGCCGGCGACGACGAAGAGGAAAACGGCAATGATGAACGCCGCCCAATCAGGGCGGCGCTCGGTTGCCGAGGAGGTGTTATCCTCGCTCATTGAACAAGTCCGATCTCTTTGAGAATGCCTTCGGTGGCGGAGACGTCCTTTTCGAGCTGCGCCTTGAAGGCGTCGCCGGACAGATAGGTGTCGGCCCAGCCCTTGGTCTTCAGGGTTTCCTGCCAGGTGGCCGAGCTATGCAGCTTCTCGAAATCGGCGGTGACGGCGGCGACCTGTTCAGCCGACAGGCCGGGGGCAGCCGCAACCATGCGCCAGTTCTGGATGGTGACGTCGGTGCCGGCTTCCTTCAGCGTCGGGGCATCGACGCCGTCGATACGCTTGTCGCTGGAAACGGCGAGAAGGCGGAGCGTGCCGGATTTCACTTGCGATTGGAACTCGCTGTAGCTCGAGACGCCGGCCGTGACCTGGCCGCCGAGAATGGCGGCGAGTGCTTCACCGCCGCCGGAGAAGGCGACATAGTTGATCTTGGTCGGATCAACGCCGGACGCCTTAGCGATCAGGCCGACGGTGATGTGATCGGTACCGCCGGCCGAACCGCCGCCCCAGGAAACCGAACCCGGATCCTTCTTCAGCGCCGCAACCAGATCGGCCATGGTCTTGATCTCGGATGCGGCGGGAACGACGACGGCTTCGTACTCGCCGGTCAGCCGGGCAATCGGCGTAACGTCCTTGAGCGTCACCGGCGACTTGTTGGTGAGGATCGCGCCGACCATCACATAGCCGCCGACGATCAGCGAATTCGGGTTGCCTGCAGCCTGGCTGCTGAACTGCGCAAGCCCGATGGTGCCGCCGGCGCCCGGAACGTTCTGGACCTGCACGTTGCCGGAGATCTTCTCCTGCTGCAGCGCGGTCTGCAGCGAACGAGCCGTCTGGTCCCAGCCGCCGCCGGGAGCGGCCGGCGCGATGATGGTGTAGTCGGCCGCATAGGCCGGCAGCGCGATAGCAGCTGCAAAAAGGGTTGCGATGAACGTATGCTTCACGATGTGTCCTCCGTCGGCGGCTGAGCAAACCGCCCGTTATTCTCCAGGGAATCGGGAGGATGGCTGATCAGCGGACACAAGTGTCCTGAATGACGAGCGGAATACCTCCCAAGGCTTCAGCTCTCCGCCTCCACGGAGAAGAAGTAGCCAAAGGCACCACAACAAGCTGTCATTTAGCTGACATCGGCAAGATATCCAGCAGCAGCGGACACTTTTTTGCCGTAATTGGCGGACGGCAGTCCGATTTCCAGCTTCAAAGGACGAAGCAGCTGGAAGCGGAACACCTTCACTGCGCGCGCAAGACCTCATTCCAATGCGCGATGAGCCGTGCCCGCTTCACCTGGTCGAGATAGACCATCAGCCCGGGGCTGACCGGCACCGGCCGAAGCTGGGCGCCCAGCAGCTCCTGCAGCGTATTGGCGGTATTCTCCCCCGCCACCTCAGGACTGACGGCCGGGATCTGCAGCTCCCGCGCCATGATCGTCTGACCCGCCTTCGACATGAAGAAGGCGAGATACCGCCGCCCGAGCTCCGGCTCGGCGGCCGCCTGCGGCACCAGCCCGATCCGCGACATCACCACCGTGTAATCCTTCGGCAGAACGATGCCGACCTCGGGATAGCGCGAGGCCCAGTCCGCCGCATAGGAGCCGAGAATGTTGTAGCCGAGCACGAAGCGCCCGTCGGCGACGCGCTCGAGGATTGCCGAGCTCGTCGAATAGAGCTTGACGCCGGCAGCCCCCATCGCCCCGATCACCGACCAGATGTCGCCGAATTGCTCCTGGTCGCGCGCCATGAACAGAAAGCCGACCCCGGAGCGTTCGATATCGTAGGTGCTGATCCGGCCATAGACCTTGTTGCCCTTGCGTTTCAGATAGTCGACGAATTCCGCCCGCGAACTCGGCACCGGCTCATGTACAAAGCTCGGCTTGTGATAGACGAACACCGCCGGCTCGAAGGTGAGCGCATAGGCGGTGTTGCGCCAGTTCGCCCATTTCGGCCATGCTGCACTCATCGGCAGGTTGCTGACCTGCGCATATCCGTCGTTGGAAAGCTTCACCTGCAGATCCATCGCCGAGGAAAAAGCGAAATCCGCCGTCTTCTCGCCGGCATCCGTCTCCTTGACGATCCGGTCGTAGATGTCGCCGGTCAGCATATCCTCGTATTTGACCGCAACGTCGGGATTGGCATCCTGGAAACCGCGGATCATCGGCCGCGCCAGCGGCTCGTCGAGCGAGGAGTAAACCGTCAGCACCGCCGCATCGGCCTGACCCGACTTCGCCGGATAGAAGGCCTGATCGGCGAGCGCGAAGCCCGGCCAGAAGGCCAGCAGCAAAATGAAAACTCTCCTCATGCCGCAACAATGCCTGAGCGCGCCGGGAGGAGCAAGGCCGCCGACTAGGCGGCGACCCACTCCATCAGCGCATTCTGCGCGTGCAGCAGAAAGGCTTTGGCGATGTGGCTCTGGCAGAGCGGATGCTCCATCGCTTCGGCCGTCACCTCCTGGCCACGCCTGACCGGCGGGCACGGCAGGAAGATCGCATCCTCCGACAAACGATCGAGCAGGTCGGCGCCGATCCGGTAGCCGGCGAGCGCCTCCGAGGCGGCATCGCCCGGCCATGAATCGGTGATGACGACGTCGGCGTCCGATAGCTCGCCCATATCGGCGCTCACGCGGAAACGCCCGTTGAGCAGTGCAGCGTCACGGATGTGCCAGCGTTCGGGGTAGACCTGCACAACCTCTATCGGCAGCGCAATCGAGGCTTCGGCCCAGGAGCGGAGGATATTTGCGTCCGCCGCCACGCCAACGACCTTCAACCCGTCGATCGAGCCGCGCCGGCTCCTAATATAGGCAAGGTCACCGAGCGTCTCGCAAGGGTGGTTGGAGCGTGTGCGCGCATTGATGACAGGCACCGGCGAGACTGCCGCCGTCGCCTTCAATGTCGCAAGCGCCTTGGTGCGGATCACCAGCATATCGAACCAGTTGCCGAGATAGCCCGCAAGGTCGCCGGTCTGCTCCCTGACATCGAAACCGATCGGCACATGCGCGCAGATACCGCCCATCGCCTGGATGCCGAGATCGAAGGCGGTGGTATTACGCCAGCCGCCGTCGTCGGCAATCAGCGCGACACGTTTGCCCGCAAGGCTCTGCGGCACGGTGCGCTCATCCCAGCTTTTGGCGAGTTCGCCGGCGCGGGCGACAATCGATCGGAGCCCGGCCTCCGGAATATCGTGAAACTCCAGAAAATTCCGGGCCGAACCTGTCATCCAAAATCTCCGCCGCGCATGAAACATCGCCACAATAGCCGGCGCCGGCCTCGTCGCAACCATCGAAGCAGCCGCGAATCACAATCATACGGTGGATACCCCTCGCAATAGTCTTCCGGCCCAACCCCTGGCTCCGCTTCAAGCCCCAAACCGATCGACCGCCACTTTTATAGTGCCACGCCCGAAGTATCGAGCGATGAAATAAACCCGCATTTCTTCGATTAGAATTACCTTTTCATCACAAAGGATTAGAGCCGAACGCCACCCTTCACCCATTCAGAGTATTGATGAAGATCGGCGACCTTATATGGTCGCCCTGCCGCGTCAAAACGTCGAAACCGCCCGAATTTCTTATTCGGGGGACGACTCCGCGCAACAAAAACTCTATAAAAAGCTAGACTAAACTGGGAAGATCCTGGGAGGGGTCATGGAACGACGACTGAGCGCTATTCTCGCTGCGGATGTCGTCGGCTACAGCCGACTGATGGGCATCGATGAATCCGGCACGTTGCAGGCGCTGAACCGCCATCGCTGCGAACTGGTCGATATTCGTATTGCCGACTACAAGGGCCGGATCGTCAAACTCACCGGCGACGGCATCCTTGCCGAATTCCAGAGCGTGGTGAATGCGGTCGCCTGCGCCGCCGAGATCCAGCGCAGCATGGCGGCCCGCAACGAGAGCGTGCCCAAGGACGAGCGCGTCGAATTCCGCATCGGCATCAATCTCGGCGACGTCGTGGTCGAGAATGGCGACATATTCGGCGATGGCGTCAATCTCGCCGCCAGACTCGAGCGTATCGCGGCGCCAGGCGGCATCGCCGTGTCCGCCTCGGTGCGCGATCAGGTCGGCTCGCGCCTCAATCTCGGCTTCGAGTTCATCGGCGAACATACGCTGAAGAACATCAGGCAGCCCGTTCAGGTCTATACTGTCAGCTTGGCGCCGCCCTCCTCGGCGAAATTGGTCGCGCAGAACCGCAACACGTGCTTCATTGCGGTGCTGCCCTTCACCAATATGAGCGGCGATGCCGACCAGGACTATTTCTCCGACGGCATCACCGAAGACATCATCACCGATCTCTCCAAGATCTCCAGCCTGCACGTCGTGCCGCGCAACACCATCTTCACCTACAAGGGCATATCGGTGAAAGTGAAGCGGCTCGCCCAGGAACTCGGCGTGCGCTACGTGCTCGAGGGAAGCGTGCGCATCTTCGGCAATCGCGTGCGCATCTCCGGTCAGCTGATCGACACCGCCAATGGCGACCATCTCTGGGCCGAGCGTTACGACCGCGACCTGACCGACATCTTCGCCATTCAGGACGAGATCACCCACGCGATCGTCGGCCAGTTGAAGGTGCGTCTGCTGCCGGAAGAGAAGAAGGCGATCGCCAATGAGCCGACCGCCAATGTCGAGGCCTATACCTATTACCTCAGGGGCCGCCAGCTCTCCCACACCTGGACCAAATCCTATCTGCAGCTTGCAAGGCGGATGTTCTGCAAGGCGGTCGAGCTCGACCCGGACTATGCCCGCGCCTATGCCGGCATCGCCGACTGCGATGCGGCGATCCGCGATTGGGCACCGGACGACGTGCCGCTGAGGCGCATCCTCGAGATGAGCGCCCGCGCCCTGGAACTTGATCCCGACCTTCCCGAGGCCCACGCTTCCCATGGTCTCGCCTTGCATCAGAGCGGCTATGACGACAGGGCGGCGGCGGCCTTCGAACGGGCTTTGGCGCTCGACCCCAACCTCTTCGAGGCGAATTTCCACTATGCCCGGTTCTTCTTCATGCACGGCAACTTTGCCGAATCGGTTCAATACTTCACCCGCGCCGCCGAGATCCGCCCTGACGACTATGTCTCGCCGATCCACCTGATGTCCGCCTACCGCTCGCTCGGCCGTGTGCTGGACACGGAAAACTGGGCGCGGCTCGGCCTGCTGCGCGCCGAACGCGCGCTGAACCTCAATCCGGAAAATTCCGGCCCCGCCCATCGCGGCGCGCTGGCGCTTGCCCATATGGGCGATGTGACGAGAGCCCGCGACTGGGCGGCCCGCGCGATCGCCATCGATCCCGACGATATCGTCGCCCAGTATAATCTCGCCTGCGTCTATTCCGTCCTCGGCGACGCCGACCAGGCGATCGACCTTCTCGAGAAGCTGCTGCCGAACAGCTCCGTCTACCATATCAAATGGTTCGACAATGATTCCGACCTCGACAACATCCGCGACGATCCCCGCTTCCGAAGACTCCTCAACGCCGCAATGACGCAGCGCGAACGAATCGAAAGGACCGGGAGCTGACGCCGGTCTTTCCCGGCATTCGGTGGCGCATCGGCCGGAAATCGGAATCGATTTTCGAAAAGCTCGATGCGAGGATTAAAGTGCCACAGCGTATTTTGCGCGTCTGAAGGACCCGCTGCGCTGTAAGCTGCAAAATCGCTGTGACATCGCTCCGCCACCTCTGTAATCTCCTTTGAAAAACAGGGGGACATTCGTGCGCATCCTGCTCACCGAAGACAATATCGCGCTGGCCGACGGCCTGTCGGCGATCTTGCGCGGCACGGGCCACGCCGTCGATGTCGTCCATGACGGCGCATCCGCCAATGCGGTCATTGCTGCGGAAAATTTCGATCTGGTGATTCTCGACCTCAACCTGCCCGAGATGGACGGGCTCGACGTGCTGCGTGCCATGCGCGCCCGCCAGAACCAGGCTGCCGTCCTCATCCTGACGGCGCGCGGCACGCCGGAAGAAAGGGTGAAGGGCCTCGACCTCGGCGCTGACGATTACCTGATCAAACCCTTCGACATCGCCGAATTCGAGGCGCGTGTGCGGGTATTACTGCGCCGCCAGGCGGGGCTGCGTTCGGCGACCGTCGGTTTCGGCGGCATTTCTTTCGATCTCAATTCCCGCACCTTTTCATCAGGCGCCGCACCCCTCGATATTCCCGCCCGCGAGCTCGGCCTGCTCGAAATCCTCTTCATGCGGGCCGGCAAGGTCGTCGCCAAGGAAGCGATCATCCAGTCGCTGACGGCCTTCGACGACGACATTTCCGCAAACGCCATCGAGCAATATGTCAGCCGCTTGAGAAAGCGTCTCTCGCCGCACGGCCTGACCGTCAAGACTGCCCGCGGCATCGGCTATTATCTCGACAAGCTGCCCGAGGCCTCATGAAAGCCGCCTATTCCCTCCGGCGCCGGCTGCTCTTCTGGCTGCTCGTCTCCACCGCCGTGATCGGCACGCTGGCGCTTGCCGATACCTATCGCGAGGCGGTCCAGACCTCGAACATCGTCTCCGACCGCGTGCTCGCCGGTTCGGCGCTGGCGATCGCCGAACGCGTCGTCGTCGCCGAGGACGGCACGCTGCAGGTCGATATCCCCTATGTCGCGCTTGAAATGCTGACCTCTGCCGCGCAGGATCGCGTCTTCTATCGCGTCGACGGCCCGCCGGGCCAATTCATCACCGGCTACCAGTCGTTGCCGGTCCTGAAGAAGACGCCGCCCAATGCTGCCGCCTTCGCCGACGACACCTTCCGCGGCGAGCCGATCCGTGTCGCCACACTCGAACGCTCAGCCTCGACGGGCATCCGCTCCGTGCCCTTCGTGGTAACGGTCGCCGAAACCACCATCGCCCGCCGCCAGCTGGCGCGGGCAATCCTCGTCCGCTCGGCATTGCGCCTCGCCTTCATGATTGCGGGCGCGGCCGTCATCGTCTGGATTTCGGTCACGGTGGCGCTCCGCCCGCTCTATAAGCTCGGCGACGCCATCGGCGAACGCAGCCCCGATGACCTGCATCCGATCAAGCAGACTGTGCCAAGCGAGGTCGAGCCGCTGGTCGATACGGTCAATTCCTTCATGGTCCGCCTGCAATCGGCGCTCGATGCGCTGCGCCATTTCACCGGCAATGCCAGCCATCAGCTGCGCACACCGCTGGCGATCATCCGCACCCAGCTTGCTCTTTCCGCCCGCGCCGGCTCGCTGGATGAGGCGCAGGCGGCGGCGCTGAAGGGCGATCAGGCGGTGGCGCATGCCGAGCGCATCCTCGCCCAGTTGCTCCTGATGGCCAAGATCGACGCCGCCACAGCCAAGGAAGCGCTGACCGCCTCCGCCATCGATCTTGCCGCAATCGCCCAGGAAATCACCGGCGAGCAGATCCCGACGGCGGCCGTCGCCGGCATCGATCTCGGCTTCGAGGGCGAGAGCCCGGCGATGATCCGCGCCGAGCCGCTGCTGATCGGCGAAATGCTGCGCAACCTCGCCGGCAATGCCATCGCCTATGCCGGCAACGGGGCTGAGGTCACCGTCCGCATTATCGCTGCGTCAGAGACGATCCGCCTCGAAGTCGAGGATAATGGCCCCGGCATTCCGCGCGAGAAGCTGGAGGCGGTACGCCAGCGTTTTTCGCGCGGCCATGATTCCGGCGCGCCCGGCGCCGGCCTCGGCCTGCCGATCGTCGAAGAAATCGCCAATCTTTTCAATGCCGACCTGACGCTGGAGCCGGGTACGGACGGCAAGGGCCTGAAGGCGGCCGTCACCTTCGCCAAGGCAGCGTAAAAGCCTTCGGCTCGTTTGACCTTTCCACCTTGCTTTCTTTCGCTGCATTGCACACACTGATTTTCGGGAACAGCAAGCCGCACGACGATGCGAGCCGGATAAAAAGAGAAATATGTCGATCAAAGCCAGCATCTATCATCTGACGCATTACACCTATGACAAGCCGGTCCGCCTCGGCCCACAGATCATCCGGCTGAAACCTGCCTCGCATTCGAAGACACGGGTGCTCAGCCACTCGCTGAAGATCACGCCCTCCAACCATTTCGTCAACCTGCAGCAGGATCCCTACGGCAATTACCTTGCCCGCTACGTCTTTCCGGATCCGGTGACGGAGTTCAAGATCGAGGTCGATCTCGTCGCCGACATGACGGTTTATAATCCCTTCGACTTCTTCGTCGAGGAAGAGGCGACCAAGTGGCCCTTCGGATATCCGGAAACGATCCAGGAGGATCTGTCGATCTACATGACGCCGGAGCCGGCCGGCCCGCGCCTGAAGGCGCTGCTGCCGACGCTCGACTGGTCGCCCGGTCAGCCGACGGTCGATATGATCGTCGGCCTGAATGCCCGTCTGCAGCGGCAGATCGGCTATGTCATCCGCATGGAAACCGGCGTGCAGACGCCGGAGGAGACGCTGGAAAGCGCCAAAGGCTCCTGCCGCGACACCAGCTGGCTGCTCGTGCAGATCCTTCGCCATCTCGGCCTGGCCGCCCGCTTCGTTTCCGGTTACCTCATTCAGCTGACGCCTGATCTGAAGGCGCTCGACGGGCCCTCCGGCACCGAAGTCGATTTCACCGACCTGCATGCCTGGGCGGAAGTCTATCTGCCCGGCGCCGGCTGGGTCGGCCTCGATCCGACCTCCGGCCTCTTGACCGGCGAAAGCCATATCCCGCTTGCCGCCACGCCGCATTACCGCAACGCCGCTCCGATCTCCGGCGGTTATTTCGGCGAGGCCGAAACCGAATTCGCCTTCGACATGAAGGTCTCGCGCGTTGCCGAACACCCGCGCATCACCAAGCCCTTCTCCGATGAAAGCTGGGACGAGCTCAACGAACTCGGCGAGAAGGTCGACCGTGTCCTCGAAGCCGAGGACGTGCATCTGACGATGGGCGGCGAGCCGACCTTCGTTTCGATCGACGACTTCCAGTCCGAGGAATGGAACACCGCCGCCGTCGGCCCGACCAAGCGCGAAAAGGCCGACAGCCTGATCCGCCGGCTGCACGAACGCTTCGCCCCCGGCGGCTTCCTGCATTACGGCCAGGGCAAATGGTATCCGGGCGAAAGTCTGCCGCGCTGGACCTTCTCGCTGTACTGGCGCCGCGACGGCAAGCCGATCTGGCAGAACCTCGATCTGGTCGCCGCCGAAGGCAAGGATACCGGTGTTGCGGCCGAGGATGCCGAAAAGCTCCTGACGGCGATCGCCAAGGAACTGGCGATCAAGCCTGACATGGTGCAGCCGGCCTATGAGGATACTGCCGACTGGATTATCAAGGAAGGCAATCTTCCCGACAATGTCGATCCCGCGAATTCGAAACTGAAAGATCCCGAGGAGCGCAACCGCATCGCTCGCGTCTTTGCCCGTGGCCTCACCGTCCCCACAGGTTACCTCCTTCCGGTTCAGGCATGGAACGCCAGGGCGGCCGAAACACGCGTCTGGATCAGCGAGAAATGGCGCACTCGCCGCGGCAAGATCTTCCTCGTTCCAGGCGACAGCCCGATCGGTTACCGCCTGCCGCTCGGCACGCTGCCCTATGTTCCCCCGGCGCGTTATCCCTATATCCACCCCGCCGATCCGACCATCCCGCGCGAACCGCTGCCCGATGTTTTCGTGCCGGCCGGTCGCGCCATGCCGGAAGCCTCCTTCCACGCCGACGAGAGCAATCGCGGCCGCATCGAACAGACGCTCGGTGAAATCGGCGGCGCCGTGCGCACCGCCATGTCGGTCGAGCCGCGCGACGGCAGGCTCTGCGTCTTCATGCCGCCGGTCGAACGCATCGAAGACTATCTCGAGCTGATTGCCGCTGCCGAAAACGCCGCCGCCGAACTCAAGCTTCCCGTCCATATCGAAGGTTATCCGCCGCCGCAGGATGAGCGCATCAACGTCATCCGCGTCGCCCCGGATCCCGGCGTCATCGAGGTCAACATCCATCCGGCATCGAACTGGAAGGAGTGCGTCGATATCACCACGGCGATCTACGAAGAGGCGCGCGCCACCCGTCTCGGCGCCGACAAGTTCATGATCGACGGCCGCCACACCGGCACCGGCGGCGGCAACCACGTCGTCGTCGGCAGCGCCAATCCGAACAATAGTCCCTTCCTGCGCCGTCCCGATCTCTTAAAGAGCGTCGTCCTCCACTGGCAGCGCCATCCCTCGCTCTCCTACCTCTTCTCCGGCATGTTCATCGGGCCGACCAGCCAGGCGCCGCGCATCGACGAGGCCCGTCACGACAGCCTCTACGAGCTGGAGATCGCCATGGCGCAGATCGCTGCCCCCGGCCGCGGCCAGCAGCCGTTGCCCTGGCTCGTCGATCGCCTGTTCCGCAACCTGTTGACCGACGTCACCGGCAACACCCATCGCGCCGAGATCTGCATCGACAAGCTGTTCTCGCCCGAGGGCCCGACCGGACGGCTCGGCCTCATCGAGTTCCGCGGCTTCGAGATGCCGCCGAATGCCCGCATGTCGCTTGCCCAGCAATTGCTGGTGCGGGCACTGATCGCCCGCTTCTGGGTCAATCCCGTCGACGGCAAATTCGTCCGCTGGGGCACGACCCTGCACGACCGTTTCATGCTGCCGCATTTCGTCTGGACCGATTTCCTCGACGTGCTGGCCGACCTTCGCGAAAACGGCTTCGACGTCAGCCCGGAATGGTTCAAGGCCCAGCTTGAATTCCGCTTCCCCTTCTGCGGCGAAGTCGAATATGAGGGCTCGAAGCTGGAACTGCGCCAGGCGCTGGAGCCCTGGCACGTCATGGGTGAGGAAGGCGCGCCGGGCGGCACCGTGCGCTACGTCGACAGCTCTGTCGAACGCCTTCAGGTGCGGCTCGAAACCAGCAATACGGCGCGCTATACCGTCACCTGCAATGGCCGCACCCTGCCGCTGACACCAACCGGCACGTCGGGCGTGTCGGTCGCCGGCGTCCGTTACAAGGCGTGGCAGCCTGCCTCCGGCCTGCATCCCGTCCTGCCGATCAACACACCTTTGACTTTTGACATTTATGATACATGGTCGAAGCGTTCGATCGGCGGCTGCATCTATCATGTTGCCCATCCGGGCGGCCGGACCTATGACACCTTCCCGGTCAACGGCAACGAGGCGGAAGCAAGGCGGCTCGCCCGCTTCGAGCCGTGGGGACATACGGCGGGCGGCTATATCCCGCGCGCCGAGACGGGTTCGCTTGAATTCCCGCTGACGCTGGATCTGCGGCGGCCCGCCGGAATTTAAGGCTGAGGTGAGGGCCGGGGGTTTAGGGCTTGGGTTTTGATGGGTAAGAGGCCGGCAGTGGAACGCAGGGGAGAGGCAGAGGACCGCATCAAGGATGCGGCCTTCGACTATGCGCCGCTTCCTGGTACCGCTGACGAGATGGTCGACAACAAAGGCGTGGTCCGCCCCGTCTGGCAGCGTTTCCTCTCGCATCTGAGCGCAATGCCGGAAAAGGATCTCGCCGAGCGCTTCGCCCGCGCCGACCGCTACCTGCGCGATGCCGGCGTCTTCTACCGCGCCTATGGCAGCAAGGGCACCGGCGAACGCGCCTGGCCGATTTCGCACATCCCCGTGCTGATCGATGAGCGCGAATGGCAGACGCTGTCGGCGGGCCTCGTCCAGCGCGCCGACCTGCTGGAGGCGATCGTTGCCGATATCTACGGCGACAACCGGCTGGTGGAGGAAGGCGTCCTGCCGCCGGCACTGATCGCCGCCAATCCCGAATTCCAGCGACCGCTCGCCGGCATCCGGCCGGGTTCCGGCCACTATCTGCATTTCTGCGCCTTCGAGATCGGCCGCGGACCTGACGGCAACTGGTGGGTGCTGGCCGACAGGACGCAGGCGCCGTCAGGCGCCGGCTTCGCGCTGGAAAGCCGCGTTGCGACGACCCGGGCCTTCTCGGATATCTACGCCGAAACGCCGGTCCACCGCCTCGCCTCCTTCTTCGGCGCCTTCCGCGACGCGCTGCAGGGCATGAAACATTCGGGCGACGACCGCATCGCCGTGCTGACGCCCGGCCCCGCCAACGAGACCTATTACGAGCACGCCTACATCGCACGCTACCTCGGCTTCATGCTGCTCGAGGGCGAGGACCTCACCGTCGTCAAGGGCCGCGTCATGGTGCGCACCGTCGCCGGCCTGAAGCCGATCGGCGTGCTCTGGCGCCGTCTCGATTCGGCCTTTGCCGACCCGCTGGAGTTGAACCAGAATTCGCATATCGGCACGCCCGGCCTCGTGGAAGCGCTGCGCGCCGAAAGCGTCACCATCGTCAATGCGCTCGGCACCGGGGTTCTCGAAACCCGGGCGCTTCTGGCCTTCATGCCGACCATCTGTCGCCGCCTGCTGGGCGAGGATCTGCACCTCCCCTCGATCGCCACCTGGTGGTGCGGCCAGAAGGAAGAGCGCGAGCACGTCGCAAAAAACATCGAGAAGATGGTGATCGGCCCGGCCTATTCCCGGGCACCCTTCTTCGACGACAACGGCGAATCCGTGCTCGGCTCGTCGCTGCGTGCGACGGCCAAGGATTCCATCACCGACTGGCTGAGTTCGGACGGCCCGAAACTGGTCGGCCAGGAAGTCGTCACGCTCTCGACCACGCCCGCCTGGGTGGACGGCAAGCTCGTGCCGCGGCCGATGTCGCTGCGCGTTTTCGCCGCCCGCACGGCAAACGGCTGGCAGATCATGCCCGGCGGTTTTGCCCGTATCGGCTCCGGCGCCGATGTCGCGGCGATCGCCATGCAGTCGGGCGGCGCGGCCGCCGACGTCTGGATCGTCAGCGACAAGCCGGTCGAACGCCACACGCTGCTGCCGGCCGAGGGCAGCTTCACCCGCAACATGCCGGGCAGCTTGCCGAGCCGGGCGGCCGACAATCTGTTCTGGCTCGGCCGTTACATCGAACGCGCCGAAGGGGCGCTGCGCATCCTGCGCGCCTGGCATGCACGTTTCGCCGAAGCCGCCGATCCAAGCCAGCCGCTGCTAGCCGATGTCTCCGAATATCTGACGGCCGTCGATATCGATACCGCCGAACCCGTGCCGGAAACGCTCCTGCGCAACATCGACAGCGCCGTTTATTCGGCAAGCAACATCCGCGACCGTTTCTCGCCGGACGGCTGGCTGGCCCTCAACGACCTCGCCAAGACCGCCCGCCGCTTTCACGTCACCGTCTCTGCCGGCGATGACGCCAGCCATGCGATGACGATCCTTCTGCGCAAGCTCGCGGGCTTCGCCGGCCTTGTGCACGAGAACATGTACCGCTTCACCGGCTGGCGCTTCCTCTCGCTCGGCCGCTATATCGAGCGCGGCCTGCACATGACGCGCCTGCTCGGCCACATGTCCGGCCCGGAAGCGCCGGACGGCGCCCTCGACATGCTGCTCGAGATCGGCGACAGCGTCATGACCCACCGCCGCCGCTACAACGTCAACACGGCGCGGCTGACGGTCACCGACCTCTTGGCGCTCGACCCCCTCAACCCGCGCTCGGTCCTCTTCCAGGTGAACGAGATCCACCACGAGGTCGAGCAGTTGCCCAATGCCCTGATCAACGGCCAGATGTCACCCTTCTACCGCGAAGCGATGCGGCTCCATTCCGGCCTGGCGGTGATGACCCCGGAGGGCATGGGTGTCGAGGTCTATCAACGGCTCGAACGCGAACTGGAACAGCTTTCCGATCTGCTCGCCCAGACCTATCTCGGGTGACATCAATGCTCTACGATCTCACTCTCCGCATGGGTTACAGCTACGACGTGCCGGCCTCCGGCGCCCGCCACGTCATGCGGCTGATGCCGCTGTCGCTGACCAACCGCCAGCGCCTGGTCGCCGGCTCGATCACCGTCTCGCCGACGCCGGATGAGCAGGCGCATTTCGTCGATTTCTTCCATCATCCCGCCACCTCCTTCATGCTGCGTGCGCCGCACGAAACACTCGACATTCGCATGCAGGCCCGCGTGCAGGTGGAAAGCCAGCCGATCGCCGCCGATTTCTCGCCGCTGCTTGCCGACCTGCCGGAGGAGATATCAGGCATCTGGTCGTTGGCACCGGATTCGCCGCACCACTTCCTTGGCGACAGCCCGCGCCTCACCCAGGCACGCGAGATCAGCGACTATGCGCGAGGCTGTGCCCTGCCGACGCTGACAGCCATGCAGATCGCCCATGCGCTCTGTGCCCGCATCAACAAGGATTTCACCTATGATCCCGATGCGACGACGGTGGACACGACACCGCTCGAGGCGTTCCGATTGAAGCGCGGCGTCTGCCAGGATTTCACCCACATCATGATCCTGGCGCTTCGAAGCCTCGGCATTCCGGCCGGCTACGTCTCCGGCTTCCTGCGCACCATCCCGCCACCCGGCAAGGAGCGGCTGGAAGGGGCCGACGCCATGCATGCCTGGGTGCGGATCTGGTGCGGCGAGACGATCGGCTGGATCGAACTCGACCCGACCAACAACATCCCCGCTGGCATGGACCACATCGTCGTCGCCTATGGCCGGGACTATTCCGACGTCGTTCCCGTCATCGGCGTGCTGAAAAGCTATGGCGGCCAGCGCGCTGTCCAGGCGGTCGACGTCATCCCGCTGAAATAATCCCAAAACTGGAAAAATCCGCCGATTCGTTAAAATTCTATTGACGCCGTAAGGCCCGCGGAAAGGAGAGACGTGCCTAATATCACCTCACAGGGTTTCCAGTTGGGTGAACATGATGAGCACCTCCTTTTTGCATCCCTGCCTGCGTCGCATGTTGAGCGACCGTGGCGGTAATTTCGGTATGATGACGGCTATCCTGCTGCCCGTCCTTTTCGGAGCAGCCGGCATGGCGATCCAGGTGGGCGATATGCTGCTCTAGAAGCAGCAGTTGCAGGAGGCCGCTGATTCGGCGGCGCTCGCGACCGCCACCGCCCTGGCGAACGGCACGATCCAAACGTCGCAGGCCGAGGCCTTTGCGCAGAATTTCGTTGCCGGGCAAATGGCGAATTACCTGCAGAGCGGCACCGATATCAAGAACACGACGAGCGTCAGTGTCCAGACGACGACATCGGGCAAGTCGACATCCTATCAGGTGACGGTTTCACCGAGTTACGACCTCACGGTCAACCCGCTGATGCAGGCGGTCGGCTTCAGCACGCAGCATCTCTCGACGTCAGGCACGACGGTCGGTGGTCACTCACAGACCCAGGGCTCGATCTCTATGTTCCTCGCACTCGATAAGTCGGGGTCGATGGGAGAGGATACCGCGACCCTCACGACGGAATCGTACACCTACAAATGCAACCCTCACCCCAACAAAAACGGTAAGACAATCTACGACACCTGCACCGGCACGCGTACGCGTTATTACACAAAGATAGAAGCGCTGAAGCTCGCCGCCGACAAACTCTTTGGTCAGCTCGATAGCGCGGATCCCAATGCCGAATATGTGCGCACAGGCGCGGTATCCTATGATATTGTTGAATACCCCGCCAGCAGCCTCGCCTGGGGAACTGCCGCTGTCACGAGCTATGTCAACGCGCTTCAGTCGGGAGGTGGCACGAATTCCAGCGGCGCAGTGAACACGGCTTACACGTCTCTCACCGCCAAGAACGCCGCGGGCAATGACGCCGAAGACGCCGCCCACCGGCAGAAGACCGGGCAAGTGCCCAAGAAGTACATCGTCTTTATGACCGACGGCGACAATAACAATGATAGCGGCGGCGGCCGTTCCTACGACACCGCGACGAAGAAGACATGCGACGACGCGAAATCTAAAGGCATCGAAATCTATACGATTGCCTTTATGGCACCCGCAGGCGGACAGGCGCTGTTGCATTATTGCGCCTCCGACGACTCCCATTATTTCCAGGCTGAAAAAATGGAAGACCTCCTTGCGGCCTTTCAGGCGATCGGTGCGAAAGCCTCCGCTCAGCTGACACGTCTGACGAACTGAGCATACCGCTACGAAAAAGGGCAAAGGAAAAGCCGCTCCGGAACAAACCGGCGCGGCTTTTCGTTATTCTCGTCCAACCCCATCTGATCGGGAAAAGCGATTGAAATCAATACCCTCAAGCCCCGTGAATATGAAGGTTTCGCAAATTTTTCGTTTGTCCAAATCCTTTGTTGCAAGTGCTTCCTAACGATGCATAAACTGTCGGAGCACAGGCGACAAATCGATTAAATCAGGCATAACATCCTGAAACCAAATTAAAATTGGCGAGATCTGACCATGAATACCGTTTCCAAGCCGGTTATCCCCTCTCCCGCTCCCCGCAGTTCAAGGCCGGAAATTCTCGCCGAAGAAATCATCGAACGCCTGACCTACCGCATCGGCAAGGACGCCAAGGTGGCAAAGCCGCATGACTGGCTGACGGCGACGATCCTGGTGGTCCGCGACCGCATCATCGATCGGTGGATGGCCTCCACCCGCGAGGTTTATGCGACCGGCGCCAAGCGCGTCTATTATCTCTCCCTCGAATTCCTGATCGGCCGCCTGATGCGCGACGCCGTCTCGAACCTCGGCCTGATGGAGGAGGTGCGCGATGCCCTCGCCTCGCTCGGCGTCGACGTCAACGTCATCGCCGGGCTGGAGCCGGATGCCGCACTCGGCAACGGCGGCCTCGGTCGTCTGGCGGCCTGTTTCATGGAAAGCATGGCAACCGTCGACGTGCCCGCCTATGGTTACGGCATCCGCTATGTCCACGGCCTGTTTCGCCAGCAGATGGCCGACGGCTGGCAGGTGGAACTGCCGGAAAACTGGCTCGCCCACGGCAATCCCTGGGAGTTCGAGCGCCGCGAAAGCTCCTATGAAATCGGCTTCGGCGGCGCCGTCGAATTCATCACCACCCATGACGACCAGCCGCGCTACGTCTGGAAACCGGCCGAGCGCGTCATCGCCGCCGCCTTCGACACGCCGGCCGTCGGCTGGCGCGGCAAGCGCGTCAACACGCTGCGCCTCTGGTCGGCGCAGCCGATCGATCCGATCCTGCTCGATGCCTTCAACGCCGGCGACCACATCGGAGCGCTGCGTGAAAGCAACAAGGCCGAAAGCCTGACCCGGGTTCTCTATCCCGCCGACGCCACCCCGGCCGGTCAGGAACTGCGCCTGCGCCAGGAATTCTTCTTCTCGTCGGCCTCGCTGCAGGACATCCTGCGCCGCCATCTGCAGCAATATGACGATTTCACCTCGCTGCCGGACAAGGTGGCAATCCAGCTGAACGACACCCATCCCGCCGTCTCGGTCGCCGAACTCATGCGCCTGCTCTGTGACGTCCACGGAATGGATTTCGACCAGGCCTGGGAAATCACCCGCCATACCTTCTCCTACACCAACCACACACTTCTGCCCGAAGCGCTGGAAAGTTGGTCGGTGCCGCTGTTCGAGCGTCTGCTGCCGCGCCACATGCAGATCATCTATGCGATCAATGCCAAGATCCTGATCGACGCGCGCAAGGGCAAGAATTTCACCGATGGGGAAATCCGCTCGATCTCGCTGATCGATGAAAGCGGCGACCGCCGCGTGCGCATGGGCAACCTCGCTTTCGTCGGCTCGCATTCGATCAACGGCGTCTCGGCCCTGCACACCGACCTGATGAAGGTCACGGTCTTTGCCGACCTGCACAAGCTCTATCCCGACCGTATCAACAACAAGACCAACGGCATCACGCCGCGCCGCTGGCTGCAGCAGTGCAATCCGGGTCTCACCAGCCTGATTCGCGAGGCGATCGGCGACGAATTCCTTGACGATGCCGAGAAGCTGACGCCGCTCGACAAGTTCGCCTCCGACCCGACCTTCCAGCAGAAGTTCGCCGCGGTGAAGCGGGCCAACAAGGTAGCGCTCTCCAATCTCGTTGCCAGCCGCATGGGCGTGAAGCTTGATCCCTCGGCGATGTTCGACATCCAGATCAAGCGCATCCACGAATACAAGCGCCAGCTGCTGAACATCATCGAGGCCGTCGCGCTCTACGACCAGATCCGCTCGCATCCGGAGTTGGATTGGGTGCCGCGTGTAAAACTCTTCGCCGGCAAGGCAGCGCCGAGTTATTACAATGCCAAGCTGATCATCAAGCTGATCAACGACGTCGCCCGCACGATCAACAACGACCCGTCGGTCCGCGGCCTCCTGAAGGTCGTCTTCGTACCGAACTACAATGTTTCGCTCGCCGAAGTCATGGTTCCGGCCGCCGACCTGTCCGAGCAGATTTCGACCGCCGGCATGGAAGCATCCGGCACCGGCAACATGAAGTTCGGCCTCAACGGCGCACTGACGATCGGCACGCTCGATGGCGCCAATGTCGAGATGCGCGACAATGTCGGCGAGGACAACATCGTCATCTTCGGCCTCAAGGCCGACGAGGTGTCGAAGGTCCGCAGTGATGGCCACAATCCCCGCGCCATCATCGAGGGGTCGCGCGAGCTCGCCCAGGCGCTCGCCGCCATCGGCTCCGGCGTCTTCTCGCCTGATGACCGCAATCGCTACACCGCACTGATCGACGGCATCTATTCGCACGACTGGTTCATGGTCGCCGCCGATTTCGACGCCTATGCCCAGGCACAGCGCGAAGTCGACCAGATCTGGACCAACCAGTCCGCCTGGTACACAAAGACGATCAACAATACGGCGCGGATGGGCTGGTTTTCTTCCGACCGTACGATCAGGCAATATGCAGACGAAATCTGGAGAGCCGGATGAAAACGCCGAAAACCGTCCCTGAAGTAAAGCTTTCCTGGGAAATTTCGGCAGATGAAATCGCGGCGATCCTTGCCGGCTCGCATTCCAATCCCTTTGCCGTCCTCGGTGTGCACCAGGCCGGCGACGTTTTCGTCGCCCGGTGTTTCATCCCGGGCGCCGAGGAAGTGACCGCCATGACGCTCGATGGCAGCGTCATCGGCGAGTTGAAACAGCTCCATGCCGACGGCGTCTTCGCCGGCCCGGTTTCCCTGACCAAGCTCCAGCCGGTGCGCTATCGCGCCCGGCGCGGCGATGCCGAATGGGCTGTCACCGATCCTTACAGTTTCGGTCCGGTGCTCGGGCCGATGGACGATTATTTCGCCCGCCAGGGCTCGCACCTGCGGCTGTTCGACAAGATGGGCGCCCATCTCATCAAGCATGATGGCGCCCAGGGTATCCATTTCGCCGTCTGGGCCCCGAATGCGCAGCGCGTCTCGGTCGTCGGCGATTTCAACAATTGGGACGGCCGCCGCCACGTGATGCGCTTCCGCGCCGATAGCGGCATCTGGGAAATCTTCGCCCCGGATGTGCCGATCGGCGTTGGCTACAAGTTCGAGATCCGCGGCCAGGATGGCGTATTGCTGCCCCTGAAAGCCGACCCCTTCGCGCGGCGCAGCGAACTCCGGCCGAAGACCGCCTCCATCACCGCCGCCGAACTGGTGCAGGAGTGGGAAGACGAAGCCCACCTCAAGCACTGGCGCGAAACCGACAAGCGCCGCCAGCCGATCTCGATCTACGAGGTGCATGCCGCCTCCTGGCAGCGCCGGCAGGACGGCACGATGCTGTCCTGGGACGAGCTCGCCTCCAGCCTCATCCCCTATTGCGCCGATATGGGCTTCACCCATATCGAGTTCCTGCCGATCACCGAGCACCCCTACGACCCCTCCTGGGGTTACCAGACGACCGGCCTCTACGCGCCGACCGCTCGTTTCGGCGAACCGGAAGGTTTCGCCCGTTTCGTCAACGGCTGCCACAAGGTCGGCATCGGCGTCATTCTCGACTGGGTGCCGGCGCATTTCCCGACCGACGAACACGGCCTCGGCTGGTTCGACGGTACCGCACTCTACGAGCACGAAGACCCGCGCAAGGGCTTCCATCCCGACTGGAGCACGGCGATCTACAATTTCGGCCGCACCGAGGTCGTTTCCTATCTCGTCAACAATGCGCTTTACTGGGCCGAAAAATTCCATCTCGACGGCCTGCGCGTCGATGCCGTCGCCTCGATGCTCTATCTCGATTATTCGCGCAAACACGGCGAATGGATCCCCAACGAATATGGTGGCAACGAGAACCTCGAAGCGGTCCGCTTTCTGCAGGATCTCAACATCCGCATCTACGGCCAGCATTCCAACGTCATGACCATCGCCGAGGAATCGACCTCCTGGCCGAAGGTCTCGCAGCCCGTTCATGAAGGCGGCCTGGGCTTCGGCTTCAAGTGGAACATGGGCTTCATGCATGACACGCTGAGCTACATGAGCCGCGATCCCATCTACCGCGGGCACCATCACAACGAGCTGACCTTCGGCCTGCTCTACGCCTATTCGGAAAATTTCGTCCTGCCGCTCTCGCATGACGAGGTCGTCCATGGAAAAGGTTCGCTGATCGCCAAGATGCCGGGCGACGACTGGCAGAAATTCGCCAATCTGCGCGCCTACTACGCCTATATGTGGGGCTATCCCGGCAAGAAGCTCTTGTTCATGGGCCAGGAATTCGCCCAGTGGAGCGAGTGGAGCGAGGAGAAGTCGCTCGACTGGAACCTGCTTCAGTATCGTATGCACGAGGGCATGCGGCGCCTGGTGCGCGACCTCAATTTCACCTATCGCAGCAAGCCGGCTCTGCATGAGCGTGACTGCGAAGGCGAAGGCTTCGAATGGCTGGTCGCCGACGACCATCAGAATTCCGTCTTTGCCTGGCTGCGCAAGGCGCCGGGCCAGAAGCCGGTCGCCGTCATCACCAATTTCACCCCTGTCTACCGCGAGAACTACTCGATCCGCCTGCCGTCCGCAGGCCGCTGGCGGGAAATCCTGAACACCGATGCCGACATCTACGGCGGCAGCGGCAAGGGCAATGGCGGGCGCGTGCAGGCCGTCGATGCCGGCGGCAACATCACCTGCTCGATCACCTTGCCGCCCTTGGCGACAATCATGCTTGAACCTGAAAATTAGTGACTGGTGGGAGGAGAAAATGGTAGAAAAACGCGTTCAGCCACTTGCCCGCGATGCAATGGCTTATGTTCTGGCGGGCGGTAGGGGAAGCCGTCTCAAGGAACTCACCGACCGGCGTGCCAAGCCGGCCGTCTATTTCGGCGGCAAGGCTCGCATCATCGATTTCGCCCTGTCGAACGCCCTGAATTCCGGTATCCGCCGCATCGGCGTCGCCACGCAATACAAGGCGCATTCGCTGATCCGCCACATGCAGCGTGGCTGGAACTTCTTCCGCCCCGAGCGCAACGAGAGCTTCGACATCCTGCCCGCCAGCCAGCGCGTCTCCGAGACGCAATGGTACGAGGGCACCGCCGACGCCGTCTATCAGAACATCGACATCATCCAGGATTACGGCGTCGAATACATGGTCGTGCTTGCCGGCGACCACGTCTACAAGATGGACTATGAATGGATGCTGCAGCAGCACGTCGATTCCGGCGCCGACGTCACCATCGGCTGCCTGGAAGTGCCGCGCATGGAAGCGACCGGCTTCGGTGTCATGCATGTCAACGCGAAGGACGAGATCATCGCCTTCGTCGAGAAGCCGGCCGATCCGCCGCCCATTCCCGACAAGCCGGATTTCGCCCTCGCCTCGATGGGCATCTACGTCTTCCACACCAAGTTCCTGCTCGATGCGCTGCGCCGCGACGCCGCCGATCCGAACTCGAGCCGCGACTTCGGCAAGGACATCATCCCCTATATCGTCAAGAACGGTAAGGCGGTCGCCCACCGCTTCGCCAAGTCCTGCGTCCGGTCCGATTTCGAGCACGAGCCTTACTGGCGCGACGTCGGCACGATCGACGCCTATTGGCAGGCCAATATCGACCTGACGGCGATCGTTCCGGAGCTCGACATCTACGACAAGTCCTGGCCGATCTGGACCTATGCCGAGATCACCCCGCCGGCGAAATTCGTCCATGACGACGAGGATCGCCGCGGCTCGGCCACCTCCTCCGTCGTATCGGGCGACTGCATCATCTCCGGCGCCAGCCTGAACAACAGCCTGCTCTTCACCGGTGTCAGGGCCAACTCCTTCTCCAAGATGGAAGGCGCCGTCATCCTGCCGAACGTAAAGATCGGACGGCGCGCGCAGCTCAAGAATGTGGTGATCGACCATGGTGTCGTCATTCCGGAAGGCTTGGTTGTCGGCGAGGATCCCGAGCTCGACGCCAAGCGTTTCCGGCGGACGGAAAGCGGCATCTGCCTGATCACGCAACCGATGATCGACAAGCTGGATATCTGACTTATGAAAGTTCTTTCGGTTTCGTCCGAAGTCTTCCCTTTGATCAAGACAGGGGGCCTGGCCGATGTGTCAGGCGCCCTGCCGATTACTCTCAAAGCCTTCGGGGTCGAGACCAAGACCCTTCTGCCCGGCTATCCCGCCGTCATGAAGGTCATTCGCAACCCGGTCGCCAGGCTCGAATTCGCCGACCTGCTCGGCGAGCGGGCGACGGTGCTCGAGGTTGAGCACGAAGGCCTCGATCTGCTCATCCTCGATGCGCCGGCCTATTACGACAGGCCGGGCGGCCCCTATCTCGATCCGCTCGGCAAGGACTATCCGGACAACTGGCGCCGGTTTGCCGCTCTGTCGCTTGCCGCCTCCGAGATTGCCGCCGGCCTGATGCCCGGGTGGCGGCCGGATCTCGTCCACACCCACGACTGGCAGGCGGCGCTGACGTCGGTCTATATGCGCTATTACCCGACGCCGGAACTGCCGAGCGTGCTGACCATCCACAATATCGCCTTCCAGGGCCAGTTCGGTTCCGAGATCTTTCCCGGCCTGCGCCTGCCCGCCCATGCCTTTGCCACCGAAAGCATCGAATATTACGGCACTGTCGGCTTCCTCAAGGGCGGCCTCAAGACCGCTCATGCGATCACGACGGTCAGCCCGACCTATGCCGATGAGATCCTGACCTCGGAATTCGGCATGGGGCTCGAGGGCGTCATCGCCAGCCGCATCGACAATCTGCACGGCATCGTCAACGGCATCGACACCGATGTCTGGAACCCGGCGACCGATCCCGTCGTCCACACCCATTACGGCCCGACGACGCTCAAGAACCGCGAGGAGAACCGTCGCTCGATCGCCGAATTCTTCCATCTCGACAATGACGACGCCCCGATCTTCTGCGTCATCAGCCGTCTCACTTGGCAGAAGGGCATGGATATCGTCGCCAACGTCGCCGATGAGATCGTCGCCATGGGCGGCAAGCTCGTCGTGCTCGGCTCCGGTGAAGCGGCGCTTGAAGGCGCGCTGCTCGCCTCCGCCAGCCGCCATCCCGGCCGCATCGGCGTCTCGATCGGTTATAACGAGCCGATGTCGCACCTGATGCAGGCCGGCTGCGATGCGATCATCATCCCCTCGCGCTTCGAACCCTGCGGCCTGACCCAGCTTTACGGGCTGCGTTACGGCTGCGTGCCGATCGTCGCCCGCACCGGCGGATTGAATGACACGGTGATCGACGCCAATCACGCCGCACTTGCAGCGAAAGTCGCAACCGGCATACAATTTGCCCCCGTGACAGAAACAGGCATGCTACAGGCAATCCGCCGTGCGATGCATTTTTACCAGGACCGAAAACTCTGGACCCAATTGCAAAAGCAGGGCATGAAATCGGATGTCTCCTGGGAGAAGAGCGCCGAACGCTACGCTGCCCTCTATTCAAGCCTCGTCTCGAAAGGCATGTGACCTAAAATGATCAAGTCCGTACCCACCACGCCCTATCTGGACCAGAAACCCGGCACGTCGGGCCTGCGCAAGAAGGTTCCAGTCTTCCAGCAACCGAATTATGCGGAGAACTTCATCCAGTCGATCTTCGATTCGCTGGAAGGCTATCAGGGCAAGTGCCTCGTCATCGGCGGCGACGGACGCTACTACAATCGCGAAGTCATCCAGAAGGCCGTCAAGATGGCCGCTGCCAATGGCTTCGGCAAGGTCATGGTCGGCAAGGGCGGCATCCTGTCGACGCCGGCCGCCTCCCACATCATCCGCAAATACAAGGCTTTCGGCGGCATCATCCTCTCCGCCAGCCACAATCCCGGCGGCCCGACCGAAGACTTCGGCATCAAATACAACATCAACAATGGCGGCCCGGCGCCGGAAAAGATCACCGACGCGATCTATGCGCGTTCCAAGACGATCGACAGCTACAAGATCGCCGATTTCGCCGACGTCAATCTCGACCGCATCGGCAAGGACGAGCTTCCCGGCGGCACGATCCTCTCGGTCATCGACCCGGTCGAGGACTATGCCGCACTGATGGAAGAACTGTTCGATTTCGGCGCCATCCGCAACCTGATCAGCCTCGGCTTCCGCATTGCCTTCGATGGGATGAGCGCCGTCACCGGCCCCTATGCCAAGGAAATCTTCGAAAATCGTCTCGGCGCTCCCTCGGGCTCCGTGCGCAACTTCATGCCGCTGCCGGATTTCGGCGGCCATCATCCCGACCCGAACCCGGTTCACTGCAAGGAACTCTTCGACGAGATGATGGGCGATGATGCGCCCGATTTCGGCGCCGCTTCCGACGGCGACGGCGACCGCAATCTGATCATCGGCCGCGGCATCTTCGTCACGCCGTCCGACAGCCTGGCGATCCTTGCCGCCAACGCCAATCTCGCCCCCGGCTATTCCGGCGGCCTCGCCGGCATCGCCCGCTCGATGCCGACATCGGGTGCTGCCGACCGCGTCGCCGAAAAGCGCGGCATCGGTATGTACGAGACGCCAACCGGCTGGAAATTCTTCGGCAACCTGCTCGATGCCGGCATGGCGACGATCTGCGGTGAGGAAAGCTCCGGTACCGGCTCCAATCATGTCCGCGAAAAGGATGGCCTCTGGGCCGTGCTGCTGTGGCTGAATATTCTTGCCGTGCGCGGCGAGAGTGTCGCCGATATCGTCACCCAGCACTGGCAGACCTACGGCCGCAACTATTATTCGCGCCATGACTATGAAGGCCTCGACACCGATGCGGCAAACGGCTTGGTCGACAATCTCCGCAGCCAGCTTTCCACCCTGGCCGGCAAGAGCTTCGGCAGCCTGAAGGTCGAGAAGGCAGACGACTTCGCCTATCACGATCCGATCGACAAATCGGTCAGCGAACATCAGGGTATCCGCGTGCTCTTCGAGGGCGGCTCCCGCGTCGTCTTCCGCCTGTCCGGCACTGGCACGTCTGGCGCAACCTTGCGTGTCTATATCGAGCGTTACGAGCCGGATTCGACTCGCCACAACATCGAAACGCAGGAAGCGCTCGCCGATCTGATCGCGGCCGCCGAAAGCATTGCCAGCATTCGGGAACGCACGGGACGCGACGCGCCAACCGTGATCACCTGATCCGGGGGGAACATGCGGGGAAGCAGTGCGGCGCAAGCCGGCGCGATCGTTTTCGAGACCGGCGTCGAATTTGCGGTGTGGTCGCGTGATGCCGCACAGATCGAGCTCTGCCTCTTCGAGGATGACGGCAACAGGGAATTCGCGCGCCTGCCGATGGCGCGCGACAGCAATCACATCCATCGTCTCTTTGTCGACGGGCTGAAGGCCGGCGCGCGCTATGGTTATCGCGCCGATGGCATCTACGCGCCCGATAACGGTCTCTGGTATGACCCCTCCAAACTGTTGATCGATCCCTATGCCAAGGAGATCGACAGGCCGTTCCGCTACGATCCCCGTCTCGGCATCTATGGCGAAGACAGCCAGGATCTGATGCCGAAGGCGATCGTCACTGCCGATATACCCGCCTTGGTCAGCAAGCCGCTCTTCAATCCGGGCGGCTTTATCTATGAGGTGGCGGTGCGGCCCTTCACCATTCTCCATCCCGACGTGCCGGAGGCAGAGCGCGGCACGGTTGCAGCCCTTGCTCATCCCTCCGTCATCGCACACCTGAAGCGGATCGGTGTCGACGCCGTCGAACTGATGCCGATCACCGCCTGGATCGACGAGCGCCACCTGCCGCCGCTCGGCCTCACCAACGGCTGGGGATACAATCCCGTCGCCTTCATGGCGCTCGATCCGCGGCTTGTCCCCGGCGGCATGACGGAGCTGCGCGAGACGGTCGCGGCCCTCCATGCCGAAGGCATCGCCGTCATCCTCGACCTCGTCTTCAACCATACCGGCGAGAGCGACCGTTACGGCGCGACGCTGTCGCTGCGCGGCCTCGACAATCTGCATTATTATCGCCACGCCCAGAATTGGCCGGGCGAGCTCATCAACGACACAGGCACTGGCAACACGCTTGCCTGCGATCATCCCGAGGTCCGCCGCCTCGTCATCGACAGCCTGCGCCATTTCGTGCTCAACGCTGGCGTCGACGGTTTTCGCTTCGATCTCGCCCCCGTGCTCGGCCGCACCGCAACGGGCTTCGAGCGCGACGGCGGAACGCTTGCCGCGATCCTCGCCGACGATGTGCTTGCCGACCGGATCATGATCGCCGAACCTTGGGATATCGGCCCGGGCGGCTATCAGCTCGGCAATTTCCCGGCGTCCTTCCTGGAATGGAACGACCGGGTCCGCGACGACCTGCGCTGTTACTGGCGCGGCGACGATTGGAAGACCGGCGCGCTGGCAACCGCACTCGCCGGCTCCTCCGACATCTTCTCCCGCAACGACGGCAGGCAAACGCGCAGCGTCAACTTCCTCGCCGCCCATGACGGCTTCACGCTGATCGATCTCGTCTCCTACGCCGGAAAGCATAACGATGCCAACGGCGAACACAATCGCGACGGCCACAACGAAAACCACTCCTGGAACAACGGCGTCGAGGGGGAAACCCTCTATCCCACCATCCGCAAGCGTCGCCGTGACGACGTGATGGCGCTGCTATCAACCCTCTTTGCCACCCGCGGCAGCATTATGCTGACGGCAGGCGACGAGGGCGGCCGCAGCCAGCACGGCAACAACAACGCCTATTGCCAGGACAACGAGATCACCTGGCTGGACTGGAACGCGTTGGACGGGAATCTCATCGCCCACACCGCCTTCGTTGCGGAACTGCGCCGCCGCTTCACCGTCTTCTCCGAAACGGGTTTCCTGTCAGGAAATGGCGACGTCGAATGGATTTCGCTCTCCGGCGAGCCGATGACCGTTGCCGAATGGGAGACGCCGTCGCTTTCCACCCTCGGCATGCTTCTGTCGACCGAGGACCGCTCCGCCGGCGGCAGGCAGACCCGGCTTGCCGTGCTTTTCAACCGCTCGGGGAGCCGCCAATTTTTCACGCTCCCTTCCCGGGGCGAACCGGGCTGGCGCCAGTTGACGCCTGAAGGAGCGCAGAAAGCCGGCAAGAGTGCAGCCGTCGAGCCGCGCTCCGTCGCCTTTTTCGTAGAAAATTGACCGCCTGCCTTCGCTTGCGCAAATCCTTGTCGCAATCGTCACAAATGCGCGATAAGGCTTTGCCGCGACGGCTTGTTTCACGAGGAATTTATGGTCACGGAAATTTCACTCTCCGACGTGCGGGGATTGATCGGCATGGAAACGGGCCTATCGGATTGGATCACCGTCGACCAGTCGATGATCGATGCCTTCGCGGCGGCGACCGACGATCATCAGTTCATTCACGTTGATCCCGCACGCGCGGCAGCCGAGAGCCCCTTCGGCGGCACCATCGCTCACGGCTTCCTGACACTGTCTCTGCTGTCGACGATGAACTACAACTGCCTGCCGAAAGTGCGCGAGCAGACCATGGGCATCAACTACGGCTTCGAGCGCGTCCGCTTCATGACGCCGGTGAAGAGCGGCGCCCGCGTCCGCGGCCGCTTCCTGCTCTCCGAGGCCCGCTTCCGCGGCGCCGGCATGCTGATGACCACCTATGACGTCTCGATCGAGATCGAAAACGAGAAGAAGCCGGCGCTGACGGCAAAATGGATCACCATCATCCAATTCGACCCGAAGGACCGTCCCGAGGACGTCTAAGCAAAACTGCTTTTGCTACTCGGCCGAATTGAACACAGCTTCGAGAGCATGTCCGTCGGGATCCGTGACGAACGCCGCGTAATAGTGCTCACCGTAATGGGGCCGCAGGCCGGGCCGGCCATTGTCACCGCCGCCATGCGCGATGGCCGCCGCATGAAACCGATCGACCGCCTGGCGGTTCGGGGCGGCAAAAGCCAGATGAAAACCCGGGCCGGCTGGACGCTGGCCATCCGGGCGATGCTTGATCGCCAGTTTGTCCCCGCCGCCGGGAAGGCCATAGCCGATTGCCTGCCCCGTTTGCCCCGGCCGGATATCGTCCCAGACCCTGACGTAACCGAGCGCGGCCAGCGTGGTATCGTAAAATGCCGCCGACCGTTCAATATCGGAAACGCCGAGAGAAGCATGGTGCAGCATTGGCCTACCCCTTGAATGAAGGCTTACCCAGCCGGGATTGGCGCGGGCTCAATGCCCGGCGTCGTGAGCCGCCTCGTTCAGCAGCCCGAAGACGTAATCCGAAAACGACCGCCAGCACTCCACCCGGAACGTGTCTTCTTCCGTGCGGAAAAGCACGATCTCCGCCTTGCCCAGGATTGTGCGCGATGCGGCTCCAACCGGAAAGCCAGCAAGCGACAGATCCTGCGGGCAGCCGGCCGAAAGCGTTGCCTCCGCGCCCGGCCCGGAGACGATGATTGCCACATTGCGGTGGGACACGTCGGTCGCCGAATGCAGCGCGCCGGCACCGGAAAATGCCGCCATCAGGTCGGCGCCATCCTCATCGATGACAAGCCATTCGTCCGGCCCGATCCACAGCGCCGAGCGGGCGCCAGCCCGGCCGGATGTTTTCGGGGCGGTCGGCAGTGACAGGCCGAGAGCAGCGGAAAGTGTTGCGAGCGATTCTGCAGGCGCCCGCAGCGCCACCCGGCTGGCAGCGGGTGCGGTCGTCAGCCGCACCGTTGCGGAGCCGCCGAGACGGCCGGCAAGCGCCGGTTTGCGAATTGCGACATCAGCCATAGATGCGGCCCCCTTCCTTGTCAAAGAATACCAGATCCGTCACTTCGACGGCGATCGTCCGGTCCGGCATCGGCACATAGAGCGTTTCGCCCATCCGCGCCCGGCCGCCGGCGACGAGCGCGAAGGCGATCGACCTGTCGCAATTGTCCGACCAGTAAGCTGACGTGACGTGGCCGAGCATGGTCTTCGGCTTCGGCTCGTTCGGGCTCGCGACGATCTGCGCGCCTTCTTCGAGCACCAGATTCGGGTCCTTGGTGACGAGGCCGACAAGCTGCTTGCGCCCGTCCTTGACGAGATCCGGCCGCTTCAACCCGCGAATGCCGACGAAATCCGTCTTTTTCTTCGAAACCGCCCAGGAAAGTCCGGCGTCATCGGGGGTCACCGTCCCATCGGTATCCTGCCCGACGATGATGTAACCCTTCTCGGCGCGAAGAACGTGCATCGTCTCGGTGCCGTAGACGCAGGCGCCGAGCGGTTCGGCATTGGCCCAGACCGCTTCGAGCACCGACTGGCCGTAATCGGCCGGCACGTTGATTTCGAAGCCGATTTCGCCGGTGAACGAGACGCGGAAGAGCCGTGCCGGCACCCCGCAGACCGTGCACTCGGCAACGCTCATATGCGGGAAGGCCTCGTTCGAAAGATCGAGTCCTTCGACCAGCGGCGCGACGATCTCGCGCGCCTTCGGCCCCTGCACGGCGATGACCGCCCATTGTTCGGTCACCGAGGTCAGCCAGACCTTCAGATTCGGGAATTCCGTCTGCAGGTAATCTTCCATGTGGTGAAGGACGCGCGGCGCGCCGCCGGTTGTCGTCGTCACGTGGAAACGGTCGTCCGCCAGGCGTCCGACGACACCGTCGTCATAAACGAAGCCGTCCTCGCGGGTCATGATGCCGTAGCGAGCCTTGCCGGGCTTCAGCGTATCCCAGGCATTGGTGTAGATGAGGTTGAGGAACTTCGCCGCATCCGGCCCTACCACCTCGATCTTGCCCAGCGTCGAGGCATCGAAGATACCGGCCGACTCGCGCGCCGTCCGGCATTCGCGAGAGACCGCCTGATGCATGGTCTCGCCGGCCCGCGGATAGAACCAAGCGCGCTTCCAGTTGCCGACATCTTCGAAGACCGCGCCATGGGCTTCCTCCCAATCGTGCAGCGGCGTCTTGCGCGTCGGATCGAACAGCTCTCCACGCGAGTGGCCGATCAGCGTACCGTAGGTGACCGGCGTATAGGGCGCACGGAACGTGGTGAGCCCCACCTGCGGGATTTCCTTGCCGAGCATTTCGGCGGCAATCGCCAGGCCATGCATGTTGGAGAGCTTGCCCTGGTCCGAGGCCATGCCGTTGGTCGTGAAGCGCTTGATATGCTCGATCGAATGCATGCCTTCGCGCACGGCAAGGCGGATATCCTTGGCGCAGACGTCGTGCTGGAAATCGATGAAGGCCTTGGCGTTGGTCTTCGGACCGGCGCCTTCGGCAGCGCCGATCATGCCGCCCGTCCAGTCATAGGCTTGCTCGGCCGAAATTGCGATCTTCTCGCCGCTGCTTTTGCCGGTGGCCTGCGCCATCAGCTCGCCGGCGGCAAGCGATTCCTCGATCGTCCGCTGCAGGTCGTCGGTGCCGTTGCAGGCGCCGACCGACAGGCAGTCCTGGGCATAGGAGCCGGGCAGGAAGCGCTGGCTTTCGGCATCGAAGGCCACTTTGCCGCGCGACTGCGAGAAGAGATGGACGGACGGCGTCCAGCCGGCCGAAACCAGGAGCGCATCGACCGCGATCTTGCGCGATGAACCGCCGCCGTTGCGCGCCACCGTCATCGATGAGATGCGCAGCCGTCCCGCGGTGTTGATAACAGACTGGCCTGTGAGAACATCGATGCCGAGCGCACGCGCCTCTTCCAGCACCGCCGCTCCCGGCGCTTGCCTGCTGTCGACGATGGCGGCGATCGAAACACCGGCCCGTTTCAGATCGAAAGCCGCTTCATAGGCCGAGTCGTGCGCCGTGTAGATGCCGACCTTGGTCCCGACGGCGACACCGTGGTGATTGAGATACATCCGCCCCGCCGAGGCGAGCATGATGCCCGGCCGGTCGTTGTTCGGAAATACCATGTGCCGCTCGATCGCGCCGGTGGCGAGGATGACCCGCTTGGCCCGGACCTGCCAGAGCCGCTCGCGCGGCAGATCGTGGGAGGGCTTGGCGATATGGTCGGTGACGCGCTCGGCAAGACCGACGAAATTGTGGTTGTAGTAGCCGAAGGCGGTCGTGCGGGTGAGCACTTCGACATTGTCCATCGCCTTCAGCCGCGCCACGGCCTTCTGGGCCCAGGCATAGCCGTCCTGTCCGTCGATCGTCACGCCGGCATCGTAGCGCAACGCACCGCCGGCTTCCGCCTGCTCGTCGCAAAGGATCACCCGGGCACCGGTCTCAGCCGCAGCCAACGCAGCCGAAAGCCCGGCAACGCCGGCGCCGACCACCAGCACGTCGCAATGGGCATAGCGGCTGGCATAATGGTCCGGATCCTCTTCCGTCGGCGCGACCCCGAGGCCGGCGGCGCGACGGATGAGCGGTTCGTAGACGTGTTTCCAGGCGGCGCGCGGCCACATGAAGGTCTTGTAGTAGAAACCGGCGGCGAAGAACGGCGACATCAGATTGTTGACGGCGCCGACATCGAAGGCGAGCGAGGGCCAGCGGTTCTGGGAGTTGACGATCATGCCGTCAAAAACTTCCTGCACGGTGGCGCGCACGTTCGGCTGCTTGCGCGCCGTATCACGGGCGACGTCGATCAGCGCGTTCGGCTCCTCGGCCCCTGCAGACAGAATACCGCGGGCCCGGTGATATTTGAACGAGCGTCCCAGAAGATGCACATCGTTAGCGATCAGCGCCGAGGCGACGGTATCACCTTCGAGCGCCGTATAGCTCTTTCCGTCGAAGCTGAAGCGGGCGGTCTTGGCCGGTGTCAGGCGCCCCTTGCCGGCGATACGGTTCACGCCGCTCATTGCGCCTCTCCTTCCACGGCTTCATATGTCTCGACAGGCCCATGCTGCCTGGCCGCAGCCCCGATCTCAGGCTTCGGCTCGCCCGCCTTGTAGGTCACGATGAACTTGTCGGTCACCGTATCTCGCGCCGCGTTGAAGAAACGCCCGCAGCCGTGAATGTGTCGCCAACGTTCGAAGATCAGCCCCTTCGGATTGTCGCGCAGAAAGAAGTAGGCCTCGAATTCCTCGTCCGAGATCGAGGCGATCTCGGCGGGCCGCGCGATATGCGCGTCACCCGCGCCGCGGAATTCGAGCTCGGAACGCTCTTCCTGACAGTAAGGGCAATGGATCAGCAGCATGTGGGATTTCCTTCTCCTCCCCTTCTCCCCAGCAGAGAGAAGGTGCCTGAAAGGCGGATGAGGGGGTAAGCGACGAAAGGAGTGAGCGTCCGAGGCTCAGCCATAACATTTGTCATCAGTGCGCCACCGCCGCCGCCGCTGCTTCGTCGATCAGCCGGCCGCTGCGAAAACGCTCCAGCGTCAGCCCGGCATTGAATTTATGCGGCTCGTCGCGGGCAATCAGATGCGCGAAGAGATTGGCCGAGCCTGGCGTCGCCTTGAAACCGCCGGTGCCCCAGCCGCAATTGACGTAGAGCCCGGGAACCGGCGTCTTCGACTGGATCGCCGAACGATCCGGCGTATTGTCGACGATGCCGCCCCATTGCCGCATCATCTTGACGCGCCGGAACATCGGGAAGAGCTCGCAGATGGCATCGAGCGTGTGGGTGATGATCTGCAGCCCGCCGGTCTGGGAATAGGAATTATACTGGTCGGTGCCGGCGCCGATGACCAGCTCTCCCTTGTCGGACTGGGAGATATAGGCATGCACCGTGTTTGACATGACGACGCAGGGAAAGATCGGCTTCAACGGCTCGGAGACCAGCGCCTGCAGCGGGCTCGATTGCAGCGGCACACGCACGCCGGCCATCTGCATGACAGTTGTCGTATGGCCGGCCGCCGACACGGCGACCTTCTTGGCGCCGATGAAACCGCGCGAGGTCTCGACCCCGGTCACCCGTCCGTCCGCACCGCGCCGGATCCCGGTCACTTCACAATTCTGGATGATGTGCACGCCGCGGTCCGAGGCCGCTCGCGCATAACCCCAGGCGACCGCGTCGTGCCGCGCCGTGCCGCCGCGGCGCTGCAGTGCTGCGCCGTTGATCGGGTAGCGCGCGCTGGCCGAGATATCGAGCGGCGGACAATAGGCCTTCGCCTGCTCCGGCGTCAGCCATTCATTGTCGATGCCGTAGAGCCGGTTGGCATGGATATGCCGCTTGAAGGACTGCTGGTCGTGAATATTGTGCGAAAGCATCATCACGCCGCGCGGCGAATACATCACATTGTAGTTGAGCTCCTGGGAAAGCCCTTCCCAGAGCTTCATCGAATGCTCGTAGATGTGCATGCTCTCTTCATAGAGATAGTTCGAGCGGATGATGGTGGTGTTGCGCCCGGTATTGCCGCCGCCGAGCCAGCCCTTCTCGATCACCGCAACATTGGTGATGCCGTGTTCCTTGGCGAGGTAGTAGGCGGCACCCAGCCCGTGGCCGCCGGCGCCTATGATGACGACGTCGTATTCAGCGCGCGGCTCAGGCGAAGTCCACTGCTTCTCCCAGCCCTTGTGGCCACGAAGGGCCTCCCGCGCCACGGCAAAAACCGAATATTTCCGCATCCGCCTTCTTCTCCTTCGGGCAAGGGGCTGTTCTCCGCGCCCATACAAATCGCAAATCCAAATGCGGCACAACGGTTCTTTTGCGACGCGCGAGAGCTTTGCTTTTGACACTAAACGACATGATGGCGAAAAACTGCGCGGTTTTCGGTCGACGCCATGCTCTGCCTCCTCCGTCCTAGCCCAACAGGGTGAGAAGACAAGCAATTGCTAAAATGCTAATCATCGCATGTTCTGGGGTATGTGTATCATGTGGGGTTGGCGCTCAGTATCAGTCGCGACGCTTTGCGTCGCGTTAAGCAGCGCATGGCCGGCACCCGCCGCCGAGCCGGTCGGCCAGGCTGTCGTCATCAAGACCGAGGTGACGGGACAAAGCGGCCCGATCGAGGTCGACACCAAAGTTCATCGCAACGAGCGCATCAAGACATCGCAATCGGGGCTCGGCCAGTTCCTGTTTCGTGACGGCACGAAGCTCGCGGTCGGCTGGGGTTCGTCGGTTGTCATCGACAAATATGTCTTCGATGATTCCCAATCGGTCAAGAAACTGACCATCAGAGCGGCAAAAGGGACGTTCCGCTGGGTCAGCGGCAGTTCCAACTCCTCGGCCTACCAGATCCTGACGCCGGCCGGCACGATCGGCGTACGCGGCACCGCTTTCGATTTCTACGTCGGCCCTGACGGCACGACCGCCGTCGTGCTGCTGAACGGCGCGGCCCAGTTTTGCGGCCCGGGCGGCTGCCGGCAGTTGCAGCAGCGCTGCGATTGCGTGGTGGCCAAGCCGAACGGCAATATGTCGGCGGCACGCCGGGTCGATCCCAGTGTTCTCGAGACGCTCGGAAATCCGCGCGCCCTCCCCTTCCTCTCCGGCAATCAGCGACTTTCGGGCGGCATCGGCATGCTCGGCGGCTGCAATGTGGCCTCCGTCGCGCCGGACAGAAAAGAGAGAAACCGGCCCTCGCCTCCGTCTTCAACCGAGCCGGCGCCCAATCCGCAGCGACAAGATCCGCCGCAGCGGCAGGCCGAGCCGCAGAAAGAGCGGCCGGCCACGCCCGACAAGCCCGACAAGCCTGACAAGCCGCATCACGACAAACCGGATAAACCCGATAAGCATGATGGCCGTGGCCGGCATGAACATCACGATCAGCACGATGATCACGACTATCACGATCGAGGGGATCATCGGGATCGTGACCGCGATCACGATAAAGATCGGGATCACAAAAGGGATCGGAACCATGGCAAGGGCTGGGGCCTCAATCGCAACCGCTGACGCCCTCAGTCGGCCGCACTCTTCTCCAATCCATCGGGCGCCTCGCGAAAATGATCCGTCCTGCCGGATATTCGTTGATAGAATTCCGCCAGGCCGTCGATCACCTGCACCGCCCTGAGCTTTGCCGTGCCGATAAGCTTGCGGGTGTTCTTCGAATGCGAAAGCAGGGCCTGCATCAGTTGCTGATGAACGCCAACAAGTGCTGCAAACTCGGCAGATGCGGCAACACGTTCGTCGCCGACGACGGCAAGGATCTGCGTTCGGCTGCTCTTGCCTTTGAGCGGAATGGCGCCGGCCTCGATCAGCGCCATCCCCTGCACCGACTTTGCCGTGCTGTCGGATATCAGAATATCGAAGCCAACCTCCTTGCAGCATGATTCCAGCCGCGCCGCGACGTTGACGGCGTCGCCGACCGCCGAATAGTTGAAGCGGGTCTTGGCGCCCATATTGCCGACGCAGGCAAGGCCGGTATGAATGCCGATGCCGATCCCGACCTTTTGTTCGGGCCCGAAGCCGAAGGCGTCGCCGGCATTCAATTCGGCCAGCGTCTCGCGCATGGCAAGTGCAGCGCGAACCGCCTTGGTCTCATGATCGGCCACATCGACGGGCGCATTCCAGAATGCCATGATCGAATCGCCGATGAACTTGTCGAGCGTGCCTTCATTGGCCACCACATGGCGGCTCAGCGCATCGAGCAACGTGTTCAGGAACGCGACGACATCCGTCGGCGCCAGCCGCTCGCTGATCTCGGTAAAGCTCCTGACATCGACGAACATCACCGTCAGCTCGCGGTCGTCGCCGCCGAGGCGCAACGCGTCGCGGGTATGCTCGATGCGATGCAGCAGCGACGGAGAAAGATAATGGCCGAAGGCCCGCCGCACCGCCCGCCGCTCCCGGTCGATCACCAGGATCCGGAAGGAGGTCGCGGCAAAATGGATGATCGATCCGCTGACGATTGGAGCCAGCGGATCGAAGAGAAGTCCTGCATAGAGAAACGAGAGCCAGGACGCCACCAACCCCATTGCCGTGATCAGCAGGCCGCAGATCAGCGCGACCGCCGGGCTGACGAAGGTCGTCACCACGACGAGCAGGCATCCGAGCACAGCAATCATCAGGATTTCCAGGCCGTCCGCCCAGTCGGGCCGCGACAGGTAATGACCAGAGAGGATCTGCTCCACAGCCTGCGCATGCAGCGAAACGCCGGGAACGTTCTCGCCGAGCGCGGTGACGCGAATGTCCTGCAGCCCGGCCGCCGACGTGCCGACGAAGACGATGCTGCCGTCGATGGCGGCCGCGACCTCGGGAGCGGCCCCTTCGGCGGCGAGCACCTGCCGGGCGGATATGTACCGCTCGGCCCGGTCGGGACTGACATAGAGCCAGAGTTCGCCCGCCGCCGTCAGCGGCACGACGAAATCCCCGATCTTTGCCGATGTCATGATGCCGGCGCGATCGGGCGCGCCTGACAGCACATAGGTCGACACTCCCTGCGCCACGCGCAGGGCCTCGATCGCCAGATTCGGATAGAGCTGCGTGCCGTCGGTCAGAAACAGCGGCACCGCCCGCACCACCGGCGAGGGATTGCCGGGGTTGAGGCTGATATGACCCAGCCCCGCCGCCTTGGCCTCCAATTGCGGCCTGAGTGGTGTCGAGGCGCGGAGATAGGGTGGAGCCGAGACGGGGCTTTCGCCGGTGAAGGCAAAGCCCGCCTTGACAGGCGGCCGGTAATTGCCCTCGTTGGAAAGACCGAAGCCGAGGACGACGGGTTTCTCGGCAATTGCGCTGGCGAATATCTCGTCATTGTCAGGCAGCTTCTCGGCAAGGGAAGGATCGACGCCGGCAACCTCGCGGACAACGTTGCGCGGCGACAGCCGGTCCGGCTCGGCGAACAGAATATCGAAGGCGATGGCCGCAGCCCCCATCTGCGAAAGCCGGTCCACCAGCAGGGCGATCCGGTCCCGCGGCCATGGCCATTGGCCGAATTCGCGCAACGATGCCTCGTCGATGTCGATCACGCGGACCGGCATCGGCTCGAAGGTTCTGGGAACCAGCCGCTGATACTCGTCGAACGTCACGCCGCGGATCAGCTTGAAAATCCCGGGATCGCCGGCCCGGAGGATCGTCAGCGCAGCCACGATCGCCAGGCCGATAACGACACCGATTTGCTGCACGCGCGTCATCATCTCACCGGGCGTCCCCTCCCACGGCAGACAGGGTAGAGCGGACCGAACCTGCCGTCAGACAGGCTACGCCGCTTTCAGTCCAAACGCCATTCGCACATGCATCCCGAGCAGTGTCTTTTCCGCCTCCCGCATTTCGTTTTCCGGCCGGCGGCCTGCAAACCTCTTCAATACCAACACACCTCCAATTTTGGCCGTGCTTTTGCTTGGATGACAAGGCTTCGACCTTGCTCGGCGCGCGGCGAAATGTTCTTGTAGCGACCGAAAAATCGGATGCTTTCGAGAGCGATGGAGGTCGCCGTGATTTCCGAAACCGCCGCGCGTCGCAGCGGCCACTGGCTGATTGTCGTCGTGCTGGCAATGCTCGCAGGGCTGCCGCTGGCCGTCTGGCTCGATATCAGCGATCTCTCCGGAAACACCCTGCGGCGTCAGGCGCGCGACATGAGCTCGCTGATATCGAGCATCCGCTCCTACTATTCCGCCAATGTCGTGGGGCGCGTGCTGGCCGCCCATGCCAGCGGCGCGACCGAAGGCACGATCGTCTCTCACAACTACGCGAATATACCAGGCGCCATTCCGCTGCCGGCCACATTGTCCCTGGAGCTCGGCGACGTCATTAAGGAACAGCAGGCCAATATCACCTACCGTTTCGTCTCCGACCTGCCGTTCAAGAGCCGCGCCTCTCACGAGCTCGACGACTTCGAGAAGAAATCGCTCGCCGCGTTGCGCGCCAATCCGCAGCAGACGCTGAACGATCTCACCCGCGTCGGATTGACCGACACCTTGCGGTTCATCACCCCCGTCGTCATGGGCCAGGCCTGTGTTGCCTGCCACAATAGCCATCCCGAAAGCCCGAAGACTGATTGGAAGGTGGGCGATGTGCGCGGCATTCAGGAGGTCATCATCCGGCAGCCTTATGCGGGCAACGTCTTCGCCTTCAAATACCTGCTCTGCTATTTTCTTTTCGTCGCCATCATCGGCATCAGCTTCATTCTGCTCCAGCGGCAGCAGGCGCGCGCGATCCATAGCGCCAACCAGGATCTGGAAGCGGCGAACGAGTTTCTCGCCAGCGTTTCGCTGAAGATATCGCGCTATCTCTCGCCGCAGATCTACAAGAGCATCTTCTCCGGACAGAAGGACGTGGTCGTGCATACCGAGCGCAAGCGCCTGACGATCTTCTTCTCCGACATCAAGGATTTCACGGCGACGACCGAGCGCCTGCAGCCGGAAGCGCTGACGGAGATGCTCAACGAATATCTGACCGAAATGTCGAATATTGCCCTGGAGCATGGCGGCACGGTGGACAAGTTCATCGGCGACGCGATGCTGGTCTTCTTCGGCGATCCCGAAACCAAGGGACCGGAGGAGGACGCCAAAGCCTGTCTGCGCATGGCCGTCGCCATGCAGCACCGTCTCGGCGAACTCAAGGACAGATGGCGCAGAAACGGCACCGAAGAGCCCTTCGTCGTCCGCATGGGCATCAACAGCGGCTATTGCAATGTCGGCAATTTCGGCAGCAATGACCGTATGGACTATACGATTATCGGGGCGGAGGCCAATCTCGCGGCCCGGCTGCAATCGATCGCCCAGGGAGGAGAGATCGTCATCAGCTACGAAACCTATGCGCTGGTGAACGAAATCGTCGACGCCCATCCCCTGCCGCCGATCACGATGAAGGGCATCCAGCGCGAAATCGTGCCCTATGCGGTGGATGGGCTGACGCTCGGCGCGGATCACAAGAGCCGTGTTCTCAGCGAGCATCTCTCCGGCCTTGACCTGCATCTGGATATGAGCCGGCTGGAGCCGGCCGACCGCCTCCGGGTCAGGACGGCTCTCAAGGAGGCCATCGCCGCGCTGGATGAAGCCGCGCCCGAAACGGCCGGATCGTGAGCGGATTCGGGGCAGGCGTGATTTTTCCACCTGCCTCCCATATCCATCTGGACTTCCCATACCCGATCTGCTATTCCGCATCACCAATCGCAAGGCTGCGGCCGCGCGAACGTTATTGTTTTGCCTCTGGCCGCTGCGCCGCCTCCGGCATCAACCAACCAAAGGAACGTGATTCTCGTGCAGGTACTTGTCCGCGATAACAATGTTGATCAGGCTCTCCGCGCTCTCAAGAAGAAGATGCAGCGCGAAGGCATTTTCCGCGAAATGAAGATGCGCGACTACTACGAGAAGCCGTCGCAGAAGCGTGCTCGCGAGAAGGCCGAGGCTGTTCGTCGCGTTCGCAAGCTGGCCCGCAAGCGCGCCCAGCGCGAAGGTCTGGTCGCACGCTGAGCGTTGCCGTCGTTTTTTCGACGTTTTCAGATGCATTGTGGCGGGGGCGATGGGTTCGCCGCCGCCTTTTTAGTTTGCCGCTGAAGATCGCATATCCGCGCACCGGATATGCCGCATGGGGAAAGCGAGCCCGAATGGCTGTCAACACCTTCAATCCGTCCCGCGCTTTGCGCTTGCAGAAAACCGCATTCCTGCCCGCCTTGGCGCTGGCGGCGATGTTCGGCCTCGCCGGCTGCGAGACGACCAACACCTCGGATGCCGTGATCCGCATCGACAAGGCGCAAGGTTCGGAAGAGAACATCGCTTCGCTGACGGCTGTTATCAATGCCAATCCGAGAGATCCAGAAGGTTACAACGTCCGCGGCTCCGCCTATGGCCGCGCCGGCGAGTTCCGCCAGGCGTTGAACGATTTCAACACGGCGCTGCAGATCAACCCGCGGTTTTTCCAGGCCTACGCCAACCGCGCCCTTGTCTATCGCAACATGGGCCAGCAGGCTCAGGCGATTGGCGATTACAATGCCGCCCTGCAGATCAATCCGAGCTACGACGTCGCCTATATCGGCCGCGGCAATGTCTATCGCATGGCTGGCCAGGACGATCAGGCTTTCAACGATTTCGACAAGGCGATCCAGCTCGGCACCACCGATGGCCGCGCCTATCACAATCGTGGCCTGATCTATCAGAAGCGCAATCAGCAGGACAAGGCGATCGACGATTTCTCGAAAGCCATCTCGCTCGCGCCGAATTCTGCCGAACCCTATAATGGCCGCGGCATTTCCTATATCGCGCTGAACGACGACGACAACGCCTTTGCCGATTTCAACCATGCGATCGAGCTCAACGGCAACCTCGCCGAATCCTGGGCCAACCAAGCGCTCGTCTACGAACGTCGTGGCGATAAGGCGAAGGCCGCCCGCTCTTATCGCCACGCGATCGGCCTCGATCCCAAATACCAGCCGGCACGCGACGGTCTTGCCCGAGTCGGCGTTGCCCCAGCCGGCTAAGGATATGAATCGGGCGGCCCGAAAACATCGGCCGCCCGTAGCAGCCCCTGCCGATCGCACCGCCCATCGGGGCGCCGGCCAAAGCCCTGAAGATTCAAACGAATCTTGCGGAAGCACCCTGCCGATATCGTCAATGTGAGATTGTGTCGCGCCGGGCGGCGGAAGCGATCCCCGCCAAAAAAAGCAGCCGCGCGCCTCCTTCAGAAGAGACGCCGGAAAAAGCGTCCGTCACCGTCGATCGCGTGTCATACCATGTTGCAACCTGCTCTTGCTCCCCCTAACATGGCGCTGCTTCGATAGCCCGCTATCGGGCGTTCGAACACGTGTTGGGGGCGGTTTGCGAGAGATGCGGATCTTTGCTTTCCTGGCCGCAAGCGAAAACCGTTGCGGGCCACGCGCATTCCGGCGCCGCGCGTCTTTTCAGGCGCGTAAAGGATGCAGTCACCCTGTGAATGGCTGCATAATTGTACCGTTAGATCGATCCGATTTAAGGAATTATGCCGTAGCCCACGTCATGTGGCGCGGCAGATGAAGATCGTCGCACTGTTCTTTCCCAAAGCCTCGATCGGCACCTACCTCGTCGCCATGGCGGTGGCGATCGCACTGCCGATCTTCGCCTTTGTGACGCTGCTTCTGCTGCAGCTGGAAGACAACCAGCGCTCGGCGCTGAGGCGCGAGACGGCCCAGGATGCGCTCGCCCTTTCGCGCATCATTGATCGCCAGCTTCAGGATATGGCAACGACGCTGCGGCTGCTTTCCAGCTCGCCGGAGCTGGAAAATGGCAATCTCGCCGCCTTCCACGAACGCACCGAAACGGCCCTTCGAGACAATACGCTTTTCGTCATCGCCGTCGATCGCAGCGGCCAGCAGTTGTTGAACACACGCCGGGCATTCGGCACACCGCTCGACAAGACGGCGAACATGCCTGCCCTCGAGGCGGTCATGGCTTCCGGTCGCATCGAAGCATCGGACGTCTTTCGCGGCCGGACCAGCGGCGATTGGGTTTATAACGTCACCCTGCCGCGGAAGAACGATCCCGTTGCTGCCCTCATCATTACCCAGGATGCCAAGGATCTGCGCAAGCTCGTGACCACCGAGGGTCTTGCAACCGGCTGGTCGGCTGCCGTCATCGATGACAGCGGCCATGTCGTCGCGGCCACCGGCCCCGCCAATCTAGAACCCGGCACGGCTTTCGATCCGCGCATCCTGCCCGCACTCACCGCGCCGCGTGGCGTCTTCCGGGACGAGGCGATCCTGCCGCACATGCTCCTCGGTTATGCCCAAATCCCAGGTTGGTCGTGGAAGACAGTGATCTGGGGACCGATCGCCCAGGCTTCGATCCTTAGCACCTGGCGTTTCCTCATCATCGGCGGCGTCGCCCTGGTGCTCGTCGCCGTGCTGGGCGCCTATGCCGTCGCAAGGCAGGTGCGTACCACCATCCGCGATATCGCCGAAATGGCGAACCGCATGGGCGAAGGCCATATCGTCTCGCCGGTCGAGACCAGCGTCATCGAGGCGAACCAGGTGGCGATTGCTCTTTCGAATGCCTCTTTCGATCGCAGCCAGACCGAGGACCGACTGCGTTTCGTCATGCATGAGCTCGTCCACCGCACCAAGAATCTTCTGACGCTAGCCCAGGCAATGATGCGCCAGCTCGCCAAGCAGTCCGACAGCGTCGAGACCTTCCGCGCCGCCGTCGCCGACCGCCTCGAGGGGTTGGTGCGTTCGATCGAGCTCCTGACCAGCGAGCAATGGGGCGGGGTGTCGCTGCGACGGGTGGTCGACATTCATCTGCAGGCCTTCCCGCAATCGCGCGAGCAGATCGACATCAGCGGGCAAGACTTCGTGCTGAAGCCGGATGCCGTGCAGAATCTCGGCCTCGCTTTGCATGAACTTGCCACCAATTCGGTGAAATACGGCGCGCTCTCGGTGCCGCAAGGCCGCGTCCGCTTCGAATGGCGCGATATCAGGGAGGAAGACAAGCCGGATGCCCTGCTCCGCTTCACCTGGGAGGAGCAAGGCGGCCCGACGGTCACCGAGCCATCACGCTCGGGCTTCGGCACGACCGTGATCAAAGCCCATGCCGCCTCCGCCTTCCGCGGCACGGTTGAGATCGATTTCCGCCCCGAAGGTCTGCTGTGGGTGCTGACGGCGCAACGCGCCACGCTGGAGCGGGAATAGAGCGCTGCGCGTCTCTGCAGACGCGCTGTCACTTTGAATCTGCGCCCGGAACAATCGCTATTTCCACCCGTTTCGGACAGGTCGTTCCAAAGGAGAAAGGCCATGTTCAAGCAAATCATGATCGCAGCCGCGGCACTGACGGCCGCTGCCTGGGCGAGCCCGGCGGGCGCGGAAAACTATGTCACGCTTGGCCGTCTGGTCTGCGGATCGGATGGCGGCCAGGGTCTGATCGTCACCTCGCAGAAGAACCTCATCTGCACCTACACACCGGCATCCGGCGGCGCCAAGGCGGTCTATGCCGGAAAGATCGAGAAATTCGGGCTCGATATCGGCCAGACCGGCAAGAGCGTCATGATCTGGCAGGTGCTGGCAAAGACCGGCACGGATATCCCGCAATTCGCCCTCGCCGGCGAATATTACGGGATCGGCGCCGATGCGAGCATCGGTGCAGGCGCCGGCGCCAAGGTCATCGCCGGCGGCACCGACAAGGCCTTCATGCTGCAGCCGTTGAACGTTCAGGCGCAGGAAGGTTTGAATCTGGCGATCGGCGTCGAGAAGATGACGCTGGTGCCGGGCGAGACCTGAGGAAACTAGCCAGGTCTGCCGCAAATCGAACAGCCGCCCCGAGGGCGGCTGCATCTTTGTCGATCAATGCGCGATCGCCTTGTTGATATCCTCGGTCATCTTCTTCGCGTCACCGAGCAGCATCATCGTGCCGTCCTTATAGAACAGCGTATTGTCGATACCCGCATAGCCCGAGCCGAGCGAGCGCTTGACGAAGAGGCAGGTCTTTGCCCGGTCGACATCGAGGATCGGCATGCCGTAGATCGGCGAGGTCTTGTCGTCGCGCGCCGCCGGATTGGTGACGTCATTGGCGCCGATGACATAGGCGACATCGGCCTGAGCGAATTCCGAATTGATGTCCTCGAGCTCGAAGACTTCGTCATAAGGAACGTTGGCTTCGGCGAGCAGCACGTTCATGTGGCCGGGCATGCGGCCTGCGACCGGATGGATCGCATATTTCACCTCGACGCCGTTTTTCTTCAGATTGTCGGCGAGCTCACGCAATGCATGCTGGGCCTGGGCGACCGCCATGCCGTATCCCGGCACGATGATGACCTTTGAAGCATTCGCCATCAGATAGGCTGCATCCTCGGCCGAGCCGAGCTTCACCGTCCTGTCGGATGTGTCCGGCCCGCCGATGGCCGTCTCACCCCCGAAACCGCCGAGGATGACGGAGACGAAGGAGCGGTTCATGCCCTTGCACATGATGTAGGAGAGGATCGCGCCGGAGGAGCCGACAAGCGCGCCGGTGATGATCAGCGCCAGATTGCCGAGCGTGAAGCCGATCCCGGCCGCGGCCCAGCCCGAGTAGGAATTCAGCATCGAGACGACGACGGGCATATCGGCCCCGCCGATCGGCACGATCAGCAGAACGCCGAGCGCCAGCGACAGTGCCACGACGGCCCAGAAGTCGAAATGGCTTTCGGTGGCGGCAAGCCCGATGATGAAGAGCACGATCAGCACCAGCAGGCTGGCATTGATCACATGCCGGTAGGGCAGCAGGATCGGCTTGCCGGACATGCGTCCGTCGAGCTTCAGAAAGGCGATGATCGAGCCGGTGAAAGTCAGCGCTCCGATCGCCACGCCGAGCGCCATTTCGACACGCGCCTCGGTGTGAATGTGGCCGATCTCACCGATGCCGAAGGAGGCAGGCGTATAGAGTGCGGAGGCCGCGACCAGTACGGCCGCAAGGCCGACCAGCGAATGGAAACCGGCGACGAGTTGCGGCATCGAGGTCATGGCGATGGTGCGGGCGACATAGGCGCCGACGCTGCCGCCGATGGCGAGGCCGAGGACGATCAGCACGAAGCCGCCAAAATTCGGCGTCGCCAGCACGAGCGTCGTCAGGATTGCGATCCCCATGCCGATCATGCCGTAGAGATTGCCCTTGCGGCTGGTGGCCGGATGCGACAGGCCGCGCAGCGCCAGGATGAAGAGAACGCCGGAGACGAGGTAGAGAAAGGCTGCGATATTGGTCATCGGTCCCTTACCTGTCCTTCTTGCGGTACATCGAAAGCATCCGCTGCGTGACGAGGAAGCCGCCGAAGATGTTCACCGAGACGAGCACGAGGGCGACGAAACCGAAGCCGGTCGCAAGCCCGCTTGTGGAGATGCCGACCGCCAGAAGCGCGCCGACGACGATGACGGAGGAGATCGCATTGGTGACGGCCATCAGCGGCGTATGCAGTGCCGGCGTCACCGACCACACGACGTAATAGCCGACGAAGATCGACAATACGAAGATGGCGAGCTGGAAGACGAAAGGATCGATCGCCCCGCCGGTCGCAGCACTTGCCGCTTCCGGTGCCTGGGCCGCCGCCGTGATGACGGCGGTCACCGCTTGGTCGAGCTGCTCCAGCGCTCTGTCCATTGCTTCACTGGCCATCAGATGTCTCCCTTCTTCGCGCCGCCGAAGGCGGGATGAACCACGTCGCCGGCATAGGTCAGCATCGTCGCCTTGACCAGCTCGTCGTCGAGATTGACGACGACGCGGCTGGTTTCCTTGTTGACCATGGTCTCGAGGAAAGTGACGAGATTCTTGGCGTAAAGCGCCGAGGCGCTGGCCGCAACCCGGCCCGGCATATTGGCGAAACCGATCACCCTGACGCCTTCGACATCGGCGATCTCGCCGGCGACGACGCCCTCGATATTGCCGCCGCGCTCGACCGCAAGGTCGACGGCGACCGCCCCTGATTTCATCCCGGCAAGCATGGCGCGCGAAACGAGCCGCGGCGCCGCACGACCGGGAATCAGCGCGGTGGTGATGACGATATCCTGCTTGGCGATGTGTTCGGCTACCAGAGCCGCCTGTTTCGCCTGATAGTCGGCGGACATTTCCTTGGCGTAGCCACCGGCCGTTTCCGCCGCCTTGAATTCCTCGTCCTCGACGGCGATGAACTTGGCGCCGAGCGAAGCGACCTGCTCCTTGGCAGCGGGGCGAACGTCGGTGGCTGAGACCGCCGCGCCGAGACGACGCGCGGTCGCGATCGCCTGGAGACCGGCGACGCCGGCGCCCATGACGAAGACCTTGGCGGCCGGGACGGTGCCGGCCGCCGTCATCATCATCGGCATGGCGCGGTCATAGACACCAGCCGCCTCGATGACGGCCTGGTAGCCGGCGAGATTGGCTTGGGACGAAAGCACATCCATGGACTGGGCGCGGGTAATGCGCGGCATCAGCTCCATTGCGAAAGCCGAAAGCCCGGCACTTGCCAGAGCCGCGATCGCTTCGTCATTGCCGTAGGGATCCATGATGGCGATGACCACAGCACCGCTTTTATAGCCTGAGATTTCCGATCCGCTGGGACGGCGCACCTTCAGCACCACGTCGGCGGAGGCCGCATCGGCAAAACTGCCGATCCTGGCCCCAGCAGCCCCGAACTCCCCGTCCGGAATGCGGGAAGCCGCACCGGCGCCGGCTTCGACGACAACGTCGAAGCCGAAACTCTTCATTTTCTTCACGGTCTCGGCGGAGGCGGCGACACGCGTCTCCTCGCCCTCAGTTTCTCTCGCAACAAAAACAATATTGCCCAACTGCCCCCTCCTCCGGGTCAGCCGGACCGCCACAGGCTAGCCTGCGCGGGCCAAGCACCTAGTTCACAAAGCTTCGGAGAAGCTCTCCTCCCTCAGAGCGCCGTGCACCTTTCGGACGCACAAAGGACGCTCTGACCCTCCGAATCTACGCGATTAGCGGAGCAGGACGATGCCGATGGCGAGAAGAATGATGAAGACGAAGAGGCCGCCCAAAAGACCGGCGCCGCCGAAGAAACCGGCTGTCATTGCAAGCAGGAGGACGATGAGCAGCATCGAGCCGTATTTCGCGCCGGCGATGAACATGTCGTAGGTCTTTTCATGTTCCTTGTAATCCATCGGCGCGCCGGTCTCGACCGGTCCGGTATGATGTTCGGCCATAAATATCGTCTCCCTGAAATGCCTCTGCGCTGCCTGATTCCCCCGCTCTTGCGAGGGAAGTCCCTACGTGCAGGGATTACACAATGACAGGCGAAAGCGCAATGCATGAGAATGCCGCAGGCGCGGCTGACAACCACTATGTCAGAGGCCCGGAAAGAGCCCGAAGAGCGGCTGATATCTCTGCATTCGTCGCCCAATTCATCGGCCCCGCGGACATCGTCCCTCCGTCGGGGCAAGGACAAATCACAGCGGCAGGTCGGTGCCGAGCTCGCCTTGCGGCACGAAGCGTGCCGTCGGAATGATGGTGAGCGGCGGCAAGGTGTCGTTGGGATTGCGCGAAAACATCATGCGCTGCTCGCTGGCGCTGGAGATGAAGAAGGGATAACGCGTCAACAGCTTGCGCCCCACCTCGATCACATTCGTCGCCATCAGCGTCATGTCGATCCCGTAATTCTTCGCCAGCCGGCCGGGAACGACCGTATCGGCGTAGAAGACCCGCTTGTAAAAAGCCGCATGCGGCGGCCGAACGAACTGAAGAACGCGGTCCGCACGGAAATACGCTGCCGCCACGATGGTCGGCCTCAGCGTCAGATAAGGGATCCAGGGCAGATCGGCGGTGAGCTCGGGGTCGGCCGCAAAACGCGCCGGATCGATCAGGGTCAGTCCTGCATCCAGAAGCTCGTCCATCGCCTCGGGGAAGGCGCCGCCGGACTGGCTGAGGCGATGCTCGGGTGTCACATAATGAACCCGGATCGTACTGACCAGCTCACCATAATAATACAGTCCGAAAATATAGGCGTGGCTGTCGAAATCGCTATCGTCAAGCAGCCCCTTCGGGGCGAGCGCCAGCACGTCATGGGCCTTGTAGGCCTTGTAGCGCAACCGTTCCACCTCTTCCATGTCTTCGCTGCTTTCGACGCGGCGATACTCGACATGATCCAAAATTTCCAAAATTTTTGTGCTGAAATCGCTACGCTTGAACAGTGTTTCTGACATTTCTCGATCCGCTCGTTAACGGATCATTAATCATACGCCAGCGAAATTTAGGCAAGGAAATCCGATAATTTCGGCCGTTTTTAAATTGTTAAGGTTAACGCGGCGCGTGACTTTCGGTGGAGAAAATCGGCCGATGAAGAGCGCTCAGGCGACTTTGTTGCGACGGCGTTGAACGACGCGGCGGCCGATGCCCTGCTGCAGCAGCGGGATATTTTGGGAAGGCACAGGCTGCGAGAAAACGTAGCCCTGCACAAGATCGGCACTGCGGTGCTTGTTGAGCAGTGCGAGCTGCTCCTCGGTCTCGACGCCCTCGATGACGATCTTCAGGCCCAGTTCGCGGGCGAGATGGACGGTGCCGCGCAACAGCTTGAGCCGGCGGGTATCCTCGACGATGTTACGCACGAAGGAGCGATCGATCTTGACGATATCGAGCGGCAGCGTGTCGAGATAGCTGAGGCTGGAGAAGCCGGTACCGAAATCGTCGATGGCAATGGTGATGCCGCGAGCCCTGAGCTCCGCCAGGATGGCGCGTACCGCCGCCGGCTCGTCTATCAGGCAGCTCTCGGTGACTTCGAGATGCAGCCGCGCCGCATCGAGGCCGGAATGGGCAAGCGCATCGGCAACCACCGCAAGGATGTCGGCATCGCGCAGGTCCCGCGCCGAGAGGTTGACCGAGACGGCGATATGGTCCGGCCAGTTCATGCATTCGCTGCACGCCTTGAACAGGACGAAACGGGTGATGTCGGAGATGATGCCCATATCTTCGGCGAGCCGGATGAAGACGTCGGGCGGGATCGAGCCCTTCTCCGGATGCACCCAGCGCGCCAATGCCTCGGCGCATTCGATGCGCGAGCCGTCGGCCCGGAACATCGGCTGGAAGACCAGATGCAGCGCCTGCGCCGACACTGCGTCGCGCAGATCCGCCTTCAGCTTCTGCTGCTCGATATAACGGCCGTCCATCTCCCGCTCGAAGCCTGATATGCCGCCCCTGAAGCGCGACTTGCTTTCAAACAGCGCCAGATCCGCCTTGACGCTCCATTCATCCATCGCAAAAGCGGTGCTTTCAAGGATCGCGTAGCCGGCGCTGAGCGAAACGAGGAAGGTCAGCTCGTCGACCTCATAATGACCCTGGATCGCGGCGTGCACGCGACGAATCTCGATGTCGAGCGAAGCCGGCTCCTTGGCATGCGGGAAGAACAGGATGAACTGGTCTCCCATCAGCCGGCCGAGGATGGCATTGCCGGAGGCCTGCTTGATGCGGGCGGCGATGGCACAGAGCAGATGGTCGCCGGTGACGTGGCCGCGCATGTCGTTGACATGTTTGAACTCGTCGATATCGAGGACCATGAAGCCGAGCGGCCCGGACTTCCTCTGATGTTTGCCGAGATACTCCTGCACAAGCTGCCCGAAATATTCGCGGTTCGGCAGGCCGGTCAGCGCATCGAAGCGGACCATGTGCATGATCTTCTGCTCTGCCTTCACCCGGCTCGACACGTCCTCGAAGATCAGCACGGCGCCGCCATCGGCCCTACGGCTGGCGGAAAATTCGAGCGACAGGCCCTCGGGGAAATGAATGAGCGTGCGCGACAGGTTACCTTCGGCAACCTGGGTGAGCTGGCGCAGGATCAGCTCCGGCTGCGAGGCGTCCATGAAGCTGTAGCGCGCGCCATAGCGCAGCACGGCGCCGAGGTCGCGGTCCTTCAACCGCTCCGGCGCACCGATCTTCAGAAGCTCGCAGGCCTTGCGATTGACGACCTGGATACGGTTTTCGGCATCGACCATGACCAGGCCATGCGGCATGTTGTTGAGCGCCGTATCGAAGCGGTCGGCGATGATGGTGATTTCCCGGCGCGCGATGACATTCTCATAGAGGAACTCGCGCACGCCGTTTGCCATCGCCCGCGTCGTCAGCCAGAAGGGAATGAGGAAGATCGACAGCAGGCCGCGATAAAAATCCAGCGCCAACAGGCTGCAGACGATCATCGGCAGACAGCAGGAGAAGGTCTGGAGGTCGACCGCCAGGCGTGAACCGTAATTGCGGCCGACGACGGAGACCATCGTCGCCATCGTGACGGCAATGCAGGCAAGCTCCGCAAAGGAATCGTGCACGACGAAGATGGCATAGCCGCTGGCGATGCCAAGCAAGGCGGTGGTGCAGGCCGCACCGGCAACCAGGATCCGCTCCCAACGCTCTATTCCGGCGCGCGACAGGCTTTCCTTGTCGACGCAATCGAACTGCCGGAAGATGACCATACGAACGCAGAAGACCAGAAGGAAGGCGGCCGCCAGCGGGATATAGACGAAGAACTGCGTCTTGGCGGCAACGGCAAGGCACGTGGCGACATGCACGATCACGCCAGCAAGAAGCGTCATGCGATTCCCGGAAAGGGAACTCACAAACGACAGATACACATCTATAGGGACCCTGTTCGGGTTATTTGGCTTCATCCACACTTTCCCTGTGCGCGGGAATTCTAAGCCCAACCCTTTAAAAATTGATTTCAATGGAATCAAACATTTGGTCAAATTTTCTAAAACCAGAGGATGAACAGCACAGCCTACGCGAGATAATGCATCCTTCTCGCGAGTTTATTGAAATAATTTATCCACGCCTGGGTTGTCGAAATATTCGACGGCGCTAAAGCACGACCGGCGCGGATAAGACTATACTCCAAGGCCAGGCATTTATCCTTTCAATTTCAAAGGCCGTAGTCTACATCGGTTGCAAAGGGAAAACTGCCGGAAAACCGGCAGGATAAGAACAAGGGGAGAAAATGTCGGTACTTCTGGCCGCCAGTCGGCTGATCGACTCGATCAGCCAGTTCATGGGCAAAATTTCCGAATATATGGTGCTGTTCTGCTGTCTGATCAGCGCCGGAAACGCCATCGTCCGCTATGCCTTCAACTACAGTTCGAACGGCTGGCTTGAGATCCAGTGGTATCTCTTCGCCTTCGTCGTCATGCTCGGCGCCTCGCATGCGCTGCGCAACAATGAGCATGTCCGCGTCGATCTGATCTATGGCTCGGTTTCCGACAGGGCGAAGATCTGGATCGACATTGTCGGCCTTATCGTCTTCCTCCTTCCCGCATGCATCTTCCTCACCTGGATTTGCTGGCCCTTCTTCGCGCTTTCCTACCAGCAGGGGGAAATATCGGGCAATGCCGGCGGGCTGATCCGCTGGCCCGTCAAGCTGGTCCTCGTCGCCGGTTTCGGGTTGCTTTCACTTCAGGGCATTTCCGAACTGATCAAGCGGATCGCAGCCCTTACCGGCCATATCAGCATCGATATGAAATACGAAAAGCCGCTGCAGTAGCGCGAGCTGGGAGAAACGGATTTGTTTGATTTCGGCATTATCCCGCCGGCCATGTTCCTGGGCATGGTCATCTTCATGCTCTACGGCTTTCCGGTCGCCTTTTCGCTCGCCGCCGTCGGCCTGTTCTTCGGCATTATCGGCATCGTCACCGGCCATTTCGGCGAGGTCTTCCTGCAGGCTCTGCCGCTGCGCTTCTTCGGCATCGTCTCCAACGACCTGCTGCTCGCCATCCCCTTCTTCACCTTCATGGGCGCGGTGCTGGAGCGCTGCGGGCTGGCCGAGGATCTGCTCGAAGGCACCGGCAAGCTCTTCGGTGGCATACCCGGCGGCCTCGCCTATGCCGTCATCCTCGTCGGCGCCGTGCTCGGCGCCATCACTGGCACGGTGGCCGCCTCCGTCATCACCATGGGGGTGATCTCGCTGCCGATCATGCTGCGCTACGGCTACAGTCCCCGCCTTGCCACCGGCGTCATCGCCGCCTCGGGCACGATCACCCAGGTGATCCCGCCCTCGCTCGTGCTCGTCGTTCTCGCCGACCAGCTCGGCAGGTCGGTCGGCGACATGTATCTCGGCGCGATCGGTCCCTCGATCCTGCAGGTGACGATCTTCGTGCTCTTCATCCTGGTGATGTCGATCATTCGGCCGAAGTCGATGCCGCCGCTGCCGAAAGAGGTGCGCGGCGACTTCAACTGGGCGCTGCTCGCGAAGGTCCTGATGGGCATGGTGCCCTCGATCGTGCTGATCTTCCTGGTGCTCGGCACGATCTTCATGGGCCTCGCGACGCCGACCGAAGCCGGCGCGCTCGGCGTTGTCGGCGCCATGCTGCTCGCCGCCATGAATCGTCGCCTCACCTGGCCGCTGATCCGCGAGGCGATGACATCGACCACGCATATCACCTCGATGGTGGTGATGATCCTCATCGGCTCCACCTGTTTCAGCCTTGTGTTCCAAGGCATGGACGGCTCGCGCTGGATCGAGCACATGCTGTCGGGCATACCAGGCGGCCCGGTCGGCTTCCTGATCTTCGTCAACATCTTCATCTTCGTGCTCGCCTTCTTCCTCGATTTCTTCGAGATCGCCTTCATCGTCATCCCGATGCTCGCCCCCGTCGCCTCCAGTCTCGGCATCGACCTGATCTGGTTCGGCGTGCTGATCTGCGTCAACATGCAGACGAGCTTCATGCACCCGCCCTTCGGCTTCGCGCTCTTCTACCTGCGCTCGATCGCCAGCAAAGACGTCAAGACCTCGGATATCTACATGGGCGCACTCCCCTGGGTCGGCATGCAGCTGATCCTGGTGGCGATCGTGATTTTCTGGCCGCAATCGGTAACCTATTGGCTGGATCGCGGCCCGAAGGTCGATCCGAACTCGATCAAGATCGAAGTCCCGGGCTTCGGCGGCCAGCTCGGCCTGCCGCCGCTGGGCGGCGGCGGCAACGGCTCACCGCAGATCCCCGGCCTGACCCTGCCGCCACTGAACGGCCTGCCCGGAGCACCGCCGCCACCTGCCAAATAGCAGCCCAGAAAAACAAAACCCCGGACGGAATCCGGGGTTCTGCCATTGCGTTCATCTCAACTGCCGAGCTTGCCGGCGGAAAGCTTAAAGCTTCCCAGCCCGCTGCTGGATCATCATGAACGTGTCGAAGGTGTATTCCGAAAGCTGCATCCAGAGATAGGCATCCCGCTTGAAGGCGGTCTGATCGTCGTAGATCTTCTTGAAATACTGGTTGGTGCCCGAGATTTCGCTGTAGATGCCGGTCGCAGCCTGGAAGCATGCTTCCATGATCTCCTGGCTGAACGGGCGCAGCGTCGCGCCTTCCGCAACGAGCTGCTTCAGCGCCGTCGGGTTCTTCGTGTCGTACTTCGCCAGCATATTGGTGTTGGCGAAGGCGCAGGCATCGGTCAGGGCTGCCTGATAATGCTTGGGCAGGCTGCTCCATTTTTCGAGATTGAAGAATCCGTGCACCGTCGGGCCACCTTCCCACCAGCCCGGATAATAGTAGTACTTCGCCACCTTGTGGAAGCCGAGCTTCAGGTCGTCATAGGGACCGACGAATTCGGCCGCATCGATGGTGCCTTTTTCCAGTGCCGGATAGATGTCACCGCCGGCGATCTGCTGCGGGATCACGCCGACCTTTTCCATGACACGGCCGGCAAGGCCGGCAATGCGCATCTTGACGCCCTTGAGGTCGTCGAGCGTATTGATTTCCTTGCGGAACCAGCCGCCCATCTGCGCACCGGTATTGCCGGCCGGCAGCGCATACATGCCCTGTGTGGCATAGAATTCGTTCATCAGCTTGTTGCCGTTGCCTTCGTAATACCAGGCATTGGTCAGGCGGCTGTTCAGGCCGAACGGAATGGCCGTTCCGATGGCATAGGTCGGGTCCTTGCCGACGAAATAATAGGAGGTGGTGTGGGCTGCCTCGACCGTACCGGCGGCGACGGCATCGACGGCCTGCAGGCCCGGCACGATTTCACCGGCCGCAAAGGGCTGGATCGTGAAATTGCCGTCGGTGGCGGCGGCAACATGCTTGGCGATATCCTCGGCTCCGCCATAGATCGTATCCAAGCTCTTCGGAAACGACGATGTCATGCGCCACGCGATCTTCGGATTCTCCTGCGCGATCGCAGGCGCTGCCAATGCCGTTGCGGCGACCGCACCGGCGCTGGCGGTTCCCGCCTTCTTGAAAAACGAACGACGATCCATCAAAAACCTCCCATATAGATGGCACTGCGCGGCCAGTCTTCACCCCTACCCGCAGCGAGGGCAAAGCTAAGCATGGCAGTGGCCGCGATTCAAGCTTTAGTCTATTAGCCTTTGGCATCAAGATGGCAATAGGACGGCGCACACGTACCCATCAGAATCAGCGGCTTAGCGGCAAACGCCAGCGGCGGCACCGCCTCCGCCGCAATTTGCCTGGCTGATACAGCCAAACGTTGACTTGACGGCTGTTCTGGCGGCAGAAATGACCAGCATAAGATTTTTGACCGGGGCTGATATGACGAAACCGATCGTTGCCATTCCTGCCGATATCCGTAGCTTCGACGGCGCCACCTGGCACGCCGCGCAGCATCAATATCTGCGTGCTGCATTGAATGCGGCGGGCGTCATGGCCTTCATCATCCCCGCTTTCGAGGAAGGCTACGATACCGACGCGATTCTCGACCGCGTCGACGGCCTGCTGGTTTCCGGCTCGGCCAGCAATGTTCATCCCTCGCTCTACGGCGCCGAGGCGAGTGACAAGGACGGCCCTTTCGACCCTGCCCGCGACGCCACCAGCCTGCCGCTCATCCGCCGCGCCATCGACCGCGCCATCCCGATGCTCGCCATCTGCCGCGGCATCCAGGAGCTGAATGTCGCCCTCGGCGGCTCGCTGGCAAGCGAGATCCAGGAGCAGCCCGGCATCTGGGACCATCGCCGGCCGGAAGGCGTCGACCGGGACGGCATGTACGCCGTTCGCCAGAGCGTCCACGTCAAGGAAGGATCCTGCATCGCCGGCATTCTCGGCCCGGGCGAGGTCCGCGTGAATTCCCTGCATCGCCAGGCGATTGCCAGGACCGCCCCGCGCCTGCAGGTGGAAGCGACCGCCGAGGACGGCACGGTGGAAGCCGTTTCCGTCATCGACGCCAAGGCCTTCGCCGTCGGCGTGCAATGGCATCCGGAATATTGGGCTGAAACCGACAAGCCTTCGAACAAGCTGTTCGCCGCTTTCGGCGACGCCGTCCGCGCCTATGCCGCCGGCAAGCTGCCAGCCATCCCCGCGCAGGCAATCGCTTGATCGGCGCGGCGCCGACGCGCCGTGCGTTAGAGCGCTTCAGCTTTTCACGAAAACGCAGAACCGCTCTAACTTTTTGTTTTTACACAATTCCGGACGGAAAACCGCTCCGCACTTTTCCTGGAATTGCTCTAGACAGCGTGCGTGAGCCGGCCGCAGAGTCTATGCGACACGCCTAAGCCTTCTGCGGCGTCTCCGGCACCGGCGTCAGCGCCGCACCGTTCTCGAACCAGGCGATGAGATTGTCAGCGACGAGATCGGCCATCGCATTGCGCGTCGGCACCGACGCGGAGGCGACGTGCGGCAGCAGCACGGCATTGGCCGGCACCAGCAAGTCGGCCGGCACGGTCGGCTCTTCATAGAAAACGTCGAGGCCGGCCGCTCCGAGCGCGCCGGAAGCGAGGGCAGCACTCAGCGCCTGCTCGTCCACCGTCCAGCCGCGACCGACATTGACGAGAATGCCGTTCGGGCCGAGTGCGGCCAGAATATCGGCATCGATCGTCTTGTGCGTTTGCGGCGTCTTCGGAACGATCGCGATCAGCGTATCCACCGCTTCCGCCAGCCCCTTCAATGTCGGGTGATAATCGTAGGCCACATCGGCATGGCGCGACCGCGTGTGATAACTGATCTTCACCTTGAACGGCTCGAGCCGCTTGGCGATTTCGAGCCCGATGCGGCCAAGACCATAAAGCCCGACATGGCGGCCCTTGAGCGAGAAGCGCGACAGCGGATAGGCCGTGCCCGGCTTCCAGTTGCCCGCCCGCAGCCAGGCTTCGGCCCGCGGCAACTCGCGGACCGTATTCAGCAGCAGGCCGATCGCCGTATCGGCGACCTCGTCGTTCAGGACATCAGGCGTATTGGTGACGACGATGCCTTTCTCGGCGGCATGTTTCACATCGACGCCGTCATAACCGACACCGAAATTGGCGACCACCTCGACTCCAGGCAGTTGGTCCATCCAGGCGCCCGGAAACGGGCCGGAAACGGCGACGCCGCGGATACGGCCGGCAGTCTCGCCCTCAAGCGCAAGCCTTTCCTCGCGTGCGACGGCGATGATATCAAAACGATCCTTCAGCCTTTCGAGAACACGCTCGTGTATCTTCCCAGGGACGAGAATGGCAATGCGGGACATGGCTTTTCCTCTTGGATGACGGTCTTGGTTCAGGCGCGGGGCCGATGGGGACTGGTGGATTGGCGAATGCGCATTTCTGGCTTGATCAGATGCATGCCGTCGGGCTCATGGCTGCCGGCAAGGCGATCGAGCAGCGCCCGGGCGGCCAGGCGCCCGACTTCGGTCTGGCCGTTCCAGACAGTCGTCAGCGCCGGAGTGGCGATCGAGGCCTCCTCGAGATCGTCGTAACCGGTGACGGAAATATCGCGTCCGGGCACCAGGCCGGCGCGCGCAATGCCGTTCATCAGACCGATCGCCACGAGATCGTTCCAGCAGACGGCTGCCGTCGGCTTTTGCGGCAGCGACAGGAAATGCACGGCGGCCTCGAATCCGCCCTGCTTCGAGCGCGGGCCGGGAATGCGCAGGTTCGGATCGACCTCGATGCCGGCCTTGCGCAGCGCATTGACATAACCCTGGTAACGATCGCGGCCGGTGGATGTCTGGTCCGTGCCGCCGATCATGGCAATCGAGCGGTGGCCGAGGCCGATCAGGTGATTGGTGGCAAGCGAGATGCCGTAGCTGTCGTCACCCCGATAGGTCGGCAGGTCCTGCCCTTCCATCGAGCGGGCGACCAGGATCGCCGGCATGCCGTTCTCTTCGGCCAGTTGCACGTCCTCAGGCGGGGTACCGATCGCCGGCGACATGATGACGCCGTCGCCGCCGAGCTGCAGGAGCGTCTCGATGAAGGTGCGCTGCTTCTCGACATTGTCGTAATGGTTGGACAGGATGAAGGTGTGGCGGCTGCGGTCGAGCTCGCTTTCGATCGCCTTCAGGATCTCCCCGTAGAAGGGGTTCATGATGTCATGCACGACGACGCCGATGATGCCGGAGCGCGAGGTGCGAAGGCTGGCGGCGCGGCGATTGTAGATGTAGCCGAGCGCGCGCGCCTGTTCCTTGATCTTCTCCCGGGTATTGCCGGCGACGAGCGGGCTGTCGCGTAAGGCAAGCGATACGGTCGCCGTTGAAATGCCGAGTGTTTCGGCGATTGTCGAAAGCTTGATTTTCTGGACCACGTGTCCTCCTCCAGGCAGCACGCAAGACAGGCAAGACCCCGCCGGAAACCGGCGCGGCCCTTAAAATGTTTAATTAAAAGATTTAATCGGCGGAAGCAATTCGTCTTTCAGGGAAATTTCAGTCTTCGTCCGGTTCTTCGATATGAATGGCTTCGGCCTGCAGATTGGCATCGATCGCCTTCAGCAGGCGGACGAGATTTCGGATTTCCTTTTCGGAAAACTCCTGCGTCGCCAGCTTGTCGCAGGCCGAAGCCGCCATCTCGATCCCCTGCACGCTGCCGCGGCCGAGTTCAGTGAGATAGACCTTGGTGAGGCGGGCATCCTCGGCATCGGGCTTGCGCTCGAGGAAGCCCTGCGCCTCCATGCGGCCGATCGTGCGCGTCATCGTCGGCGCCTTGACGCCGAGCTTCTGGGCAAGGCCGCCAGCCGTCATGCCGTCGCTCTCGGCAAGCGCGAGAATGACGCCGTCCTGGCCGGCATAGAGGCCGCTTTCAAGCAGGTTGCGCGACAGCACCGTACGCATGGAACGCGCCGCCTGGGTGAGCGCCGGAGAGAGATCGACGAGCGTATACTCGGTCTGGTCCTTCTTCTTGGACTTGTTCTTTTTGCCGTCCTTGTGCTTCTTTCCCATAGCCATCCCTTTGATCTTTAAGCCCCGGCGCCGCTGCGATATGACATTGCCCAGGATCTCGTCATAAACAAGAGGCTACGACCGGATGATGACGCCTTCGCCGCGCTTCGAGGACAGCAACCCGGCCTTTGCCCCGGACGGAGGCCGTCTGATCGCCGTGCTGCCGCTCGGCGCCCATGAACAGCACGGCCCTCACCTGCCCTTTGAAACCGACACGCTGATTGCCGAAGGTATCGCCGGACGATTGAAGATGGCCTTGCCTGCCGGCCGGCCGGTCACCTTTCTGCCCGCCGAATCCGTCGGCTACTCCATAGAGCATATGGATGTTGAAGGAACGAAGTCGCTTGCTTTCGACGAAGCGGTGAACCGCTGGCTCGGCATCGCTGAAGGCGTGGCGAAGCAGGGCATCCGCAAATTCGTGATGCTGAACGCCCATGGCGGCAATTCGCCCTTGATATCAATCGTCGCGACCGAGGCGCGGATCCGCTTTGCCATGCTGGCGGTGGCGACGAGCTGGACCCGCTTCGGCATGCCCGATGGCGTGGTCGCGCCGGAGGAAAAGGCGATCGGCATCCATGGCGGCGATATCGAGACCTCGGTGATGCTGGCGCTTCATCCCGACAAGGTTGATATGGCGAAGGCGGCGGACTTTTCCTCGCGGCAGACGGAGTTTGCCGCGCGTTTCAAACATCTGCGCGCCTACGGGCCGCACGCCTTCGGCTGGAAGATGTCGGATCTCAATACCGCAGGCGCAGCAGGCAACGCCGCGGCCGCAACGGCAGAAAAGGGTGAAGCGCTGATTACCCACGCGGTGAAGGGACTGGCGGAATTGCTCGAAGATGTCGATGCATTCGACGTCACGCAACTCCGATGAAGATGCGTCACCTGCACCGGCCAGACGATGTGATCTTATAACATTATAAAACCCTTTGAACTGCCACGCCCAAGCCATTATATGAGACCAACCGTTCAAGCAGCCGATCCCAGCCGCTCGGCCGCACGCCTAATCCTAGAGGTTCTCATGACCGACGCGATCTCCACCCAGAAGCCTATTCCCGTTACCGTGCTCACCGGTTATCTCGGCGCCGGCAAGACGACCTTGCTCAACCGCATCCTGTCCGAAAATCACGGCAAGAAATATGCGGTCATCGTCAACGAGTTCGGCGAAATCGGCATCGACAACGACCTGATCGTCGAGTCGGACGAGGAAATCTACGAGATGAACAATGGCTGCGTCTGTTGCACGGTGCGCGGCGACCTGATCCGCGTCGTCGAAGGCCTGATGCGCCGCCCCGGCCGCTTCGACGGAATCATCGTCGAGACGACGGGCCTTGCCGATCCGGTCCCGGTCGCCCAGACCTTCTTCATGGATGACGATGTGCGCGCCAAGACCGAGCTCGACGCCGTCGTCGCCCTCGTCGACGCCAAGCACCTGCCGTTGCGTCTGAAGGACAGCCGCGAAGCCGAAGACCAGATCGCCTTCGCCGACGTCGTCATCATCAACAAGAGCGACCTCGTGACCCCGGAAGAACTTGATGTGATCGAGGACATCGTCCGCGCCATCAACCCGGCCGCCCGCGTCTACAAGACCAGCCGCTCCGGCGTCGATCTCGCCCGCGTGCTCGACCAGGGCGCCTTCAACCTGGAGCGCGCGCTCGAAAACGATCCGCATTTCCTGGAGCACGGCCATGACGACCATGTCTGCGGCCCCGATTGTGATCACGACCACCACCATCATGACCACGATCATCATCATGGTGCGATGTCGGCGATCCACGATATCACCGTGCAGTCGGTGTCGCTGCGCGGCGGCCAGATGAACCCGGAGCGTTTCTTCCCCTGGATCCAGAAGATTACCCAGACACAGGGGCCGAATATTCTGCGGCTCAAGGGCATCATCGCCTTCAAGGACGATCCCGAGCGCTACGTCGTTCAGGGCGTGCACATGATCATCGAGGGGGATCACCAGCGGCCGTGGAAAGAAGGCGAGAAGCACGAGAGCCGTCTCGTCTTCATCGGCCGCGATCTTGATCGCGCAAAGCTTGAAGCCTCCTTCAAGGCCTGTGAGGCAGCCGCCTGATGCCGACAGTTGCACCGCTTGATCTCGACGGCCACGTTCTGGCCGTCGAATTTTTAGGTGATGTTCCCTTCTTCGCAAGCGCAAACGGTACATTCCACCGGCTGGACGGCGGCGACAGGGTGTCCGAAGCCCATCAGGGCATGCTCACCGTCATCCGCGATCCCTATAGCGAGAGTCTGATCTCGGGCGGCGAGGACGGTAAGGTGCTGCGCATTGCCGCCGACGGTAGCGTCAGCGAGATCGCCACCGCGCCGCGCAAGTGGATTTCGCAGGTCGCAGCCGGCCCGCAGGGTGCCGTTGCCTATTCCTACGGCAAGAGTTCGCTCGTCCGCCTTGCCGACGGCACGACCAAGGAATTCCCCGAAGAGCGCACGGTCGAAGGCCTGGCCTTTGCGCCGAAAGGCCTGCGGATTGCGGCTGCGCGCTACAACGGTGTGTCGCTGCATTGGATCGGCATGAACGCCAAGCCGGTCGATCTGGAATGGAAGGGTGCGCATACCGGCGTCACCTTCTCGCCGGATGGTAATTTCCTCGTCACCTCGATGCAGGAAAACGCGCTGCACGGCTGGAAGCTCGACATCAAGCCCGGCGCTGAGGCCCGCCACATGCGCATGACCGGTTACCCCGCCAAGGTCAAATCGCTCTCCTGGTCGGTCAAGGGCAAATGGCTCGCCTCTTCGGGCGCGCCGGCGGCAATCGTCTGGCCCTTCCAGGGCAAGGACGGGCCGATGGGCAAGGCACCGCTGGAACTCGGCACCCGCGCCAATATCATGGCGACCGCCGTAAAATTCCATCCGCTCGAGGACATCCTCGCCATCGGCTTCATCGACGGCATGATCCTGGCCGTGCGCATTGCCGACAGCAAGGAGGCGCTGCTGCGCCGCCCCGGCAAGGGGGCGATCACGGCGATGAGCTGGAGCAAAAACGGCAAGCTGCTTGCCTTCGCCTCCGAAGCCGGCGATTGCGGCGTCATCGATATTTCGGCTTGAGGCCACATAGCCGGCGATGAATGACATTTCGATCGAGCCGGACATCGTGGCGCTCGCGGCCGACCACATGCAGGCGGCCGCCGGTATCAGACGTGTCTCCTTGTGGCAGCGGCTGCCCTGGCTGCCGGACCTGCATACGCCGGCCGAAGAAGAGCAGTATTGGCGCATGCATCTGCTGCCGAACTGCACCATCTTAGGTGCTGCCATGGCCAACCGGCTGGTCGGCGTCATCGCCTATGGCGACAACTGGATAGAGCAGCTTTACATCCTTCCCGGCTTTCAGGGCATGGGCATCGGCTCTCTGCTTCTCGGCCGCGCCAAGGAGGAGATGGACGAGATCAGGCTCTGGACGTTCCGGCGCAATATCGGTGCACGCGCTTTCTACGAGAAACACGGCTTTACCGCCGAGGAGGAGACCGACGGTGCCGATAACGAGGAAAGAGAGCCGGATGTGCTCTATCATTGGCGCCGGCGTCCGACGCTGACACCGGCCCTGCAACCGTCCAGCAACTAGAATAAAGCTTGCCAAATGCCTTGCCCGGGCGAAACATGAACCACGCAGCAAGCGCTTGCGCCGGCGCCTGGCTGACAGAGGAAACGGAAATGCCGAAATCAACCGGCCTCGGTTTGGCCGAGCAACAGACGCAGGCTTTGGGCGGCGCATCCGTCTGGGCGGTGATCCGCGCCGAAGCGGCCGAGCTTGCCGCACGCGAACCGATATTGCAGCGGCTGCTGGCCGCGCAGGTGACGGACACCGCCGGCAATGAGGATATCATCGCCCGCGTGCTGGCCGCCCGGCTTTCGGTGGCGCAGGTGGAAACGGGGGATATCTTCGATCTCATCCGATCCACATTGAACGACGATATCATGCGGCAGGTCGAGGCCGATCTCATCGCCGTGCGCGAACGCGATCCGGCCTGCACGACATTTCTGCACGCACTTCTCAATCTCAAGGGCTTTCATGCGCTGCAGACGCACCGCATCGCCCATGCGCTGTGGATCGCCGGCCGGCCGGAGATCGCCAGCTGGCTCGCCAATCTGGTTTCGCTGGTCTTCGGCCCGGATATCCATCCGGCAGCAACGATCGGCGCGTCGATCATGCTCGACCATGGTTCGGGCATCGTCATCGGCGAAACGGCTGTCATCGAGGACGAAGTGTCGATCCTGCAGAACGTCACGCTCGGCGGCACCGGCAAGGAGACCGGCGATCGCCACCCGAAGATCCGCCACGGTGTGATGATCGGCGCCGGCGCCAAGATCCTCGGCAATATCGAAATCGGCGCCTTCAGCAAGGTCGCCGCCGGCAGCGTCGTGCTGAAGCCGGTGCCCACCCATTGCACGGTCGCCGGCGTGCCGGCAACGCTCGTGCGCGTCCACCGCGCCGACGAAATCCCGGCCGAGACGATGGATCAGAATATCTAGGGTCGCTCTGAGATGGGGAATTCGCCCGATCCTACGCGGCCTGCTGATTCTCTCCGAAGGCTTCGACCCGGTTGCGGCCTTCGCGCTTCGAACGATAGAGCGCCTCATCCGCCTTCTGCATCAGCCGTTCAAAATCTTCATCGTTTTCCCGACGCGCGGCAACGCCGATGCTGAGCGTCGGAAAGATCGCCAGATCCGGCCGCTGCATGACGGCGGCGGCGAAGGTGAGACGGATGCGCTCGGCAATCGCCACCGCATCTTCGCAGGAGATATTTTTCAGCACCGCCAGGAACTCATCCCCGCCTTGACGGGCGAGCAGATCGCCGGACCCCATGATGCCTCTCGCAACACGGGCGAAAAGCTGCAGGATATCGTCGCCGGCGGCGTGGCCATGCCGGTCGTTCAACTGCTTGAAATGATCGATATCGATGATGAGCAGCGATGCCGGCTGAGAACCGAGAGCGGGCAGACGCTGCGCAAGGCCGCCGCGATTGAGCGCGCCGGTCAGCGGATCGTGGTGAGCGAGTTCCATCAGCTGATTTCGGCTGCGCTCGGCGGCCATCAGCACCATCGCCATGCTGCGGAGCATGATGAACGCGACCGCCGATACCGCCATCCAGCTATGGACCACATTGGCGCCGAAAGGATCCGGCCCGCCGATCTCGCCGGTCGCCGCGAGAATGCTGCGAGCCGCAAAGATCGCGGCAGTGCAGACATAGAGGCCGACAAGCAGGGCTGCCGAATAAAGCCTCTCGCGCCGGACAATGCTGATTGCCTCCCTTGCGACGGCAAGATCACAGAGGCAGCAGATGACCGAGACGTAGAGGAGCCTCGCCGATACCGCCGAGGGATCGCTGACGATGAGCACGACAGGCACGCTGACGAGCAAGATGGCCAACCAGAAAGAACGCTGGTCGAGCGCTCGCCCCGAAAACACGCGTACGGCAAAGAACATCAGCATGTAGCCGGCGATGGTGACGATATTGCCGCCGTCGATCGAGACCGAATAGGGAACGAGATTGCGCAACGCGACGAGGAAAGACCCGATGCCGACAAGAAGGTTGCTCAAGCCCCACCAGAGCGGCCACCGCTCAAAGCGACCGGTCGCATAGGCTGCAAGCTGGAGAATGCCCAGTACGAAGCAACTCACGGCAACAATGAAATAGATTGTCCTGAGATCCAGCAACATGGCGCTTTCCCGAAGTTCTGGCGGGGAAGCTACAGCAAGCGCTTTGCGGTTTGATTGGAGGCTTCGCTAAGACTTTAACGATCGCGGTTTTTCCGCTGCAGCACAATTCAAGGGATGCTGCCGTCAGGCGGCCCGCACCGTGCCGATGATATCAGCCAACAGACCATGCAACAGATCCCGGTAGCCGTTTCGGGCAGACGGACCGCTCTCTTCCGAAGTCATGACGACGGTGAGATCGAGCGACGGGACGATGTAGAGCATCTGCCCGCCGTAACCCCAGGCGAAATGCACCTCTTCGCCGCCGATCTGCCGCGTGAACCAGCCATAGCCATATGCATCGCCGGAGAAGCGCGAGTTGGTGCGAGGCTGCCACGACTGGGAGATCCAGTCGGCAGATACGATCTGGCGGCCGTCGGCAGTCTTGCCGCCGTTGCGATAGAGTTCACCGAAGGCAAGCAGGGACCGGGCGCTCATCGCCATCTGATTGCCGCCGAGATAGATGCCCTGCGGATCGCGCTCCCATGCGCCGATGCGGAAACCATCGACCGGACCGAGCCATTCCTGCGCCAAGGCCAGCGTCGACCGCCGGCTGACCTTCGTGAGAATGGCCGAGAGCAGATGCGTGGACGCGGTGGAATAGAGCATCTCGCCACCGGGCTGATCGACGAAAGGCTGCGAGAGCGCAAAACGTACCCAGTTGCGCGAGGAAACCCAGCGGCCGTAGTTCGCCCCCGACATGCGATCGAGCCCGGCTTGCATGGAGAGAAGATTGCCGATGGTGATGTCGTTGAGGCGCGGATCCGGCGTTAGCGGGAGATCGACCTTCAGGATCGGCGCGATCTTCTGATCCGGCCCCGAAAGCAGGCCTTTGTCGATGGCGATACCGACCAGCGCCGAAATGATCGATTTCGAAGCGGATTTGATATTGGTCGATTCCGCCGGCGAATGACCATGAAATCCGCGTTCGGTAAGCACACGCCCATCGCGAGCAACAATCACCGTCTTTAGAGGCCGCATCGCAGGATCGGTCGCCACTCGATCGAGACGCGGCCCAAGCCCACCGGCGGTGGAAGCCGTGCTCTGGGCAACCGCCGATTCCGCCGCTGCAAGCGGCATGCAGAAGAGAAGCAGAAGGGAGAGAAGACGGATCATCTGGCGCAAGATAGGATATCGCCGCGCCATGTTCGCGTGACTGCGGCACTTTTCACGCGATTGTGTTTCCGCGCGCGATGCTTACCCAGGTGACCGCAGCTGGGCTCGCGCCCAAAAGAATAATCCGCGCCGCAACCACGACAGGCCCGCCTGCCTCCATGGTCAAGCGGCGCGGATATTGCCGGACGGCGAAAGGACGTCCAACCCCGACCGACCCATCGACACAGCTCAGGCCGCGCGGCGAACCGGCGCGCTGGCCAGCATGCGCCCCGAGGGGACGATCATGCCGGCCGCGCCGTCAAGCCAGCCTTCCGTGAGCTCGAGCGCAAGAAAGCGCGAGCGTTCGAACGGACCCGGCATGACAAGATGGCGAGCCTTTTCGGCAAAAAAGCCGAAACGCTCGTAATAGGCAGCATCGCCGACGAGCAGGACGGCGCCATGCCCGCGGTTCTTCGCTTCAAGGATCGCAGCCCGCATCAGCGCCGCACCGATGCCCTTGCCGCCATGTTGCGAGGCAACGGCAAGCGGCCCGAGCAGCAGCGCATTGATCGGCGTACCTTCGTCATTGACGCCGGCCTCGATGTTCCAGAGCCGCACCGTACCGATGATCCGGCCGTCGCGGTCACGCGCGACGAGCGCAAGACCCTCGGCCGGGACGCGGTTGCGGCGGATCTTCTCCGACGATTTCTTGCGGCGATCCGCGCCCATGACGCGGTCGAGCAGGTTTTCGCGAGCAACGACATCCGAGGGATTCTCGGCGTCGATGGTGAAAGTGGTGGGCGCAAAGAATGCGCGGACAGAATCAAGAACAGCGGCCATCTTGGCCTCCCGTACCCAATACCGTTATCAGCGGCGATGAAGGAAAATTGTGAAGTTGCCGCCCCGGCTGGTTACGGGGCCGGCGGAAACGACCTCAGATGACGTAGGCCTTCAGCGGTTCGAAACCATTGAAAGCGACCGCCGAATAGGTCGTCGTATAGGCGCCGGTGCCTTCGATCAGGACCTCGTCGCCGATCGAAAGGGAGATCGGCAGCGGATAGAGGTTCTTCTCGTAGAGCACGTCGGCCGAATCGCAGGTCGGGCCGGCGATGACGCAGGGCTCCATCTCGTCGCCGTCGTGCTCCGTGCGGATCGGATAGCGGATGGCTTCGTCCATCGTCTCGGCGAGACCGCCGAACTTGCCGATGTCGAGGAAGACCCAGCGGGCATCGTCATTGTCCGACTTCTTCGAAATCAGAACGACTTCCGCCTTGATGACACCGGCATTGCCGACCATGCCGCGGCCCGGCTCGATGATCGTCTGCGGGATCTGGTTGCCGAAATGCGTGCGCAGCGCCTGGTAGATCGACTTGCCGTAAGCTTCTGCGGACGGAACGTCGCGCAGGTACTTGGTCGGGAAGCCGCCGCCCATGTTGACCATCTGCAGGTGGATGCCCTGCTTGGCAAGCGATACGAAGACACGCTTGGCATCGGCGAGCGCCGAATCCCAGGCATCGACCTTGGTCATCTGGGAACCGACATGGAACGAGACGCCGTAGGACTGCAGGCCAAGCTGATGAGCGTAGACGAGAACGTCGACGGCCATCTGCGGAACGCAGCCGAACTTGCGCGACAGCGGCCATTCAGCGCCTTCGCCATCGGTCAGCACGCGGCAGAAGACGCGGGCGCCGGGAGCGGCGCGCGAGATCTTCTCGACTTCCTCGTGGCTGTCGACCGCAAAGAGGCTGACGCCGAGCGCATGCGCGCGGGCAACGTCACGTTCCTTCTTGATCGTGTTGCCGTAGGAGATGCGGGCGGCGGTCGCACCGGCTTCGAGCGCCATTTCGATTTCGGCTACGGATGCGCAATCGAAATTGGAGCCGAGGCCTGCAAGCAGCTTCAGCACTTCCGGGGCCGGGTTGGCCTTGACGGCGTAGTAGATGGCGCTGTCCGGCATGGCGTGACGGAAGGCGTGGAAATTGTCGCGAACGACGTCGAGGTCAACCACGAGGCAGGGACCGTCGGGACGTCGGGTTGCGAGAAAGTCGCGGATGCGCTGGGTGGTCATATCGATTCCCTCTTCCAATTCCAGAGCTCCGGCATGAACCGGAGGACAAAGGGCATACGATAGCTCGCATTGGAACCAGCCGGTGGAGACCCCGGAACCATAGCAAGCGCTCGATGCGCGGATAGTGAACCAACGCCGCGGACGCGGTGTAAGTTCGGCTTTGTCTGCCATGGATTGGAGGGAGAATCCC
>Ga0102592_1000109_pt1 | contig 237357 bp, 222 predicted proteins | sample AraplaCol_mMF_r2_FD_76861 | JGI IMG/M metagenome (GOLD analysis project Ga0102592, IMG submission 76861) | Arabidopsis root microbial communities from North Carolina, USA - plate scrape MF_Col_mMF_r2 (SPADES assembly) (version 2) | ecosystem: Host-associated > Plants > Roots > Endosphere...
CGAGCTTGGCCACCAGCTCGCGCTTGACGTCCAGGCGTTCGACGATGGCTTCCACCACCATGTCGCAGCCGGCCAGGTCTTCCAGCGCGCTGGCGGCCTTCACGCGGGCCAGCGCGGCGTCGCTGTCCGCGGCGCTGATCTTGCCCTTGTCGGCCAGCTTGGCAAAGGTATCCTGCAGGTACTGGCGTGCGACGGCCACGGCCTGGGCGTTGGTGTCGAACAGGTGGACGGTCAGGCCGGCCCGCGCGGCAATCTGGGCGATGCCGCGGCCCATGGCGCCAGTGCCAACGATGCCGATAACGGCGATTTTCCTTCGCATACTATGTCCCCTCGTCCGGCCAATAGCCAAAGGCTTTTCCTGTCGGCACACGTCAAAGTTGAACCGCAGGCAGGTCTATCGAGGAGATTACACACTATGAATTACCGCTACAGCAGTCGATTTCCATCGGGTGGAACGGTCGAATAATGAGGCCGTTATGAAGGGATAAGCGGACGGAGGAACAGAGCGGCCAAGTGTCCCTTCCGGGTCGTTCTGCGACTGTCACCAACCTGACGCCTACCCGGCGTGTGCCACCGAGCCTTCGGTGAGGCAGTACCTCTTCGCGCAATGTGCTTCCGCCATAAGCGCATGGCCAGCGCAAATGAAAAAACCGGCTTACGCCGGCTTTTCCCCCCGCATCCCAGGTGGTCGAGCCACACCGACATCGCGGGTTAGTTGTTAAGCAGAACGGTATCTCGTTGCAGAGGTTTGTGCAACATCCAATGCAACTTACTTGGCACGCCCGTCTTGAGCCAGCTATTGAAGGCCAACTCAGGCGTCGGGTCGCGCCAGGCATAGGTGAACCATCAATGGTCGCGTGCAGCGCATCCTTGGAGGTCAGGCCTCGGATACTTCCGAGGAAGCACGCGAGGGACCGGCGTACTCCTGGACTCCGGAGCTGGGGCGAGTAGGCGCCGGCAATCTCACGAGGTAAGTCGAAACAGTTTCAACCGTATGGGGGCGCCAATCCAGAGCGCTCTCTGCATTGTGCCAGCCTTGCTGACTCCGACGTATTCGTCGCAACGTCTCGCGCGGAATTCCCATATCCTCGCTGGGCACGCCTGGCAAAATGACCCCCATGCGGCCTTCCCGCACCCATTGCACGACCTCCTCCCGCCCGACGTGCAGGAATCTCGCTGCGACTCCAACGCTGGTCCAACGCAAATCGCAGTGAATCCCACCATAGCCATAAGGGACCACAACTCGTACGGACCAGAAGTATGGAAGAACCCATTTGGCGAACATTAATTCAACACTTGCGTCCCGACGCACCAGGGCGACAGCTCGCCGCTCGATGACGGCAGGATCGAGCAAGCGGCTGACACACTCTCCGATCGTCATGCCATAGCGCAATACCGTAGCGATGTCGATGTAATCGTCCGGCCGTCTGGATTGCTTGTAACGGCCCAGCAATTCCTCGATTGCCCGTCGGGGATACTTGTGTTCGCCTCCTTGCCGTCTGTGCCCACACCGCTTGAACATACCGGCAATGATCGACGTCGGCACGTTGAACCGCTCCGCGCAGTCGCGAGACGACAGGCCTTCGTGGCGCGTATGCCAAGCGTCATGCAGAGCCTCCAGCGAGACCCTTTTCGGATTTTTTGTCCAGACGGTTCGGCATCGCGCCGTCGCCCACTTTGGGAGCTGCTCGACATCGGCGGGCCAGGTCGCCGACCCGCCCAAGAAGATGGGAATCCAGTAGCTCAGGACTGTCCCTTTGGCCGGTCTATCGACCGAGATAAATAATTTACATTGCATTCATATGTGCGTTCTTGGTCGGTTGAAACTAAGCTGGGTGAAGTTTGCTTTACAATCAGAGACTTACAGTCGAGCCGGGTGCTCGCTGCTCTGAATTGCACGCGGAAAGTAATGTGATGTAAAAGGCCCGTTACACTGTTCCGCGGTCAGCACGCAGATTCAAGGCTTAGCGGTAATAGTCAGAAGTCGCGTGGTCTCGACAGTTCTAACGATCGGTCCAGGTGCAGGTGCTGAGTGGTTCGCGCCAAACCCAGTCTGTCGAGGCGGGCCTTGGGAACGCCTTCCTCGGGGTGCGCGCTCGTGTGCGAGCGTCGAAATATCCCCTACCCTACCGCGACTATAAAGTTACACCTGCCTGGTCGATTGCCGCCGGTTTGAGCCAAAGGGGGGCGGGAACAGCCAAACGCACCTTTGCGCACGTGAGGGATAGCAAAAAGCTGTTTCGACGACTGTACTAGGTTGCCACACCGGAACGACGGTCCCCATTGCATCGGATAGATTTTTGCTTTTACATGAGGGCCAACTTCGTTACACAGGGCTAGTGTCGCGTCCTCTAAATGGCGTCTTAGATACTTGACCCGAAGCCCAATACGCTACCTACACCTCCGCAGAATAGTCTCCACAGGAGGCCGGAATTGGGCAACGTCAGTTGCCTCATCTGACGGAATCTATGCAGTCATTGTGAAACTGCAGGCGACTGTTTGAGCGTTGTAACGCCGGCCCAGCAAGCACGGCGCAAGTAAAGTGACCCCTTGTATTGTGATCTGCGTGCGACGGCCCACGTCCCTCATTCTACGTGAATTTTTTATTACAAAAATTAGATAATAAGTGACCACCTGCACCCGGAAGAATTATTGGTAGAGTCCGTGCGGCGTACACTCTAATCATCGCTCCAAATACCCCTCATCCATTGCCAACTTTTTCCACCTGGCACTGGCGGGCACACCTACTTTCAAGCTTGAAAGGAGCACCCTCCATACACGCATATAGGCGCCAATTCTGTGTGGTTCGCCCAATCTATAGGGACTCGCGTCCGGAATATAGGTTTGTGTTCAGGCTTTGTGCGAGTGCACGATTCTGTAGCTCGTCAGCTCTCGCACGACCGCTAGTCCGGGAAAATCTCCAACAGATGACCATCCGCTTGAGAGGACGTCACCCTGATCTGCGGACTTTCAAGCTTGAAAGTAGTTGTGCGCACGCGGTGTGTCGTTTCGAGTACGACCCCAAAAACGCTAGTTGCCGGCGCGACGTCATCACTTTCAAGCTTGAAAGTGCGCTACTAGTGCGAACAAGGGCTTTTTCTTAAAGTCGGGAGGCGGCTCGCAAAGGGCAGAGCACGCTCTGGAAGCTGGCCGCTCAGGGAGTGGGATTCCGACGAAGTCGAGCTTGAACGAGGTTTCAATAAACCTTTTGAACTAGATTCCATCGAGTAAAGGGGATGTATAGCAAAGATATACATCGGATTGCGTAGACGCCAAACCTATGCATATTGAGACGTGACGCACTTTCAAGCTTGAAAGTGCGTAGGGCTTGCGCCGACTGCAACCTGCACACCGCCCTGGCACTATTTCTCAAACGACTGCAAACGACTTTGATCCTTCGACTTTCATGCTTGAAAGTGCGAATGCTTGGCGCTTCGTATTGGTTTTCGCAGAGCCTTTTTTGCAAAGACTTTCAAGCGTGAAAGTTGGGGCAAGGGCAAGTCTTTCCGGTAAATCGCTGCGTACTATCTGGGACCCCTTGCTATATATGCCAGCCAAATCCACGGTCTAAGCATGTTGCCTGTGCGGTTCCGAAACGCTCGCCGACACCACGAGGACCAGAGCCTCGACCAATCCCCGCTCCAACTGCTTTCATGCGCGAAAGCTATATTCGCAGTCCTACGAAGTGGTGCTTACGTAGTGAACTTACAACAGCACGCTATTTCTTTCTTGCTGCAAAATCGATCTATAGCCTATACCACACAAACACTTCTATAGGCCACAAAGACGTGTTATTCTACAAAAATTATTTCTCGGAGAATTTTTATGCCGGCTCGTATTGTTACGGTCTTCAACCAAAAGGGTGGTTGTGGCAAGACCATGACGTGCATGCAGCTCTCTGCCGCTTTCGCCTTGCGGGGGCTTCGCACGCTTCTTGTCGACATGGACAAACAAGGTACGAGCACGATCTGGGCGGGGCAGGGAGGAAAGGAACGCCCGTTTCCAGCTGAGGTAATCAGCTTGGCTCCGCTTCGCGAAAAGATGCTCGGAGAGATCGAGAAACGTGCAGACGCTTACGACTTCATCTTTATCGATTGCCCCCCCGCGATCGAATCGTCCATTCCTTGGGCAGCGCTCAATATTTCCGACATCGCATTGATTCCGGTGATTCCGCTGATGGACAACGTATGGGCAAGCCGCGAAGCGAAAGAGCTAGCGAGAAGGGCTAAGGAGGAAAACCCCGCGCTCCTCACCTATTGCGTTCCGTCGATGTCACGTCGCGGGAACGTCTTCAAGGCCTGCACCGAAATCCTGCAGGATGACCAGGAGATTCCATTGCTGGACGCTGGTCTGCAGCAGCGCAATGCCTACGGCGAGTCTCAGATGTTCGGCCTTAGCGTGCACGGTGTATCCGGTGCCTCCGCAGCAGTGAAAGAGGTCGAAGCGCTCGCAGATGTCGTTCTGGCGAGCCTAGGTTTCGTCGTGCCGAAGAAGCAAGGCAAAGCAAAAGCCGTAAAGCAGAAAGAGGAGGTAATTTGATGGCCAAGAGTCGACTGGAACAAATGCGTGATCAAGCGGCCAAAGCGCTTTCGGCAGCGCCGCCTGCAGATCGATTTGCGCGCGCTCAGGCGCTAGTAGAACGTCAACCGAACGGCTTTGCGGAAAAGCGCCCCGCGGTACCCGAGCACAATGGCACAGTCTCTTCATTGACGCCGGCCCCGGCAGCGGCGTCAATCGAACCAATTGCGGACGTACATGTTGCTGAAGGACCGACGCTTGCAAACGGTGAACCGTACTACGAAGAGGTCGACATCAGCCTGATCGACGAGAACCCGTTCAATGCACGCCGGCTCTACCGTCCGGAACGCGTGCATGAGCTTGCAGGTGAGATCCGTGCCGACGGTCAGTTGGTACCCGGACTGGCCACTATTAGGAACGGACGCCGCATCCTCGCGGGTGGGCACTATCGGTTCCGCGCACTCAAAGTGGCTGGAAAGACTCGGATGAAACTGATGATCCATCCGAATCTGTCCGATCAGCAGCTCTATCAGGTCTCATACAAGGAAAACGCCGAGCGGGAACAACAATCTCCGCTAGACAACGCACTGGCGTGGAAGTCCTTAATGGACGAGGGCGTCTATCCGAGCGAGTCCGCCATCTCCGAGGCAACTGGCATGTCTTTGCCGAACGTCAACAAGACAATGTCGATTCTGAAACTCTCAGATGGCATCCTCGATATCGTTAAGGAGCGACCCGAACCGTTTGCGCTGTCGACGCTCTACCAGCTTTCGCTCCTGGAACGAGCGGCAGGGACTTTGGTAGCCGCCGCGATGGCCGCAAAGGTGAAAGACGAAGTGGCTGTCTGCCGAGATGTCGAAGAAGCTAGGGCACGATACGAAAACAAGCCCGTACGCAAGCAGAAAGAGACCTCCCGTCAGCACAAGCTGCTTGCAGCGGATGGAGCAGCCCTAGGTGTGCTGAAGGATTGGGACTCGGGTAAGGTGACATTTGAAATTACGCTTCTTGACCCGGTTAAGCGGCAGGCACTAGTTGACGAACTAAAGGCCAAGTTCGCTTCTGCATGACTATCCTCCTTGCCGCGACTGTATCTCGCAGTCGCGGTATGCCCCGCCCGGGGCGTGGTTGTTGTTCTTCTCTCCTCTCCTCTCCTCTCCTCTCCTCCTCTCCTCGATCCCCAACAGTGTTCACCTTGTTTTAAGTGCCTTTCTGATGGCACGGAACCGTTTAAGTGCTTTAGTAAACACTGTAAACCCTTTAGTAAACCTTTAGCTCCGGCAACCTACTGATTTCATTGCATATTTCGCGCTAGAGGTGAACCAGGTTGGGGATATGGTGAACGCTGCTGGGGTCAAGGGTGTGTGGATTTGGGGAATAGGTGACATGGCATAGGGCAAAGGGGTTGTGGATTTGGGGTATAGGTGATGTGAGTTGGGGCGTCCTACCGAATTAGGTAGGTGAATGGTTTTGGGGTGCCTCCAGGTGAACGTCGTTGGGGTCTTGAGTGGCTCCCTTTGCACTCCTTTGATAAAGGTGAAGAGGTTTGGGGAGTTTGAAAGGTGAAAACTTTTGGGGCGCTCTGGACCGTATACCGCCTCGCAAGCCGCGCCAGATAGCCTAGGTGAACGAATTTGGGGTGCCTTCAGGTGAACGAATTTGGGTAACACCCAGTCGGTGTGTACTCACTTCTAACCCCGTCTCCACTAAAGGTGAAGTTTGTTGGGGGGTAAGAGGTGAATGAATTTGGGGTGGAACCATGGGGCATGCTCACTTTGCCCTGTCGGTGCATACCCTGGCCTCAAATTGATTCACCTGTGAAGGCACATCCACCCCCAAAAGAGTTGCCCTTTCACACGCCTTTCCTCGTTCGTCCGAGAAAGGTGAACCAATTTAGGGAGCTTTCACCTTCAACGGGTGAAGCCTTTTGAGGCGTTGCTCTTCTTGCGATGTCGGATGCAGCTTGCTGATTTGCAACAGTTTTTCCGCGACCCAAACCAGTCTGGAAGAAATGTGCAGTTTTGCTTGATAGGTGAACAGGGTGAGACTAAGATTTCACCAATCCAAAGTCCGGAAATAGTGATGACGCGAGCGAAGGCACCTTCCAAAGGGTCCCAGATTGCGCTGTTCCAGCAGCCCGAGGTGCCTGAGCCTTTCAAAAAGGCGGTTCAAGCGATTCACGTTTCGCCGGTCGGGGGGGCTCTCACGCTCCAACAGCGCAGGCTCTTCAACGCCTTGATCAAGAACGCGATCGAACACCGAATGGGTCAGGCCGGCTCCGTGGACACGTTCCAAATTTCCATCCCGGAGATGATGTCCAACCTGGCGCTCACTACCAAGGACACGGGCTATATCAAAGAGACGGCGAAGTCGTTAATGCGAACCGTTGTCGACTGGGATCAGCTGAACAGCGATGGGACGGCGACTTGGACGGGCTCGACCCTCTTGGCCGGCGCAAAAATCACCGGGTCGCAGCTATCGTATTCGTTCGCACCGCAGATCCGGGAAGAGCTTTTGAACCCGGAGCGCTATGCAATGATCGACATGCGCATAGCCAAACTATTCCGCCGGGCCCATTCACTAGCCTTGTGGGAGAACACTGTCCGGTACGAGCGCGTAGGGATCACGGCACGCATACCGCTCCCTGTCTTCCGAAATCTGATTCTCGGACGCGAGGAAAGCGAGACTAAGTACAAGGAGTACAAGATCTTCAAGCGAGCAGTGCTGAACCCCTGCATCGCCGAAATCTGCGACGTGTCCGACCATATGCTGGAGCTCATCGAGCACAAGATTGGTAGATCGGTGGCCGACCTTCAATTCAAAATCACCAGGAAGGAGCAGGCCGCTCAGGAGGAGGATGCCGCAGGCGGCGAGCTTGTGCAGGCCATGGTGAAGCTGGGATTGCCTGCAAGCGAAGCTCGCAAGCTCGCCAAGACTCACAATCATAGTTCATTGCGTGATGCCTTGGCCTATGTGCGCGCCAGGCTCGCAAAGAAGAATGCGCCGACGGTGGACAACGTCCCGGCCTATTTCCGCAAGACGCTAGCAGAAGCTTGGGGCCGCGGTATGGATACTGAGGAAGTGGTCGAAGATTCGACAAGCGATACGGTGCCGAAGGCGAAGTCAGCGGCTGAAGCAATGGAGAAGTACATTACGGCCAGATTGCCAGTGGCGCAGGAGTATTTCGCAGAATTGTCAGCAGAAGAACAAACACCGCTGATTGAGCAGTACAACGAACAATGCGTCGCCCTAGACCTCAAGGTCGTGACCAGCAAGCGTCCTTCAAAGCTCGCCCTGACAAGCTTCTACAAATGGCTGGCTGACCAGACCTGGGGTGCTCCTACATCGGAAGATATTCTGTCTTTTGTTCTGACAGGCAAGGTCGCAGGCTGATCGAACCACCAAACCGCGCCCGCGACGGACGTTGGGGGAACGTTGAGCGCCGGACTGCCTGCCATTCCGACGCTTGGTTTGAGTGGGCTTTGTCGTCTCCGACAGCGCAATGCTGAAGACTCAAGGAGAGTCTCTCAAGCGAGGCTGGCTTCAACTACGAAACGGGAAGTTGGATTCTTCTTTGACGTTGAAATCCGCAGCGTGTCGCGCGCACGTGTCACGGCGACGTAGAACAAGCGCCGCTCTTCATTCTCGGGACTGTCAGTATCGGGAACGATCGTTTCTTCAGCCCTAACTATCACAACGTCATGCCATTCGCGTCCCTTTGCCGCGTGCATTGTGGTCAGAACAAGTGCGTCCGGAGCGGGCTCGTTGTTCCTTCTTCGCAGAAACTCCAGGCGGTCGGCAAAAGGTCCATTGAGGTGGCTCAGAACATCGTAACAGGTGTCGATGGCTCGCTTCCCAGCATCCTCAGCGACATAGTGCAGCATCCATTCACGCACGCCGTCTAGGGTCAGGGCATAGAACTCACGGTCACATAGTATCCGCCACTCACCTAGGCGTTTCAGGAGGCCTCTGTATTTTTCAGCAGTCTGCTCGCAGACGCCCAGCTCAACGAGATCCTTTTTTCGCGGAACCGTACTGTTCGATGCTGGCGGTTCTTGGGCGGGGAGCAGTTGAAGCTCGTAGGAACAGATACCCGAGAAACCGAGCAACGCGTCTAGCCCGGTGGTTTTCGACCCTTGAACCAGCTCGAGCAAGTCGCCCATCAATGCTGCTTCGGGGCGGTCAAGGATCGACTTGCCGGCGGCACGGTAGTATTTCACACCATGTGATCGACAAACGGCCTCAAGGGGGTCAAGAATGCGATTTGTTCGTGCAAGAACTGCTGCGGTTTTTCCGGCGCTCAGCGCGGGTGCGAGCATCGCAACTGCTGCGACGGCCTCCTTGTATTCATCATCGAATCGTTGGAACTCGACTGAGCCACCAGGACCACGATGCGCGACCAGCTCCTTCTCAATTCGCATCGAGTTATTGCGTATGATCTTGTCGGCCGCGCTCAAAATTTCGGTCCGGGATCGATAGTTCTGTCCAAGCACGATTGCCCGAGCGTCGAAGTCCTTGATGAATGCTTGCATGCCTTGAAAGCCGAGTGCATCTCGAAAGCCAAAGATGGTTTGATCGTCGTCGCCTACAACGCAAACGACCGACCCGGCCGCCGCGTGCAACGAGGTCCAACGCGATTGCAGGCTGTCGCAATCTTGATACTCATCGACAAGCAAGTGGTTGACTGAGTAAGGCCGTATCTTTCCCGTCATCATTCCGGCGACGGCCATGCGGAGCATGTCCTGAAAGTCGATCTTTCCATTTCGTTTCAACGCGGCCTGATACGCGTCAAATATCTGCGCATCGATAGTTCCAGGGGTGGGGTCTCCCAATTGAAGCTTCGCGCGTTCAATGGAAGCGAGAGCGTCCTCCACCTTCCAATCAATGCCACGCTCCTGCAGGATCTGACCAACGATTGCCGTGCGGACACCGTCGGTAACGATGTCAGTCAGTCTGCCTCTAGTTGCCCCAAGCTGCTTGTAGGCGAGAGAGTGAAACGTGCCTGCGACTAGGCGGCCCTTTGCCGCCGTTCCCGCTAGGGCGAGGATTCGATCGCGCAACTCAATTGCCGCGTCCTTGCTAAACGTGACTGCACCGACGGTAACGTTGGGATCACCGAGCAATACCGCTGCCTTCGCGGCGATCGTGGCTGTCTTTCCAGCGCCCGGCACGGCTACCGCAGCGCAATGCATGCTGCAATCAACGACTTCGCGTTGAGAGGGGTTCAACTTTCCGAGGACTTCAGCAAGAGACATGGTGATCTGCAAAGCATCGAAATGGTCAGAGACTTCGTCGCAGCAAGTCACCGAAGCTCGCTGCCTCGGCGACTATGTGTCAGAAGTTCACTGGTGAGCAAGTGGAACTTTGGGGCAGATCGGGTGACTGAATGGCAGCAGGTTGCCCTTCCTGCGTTTCACTGCCCCGATGTTCCACTTGTGGCTATCTGCGGTTACACCGCCCGTACCGTTTCCATCAGTTTCAGGTGGGTGGTGAAGCTGCGCAGGCCAAGCGGCTGGAACTTGCGAAGGAAGCGCGATACTTCCTCGTTCACGTCGGTCATGTCGCGGATGCCGTTCCACACCATGAAGTCGAACTCGTCCATCGCCTTGTCGAACTTGATGAGCACTTGAAGCGCACGGACGGCGAAACGCGAATATGCCTGGACCTCCAGCTGAATGGCAGGCCGCACGATCTCCGGACGGAAGACGAAGTCGCCCTTGTCCTGCATATCCTTTTCGCGCTGCTCACGGTATGCGGTGGCCACGCGAAGTTGTTCGTCGACGTACTCCTCGAGCTTAACAATTTCACCTTCGAGGTACTTCTCGATGGTCGCCAGTTCGGCGCGCGAGAAAGTCGACTCTCCGAACCGTTGCAGGTTGAGGGACATGCGGTTCATGTACGGCCACCATTGTTCAAAGAGGGGACGCAGGCGAGTGTGATTGATCTTCAGCCCGACCACCACGACGGCCGCGCCGGCGAGTTGTCGATTGAGGATCTGCATGCCCAGTTCGCGGCGACGACGCACGATGGCCTGGCGGTCCTCGGGCGAAAGCTCACGGAAGCGCTTACGGGTACTCTCGACTTCGGCCTTCTTCTGCTCGGCGTCTGCAGAGGAGATGAGACCTTCCTTCTGCAGCACGTCGGTCGAAGCCGACATCTCATTGAGTTCGGCATCGACGTCGTCGGGCGCTGATACGAGGCCCGCGGTTTCGGTAGTCGTGGTGCCAGCGTCTTCGGGCAGCAAATTTTCAGCCAGGCCGTCGGCCGGTTGGGCGAGTTCTGCGGGCGTGGTCATGAGTAGATTCTCCGAATGATGGCCAGCAAAGGCCGTGTGAGTCCGTGGGTGGTTGTAGTGAGGAGTTCAGCGCCCAACGTGGAATGCGGAGGCGAGGCGCCAGCTAAGCAGGCCAACGATGGCGACGCCGGCAGTCCACCAGTAGGCGACTATCGGCAGTGGCAGCAGCAGCGCCGAAGCCCCAAAGCCAAAGCAGACCAGAAGCCCATGGGCGGCCACATGAAACGTGACCGGATTGGCGAAACCGGCAGACGCTGCGCGAATGCGACGGGATACCGCGCCGTCGTTGAGGACGGCGACAAACAGCACGACGCCGCCGAACGCCCAGTACTGGGCGACCGAAGCGCGGTAGATGGCACGATAGATCGTCAGCCAGAAATTCCGCATCCAATGTCGGCCGAATGTGGCGGCACCGCCGTCGGAGAGCATCGTTTCCGTGTCGGACCCCGTGAACGACGCCTTGACGGCACCCGTCTCGACGAACCAGTGCACGAATCGGGCGTTGGCCGTCGAGATAGCGCGGTCTGCCCCGGCATCGCCAAGCACCTTTGCGACGGAAGACCGTTCGGCATCGCTGACTTCGAAATCCCCCTCGTTGGGCAAGAAGGGCGCGGCTGCACAAATCATGAGAGGCGCAACCAGGAGCCACAAGCGCACATGCGAGACAAAGCGGCTGGCCATGGTCAGAAGTACCTGAAGAGAAGGAGGACCGGGAGCGCGGCGAAGGCGCCAAGCGCGCCGATGACCAGCATCGGCTTGCGGGACGCGACGCCGAGGAGGGCGAAGGTGGGCGCGCGACAGTCGTCCGTGAAGGCCGAGGGCGGTCCCGCCAAGTCTTGGCCGTGGCCGCCGGCATGCCAAGCATTCATGGCGGCTACGGTTGCGGGATCGGCCTTGAACAGCGCTACGGCGACCCAGTTCGCGAAGCTCATGGCGAGGCGGGCCGGGTAGCTGCGCACCGCCAACAGCCGTCTGTGAGCATCAGTGTGTAAAGCTGCCAGCGACATCGTAGTCCTCGAAGTAGCGGGTGAAGGTATAGCCGGTCAGTACACGGGCAGCCAGCTGGAATGCGGCGCAGCGTTGAGAGACCTTGCCCGGCGTCGGCTCATTGACCATCTGGCATACGTAGCCAGCAGGTTGGCGTTGCTCGAAAGCCGGGATAGATTCCTGGTACGGGTACCAGACGTGGTACCGCTCGCCCTTGAAAGCCGCGTAGCGCTTGACGTACAGATCCTGGGCCCGACTAAAGAGTCCCTTCATGAACGCCACGTTGGCGTCCCCGTGCTTGCGCGCGAGCCGCCACGCCTGGATGGCGTCGGCGAGCATTTCCGCAACCAGCGGTTCGTCACGAACGCGGAAGTTGACGCCGATGTAGTCGACCACGCGCGTGCAGATGTCATCCAAATCAGGCGAAAGGGTGAGGATCGGCGTCAGCTTGGTTGACATCCGGTACTGCTTAACAATCTGTCGGAACAGAGTAGGGGAGCGCATTGGCTGCTAACCTTGAATAATGGGGATACGGCCTTGGTACACCGAGCCGCCGGAGATGCGCAGGAAGTACTGCAGATTCGGCAGTTGCATGATCAGCTCGGGCGGTATCAGCGGCGCTTTCTCAAGCTGAGTCGATCGCGATACCGAGCCGCTGAACTCGCCGACGTGCGCCTCGGTGCCGGTGCTCGTACTGCTGGACACAACGATGTTCTGGATGGCGGTGCTGCCGGCCTTCTCGGAAAACCAGTTCGCCGTGTCGATGTCTTCCAAGCGTAAAACGATCTGGTTGTTCAGATTGCCCAAAACCTGCTGCATTTTCGCGAGGTTTCCGAGTTTTGCCGTCAGATCGGACCGCGTCTGATAGGCGACGAAGGCTTTGAAGCCGGCACCGCGGCCTTTGTTGAGCACCTGGATGACCTGCTCGTTGATCGCCTCGGCGACTTCGTCGATGATGAGGACCACTTCGGGTGGCTTCTCGTAGAAGTTGTAGATCGCGCCCGCGACCGAAGCGATATCCGCCAGCAGCATGGACATGATGGCCTGGGCGACCAGGGCGTTTGACAGCGAGTCCGCGCCGACGTAGAGCACCGCCTTCTGCTTGATGACCTTGTCGATGTCCCAGATTTCGCGGTCGTCATCGAAGTCGTCGGCCTTCGGCGCCAGCATCAGGCCGGTTTCGCCGGTGGCAAGCATCTGAAGAAGCGGTAGTGCCGACGCGATGATCCGGCCGTAGTGGTCGCGGTCGTGGTGAAACGTCGCCACCAGGCCATCGATGGCTTCGTGCCCGAGATCCTTGTTGGCGAAGCGCGCCATGTAGAGTTGCACCATGGCGTCGAGCAGCGTCCCGCCAGGGCGCTGGCCAGCCTTCTGCATGTAGCTGTTCGCCTCATCCTCCCAATCCGGCATACCGGATTCCGGGAAAAATCGGCGCAGCGCACGGTCCAGCAGCTTGTTAATGCCGTTCTGTGCATACTGCAGGATGGATCGCAAGTTTGGCTTGTCGCCTACATACAGTTCGCCTTTGACTGCGCGGTCAATAAATAGAAAGGCGAACTGACGAAACGGGCCTTCCTCCATGAGCTGTGCAATCCGACTTGGGATTTCGGAGGGTTGCGACCAGTTCTCAATAGGATTCAGTCGAATGGACTGAGAGGGCGAGGCTTGTTTCCAGTAAAGAAATTTCCTGCCTGTGCGCCCACATTCCCGTTTGACACGTTTAACCCAATCGCCGTCATTTTTCGGGTCGATAATGATCAAAATGTCGTTGGGATTATGGATGACTTGGGTGGAAATTACCTCGTAGGTGCGAGTCTTTCCAGAGCCCGTCGTGCCGCTGACCGATGTATGGCCGGGCATCGCCTTATAGTGAAAGGGGACCCAGGTCTTCTTGGGCTCCATCCCGTGGATCCACGAGCGGCCCTGCGGCATAATGTCTGCAAGGCTGTCCGCCGGCGCGAAAACCTTCTCGACACGTTCAACAATAGGCTCCGGTAACCATTTAGGCAAGCCAGGAATATCGCTGGAGGGCATGCGGAGAATATCGTGGGCAATCTGACAGTGACGTTGCGTCCATTCGTATCCCAGACCGAGATACATGGCGTCCTGCTTCTTGCGCATCGTGCCGCTAATCTCCATCAGACGCTCGATGCTTATCACCGTGAGCCATTTTGTGGAAATCGCCATTCTGAATTTAAGCGCTGTCCAGACTTGTGACGCGCGAAATGCCAGCATGGCAAACGCAAACAGTGCAAAGAATCCCGCTCCCGGCATTCCGCTAATCAGAAGAAGAACGATTGCTATTGCCCAACCGACGACCGCGCGGAACTCAAAGATCGGACGGAAATGGTTGATGTAGTTGCGCATTACGATCCTTCGGTATCGTCGGCGGGACGCTCGGCGACCAACACCGCTACCTTGTCGACCAGCAGAATCTCCTGGCCAATGACCTTGTAGAGCAGGCCAAACTTGCGCAGATTTTCCACCAAGGATTCGGAGGCCATGCCGTAGTTGCCGAGAATGCGCTTGCTGATTGCAAGCTTGCCTTCTACCCACGAGACTTTGGCCTTGCCAGCCTGCACGTCTTGCGAGAGTGCGCGGAAGAAGTCGCGCATGAGATTGGATGTGCCGGCCAGGACTTCGGCAAAGCGATCACCATTGCGTGCCGACGTCGCACCGCGTACCGCGTTCATGGGCAGTGTGGCTGCGGATTGCCGCGGCGGCGCCTCTGCTGCGGCGCTGCTGACGGCAGATGGATCTTGCGGGGCTTCAACGGGCACTTCGATGGGGGCAGTGTTCGTTTGTGCGCGACCGGCCGGCGTAATGGCTTCCGGCTTCACGGTGGCCGGTGACGGACTCCCGGACGCTTCAAGCGTGACAGCAGACGGTGCGGGCGTGGTATCCGGGGCAAACGCGGCGCGCCGCGCCTTGACCTCGAAGTTCGTGGTGGTTTCAATAGCTTGGCGCGCGACCTTGTGCATAAGCGTCTCCATGCCGGATGGTCGTGGGTCGGGATTGATGGCGCCAAAGAGATCTGCCAGCACGACGGGGTCGAAGCGTGCCAGCCGGTCCGCCCCCAGAATCTCCCGGGCGAGGAGCGCAGTCCGCATCCGCTGGACGGGCGTCGCTTCTTCCCGGCGCCTGACTGTGTACGTGTCTTCGCCGAGCCAAGGGCCAAAGGCGCCATGTGCTGCCGGAATCCACTCTGCGCCGTCTTTTGCGCGGTGGAAGCTGAAATGCCGACAGGGCTCGTCGAGCCACGAGCAACACGCGGCAAGGAAGAGGGCATAAAGATACTGAGGCTCGATCAAGCGACGCCGCTCGGATGGCTGATCCGCCCCGAACTTCTGTGCCCCCGAGAGTCGCATGGCGAAGTACGCCGCTTCGATCGTGGCGCGCATGGCGCCACCTGGCTCCGCATGCTCAGCGGGACGCAAGGGCATCGAGCCAAACCACTGCGCACAGGCCTCCAGCACCGTCATCCATTTCGACGCAAACACGGCCGCTTCCGCCTCGTTGGCGTACTGTCGAATCAGGTCGATGCGCTTGGCATGCGCCTCGATCAAATCGGTGACTTGCATTGGCTGATGGATCATGACTTACTTCCCCGCCATGTTCTTGCCAAGGTTCCAGGCCCCTTTGCCGAGCATCTTGAAACCGCCCGTGCCCTTGATACCGCCGCCCGTGCCGAAGATGGAGCCGGCCACTTTGGGAATCTCCATGGCGATGAAGATCAGCACGACGGCGAGCGAGAGCGCATAGCCGGCGGCCAGAACGGTGTCGGTGCCGATTGCGTTGATGTTCTGCATCGCCTCGAGCAGCGGCGCGGTCACGAGCTGCGCGATGGTGGCCGAGACGACCATGTACATGGAGCCGGTGACCATGTAGTCCAGCCACGCAGTGAAATACTTGCGTGTGGCGTCCAGCATGCCGAAAGCAACGGCGAGTGACCCCAGGACGATGCCGATCGCGACCATCAACTGTCCGACCATCATGAACCACGAATAGATGAGCGCTGCGGCCAGGACACAGATGAACGCGAGAAACAAGAGAACGGCCCCGCCAAGGGCCTCGATCAAGGTGACCTTGCTTTGGATGACCGAGAGCAACATCCGGCCGATGGATTCGAAGAACTTCCCGGCCGTCCTGACCAAGGTGGCGGGAAGACTGTAAATGTCGTCGCCGGCGTTAATCGCGGTGGCAAGTTTCTGGAACCAGATGAAGATCGATGGCGCGAAGCTGTTGTAGCTAACGTACAGTGACGCGAAGATGCCGAGAACGAGGATAGATTCGATGAAATCCGTCCATGCTTGCACAGCGTCACGGGTTGCGGCCCACCGCAGGCCGGCGAACACCAGGGCGATGACACCCAAGCCGAACGCGACTTTGTCGGATTCGCTGCGGATGCGATCGCCGATTGCGGTGGCGCCAACGATGAGACCGCGGGACAACCCGTCCATCTTGTTAAGGGTCTTCATCACACCTTCAGCCAGGTCGCCCGGAAGACCGGAGGACGCGGCTGCGGTTGCCGCGGCTGGCGCAGTGCTACCCGTCTGTGTGTCGGCCGCAAAGGCCTGGCCCAACATGGCGAGGACGAGTAGTGTGCCAAACAACGCTTTCAATGCGCGCAGCATGACGGCCCTGTAGATCATTTCAGATTGAGGATTTTCTGGCGCTGCACGTCCCGATCGGCTTGCAGCAATCGCGCCCGCTCCACCGATTCGGAGTCGACGGCTAGCGCTTTCTGGTCCTTGTCAGCGTCGGATTGCGCCTTGGCGCTCATGAGCTGGAGCAGGTCGGAGTTCTGACCTGCCAGCACATCAAGCATTTGGCCGGTCGATTGCGCGGTGGCCTGCGCGGTAGGCGAGAGCTTCAATTGTTTCTGGATCTTCTCGCGGCGTTTGGCCGTCGCCTCGGTGTTCTTGAACACGGTCGAGCCGAGATTGAAGAGGTTCTTCGCCGTCTTGTCGCCGTTGTTGAGCAGAGTCGACTGATCCTCGAACCATTGCGTGGGACTCTTGCCGGAGGAAACGATCATGCTCTGCACGCGGTTCAGATAATCCGTGTTTCCGGACAGCCCCCCATAGAGATCCTTGAGCACGTTGGAGTAGGTCTCGTTGTTGCTGATTTGCTCGTTGAGTGCGCTCAGCTGCTGCTCCAATGCTGCCGCGTCAAGGCCGGTCGACTGTAGGAGCTGGTTGGCCATCATCTTGTACTGGTACGTGATGTTGGTGTTCTGATAGACCTCGTCCTTGACCGACTGCAATGCCGTCATGGTGTTCTGAATCAGGTTTGTCACGTCGATGACCGGAAGGCCGGCGGCGTGCGCGACGGAGCTCAACGTAAAGGAAGCCGCAGCGGCGGCCTGGATCAACCACTTCTTCATGGAAACTGCTCCTTACGAGTTGCGCGCGAGCATTTCTCGCACGTAGTTTTGTTGCCAGTTGACCTCCCCGGATGCGTGGTGGCGGTCGAGAATTGCTTGGGCGACGCCATCGGAACGCAACATCGCCACCATTTCGTCCGAGAATGTGCTTTGAAGCATGCGGGTCTGGGCCCGGGTGATCCAGAGGTAATCCCGGTTTGGAATTGCGTCGTTGATCATCTGGATCTGATCGTCGGTCAGCCCGAACTTGCCCTTGTAGAGATCCTTGCTGGAGTTCGCCTGGCTGTTGGGCAGGTAGATCAGGTTGCCGATGTTGTCCTTGAGGATCTCGAAGTCCGGAATGCGGTCGAGTTGGCGCAGCGACTGCGTGGCCATCCAAATGGCGCCATTCAGCTTCCGGATCGTGGTGATCCATGTCTCCAGGCGCTTGTAGAACCGGGGCTGCTGGAAGAAGAACCCAGCTTCCTCGACCTCGAGGATCGTGTACCGCAGTCCGTCCATGGACTGGCTGATGCGGTAGAACGCATAGTCGACGAACAGAGCGGCTGCGCGAGGGTATTTCTCGAACAGGTCGCCCATCTCGATGGACAGGTTGTCGCTGACCGCAAATGCATCCTCGGCGTGGTCGAAGAAGTGGCCGTATTGCCCTCCCTTGAGCCAGATCTGGAGGCGCTCACGCAACTCGCCGTGCAACTGGGTCGAGAGGTTGCTCAAGGTCCAGTGTTCGGAGGTGTAGGTGGCCAGGATCTTGACCGCCTCGTAGACGTCCGTGGATTGCTGGGGGGTGAGCGAGAAGTTGTCGTCTTCGAGCGCAAGAGACACCCATTGCGCGACGTATGTGAAATTCGCTGGTTCGCCCAGCAGTGACAGCGGGTTGACGTGGGTAGCAGTCTGGAATTTTCCTGTCACGTCCACGAACGTCCCGCCGCTCAAAAGCGTCGGAATGCGGGTGGACCGGTCCTTGTCGAAGCGCACGCGCCGTGCGCCATGGCGGCCCGCCTGCGACACGAGGAAGTTGAGGAACACCGACTTGCCCGCGCCGATCGGCCCGATGATCAGCACGTGTCCATTGCCACACGGCTGGTGAAAGTCGACACGCTGTGCTGTCTTATGGCGCGTGGGCAGGCAGGTGAGCGGCGCGACTTCGTGGCCCGCTTTGTCCGAAAGCCAGGCGTTACGCGTCGGGCCGGGAACCACCGAGCAAACCGGCGCAATGTCGGACACTGCGGGCGTCTCCACAAACTGCAAGCGCCGTTGCTTGTCCCAGCGGCCCGGGAGGGTGCTGTTCCACGCCGGCATCAGGTTCGCCTTCTCGCGGATGGCGCCGAAGCCTGCGTTGGTGAGCGCGCCGATTACCTCACTGATCGAGTCTTCGCAATCCGCCTCGTTTTCGCCGTAGACGATGATGGAGATATTGGCGAATCCATGCTGCGTTCCGTCAGCCGTGAGCCGCTTGAGCGCGATCCCGGCTTCCTTGGCCAGCTCTTCACGTCCTTCGTCGTTCTCGGCCTCCTCCTTTCCGAAGTATTGCTTGAGGACGGCGCGAACATTGAGCGCCGCCATCTTGTAAAAGCGGCGAACCTTCTCGATATAGGCGGAGGCTCGGGCGGTATCGAGAAAGCGGAACATGATGCAGACATCAAGCTCTGCGTCGATCTGCATCAGGCCGTCGAGTGCCGCTTCCTGGAAGCCGAGCCACTCCTTGACCGAGACAATGCCTGCGTATCGCTTGCCGTGCGCGGACTCAAAAAGCAGTCGCTCCGCACCGACGGTCACTTCCGACTCCGTAAGGTGGGTGTCAAGCAGCGTCACCGGATAGCGAATCCGCCTCGCCGGCACGCTGGGATTGGCGGCCTGGTGAAGTGCGGCGTAGCTGTCTTGCATGACCAGCCGATTGAGCTTGAGACGCGGCACACCACCACCGAACGCGTCGAGCACCGCCTCGAAGCGGCGGGTATCGGCCTGGAGCTTTTCCATGTCGAACGCAAAGGCGCTGCGGGCGAAGATGGTGTCCTTCGTCGCCTCGAAAATGGAGGCATAGACGGAGTGCCCGCCTACGGTCATATGGTGGCCAACTTTGTCGAAGAACTTGGCCACGCCGGTTTCGGGCGTGTAGGCGAGGGCGAGGGAATGCTTGTTCTGGAAGTACTTTCCGGACGTCAGGTTCGCCTTGTTCAAAGCATCCAGACGTGCATCGGCCGCTTCCGAAAATTCGCCGTCCACGTATCCGTGCGCGCGCCGGTGGCTCAGCTTCCACCATGCGGTGATCCGGTTGTCGAACGACTTGCAGGCCTGGTCCAACTGGTTGCGGGCCGATTCAATATCGGCGCTGTTGGGACTGTCTGCGTCGACACCCTGGAACTCGAAGTTGGCCAAGAGCGAGCCGTCCTTGTTCAGGATCAGCTCGGGCGTGATGGAGGTGAGCCACGGTGCCACTTCATACAGCGGGCGGCGATTGATTTTCAGCATGGGAGGTCGCTGTCGAAGCCGTAGGGGCGGCGAAAGAGCGAATGCAGCTTGCCGTGCCAGGGGCGCGACTCGTACACGTCACCGTAGGTGTTGTAGACGCTGAGAATCTGGTTCCACCACGGGTCGCGCGACGTGAGCCAGCGCAGCAAAGCGTGAAAGGCCATGCCCATCAACACGACGGCGACAGGGATCTTCCAGCCGCTGCGAAACGTGACGTAGACCAAAAGGGCGACGATCGTGCCATTGGCAATGGCAAGGCCGCGTGCCGCGCCGCCAATTTGCCGAGGCCGGGAGAGACCGATGCTGACGTGGTGGTCGCGCATGGTCAGAAGCCCGTGCAAGCCTTCGCGACGCCCAGCACCGTCATGATGGACGGAGCAGCTGCTGCTAGGCCCACGCCGATACAAATGACGGAGACGAACTTCATGATGGTCGATTCGGAGTTCGCGATACCGACCGCGCCCAGGACGATCAGGATCAAGCCAGCCACGAACAGGTACTTGGTGTTGATGAAGGTTGCGATGCCGCAGATGAACTCGCCGAGCGCAGAGAATGCGGCGATTTCAGCGGCGGCTGCCGTGCTGGCGGCGGCCATGAGGGCAACCATGGTGATCGCCTTGGAGGCCCTTTTGCGCGCGATGGCTGTGCGAAGGGTATTGGAGAGGGACATTGAGAAAAGCTCCTGTGGTTAGAAAACGCGCTTGACGACGTATTCGTTGTTTCGTACGCCTTGCACCTCGATGATTTCGCTGACGTGGCGCATCTCGCCGGTGCGCTTCATGTGGACGACGTAGTGGATGCAGTCGGCGACGAGCTTGCGCATGTCTTCCACTTTCCAGCCCGAGCCGGGGGGAATGCCCAAAAGGGCCATGCTTTCGAGGCGGGAGAGCGCGGCACGTGCGTTCGGAGCGTGCAACGAGCCCATGCCGCCGTCGTGCCCGGTATTGAATGCCTGGACCATGTCGTAGGCTTCGCCGCCACGAACCTCGCCAACGAGAATGCGATCGGGCCGGAAGCGCAGGGACAGCGCCACCAGTTGCTGGGTAGTGACGCCCTTGTCAGCATTGGAAAGAAGTCGCACGAGGTTGGGGACGCGAGGCTTCAGTTCCATCGTGTCCTCAATCGTCAGTACGCGCTCGTCGTCTGGGATCACTTCGACCAGCGCATTGAGCAGCGTCGTCTTGCCTGAAGACGTGCCTCCGGCGACCAGAATGTTCTTGCGCTGCCCGACGAGCTGCTCCAGCGCCTCCATGAGCGCTTCGTCTTCGACGGGCCCCGTGAAGATCGCCTGATCGTCTTCGACGCTGCGGGCATGCTTGGCGGAAAACGCGCCTGCCTTCACATAGTCGCGTAAAGAGAGGTTCCGTTCCTGGTGCCGCCGGATACTGAGTGCATGGCCACCGATGGCGGTTGGCTGCATGACGGCGGCGATACGCAGGCCTTTGTGGCCGGCGTTGATGATCCCTTGCGACGTCCCGCGCACAGCTGATTTCTGCACGGAGGACGCCAGTGAGCGAATCGCACCTTCCAGCTTGGCCGGCTCGAGCGGTCGCTCCACCCGCGTCATCATCCCGCGCCGCTCAACCCAGATGTTGTCGTAGCGATTGATCATGACTTCGGCCACATCCGGGGCGTCCATGAACTCCCGGATAGGAGCGAGCGACTCGAAGAACATGCCTACGGCACTCTCTTCGAGCTGGCTGAGTTGTAGTAGCGGGTGGTTCGCGGAATCCATGCCCGCTATTGTTGGCGGGCGTGGACCGTTGTGGCAGGCAGAAAGCTATACGATTTTGCAGAGCTTTCTGGGGAATCGGTTGCGTTAGACGCTTCAGTCGGCGCCGGCAAGCGGCAAGCGATGTCGCGGCCGGCATAGGCCGGACCCGCAAAAGTGTGAGCATGCTCACCCTATTTCCGCAGTAAGCTCACATAAAAATGTGAGCTTACTGGGTTAGATCGCCTCAAAAAGCCACCTCGCACCGGCTAAGACGCGGAAGGCAGGCACCCTCGTCTGGCCCGGCAAAGAGTACCGAAGACGGATGGGCATAGGAAGCACGGTCCCGGTCAGCGCGCATGCAGCCATCCACATTTTGCCCGCGACGATCACGCCCATCGCCGTCGTATCGCGCAGTGGTGTGATGCGGTCGGGCGCTGGGCATGCGCCGCTGGCTCACACCTGCTCATGAACGCGCTCAACGCAGAAAGCTGCGCAAAATCGCATAGCTTTTCCCCCTCTATGACAGTCTGTTAGCTGTTTCAATTGGCGGCATCCAACAGGAATGCCGCATGCGTCTGTTTCCCAAAAAATCCGAGAAACCTAATCCCTTGAGCGTCGCGCCGGGGATGTACGCGAACGACAACCCCGACCAGGTGATCTTCGATCGCACGACACGCCTGGCCGTGGAGCGCAATCATTGGAAGATCGCGACGCTCGGGATCGGGTTCATTGCGTTGGCGGCCATCATGACGCGCGAATCGCCGCCGTCTGTCGTCAAGACCGTCGGCGTTTCGGCCGACGCCACAGGCAAGCCGTTTGTGCGCGAACTGGTGGACTACCGACCTGACGACATGGCCTTGAAGTGGGCCTTCAAGGATCTGGTGACGCGCTGGTTCACGATCGAGCCGATTCTGAGTACCGACGTGGAGCGCTCGCGCATCGCTCAAAACCTGCGCTCGGTGCGCGAGCAGATGGTCGGTTCGGGTCGCACGCAGTTTCAGGAATGGGTCGACGAAGACCAGCCCATCCGACAAGTCATCTCGTCGCCCACTCTGGTGCGCGAGCCAAAGATTCTGAACATCGCCGTCCTGCCTGACAACACCGTGGCCGTGGAGTTCGTGACGGCCACCAGCGAGGATGGATACAAGCCCCGCAAGCAGCGCTACGCGATCACCTTCCGCTATCAGGTCAAGCCGCCGAGCAGCGATGCCGTTCTCGGCACCAATCCGTTCGGCATCTATCCCGTGTTCTTCAGCATCCAAAAGTCGCAGGCTTAACGCCGCGCTCAGTGCCCATGGAAGCCACCAAGCCCTCCCGGATTCTCCCGCTCGCCATCGCAGCCGCGCTGGCGATGATCCTATCTGTTCCCGATGGCCATGCCGCCGACAAGCAGCTTACGCGCCTCGGCGCTGGCCTCGCCAACCTGGGCGTCGGCGGCATTGGCGACGCCATGAATCCGGGGAATCCTTTCAACGGTGGCGTCGATCCCGTGGCGCTGCCCGGCGATTCCCGTCTGGTGGTCTTCAGCTACAGCCGGGACCAGATCTTCCGCGTGCTGAGTGCCCCATTGAAGATGACGACCATCGAATTTCCGGACGATGAGCAGATCGTGGGCGAGCCCGCGTGGGGCGAGAGCGTCCGATGGGACTATGAGACCGACGGTGCCAATCACCTGTACGTGAAGCCGCAGGCGCCCGGTCTCGTGAACACGCTTTCGGTGAACACGACCAAGCGCAGCTACGAATTCACGCTGGTGTCGTCCCCGCTGGGTGGGATCTTCTATCAGAAGGTCCGGTTCCGCATCCCGGTGTCCATTGCGGCGAAGGTGAAGGCTCGCAACGAAGCGAAGGCGGATGCGGTAGACGACCAGAGGGTGCCCGATGCCGAAGGCCGAAGCCCGGACGCGGTGGGCGTCTCGCCCGAGAAGCTGAACTTCGAGTACTCCATTTCCGGTAACGCTGGCTTCAGGCCGGAAACAGCGTTCGATGACGGGAAGTCCCTGTGGCTGCGTATGCCGGCAGGCGCGTCGCAGAACTGGCCCGTGGCGCTGATGAAGGATGGCAGCGACTTTGTGGTCGTCAATGCCATCCGACGCGGCGGCTACCTCGTTGTCCAGCGGCTCTCCGAGACCATCGTGCTGCGCTCCGGCAAGGATGAAGTGCGCATCGAGCGCGGCCGCGGTCGCATCCTGGGGCTGTTCTGATGCGCGGCGCCAAGACCGATTCGAACGTGACCGACGTGTCCGACGCGCAGCAGCGCACGGTCAAGGGAAAGTTGCCGCGCAACATCGTGGTCGCGCTGGGCACCATCGCGGCCGTGCTCGTCGGCGCCCTGGGTTACTACTTCCAGTCGATCAGCGAAGCGCAGCACGACGAGAAGGCGGAGCAGGAGCGTGCCGAGCAGATTCGCGCACGCGCGGGATCGTCTGAAGGTGCGCAGAACCTGGAGGAAACGATCCGCGACCAGGCGGAACGCGCACGACAGGAAGCGGAGCGCCAGCGCAAGCAGGCCACGCCCGTAGACACCGGCAAAACACCGCTGTTGACCGCGAGTGACCTCACGGCCGGCGCCAAGGCAGCGCCGGCGCCCGATGCGAAGCAGAACGAGAAGGACTCCATTTTTACCGCGCCGATCTATAAGAGCGGGGTGCGGAAGTCGCAGCTGGAAGGCAAGGGCGGCACTGTCGCGGACGTGACCGACCCCGCGCAGATGCGCGTGCTTCAGCAGCAGGCGGCGGCGCGCGCCGGCGCGGCGGCCGCAGCCGCTTCGCAAGGCCAGGAAGGGGCAGGGCCGGCAGTCTCGGCGGACAGGCAATTCCTTCGGGACGCGGGTGCCATGACGACGCAGCGTACGAGTTTCGATGGCAAGCTGCCGCGCTGCACGTTGAGCCGCGGATTCGTTATCCCGGCTACGTTCGTCGGCGGTCTCAATTCGGACAAGCCGGGCGAGTTCCGAGCGAGCGTCTCGCAGGATGTCTACGACACGGTCAAGGGTGATTGCAAGATCATCCCGGCGGGCACCACGCTTGTGGGCATGTACAGCGCCGATATCGCAGTGGGCCAGGAGCGCCTTCTGACCGCGTTCGTGCGCATGCAGTTGCCCAACGGCAAGACCGTCCCGTTGCTGGGCATGCAGGGCGCCGATCCCGATGGAACGGCCGGCAATACTGGCGACGTCAACAACCACTTCCTCAAGATTTTTGGCGGTGCGCTTGTGATCGGCGCCTTGTCCTTGCGGTTCAACGACAACCCGACCACAACGACGGTGGGCCCGGCTAGTTTGGTGGCCTACGGCAACGCCGCGGGCCAGGTGGCGACGCAAACGGCACAGACGATCCTGAACCGCAATCAGAACATTCGGCCGACGATTTCGACGGAGCCGGGGCAAAGCATGCTGGTGCAGGTCAAGCATGACATCGTTCTGGAGCCCTACCGTGATTAAGCAACTCGTGAGTGCTGCGGCGCTTTGCCTTGCATCGAGCGTTGGTCTCGCGGCAACGATTGAGGCGGTTGTGAGCCCGAACGCGATCGTGGTTCGCGCAGACGGTCAGGCGCGCGTGCACACCCTTGAGGGTAAGCCAGTCCTGTACTGCGGACTGGATGCGTTCCTTGGTTGGTCGGCGCGATTGCTGGGCGCGCAGATCGTCCCCGGTGGGCAGGCGGGTCCGGTCGTCACGTTGGACGGAAAGGATATCCCAATTGCTGCACTGCTGGTGCGCGAAGGATGGCTGCGCCCTGCAATGCTGGACGATGCAGCTCAAGAAGCGCTTGCAGAGCGCCGTGGTGGGTGGAAGTGCGCTCCGAAGACGGAGCCCTTTGCACAGATGGGTAGCCGCATCGATCCAAAGATCACCGCCGGCATCGCCATGAACGAGTCTTCGTATCGGGGTCGCCCATGGCCCTGGACACTCAACGTGGCAGGCAGGGGCATGTTCTTTTCCTCGCGCGAGGAAGCCTACGCGGCCGTCAAGCGCCTGCTGGCCAGCGACCGCTGCGACTTTGACGTCGGTCTGATGCAGGTGAACTGGTGCTACCACGGCAAGCGCTTTGCCTCGCCGTGGGAAGCGCTGGCGCCGGCAACCAATATCCGCGTCGCTGAGGACATCCTCGCCGAGAACCTGCAGCGCAGTGGCTCGCCGATGAAAGCCGTTGCCTGGTACCACAGCGCCAACCCGGAGCGCGGTGGCCCGTACTTCTCCCGTTTCATGAAACACGTCGCCCAATTCCAATGATCAGGCCGCTACTATTTTCCGCCTTCACACTGGTGGCGGCATACGCTCACGCGGCCGATACCGACCCGCTCGATTTCGACTACCAGGTGGTGGCACGCGCCGTGGACCGGCCCGCGATGGTGTTCAACGATGGCCAGTCGACTTACATCCAGCCGCGCCATGGCCAGCTCGTGCAGGCCGACGGAGCCATTCAGAACGGTCCCTATTGGGTGATCGACGGCGTGCCGGAAGTGGTTCGGTACGCCGTCAATGGCCAGCAGGTGGTAGCGCGCTGGAAGCGTGCCAATGGCTTCACTTCCGAGCCGGCCAACCCGGCTGGGGACATGCCGCGCAGCCTCGCAGCGATTTCCGGTCGGCTGGCCTTGATTGGCAGCTATTCGGATCTGCCGCTGGTGCGTGCCGGCTCGTCTTCCTTGCCGCTGGCGCAGATGGTCAAGTCCCTTGCGCCGGCGGGGTGGAGCGGCACGGCGCAAAAGGACATATCGCTGACCGACGACGTATCGCTGAAGGCGTTGGCGGGCGAGAACTGGCTGCAGGCGCTTGCCCGCGTCCTGGAACAGCGCAATCTCTACGCCGAAGTGGACTTTGGTCGCCGGAACGTTTCCCTGCGCGCGACGCCGCCGAAGGCATTCAGCGTAGAGACGGCGAGATTGTCCGCCCCGGGCGGCATGCTGCGCGTGTCGGCGCCGGGCTCCGAAAGCGGCGCCGGAAACGTCGCCGCACCGGCGCAGGACTCGTCCCAGCCGTCTGGCACGCCGCTCCCGGATGAGATCACGCTCGCTTCGGCCTTCAACGCGATGGCAATCCGAGACGCTAAGAATGGGCGCATCGAGGTGCGCTTTGACGCGGAGCCGAAGGATCTGGAAGTGCGCGATGGCGCGGGCGACAAGCTTCGGACCCGTTGGGATGACACCGAAAAGGTGTTGTCCTTCCCCACGGTCGACCATTTCACGGCGTCGGCCTCAAGCAAGCGCGTGGAAGTGGCGCGCGTGCCGGGTATCAATTTCCTGTTCCCGCGCGACAACAGCGCTGGCCTCGAACGCGTGTTCGAGAAAGACGGCGCAACCTACCTGAGTTTCGCAAAGTCGATGGCGAGCATCTCCGTGTTTGGCGACAACCACCAGGGTGGCGGCGAACAGAAGGACCGCTACTACAAATTCAACGGCGTTTCCGACCATCTGACCGTCATCGCCGACGGCAACGTCGTGCGTGTGGACCGCCTGCCTGAGGTGCGGTTCTACGAGCGAGCCGTCCGATGATCTCGTTGCGTATTGCCCTCATGGTTGCCGGTACCGCGCTGGCCAGCATCGCACGGGCCGACTGCCTCGATGAGGCGGCTGCCTTCCATCGGGTGAGCCCGACGCTTGCACGCGGTATCGCGCAAGTCGAGTCCGGCATGCGTCCGTGGGTGACCAACACAAATACGAACGGTAGCGAAGACATTGGGCTGATGCAGGTCAACTCGGCCCATCTTCCGCGCCTTGCGAAGTTCGGGATCACGCGGCAGAGCCTGTTCGATCCGTGCACGAATGCATACGTGGGGACGTGGATCCTCGCCGACTGCCTGCGCCGATACGGCGAAACGTGGACAGCGGTCGGTTGCTACAACGCCGGCTCACCGGATAAGCGGCTGCGCTACGCGAATCGCGTTTATCAGAAGCTGCAATCCACCAAATAACCCATTCGAATTGAAACGGAACACAGCCATGCACCAGTCTCGATCGTTGTCCCGGATGTGCCGGGTCCTCCTTGCCGGCCTCGCTGCTGTGGCGGCCTACGCGCATGCCGCACTGCCTGGATCGTCGCCGTTTGGCGCCGATGCGATGGGTAGCTTCGAGCCCACCAAGCCGTTGGTCGGTGGCGGGTGGCAATTGCTGTCAGACCGCAAGCCGGCGGCACCGCGCCCGGAGGAGGCTCCTGTTGCTGCGGCGCTGCAAGTGGCGGCGATCAAGCCCGCAACTGCCCCCGCCGCGCAGAGCGCTGCGGCCGTCGCCGTCACATCGCCCGTCGTCACCGGCACCGCGCCCGCGCCGACATCGCCGAACGACCAGCGCGACTGGTCCGTTTCGCCAGCCGATGGAAATTACCGACTGCTCATCGACAAGTGGGCGCGCGACGTCGGCTGGACGACCGCGCCATGGGAGCCTGACCAGGACGTGCAGATCGAAGGGGCAGACGCCTTTACAGCCGACTTCAAGACGGCAGTCCGTCGCGTTTTGTCGGCCACCGAGATGACGGATTACAGCCTGAAGCCGTGCTTCTACTCCAACAACCTGGTTCGCGTGGTGAAGCTCACCACGAAGTGCGACCCTACCAAGTGAGTTCCGTCATGAAGCTGAAACACATTCTTCGCCCTGTGACCGGCGCGGCCATGGTCTGCACCACGCTTGCCGGCTGCGTGTCGCCTACGTTGCTCAAGGACGTGCGGCAGACGACCGACACGACCACGATGCAGATTACTCAGACCACCGAGGATCTCTACGCTCGCATCCGGCGCGATCTCGCCGCCGTCGAAGCCGAGCAGGAGGTGAACCGGCCATTCCTCGCTGGCAAGCGCGTTCCCGTGGCACGCAATGTGACCCTACCTGTTGCCCTGCGCAACAACGTCGATACGCTGGTGGTGTTCCCCGAGCGCTCGATGTCGCTGGCAGTGGCTGCGCAGCGCGTGCAGATGGCAACCGGTATCCCGGTGAAGATCGAGTCCGACGTGTACCTGCCGCAGAACCTGTTGTTGCCCCGTTCGCTGGCCGCGCAGGCGCAGCAACAGTTGCGCTCGCAGCAGCCGGGGCAGGGAGGCGCGATGAACCCGCTGGCCCAAGGGCTGGGCCCGGCCCCCGCGCTCAACTCGCCGTTGCCTGCGGCGCTGACGACGGCCGGTGGTGCCGCTGTGACGCAGAGCACGGCATTGCTCGAAACGCCGCTCAATGTCGAGTTCAAGAACAGCGAGAAGATGCCGCTGGCGAACATGCTGGACCTGATCGCAACGCGTCTGGGCATCAACTGGGAATACAACGCCGAAAAGGGCGTTGTGCGCTTCTACCGACTGGTAACGAAGACGTGGCAACTGCCGATGGCCGGCGGTACGAATTCCTTCACTACCGAGTTCAAGCAATCGGCGCAAGGTAATTCGACCAGCGGCGCCAATGGATCGGCGCAGTCTGCCGAGATTGATGCGGCGGCAAAGGCGGAGATCAAGGAGCTGAATGACCTCGAGGGCGTCAAGACCAGCATTCTTCCCGCGCTCACCCTCGTCGGTACGCCAGAGCTGAATCCCGCAACGGGGATCCTGACCCTTCGCGACACCAAGGAAGCGGTGGAAACCGCCGACGAGATCATCCGCAAGCAGATCGACATCTACTCGCGCGTGGTGACGCTCAAATTCCAGATGATCGACCTGACGGTGTCGGACTCCGGCGAGGCAGGTGTTGACTGGAACGTCGTGCTGACGAAGGCACTGCAGAACATCCCCGGCTTTACGGTGAACGCCCTGTCGCCGGCGACGCTGGTTTCCTCGACCGCCGGCAGCGTAGGCCTGGGCATCACCTCCGGCGGCTTCAACGGGACGCAGGCGATCGTCAACGCGCTGAAGCAGTACGGCACGGTCACATCCGGCTTGACGATCCCTGTGTCGATGCGCAATCGCCACGGCTTCCAGTACAACAACCGGCGCACGTTCTCGTATGCCTCCGGCTCGACGCCCGCAACGACTACGGCCGGCGGCACGGGCGGCATTCCGGGCATTGTCACTTCGACGGCCACAGTCGGCTTCAAGCTGGCGGCGTATGCTGATGCGACCACGCGCGACGACGTGAACCTGACGATTGCTCTGGACCAGTCGAAGCAGGACGGCCCGCTGGAGAAATTCACCTCTGGCACGGGTGCGAATCAGCAGTCAGTGCAAACCATCAACATCGTGGGCAAGGGCATCCCGAAGCAGGACATCATCGTCCGCAACGGTCAGACTGTCCTGATGGCGGCGCTGGATCAGGACGATACCGCGAATACGCGACGCACCCTCGGCGAATCGTTGCCGATGCTTCTCGGTGGCTCCCAGACGGTGTCGAAGACGCGCACCTTTACGCTCTTGCTGGCCTCGGTCATGGTGCAGGACCACGGGGAGGGCAAGTAAGCCATGCGCGCACTTCGCATTTTTCTGTCGGACGTGGTGGGCCTCTACCGCCGTCACCCGGGGGCCGGTCGATGATCATCGAGATCCATGGCAAGGCCATCGCCTTCGGCATGCAATGGCGAACCTTGACTGGCAACGCTCCGGCAGCCGACCTGGCCGCGAAGGTAGCCAAGGAAGTGAAGGCGGCCCGAATCTGGCATGACGGGGCGGCGCTCCATACTGGTTATCTGGCACCCGAGGACGCGCAGACCAAGGTGAAGGACAAGGTCTACTCGGCGGCGATCGCCATCGCCCGGATGCCTGACCTCATGCCAAACGTCCTGTTTGCCTATCGTCTGGAGAGCGGTGGCGCGCATGTCGGCTACTTCGTGTGCGGCATCCTAAAGGGGCGGCCGCGCGTCGGCTTCGATCGTGTGATCACGGACGAAGCGACGCTCTCGGAGGTGGTCAAGGATTTCGCGGAGAAGGCGGGCGGACCGTTCCGGCTGGCCGGCAATTTGCCGGAACTGGCGCAATTTCTGACGCCGACGGCTGCAGTCAGCTTCGTCGAGCTACACCTGGATGCAGTGGCCGCTGCCGCAGACTCGCATGCGGCCTTGCGCAAGCCGAGCGCTGCCGCGACGAAAAGGCGTTTGGCCCTCTTGGCGATGGTCGCGGTCGTCGGCGCGGTGGCCGGCAAGTTTGGCGTTGCCGAGTACCGGGCGTACCAACTGCGCAAGAACCCGCCGCCCCTGCAAAAGACACCAGCCGAGCGCTATGCAGAGGACATCCTTGCGCGCTCCGCTGCCCCGGTGGCCCAAGCGCGCGTGGTCATCCCCCGCTTCGCTAGATGGTTCGGTGAGACGGTGCCGGCCGTGGCCGGAGGCTGGAAGCTGTCGACGATCACATGCAAGTCGGTTGGTGCTCCCACGGGCACCTGCGATGCGATCTACCAGCTCGACCGGAATGAGAGCGACGGCGGCACGCGAGGCGCGACCAATACGACGTTCATCGCCGCGCTTCCCGACAGCTTCTCGAATCCGGTGTTCGGCAGGGAGGACAAAGAGGTCACGGTAACCGTGAACGCGTCGTTCGGCGAGCCCGTGTCTCTGGGCACCGTCCTCGACGGCCTCCCAAGCGCCATGGCGTTGCGTACGGATTATGGGTCGGTGCTGCAGCTTCTGCGCCCGGCTGCAAGCAAGGCTGTTCTCAACGACCTGGTTCCTTTTGGGGCAATTCCGCCCGAGGGGCTGGAATCGGTGCCCCATGTCTACAAAGTTGGCAATTGGGAACTGGACGGCCCGTTGCGCAATGCGGGGATGGTTGCGTCCTTTCCGCCGAACGTGTCGGTGACCGAGCTGATCCTGACGGTGAAGCTGGATGCCGATCCCTCCATCAAAGAATCGAAATTCATGCTTAGCGTCAAGGGCGACGCATACGCAAGGGACTGAACATGAAAAGGACTATGGCAACCATTCTCGCGCTTCTCGTGGCGGGCGCCGCCCATGCCGAAGATGCGAAGACGGTCACCCAACTGCTGTTGGAGAAGGACGCGCAGCTCGCACTGCAGAAGCTCGACAAGGACATCGCCAATACGGCGCCGGCCCCGCTGTCGGTGAACGCTGCACCCGCTGGCCAGGCGAAGGACGCGCGCAGCGAAGCCCCCAAGACCATTGCGATCTACGGCGTGGATGGGCGTGCGGCGGGCTTTCCCGTGACATTGCGTAGCTACGTCAAATGGGACGACCAGGTGTACGCAGCCAAGGTTGGTGGCACGATTCGTGGCTACAAGGTCATGGCGATCACGGAGACGGGGACCCGGCTCGCACGTGGCAAGCACATCGTCTCGGCAGACCGGGTCGATGACGACGCGGTGATCCTGGTGGGCGAAGAGAAGGGCGCGCGGCCAGCTGCGACGCCCGCAGCAACGCCGCCTGCCGGCGCGCCGCCGAGTATGCCCGGTCCGGGCTTGATGCCAATGCCGATGCCGATGCCGGCGGCCCTTCCAGTCCCGACCCCGGCGTCCATGCCGGCGGCGCTCCCGTCCACGTCTCCGGCTGCGTCGGCTGCCGTTGGCCCGGCGAGAACTTCCCCGGCGTTGCCGAACAAGGGCTGAGAGCCATGCGAATCTTCGGTAAAGCGAAATCTCTGGTGCCCCAATCAGGCGGCGGCATCACCGTGCTGTCGGGCGGGGGTGGCGTTCTGAAGCCCTCGGGTCCCGTAGAGCCTGTGCTGGCTGCTGCCGACAAAGGTGCCACGCCATCGAGCGAAATCCGGACGACCGACGATCTGCCGGCGTTTGCGCGCGTGCTCTACGACGATCTGGGCCTGGCGCAGTCGTTGCGGCACCAGCTTTGTCCGGTGCTGATCGAGGAAGCCGCAGACGGCGGCCGCGGCAAGTTTGCCCTGATCCTGCTCGCGGACATGCGTCATTCCGACGTGACGGAGGAAATCCTTCGGCAATGCCGGATGCGGCATGAGGCCGCGGCGCCGCTCATCTACACGGCGGCGCCGCAAGTCATGACAGCGCTGTCGCGTGGCGTCGAAATGCGGGCGCGGCGTGCCGCGAGCGCGATGCCTGGCGCGCGCAATGGCAGCGCGCTGTGGCAGACGTTTCTCGCCGCCGCGCAGTTTGCCGTGCGCGAGCAGGCGTCGGACATTCACTTCGAGGCCAAGGACAACAGCGACCTGTCGCAGATCCGCTTCGCGATCGACGGTCATCTGGTAGCGCCGCCCGAGTTCCAGATTCGCACCGGCGATCTGCTGGATATGCTGGGCTACGTCTGGCAGAAGGGAAAGGGCGGCTCGCAGGGCCTCTTCAGCCGCATCCTGCCGCAACAGACGAGCGTGCGCGCGGAAGTCGATAGCGTGCCGCTGGTGTTTCGCTGGGCGTCGATGCAAAGCGCGGACGGCCACGTCACGGTCATGCGGGTCAACCGGGAAAAGGCGACGACGACGGAAGTCGGCTTTGTGAAAGACCTGGGCTTCTTCCAGCAGCAGGCCGACGTGATTGACCGATGCACTATGCAGATGGGCGGCGGCACGGTGCTGGTGGGTACCGTCGGTTCAGGCAAGACGACGACTGCACATGCCGTGATGCAGCGCTTGCCGAACTGGATGAACAAGATGTCGATCGAAGACCCAGTCGAACTGATGGCGGGCGGGACACACCACTTCTCCGTTGCGCGGCAGTTGGATGGTGCGAATCGTGACGACGATCCGTTCATCGTCGCTAAGCGGCAACTGAAGCGTATGAACCCCCACTTCGTCATGATCGGCGAAGTTCGCGACTTGGAGTCGGCAGGTCTCTTCCGGGATGTCGCGGGTGCAGGCCTGCGCGCGCTGACGACGGTGCACGCGCCGTCCGCCACGGCCGCGACCGACCGCCTCGCCGATAGCGAACTGCAGATCCCGCGCAGCGTGCTGGCGACGCCCGGCTTCGTGAACCTGTACGTCTACCAGGCGCTGCTCCCGAAGACGTGCACATGTGGCCACGTGGGTCCGGAAGCGAAGCAGATCCTGGGGGCGGCAAAGCTCAGACAGATCGAGCGTCTCTTTAACTTCGACGTCAATGGCATTCGGGTGCGCCGGCAGGAGGGTTGTGACCACTGCCGCCGGATGAATCTGCCCGATCTCAACGGCATCAAGGGCCGCGTCATGGCCGCCGAGATGTTCGAGCCCGACGAGCTGGACCTGATGTACATCCGGGATGCGCGCGCCATCGAACTGCAGGCGCACCAGCGCTCGAAGCGGGAAACGGGCTTCGATATCCCGGACTGCACGGGCAAGTCGGTGTTCGAGGTGGCGATGTACCACGTCTACGCGGGTACGGTGGATCCGCGAGAAGCCGAACGCATCCTGTCGCTTGATGGCTACGAGCAACGCCTGAAGCGCATGCTCTCGCATGCAAAGGGGAACGCATGATGCAGCGGCTGAAGAAGTTGCTGGGCCGTTCGCGCGGGTCATCAGTTGCGACCGCGCATACCCGCGTCTCGGTCGGGCGCTTCCCGGACAAGCTGTGGCAGGCGCGATTCGAGTTTGCGGCGAAGCGGGCCGACTACTACTACGACCTGGCGATGCGCATCGAAAATATGCCGGGCGAGCCCATTTCGAACCACTTTGCGAAAGATGCCGCCCGCCGCGCGTGTAAGCCGCTGGGCATTCTGGCGGCACTGTGGCTCGCCCGAAGCGAAGGCCTCGATGGCGAAATGCAGGAAGCACGCCTGGCCGACATCCTGCGCGGCACCGTGCCTGACGAGGACCTGGCCATCATTGCGGTGGCCGAGCAGGGTGGTGATCTGAAGCAGGGCTTGTTCAAGCTCGCCGAGAACTTGCGGACGATGCGTGACGCCAAGGCGAACATTGTGATCATGCTGGCAAGTGTGGGGCTGACGCTCATCATCCTGCATGTCTATCTTGGCGCAATGGCGTTTCTCGTGGCGCCAATGCTGGATCGAAGCTTCGCAAGCCTGCTGCCGGTGGATGCCTATGGTCCCATCGCCAAGACGTTTCACTACTCGGCGCAGTTCCTGCGCAATTGGGGTTGGGTGGTGCTGATCGGTGAACTCGCTCTGGCCTATTGGGTGGCGCGGGCCCTGAAGAACTACACCGGCAAGTACCGACAGTGGTTGGACAACAAAATCATCCTGTTCGACTTCTTTCGGCGCTTCCAGGGCGCGCAGTTTTTGTCGGCGATGGCGTCCGTCACGCAGAGCTTTGGCGGCGACGCGAAGAACCTGTCGGCGGCCCTTGAGCTGATGCGCAGTCATGCGTATCCGTATCTGGCCCAGCACATCGATCGCATTCAGGTGACGCTCGAAGAGACCCCGAACGCCGGCGGCAAGATCTTCGACACCGGGCTATTCGATGAGGACACCTCGTTCCGGATCCAGGATATCGCCGAGTATCAGGATGACCTATCGGAGATGCTGCAGACCGTCTCCAACACGCTCTTGCAGACCGCGCCGCGCGAGCTTGAGCAGCGTGCTTCGAGCTTCAACCGCAAGGCGTCGATTTTGCTGATCGTCCTGATTACCAGCCTTGCGTTCATGCCGGCCTTCATGGCGCGCGAGCTGAAGTCGAGTATGCAGACCAACAGCATTCGTACGCACCAGAAAAGCATCAATCCCTCCACTCTCCCATCCAACTGACGAGGAACAGACCATGCAAAAGAACCTGCAAGCGCAGACCCCGGCCGTCCAAGGCGAGGCCCATGACATGACCGTGCCGATCCAGCACCTGAGCCGGATCGAGCAATACCAGCGCATCCGCTCGAACCCACGCTTGCGCGGCCAGCACGGCGGCATTCTGGACGAGTACGGCTTCTACCTGCTGCTGGCGGCGCTGACCCTCGTTGCGATCCTGGTGCTGTTCTCGCACAACTCCGTCGATACGCAGGTGCAGCAGCTGACGACCGAACTCAATAACGTGATGGGCAAGGTCAAGACCAACTATCGCGGCCAATACAGCAAGGTGTCGGTGACGTCGCTGATCGACAACGGCGTGTTCCGGGACCTCACGACGATGACCGACACGGGCGGCACGATCTCTGTGCAGCCGGGCGGTGGCACTCTAGCCGTCGCGCCGGCGCGACTGCTCAGCAACAACGACAGCGTCCAGTACACGGTGCCCAACCAGCCTGACGCCGCATGCCCCGCGATTGTCGCGGCATTCCAAAGCAGCGCGGGCCGCATCACGGTCAATGGCACCACGATCAAGGACGTCGGCGGCTCCGTCGACCCGAGCAAGGTGAAGTGCTCTGGCGACAGCAACACGATCAACCTGTTCATGTCCTGATCGCGTCGAGCGCTGAAGAACTAGATGCCCGGCCAGCGGCCGGGCTTTGGCTTAGGAGAGAAACATGCTGTTGAGCAACTATTCGATGGGCCTGCTGGTCGGCAGCATTGCCTTGGTCGGATCGGTCGCGTGGGCGTATGCAGATCAGGAGGAGAATCTCGCCATCGGGACGGGCAACTATATGTCGAACATCGCGCAGGCGGTGAACACCTACACGTTTGAGGCGTTCACGGATCTCGCGAAGAGCCCGACGGGGTCGACTAACCTCACCGTGGGCAACAAGACCATTGGCGTGGCAAATCCGCTGCATCCTACGATACAGGACCTGATCAACTTCGGGTTGTTGCCGATCGGCTACTCGGACGTAAGCCCGCTGGGCCTGTCGTTCCGCGTGGATCTGACGCCCACAAACTGCGCAGGTGATATCACGGGATGCTCGATCCCCGGCCTGGTGTACTCGACGGAGGGTTATCGAGACGGATTCGGTCGCATCCGAACCGACTTGATGGGTGCGGCGGTCGTGAAGGCTGGGCAGGATGCGGGCGTGACGTTCGCGGAGACGCCGGCGACGATCACGGGCATGGCTGCGTCGTGGCAACAGCCCAACCCTGTTGCGGGACAGCCTGCAGGTGTGCTTGCCATGCGAGTGGGCACGAGTTCGCTGCTTGCCCAGTCGATGAACCAGTTCTACAAGCGGGACGGTTCGCTTAACCTGACTGGCCCGATGGATGCCAACAATCAGGCTATGAATCGGGTGGGAAATTTCCAGTCGAATGGCTCTGTATCCGCGGCCGGGAACGTGGCCGCGAATGGGAATGTAACGGGCAACGTTTTGGCTGGAAACGGCCTTCAGTCCTATGGGAATGCCTCGATTGCCGGAACACTAGGCGCGGCTCAGGTAAACGCAAGCGGTATTCAATCGTACGGCAACGTTAATGCGGCTGGCTCGTTGGTGGCAAGTGGTTATGTGTACACCTCCGGAGCGATGGTGCCTTCCGTGGATCCGAGTCAAAAGGTGGTGGCGGGATGGGGGTGCTCGGACCCTCAGGGCGCCATCCGTAGTGACCCCAACGGCAAGACGCTGTCATGTCAAAACGGCATTTGGAAAGCGGCTAGCGGCGGGGGCACTGGAGTCCACTCTGTTTACTGGATCAGCGGGGGATCCGGTGGACGCGATTTCTTTCCGGCTGTCTGCGTGTACCAAGATGGCGCCCCAGGTGTACCTGGTTACGGGCCTTCAACTGATTATCGCGCCGGTTCGCGTCCCGTCACAGGTGTGCCAGCCAACGCTGGAATCCTCGGGTACGAACAGACCGACGGATACAGCTGCCCACCGGGGACCACTGGGATTGCCATAGGGCCGTTCGTAACGAGCAACGGTTAACGGCTCCAGTGATGAAAAAGCCCCGCTTTCGGCGGGGCTCTCTTCCTCTGTTAAAGCCTTATTGGCAGGAAAGCACGACTACTCCGGAAACGTCGCCGCTGGACGGGCTGGGGATGGTGTAGCCCACCGCGACTAGAGGCTTCTTTGCATCCGTCCCCAGCGTTTGGACCAGGTACGTGCCTGGCTTGCCCGAAGTGCCGAGGCTGAGACCCTTGAGCGGCGCGTTGGTGATGGAAGACGTCACGTGCGCGTCGGAACCAATGGCCAGATCGATGTTGAACGAATCGAGTGACGCGAAAGTGAGTCCGACGGTCCCGGTAGCGGCATTGATTTTGCCCACCGGGAAGTTGCCGCTGACTGCCGTAGGCTGTGTCGCTGCGATTGCGGTGCAAGAGGCCTTGACGTCCGGTGCCCCGACGGAGAGGTCTGGCGTCACTGTCAGAGGTACGCCCACGACGTAATGGCCGCCTTGGTTGACACTTACGCTGCCCTGAGTTGTGGCACCATTTGTCCAACGGCCGATGGCGAAATTGCCGTTACCAGCAACATCGGCGACCGTTCCGGTTGTCAATGCGACATTGACCGAAGAGTTCGCGCCAAGGGTCGTGTAAGCGCCCGCATCCGTCTTGACCTGCGCTGATGCAGCTACTGCTGCTGTGAGGTACGCGTGCGAGGAGACTCCGTTCGAGACCGCATCCTGCGGAACATACATCAGTGCCAGCGGATCTGCGCTCACGGCGGGTGCGGTACCCTGAACCGTGATCGCAGGGACAGGCGCCGTCGGCGTTGCCGGCTGTTGCGCCGCCGGTGCACTGTCACCACCACCGCCACCGCAAGCGGCCAAGGTCAGGAGTGCTGCAGCAGAAACGATGGAGAGTGCGAACTTGGTTTTTTGCATTTTTCTTCTTCCTCTGATGTTTAGGATGGACCGCGATTCGATCTAAACCGCTTGATTCCATCCTACGGGCTTAATCCGCATGTCAAGCCCGCGAAAAGCTCACCGGTTGCGATTGTTGAGCGCAGCCTGAATCTTCTTGTCAGTCTTGTACTGGCTGAGTGCATACGTCGACCAAATCGCAGCCGGAATCCAGCCGATGACGGTGAGTTGCAGAATCAGGCAAATGACCCCGGCGAACGGTCGCCCAATCGTGAAGAACTGGAACCAGGGCAGAAGGATGGCGAGTAGCAGGCGCATTTGGAATGTGTCAAATCCGACAAAAGTTCGAAAGGATACAAGATTCCGGACCGACCGTTCAACGGCGTCCGGATCGTTGTTCTGTATCCCCTAAAAGAGGGGAATTACAGAGAGCAGTAGAGCGTCGTCCCGCAGTGATTGCAGAGATGCCATTGCTGGACGCGGAAGAACGGCTGATGCCGCCATAACCTGATGCTGCGAGAGCCGCATTGGTTGCAGGCGACACCATTTCGATCGACATGGGCGGGATTGGCCGCTGCATACTGTTCGTACGTAGGCAGCCCTCTACGATTGAGCAAGAGGGCGAACAGCAGCAAGCCGAAATACGAGGACAGGAAGCAGACTACCGCCCATTTCCACGGGTTCTTGTTCACCTTTTTTTGCCCACCGGAAGGCGATATAGCAGGGCAGGGCGTGCATGGAGGCCAGTTCGAGGAACTTCTTGAATGCGAAGAGCATGCGGGCCTCCTTTATGCCTTCCGCCGGCGGCCGAGCTGGAGGTTACCGAGCGCGCCGCTGCAACCAGGGCAGGAAAAGTTGTTGCTGAGTTCTATCTTGGGCGCCGTGTTGGCGATCAAGTACGGCGTGCGACAACTCCGGCATGGCGCCAAGTCCAGCTGCGCGTCGGTCGACATCGACCTGCAGATGTGGCATGCCCGATCAGCCGTGATACGTGAGTCGCGGCCGAAGAACTTGTCAAACAAGTCGTAGGCCGCGGTAAATGCCTCGGGGACGTTGGCGCCGAATGCGAGGCCGATCCGGTACAACGTGACCAACATCGTTGCTTGCATCCGATGCAGAGGCTGCTCGAAATACCAAGCCGTCGACGTCGGCAACTGTCCGGTGGACGATGGCGTGCCGTGGATCGCCTGAAACAACTGACGTGTTTTCGGAGAATTGACGCCAAGCAGCGACGTGACGGTCGACGCCCGACAGCTCTGCCGGATCATCATTTCGCTATAGACCTTCTTCTTGAATGGATCTAGGCGGAGGTTCGACCATGATTGCTTGGCGTCGATCCGGTCAACCCGCATGGGAACGGTTGCGAGGAAATGGTGACCGATTACGTCGGGGGATACCCGTGCCGTTTCAAAGTCAAGCCAAAAGCGCTTGCTCTCCAGGCGCCAGCGAAACATCGGGAAGTCGACCTTGGAGATGGCCAGATCCAGCACATGTTGCGGCAGCGACCGCAGGTAGACGGCCAGTTCCTTGCTGATCCCGAGCAAGGGCGCGGCAAGAATACTGACGTGCAGCAGCTCGACCATTAGCCAGATGTAGTGTCGGTTGTTATAGAACAGACGCAACTTGTCGTCGTTGCTCCACGCCGGCAGTTTGTCGCGGAGTTTGTCCACGGCAACCGTGGTGGTGGTGCTTTCAGCCAGACACTTCCAGTCGTGCACGTCCATAAGAGTCGGCACAACAACGAGGAATGGCGTGCCCATCAGCTCGCGCTGCGTTGCCACAGCCTTGCGCATGTTGTCGATGTGGGCGCGATCGATGTGAAGAACTTCGGACAGCTCTGGATGCGTGCCAAGCGCTTCGGCCAGATGGTCGGTCAGATGGTAGTTTGCAGACCGGATGCGATCGCACGTCATCCGCGTCAGTTGCAACCGCTCGAATTCTGCGGTCAGGGATTGTTGTTGCATGGTCGGATCAAACATCAGCGGGATTGAAGAGCGGCGCGAATGTCGGCATGGAGGCGTCCGACGATACTGTCCAGAACGGTGAGCGTTGACTTGAACTCGGCCACATTGCCATTCATCTGCACCGCCATCTGGGTGCTTGCAAACGTGGCCACGGTTTTCTCGAAGTGCTCGACCAAGGCGGTTAGCGCGTCACCGGCCTTTGTGCGGCGGTCCAGGGCCTCCGTGCGCTTGGCGAGCTCCTGCTCGATGCCGGCGCGCCGGGCCTCGATTTCTGCCAGAGCCGACTGTGCCGATTGAAGTTCGCTGTTCTTTGCGGCCAGCGCTTCGTCGAGCGTCGCATAACCCGGCGGCACCACCTGCACCTCGACCGTTTCGGTCTTTGCGTTGGCGCGGGCGTGCGCGACGCGCTCTTGCAATTCACGCGCTTCGCGTTCCAGATCCTGAATGCGCATCTGGTGCATGCTTTGCGCATGGTTGTGTCGCGTCAGCTCTTCCCGGACGTGGCTCAATGCTTCGCGATCTGCCTCGCGCTCGGTCGTCAGCTTGGAAACCTGTTCGTTGAGCCGACGGATCTCGATGTCCTTGTCGGCATTGTCCTGGACGGTGTTCGCCAGTTCCGATGTGGCGGTTTCCAGCCGCGCGGTGACGTCAAGCACCTGCTCGTGCTTCTTGCGAAGCTGGGCGACATAGTCGCGAATCTTCCCGCGCCGATATTCGGGGTCATTCTCTTTAAAGTCGATGACCGCGGTGATTTCGTCGTCGGTGTAGTCGGAACTGCGCAGAATCATCAGCTCGCCGATATTGAGCTTCGCGAGTGCCCCGTTGTGGCTGAGGAAACGCCGGTAGAGGCCAAGGTAGAGCTTGGCTTGATTCGGGGCGAGGCCCAGATGCTTTAGCGCGACCTGATTGAATTTCTCCCATCCACGCATGCGCGCGCCCCGGGTGTCACCGAACTCGTTCGCAGCGGCTTCCATGGAGCAGTCGTTGATATGCTGGAGATCACACCCCATCTCAAGCAAAAGCCGCTCAATCTTCTCGCGTGTCCGCTGCACATTGCGGATGCTCTCGCACAAGCGATCAAACTGATCCTCGCTCAGGCCGCTCCCCATGGTTCGGCGAAGGTCTTCGAACATCGCTGGTCCTTCCTTGGAAAGGGGGAACTCAACGATATCGGCTTTGGGTGCCACCGCTTTTGGCACCAATGCATCGGGAATTTTTTTCTTTTTTTCAGGCATGTTTCGCTCACTCGTAATCAAAGGACACAACAACCAGCGTTCGCGCAAAACGCGTTATCAGGTCTCGAGTCAGGAGATTACGAAACGCACGGTGCATACGGACGCCGGAAAGCTCACCTTTAGGGGGTGGCTTTTACAGGCGGCGGCGAAAAGCTGATCTGTTGTACATGCCTTATCGGGGAGGCAGCCCGGCTGATTTAGGTATTTACCCCTACGTTACGGGGCCCATCTGTACAAATGGAAATACAGAATTAAGTAAAAATAATATCTATGCTTGATGCCACGATGTGGAATGGCGTGAGCATGCTCATGCGATTTCCGCGAAAAGACGCATGTTTTGGTGAGCTTACGGGCGTGAGCGACCCCGATCCGTGCATTAGGATTGACGCACACCCGCGTTCCGACGCATCGACCCAGCGAAATGCGACCCGTCCGGCGTTGCTTCCGCTCCTATCTCGCTTCCGCCCCCGGCCAGCGCGCTTGCGCCATGCATCGGCATACCGCAAGCGCGTTCACGCGCGCCATCCACGGGTTTCCTTGCTCATCCGAGCATCGAAAAATCGTCTGGCATCCGCCAGAAAATCCCTTGCAATGTTTCTGGAGAGAAACCGTGGAGTACCTTCCCAATCTCGTCAAGCGCCCCCTGCAGCTGCTGGCCATCTGCTTGGTGTTGGATCTCGCAACCAAGTCCTTCGTTGTGGGCTTGCTTGTGGCGATCGTCGGCGCTTCATTCCTGTACAACAAGATCGCTTCGTTTAACCGAACAGTGCCTGCAGCACCAAAGGTCTCGATGCCGGACTATCCGTCCAAGTCGAAGCCCCAGGCCGCTCAGCCGGAAGATCAACCCGAGCAGCAGTACGAATACGAACGCTCTGTGGTTGTGACGCCGATTCGTCGAACGGGAACGGACGATCGTTCCTGAACCAGCGCCGCCCGACTTTTCGGGCGGCTTCTTCACCTGTCGCGGGTATCCGATACCCGCCGGCAGGTGGGTCATCGGACGCCGTCCGGAGACCATCATGGAATCAACTACAGCAGGCTGGCAGCTGGACTTCTTTGGCGAAGCGGCGGCTATCGTTGCTTCCCGTTCCAAGGCAATCCCCCCGCCAGACCCCGTCCTCAAGGACGAATCGGTCCGCGAGCGTTTGGTGGATGCATTGATCAGCTTCGCCTGCGGAAGCCGTCACGGCGTCAACATGCCAGAGTCGCTTTTGGACTGTGCGAAGCTGCTGCGTGAACGTATTCGAAACGAAGCCGTCGATCGAAAAGAGCTCTCGATGACGATCGGTTGGATCTTCGGATACTGGGACGGCGCCATCCCCTACAAATACGTCTGCGAGATCAGTGGCGTGAGCCCCGAAGTTCTGCAAGACGTGATTCTTTACAACGCCCGCCTGAAGGCTGACCACGATAAGGTCAGGCATCAGTGCTACGGCGCACTTCTTTGAAATCTCATGTCACTGTTCAACATCATCAAGAAGGCGACGGCCGCCTTCCTCGGCGAACAGCCTTCAGCAAGTGGGGCAATGCCTGTGGGCACTGGTGCCGCCAACGAGTTCCAGATCTACATCAACGGCGTGCCACATCTGTTCCGCGACGAGGGAAACCACGTCGTGCACTTCGTTGCAGAATTTGACCGACAGATCCAGTGGACTGCATTCGGCAACAAGGTGCTGCCGGAAGTCGTTCCGCGCTGGACCAAAGTTCGGGTCTATGACGGACCGACCGCCACGCCTCAGTCTGTGGCGGAGGCAATCGTACGCGATGGCAAGGCGCAAGAGTCCTCAGCGCCGCGCATCCAGAGCGTTGATGCGAGGGAGCATCCCGCCAAAGCGGCGAAACCTCGCCCAGAAGCGGTGCCGCGTGAAGCGAAGTCTGTCTCGGAAGCCTCGTCGTCCAACTACACCGTGGGCATCCTGACGGAATGGGGAGAGATGAATTTCCCCAACCGTAGGCCGGGCGGCAAGTCGACGTACACCTCGTTTGCCGTGAAGCTGGACACGGGCGCTGATGTCAAGACGCTTCAAGGTGAAGGCCTGAAGGACGTCCTAGCCGACGCACGTTGTCAGATCGGTGAGCGTGTTGGAATCAAGCGCCGGTACAAGGAAAAGGTGCCGGCGTTCGACCAGGCGACTGGCGAGCCAATTATCGATCGGGCCACCGGCAGGCAAAAGCTCTATGACCGCTGGGTCTGGTCCATCAATCGCATTCATTGAGAAGGAAGCAACATGGCATCCGTAAATAAAGTCATTCTCGTCGGCAACCTCGGGGCCGATCCCGAAACCCGTTACCTGCCGAGCGGCGACGCTGTCACCAACATTCGCCTTGCAACCACGGATCGCTACAAGGACAAGCAGTCCGGCGAGTTCAAGGAAGCGACCGAGTGGCACCGCATTGCCTTCTTCGGCAAGCTAGCGGAGATCGCCGGGCAATATCTGAAGAAGGGATCGTCCGTCTACATCGAGGGTCGCATCCGAACCCGCAAATGGCAGGACGAGTCGGGTCAGGACAAGTACAGCACCGAAATCGTTGCTGACCAGATGCAGATGCTTGGCGCCCGCCAAGGCGAGCAATCAGGTGGTGACGAGAGCAGCTATGGCGGCGGCTCCCAGCGTGGTCAGCGTGCGCCGCGCCAGTCCGCAAATAGTGGAAGCGCATCGGGTGGTCAGCAGCAGGCGGGGAGGCATGCCAGCGGCCGCGCATCGCGCGGTGGCTTCGACGAGTATGACCACGACATCCCTTTCTAAGATTGCGTAACAGAAAACTGTAAGCATCAACCCCGCCTTTGTGCGGGGCTTTTTCTTTTTGGTCAGTACCTTATGGGCGGTGGTGCTGTGTAGAGATTTGACGGCCGGCCGCCGGCGAAAAGCGAAAATTCAAGAGCCATTTGAGGGTGTTGACTTCGGCAGAGTTGGCGCGCGGAAAGGTTGGCAATACGCGGCCCGGTTGACTATGGTTTGACGATGCGGTGAAAGGGGCGACCCTACCTGAGCGTCGCGCACTGCGAGAGGCTAGATCCGAGTCTGGAGGATCTGGGTCTGGAGGAGTTCGACCAGCCGTTGGAGCAAACGATACAGAGCAAACCGAGGCGGGGAGCCTGAGTGCTAGGCGATTGCGCCACGTTACGCCCCCTTGGGGTGATAGGCATTCACCTGCGTCATCATCAGCAACACGGCAGCCGAAGCGATGCCAAGGCTGGAAGACAGCCACAGCGACTTCGCTCCGAACTGGTCCAGGCACATCCCGAAGACCCATGGTGCCAACGCTTGCGCCACACGGGCCGGCACCATCAAGACGCCCTGACGATAGCCATAGCCACCAGGCCCGAAGATGACCAGCGGCAGCGTACCCTTCGCAATGGTGAGGATGCCGTTGCCAGCCCCATGCAGAACGCCAAACAAAGCTGCCGCAGGTGCTCCTATCAGGCCAAATGCGAGTGCGCCAATGGGGTGCAGCGCAGCTGCGATGCGCGCGGACAGCAGGGGGTGGACCTTGCGCAGTAGGCCGAACTCCAGGATCCGTGCGCCCACTTGCGCCGGGCCTATCAGCGCGCCCACCATAACCGCCGTAGCCAGCGATGCGCCTCCCGCCTGCAGCAGCCGTGGCAAATGCGCTGCCATTGCGGTACTGATGAACCAGGTCGCCGCGAAAACGAAGGCCAGCGCATAGGAGGCCGCCCGTGGCGAGCGCTCGTCGCCCGGGGGCGGTTGATCGCCGCCCGTTGACGGCGCGGTCTTGCTGGGGGCAATGGCTCCGGCTCGCATCCGCGGCATGCCGAAGTTCAGGGCCAGCCCAAGCGTCAGATGCAGTGCCGCCCAAGACAGGCAAGCTCCGCGCCACCCGATGTGCGCCTCCATGAAGGTGGAGAGCGGCCAGCCGACCGTACTGGCGAAGCCGGCGATCAGCGTGATGCCGGTGATCGCTCCACGCGAACGGTGGCCGTACATCGCGACCAGCGTGGCGAACGCCGCTTCGTATAGCCCGGCGCCCATGCCGATACCTAGGATCACCCAAGCGGCAAAGAGGCCCACGGCGCCCTGTGCCACACCGAGCCCGGCCAGTCCGAGGGCGAATACCAGGCTCGTGGCCACGAGCACTGAGCGGCCGCCGGTCCGGTCGATCATGCGGCCAGCGGCAGGCCCAAGCAACGCCGACACCACCAGGGCGATGCTGAACGCGGCGAAGATCGTCGGCGTTGAAACGCCAAGATCCTTGGACATCGGCGTTGCAAGCATGGCCGGCAGGTAGTAGGTCGAACCCCAGGCCAGCGTCTGGGCAATCCCCAGCCTGGCGATCACGCTACTGCTCGGCTCCATGGCTATCCCGTTCCTGGTTATTCCACTTCGTTGCTGTCGGTGTCGCCGGTCAGGGCCTCGTTCTCGTGCTGCATGGCCACCGCTCCCAGCCTCGTCGCGTTGGCGGGCGCGGCTTCCTTGCGCTCGCTGTAGCGGTCCGTCAGGTAGTCGCTGCGGTCACGTACCAGCAGTGTGAACTTGACGAGCTCTTCCATGACGTCGACCACGCGGTCGTAGTAGGACGACGGCTTCATGCGGCCGTTGCCGTCGAACTCCTGGTACGCCTTGGCCACCGACGACTGGTTCGGAATCGTGACCATGCGCATCCATCGGCCCAGCACGCGCAGCGTGTTGACGGCGTTGAACGACTGCGAGCCGCCGCACACCTGCATGACGGCCAGCGGGCGGCCCTGGGTCGGGCGAATGCCGCCAATCTCCAGCGGGAGCCAGTCGATCTGGTTCTTGAAGACGGCTGTCACCGTGCCATGGCGCTCGGGGCTACACCAGACCTGGCCTTCCGACCACTCGGAGAGCTTGCGCAGTTCGACCACCTTGGGGTGATCAGCGGGCACGCTGTCCGCCATCGGCAGGTCTCGCGGGTCGAACACGCGGGTCTCCGCCCCGAAATGTTGGAGAACTCGTTCGGCTTCCTGCACCAGCAGCCGGCTATAGGACGTCTGGCGCAACGAGCCGTAGAGCAGCAGGATGCGGGGTCGGTGGGTACTGACGCGGGCGGGCTCCAACTTGTGGAGATCCGGCGTATCGAGCACCGCAGGGACAATATTGGGCAGATCCGCGGTCATCGGATCCTCCGCCCTTGCGCGTCGATGACAGGCTCGCCGTCTTCCTTGGTGAAGACGCCTTGCTGCGGCGCCGGCAGGATGTCCAGCACCAGCTCCGACGGCCGGCACAGCCGCACGCCCAACTCGGTGACGACGAAGGGCCGGTTGATCAGGAGCGGATGGGCCAGCATCGCGTCCAGCAATTGGCCATCGCTCAGCGACGGCTCGGCGAGACCCAGCTCGGCATAGGGCGTGCCCTTCTCGCGGATGGCTTCGCGAACAGTGAGCCCGGCGTCGCGGATCATTGCCTGCAAGGTCTGCCGGCCGGGTGGCGTGCTCAGGTACTCGACGACGGTGGGCTCGATGCCGGCGTTGCGGATCATGGCGAGCGTGTTGCGCGATGTGCCGCACGCCGGGTTGTGATAGATGGTGACGGTCATGGGTATCTCAGTGTGATTCGTACCAGTGCTGCGAACGGTTGACCACGCCCACGACAGCCAGCATCACGGGCACTTCGATCAGCACGCCGACGACGGTAGCGAGCGCCGCGCCGGATTGGAAACCGAACAGGCTGATGGCGGTGGCCACGGCCAGCTCGAAGAAGTTGCTCGCGCCGATCAGGGCGGATGGGCCGGCCACGCAGTGGGCGACGCCGAGCTTGCGGTTCAGGAGGTACGCCAAGCCTGAGTTCAGCAGGACCTGGATCAGGATCGGCACGGCCAGCAGCAGGATGATCAGCGGCTGCTCGACGATGGCATTGCCCTGGAAGCCAAACAGCAGCACCAGCGTCGCAAGCAGCGCGGTGATGGAGTAGAGCCCCAGCGCACCGACCACTCGCTTGTAGGTGGCTTCGCCTCGTGCCAGCAACGCCCTGCGGATGACCTGCGCGATCAGCACCGGCACCACAATGTAGAGCGCGACCGAAGTGATGAGCGTGTCCCACGGTACGGTGATCGACGACAGACCCAGCAGCAGCGCGACGACGGGCGCGAAGGCCACGACCATGATCGCGTCGTTGAGCGCCACCTGCGACAGCGTGAAGTAGGGGTCGCCCTTGCAGAGCTGCGACCAGACAAACACCATCGCCGTGCAAGGCGCCGCCGCCAGCAGGATCAGGCCGGCGATATAGCTGTCGAGTTGATCCACTGGCAGCCAGCGTGCGAACAGATGGCGGATGAAGATCCAGCCCAGCAGCGCCATGGAGAACGGCTTAACCAGCCAGTTGACGAAGAGCGTGACGCCGATGCCGCGCCAGTGTCCCGCGACCTGGCCCATGGCACCGAAATCGATCTTGATCAGCATCGGGATGATCATGATCCAGATCAGGATGCCGACCGGCAGATTTACCTGTGCGAACTCCATGGCGCCAATAGCCTGGAAGACCGGTGGCAACCATTGGCCGAGCAGAATGCCGGCCACGATGCAGAGCGCCACCCAGATGGTCAGATAGCGCTCGAAGAAGCGGATGGCGCTGGGTTGCGCGGCGCCAGCGGATGGCTGCGCCATACTCATTGCTCAGCCTCTACCGGCTGCTCCCCGATGACGCGCATCTCCTTCTGGATGGCGTTACGGTCCAGAATGTGCAGCGGCAGGTTCACGAACTGGCTGACGCGATTGAGGATCTGACGGAAGACTTGATCGAAGACCTTGCGCTTCTCGTCGTCGGATCCCTGGATGGCGGCGGGATCCATGAAGCCCCAATGCGCCGTGATGGGCGTGCCCGGCCAGATCGGGCAGACCTCGCCCGCGGCCTGGTCGCAGACGGTGATGACGAAGTCCATCTTGGGCGCGTCGGGCAGGGCGAACTCGTCCCAGCTCTTGCTGCGCAGGCCGGACGTGTCGTAGCCGATCGACTGGCAGCGCTCGATGGCATAAGGGTTCACCGTGCCAGACGGATGGCTGCCGGCGCTGTAGGCGTAAAAGCCTCCCTTGCCGAGGACATTGAACAGCGCTTCGGCCATGACGCTGCGGGCAGAGTTGCCGGTGCACAGCACCAGTACGTTGAAAGTCTTGTCGGGCATGTTGGTCGTTGGGCGATTGGGCGATTGGGCGACTTTCGGGCGAGCGGGTGCCTCCTCGTATGAGGCTCGATGCGGGTGGCGGGTTAGTGAGTGCTCAGCAGCAGCCGGATTCTGGCGTGCAGCAGGCGGTCTTGGCGGATGGCTTCGGCGCGACGGTCACCGGGATTGGTACACAGCACGCGGCGGCTTCGGCGGTACGGTCTCGCGATTCGCCATACGTCGGCGCACCGCCGAGCGTGTGGAACGACTCCCAGGCGATCCCCGTGGGGTCCACCGACCAGTGCTTGTTCGAGGTTGCGTAGCAGCAGTTCGCCTCGGACTGGGACTGCATGGGCAGGTCGGCGCTGGCAAGGCGTGTCTGCATCTCGGCCAACTCTGCGTCCGTCTCCGCCTGGATGCCCAGATGGTCCACGCCCAGCTTCTCCGTGCGATTGGAGATGGCGAAGTTCACCCGTGGGTCGTCCAGCGCCCACTTGGCGTAGTCGTCGCGGACGACGGTGGGTTCGGCAGCGAACAGGGCCGAGTAGTAGCTTATGCTGGCCGGCAGATCGGCCACGCTGACATGGACGTGGAAGCGCTTCATGGTTCAGGACTCCGTGGCGACGGAACAGGAGGACACCGGCGAACACGGATTGCCGCCACAGCAGTTCTCCGTGAGATAGCCGAGCAGGGCATTCATGGTCTCGAAGCGCGCCATATAGATGATCGAGCGGCCCTCCTGGCGGCTGGCTAGCAGACCGGCGCGGTGTAATTCCTTGAGATGGAACGACAGCGAGGACGCCGGCATCTCCATCAGTTCGGCAATGCGGCCAGCCGGCAGGCCTTCGGGGCCGGCCTGCACAAGCAGGCGGAACACAGCTAGGCGGACGGCGTGGGCGAGCGCGGCAAGCGCTTCCAGGGCGTTATCGGTTTCCATGATTCGAATATAGTCGAATCATGGAAAAGTCGCAACCGTGCTTCTGTGACAGCCAGGCTCAACAGCGCTCAGCCGGTGCGCGCGGTGCTGGTGGAGGGGTCATTGGAAACCGCCGGCTTCAGGAAGCGACAGACATCGAGGTCACCTGTGCAACTGGCGACTCCCTCGACAGATGGAGGGGATCATTCTGCGATCGCGGCGGTCTGCGGCTGAAAGCTACCCCAAAATACCGAGCATTCGCCATGCACACGTCCCGCCGGGCGGCGCACGATAGCTCTACCCTCCGCGCGCATCGCGCATCGACCTCGGGCCCCCTGTCCTTGGGGCCCACCACGGCCTCCTGGCACGGCGCAAAGCGGCCGAATCTTTACCGTCGTCTGCTGCGTCGCTCCAACACCGGCGCCCGGCGACGGCTGGCGGTAAATCTTTTGCGGCTTTACACGACAGAACTGTTTCTCGCCCCGCTCGCGCTCGATGGCATCCCGTTCCGCCGCTTAACGTCGTTTTTGCCAAGGTCCGCTGCAGGGCTTGAATAGCTGGACCGACGTATCGACGTTTGCATTTCTCACTGCTGCCGGAATTCCGGCAGCAGTGATCCTCTCTTCCGCCCGCCGTTGCGATACGCACGCGCGCATCGTCTTCCTCCAAGCAGCTTCGACGCCATGCTGAAAAGACCTTCTGGCCGCCCGCCGGGATGTCTTTTGAGCAAGCGTGCCTTCGCCTGTCTCAGGCAACGACCCATCCTCCAATTCCGGAGCCAACCCATGCAGATGAAAGACCTTAGTGCAATTGTTAAGAGCTGGACGTCCGACCAATGGGACGCGCTAGTGTCGGAGTATTTGCCAACCAGTGCCCTCACCGACGCGTTCTGGAGAGGTCGCCCCTGTCCCTGCCCGATTTGCGGTGGCAAGGATCGCTTTACGTACACCAGAAACCGCGGACGCGGCGATTGGGTATGCAGGAAGTGCAATGAAGGCAGTCCGGGTGGTGGTGATGGCCTGGAACTAGTCCGTCGGTACACCAAGATGTCGTACTTCGAGCTGAAATGCCGGCTCAATGGACAGTGCAGCGTCCCGCTACCTCCGGTTGCGGCCAGGCCCCGTCCGGCAGGGCGCGACAGCGTCTCGGATGGCGAGCTGATGAGGCGTGTGATGAAGCAGATCAACACGTCAAATCCTGTTCAGCCCGGTGATGCCGCCATGCAATACCTTGCAACGAGGGTGCCAGGGCTTCGTGCCCCCATCCCTCAGTCGTTGCGTATTGCAGTGCAGGACTACTGGCACGAAGGCCGCGTGGTCGGGAAGTATCCGACCATGGTCGCAGAGTACCGACTGCCGGATGGCAGGGTCGCAACTGTCCACCGCACGTCGTTGCATCCCGGGAAGCCGGAGAAGGCGATGGTCGTGTCGGAGGACGGAGAAATCTTGCCGAGCAAGCGCAACTATCCCGGTGCGCTTCCACTCGATGGCGGGGCGGTTCGTCTGATGTCGCCGCGCAGTGGCGAGATCGGTGTGGCGGAAGGCATCGAGAATGCCTACGCTGCCTACATGCTGTTTCGTGTGCCGACGTGGTCGTGTCTGAACCGCGTGCTGTTGAGCAAGTTCATGGTGCCGCAAGATCTGGGCATCCACACGGTCCACATCTTCGCTGACTTTGACAAGGTTGATGCGCATACGGGAAAGTCGCCCGGAATGGCTGACGCAATTGCTCTGCAAAAGCGTTTGCGCCAGGGGGGCTACACCGTTGTGCTGCACCGTCCGAAGGTCCGCGGCACTGATTTTTGCGATGAATGGCGCACGGCATACCAGCTGCGCGAGATGTCATCCCAGGCGGTGGCCGCCTGACGTTTCTCTTGCCGCGATAGCGGCGCCTATCACCTTCTGCCCTGTGGGTTCGTCCCACTGGGCGGAACCCCCGCGTGGCAGACTCTCTTGGAGTAACAAATGCCGCAAAAGGGCTTCACCGCAATTGTTAATAAGCTGCACATCCAGGCGATGCGAAGTACGCCGACGCGAGATGTCCATGCGCACAAGTCGGAGGCGCAGTTCTTCCACGTGTACCGGAAGGAATCGTCCGGCGATATGACCTTGCTCGAACGGAATCTCTCGTTCGATTCTGCCGCCGACTTTTGCCTTGCCCACGGCACGCTTCACTAAGCTTGCCCGTCCCTTCAACAAAAAGCCCAGCTCTCAAGCTGGGCTTTTTTGCTTTGGGCCGGATCGCGCTAGCCGCGGTTGCGATAGGCCTTGTGGACCTCGATCACGGCTTGCAGCACGCAAAAGCCAATCGCGACGCAGAAAACAAAGTGGTTCACATCTGCGGTGGTGGACAGGTAGTCGAACATGGTTGCTCCTTCGTGTCAGTGGTTGATGTGTTCAGTGTGCCGGAGTTTTTTGACTGTCAACTCGTCTCGCTACACAAACTGTGCCGTTGCCGCATTCAGCGCGTCAAGATCCAGCAGCTCAAAACCGGTAGCTGTGTCCGATGCCGAGACCTGGACGGTGGGCGGTGGCATCGGTACGACGGCAGCAACAGGAGGAGGCTTTGCAGGAGCGGCGGCATGCATGCCCATTGCGATTTGCGTCCCCGCCGGCGGCGAAGAGGAAGAGACTGACGAAACGGCTGCCTGGTCTACCACGTCGCCTCGATGCGCGGCCGCGAAGGTGGCGGCCGGCGGCGGAGCCAGTAGCGCCGCCTCGATGCCGGATGCCCCGCCGTTGATAGCGCTGAGGCCCACCGTCGCCAAACGCTTCAGAATAAATGCTCGATCCCGTGCGCTGGAGATTCCGCGCAGATAGCGCAGCAAATCCGGCGTGGAGTCTGCCGTCAGCGTGAGCTTGATCTCCAGCTTCTCCATTGTGGGCCCCGGTTAAGCCGCCGCCTTAGCGGCGTTGCGCGCGGCGCCAATCGTATAGAAACCGCGGACGTTCGCGAAGCAGGGGGAATCCATCATGTGAATGTCGTTCAAGGGGAAGGCGGCACGGATCGTGGGCGCATACAGCGCGGCGCCGCCCCCGGTGAGAATGATCGCGCGGATGTCGTCGGTGCGGCCAACGCGCGACTGGAGCTCCTTGATCGACTGCTGCGTGACGGCCATGGCCTCGGGCAGGTACTGATTCCTGAGATCAAGCTCATTCCGATAGAACAGCAGCGAGCCCGTCGTGCGAAGTGCTTCGTCCACGCGCTCAATCGTGTCGAAAGGCTGGCCAAACTGGGAGGAGATGAGTCCGGCGATCTGTTGGTAGACGCGCGCAGCACCGCCTGGGACCCCGCCGCTACGGGAGTCATCCATCGTGTAACCCTTCGCGACGATCCAGTCGGTCGTGAAGTAGCCAACGTCGATGACCAGGTAGGAATTGTGGGGGTCGTATTGCTTGCCACTCTGCTGCATGTACGTGAGCAGGGTGCCGAGTGGCTGGGGAAGCGGCAGCACAGACTTCACCTCGATAGCGCCCCAACCGAAGTCGTGCCGACCGACAAATCGGTCGCGCAAGTAGCCGGCGTACTTCTGGGTATTGTGCACCGGCAGGCCAAGCACCAGGCGTTCGACCTCGGTCGCGCCCGAGTAGAAAAGGGCTCCCGCCAGCAGCGCCGCATAATTGGGCGTCGTGACGTAGTCTTCTGCGAGTGCGCGGCCCGTGGTGTACGCCCCGCTGATGGAAACACCGGGGCCCACCTCGTAGCGCGCCCCGTCGACCACCACATTGATTACCTGTCGAGCCTGGAATGGGCCACTCTCAGGCGTCAGGCTGGTAGTGGCAGCCTGCGGCGAAAGGGAAGGGAACATCGCGGTCCTGATCTCGGACCCGATTGCGAACGCTGACTTGGTGTTCCCATAGCCGACGTCGACCGCGAGGGTTGCTGCCTTGACCATTTTCGATTCGCCGATTTGTTGTTGCATGCTCTTTTCTCTCGATGCTGTTGCGATGGTTGTTGGAAGAAGGAGAGTCATTCGCTAGTGGCAGGATCTGTCAGATCGGGTGAGATTCGTGCGGTATCTGACAGAGGACTATCAATCGCGCGGTGACTTTCGGTGAGCAAGTCACAGATACCCACCGAAAGTCCCTATAACTGCCTCCTACGCATTCCACTCTACCGACGCAAATTCGATGTCAAGTCTTCGAATCCTCGCAAATTTGGGCGTGTTTAAATTGTCGTCGTCGGCCGCCTTCAGCTATCCTGTGGGCACTTACCGCGTCCCCGACGCATCGATTCGCCGCCAATGCGCGGCACATATGACCTCCGATTCTTCCGAGTGAAGGGTCACTGCGAGGCCCGCTGTTCACGCCGGAAATTGAACCGGCTTTTTTTTCAATCAAATCAAGTGGACCGTGTCGGATAGTGAGGACACCGGACACCGCGATACCAAGCCGATTGGCGGTCTGTTTGTGAAAATAGACCGTAGTGCGGACAATTCCGAAGCCGGACACCGGACAGGTGCTCTGTGGAGTTTCCGCGTATGCCCGACACCCTTACAGCCAGCGTGGCTGGGTGCGGATCACGAAGCCCGACACAGTGCGGCGGGGATGATCTGACTTTGGGGTGGGGAGCTGCTTTGCGTGCCGAGAGACGGTGATCGCAGGCTTTTGACATATTTCGACCCGGGCGGCGCTACCGGGACCAGAACGGCGCAACAGGTAATTACCCATCACGGCATCGGCCGCGGGCGTGTGGACGCAATCTTCACGGACGCAGGCTGGCATCAGCAGATGCACCTGATAGGGTGGCCGCGCAGCGGCGCGCACGGCGAGAGGCCTGCGTTTCCCGTAAGCGGACAGTCACGACGCATTGCTTCCATGCTCAGGGCTGATCGGTTTGGCATCGCTAAAGGACCGGGAGAGTAGTGGCACGACCGGCTGGGTGGGCCGGAAAGCTGGGGGTGGTACCCCAGCACACCGAATGGGACAGGTCCGAATCGGGGTCGGTGCTGTCCTGAAATGGGCTGTGCGCGAGATGCACGGCTCCGCGGCTGCGTGCGCGCAGCAATATGGCGACACAGACATGAGCAAGACGATCAACCTGCGCCCGATCCTGGAGCAGTACAACCTCCCCGAGCGGTTCAAGGCGGAATTTGCGGTCCTGGCGGCCGAGCACCTTCATCTCCCGCACAGCGGCACCCGCGTGAGCGGTCGATCGCTATCGCAGATGTCTCAGCGGCAGCGGGCGCAGGCATTGCTGGCGATGATGGTGGCGTTGAGGCGGGTGGGCGGCATGGCTGTGACGTCGCCCTATGCCATTCGGCAGAAGCACATCCGTTGGCTAGTCTGCCACTGGGTGGAGGAGCGAAGGCTAAATGTGGGGACGGTGGAACTGCGGCTCACGCACCTACGTGCCTTCATGTCATGGATGGGCAAGGCAAACATGGTTGGGCGAATCGAGGACTATGTAGAGCGGCCGGCGGGCTACGTCCGCAGCTACGTTGCCAAGGAAGACCGCTCTTGGGACGGCAATGGCATCGACGCCGCCGAACTGATTGCGGAGATCGCCAAGACGGATCCATACGTTGCGCTCCAACTGAAGCTCGAAGCCGGATTCGGACTGCGCGCCAAGGAAAGTTGGCGCCTGCGAGCGGCGATGGATGTTCTGCCGTCCGGCATGCTTCACGTGCATGATGGGACAAAAGGGGGCCGGCCGCGGCGAGTGCCTATCGAGTTTGACTGGCAATACGAATTACTTGGCCAAGCTGCTCGCCTTGCAGAGTCGGCGAATCCAGGTCGCGGCACACTGATTCCGGCGACGTACACCCAAAATCAATGGCGCCGCCGGTTCTATACCGTACTGGAGAAGCACGGTGTCACGAAAGACGGTGTTGGTGTGACGGCTCACGGCTTGCGGCACCAATTTCTCCAGCAGATGTACCATCGCCACTGTGGAGAACCGGCAGCTGTCAAAGGTGGAGGGAAGGTGAAAGATGCAGCCGCGCACCGCGAGGCGATGCGAAAAGTTGTCGAGGCGGCCGGGCATAGTCGCGCTACCAAGGCCAATGCATACTTGTCCACCTATTCAACCCAGTGCGCCCAGGGCAGCCCTGAGCCCACAGTGGCTGACATCGAGGCCGCGATTGCGCAGAAGGGTGGTAACAAAGCTGCGGCCGCGAAGGCGCTAGGCATTTCGCGCGCGAAGCTGTACCGAGTGTTGGAAAAGCGCACGACATAGTGACCGATCTTGTGGGGAGGGCGACATTGCGAGCATGCTCCACCTATTTCCCCGGTAACACGACAAATTGATGGCGTGTTTCTCAGTTCGCGGACACCTGAGTTTCCTAATGTATGTAGACAAGATATACACCGACGTAGCGATGCACGCTGTTCTTGCCAACGGCGTCGCATCTAATGCGACGGCCGAATGGCCCTGGCTGCCCATGTCCCGGCCAGGGGGGCCAGCAGCTCGCCGGCGTGGACTTCGTACCATGTGGGGCAGCATCCTCCTCTACCCTTTCGATGAAAGGGATGTCTCCGAAGTGAGCATCGAGGGCCGTATTTCGGACAACCCCTTCTTCGACCTTGGTCAGATTTGGGCGAATGGTGTCGCGGTAGGCACCCATCTGAGCGACCTGGTCTCCATGCACTTCGGCCGGATGGCCAGGCGAACGCTCACCCGCGGGGGATGGGATCTCGAGGATGTCGATACGGAAGATGGCACCATCTTCCGTGTTTCGGCTGCGCTGCCGCCGGCCCGGGGCGAACGGTTGGGAGAGGCCTTGGGTGTTGCGTTGCTGCAGGCCAACGTCGCCCATCTGAGTCTGGCATGTCAGGCGACAGCGTACCTCGAAGGGCTGAAAGAATTTTCGGAGCTGCCCATCCGGCCAATACCCGATCAGGCTGGTTCGAACTGAGAAACGTCGCCGCTTTGCTCGGCGTAGTACTCCGTGCGTCCCTAAATATCTGGGCACCTCCAATCCCGCGGAGAAATCCCCTTATGACGGCATCTGACTCGCCTTCCGAGCCCGAGGCCATCGTTGCTGCACGCATACATCAGCGCGCTGGGCATTCCGGACGTGCGAAATCACGCGCCGAAAGATGCACCGGGCGAATCTGGACGGCGCAACGCGATCTGCGCCGCTTCGACCTTGCTCGAATTGAGTGCAATTTTGCGTTTAGCTATTCCGGCGGAACGTGAAGCCACACGCGGGGCGGCTTTTGATAGCGGGTGCGTTTCTTAGACTTTCCGGTGCTCACGTGCAGGCCCGGATACTCGGCCTTCGCATGGGCCGTGGCCGAAGCCATATCATCGAAAGCGTGGGGCTCACCCGTAGACGCGTCGTCATACAACGGCGTGAGAAACCACCGCCCATTGAGATTTGAGATGACTAGCCGTGCAACCTTTGCCATGGCTCAAGTGATTTTCTGAAAGTGGACACGAGACAGCATACCGCCCATTCTAGGTATGCCCGCCGGTTATTCAGGCTTTCACAAGTCTCTATGCTGTAACTTATACCGCTAGTCAGCGGTGAGGCTTGCTGGCGTTCATGGTTGAGCAGATAGTGTGTTTGGACACTTTTTCGGCTTGTCGGTCACGACCCAAAAGTCAACCTTCAGGGCTGCCACTGATCCGGTACCCCGTCGATAGCCTTGCCGATGAACTCGTGAAGGTCCAGGAGAGGCCAATCCTTGTCGGCGAGGGCTTCTTCGGCGATCTCGGCGCAGAGCGCTGGAACGGGTTCGAATTGAACCATGGGTGCGCCGTCGATGTGGATGATCTTGGCGCGCTCGAGGAGCTTCTGATACCGCGCTGCCTGGGAGAGAACCCCCTCCGGCGGATCCACGTTCTCCTCGCCAGGCTGCGCAAGCGCCGCCGCCATGGCCGCGAACTTGGGGCCCATGGTCTCCCAATCCGAGGTGGTGGCGGCGAGCAGGTTCAGAAAATATGGGATATCGGAACTCGTCAGCACACGCCGTGCCGTCATGGAAATCGCTTCTTGATCGGCGCGCCGGTATTCAACGCGGCTGTTCCAGAGGGCGGTAAGGGTTGCAAATGCCGTGTCGCCACCCGTGGAAGCCTTGCGGACCGGCGGTGTCGACATGCCGCATTCTCCACAAACAATGACCGCCTGAATTCGACCCGCAATATATAACGGGGCGCCGTCGCAGTGGGCGCATGGGAGAAGGCCGCTGGGCATGGGAATCAGTCCGGGTCAGGAAGTGCCGGCATTATGCCTGCCCGAAAACTGCGCCCGGCGGGACGGGACCACGGCGCGTGCGAATAGCGGCCCCGCTTCAGTGTCGCGGTGTCCAAGTAGCTGCGGAAGCGGTGAGCAAGCCTGTCGGACGGCAAGTTCGAGGGCTGCAGGATCTCGGCGAAGTCTCGATACGCGGATGGCGTCAGGAAGTGGCGACCGAGTCGGATTCGGAGAAGTGAGCGGGGAAGTTTGGCCGGGAAATTTAAAGAACGGACCGCTATCAAACGCCGGTCAAGATGACCTCTTACTGCGCATTCGAAGCGTGTCGTCAATGGTCGCCTTGGGACGATAGTCAGAGTGCCCTCGACAACTCCCAGCTTCGATGAGAAAACGTGGGTGGACTCCTGCCGATCAGGTATTCGCCGCTGCTTTAGACAGATTTGTCCTCCAGGCCGTCTGTGCCACGCGATGCGGGCTGTTGTTGGATAGCCTGCCGCTTTCGGTTGATGTGGTAAGGCGTCAGCACTGCATGAGCCACCATGTCAATCGCTGGGCGTGTATCGCCGTTCTTGTCGGTCCATACCTTCGGCGTAAGCGTGCCAGACAGGGCAACTGAATCGCCGTCATCCAGCGCGAGCAGTGCGAATCGCGCTTCGTCGCTAAATGCAATGACGTTGACGAAAATCGATTCGCCGTCGCCACCGGGGGCCAACACCTTGGTTGTGACATAGGCCTTGCCGCCTTGGCCTTCGCGCTCTACGGACTTTCCATAAACCTTGCCACCAATCAGGCCATCAATCATTTTTTCACCTCGTTATCCCGGGCGACTACCGCCCAGGCTTCCATTGAACCTAGTCCGCCACTACCGGTGTGGGGGATAGTTGTCGATCATCACGCCCGCACCGGGAGGCGTGTGCATTCCGCGGCAGCCTACCATTCTCAAACGGCAAGGTCATCTATCCCAGGTGAAAATCAGGCGTAGGCCATCGCACGTGCTGTGTTGGCTAATGCGTACGTCTAACCGAGACGCGCGCGCTCTACGAAGCGTGAATCCATGCAGATCATCCGAGCCTCACGTCCAGTTGGCGGCTGGCTAACGTAGCGCCAGGATGCCCTTAACCATCCGCTGGTCGAGGAAATGGGCGCCGGCACAGCCAAAGAAGAACATGACCTTCGTGAAGAACGGCGGTCCCGTTCCAACCAGCGTCAAGTGTCGAATCAGATCCTGTAACGCACGGCAGGCTTCTCCGCGAGTCGTCTTTGCCAGGTTGGCCGTGACGTCTTCCACGGCCGGCAGGCAAGCCCAAAAGACGCGAGCGGTCCTGCGGTTCCGGGTGTTGCCCCCGGATGCCATCACTGCTGCGAGGCGCCACCAGAGCGGCACGTCTGCGCGCGCACAAGTCCAGTAGTTCAAAGCGGTTCAGGGCGTGGAAGAGTTCGACAAAGCCAGACTGCTTGGCAGCCTTCAAGACCGAACCGTCCGACATGGATCCGCACCGGTGTCTCGTCGGCATGCGATACGCGCTACGAAAAACCCACAATCCAGCACCATTACCCAGTTTCCCTGATTTTTCAGCGCAAGCGTGCCCGCAGCTGTAACCCTCAAAACTCCACCATCGAAAAATCCTCCTTCCCCACATCGCACTCCGGGCACCGCCAATCAGCAGGAATATCTTCCCAGCGCGTGCCCGGTGCGATGCCATCTTCAGGCCAGCCAGCTGCTTCGTCATAGACCCAGCCACAGATGATGCAGATCCATTGCTTGAACTCGCTGCTGGCGGTTTCCGCTGGGATGGGTGTAGCGCCGGCAGCAGTGACAGTCTTGGTCGCTGTGGCTGCCGGCTCTTCCAGAGTGAAAACCACTGGAAATGAAGGCGTCTGGCTGCTGTCCAGGCAGGCCTGCAGTTGCGTGAGCAGGACTCCTGCTTCTTCGGTTGTCAGGTCGACCCAATACGGATCGCCAGCGTTGTCGTTCAATCGCTGCGGGGAAAACTGGATTTCTACTGCGGTGCCTTTTTTATACATGCGACAGAAACGATGGAATGGGGTGTCTGCCGGCCGCTGCCGTAGGCAGCGCCAACACAGGAGGCGAAAACGAGGATGCGCGTGCTAGCTTAGGCGTGCATCTTCAGTACGATAGCGGCGAGCAAGCCAAGCACGGCGACCAGGCTCAGAGTTTGAATTAGGGTCGGCGGCTTGCGGCTGCGGGGAGCGTAGGAAGACAACTTGGAAGGCATGCGGATGTCAAAAATTCGGTGGTGAAGGCCAATGCGCGCCACATTTCTGCGCTGGCGTGCGTGGAAATGGATCAGACGGGATCAGACGCCTGTGGATGCCGCGCGGCGCCAAGCGGTCGCTGCAGCGCCAGGCGCGCGTTGATTTCCTTCCGATAGCGGTTGAGTTCTTGCGCGCTGGCGAAGGTGCGGCCGAGCAGCAGTGACAGGTTGTGCAGGATGCGCTCTACCACCTTCATCTCCCACGGGTCATCGAAGCAGATCTGTTCGTCGAGCCAGCGGTCGAGCCAGTCCGGGTCGGGCAGGCGGGCCTGGATCGTGTCGTTGGGGAACACCGACTTGGCGACGTGCAGCGTGGTTGGATGCAGCGGCCGCTCGCTGCCGCGGCGCGAAGCCATCAGCACGCCGATCTTGGCGAAGGCCGTGCGTGCGAGGTCCCCACTTTGGACAAGGGCTCGCTTCATGTACCTCAGATAGGCGCCGCCGTGGCGGGCCTCGTCGCGCGAGATGGTGTCGTAGATGTGCTTGATGACCGGTTCGCTATGCCATTCAGCAGCGCGGCGATACCAGTGGTTCAGGCGGATCTCTCCGCAGAAATGCAGCATTAGCGTTTCCAGGGGCGGCGCTGGGTCGAAAGTGAAGCGCACCGCGTCCAGTTCGCGTTCGGTCGGTACCAATTCTGGCTTGAAGCGGCGAAGGTATTCCATCAGCACCAGCGCGTGCTTCTGCTCTTCGAAGAACCACACGCTCATGAAGGCGGAGAAGTCGCTGTCGTGCTGGTTGTCGCGTAGGAACATCTCAGTTGCGGGCAGCGCCGACCATTCGGTGATGGCGTTCATCTTGATGGTGACGGCCTGCTCATCGCTCAGTTGCGTGGCATCGAAGGCATCCCAGGGGATGTCCTTCTCCATGTCCCAGCGGACGGATTCCAATGACTTGTAAAGCTCGGGATAAAGCATGCGGGGCGAGATGATCGTCTTAAGTGGTTTGTGTCAATCAGGCGAGCCTGAGCGGGCCGGCGAGCCACAGCGCGAAGTCGCTGACGACCTGCTGGTTCAGCGTGTGGCCGATGGGATAGCGGTGACTCTGGTTTGGCACGCCCAGCGCAGTCAGCCACTGCGTGGCGCGCTGGGCCCACGTCACCGGCAGCTTGTCGTCGAACTCGCCGTGGGCGATCAGCGCCGACAATTTAGACAGCGCCTCGCGGGGCGCGAGATGCGGTTCAATCTCGGGTAGGATGCGGCCGCTCAGCACGGCGAAGCCCGCCACTTCTTGCGGCGCGGTTAGCGCCACACTGGCGCTGAGGATGCCGCCCTGGCTGAAGCCAGCGATCACTGTGGGCACGCGATGCGCTGCAGCCTTGGCATCCTGCGCATCGAAGCTGCGCACCAGCGTAATAAGTTGCTGGCGGCTGCGCTCGGCCTGCGTCTCATTGATGGTCGGTGCACCGCCTTGGAAGCTGACTTCGAAGAAGCCATGCTGCCGCGGGCCGAAGGCCAGCGGGCCTTGCACCAGTACTACCTCAACGCGCGGGTCGATGTAGTTCGCCACAGGAGCGAGGTCGGCCTCGTTGCTACCGACGCCATGCAGCAGGAGAAGACGCCCGGCAGGGAAGCTATCCGTCTCGCGCACGCAATAGCACAGACCCGAGGCAGCATCCTGCTGCAGAGAAGCGATGTCTTGTGGGTTAGTGTTCATCTCAAATCCTGTATTCGAGGCTGGGGCGAAGCCGTTGTTCGCCCGATCCCTTGCAGTGGCGCGCCCGCGGCGGCCTAATCCGGGGGCCGCGAGCAGCGGCAGGGAGCGCTCAGGGGTGGGCCGCACGGCATGCGGCGCGAAGCCTTCGGTCACCGCCTGCAAGCTGAGAACCGGCGTTGCGTCCTACACGACCCGCTCACCTGCGGGTGAACTCGGGCACATACCTAGCCGCCGCAGCGACGCGAGCGCGCGGCCCCCAGCACAAGGGTGGCGGGCATCGCGGCACCTGACTCATCGCCGCTGCGGGACGGCGCGAGGCAGGCGAAGACGCAGTCTATTGGGTTTGCATTCGCTGATAAACTTCCCCGTCTGTGATTTATCATCCCGATAAGTGAGACAATCAGCGCGAAAGTATGGATAGAGCTTTGGAAATGTCGGTCTTCACCGCAGTGGTCGATGCCGGGAGCTTCGTGGGCGCGGTTGAGGGCCTGCGCATGTCCAAAGCGGCGGTGTCGCGCCATGTGGATGCGCTCGAGCGGCGCCTGGGCGTGCGGCTACTCCAGCGCACCACGCGCCGGCTGTCCCTAACCGAGGAGGGGCGCATCTTCTATCAGCGTGCCAGGGAAGTGCTGGCAGCGCTGGATGACGCCGAGTCGGAGGTCAGCTCGCGCACACAGGAGCCCAGTGGGTTGGTGCGCGTCAACGCTCCGCTGACATTCGGCATCCTGTACCTCGCGCCGCTGTGGGCTGCGTTCATGGAGGCGCATCCTCAAGTGGAGCTCGACATCACGTTGAACGACCGCGTGGTCGATCTTGTCGACGAAGGCTATGACCTCGCTGTGCGTATCGGCGACATCCCCAGTTCTGCTCTGATCAGCCGCAAGCTGGTCAGCACGCGCATGTTGCTTTGCGCCACGCCGCGATATCTGGAGCGGCATGGTACGCCGCTGCATCCCCACGACCTCGCTCAGCACCGAGTGTTAGCGTACACAAACTGGTCCGATCGCGACGAGTGGCATTTCGAGGGCCCGGATAGCAAGGTAAGCGTGCGCACTCATGCACGTAGCCAAACTAATAACGGCGACACCTGCCGCGCTATCGCGCTCGGTCATGGCGGCATCATTCTGCAGCCCAGCTTCATGCTGCACGAGGACCTGCGCAGCGGCGCGTTGGTGGAGCTTATGCCCGAGTATCGCGCCGCCGAGATTGGCGTGTACGCGGTCTATCCCACGCGGAAACAGTTGCCGCTGAAGGTAAGGCGTCTGGTCGATTATCTGGTGGAATGCTTTAAAGACGTGTCGTGGGAGCGAGAGCGGCCGGCGCGCACGCGCTAAGCCTCGCGGCTCACCCCGATGACCTTGCGGAAAGCGCATCAGTGACACCGCGTACGACACCACGGTGATCCCCGACGGTGCCGGCGTGCAACAGCTCCATCCAACGAGCTGGATAGCATCGACGTGCAACTCAAAGTGCCGAACTTGCTGTGAGCAGGCTTCACGTCAAGTACGTTCGATGGCTAAAGACGCAGTCGCCGGTCGATGCGCAGTGGGCGTGCGAGGTAGAAGGACAAGCAAACGCACTGCGGTGCGTGTTTCCTGCCGCTGCTCCCGCAGCTGGCGAATCAGGGCGAGGTGCCGCCGGATATGGGCCCGGCACATTGTTATGTGGTCCGCGCGCATTGCGCAGACCGCATCAAGCTTTGAGATATCCATAGCGTCCCAAAGCAGGGAGAACTTTCAGAAGATGGAGGTTCCGGCCATACGATCTATTGGCGGTGGCCGAGTGCTGGCTATCCGGTGCACCGCCGCCCGGGTGCGCGAAGCATCCGGGATATGGTTCTTGCTGGCTTCTCAAGCGACCGGCGTTAGTACTTGATGTCTCGCTTTTCCTGGCGACCTTGCTGCTTTGTATCGCGCTTGTCTTGTCGGCACTGGGCGTTGCTCTTTTGGTTTGCAGCTCGGCAGTCGACCTTTTCCGATCGTGCTTCCTGTTTGGCAGCTTGATTTGCGTTCCTACCTTGTTGGCGTTGTTGCGACTGCGTTGTGGCCAGGGCAACGCCCGATAGCGCCAGGAGTCCAGCTACCCCTAGCCACGCGCTCGTCTGCCTCCAAAGTCCGCCTTTTAATTCGACCATTTTTACACTCCCTGTGCCAGCTCAAACGGTTGTCAGGGCAGCCCAGCCGAGAATGGCCCCGATGGGTCCGTGCCGCTATCACGCAATAAATTCAGGTCGTCGTCCGCATAATACCTAGTCCCCTTGGCTGTGAGTTTAGCCGCGAGACCTTTGACGGTGAGTTGATAAAGCCAGACGCTGGGTGCCACCGCTGTGGTGCCTTGATACGAACCACCCGTGTCGCCGGCCTTCGCCGCGGCTGTCGCTTGACTGCCGAACGCGCGCCCAGAAGTGATGAATTTTTTCAGGGCGGTCTTGTTCTCAAACACTCAAACCTGCTGGATTTCTTGACACCCATTCCGAGGCCGGCTTGGAGCTTGGAAGGTTGCAATAACGATGATTAGATGGTGTCACGCGCGGATGGGGTGTCAATTGGACCTTGGTCCTACAGCAGGGTGAAGGCGGGTCAAACCTCCAACTCCGGAACGATCCAGAAGAACGCTGGCTGGCGTGCAGGCAGTCGGGCCAGTAATAAGCACGCTCTTGCACCTTGATCTGCTCGCTGGTGCGCCGGGCGGCGACTGGTGCCAATATAGGTGCAGCCAACGGCTGCCATTGACAGAAGTCAAGCGCGGCATAATGTACGACGCAATCCTGACCGCAATTGACGGTAGCCCGTGCGGGCAGTGGGCGCTGGGCGAGGCCATGGCGCTGGCATCGGCCGTGCGAGAGTGGTTATGAGTCCGGGCTCCGCGATGAACTGGTTCGGCAGGGACAAAAACTCCTTGCGTTGGTCAAGGCGAAGGCGGACGAACGCGATCTCCAATGTACGACCATACTCGATGACGCGGACAATCAACTTGGCGATGTCTCGAGCGCAATCACCCGGACTTCAAAACGCGTCGGTGCAAATCTCCTCGTGCTCGGTACGCACGGGCGCAACGCAGTGGCGCGTTAGTGGAGCTTATGCCCGAGCATGGCGCTGCGGAGATTGGCGTGTACGCGGTCTATCTCACAAGCAAGCAGTTGCCACTGAAGGTACGGCGGCTGGTGGACTATCTGGTGGAGTGCATTTTAGACGTGTCGTGGGGAGCAAGAGCGGCCCGCACGCAGGCGCTGAGCTTCGCGGCGCATCCGATGATCTTGCGGAAAGCGCATCAGTGACACCGCGTACGACACCACGGTGATCCCCGACTGTGCCGGCGTGCAACAGCTTTCTCCAGCCGGCTGGATAGAACCGACGCGCAAATCTAGTTGCCGAATTCGCTGCGAGCAGGCTTCACGTCAAGTACGTTCGATCGGTAATCACGTAACCGCCGGTAGACGCGCGGGCCACGCTATCTTGCGCATCGCACGCGCTAGGCGCCCTTGTTGCAAGCGAGCGGTCGCTCTCCCTATCGAAGTCAGGAGACAAGTCCCGTTTAGAACGACTTGCCGATGGCTAGCGCATTGGCCCGATCCCTTGCACCGCCAAATGAAACGAAGGCGTTTTGGGCCTTCCTGGCGGGAGGTATGTGATCCCTAACGTATCGGCGGAGCGCACTAGTTCTGCCAGCGAACTGACCTCCATCTTGTCCATGATGTGGGCACGATGGACCTTCACGGTTTTCTCGACAATTCCGAGGATGTTGGCAACCTCCTTGTTGCGCAGACCCGTCGTAATCATTGCCATGACTTCTCGCTCACGAATCGTCAGCCGTTGCATCCTCGCGTCCAGTGCCGCCTTGACGTCGCGTTCGATACCCCTTTGGACAGCCAATTCCAGAGCGCGACTCACCGCCATGACGAGTAAGTCCTCGGCCACTGGCTTTTCGAGAAGATCGACGGCACCAGCCATCATCGTCTCAACGGTCTGTTTGACGTCTGCGTATCCTGTGAGCATGATGAAGGGCACATGCGATGGGAGTCGTTTCAATAGTTCGTGACCACTAATACCAGGCAAGACCAAGTCGGCTACCACACATGTAGGGCCGCAAAGGGTTTCCAGGACGGGCCCACACTCTTCGGCCGAACAGACGGTCTTTGTTGCGAAGCCTTTGGCTTGTAGTAGCCTGCCTAAGGCCTTTCGGATACTCTCATCGTCGTCAACAACAATCACAGTTCCCGTCATGGCGCTCGCCTCATAATAATTGGGGTTGACTCTTCTCGACATTACCCAGCGCTGACTACGTCCACAACGGGTATTCTGGGCGGACGAAAAGTTTCATTACGAAGAATGAAACATTTTTAGACTTGGCTCGCGATCGGCGCCAGGAATGGAGGGCGGCTACCGGCGCAGTCACAAGAAGGCGAAATGCTAGACGGTGGTCTAGGACGTTGAGGTGATTGGCTTCAATGCGCAACGGTGCGCCCCGACGACGCCGTGGAGCGGCGGCACTGTGCCGTTTAACTGCCATTCGAAACTTTGCCCCGAGAGGCTTTATGGGTCGAGGAGAGCCGATTACTCTGGGGGGGCCCAACCTGGACACAGGCGGCGGATCGACGCCTCTCAGCCGGGCACTGCGCGTGCTACCGGGGGCCGTAGGTGGTCGTAAAGCGGCCGTTGAATTGTGTTCCGCATTGCGTCGGCTTTCACCATAGTGCTGCTGGTTCACGGTGCCCAATGCCGCCCACGGCACGATCTTCCTCCCTGCCTACACCATTTGCGTCATGTTCATCTCCTGGCGCTCGTGTTTCGCTGCCACCCGTGTACGGAAATGGTCATGATCATGCCGGCCTTGAAGCTGCAGGACCAATGGTGCACATGCAGCGAGTCGGGGAGCGGACCGACGTCAAGACTCACGGCGACGGTGACGCGTGAGCGTGCTGAGCGTTTTGCGCACTGATGTGGGTGCTCACCCAGCCGCTGACGGTGACCGTCGGGGGACCCTACTGTGATGCAGCGCCAATGATCCTGTACATCGTGGTCGACAAAGGGTTGTCGAACTACGTTCCTGCCCGAGAGGCCCGAGATTGTGGCGCTGCCGTCGGCCCAGTCAGATGGCCCAGTATGTGACTGCCGCCAGCCGGACGGGATACTTAGAAGGAACAAAAAAAGCCCGACGTTAGTCGGGCAAACATCATGAACGCGGTTGGAAAAGTTGCGTAGGATCGGATATCTAGAAGGGGCGACTGGCTAGCTCAGGTAGAAGATGGACGAAAAATCTAGTCGACGACAGGAAGCACCGAGCGATGTCAGGGTCATACGCACGGCCCATCCCTGCTTCGATTTCTTCGCATGCGAGACTATGGCTGAGTCCTGCCTTGTATGCACGGCTGGAACGAACCGCATCATAGGTATCAAGGATGGCCATGACTCTGGCAGGAAAGGGGATAGCGTCACCGATTAGGCGGTTTGGGTAGCCAGTGCCGTCCCACCGTTCATGGTGACAGGCAGCCATGGCATGGAGGCACGTAAGGCCCTGATGGGGCCGAGGAAGCAAAGAGACTGCCACCTCAGCTATTTCGCGGCCATAGTTGGTGTGCGCTTTCACGATCTCGTATTCCTGAGTGGAGAGTCGACGAGGCGCGAGCAGGAGTTTTACCGGGACGCAACACTTGCCAATGTCGTGATAGAAGGCCCCGAATGCCATCGCGTCAGGTTCGAACTCGTCTTCTGGAGCCACGCGCTGCAGCTTTGTCGCAAGAATGAGCATTAGTCGCGAGCATCGATTGCCGTGGGAGAGCATGTCGAGGGTCGCCTGGACATGCTCGGCGCTTTGCTGATCAAGCCTAGAAGCGTAGCTCTTGGCGACTTGGACGATCGCCTTGTTGAGCGCAGTTTGCGCGGTGAGTACTGTTTGACTGGGATACATGGTTTTCGGAAGCCTCGGTTGGCCGGTAGTACCTTGTACATCTATACTCGCCGGCCGCCATGGCATTCCCTCCAATCGTTCATCGCGGTCCCATTTACCACTGGTAGGCAATGCCGCCGCCGACTGTGGTTCCCCCTGCTGCGACGCCTGCGCCCGCGCGGAGCTTGATGCTTTGGTTGATACGGGCGGAGATACCGACTGCGCCCGCACCGTAGCCTTGGTACGACGCACCGGCGACGCCGATAGAGAGTGTTTTGCCGGGGTCGACATCCGGCAGCATCGATAGAGCCGACGCGCCCGCAATCCCACTGTAGGCCTTCGACGCAACATCACCAATCAGACCCGTCACCTGATCGACGCGGCCGCTGAGTTGGCCGTAGGAGTAGTCGAGTTGCCGGCGGTTGACGGCATCCGTAGGCTGTACGCCGTCAGCGATATTGGCGATGATTCTTTCGTTGCCTGCCGAGCCTACCGACACGGTGTTGGCCCGGTCTGCAACGGAGTTTGCGCCGATCGCAATGCTATTGTTCGCGCTTGCTGCCGCACCCGCACCAATTGCTACGCTTGCCGCGCCGATTGCGCTGGCGTTTGCGCCTGCAGCAACCGCCTTGGTCCCGGTGGCGAGCGCCCGATCAGAGGTATCGCCGGCGCCGTCGGCCTTGAAATAAGCGCTGCCTGCAGCAAGCTCGCCAATTTGCTGACCCATGGATTGCTCGATGCCGCTGACCCTGGTATTGGTTTCATAGAGTTGCTTGCCCGTAACGGCGTCCGTGCTGCCTGATGCGATACGGCCATCCGCTACGCCAGTAATGGTGCGCGTGCCATCGCTCCCGGTGACATCGACAGTCTTGCCACCCTTGTCACTAGCCACCGTAACGGTGCCGTCCGAACTCTGGCGGACGAGGCCGATTTCGCCGTTGTTGATTTGTTGGGTCACATTGGCCACTTGGCCTTCAACGCCAGTGACCCGTGTATCGAGGGCGTCGACTGCACCTTGGACCCCTTGCACCTGTTGGCCGCCTACCGAGTAGACAGGGACCGATACCGTGCCATCAAATAACACCTGAGAGCCACCGCCGAGGGCAGAGGAAATCGACGACCCGATGGCATGAATTTGGCCACCGTTGACGGCGAAAGTGCTGTCAGAGGTGATGGCGCCTGGCGCCACCCCTTGAATCTGGCGGGCTTCGCCTTGTGCATTTGTCAGGTTGACTAGGGATCCACCCGTCTGCGAACCGATTGTGATCACACCGGTAGCCGAGTCCTGCTGGACCAGCCCAATCGTTCCGTTAATGATCTTGTCATTCAGGTCGGTGATGTCGTTACGGTTTGTATTCGCCCGGAGGTCGAGGTTCGACAAGGCATCACCCACGTTATGGAAGGTGCCCTCCGTTAGATGGTAGGTCGGTACGATGAGCCGGCCGGTCGCTTGATCAAATCGTGCTTCACCGCCCAGTGCTTCTGCCATCGACTCGGCGGCCCGACTGACCTGGCCAAACGTTGCCGCGTCACTTAACGACACGCCATCACGGACGTTCGCAATGATGCGTTCGCTGCCTGCTGTCCCGACGGATACCGTGCCGTCGCGATCTGCGACGGAACCGGATCCGAGCGCAACAGAATTGGCCGCGCTCGCCTGTGCGCCACGGCCAATGGCGGTGGATGCCCGGCCACTGGCCATTGCAGCATTACCCACAGCGGTCGCGTCGCGAGTCGCACTGGCTTGCCCACCTAACGCGGTAGACTTTTCACCATAAGCATCTGCGGCAAATCCGAACGCAGCCCCGTCTTCTGCCGACCTGGCACTGGCGCCGACGGCGCTCGCGCGTGGGCCCGAAGCGTAGGCTGCGCCGCCCGTGGCTAGGGAGTTGTTGCCAGCCGCGTTGGAGAATGCACCGTTCGCTGTTGCCATGTCGCCAGATGCCGAGGCATTGGTACCGGTCGCCGTTGCGTGACTGCCGCTGGCGTCGGCTCCGCGGCCAAGGGCCGTTGCGGCGATGCCAGAAGCCTGGGCGTGGCCGCCGAGGGCGGTTGCATCCTTGACGGCTGCAGCACCTCTACCGAAGGCCGCGGAGTTGCTGCCTTGAGCATGCGACCCGTAGCCAAGTGCGGTTGCATCTTCGACGGCCTTCGCGTCAGCGCCCACTGCGGTAGCGCGCGGCCCCTCGGCGTGTGCTCCGGCACCTGTTGCCAGTGACCTGTCGCCTGTCGCGGATGCGAAAGCACCATTGGCCGTGGAGAGATCGCCCGAAGAGACGGCATTGGTACCTGTTGCTGTGGCGTGGCTACCGGTTGCTTGTGCCCCGCGACCCATCGCGGTCGCGGCAGTCCCTGCGGCCGTTGCATGGCTACCTACGGCCGTTGCATCCTTGACGGCTGCCGCGCCACGTCCAACCGCGACTGCATTGCCGCCTTCAGCCCGGGCACCGTAGCCAAATGCCGAAGAGTCTTCGTCTGCGTAGCCATTTGCGCCCACTGCGCTGGCGCGTGGCCCAGTCGCTTGAGACGCCGCACCCGCGGCGAGAGAACGTTCGCCCTGCGCAGAAGAGAGAGCGCCGTTCGCCGTGGCCAAGTCACCGGACGCTGTGGCATTTGTGCCGGTGGCGGTGGCGTGACTCCCGCTTGCTACGGCGCCACGACCTACGGCTACTGCGCCGGCGGCCGTAGCTTGTGCACTGCCTCCCACCGCGGTGGCATCCTTTGTGGATTGCGCGCCGCGGCCCACGGCCACTGAATTACTCCCTGTCGCTTGAGCTGCGTAGCCGAACGCTGCGGAGTCCTCGTCCGCTGCCGAACTGGCACCGACCGCCGTGGCACGGGGTCCGTTCGCCTCGGCTTGCGCCCCAATGGCTACCGCTCGTTCGCCGTTGGCGGTCGATAAGGCACCGCCCGCAGTAGAGAACTCTCCAGCAGCCGTTGCGTTTGTTCCAGTGGCCGAGGCATGATTGCCGCTTGCTTTGGCCCCACGACCAAGGGCGGTCGCACCTGCCGCGATGGCCTGGGCACTACCGCCGATGGCGGTGGCGTCCTTGCTCGCTGTTGCGGAGCGGCCGACTGCTACAGAATTGCTGCCGTCAGCCTTAGCCGCATAGCCAAAAGCGGAAGCATCCTCAACTGCCGAAGCGTCGCCGCCGGAGGCGGTTGCGCGCGGACCCATGGCCTGAGAACCTGCTCCACTTGCGAGGGAATTGTCACCTGCGGCGCTCGCAAACGCGCCGGTTGCCGTCGCACTGGCGCCCGACGCAATAGCGTTGGTGCCTGCCGCCGTCGCATGATTGCCGCTGGCCTGCGCGCCACGCCCGAACGCATTGCTGCCGACGCCATTGGCAGCCGCATTGCTGCCAATGGCGGTGGCGTCCTTGGCGGCGGTCGCACCGCGACCGACGGCTGTTGCATTGCTGCCCCCGGCCGCAGCTTCAAAGCCGACGGCGGTGGCCTCTTCGGCGGCTTGCGCGCCGGCGCCTACTGCGCTTGACCGGGGTCCTGCAGCTTGCGCGCCGGCGCCACTTGCCAAGGAGTTGTCGCCAGCGGCATTCGCGAAAGCACCATTCGCAGTCGCAAAATCACCCGACGCTATGGCCCCTGTGCCGCTCGCCGTCGCATGGCTGCCGATGGCTTGAGCATTCCGACCCGCTGCAGTGGCGCCAGCAGCAGTCGCCTTCGCTCCGCTACCGATTGCGGTGGCGTCCTTCGCCGCTTCGGCGCTGCGACCAACGGCGGTTGCATTGCTGCCCATCGCGCTCGCTTGATATCCGAGCGCAGAAGCGTCCTCTGTGGCCTGCGAATAGGCTCCCACCGCCGTAGCGCGATTTGAGTCCGCAGTGGCCGACTGGCCGATTGCGACTGCGTTATCGCCGGCGGCGCTCGCGCCAGGCCCAATCTCGACGGAAGTTGGGGCAGCAGCCAGGAGGAAGGGCTCCCTGAAGATGTCAAATTCGGGAGTCTGCTCCTTGCCGGTGACATCGGCAGGTCCGCTTGTGTTCGGAGAGGAAGGTGGCGTCAGGATGTCTGTTTCGCTGGCGCCACGCGTCCTGTCGGCAGATGTCGCGTCCGTCCCATTGCTGGTGGGATTTCCGAAGACTTCTGTAGAAATGGAGGGACCATCCAATGGTGAGGGCTGTGATGGCGCTCCCAGCGCCGGTTGGCCAACAGAGATGAGAACGATCGCCGCAGCGGCAAATGCAGTCAACGACGTGCCCTTGCGGTAAGCCTTGACGTTTTCAGCGGCGGCCACCCAGGTACGTGTGGTGGCGTTCCATATTGAGCGATAGATGGTGTTCATGATGGCCTCCTAGCCAATGCTTCATTTTGTGTGCGCCAATGGCGTTCTTCACGCAATGAAGTAAAGGCGGAGGCGTCTAGCTTGGCATATAAAGGAACCGCGAAGATGTCGTCGCGATTCCGCTACATGAGCGTTTGCCAGCAGCGATATTAGGACGCCGGGCCCCTTCCATCCTTAGAGAGCCAGTTGCAGGTTTCCACATGCTTCAATTCGAATTGGTGTGCTCTGATACTGCAGATGTCCCTCACCTGCCTCGGCAATGTCCCTTAGGCGACTCAGTTCCGCTTGGAACATGGTAAGTGCATCAGAATTAACGTCTGTGGACAGGTTCAGGCGCGCCTCGATCAAGCCGCGCGTTTTCGGAGTGGCCGTCATCGACGCGACCAAAGGGCCTTCCGCCGCACAACGGTAGGCGATATCGGCGAGGGAAAAGATGATGTGTTGGAATTTCGTCGCCTCGGCCCACACTTGTAAGTCAGGAGATCCTGAGTACTGCAGCGTTACTTTCCGTTCATCGCGGCGACCCGCTTCCACGATGGGTCGCATGCCTTGGTGAAACATCGCATGTAGATTGCAGCGCTCCCTAAGCGGGTGAGGCGAATCGGCGGCGTCTTGGAGCAGCACATGGACATTTGCTATCCGTTGCTGGAGCGTGTCTAGGGCCAGCTTCACACCCCCTAGAAGCTCTGCCACTTCCTTCAGTGTCCCTGCATTCGAAGCCTTCAGAAGTTCATCATTAGCGAGATGGACTGCGTCCTGCAAGTCTCGTTCTACGTTGCCTAACAGCATGCCTTTGAGCTTGGCAATGCGTCCAAGTTCTTCCCGTGATTGCCGGAGTTCCTTGATTGCTAAGTCGATCGTCGTGATGTCGTGGCTGCCACACACTAGCGCAATTAGCGCGCCGTTTTCGTCCTGCATGGGCGCGGCCCACACGGCGGCACTGCGTGGGGTACCCCGAACATTCAACGAGTATTCATGCCTAAACGTAGTGCCACTTGCTGCGGACTCGGCGAAGGAATGCAGCATCTCTTGCGCCTGTTGAGCGGACAGACCTAAAACGCGCTCGAAGGCTTCAGGAACAGTTCGGCTGACTTGCTCGAGATCAGCGCCGAGCTGGGCCCGCAGATAGGCGTTCGCAAAGATCATGTTTCCTTGCGGATCGCGCAGGCTCAGCGAAGAAGGGATGGTATCCAGCAAATTCCGGACGACGGATGTTTCGGCTGCGAGCCAGTCGGGTAAGGTGTGCAACTCACCCTGGACGGCTGGCATGTCCACGAGATGGTTTCTGCGAGCAATGTCCGTGAGCTCAACGATAGTCGGTGCGTTGAGCTTGCGCATCAGGCGGGATTTATACGTGCTAACAGTACTTTCGCCCACTACCAGGACTTGGGCGATTTTGGTCAGCCGATATCCACGGGCGAGATAGGAAAGAACAGTACGCTCCCGATCGGTCAGTTGAGCGATTTGCTCTTCCTCGGAGCATCGGGTCGAATCGCCCGTGCTCCGCATGTCAGGAAAATATGTCCGCTGGTGATCGAAGGCGTCCAGCGCCCTGTGAAGCTCGGAAAGATCGTCGACCTTGCTCACAAAGCCGTTGGCACCGGCATTCATACATAGGCCGATAGTGTGATCATCGTCCTGAGACGAGACGACGAGGATTTTTGTCTCGAGTGCCTGCGCACGAAGGCGTTTGATGACTTCGATCCCGCTCAGGCGGTCAAGTTTAAGCGCGAGGACAAGCAGATCTGGCGTCCTCGACAAAGCCAGGTGAGCCGCTTGGAGACCATTGTCGGCTTCCCCAACGATTTCGTGCCCGGCTGCCTCCAGCATTTGCCGCAGGCCATGGCGCGATATAGCTTCCCCCTCAGCAATGACGACGCTACTCATCTCGCTCCTCGGCGCTGATCTACCACTCAGTGATGCATTGGCGTGCGGTTGCACCTCACAACGCGACAGTGGCACGCCATCTACGCGGGCTCAATCCTGCCTTCGCCATCCTGACGAACGTACTATATAGTAGCGCGGCCGATGGGGCAGCGATGTGCCGAAGACAAGGGTACCGCGAAGCAATGAGCCCTTTAGCTGTGCATGTCTATTACGGATACTGCACCGGCCCGATTGCTCCAGCGAAATATAGAGCCATCGACAGTTACCCGCCTCCCTCTTTGCGATCGCCGGTACCATCGGACCGAGCGGGTACAAGGGCGGCCGCAACGCAATGACCTTGGTAAGGTGAACATCGCGAGTTGGACGGCGTATTCGCGGCCATCTTTCTGCCGCAGCCGGCGGCAATGTCCGATCCAGCGGGCTCTTTGAGAGCTGACAACTACCGCGTTGTCGTGGTGTCGATTGCCGTCGTGGTTGCCGACATCTGCGCGGCAACCTGATCGAGTACCACTTCTGGCTCGTCGGACTCGATGTCCGACTCGTTGTCCAGCCGGCGATGCATCCTCTCGACATCGAGGTCGCCGGTCCATTTGGCTACCACCACCGTGGCAACGCCGTTGCCGATCAGGTTGGTCAGGGCACGCGCTTCCGACATGAAGCGATCGATGCCAAGGATCAGGGCAAGTCCCGCGACCGGAACATGTCCCACGGCTGACAGCGTGGCGGCCAGGACGATGAATCCGCTCCCGGTGACGCCGGCGGCGCCCTTTGAGGTCAACAGCAGCACTGCGAGCAATGTGAGTTGCTGCGTCAGGTTCATGTCGGTGTTGGTAGCCTGGGCGATAAATACTGCGGCCATGGTCAGATAGATGGAGGTGCCATCCAGGTTAAAGGAGTAGCCAGTGGGGATCACGAGGCCGACGACGGATTTGCGGGCGCCCAGGTTCTCCAGCTTCGCCATCATCCGTGGCAACACGGACTCTGACGATGACGTGCCCAGAACGATCAGGAGCTCTTCCTTGATGTACTTGATGAATTTCCAGATAGAGAATCCGTGGAATTTGGCGATGGAGCCGAGCACCACGAAGATAAAGATCAGGCAGGTGGCATAGAAGGTTGCCATTAGCTGCCCCAGTTGTAGCAGCGAACTCACGCCGTACTTGCCGATGGTGAAGGCCATGGCACCGAATGCGCCGATCGGGGCCACCTTCATGATGTAGCCGACGATGGTGAAAAGCACGTGCGAGAACTTCTCGATGAAGTCGAACACCAGTGTGCCGCGACCGCCGAACCTGTGCAGTGCGAAGCCGAACATCACTGCGAAAAGCAGGACCTGAAGAATTTCACCTTTGGCAAAGGCATCAACCACGGTGTTCGGAATCACGTTCATGAGGAAGTCCACCGTGCCTTGCATCTTACCGGGGCCGGTGTAGGCAGCGATGCCCTTCGTGTCGAGCGTAGCCGGATCGACGTTCATGCCCGCGCCGGGCTTGACGATGTTGATGATCAGCAAGCCAACCAGCAGTGCAATGCTACTCACAACTTCGAAGTACAGCAGCGCCAGCCCGCCTGTCTTGCCGACCTTCTTCATGTCTTCCATGCCGGCGATGCCCACGACGACCGTGCAGAAAATGATAGGCGCGATGATCATCTTGATCAGTTTGATGAAGCCATCGCCCAACGGCTTCATGGCTTCACCGGCCTGCGGATAGAAATGTCCGAGAAAGACGCCCGCAATAATGGCCACGATGACCTGCAAGTAGAGGGATTTGTAGAATGGCTTCGTGTGACCGTCTTTGCCCATCGTCGTCTCCGTTGCCGGTACTACCGTCGGACGGCGTCATGACTATCGCATCGACGTAGCCATGGCGCAGATCCGGGTTACGCCAAGGCGAGCTTAGTGCCGTGAGGTGGCGCTTGGAATGGACCCAAAGGCCTAGGTGGATACGAGGGCGATCGAGGCCAGCTCCGGCATCGGTGTACGTCCGTTCGAGTAATTTGTTGCGATCCCGGCATATTTCTCGAATTTGTGAGCCCGTGTGGACAACAATCCCATGTCAGGCAGCGTGGACCAAAGTCCATTGCTCGCAGAGGCACAACAATTCATATTTGCGTGATTGACCGCACCAAGCGCATTTTGTTTTACGGGAGGGCCAGAGAATGCTTGCCAAAATGGTGGCGACCTATCGTTACTTCATGTCAGTCGTTCCGTTCCGGTTGACCCCCGCCATCATCGCGACTGTCGTCCTGATAGGGTTGCTGTGGCTTCCGGCCCCAGAGGGGCTCAAGCCTGACGCCTGGCATCTCGTTGCCATCTTCCTGACCACGATTGTCGCCATCATCCTTAAGGTGATGCCAATAGGCGTGATGGCAATGATGGCCATCGTCATCGTGTCGCTTGCCCAGGTAACTTCGGATTCGTCGAAGGGGGCGATCGCCGATGCACTCAGCAGTTTCTCGAATCCCCTGATCTGGCTGATTGTTGTAGCCATACTGATCTCCCGCGGCCTCAAGAAAACGGGACTGGGCAATCGAATCGGCCTGCTCTTCATTTCGCTGCTGGGCAAGCGCACCGTTGGTATCGGCTATGGGCTTGCCATCTGCGAGCTCGTGCTGGCGCCGTTTACCCCCAGTAACACCGCGCGCGGTGGCGGTATCGTCCACCCCATCATGCGTTCGATCGCCGGCGCCTTCGACTCCGATCCGGCACAGGGGACGCAAGGCAAGGTCGGGACCTACCTGGCGCTGGTCAACTACCATGCCAATCCGATTACCTCGGCCATGTTCCTGACGGCCACCGCGCCCAACCCGCTTGTGGTCGACTATGTGGCCAAGGCCAGTGGCCAGGCGCTGCACCTGAGTTGGACTACCTGGGCGTTGTGCATGCTGCTGCCCGGGCTGCTCTGCCTGATGGCGATGCCGCTGGTGATCTACCTATTGTCGCCGCCGGAGCTGAAGGTCACGCCGAACGCCATCGACTATGCGCGCGGCGAGCTTGCGCGCATGGGGCCGCTCAGCGGCAAGGAACGCGTGATGATGGGCGTATTCGCATTGATGCTGGTGCTGTGGGCCAATGTACCGGCTATGATCTTCGGCCCGGCCTATACTCTGGACCCTACCGTGGTCGCTTTCCTGGGGCTGTTTGCGCTAATCATCACCGGCACGATCGACTGGGACGATGTGCTATCCGAGAAGAGCGCCTGGGACACGCTGATCTGGTTCGGCGCCTTGGTGATGCTGGCCGAGCAGTTGAACAAGCTCGGTGTAATCGCCTGGTTCTCTGCCAACATGCGCGATGCCATTGCCGCCAGCGGCATGGGCTGGGAAGGGATTGCCGCCGTGTTGGTGCTGGCCTTTGTCTTTTCCCACTACCTATTCGCGAGCACTACCGCGCATATCAGCGCCATGATGCTGGCGTTTCTCACGGTGGGTGCGCAATTGATTCCACCGGAATTCGTGCCGCCGTTCATGCTGATGATGACGGCCGGGTCCGCGATCATGATGACACTGACACACTACGCAACGGGGACGTCGCCGATCATCTTCGGCAGTGGCTATGTGACGATGGGGCAGTGGTGGCGGGCCGGCGCGGTGATGTGCGTCTTCGAACTGATCGTGTTCGCGGTCGTCGGGGGACTCTGGTGGAAGGTACTCGGGTTCTGGTGATCAGATCCATCAACCGGTCAGGAGCGCTTCGTATTCCTCGCGGAACTGGTGCGTGGAGCTCTCCACCAACGTCACCGCGCCGTCTATGAGGCCGCAGCGGCCGCTGCCTGGAAGGAGGCGGCACAGGTTTTCCAGCGCCTCCAGGTCTGCCCGCACCCCGCGCCCGGTGTCGATCCGGTTGAGCAGCCGCATCAGTTGGAAGGTTCCGCCCCTGCAGGAGGGGCACTGGCCGCAGGATCCCTGTGCAAAAAAGCTTACGTACTCGGCAACCTTGCGGACGATGCTGGTGCCTTCCGAGACAACGATCATCGCCCCAGTGCCTAGACTCGAATGCCGCTGGCGTACCGATTCGAAGTCCAGCGGCACGTCAAGATCGCGCTTGGTCAGCAGAGTGTTGGAGGGGCCGCCTGTGAAGACTGCCTTGAACTCCTTGCCCTGAAGCATGCCGCCGCCGTGCCGAAACACAAGGGATTCCAGGCTGGTACCCATTGGCAGTTCATAAAGACCGGGGCGCAGCACGTCGCCAGAGAGAGAGTAGAGCTTGGTGCCTACTGCCTGGCCGATGCCAAGGTCACGGTACCACTGTGCGCCATGGCGCAGGATGCCCGGTACATGGGCCAGCGTCTCGGTATTGTTCACGATGGTGGGCGCACTATGCACGCCTTGCTGGGCAGGGTAGGGCGGCTTGCGGCGCGGGAACGGGAAGCCGCCCGCGACGCTTGCAATTACCGCCGTTTCCTCGCCACCGATATACAGGCCGGAACTTGGCACGACACGCAGGGAAACCGGTCCGCCCACAAGGCTTTCCAGTTGCCCGAACATCGGATGGGCCTGCCATTGCTGCACGGCAAGCTGCGTCACCACAAGGGGCTGCAATTGGTGCGGATTGACGTACAGCACAACATGGTTGGCGCTGGTGGCCGCAGCCGCGATCAGCGCACCCTCGATCACCTGATGGGGCGTATGTTCAAGCAGAGAGCGATCCTTGAAGGTGCCAGGCTCGTCTTCGTTACCGTTGCAGATGACGTATTTGTCGCCTGCAGGCGCAGCAGCGACCGGCGTCCACTTGAGGTGTGTCGGGAATCCGGCGCCGCCCATCCCGCGCAGCTCCGCCTGTGCGATCTCATTGATGATCGCGGCTGGGTCGCCGAGTGCTCGAGCCAATCCCTTGCCTCCGCCGCGTGCAAGCCAGGCGTCAAGGTTGGCGCCTACCCGTGCGTCTTGGTTCAGGAGCACGCTGTTCGGTTGTGCCATGGGGCGGTCGCTCATCGTATGTTGCCCACCGTGCGTGCTCGGGTGCCGGTGCGCCTGCCGGCATCGACGCGCAGGTCGAAGTGCGCGTAGCCGGGAAAGAGTTGCGGCGCCTTGACATGCAGCGGCAGGCCGGCCAGCGTCAATTCGCGCTGCCAGGCGTGTACATGGCCGATGCCGGCACGACTGGCCAGGATATCGCGCACCGATTCGGCTGCCTTCGCGCCGGCACGGCGTCCCATGCTCAGGATGTCGAGTAGGGCGTTGCCCATCAGGCGGTTGCGCCCATGGATGCCGCCAGTGACCTCGCCTACGCCATAAAGGCCAGCCACGCTGGTCGCGCCATGCCTGTCGATCGCTACGCCGCCGTTCTGGTAGTGGAGGGTGGGGTAGACCAGGAAGGGCTCCAGTGCGGCATCGTGGCCACACTTGCGCGCCAGATGGCTCAATGTCACGAGGCGCTTGGCGAGAATGCCGGGATTCTCCTGTTCGAGTGTGGGCGTGTCGAGGAATACGCCGACCTGCCCATTGCGACGGATGCCTCGACCTTGCGCGCACTCGCGCAGGATTGCCGATGCCACGACATCGCGCGGGCTTAGTTCGTCCACAAAGCGCTCGCCTTGGCCATTGATCAGCTTTGCACCGGCGGAGCGTGCGGCCTCCGAGATCAGCCCCCCGGCCAGATGGCGCGGATAGGCGATGCCGGTCGGGTGATACTGGAACGAATCCAGCTCCCGAAGACGGGCGCCAAGGCGATAGGCGAGAACGAGGCCGTCGGCTGTCGCACCAAAATGGTTGGAAGTCGGGAACGCGTTCAGGTGCAGGCGGCCGGCGCCGCCGGTGGCCAGGATGACCGCACGTGCGCGCACCAGCACGAAAGCCCCCCATTCGAGGTTGTAGATGACCGCGCCCGCGCAGCGCCCTCGGTCATCCGACAGCAATTCGACCACCGGGCAACGGTTCCATACCGCGACGGCAGGGTCGAGGTCCACGGCTTCGCGCAGCACGCGCATCATCTCCAGCCCGGTGTAGTCCCGATACGAGAGAATGCGTGCCGCCGACGCGCCGCCGGGTTTCTTGCGCAACAGGTTTCCGCCGAAGGGCTGCTCTTCCTCCTGATCGAACATCATGCCGAGGCGGATTAGCCAGCGGATCACGTCTGGGCCATCCGTCACCATCTGCGCGACGAGTTCGCGGTCGGCGCAGAAATGCCCGGCGCGAAGCGTGTCCTCGAAATGCAGTTGCAGACTGTCATCCTCGCCGATGGCCGCCTGAATGCCGCCTTCAGCCATGACCGTGTTGCTGTCTCCCAGGCGCAACTTGGTGGTCAGGATGACCTGCGCGCCGGACTTGGCCGCGGTGAGTGCCGCCGCGCATCCGCCGCCACCGCCACCGATGACCAGGACGTCAGTCGTGACCAGCTGTGCGCCGGCCAGGTCGACATCATCGATCAGCGCGTTGGCCTGAAGTTGTCGAGCCAGATCCGACTGGCAGGGGTCGCCGCGATTTAGCCCGACGGTCAGGGGAACGTGCACATTGGGGCCATGATCGGGGTGATAGGCCTTGAGAAGAGTTTCGACGGACGCGACATCCTCGCGCATGGCTGGCGTCGCGCCGCGGTGGTAGCGCTCGCGTGCCTTCTCGTAGGGGATACCGGCGGGCATGGTCGGTCTTTTATCAGCGTGATGCAGGTCCATGTGCCCCCGGTGCGTCCAGGTCGATCACCATCTCGCCGCTTTCGATCTGCTGCAACCGCAGCATCAGGTTTGCCGGGCGCAGCGACAGCGCCGCAATCGTCCGTCGCACGAACAGTCCGAGGTGGTTAGGCCGGATGAGTTCAGGGCAGGCCAGCGTGCAAAGGTTGCACATCACGCATTCGTCGAAGACCTGTGCGGATTCGGCCAGCTTGCCGGCCACGGCCAGGTTGACGCCCTGCTGGACTTCGAGTCCCCTCGGGCAGGCGCGGTCGCAGCCGCTGCAATGTCGGCAGTGCGAGGCTTCTGGAAACACTCTTGCGATCGCATTCAGAACCTGCCAGCTATCGACGACGTCCTCCATCTGATAGACGTGGCGGGACGGAGAGGTGAAGTAGTCGAGAAAGGCCACTTGCATGCCGTCCTCCGCCAGCGTCTCGCAGGCGAGGGCGGTTGTCACTGTCCGCTCGCCGTGGCTGCGGAGCATGACTCGGCATGAGCCGCAAACCCCCTGGCCCATGCAGCCAACCCCTTCGACGAGCGTTTCGCCTGCGTAAAGAAATGCCTGCAGGATCGAGCAGCTGGCTGGCGCCTCGATTTCCCGTCCTTCAATATTCAGACGTACCGTCATTCCGCCCCCTCGTTTCGCAGGCATGGTGTCGTACCGCCGCGTCCTCCGAAAAAGCCAGTTGAACCTTAGCACAGGGAACGTTATTGCAGCGACAAAGGGCATTGGACCAAGGTCCATTGTCACTTGAAAAAGTCAGGCGGCCGCGGCGCACGCTGCGCACGTGAAACAGTCAGTCGCCGCCTCAGGGCATGGCGTCATGTATCGCCGCGGCTACATTGGCCGGAGTTCTAACCCTGAAGCGGGGTGCTTGGTAACGCAGGCTACGGTGGAAGTGCGCGCCGCCTGGAACGGCAAACTCGTGGTGTATTCGCACGTCTATATGGGAGTTCGACTCTGCGCTCTCTCCATCACCATTCCGGGTTATCGCAGGCATCTGCGGGAAGCTGGCATGGGCGCGCGTTTTACCGATGGCCCATCAGGTGTTCCATGCCGTCATCCGACTCCCAAGGGTGAACGGCTCAAAATGGCCGGACCCGGTCGTCGACCTCCTTCACAGGCCAGGCCCAGCTCGATCGGCTGCTCGCGACCCAACTCAGTTATTCAATCAAAAGCATGCCAATGGCCGCTAGGCGGTCAGTTGGGGACCTTTGTGTGCGCCTTGTGATCTTGCTGCTTTACGCCCCGCCAGACGCGTCTACTGCGGTGGCTTCCACTCTCCCGCCAATAGATCGAAATATCGGAAGATCGAGACGCGATCGAGGAGCATCTGTTCTCCAAAATCGTCGACGACTTTGGACGGGATAGATACACCGAAGTTGCCTTCTGACAATGGGAAGATTTCAGCAAAAGCCGCCGCATTTCCCAACGCGTTGACCACCTCCGCGTGGCTCTTTGCAGCAACTACGATCTGAATTCCCATCAGCGCTTGAACTCCACACAGGCTATGTTGCGGAGCTCCGCTCTGACTCGCTCAATCGTCGTTTCACTCACACTCTGCCCTCGAACGTCGTAGACCAGACGACATTTCCAAGACTCGGACGGTAGATGAGGCCGACCGTGCAGGATACGCGCGCGGTTGTACTCGACGCTCATACGAGCGGCCTCCGCTGATTCCAAACTGTGGTTGGCTACCAAAACATACTCGCCCAGCTTTTCGCTTACCAATTCAGGAGTGAACATATGAGCCCCCAATGCGACAACGTTTGCCATTCTACTGAGATTGCGATCGGTTACGCGCGGGTGTGTAATTGGATGCGATTGATTGCCATCGGAGAGCCGGCATTAGTGCCGGTGGCGGTTGATGGCTGCTTATGGCCGAGAACTGCCTTTGATCCCCGAGCTTGCGTGGAGCAGGGCGTCTCTAAACGTCCAGGGCGACGGGAAGGTGGGATATCAGCGTAATGGTCCAATGCATACCGTTCCCGATTGTCGGCTTCAGTTCGGCAGTGACAGCCCATGACAGTGGGTCGGCGATCCCATTGAAGGAAAGGGCCGGCGATCCGCGCCAACAGGGGGCGCAGGTAGCGCTCTGAATTGAGGCCGTATCGCTTCACTTTGCCGAAGAGCGTGTACATGTCTGCAGCACGCTCGCCTCTCCGTGATCTTCGAGGCCCCGCGACGCAATCGTGACGCTACCGACGCGCTCCTCTTTCCATCGAGTCGGGGCGCGTCATCGGAGGGATCAGTTCATGCAGGCGGGACAGGACGAGCCTCGCCGCGCGCGATAGCGGATGATGCTGCGTGAGACCGAGGCTGATCGAACGCGGCAGCTTCGGATTGACGATCTCTGCGGCGCCCAGTCGTCCGGCGCAGACCTCGTCGTCGACCGCCAGTTGCGGCAAGATCGTCAGGGCGTGACCGGACAGCGCCACTTCCTTCATCGTATTCAGGGATTCAACCTCGATCGCCACCTCCAGCGTCACGCCCTGCTGGCGCGCATGCTGGTCCAGAATCAGTCGTAACCCGTTGGGCGTCGGTGGTAGCACCAGCGGCACGCCATCCAGGTCCTTGAAATCCATCACAGGCCGCTTTGCCAGCGGATGGTCCGGCGGACCGACCAGGTAGTTTGCCACCGTCGCCAGGACATCCTCGTTCTGGCGCGGGCTGGGGCCATAGCGGTTGATGACGGCGAGATCGAGGTGGCCCGAATCGAGCTGTTCGTCGAGCTGGCCACTGAATCCCTCTACCACACGTAGCCGGACGCCTGGCGCGGTCTCACGCAGATTGGCAAACAGCCGGGGAATCAATCGCCGTGTCATCGATGGCAGGACGCCTATCCTGACCATCCCCGCCGGCACGCCTGCTGCATTTCGGATCTCGTCATGCAGCCGCGCTGACTGAGCGAGCAGCAACTCGATCTCCGGAAAGATCCGTTTACCGAATTCGGACAGGACCATGCCGCGCCCGGTGCGCTCGAACAGCCGGTCGCCCCATTCCGATTCAATTTGTCCGATGCTGCGGCTCACCAGCGATTGCGCGGTGCCGAGCGCACGCGCCGCGCGCGAGAGTGACCCCAGCTTGGCCACCAGGGCCACGGTTTCTAGTTGCTTCAGGTTCACTTTTCCGGCCCATGCAAAAAATGGAAATCAGGTATCTCAGAATATACACTTTTGCGCTAGCTGAAGTCTCCATACACTGCAGACATCCTTCCAGACAGAGAAGGGTCGCGAACAATATGGAGACAACATGGCAAGTTTTTCCACGACCACCACCACGACCACACCTCTTGCAGCGCGTAAGAAAGGGCTGACGGTGCGCCGGTGGCTGACCGCCCTGGTGCTGACCACGGCGCCGCTAATGCTCTGCGGCTTCGCCAGCGCGGCCCCCAGCTACCCCAACAAACCGATTCGTTTGATCGTGCCGTTTCCGGCGGGTGGTCCCACGGACGGCATGGCGCGGCTGATCGGCCAGCACCTGTCTCAGCAACTGGGACAGCCTGTGGTGGTCGACAACCGGGGCGGTGCGGGCGGCACCATCGCCACCGAGGCTGCGGCAGCAGCCACCCCCGACGGCTATACGCTGCTCTTTTCCACGACGGGGACCATGGCGATCAACCCGTCGCTCTACCATTCGCTGAAGGTCGATCCAGTCAAGGCATTCGATGCGGTAGGCTCTGTCGCCTCGACCACCAATGTGCTGGTGGTGCCGAACAGTCTGCCAGCCGGTGACGTCAAGGAGTTCGTGGCGCTGGCAAAGCAGAAGCCCGGTGCGCTGACGTTCGGGTCTGCCGGTAACGGCAGCTCGAATCATCTGTCGGGTGAGTTGTTCAAGTCGATGGCGGGCATCGACATCGTCCACGTGCCGTACAAGGGCTCGGCAGCAGCCTTCACCGATCTGCTTGGCGGACGCATCTCGATGATGTTCGACACGGTGTCGAGCCAAGTGCAGTACATCGGCAGCGGCAAGGTCAAGGCGCTGGGCGTCACGGGCGCCGCGCGCTCCGACGCCTTGCCGAAGGTGCCGACGATTGCCGAGTCTGGCCTGCCCGGGTTTGACGTGACGATCTGGTTCGGCCTGTCGGCGCCCAAGGGCACCCCGCCCGACGCGGTGCATCGGCTCAATGGCGAATTGCAGAAGGTGCTGGCGCAGGCCGACGTGAAAAAGCAGCTTGCCGCGCTGGGCGCCAGCCCGCTGCCGGGCACGCCTGCTGATTTCGACAAACTGATCCAGCGTGATGCGGCCAAGTGGGCCCCAGTGGTGAAGGCCTCGGGAGCGACCCTTGACTGAGACGTTCAGCGCCCTGTTCGCTCCTGCCTCGGTGGCCGTCATCGGCGCCTCGGACAATCCCAACAAGGTCGGTGGTCGCCCGATCCACTATATGCGCACGTTTGGCTATACGGGCGAGGTCTTTCCCGTGAATCCGGGGCGCACGACCATCCAAGGCTATCGCGCCTATCCGACACTCGGCGATATCGGCAAGACACCGGACGCTGTGGTGATTGCGGTGTCGGGTGACGCCACGCTCGAGCAGGTGCGTGTCTGCGCCGACGCGGGCGTGAAGGCGGCCGTGATCATGGCATCCGGCTTTGCGGAAACGGGAGCTGCCGGACGGCTACGCCAGCAACGACTGGTGGATGTGGCGCACGCGGGCGGCATGCGCCTGGTCGGTCCCAATGCGCAGGGCACGGCCAACTTTGCCAGCGGCGCGGTGATGAACTTCTCCACGATGTTCATGGAGGTGGCGCCGCAGGATGGGCCTATCGCGATCATCAGTCAGAGCGGTGCGGCCAGCGTCATTCCCTACGCGCTGCTGCGGCAGGCCGGGCTCGGTGTGCGGTACTTGGTGGCCACCGGCAATGATGCCGATCTCGATGCCTGCGCCATGACGGCGGCCGTGGCCGAGGATCCAGAAGTCAGGCTGATCCTGGTGTACCTGGAATCGGTCACCGACCCGCAAGAGCTGGCGCGGGCTGCCTCCCTGGCGCGCAGCAGGGGCGCCAGCATCATTGCTATCAAGGCTGGCAACAGTCAGCGCGGGGCGCGCGCAGCGGCATCGCATACCGGCGCACTGGTCGGCAACGACGCGGCCATTGATGCCTTCCTGGCTCGCCACGGCATCTGGCGCGCGGGCGATCTCGGCGAACTGGTGCGTGCCGTGCCGTTATACCTGCAGAACCGCGCGCCGGGGCAGGGGCGTACCGTCGTCATGAGCCATAGCGGCGCCGTGGGCGTCATGGCGGCCGACCTGGCCGAGCGCCATGACTTGCCGTTGACGGAACTGCAGCCGCCCACGCTGGACCGGCTGGGTGCGATCCTCCCGGAATTTGGTACTGCCAATAATCCGCTCGACATGACCGCCGCGCTGATGGGTAAGGGCGACATGTTTCCCCGCGTGCTGGATGCGCTGGGCGAGGAGCCGCAGGCCGACATGGTGATGGTCGGCATTCCGGTAGCCGGCCCCGGCTACGACGTGGAGGCACTGGCGCGTGATGCGGCTGCGTTCACCCGCCGGCTCGGCAAGCCGCTGGTGGCCTGCGCGCCCCAGCAAAGCGTGCGCGATGTTTTTGTGCGTCATGGTGTGCCGACCTTCATCACGGAAAGCGATGCCGTTGCGGCGCTGGCCCAGTACGCCGCGCACGCCCGCATCGAGGTGTCAGCGGGCGTGCCCGCATCACTTGAATCGCCCGCGCCAGTTGTCCTCGATGGCAGCGGACTGCAGGACGAAGCCCGCAGCCTGTCTCTGCTAGCCGAGGCTGGCGTCCCCGTGGTGCCGTACCGCTTTTGCAGCAGCGCTGAAGAAGCAGCGGCCGCGTTCGCGGCGCTTGGCGGTGGCATGGTGGTGGTCAAGGGGTGTGCCGCAGAGGTGCCGCACAAGAGCGAGCACGGACTGGTCCATCTGCGGCTAAGCGACGCCGCGGGCGTCGCCAAAGCGGCGGAAGACTGCCTGTCTAAGCTGCGCCAGCTCGGCGTGCAGGCGCCTCGGGTCGTGGTGGCCGCGATGGTAAAGGGGCGCCACGAGTTTGCATTAGGTGTGTCGGTCGATCCCGTGTTCGGCCCGCTGGTGATGATCGGCGAAGGCGGCACGTTGCTGGAACTGCGCCGGGACATCGTATCGCTGCTGGCTCCCTTTGGTGAGGCGGAGGTGAAGGCAGCCTGTGCCCGCCTGCGGCTGGCCCCACTTTTCGACGGCTATCGCGATATCCCGGCGCTCGATCTTGACGCACTGGCCACAGCAGCCGTGGCGCTCGGCAACTGGGCGCTGCGCCATCGGGAGACACTGAAATCAGTGGACATTAATCCGTTGATAGCGATGGCGGCTGGCGAGGGCGTGGTGGCCGTGGATGCGGTGGTAGAACTCCAAGGAACCTGACATGGACCCCGTGCTTGTGGAATGCGATGGCAGCGTGGCCATCGTCACGCTGAATCGGCCTGAGCGAATGAACGCCGTCAACGACGCGCTGCGCGGCATGCTCATCGATACGCTGGCCCGGCTCAACGCCAACCCCGCCGTACGCGCGGTGGTGCTGGCCGGGGCGGGCGACCGTGCCTTCTGTGCGGGCCAGGATCTCGACGAGGCGGCGGCGGTGACCTGGCAGCAGATCGTCCCTTGGCTGAACCGTCAGCGCGCCATGTACCAGGCCGTGCGCGATCTCGACAAGCCATGCGTGGCGGCCGTACATGGCGTGGCAGCCGGGGCGGGCTTCCAGCTCGCGCTGTGCGCCGACTGGCGCCTGACCACGCCGGTAAGCCGCTGGGGCCAGCCCGAGGTCAAGGCGGGGCTTGCCAGCATCGTGGGCTCTTACCTGATGACGCTGCACGTGGGGCATACCCACAACCTGCAGATGTCGCTGTCGGGCGAACTGATCTCGGGGCAACGCGCCTACGAGATCGGCCTGGTGAGCGGCTTGCATACTGAGGCGGAACTGCCGGAGGCGGCGCTGACCCGCGCCCGCACGCTCGCGGCCTTGCCGCCTACATCGGTACGGCTGTCCAAGCAGCGCTTGCGCGCGATGACGCAACCGGGCTTTGACGACGCCTGCGTGGCCGGCATCCGCGCGCAGCTCGAATGCTATGCCGATGGCGAGCCGCAGCGGGTGATGGACGAATTTCTCAGCAAACGGAATGCAAGGGAGTCGCGATGATCCAGTGGAACGAACACTTCATTAACGGCGCACGATGTCAGGTCGACAACGGACGCACGGTACGGATTCACGATGCCGCGACCGAAGCGCCGCTAGGCGAAGTCCATCTGGGTGGCGCAAGCGATGTCGACGCGGCCGTGGCAGCCGCCCGGCAGGCCTTGCCGGCGTGGCAGCGGATTGGCACCCAGGGCCGGGCGTCAATGCTGTACGCACTGGCCGACGCCCTGGAGAGCATGGCCCAGGCGCTTGCGCGAGACATATCGCGCGAAGTCGGCATGCCGCTGAAGTTGTCGCAACGCATCCAGGTGGATGCGCCGGTTGCTGCATGGCGGGCGACAGCGGCGTTAGCGGACACCTTTACGTTTGTCAGAGAGATCGGTAATTCGCGGGTGACGATGGTGCCGGTAGGTGTAGTGGCGGCGATCACGCCGTGGAACTATCCGCTGCACCAGATCACGGGCAAGCTGGCACCAGCATTGTTGGCCGGCTGCACCGTCGTGCTGAAGCCATCGGAGCTGGCGCCCGCCGCGTCGGCCTGCTTGATGGCAGCCTGCGAACAGGCGGGCCTGCCGGCGGGTGTGGTTAATATCGTGCAAGGCGATGCCGAGGTGGGTCATGCACTGGTAACCCATCCCGATGTGCAGATGGTGTCGTTTACCGGCTCGACAGCAGTGGGTCGCAAAGTGGCAGCACTGGCGGCGGGCGAGATGAAACGGGTGTCGATGGAATTGGGCGGGAAATCGGCGGCAGTGGTGCTGCCTGGCGCGGATCTGAGTCGTGCAGTCAAGGCCACGGTAGCCTCCTGCTTTCTTAACTCCGGACAGACGTGTAGTGCCATCACACGGCTGATTGTGTCGCGCGAAGACTACCCGAAATGCCGCGAGCTGGTCGCCGAGGCTGTGGCGGCGATGCAAATGGGCGATCCGGCCGATGCGTCGACACGCATCGGTCCGCTGCTGTCGGCATTGCAACGCGAACGCGTGCTGGCCCACATCGCGGACGCCGAGCGGGCCGGTTTCGACCGCATTGTGGGCGGCCCGGATGCCGCGGTGCCTGCACGCGGCTACTTCGTAGCGCCTACGGTCTACGGCAATGTGTCGGCAGAAAGCCGGCTCGCCAACGAGGAAGTCTTTGGCCCTGTGCTGGCGGTGCTCTGCTACGACGGTGTGGAGGAGGCCATCGCGCTGGCCAATGGCACCCGCTATGGATTGGCTGCTGCGGTTTGGGCCGCCGATGAATTCGGCGGAGAGGTTGTGGCCAATGCACTGCGCGCCGGACAAGTCGACGTCAATGGCGCCCGGTTTAATGCGGCGGCGCCGTTTGGTGGCTTCGGCATGTCTGGCGTGGGTCGCGAGGGAGGCATCTACGGACTCGAAGAGTTCCTGGAGCCACGTGCTGTCCAACTGCCGCGCGCATCGGATTGATCTTCAGGATATTCACATGTATCGAGAAATTTCAGTGACCCGGGCGGAGCGCAATCCGCACGTTGTGATCGTGACAATGAACCGCCCGGACAAACTCAATGCTCTGACCAAGGTCATGGAAGCTGAACTGCGCGAGGCGATGGAAGCCGCTGACCGCGATGACACCATCCGCGTGGTGGTGCTGACCGGCGCCGGAAAGGGCTTCTGTGCCGGCATGGACATCAACGAGCTCGAAATTCTGCCGCCAGGCGACATCCATGCGGCTGAATGGATGCGCCCCTACGACATGAACCGCCGGGCCGACTATCAGACCCGCTACGGCTACTTTCCCGCCATGCGCAAGCCTCTGATCTCAGCCATCAATGGCGCGGCAGCAGGCCTAGGAATCGTCTTTGCGCTGTACAGCGACATGCGCTTTGCCAGCAGCAAGGCCGCTTTTAGCACCGCTTTCGCGCGACGCGGTCTGATTGCGGAGCATGGTATCTCATGGTTGCTCCCACGCGTGGTGGGGCCAGGGCATGCGGCTGATCTGCTCTACTCCGCGCGCAAGGTGCTGGCCGACGAGGCGCTGCAAATGCGGCTGGTGGACCGCGTATGCGAGCCCGATGATCTGATGGCCTACACGCTGGAATACGCGGCCGACCTGGCGGAGAACGTCTCGCCTCGCTCGATTCGAGTCATGAAGCGCCAACTCTGGGAGCAGCCGTTCCAGACGCTGGCCGACGCTACGCAAATGGCAAATGCCGAGATGTTTGAGAGTATCCAGAGCGAGGATTTCACCGAAGGTGTGGCCCATTTTATCGAACGCCGCCAAGCACGGTTCAGTGGGCGGTGACGGTGAATCTCCTCAACCGGCCTGGCTGCCCGTTAGGGCCGAGGCCGGGGCCGGGGCCCGGGCAGGCCACGTCTTGCGTTAGCGTGCCTCCGGTACACTGGGGCTGAACCCCTCGGACGAGGGCGAGGTATGTGCGAGGTATGGGCGAGATATCCCGGCATTCCTGCGACCGAACTATGGGAGTGCCGGTGCGCCTTGAGGTGACTTATGGTTTGGTGAAGGCGTAGCCATCCAGGGTCGCTCCGCCGAAGTAGGTGCTGGGGAATTCGCCGAACTCCGTGAAGCACTCGCCATTGACCGGATCTAGGATCAGCAGGCCTTCCCCCTGGATGCCCGCGATCACCACGAAGTGGGTCCCGCCGCTGAGCCATGTGATCGAGGCGACAACAGGTCGCCCCGCGTTGATCTCCGCTCTGAGGTCGGCGAGAGTCAGACCCGGTCCGTGATAGCTGGCGTAGTTGCCAACTTTTTTCAACGCGTCGGTCACCCCGCCGGACTTCAGATAGCGGTTGTCGATTCCCAGGAGGGCGTCGTCGAGCACGTAGCGGGCCCCGATGGCGTAGGGGTTGGCGTAGCGAGCGGCCAGGCCCGGGTTCTGGATCAGTGCCTGAGCCGACGGGCAGGCACTGGTGTCCGTCGGGAACCCGTTGATTTCCTGTCCTATCTTCGTCATCACCTCGCATTGCTTCCAGGTGCTTGCCGGGTCGTAGAAATGGTCGACGGTGGCGCCGCAGGCGATCCAGCACCACTGGCCACTCTGCTGGTACTGCAATCGCACCCCGAGACGGTTGGTCACCTCCGGCACATACGTCTGTACCTCGATCGGTTTGGCGTCAAGGACGGTGATGTCGGTGACGACGTTCAGCGGCGAGTTCCAGCCGACGTTAACCACGAAGGTGACGCCATGGTTGGGGTCGTAGGGCGGCCCATGGGGGCAGACATTGTCGGCGGAGATCGTTGCCGCACCGATGAACCGAACCTTGTTGTCGGCGTACTCCGACGCCGAGACGATGACCGTCGAGTCGTGCTCGATGGCGTCCCAGTAAAAGTTAAGCGTCGCGCGGCCCTGGAGCTTCCCCCAGTACTTGCGGATGGTCAGCGGCATGATCCCGGCCTCAGTACTGGATCTCGATCGGCGCATCGTCGAGAACGGTGATGTCCGTGACGATGTTCAGCGGCGCCCCCCAGTTGACGTTGACGACGAAGGTGACACCGTGGTTGGAGTCGAACGGCGGCCCGTGGGGACAGACGTTGTCGACAGTAATGGTGGCAGCGCCAATGAAACGGTGCTCGCGGTCGGCGGGCGTCGTCACGGTGTACTCGGCGGCAGTGATGATGACCGTTGAGTCGTGGTTGATGGCGTCCCAGTTGAAATTGAGCGTCGTGCGTCCCTGGAACGGGCCCCAGTACTTTCGGACGGTTTGCGGCATGCCGGCACTCCTGTCGCGTGTGGAGAATAGTAATTCCGAGCGCCCTCCGGGTCGGCCTGTGACGGTCCTGCGGCGGTCTGAGGCGCTTTGAGATTGCAACCGTGACGCCGCGCGATCCTCGTTTCGACAGATTCTCGAGCGTTCCCTGAGGGGGGAGTCACGTTCAACGTCTTCAACACCCGAGGGTGACGAATAATCCGGCCATTACCACAGCGTTTTCAATACGACGCTGTCGTCCTTAGGCAGTTTCCGATACGCGGCCGCTCTTGGTGGCGCATTGTTCTTGCGCGAGGGGGCGTGGCTCAATTCGCGCGATTGTTGGAGCGTAGAAGAAGGCAGGCAATGCGCAATTGCTCGTTGTTTCAGTCTGATCTGCACAAACTTGCTGGCAGCAGCGACTCGTCGACACAACAGGAAGCGCAGCGAGGCCTGTGCCTTACAGGACCTCGGAAATGTGCGGGGCGATGCCCGCCTTGCTGCGGGAAGGTGGAGAAAATCGGGATCGCATCGGTCGCCGGGTCTGCGGATCTTGCTTGGCATGCCTTGCATGCCCGCGACCTTGATCGGGAGGACACTCCCCTTGCGTACTGCCAAGCTGTTCCCAGCATGGCACGCAACCAGTCTGCGTACGGCCAGCAGACGGCCCGCGCCGCGATCGCGAGCAGGCTACCTGATATTCGCGACCCGGCCGGCCAGCGCCGGTCATGTTGGACTTCCTGTGCGGGCATCGGCTCCAGGACGCCGGCGGCGCGACGAACTAACGGCCTACCAACGCCCCCTCGGGGGGGGGCGGCGATCCCGTCCGCCGCCCGTCATTCAATGCCTGTCGATTCCAGTCGACCCATCCGAGCCATTCCTACCTAAAAAAGCAGGAGGGGGATCTGCGTCACGATTGGATCTTCCTAGTAGCAGACGAGGTGAATTCATGAGTCCTGTGCTAAGCGCTTGGGACACCCTCTATTTCGTGGGGTGAACTGTCTGGTCTCGCGTACCGTATTTATTCAAATATCATACTGAGGATGGTAACTGATGCTTCGCAGCCGGACGACGGTGTCGAGATCCACCCGTCTGATTAACGGCAGTCTCTGGTAGATCTGCCGTTCTGTTTGGATTCGCCTTGCTATTCCAGGAAGACGTAGTCAGCCCGATAGGGCATGCGATTTTCCTGTCCTTCCTGGCTGCACGTCTGAGGGCGAGCCTGACCGCCTTGCGTATTCAGACGTTGCACGTAACGCGTTGGCGATAGCAGGCCAGGTCCACCGCTGCTGGTCGCCTGCAACAGCAAGAGTGGAATGCTATCCGGCGCCTGGGCATTCGGTAGTTGTCGCAGTACTTTGCCCGTTATCTTGCTGCCATCCCGCGCTTCCCAGGTTGGCCCTGCATAGTGTTTGACAACGACCTGTCCGAGGTCATCTTTCAGAGTGGCATCTGGCCCGCGAGGGTCCACAGCAAGCGGCCGTCGCTGGCCCGCTTGCACTGAAAGTTCTGCGTTCCATCGGCATGCAGCACGGCGACTGTTCCACGCACATCGACGGGCTGGAGGTCGGGCGGAGCCGCTATCGGGGATGTGGCACACGAGGCGAGTACGCCTGACAGGCCCAGTACAGTCAGCCATTCGCCGTGGAAATGCTGAGGGTTCGCCATGTCGGCTCCTTGCCTTGGCCTATGGAGCAGGATAGCCGCTGCTGCGGCGCATCGCCAGTCGGTTCCAAGCCGTCTAGGGCGCTTTATCGCGCCGACGCGCACAGAAGGGACCGCGATCACGGTGGCTATTGGCGCCCTTCGCGTACACTGCGTGCCTGCAACGCAACACCTACAAGCAACACCAACTAGAAGACCACCCAAAAGAACATGAGAAAAGCGGGGCGGATCAAATCCTGGCATGCCGACAAGGGCTATGGCTTCATCGACATCCACGCGGATCTCGAGGACGTGTTCTTTCACGTCAGTGCGCTACGGACGCGTGTTGTTCAGCCGAAGGTGGGCGACCGCGTCAGTTTCGAGCTTGCCAAGGGCAAGGATGGTCGCATGCAGGCGTTCAACGTCACCATTGCAGGCGCTCCAAAGCCAGGCGCTGGCGCCGGGGCAAACTGGTTGCCGGCGTTCGTTGGAATGGTGGCACTGGCGGCGAGCGCCCTGGGTGCTCTGGAGGGATATCTTCCTCGGCTCGTTGGCATTGTCAGCTTGATGGCCAGTTTCATAGCCTTCATCGCGTACGCCGACGATAAGGTTCGGGCAAATCGCAAGGCGTGGCGTATTCCGGAGGCCAACCTTCATCTCATTGCACTTTGCGGAGGATGGCCAGGCGCGCTGGCTGCCCAACACCTGCTTCGGCATAAGAACCGGAAGCACGCGTTCCAGGTCGTCTTCTGGGCGACAGTGGTCCTGAACATTGGCGCGCTTGTCCTTTGGAAGGCAGTCGTTGCCCCTTGATGGGCAAGCTGGCGCCTGACATGGGGCAGAGTCATCGGCGATCGCGGTGAGGGCAGGCTTCACAGCCTGCATTCTTGTGGTTCGTCGTTGAATTTCGGGGGAACGTCGGTTGTCTCATGACGGACCCCTCTCAGCCACCCACGCCGGTTGGGCTGAGTGGCTGAATTCACAGCCACATTGCTGAAGTTCTCGAGATAGGCTCACCTGTTATGGCCCGGAATGACCGGAGTGTGACCGCACTGCCTTATGATTCCGCTGCGTTATCGGACAAACCGCTCAGGTTATCCTCCAGCCCTCTAACTTCCCCTAACTTTTGCGCTGAGACATGCGACAAAAGTCTGAGAAGAGGGGAGCGACATGCGAAGAGGATGGGAGACGCGACTCGCCATTGGTGGGGTGGCCCTGGGCGCCGGTGCAGTACATGCGGGATCCGTTGCACTGTACGGTGTGGCGGACCAGGCGGTAGAGTACGCGCACGGGTCGCGCAGTGTGGCTCGCATCGACGACGGCCGCCAGGCGGCCTCGCGGTTCGGCATGCGGGGTGTCGAAGACCTGGGTAGCAACCTGAAAGCGATCTTCGTTGCCGAAGCGGGTTTTCGGATGGATACGGGTGCCGAGTTCTTCGGTAACGGATCGATATTCGGCCGGCAGGCGTTTGTGGGCCTGAAAGGCAACTGGGGTGAACTGCGCATGGGGCGGCAATACACGCCGGCCTTCTACGTCATTGCGCGGCTCGATCCATTTTCACTGAACGCGGCAGTGTCGCCTTTCACGCTGATCGCCAAGTCAAGCGCCCAGGGAACGGGCTACGTGCCCTATGCATCGCGGACCGACAACGCCGTGACCTACAACACGCCGGATTGGAACGGGCTGTCCGCATCGGCCACATATGCTTTCGGCGAGGTGCCCGGCGAGATGCAGCAGGCGAGCACCTACGGCGCGAACATCCAGTACTTGCACGGGACGGTTTATCTGATGTATGGCTTCCAGGCCAGCACCAACAAGCCGGCGACGGCTGCCATCCCCCAAGGCCAGACTCGGTCCCATTTTGTGGGCGGTACATACAACTTCGCCAGGAAAGTGGAACTGGGCGCGTTTTTTGGCTACAGCGCGAGCCAGATCGCGGCAACGGCAGCGGCCCGCTACTACGCGCTGACGATGGACTGCGTCGCTACCCCCCAATGGACGGTCAAGCTCGCGGCGGTCAAGCGCGTCGTGGTCGGCATGACCGAGCGGCCGCTGGGCATGGCGTTCGGAGTGGACCACGCCCTGTCAGTCCGTACGATGCTGTACAGCCGCCTGGCCTACATCCGGAATTCTCCAGGCGGCAGCGTTTCCCTCAACACCATTCCGATCGACCAGGGAAGCGGCGACAACGGATACTCCGTCAGCCTGGGTATCAAGCACGTTTTCTGAACTCGCCAACCACGCTCTGACCAAAGGTAAAGCATGAGTGAATCGAACTTTGCGGCGGCCCGTCGCCGTTTTATTGGGGGCGCCGGTGGCCTGCTGGGGTTGGGTGCCCTTGGCGCTCTCGGGTTACCCTTGCATGCCATCGCGGCGCAATGGCCGGAGCGCACGGTGCGCTTCGTCACGTACTCGGGTGCGGGCGATCCGGTGGATCTGCGCCTGCGCGACTTTCTGCAATCCCTGGCGCACGAGTACCGCAATACGCCGATGATCGTGGAGAACAAGACAGGCGCTGCCGGACAGATCGCAGCGCAGTCTGTATTGCTGGCTCCACCCGACGGCTATGACTTCCTGCTGGCCAACGCCACGTTCACGATCACGCCGTCATACTTCCGCAAACTCCAGTACAAGCCGCTGTTGGACTTTGTGCCAGTGGCGCTGTCCGGCTCGGCCCCGATCGGTTTCGCTGTGCCGGCATCCAACCCCGCACGCACGTTCAAGGAGTGGGTGGCTTGGGCAACACAGCAGCGGGGCAGCCTAAACTACGCGTCGCTGGGGAATGGCTCTGTATCGCACCTGTACGGTTTCCAGATTCGCGATGACTTTAAGCTCGACGCCACCCACATTCCGTACAAGGCGTCCGGCGCTGCGCTGATCGACATGCTGCGCGGGCAGATCTCGTACATCATGCTCGACACGTTCAACCTGCGGCCGCTGCTGGCGAAAAAGCAAGTGCGCATTCTGGCGGTGACCGGTGCCGACCGCTCGCAATACCTGCCCGATGTCCCGACGTTCCGCGAACTTGGCTTTGGAAACTATGAGCGTACCGGCTGGACGGCGTTCATGGCCAAGGCCGGCACATCTCCAGACATCGTCGCGTCGCTGAATCGATCGATCAACAAGGTCAATGCCACGCCGGAGTGGGCACGCAAGCGCGACGAGGTGTGGTCCGGCTGGAAGCCGCTGACGCCGGCCGAGCTGCAGAAGCAGCTACAGGGCGAAGTGGGCGCCTGGGGCGAACTCGTGCGCCGTTCGGGTGTATTTGGAGACTGAGAAACATGAGCGCACAAATGAACATACGAGTGAACGCACAAGTAAGGACAATGCAGGCCCATACCGATGCCGTGCCCGAAAGCCAGGTAATGGCCGGTTTTCCGCCGGCGCCGGAAACGCGCGTCGGACCCACGAACTGGTTCAAGCTGCCGTGGCTGCGCTGGTCGCTGATCCATCGTTCGTTGTCGGTGCCCACCGTCGATATCTGGCGGGGCAATGCCGCACCTTCGGCCTTGCCCTCGGGCGAGGAACTCGCTGGCGCCACGATAGTGTCGGGCCCTGACGGCGCGAAGATGGAGCTCGACCACGCCCTGGGCCAGCTCGAAATCGACGCCTTCATGGTGCTGCATCACGGCAAGGTGGTGTTCGAGCGCTACCTGCACGGCATGGCGCCGCATCTGCGGCACGGCAGCGCGTCGATCAGCAAGTCCTACCTGGGCATTGTCGCCGGCATTCTCGCGGCCGAGGGCAAGCTGGACCTGGCGGCCGCGGCCGAAAGCTACGTGCCCGAAATGCGCGGCACGGCAATGGGCAGCGCCACGCTCCAGCAGTTGCTGGACATGCAGGCCGGCATCGTGCGGCCGGATCTGGGCGACCGGCCTTCCGCGCTGGGCGCCCAGGACGGTGGCGTGTTCGAGGTACTTGGGCTGTTGCCGCGCCGCCCCGAATCGCCGACCGATTTCTACGACTTCGTGCTCAAGAAACCGGGGGCCGGGCGCCATGGTGAGCGCTTTTACTACGACAACGGCCAGCCCGAGGCGCTGGCCTGGGTGTTGCGCAGAGTCACGGGCAAATCGATTGCCGATCTGATGTCGACCTGCCTGTTCCAGCCGATGTCGACCGAGCGCGACGGGTTCTACTCGGTCGACAAGACCGGCGCCGAGTTTTCGTCCGGTGGGTTGAGCCTGACGCTGCGCGACATGGCGCGCTTTGGCGAAACCATCCGCTGCAATGGCTACTTCAACGGCCGGCAGATTATCCCCGAGGCGGTCCTGGCTGACATCCGTGCGGGTGGCGACAAGGCGTTGTTCGCGGAAGGCCGCTTTGCGGCCGCTCACCCGGGCGGCTCCTATCGCAACTATTTCTACCTGTCTCACGATCACCTTCAGGGTATCTCGGCGCAAGGCCGATATGGCCAGCGTCTGTACGTGTCGCCGACAGCCGATGTCGTGATCGCGCACTTCGGCGCCGCGCCGGGGCAGTCGCCGCATCCGTTCGAGGTGCCGTATGCGCGCCTGCATCGGGAAATTGCCGAAATGCTGATGGGCTGAATCCGGATCGTCTGCTAACGAAGAGACCTCGCTCGCGCGAGGTCTTTGTCATTTGAGGGCTAGCCAAGGGTGGTCAGGCCACGCGCCGGTCCTGATTCTGCCAGAAGACTTCGCGTACTGCCTTGCGGGACAGCTTGCCGTTAGCGTTCTTCGGCAGTGCGGCGACCACGTCGACGGACCTCGGCTTCTTGAAATCGGCCAGCCGTTCGGCGCAATGCTGGATCAGGTCGTCGGCCTGCGCGCTGGCGCCGTCGCGCAGCACCACGACGGCTTTGACGCTTTCGCCCCAGACCGGGTCGGGCACGCCCACTACGCAGGCTTCGTAGACGGCGGGGTGCTGGTACAGCACCGTTTCGATCTCGGCGGGATACACGTTGAAGCCGCCGGAAATAATCATGTCCTTCTTGCGGTCGACGATATACAGGTAGCCCCGGTCATCGGCACGCGCGAGGTCGCCGGTATGGAGCCAGCCATTGCGCAGCGCGGCAGCGGTCAGTTCGGGCTCGCGCCAGTAGCCGGCAAACACGTCCGGACCCGCAATGAGGATTTCGCCGATCTCGCCGGCCGGCACTTTCTGGCCGGCGTCGTCGACCAGGCACACCTGGGCTTCGCTGAACGGACGTCCACACGAAGCCAGCCGCTCGGGCCTGCCTTGCTCGATGGCCTCGCGGTGATCGTCGACGGTCAGGGCGACCAGTCCGCCAGTCGTCTCGCCAGCGCCATAGCCTTGCGAGAGGATAGGCCCGAACGCGTGCCAGGCCTCGACAATGCGTGCCGGGGCCATCGGCGCGGACCCGTAGGTCATCGAGCGCAGCGTGGAAAGGTCGAAGCGCGAGCGGTCCGGCACCGCGAGCAGCATGTTGATCATCGTCGGCACGACGAACGTGTGCGTGACGCGATGCTTCGCCACCGATGCGAGGAAGGCTTCGGGCTCGAAGCGCTCGTGCAGCAGGATGGTGCCGCCCTGCGACAGGAACGGCTGGATAAACATGCCGCTGGCATGCGTAATCGGGCCGGCCAGCGCCAGCACGTCGCCCGGATTGACCCGCATGCGACCGGTCAACACCTTGCGCAACGACGCCATACGGTTGCCCATGGTCTGCATGGCCGCCTTGAGCTTGCCGGTGGAACCCGACGTGTAGTGGAGCACGGCCAGATCCGAATCCGCCAGTTCAACGTCAGGATTGGCGGCGGACGTTTGCGACAGCATCCGTTCATAGTCCTGGAAGCGCGGATCAGTACCGCCGAAGACGATCCGGTGCCGCACGGAAGGCATGGCATGCGCCAACCCATGCAGGCGATCCGCGTGGGCAGGGCCGCTGATCAGCACTGCGGGCTCGGCATTGCGCAGCGTCTCCAGCACTTCGTCGTCGGAAAGCCGCGCGTTGAGGGCAACCTTGACCAGGCCGCCCTTGTACAGCGCGGTTTCCAGCTCCATCAGCTCCGGCCGGTTCCACGACTGGACGGCCACGCGGTCGCCCTTTTGCAGGCCCAGAGCCAGCAGTGCATTGGCCAGCCGGCTTGACCGGGCGTCGAGTTCGGCAAACGTGATATGGCGGTCGGCAAAGATGATGGCCGGCCGGTCGGGCCAATACTGTGCGCTGCGCGCGACGAATCGCCCAAGATTCATGATGTTTCCCCTTTTGGATGGTGGGGTCATCAGTCTAGGCAGCGCGGTGGTGCGCGCCGATAGCGGGGCGCGCCTTGCCGATAACGCTACGGAATTGGGTCAGGGAATCAGATTTTGCTAGGTATCGCGATAGACGCGCGAGCGTTCCAGAAGGATCTCAATCAGCCGCTGGGCCAGCGGCGACTGGTAGGCATCCTTGCGGCGCAGCACGCCGATGGAGCGCTGCCATCGCGCGGCGGCAATCTCCAGGATGGCCAGCCCCTGGGTCTGCGCCACCGTGCGCCGCCCGAGCACGGTCAGCAGGTCGCTACTGTGGATCACCGACAACAGCGCGGCGGCCGACGAGTTGGTTTCCATGGCCACGTTGGGCGCCGGCAGCCCGGCCTCGGCAAAACGTGCCTCCACCAGTCGGCGCGCCACCACATTGGCATTGGGCAGCAGCCACGAGTAGTCGCACAGGTCGGCAAGGCGCAGCGAGCGCCGGTCCAGCAAGGGGTGACGGTCACGGGCGATGACTACGAGTTCGTCGTTGAACAGTAGAATCTGCTCGAACTCAGGATCGCCCTTGCGCGCCAGGGCCGCGATGCACAGATCGAGGTCGCCGAGCCGCAATGACGAATAGAGCGAATCGTTGAGGCCGATGGTGATCTGTATATGGGCGGCCGGCCGCTGCTTGATCAATTCGGTGCAGGCGTCCGAGAAGAACATGCTCAGGATGGAAGCCGGCACGCCTACGCGCACCAGGCCAATCTTGCCCAGGTGCAGGTCGTTGGCCTCCTTGATGGCGTCGTCCAGCGAGGAGCGCACCTGCAGCACGCGTTCGAAGAACACCGCCCCTGCGGATGTGAGCGTCATGCCCTTTGCGCTACGTTCGAACAACTGGATGCCAAGCTCCTGCTCCAGCCGTTGCACCCCCTTGGTCAGGGCCGGCTGGCTTTGGCCGAGCTTTTCCGAAGCACGTCCCACGTGGCCGGCCTGCGCCACTTCGAGAAAATAATTCAGGTCCTCAAGCCTCATCTGATTCCGCCGCGTTATCGAAACTGTCGTTTGGATCATGGGGGAGGAATGCACCCCGGTCAACACTGTAGGGAACCGAAAAGGAGTCAAAAATGCCCCAGCTTGCTGGCAACCCTGGCGACTTGCGTGCCGCGCTGCATCGCTACCTGGAGGAGGAACTGCTGCCATGGGAGCGGGAGCAGAACATTGGTTACGAAGACCGGATCTCGCGCGAACTGGTCCGTTCCATCTGGCGGCGCAGCCGGAAGCTGGGGCTCTACGGTGCGCAGTTGCCCATTGAATTGGGCGGGCAGGGTCTTTCTGTGGAGGCGATGTGCCAGCTCAAGGATGATGTGGCCGCGTCGGGGGCGATCTTGTTTCCACATGTGCTGGGAGACTGGGGCGGGCCTTCGCGCGTGGGCAATCTCGTCGGGTTTGCAACTCCCTACCAGCGGGAGCGCTTTATCGACCCCGTGATTGCCGGCGAGCGCGGTGCCTGCTTTGCCATGACGGAACCGAATTCGGGATCGGACGCTGCAAGCATCCAGACACGCGCAGTCGTCGACGGCGACGACTACATCATCACGGGCCGGAAGCACTTCATTACTGCCTCGATATTCGCGGACTACGCGCTCACCATGTGTGTGACGGATCCAGACAAAGGCAATGAAGGCATCTCGGCCATCTTCATCGATCTCAATAGTCCGGGCGTTGCGCTCGATACCGCTTGCGTGCCCATCACGGGACAGCACGTGGATGCGGACATCATCTTGGACCACGTCCGCGTACCGCGCCGCAACTGCATCGGCGGAGAAGGCAACGGCTTTCGCCTCGCGATGAACCGCGTCAGCCTCAATAGACTGCTTCACTGTCCAACCATGATCGGACTGGCCCGCCAAGCGCTTCGCCTGTCCATTGCCTACGCCAACACGCGCCTCCAGTTTGGTGGGGCGATCATCCGCTTCCAGGCCATTCAGCACATGTTGGCCGACATGGCGTCTAGCCTGTTTGCTTGCGAAAGCATGGTGCTTGCGGCCGCCCGCAAGGCCGATGCGGGCGTCGATGTCCGCATGGAAGCGTCCATGTGCAAGGTCTTCGTTTCCGAAGCCTGTTTCCAAATTGCCGATAAGGCCGTGCAGATTCACGGCAACGTGGGAGTCACGAAGAATCACCCGGTCGAGTTCATTTTCCGCAGGCTCCGGTTGTATCGCATCGTCACCGGCACCAGTGAAATCCAGCGCAACACGATCGCCAAGGAAATCATGCAAGGGCGTGGTGCATGAGCTTCGGCTAAGCGCTACGATTCCAGGACGTTCGGTCATGACGCAGTGTCTGAGTACATTCGCCTTTTCCGAATCGGAATCGACCCTCGAGCTCGCATACGGTGGGACCGATGCGAGCTCGAGGGTATTTCATAGACCGGTTGAGGCAGTCGTCCTCCACGGATCTTTCGGCGCTACAGGTAGGGGCAATGCCCCCGGATCGGGGCGTGATACTGGCCCTGATGGGGCGAATCTCAAGAGGCCTTCGACCCTGCATTGGTTCCGCAGTGGACAGCGATGGTGACGGACGGGAATCGGCTGACGCTGGAGGCACGCATGGCATTGGGTTCGATTCGGCTCGCGATATTTGCTTTGACAGCGTCCCCTTGCCAGCCGATCCCAACGCGTTCACGATTGCAGTTTGTGGCGTATGACAGATCCATATCACGTGACCGCGAAATGCATGCATCGAGCCGAACCTCGTACACTGGCCACCAAAGACATTGCGTCAATGTCAGCCGTCGTCATTGCCTCGCGCGGTATTTTTTTCGCTTGCCAGAGCAATTAGACGCTTGCGTCCGCCTATGACTACAAAGCAAACGGTTGCCGAGCAGTGGGCAACGGCGTCTTTTGGCGTACTCGATAGTAGGATCTTCGGGCGAGCGAGTGTGCTGGGGCAGAGGGCGTTACCGCCCCCATCTCGCTCGCGGGCTAGTTGACCAACAGATGTCAGTGTGCGGATCCGGGAAATTGATAGGCGTTCGTCACGAGCTAACAGAGCACGACGTTCACCGCCAAGCCGCCCAGCGATGTCTCCTTGTACTTGATTGCCATATCGGCGCCGGTAGCACGCATCGTTTGAATGACGGCGTCAAGGGAAACCTTGTGTCCGCCGTCGCTGCGCACGGCCATGCGTGCCGCGTTGATGGCCTTGACCGCGGCAATGGCATTCCGCTCGATGCACGGTATCTGTACAAGGCCGCCACCAACCGGATCGCACGTCAGCCCCAAGTTATGCTCCATGCCAATCTCCGCCGCGTGTTCGACTTGCTCTGGGGTGCCGCCTAGTACTGCGGCCAGAGCGGCCGCGGCCATGGAGCAGGCGACGCCGACTTCTCCCTGGCAGCCGACTTCTGCACCGGAAATGGATGCGTTCAGCTTGTAGAGCATGCCAATCGCGGCTGCGGTCAGCAGAAAGTCGCATATTCGGTCCTCGTTTGCCCCGGGGACAAAGCCAACGTAGTAGTGAAGCACCGCGGGAACGATGCCGGCAGCGCCGTTCGTTGGGGCCGTCACCACCCGCCCACCCGCGGCGTTCTCCTCGTTCACGGCCATTGCAAACAAATTCACCCAGTCCATAGAGGTGAGGAAGTCATCATGCTTGTCGGTATCGGCCTGTAATCGCCTGAGCAGGTCGGGTGCCCGCCGGCGAAGGCCAGAGGCGAGCGGCGTGCTATTTGCCATGGTTCCCCGGTGCACGCAGTCCGCCATGACCTGCCAGATACGCAGGAGCCTCACCCGAACCGACTCTGCATCGTCCCATGCCAACTCGTTGGCCAGCACTAGCTCCGAAATGCTGAGTTTCGACTGGTGGCACTGAGCAAGCAGAGATTCTCCGGAGAAAAAGGGGTGGGGCGGAGCGACCCTCGCGGAGCTTGATGCCGCCGACACATTGGTCGTAATAAATCCTCCCCCAACTGAGTAGTAGGTCTGAGTCGTCAGCGACATCCCATCGGAATCCAAGGCCGAAAGCGTAAGTGCGTTAGGGTGGGCAGGCAGGGGTGTCGGGCGAAAACGAATGTCCGTCCCAGGGTCGAACGCCAGTGGATGGATTCCCAGCAGGGCGAGGGTCCCGTGCTGCCGCAACATCTCCAGCTTGTGCGCGACGGAGTCTGGTTCGACCGTATCGGGCTTCTCCCCCATGAGTCCCAGTATGACGCCACGGTCCGTGGCATGGCCCCGGCCGGTGGCGCCTAGTGATCCATGCAGGTCAACTTGAACCCTGTGCGTGAGCGGGAGAAGCCCTCGCTCGGCATGCTCTTGCGCAAATGTTAGCGCTGCCAACATCGGCCCTACCGTATGAGAGCTCGATGGTCCGATGCCTATCTTAAATAGGTCGAAAGTACTGAGATACATGGCGTTCGTGACGTCTTGGATCGTACGGTTTTTCAATCAGTTCGCGGCCCGGCGCTCGCGGAAGGCCCAGCAGGGCGATGAAACTTGCGATGCAACAGGCCTGAACGTACCAGCCAGCCGACAGCGGATCGCCGGTCCGGTCGATGAGCCACGTCACTACGAACTGCGCAGTACCACCGAAGAACGTCACCGCGATGGCGTAGGGCAGCGCCATCCCGGTCGCACGCATGGCGGGGGGGAACGCTTCGAGCAGCATCAGGACCATGGCTGCCCCGCCGACGGTCATGATGGCAGTGAACGCCGCCACGGCTGCAACAACCAGGAGCGCGCTTTCCGGCGTCGCGTGGACGACCACGAGAAAGACCGGCATGACAAGCGCGGTCATGGCGCCATACGTGCACAGCAGCAGCGGCTTGCGGGACTTCAGTCGGTCGGCGAGAAGGCCGGAAAGCGGAGAGACGATGAGCAAGGCCAATGCCGATACGGTCGCCGACATGAATCCCGTCTGAGGCGGCATGTGCATGACCCGGGTCAGATAGCTGGGCATATAGTAGACGAGGGTATAGAGGGAGACTGTTCCGCCCATGATGAGAAACGCACCAAGCACCACGACAGCGCCTTGCTCGCGAAGCAGTGCAATGACCGGCAATGCTTCTTGTGTGCCAGGTTGGGTTTGCCCAACGTGCGTGTCGTGCAGCGCGCGGCGGATGTAGATCCCAACAGGCGCCACGAGTAGGCCCACCAGGAATGGGATGCGCCAGCCCCAGCTATAGAGCGCATCCTGGCCGAGGGATTGACTCAGTACCATGCCGAATCCTGCGCCGACCAGTGCTGCGGCCGCCTGGCTGGTCGTTTGCCAGCTTACGTAGAAGCCGCGGCGCGAGGAGGGACCCGACTCCATGAGGTATGTCGTAGCCGCACCAACTTCTCCGCCAGCCGCAAATCCCTGCAGCAGGCGTCCGAGCAGGACAATGACAGGTGCGAACACCCCGATCGATGCATAGGGCGGGCACAGGCCGATCAGGGCAGTCCCAAGTGCCATCAGCCAGATGGTCATGGTCATTGCGGCGCGACGTCCGACACGGTCCGCATAGCCACCCAGTAGCACAGCACCAAGCGGCCGCATGAGAAAGCCCAGCCCAAAGGTACCAACGGAGAACAGCAACGACGTGATCGGGTCGCCAGACGGGAAGAACTGGGCGCCAATCATGGCGGCAAAGAAGCTGTAGACCGTAAAGTCGAAGATCTCTAGTCCGTTGCCAATCGAGGTGGCGACGATGAGTCGCGCCTGGCTTGGCTTGGCGCGCACCTCGTTGGCGCGCTGACCGGGAAATGCAGTGGTAGGCATCATGATTGCGGTTGCTTGATGAATGGCATGTCAATGCGTGGATTGCCGAAAGACGGGGCGCCACAAGGAGCTGATGGCCGCCCCGTGTCCCTGCGGTCCGGGCCGTCAGGCCGTCAAGGCAGCTGGAATCCGGTCCACTGGGGGCTGCACTTCGGACGGAATCGGACACTCGTACGACTTTCCATCGATGCGCTCCACCAGCTCTTCCCGGGCCAGCGTCAGCAGTTCGGGACGTGCAAAGAGCTCCAACGCCGTGGCGGCGATCGTTTTGGCCGCGAGCAGCATGCCCTTGTGAGCGATCGGACTCTTTCCCTGGGATACCCATTGCCACGAATGTGGTGAGCTGCCGAATGCGAAGCAGGCGGTCATGCATTGGGCGGTTGGTGTGACCCAGCTGACATCGCCGACGTCCGTGGAGCCATGCATGCGTTGGGGTCTGGTCGAATCGAGGGGTTCAACGCCGTCAAAAAGCGGCTTCGGGTTGCGCCACGCAACGGTGAGCATGCGGCCGGCCATTTCGACTTCGTCCTTGCGCAGTGTTTCGTGAATTGACGCGGCGAAATCGAGCTCGTTAGCTTCGTAGCGCGGTGCGCCCAGTTCGCTGAGTTTCTCGTGCATCAACTTGTTCAACACCGTGTTCAGGACGATATTGGAGCAAGCGGAATGCACTTCGACTTCTACTTGGCAACCTGTCATCAGTGCGGCGCCATCAGCAATCGCACACACTCGCTCGTAGAGTTCCTGAACCTGGTGGTTGTGAGGCGCTCTCACCATGTAGAGTGCTTCTGCACGGGGCTGCACGACATTTGGTGCTACGCCACCCGCGTCGGTAATGGCATAGTGGACGCGCGCGTCGGGAAGCATGTGTTCGCGCAAGAAGTTTACGCCCACGTTCATCAGCTCTAGCGCGTCGAGTGCGCTGCGACCGAGGTGCGGTGAGGCGCCTGCGTGTGCGGACACCCCTTTAAAGCGAAAGTACGCCTGTTTCACGGCCAGGGCCTCGATGTTCATCACTCCGTTGAAGACCCCGGGGTGCCAGGTCAGCGCCGCATCCAGGTCATCGAATAGCCCTGCGCGGGCCATGTAGGTCTTGCCATAGCCGCCTTCTTCCGCCGGGCAGCCATAAAAGCGCACAGTGCCCCGAAGGCCATGCGCCTTCAGGTATTGGTGGACGGCCACTGCCGCGTAGTGGGCGCTTGTGCCAAGCAGATGGTGGCCACAACCATGTCCGTTACCGTTGGCAATCTCGGACGATGGTTGGCACGATGTGGCCATGCTTTGCTGGCTCAGGCCAGACAGCGCATCGAATTCGCCAAGGATGCCAATGACGGGACCGCCGTTGCCGGCCTCGGCCACGAACGCGGTTGGGATGCCGGCCACGCCTTCCTGCAGCGTGAATCCTGCTTCCTTCAGATACGCAATGTGGGCGGCAGACGACTGCCATTCCTGGTAGCCAAGCTCCGCCTGGTTCCAGATTGAATCGGACAGCTTGATATAGTGGTCGCGGTGATTTTCGATGAATTCGTCAACAAAGCGAGTGGATACGGATGTTGTCATTGGTGCCTCCTACTTGAGAATGGTCAGCGGGTCGCCGTTAGAAGTTGTGATACATGCCGACGGACGCGTCGGACACGGTGTTCCCGGCGGATACCGGAACGTTTGTGGTGTCGTAGTTGTAGATCAGGCTCGACTTCGGGCCGTTCTTCAGCACACTGACCCGGGCATAGAGGGCCGTCCGTTTTGACAGGAAGTGATCGATGCCGATCGTGCCGCCATAGGCATAGTTCTGGCCTGCGGTGGTGTGCCGGTAGGCCAGGCCAATGCGAAAGAAGTTGCGGCCAACCATGCGCTGCGCACCGACCGTGTAGAGGTCAGCCGTGTGGGCGCCAGGGGCCTCGGGGTCAAAGCGCAACCAGGCCGCTTGGCCGACGAAGGCGCCGAAGTCATGCAGCGCGCTGACAATCCACGTGTCCGTCCGCAAGGTCGGGGCGGCCGCATCCGTGCTGGTACAGCTGCCGGTGATGGCGGGATCGCAATAGCTTTGGCCGTATCCGACGCCGACCATGGTGGCGCCGTCGCTGTAGTTGGCGGAAAACGTCTTCGCATGTATCGATGTGCCAACGCTGCGATCTCCCTTGAAAGATAGGCTGGCATCGAGCGAGACGTTCAGAATGCGCGGCGAGATATAGCGGATCGTGTGGTTCAGCCGTGCCACAGCGTCGGTGTTGGCCGCGCCGCCCAAGCCAGAGCTGGTCAGCAGGTACGTGTAGACCGATTCATGCCCGTTGGCCAGAAAGGGGTCCGCTCCAATGGCGGCAGAGCCGATGGATGTGTACTGGCGACCCAGCACGAGCTGCCCATAGTTTCGGCTGTGCATGCCGATGTAGGACGCGCGGTTGAAGAACGACTTGGAGTCCTGGACGGCGCCAGTATCGGCGGCGAAACCGGATTCCAAACGAAAGAACGTTGTCCAGCCTTGGCCAAGGTCCTCCTGGCCATAGATGCCAAACTTCGACGTCCAGACGTTACCGCTTTGCATGCGCACCTGGGACTGCGATCCAGCGCGGACGTAGTTGATGGCCATGTCCACCGTGCCGTATAGCGACACGATGTTGCGACCCGGTGCGATGCCAAGTGCTTGCGCGCCGAAGCCCGTCCCATTTGATGCGTAGATGCTGCCGAGTTGACTGTCTTGTGCCAGCACCGGAACGGATACCGCTATCGCGGCAACCGCAGTCGACCACCGAATGAGATGTCTCATGAATCGATTCAGGGGAGGAATCTAAAGTTAAAGGCAGGCGATTCGGTCGTAGCTGCTGACCTAGTGGGGGCCATTTCTTTGGTGACTTCCCGGACTCGTTGCCTGATTGGTCCGGTGTTGTGCGAGACGTAGTGCGTGGATTTTCTTCGCGTAAAGCCCGCGACATTTTTTCAAAGCGATCACTTTCGCTCATCAGGTGTACTGCCTGACCGAATATGGCTTCGGACCTGGAACTTGCTCACGCCATTCGTCATTTGGTCAATGCAAGCGCAGGGTAGCCCCCGGAGTGCAAGGCTGGTGCACGGTTGGCAGAATCCTGCACAGTTTTGATGCGAAGGTTCTCGACCAAATCGCTGGGAAGATAGACGAGATCAGGCGATGAAATTCAATCAACTCAAGGCATTGCTGGCGATTGCGGACGCCGGCAGCATTCATGAGGCCGCTCGGCAACTGCACCTCACGCAGTCTGCCCTCAGCAAGTCCATCAAGGAGCTGGAGCGGGAGATTGGCACCGAGCTGCTTGTCAGGTCCGCCAAGGGTGCAACGTTGACCGAATGCGGGCTGATGATGATCCGTCGCTCGCGCTCCATCGAAAAGGAAATGGGGAGGATGTGGGAGGAAATCGGCAGCTACCCGGGGGGAAGTTGGCGGACGACTGACCATCGGTCACACGGGACCGGCCGCGACGCTCGCACTGGCAGAGGCCGTCGCCGAATTCGTCAGGAAGCGTCCGATGGTGAAGGTGTCCGTCCTGGAGATGCGCGGTGGACAGATCGCGGAAGGCCTGCGCAACGGCACGCTGGACCTCGGGCTTGTCAGTCAGTACGGGGAGCCAGATACCGACCTTTGCTGGAGGAAGATGCTGAGCCACGAAACCATGCTGGTCTCTGGCCCGCGCGAGAGCCCGGAGACGACGCTTGAGGCGCTGATTGACGAGCCATGGCTGACGCTTGACCCTGAGGACGACGCCGAGAGCTGTATCTCCACGCTCTTTGCGCACTATGGCTTGACACCGCCGTCACGCATCGTGCGGAGTTCGTCGGTGACGCTGTATATCCAACTGGCGGTTCGTATCAACGCGGTGATGCATTGGATGGACGCGGTGCGTCCTAGTTTCGAGCGCAATTTTGAGCAAGGCTCAATGACCCGTCTGGTGCTTCCGCATGATATGCCCAAGCTGAACGTCTTCCTCCAGTTCCGTGATCAGGATCTTCTTACGGCGTCAGCAGTCGAGTTCGTCGACCTGTATGAGCGCGGTTGCGCTCGTTGGGCCGGTCGAACGGCTGAATCGTTCATTAAGGTCGAGATGGCCGCGTGACAGATAAAGGGGGGGCGCATTGGGCGGCGGTGTTTGTGATGATCTTCTGGGATGGGACATTCCATCAACGCGTCGATTACACAGTCATCGCGCCTCAGATCACAGCGAACCTCTCTGTCAGCAGCAAGCACTTGATAGCAGCTTAACAGCACCGAAGTACCAAAGCGCGGCATGCGTTTGTGAGTTTTTGGCCCACACTTAGCGTATCGAAAGGCGAAGGCCGTAGCCGGTGTCAGTGAAGGCGATGAGCGAATTTCGGCAAGATCTTTATGACCATGTCTCACGTGCGGCTCGTTCGTCGACGACGCCATGGAGTCGACTGCGGTGTACAAGGATTGCAATGCCGCCACGGAAATCGATGGCATGACCGGCGAAGCGCGCCGATACCGGTTACCAGGTGGAGATGGCGCTTGTCGTTGCGAGCGGAAGGCCGATTCCGGCCGCCAGGTCAGATATTGGCTGGATTTCGATAAAGGGACGCTTCGACTCAATCTTGCCGAATACGGCAGCAAACGGAATGTCGGCAGCGTCGCGGCCGGTGCCGATGCGTAGCAGGCCAGTTGGAATGGATACGCCCGACGGATCGAACAGGTACCATCCGCCCGACAGAAACACCTCGACCACCGCATGAAAGTCCGGCGGCCCCATCGCGGGGTCCGCGCCATAGTCCACGCTGCTTGACATACGGGCGGGAATACTGAGGGCGCGGCAAATCGCGATCATCAAGTGGGAAAAATCCCGGCATACGCCGGTGCGCTCGACGATTGTATCGATCGCCGAGGTGCGCTCATTGGTGGATCGCGAAAGAAAGCGCACATGGTTGCGCACCCACTCCCGAATCGCATACACGCGCGAATAGCCGGGACGCATGCCGCCGAACTCTCGCATTGCGAACTCCATCATACGGTCAGATTCGCAATACCGGCTCGGTGCGAGGTACGAAAGGACATCGAAGGGTAGCTCCGTGACGGGTATCTCCTTGATAGACATACCATCGGCCAGACGATGATCGATGTCCACTACAGCTTCATAGCGGACGGTCAGCGGGCCTTTGTTCGCACGTATTCTGAGCAGACGATTGCAGAGTGGATCTGTGTAGCGACTGGCCTCAACCGGTGGCGTGAGCGCCAGATGCTCGGAGACAACAGACTGTCTTGCGGTCTTCGCAGCTTCGACAATCAACAAAAAGTCTCCGGTGGGATCCAGGATTTCATAGGAAAGGTTCACCGAGTACCTAAGACGGTTCATTGCTTACCTTGTGTCGACATGGGGCGGAAATGGTGCCGGCCGCGTGAACGGCTCTTGCCGCCATTTCAGTGTAGCGCCGGATGCGGGCGAAAGGTACTGAACGAGGGGGCGCCGCTGGTGCTGGCGCGGCGCCTGTCTGGTCAGTTTGTAAGCGGGTTAGGATGGTGTACATCGCACCACCTATACTGTTGGGGCAGTGTCTCAGTAGCTAGGTACTTTTGGGCGCCTGTCCCTCGTCTCCGGGCCTTTTCCCCCTCGATGACCTCTTAAGACTGGTGACTCCGGGAGTCACTCAGGGGTATCCCCTCGAAAATTCATGCAAGATGCTGCGGCGACAGCCGTTCGCCTAGTCCTGCAGTAGTCACGCCAGTCAGCCATTCGCGGGGGACCGTTGCAATCAATTGCGACGAGGAAGACGCTTCTCCGTAAGAGTGATCGAAAAGATGGGGCTTTGCTGCGACCCCTTCTGCGTTTCAGGCTGACGGGGCCGTACTCATCGTGATGAAGGCTGCTCCGCATTCACATCAACTTCTATCCCAACCAGTCTTGGCATTACGTTGGAAAACTCACTCCAGGAAGGTCGAAGAACGGCTATGGATCGTGTGACGGAGTACCGTGGGTTCGACATCCATGTCGATCTCAATCTGGTTTCCAAGGACATGTTCGACGTCTGGTTTCAGGTTGAGGGACCCATGAGTCCTCCAGGTGTTGCGGCGCTTGGCAAGCGAATCAAAGTCTTTGGCGGACCGTACTCCAGACGTTGGGCTTACCTAGTGGCGGAACTGGCAGGACGAGCCGCCGTGGACGTTATTCTCGGGCCGGATGAAGGAGCGGAGGTCTGATGTGCGTCGGCGCGTCTCGATTGGCAAATATGAAGTGTTGATCGAAGCTGAGCAACACCTCGGTCCCACCCAGTTGGTCTTGCCGGCCCGTCAGGGGAGATCTTCCGAGCGCACATTCCTACGAGCTCATCGACGGCACCGACTATTTTTACAGCGTCGATGCGGCGCTGGACTACGGAGAGGCAAAGACTCGCGATGACATTGCTACCTTGTCATCGAATGTAAATCGGACACATCAAGGTATATCAGCGTATGTCATTGTTGAAAGGAGACCAATTGTCTCAGAACAACGCAATCTACAAAGGCTTTAGGGTATCTGCAAGGGTGCGTCAGGCCAGCGGTGCGGTTGCCGGCGGCGACCTGGTTCAGCCCGGCTTCCAAGCTACCGTAACAATCACACAGGTGAGTACAGGAATGGGTTCCCGCAGACGGCTGCCACCCATGATCCAGCATTTTGCCAGTGCCCCGCATGCTGCCATCACGCTGGCCTTGTCATCAGCCAGGACCGCGATCGACGGTATGTCCACCTCCGTCAAGGCGAGGTAGCATGCCAGCCATGCCACACTCAGATCGAATGAGAATGGGGAGACATCATTTCAAGACAGGTCAAGAACAAGGCCAAATTGCGCGCCATGCTTCGTGCCGAACAGGCAGAATTCTCAGAACGCGAAGACGTGTGCTTTGGTGACGTGTTCTGGCATGCCGCGGATCCGGGGGGGCAACTGGAATCTGTCAACCATGGAGGGCAGCAACAGCGCCGCTTGTCTGGAGGCAATTCGCCCTTTCGCTAGCAAGCTACGCGAAATGTACAACGTGCCAATCGAAGGAAAGTAGCGAGCGTCGGCCAAAGCTATCCACGAAGCAATCCATCTGGAGACGCGTGGCTTTATTGCCATAGGCCGCACTCGTCACAAGTATTTGAGTTCGTGCCTGGCTCGAACCGCTTACGGTTCGTCAGGATTAGGTCTGCTCCTGCGGCCACCGTTGACAAGCCATGATCAACGCAGCAGCGGCGCAATCGGCGTCGCAAACAGAGTGTGGTTTATGTCGTCAGATTAAAGATGGTGCTACAAGATCTGCGGAAGAAAGGCCACGGCCGGCGGGGCGTGGATGAAAATTACGGAGCTAAATCACCGATTTCTCGGCAGCCTTTTGCATACCTCGCCAGTGTCGGACATCTTCCGTACGGCGGATAATGCTGTCTGCGGCGTGGGTCAGCGTGCTAACCGCTTGAAGGCACTGCAGGGCGCATGCCCGATCAGTCGTGCGACCGACGGCTAGGTCAGACACACTCATGCCAACTGTTGAGACACGCCGGCGCGTGCGGCCAGATATAGTCGCACCTATCCAGCTCGTTCAGAACGCACACACCTCGCCGTGGAGCACGTCGGGCCCGTGCCCAAAACGGTCAACGCGCGGACCACTTCTTGGAACCAGCTGGGTGCGTCAACGGCGGGCGTCCAGAAACTTGCCATTCTCAGTGTGGAGGATATCCGGGCGGACAATTGGAACCGATGGGAAAGAGCGTCCTCTTCAATGTAGGAAGGTCAATTGGCTTCACGATATGCCCCTGGAATCCTGCGGCAGCGACACGGTCACGTACGGCTGCCTCACTGAATCCGCTCAGTGCATAAAACCGCGTATGGTCCAGCTTTGCATACTCGCGGAGTTCGCTGATCAACTCGTATCCGTCCATATCTGGCATTGCGAGATCGATCAGGGCAACATCGGGCACAAACGTTGAGACTCGGTGGATGGCAGACACCCCATCGTAGGCGACTTCGATAGCGTGCCCTTCCATTTGTAAAAGCATGCCGAGGCTATCTGCGGCATCCCGGTTGTCGTCGACAATGAGAATGTTCAGGCTCGTTTCCGAAAGGTCCGTCGAGCAGGGCGCTTCCGATGAAGACGTTCCCGCCACAATAGGCAACTGGATCGTGAACGTGCTTCCTTGTCCCAGCCCCGCGCTCGTAGCGCTAATAGATCCGGCATGCTTTTCGACAATCGATTTGCACAAGGATAGGCCGATTCCGAGGCCGCCCGTTGGGCTATAACCGGGCTCGTCGACTTGAACAAATAGATTAAAGATTTCCGAGAGCATCTCTGCAGGGATACCACGGCCATGATCGGTGATGGAGATCGTGCCAATCTTGTCCCAAGCTCTGCACTCTACGGTTATTGTCGTGCCTTCGGCAGAAAACTTGGAGGCGTTGTTCAGGACGTTCTGTAGGACCTGAGCAAGGCGTGTGAGGTCGCCGACGATATGAAAGTTCTCATCGCATAGTTGCAAATCGATTCGCTGTTGCTTGGTGGCCAGAAGTGGGAAGCTACCCTCCAACGCAGTATCAATCACCGTTTGAATCGGGATGACTGCATTTCGCAATTCCAGCTTTCCAACGGCCATCCGCCCGACATCCAGCAGGTCGTCGACCAGCCGGCTGAGGTGGCGCAGTTGTCGGAGCACGATACTGAGATTGGCTTTGACAACGCCACCGTCTTCTGGATTTTTCTCCATGATGGTGGTAGCGCTATACATCGGGGCGAGCGGATTCCTGAGTTCATGGGCGAGCGTAGCCAAGAACTCATTCATTTTCCGCGCAGACGCTTCCACCTCTTCCAAGCGCCTTCGTTCGCTCATATCACGAGTTATCTTCGCAAAGCCCACTAACTGGTGGTGCTCGTCATAAACGGCCGTGAGGTTAACGCTGGCCCAAAACTGTGTCCCGTCCTTTCGCACCCGCCAACCTTCATCCTGTACACGGCCTTGCTCCCTTGCGGTGGAAAGAAGACGTTCCGGCTTTCCGCTGGTCCGATCTTCGGGTGAGTAAAACACTGAGAAATGCTTGCCGACAATTTCGCGGCTCGTGTAGCCTTTGATGCGGCTCGCTCCAACGTTCCAGCTCACGACGTGGCCCTGTGTGTCGAGCATAAAGACAGCATAGTCGTACACGTTCTGCACGAGCAGCCGGAAGGTCGACTCGCTTTCCCGTAGCCTCTCCGAAGCTAGCATTTGCTGTGTTACATCTCGAATGACCATGCCAAAGCCAACCAACACACCGTCACTGTTGAGGACGGCCGTGATGCTGGTGCTGCTCCAAAAGCGGCTCCCATCCTGACGCATAAGCCAGCCACCATCTTCGAGCTTCCGATGACGTTGGGTCAGAAGCAGCGCCTTCTGCGGCCAACCCCGCGCAACAGCGTCTTCCGTGTAAAGGCGCGAGAAATGCGAGCCTATAGCCTCAGCGGCGGCGTATCCGTGCATGCGTTGCGCGCCCCGGTTCCAGCTCGTAATGACACCATCGGTATCGAGAAGAACGATGGCATAGTCCGCGACCGCATCCATAAAGGCAAGGAACAGGTCAACCTGACCTGAGGAAATACTTGACGGGGGGAGGTGGTCAGCGGGGGGCATAGGGGCGCATTGAGTGGTCGACCATAGTCCCCCAATAGGTCAGTATCTGATGTCGGGCTTTGTCCTACGTGCCGATCTGAGGTAGGGAGAACGCCACTCCAAACAAAAACGGATCTAGTCTGTTTGTCAACATAGGCGACTCTCCCACGAATGACGGATTGCTCAGTAAGTGGCGCGGAGCTAAGCTCCGGTCCCGCTGCGAGTCGAACGAAAGGGGAGCGTGGCGCATGACCGGTCAACATGCGCGGATAAGACTCGTGCAGGTCAGACGAACAAGACCTATATGCGCTGACTGATTTATGGGGTAAGAGCCGCGAATGCGGTTGTGCCGGCCTTCGGGCCGGCATTTTTATGGCCGTTCGGGATTTCTCATTTGTCGCTCAAGCCAACAACGCGCAATGTGTCTTTTCGCAACGGCCGCCCATTAACATCTCCCGAAGCCGGAAGTGCTGCGATTTGGAGTGCGAGCCATCCCCTCACCGTCCGGTAGCGTCTACGATGTGGTAGCGATGGTAGGCAAGGGTTAGGGGAGGTCTGGTTCGCCGAAGAAGCGGTCCCGGAACGCTGTTCTTACGTGGCGATTATTGCACTACGGATGCGCTGGGCCGCCTGCAGCGCGCCAATCTCATCGCGCAAGGCAAGCAGCAAGAAAGGGGCGTGCCCTTTGCCGAGGGTTCGGGCGTGGAATATGCCCATCTAGAATCCGGAAGAGGGAGCGCAACGCCGTTTGGGCGGTGGTCAATCGGATCCGTGCGGCGAACCGTCGGGCTCGTGAGACCGCTACTCGTTAGCCAGTGATGTCGTCAGGGCACTGTCCGTCCGTTCCTCTGCGCCACTGCGCATCAGCCTCGCCGGCATACCGGTCATCTTCATCTTTCACGCATCGGGCTATGTCCCCCTGGGTCATGCCTCCCGACCCACAGTGTCACCGCCGGAGCGGCTGTCGAACCATCCGTCTCGCAATGGTGGGCGATGGGCTTGGCTCGCACCGTACTGTCGCGCGGCTTGTTCTTCCTTCCGTTGTAGCAAGCCGTAAGCGTACCCGTTTCTGCGTCCGCAGTTTCCATGAGCCGGGCCGTAAAGCGCAAGCTCCGAAGGGACCGCGAGCGATCTGCACAAGCAGTTACTGGCTCAACCCATGCCGATGTGGCGAGATGCACTTGTATTGAAACGGTGCAAAGGAACATTGATACTCACGCCGAATGCTTCGCACGTGCTTGTCCCTGCGAGATATGCGGGGCCAGGACACCGTCGGTGTCGACCTGGTCGTAGTCGCCCCCGTTTAACCAGCAACTATCATTCGGGAGTGGTTTTTTTCTTTTGTGCGGCTGTTGCGGAACGGCAGCCCTGGCTGCTACCATTGTGCTACACCTCGCGCCTCTGGCGCATCGACCTTCGCAGCCCTTGCTGCGCTTCTTTCTCACCCGCTGGGGCACTTGCCCTGGCGATGTGCTCCATTCCTAGGAGCACAAAAATGAACCCAAAATCCAATGTAGTTGCACTCCGGCAGGAGAGGCTTGTGCGCGTTACATGCGACGGCTTGCCGGAGGGCTTTAGCGTAAAAGCCTTTTGGAACGGCATGCGTTGGAACGGCTTCGTCACGCCGCTTTTCACGTTGGAGGCGGCGAAGACCTTATGCCCTGTCTTGCCTGAGCTTTCGTACGACGCGCAACGTCACGCATTGCTGTACGTGGATGTACCCGCTGATGCGCTATCCCACAAGTGGATTCATCCCACTCAGCATGTCATCGAGGGCAATTCCGTCGAGCTTTTCCTGATCGGCGATAGCTGGTGCTGGGAACTGGTGTGAATCGAGTCTTCATTGCCGTGACCGCCGCGGTTCTGATAATATTCGTGCACCTTCCGCGTCTCGTACGCATCGACACTTCCGGTTGTATAGCCGGACAGCTTTCTTCTCCCACCACGGGCCTTCCTGCCCGTGGGCATGTTGGCCATTTTTTCGTTGAGGCCATCATGTTCAAGCGCATTGCTTCGCTTTTCCTTTGCTGCATCATTTTCACTGGCTGCGCTGCCCAGCAGACGTCTCCGAATGCCTATCGCAGTTCGGAAGCTCTGCGCACCGGCTCCGTGGAAGTCGTCACCGTCGTCCGTGTCCGCCAGGTCACGATCGTCGATAGCGATGGCTACATGTCCGCCAATAGCGGCATCCCTAGTGTTGTTGGGGCTGTTGTGGGTGGCCTTCTCGGTGCCCGTGTCATTGGCGGTGGCAATGGTCGATACCTCGCAGGCGCAATGTCTGGGACGGTTTCCGCCGTTCTCGCACAGGGCGTAGCCAGCCATATGAACCGGCGCAATGGCCTGGAGGTCATCGTCCGCAAGGAAAATGGCAGCCAGATCGCCGTCACGCAGGATGCCGACCAGCCGTTTGTCACGGGACAGCAGCTCTATCTCGTGGCGTCGGGTGGCGGTTACCGTCTGACGCGCTAATCGGGTTCCAAGTCGGAGCCCCAATTTTCTTCACCTTTCCCCGCGCGGAGTTCCCGTGCGGGGCTCCCCGCGTCCATCGGAGCTATTTATGCCATCCGTGGCAGACGCATCGCAGGAATTCTCTCCCCTCCTGACTGAGGGCAAATCGATCGCGGAGGTCGTTGACCAAGTCAATGCGCGATTGCGCGGTACCGAGTTGGAGCCGGAATGGCTGGACTCCGCCAACTTCCAGGGCGATGGCAACGAAGCGCTGTATGGCCCTAAGCCGGATCGGCTTTGGCCGGAACTCGGTGCACGCGATCGTCTCGCTGTCTATCTCCAAAGAGGATTCTCCGAGGGATGGGTTGTCTACGTCGATCACATTGGCTTTGCTGGTGAGGCGCCAAAACGTACCACAGTCCTGCAAAAACTCCTGGTCGGCAAGACGTTGTCCCAACAGCATGGCTGGGATCTCGTTCGCGCGATCAGCAAATTGCTAAACGTCATCTGACATCGCAGCCTGCAGGCCCGAGAGGGCTTGCCCGTGCCCACAGGCTTCGGCAAGCCGTTTTCGCCCGCGTCAGTGACGCATCGACCCCGTCCGGCATCGCCGGACTATCAACCCAGCTGGGACAACCGTCCCGTTCGGGAAGGATGTCCCGACCCATCCAGGATATCCATGAAAATCCCCAAATCCTTTACCCGTCAAGCTCCGTCGACGAACACTGCGGCTTGCCAGGCGATTCGTCGTGACGCTTGCCGCGTTTTGCGCCGCGTCGCCGCAGACATGGCGCTGCGCCCTCGTGATTTCACCATCCGTGAGCACCGCCAGCGTCGACGTGACATTGACGTGATCGCATTGCATACGGACTGGGTCCTCATCGAAATCCAGCATCCCGCTGGTGCAGAAGGTGGCGTGCTCATGTCCTACCGGACATGCCGCGGCCGTGATGACCTCACCGGTGGCCGTGACAACGCGATCAGCGTTGATTCACTGATCAGCAAACAAGGCTACGCCAGTCTGGTTGCTACACTTCGCGTGGTGGCTGGTCGGCGCGGCTGAGGAGCGGCTCATGTCGCGCATTGCTAAGGTGGTGTTTCGCGCCACGAACGGGGTCGAAGTCTCTTGTTCGGTGCGGTACGAAGGTTCTCAGAATCTCGTCGCCCTGCCGGCGCGTATCACGTCGTTGGTCGAGAAGGTCGGCGCAAGCGGTGACGAGCATGTGCTTCTGCTCGTTGAGCGTGGCTTCGAATACCCGCTCGTTCGCGACGAAACGGGAGCGTACCGCGTCGACCGCTCGCATGTCATTCGCCCAGAGTTCCTGGACGAGCTTAAGTCATCCGTCATTGCACCGACGAAGGACCAACGGCTGCAGCATGGCCGGTATTGCCACACGCTGTCGATTTCGGCGGTTGTTGGTGCCGTCGGCTACGGTGCGGGCCTGCCTGGCTGGACCGCTACCGCGGTTGTGAACTGCGTAAGTCTTCTGGCGTTCGGTGTTGTACTATTCGCTGTAGGCGCTGTCCTCTCTAATGGAGAAAAGTGATGTTTGGACCATTCGTACTGTTGCTCGGTTTGCTGATCGCGGCATACATGCTGTGGGCTGACCGCAACGGCCGCCGCATCCACAAGGACTAGCCATTCCCTTCTCAGGAGCCGATTCGTCGGCTCACCGCTTGAACGCACCCCTCGGGGTGCGTTTTTTCGTTTCCACACCCACACGGGCGCCGTCCCGTCGGGGTCGGCTCCCCCAAAAGGAGTAACCCCGATGAACACGATCATCTACGGCGCTGGTCTGGCCAGCTATCCTGCCGGCGTTTTTCTGCACGCCAGTGTCTATTCCGTCAACCTGCGCGCCGCAATCTCGCTGACTTGTGCCGACGACCAGACGCCCTATGGTGTGTTGTCGGTGAACCTGGCCGATGCCGCTATTGCGGATGACGAGATCCTCGTGACGGCAGACTGGAATATTCCCCTCGATCTCAAGGCCGCGTTGCTGGGGACGGGAAAGTTCGTGCAAACCGGCCATTGGAACCAGGCAGGATTCGGCCGCGGCGAAGTGTGGCGCATTGTGGATGCAGAACTGCTGTCGCAGGTCGCGGCCGCACGAGTGGTCGCGAGCCGTGGCAAATCGCATCGGCGCGCTGGCGCAATAGCCTGAGCGCTTCCATTCAACCTTGCGGGCCCATCCCGCAAGGCGGTGGGCCTATGGGAGTCGTCCATGTCCATCACCATCGACGGAACCGACCTCGCGGGTTGCTTGCGGACGATGAGGTCGTCATCTGCTTGTCCCCCTTGCCAATGTCCACTGGCCGGCGAACTCTTGAAAGCGCCCTCAGGGACTTGTCCCAGACGCGACCCCGTGGGTTTCTCCACGATTTCGAAGTACTTCACCTTGCTGTAGCCACCCGGCGCTTTGTCACGCATCGCCGCCGGCGGTGATGGCGAGCGTCTCTCTGGCGACCGTGCCTTCAGCCCGGCCGCTGATTTCTTCCTTCCCATTCCCTTTATTTCATCGCGATCGAACGCACAGGCTCTCGGTCGCGCTATTCCATTTTAAGGAGCAATCTCATGTCCCATCTCGTTCAAACCATGGCTTACGTTGGCGCAACGCCCTGGCACGGCCTCGGCAACCGGCTGGCCGAGCATCAGCCGCTCGAAGTCTGGGCCGAAGCCGCTGGCATGAATTGGCGCATCGAGGAGACCGACGTGATGTTTCGCGTTGGCACGCATGATCTCGATCCGATCAAGTCGTTCCCTGAGCAGAAGGTGCTGTACCGCTCGGATAACAACAAGCCACTATCGACCGTATCGAAGAAGTACCAGGTCGTGCAACCCGCCGAAATCCTGGATTTTTATCGGGACCTTGTTCAGGTGGGCGGATACCAGCTCGAAACGGCTGGTGTGCTGAAAGAGGGCCGCAAGCTCTGGGCGCTCGCGCGCACGGGACAGTCGACCATGCTCAAGGGCGGTGACGAGGTCCGCGGCTACTTGCTGCTGGCCACGGCTTGCGACGGCACGCTGGCCACTACGGCTCAGTTCACTTCGGTACGTGTGGTGTGTAACAACACGCTCCAGATTGCGCTGGGCCGCAACCGGGGCGCCGTCAAGGTGCCGCACCGCAGCCAGTTCGATCCGCGCGCTGTCAAGGAAGAGCTCGGCATCGCCATTTCGTCCTGGGATGGCTTCATGGCCAACATGCACCAGCTGGCGGACCGCAAGGTCAGCCAGGCCGAGACTGAGCGGTTCTTCCAGCGACTCTTCACGTACGCGTCAGCCAAGCCTTCTGACAATCCCAAGATGAACGAGCGCGGCCTGAAGGCGGTGGCCAATCTTTTTGAAGGCAATGGCCGCGGCGCAACGCTTGAATCGGCCGCAGGCACGGCCTGGGGTCTCGTGAACAGCGTGACGGAGTATGTCGACCACCAGCAGCGTGCGCGCAATGCGGGCAACCGTCTGGATTCGGCATGGTTCGGCGCCGGCGCGATCCTCAAGCAACGCGCTTGGGACGCTGCCCTGGAGCTTGCAACTGACGCGGCATAAGACCAACGGTGCGGAGCATTCATACTAAACCCTACCTCAAGCGAGCCGCTCTAGTGCCGTTGTCTAGTACTGGAGTGGTCGTTTCAGGTCTGAAGCCCCCGGCTAACCCCTGGGGCATTTTTTTGGTTGTCCCATGCATATCCCTCTAAAGGAACTTATCTCGTACCAGCCCATTGTTGGCCTGATGGAAATGACAGCGCTGGTCATAGCCGCGCCGCTTACCGTGTATTGGGAGTGGTTGCCACTGTTCTGGAAAGGGCGCGGGACGTCCAACGAACCAGGCTCGAGTCCCGCGCCCTTGGAAGTCGACATCGAGAGCTTGCCCCGGCGAGGGCTGATGCATCGTTGGTATGAATGGAATGCCGAGGCCCGCTCGGGCAGAACCCGGCTTGGGTTTGACGAATGGTTGGCGAGAATGGCGCTTCCTCGCGTGATAGCCGCCGCTGGGATCGTGGTCCGACAGAATGCGTTGCAATTCCATATCCGGCATGCACGCAGGTACTTGATTGTTGACTCAGAGCGCGGCAATCGTGTGTTCGAATGCCGGATCGACGGGCGTCTGCCCATCATCGCCTTTGTGGACGTGGCAGGCCGCAGAGGCCCCTGGTTGATGCTACCGAAACTCTTGACGATCGAGGAGATCGTCAGCCTGCGCCCATTGACGCAAGCTGCATAGAAAAAGGGGTCCGACAAATATTGTCGGACCCCTATTTGTTGTGAGGCGCCCAGTAACAGTGGTGTTTTAGGTGAGCTTACCGCGGAAATAGATTGAGCATGCTCACGCCATTTCACGTCGTGGAAGAAGCCTCGACAGCCTCCGCAGGCGCCGCGGGAGCGTCATAGCTAATGCCTACAACACGCGAAATTGTGCCTTCAAGTGTGGCATTCTGGCCCAGGCGGATGGTGCCGCCATAGGCGATGCGACCCTTTACCCGGCCGTTGATGTGCAGTGAGACGCGTGCGACCACGTCACCTTCGACAGTGCCATCGACGAGAACGTGTTCGCCTTGCACCGTTCCGCGAATCAGGCCTTCAGGACCGACGTGCACCAATCCTTGCGTCGAGAGCAGGTCTCCACCGACGAGACCGAAGCAACTGAGACCGTGGTCTGCCGCGATGTTCCCCTCAATGCTGAGACCTGCCTGAATGAGGCTGAAGTTCGTTGTAGTCATGGGGGCTCAGAAAAGCTTGATTTCGTTGCTGCGGCGGATCTCGCCGGTCGCGGAAGCTGGCCGTGCCGGCGAGGCAGCAGGAGTCGGCGCTGGCGCAGGACCGGTGGCAACTGCGGACTTTGCTGGGGCCGGTAGCGCTTTCGCAGCGGGCTTGCTCATGGGTACGGCGGCGCTTGCAGGTGCTGTCACGCTTGGTGCCGCAGCGGCGAGTGCCGCAGGTCCATCATGGAGAATGATCGGGGCGTCCGCTTGCGCTTGTTCTGCTGCAAGTCGTTCGGCGGGGGCTGTCGGCGCCTTCGGCGGCCGTTCATGGCTCTCTGCGGTGGAAGTAGCGCTCGCAGCCCCCTTCGGTACCGTTGCAAGTTCGGCTTTCTCGGTGCTTGGGGCGACGCTATGCTTGCCCGCCGATGCCGTCCACATGCCGATTGGGAAGGCAATGCCTGCGACAACGGCCAACGCAACGAGCAGACGCTGCGCTTCGGTCAGGCAGGCCCACACGGCCCTCGAAGCGGTCGATGATGTCGCGCTTGGCCCGTCCAGCAATGGCACAGTGCGGTCGTCGGTCGGCATCTCGATGGTCAGCGGAGGCTCGTTGTACCGGGTATGCAGGCGCGTAATCTCTTGGATGTCCATGGGAGTCTTGAAGTCGGTGTCAGGAGTCGGCGTCGAGCAGCTTGCCGTCGCGGGAGAACCGGTTGTTGTCTGGAATACATAGCCGGTGGATGGCGCGGATATGCCGGGAAGCGCCGATCATTGCGTCGTCCTTCTGCGCAGCGTCGATGTTGGCGGCAAGATAGGCCCCGAGGACGTTGGCAAACAACTGATCGTGCTGGTTAAGCAGGCGAATCAGGCGACCCGCCAGAGAGTGCGTAACAATAACCTCGCGCCTGTCATAGCGCAGGCTGATGGCGCGGCGACGAAACGATCGCGACCACGCCAGTTTTTCGTCCATCCACTGGTTGGCATCGCGAAAGCGCATGTCCAGTGCGAGGATCTTGCCTTTCGTCGCGACGCTCATCTTGGACGTGCAGTAGTTCCAGTCACTGCGCAGGAAGTCCCGAACGAAATCGGAGCAGTAGGTCAGGACTGTCCCGCTGTCGGTGTCGGGGACAATACGTGAGACGCGGTCCTGACTAAGTAGGCGCTGGATCGGTTTGGGTGCGCCTGGCGTGGCGGGGTTTTCGGAAGGAAGACTGCTGTCAGACGTCTGCGACTGAGCGTGAGTCTCCTTGCCCCAGTGTTGGGGTTCAGATGATTCGGCCATATTCCATGCTCATGTGGATCTCTCTCGTAGGAAATTGTCCGACACAATCACACATCATCCACTGGAGAAAGCCCCCTGATTTGCTGAGCTTTCTGACTTTTTGCGTCGTCGCGGCGTGTCACAATGCTATCCATACCCCGCGTCACAGACGCATCGACCTCGACTCCTAGCGAGTCCATCTTTTGTTCAAGTCGTGCCATTGCGCATGCGCCGACCGGTTGGCTACCGGTGTGGAAATTCCTTGTGATAAGTGTTTTCGCCGAGCACTTCCCTTATCAGCCCGTAATACGCGTCTTTCGCTGTGCCTCTTCATGAGTGCACGCGGGACACCGTTCGAGCCTGGGACCATGTGGCGTCTCTCTCCAGGCTCCTCCTAGGCAGAACGGCCGACGTCGTGCTGATCCGTGAACCTGCGGCCGAACCTGTGGGTTCGCGAAATGGGTAGTTGTGCAGCGTGACCATGCTGCACGAGGGCGACTTTACGCCCTCATCATTGAGTAGCGCACGTTAGTGCGCCGCTCCCTGAGTGCCACGCCCCCGGAAGGGGCGTGGCAGTTCAGGTTCTGTCTATCAAAGCTCGCTGCCGGCGCAAACCGGGGCGGGCTTTCGTTGTTTCTGGGATGAGAGACCTCGATTTCAGGAGCAGCTCATGCACCACCAGAACGCCGAGATTTCCGCCGCCATCGCGGCAACGTTGAACTTGCGCCGTGCCGAGTACGCGCAAATGCCGCAGGCTTGGCGCAACCTTTGCGAGGCGGCGTACGTCGCCGGCTTACCGGAAGGCGCGAGAGCGAACTTCCTTAACCTAGTAACGACCCAGCGCGGGCCAGACACAGCCTTGCGCCTTCGGGAGCATGCTTAGTCCATCCGGGCAAACGTCGTTCGCTTCCTTGAAAGGAGAAAGAGCGAATGCATGCACCCATCACCTACAGCGAGCTCGGCGGACGCCGAAGCCTGCTAGAAGAGCGGCCCATGCGGCCGCCGATCATTGGCAAGATCCGGCCAGGCATCAAGATCCTCACCAAAGCTGCGCGCGACAAGCCTGAAGCCGTGAAGATCCACGATGCTGGCCTCGCGCGAGGCGATAGCTTCGAGCGCATCGAAGGCGATATCACGCGGGCGACGGGCATCAAGACGCCGCTCGTGCCGAAGAACGTTCCCTGGTTCACCTGCCGTGCGTCGGACTTCGCCAACCCCGCGTTGGCCGAAGACATCGTCCAACGCTACGGCGAAGACCGCAACGACGGCAACGGGCATCGTCTCTGGCGCTTTCCCGTGGTTTTTGCGTTCAACGACTGGCTGAGCAACATGCCCAACCAGCTCGTGGCCTGGACGAAGAACGGCAGGCAGTATTTCTCCGAGTATGGCTCGGACGGCAGACGCTACTGCAAGATGTACGCGCCGCCGGTGCGCGATGAGCGGGCCAACCGCGCGAAGCGCACGTGGGGCGGCCGTACGATCATCTTGCGGCAGGACGACCATATTCAGAACGGACTGTGCGATCCGCAGGAATGCCCGCAATACCAGGGCGGCCATTGCAACTTGTCCGCGAGCTTCTTCTTTGCGATCCCGCATATTGCCGGGCTCGGCCTCATCGAAATGCCCACGACCTCGATTTACGTTCTGCAAAAAGCCCACGCGGCTATGCAGACCGTGGCGATGGCACGAGGGCGGCTCGTCGGCGCAAAGTTCTGGATGTCCAAGCAAGAGCTGGAGATCAGCCGCATCGATGACACCGGCAAGCCGGTGCGTCAGATGCAGTGGCTCATCACGCTGGACGCTGAGATCGACATCGCTGCGTTGCTCGATGGCTCTGACCGCCGCCCGCCGGCATTGGAGATGGCAGAACAGGCCGCCTCCATGCTTGAAGGCAAGCGGGAAGATCCTCTGCAAGGTGACGGCCCGGCCGGCGAGGCCACCATCGATATTCCGCAAGACGGGGTATTGGAGAGTGGCGTAGAGAAGGCCAATGGCTCGACACCAGCATCCAATACGGCGGGTACCAAGGACCTGGAGAGCGAGTATCTCGATCTCGTAAAGCGTCTTGGGCTCGACAGCGAGGATGGCGGCCGCCAGTTGAAAGCCTTTGCAGCGGCGACGTTCGGGCGCGGTTGGTCCAAGCGGGATCAGGATCTTCAGGCGTTCTTGGCTGAGCTTCGCGCTGCGTTGGCCAATCCGATGGCATTCCGAGAGCAGCTTGCCGCCATCGCGGCCGACGTCGCTACGTAATTTCTATCGCCAGCCCTGTGCCGGCAGTTGAGGGAAGCCAATGGGCTTCCCTTTCATTTTCTAGCCGCATGCCGGCACATTTCCTTGGAGGTTCCACAATGCTCGACGATGGCGTCAGCCTGCTTGCTGCGCAATTCTCTGACTTGCACTACTCCCCCGGCCATTTGGCCGAGGCGGATCGTTGTTTCGGCTTTGCTGTAGAAGACGCGATCGCCAATCGCTGCCAAGTTGCCGTGGTGTCGGGCGATTCGACCGACCACCGGCTCGATGCCCACACGCCGGCGCTCTCCGCGCTGGCCCGGCGCATCCACCAGTTATCGGCCAGCATGCCCGTTTTGATGCTGCAGGGAACTTTCAGTCATGAGCCGCCCGGCACGTTGGACCTGTTCCGACTGATTGGAGCAAGTTGCCCCGTGTACGTTGCGGATCGGATTCACCAGGTCGCTCTCATCGGCAACGCGTTTTTTCCGAGTGACGGCGCGATCTTCAGTCCGGCGGAAATGGAAGAGCTGCTGACGCGCCACGGTCTGCCGGAAGTCGTCTTTACCTGCGTGCCAACGGTCAACAAGGCCGTGTTGGCGGCCGCCGCCGGCGTCGCAAAAGCGGCGACGGCAGTGGGTGACCATCTGGCTGACTATCTGGCCGCTGCGGGCGCTGTGAATCGTCAATGGCGGTCACAGGGCGTTCGTACGATCGGCGTTTCGCACGGTACCGTCAACGGTTGCCAGACGGAGCACGGCGTGCCGATGGCGGGACTGGACCATGAGTTCACCATTGGTGCACTGTTCGATGCCGACTGCGACGCATTCATGCTCGGCCATATTCATCGCGCCCAGCAATGGGGGCGTGAGGGCAGGGTGGTGGCCTATCCGGGCTCAATCGGACGGTTTCACTACGGCGAGATCGGTGCTAAAGGCTATCTGCAATGGCGGGTTTCACCGGGTGGGGCAATAGCCACCCAAGTGCAAACGCCGGCGAGCGAGACGGTCTGCATTGACTTCGACGGGCCACCGGACATCGCGAAGCTTGCCGAGATGGCCGCCGACGCCGCCCACAAGTTCGTGCGGGTGCGCTGGACGGTCAACGAGGAACATCGCCAGCTAGTTGACCGCGAAGCCATCCAGGCGCTCTTTGGCGCCAGTGCTGAAGTAAAGCTGGAAGCCCGTGTCTTGCCGGCTGTTCGCAGCCGCGCCGAAGGGATCAGCCGGGCGGCAACCTTGTCCGAGAAGCTGGGGAGATGGTGCGAGCTGACCGGCGTCGACGCGAATCCGTTGCTGGACAGTCTTGCGATGCTCGAAAACCTCGATGCCCAAGCGATTGCCGATCAAGTGCTCGCTGGCCTCGCTGAGATGCCGATCTCCGACCCTTCTACACAGGAGCTGCATGCTGTGGAAGCCGCTGCTCTGCCATTCATTGCGGAACTGGGGGAGTTGGAACTGGATAGAGCTGTTTCCGCGCCCGATGCGACACCTGCTGTGTCGGTAACGGAACCCGCACCACCCATCGCCACCGAGGCCACGCCGATGAATTGGCTGACCGACGATCTTTTTGCGTAGCCATACGCCAACACTTTGAACATGCAGAGCCATGTTCCGACAGCCTTTGCGGCTGTCGAAAACTGGTTTTACCCGCGTCCCTGACGCATCGACCCAGCAGTATCCATTTCTTTTCTATCTACCCAGACGGGTGCATCCCGTCAGGGGCGCACTCCGTCATTTCTTTGGAGTGCAAGATGATTCTCTACCACGCGGGGCCTGAGTGGCTCTTTGTCGAGGAAACCTTTATCAATCGCTCGGCCATGGCCAAGCGCCTCTGCGATCAGCACGGCTTCACACAGTGCATGATGTATGAGCCGTTCGGTCCCGGCCGCGGCGCCGTGATTGCCAAGCGCGACCACATGCTTGTGATGGCGCTGGGCGAGGCGGGTGGCAACACCTTCTTCGCCGTAGCGCCGTCCAAGGAGATGCAGGACTTGATCTGGTCATTCTCCAACGGCCTGGCATCGCAGTGGAGCGAGCTGGAACTGCGAGCCCTCACCGGCAAGCAGGACTGGGCCGCCGTGATGAAGCTTGCTGGCCAGGACTTTTCCGCTGCGCGCCGCTCGGTCGAACGTGCCATCGCCGGTGAGCTTGAACCGGATGCACCTTCGCTGCCCGATGTTCCGCAATGGGACGAAGGCGCAATGGAAGTGCCGTCGGACTATCTCCATTCCTGCAACGGCTCGGAGGTGTCCGAATGCGTCCGCTGAAGCTGACGCTTTCCGGATTCCACGGTATCCGTGATGGCATGCATCGGGATAACGTTATCGTAGCCCTGTCGACGTTGCCGGCCGGCCTGATCGCGCTTGTCGGTCCCAATGGGGCAGGGAAGACCACGATCATGGACAACCTGCATCCGTTTCCGATCATGCCCAGCCACGCGAGCAAGATGTCGGCCGAAGCATTCTCGTACTGGGACCATCTCTGCGCCCCGCGCGCTGAGAAGGACTTGGAATGGGAGCACGGCGGCAAGACCTACCGGTCGGCGTTCGCATTTCGCAACTCTGGCAAGAGCCGCAAGGCTGAGTACTACCTGTTTGAGAAGGACGTCGGTGACGCCTGGAAGCCTGCGCAACTGGCCGACGGCACACTGTCGGACGGCAAGGCGGACACCTACAACCGGTGTCTCGAAGCTGTCTTGGGTTCTCCCGAGGCATTCTTCACCAGTGTGTTTTCTGCTCAGAACCGGCGCCCGCTCGCAAGCTATCAGCCGGGCGAGATCAAGAAGCTGCTCGCCGAGTTGCTCGGGATCGATCACCTGCGTGACCTGTCTGCGAAAGCAGGTGAGGTTGCCAAGCTGCTCACTAGGTCGCTGGACACTCTGCAGCGGGATGTGCTGACCCTCACGGGAAAGCGCGATCGGGCGTCAGTCGTGGCCCGCGAGATTTGGCAGATCGGCGAGAGCCTGGACGCCGAGCGCCACGCACGTGATGACGAAACAGCCAAGGACGCTAAGCTGCTGCAGGAGCGCGCGACGCTTGCTGCAAAGCAGGCTGCCAATGCCGGTACCGAAGCGCGGTTGCGGGAACTGAGCCAGCGCAAGGGCGAGTTGGACCAGCGTGCAGCATCGTTGACCAACGATGAACAGGCTGCGGCCGGACGTGCCTTGGCGCGCCGACGCGATCTGGATCGGCAAGCGGCAAGCCATCGGTTGATTCTGGCAGAGGCGGCCGACATTGACGCGGCAGCGGGCGAGAGGGATATCGTGCAACTGGCCATTGGCAGGAGGCAGGATGAAATTGCCCACCAGCGAGCGATCGTGGAGAAGCTCGATGCCGTTCAGGTCGAGCATGCTGCGCTCGGTACGGAGCTCAAGGGCTTGGAACAGCAAGGGGTCGCCGGCGCGAAGTTGGCGGATTCGTTGAAGCTGCAAGCCGATGTGATTGACACTGTCCCATGCCGGGACGATCCCATGCACGCCGCCTGTCCACTGCTGGCGCAAGCTCGCAGTGCGAAGGCCAAGCTCGGTGATCAGGTTGTTTCAGTCAAGGCGCTGCGCGAAAGCTATCGGAAGAAGCAGGAGCACATGCAGTCGATGCAAGGCGCAATGTCGGAACGTGCTACGGCCCGGGCTGCGCTTTCCGCCCTGGAGGCGCACCTCGTGCGTGACCAACAGCTGTTGCAGCGCCTCACGGCGACGGCTGCGAAGAAGACGTTGCTGGAGGCTGCGCGGAGAGGGTTGGCGCAGGCCGAAGGCGATCTGACAGCATTGAGCGAGGAGGAAGCGTCCCGAATCGGGCGGCACAAGCGTGATATCGCGGACGTGCAATCCCAGCTCGAAGCGGTGCGTCGGGAGCTGGCGTCGCTGTCCACAGAGGACGTGATTGGCATGCTCGCCCAACTGGATCGCGAGATCGTAGCCAGCCGGGAGGCTGTCGCGGCGTTTGCCGCCCGGATCGAAGCACTGATTCGGCAAGAGAGCATGCTGGTGGCGGAGCGTGAGCGTCTGGATGTTGAGCTTGCCGGCATGCCGGCGCTCGAGGCCAAGGCGCAGGCGCTGTCCGATCAGATTGCACAGTGGAAGCTGCTTGCGAAAGGACTGGGCAACGATGGCGTGATCGCGTTGTCCATCGATGACGCGGGTCCGGCCATCACCCAAATCGTCAATGACTTGCTTCTAGCTTGCTATGGACCGCGATTCACCATCGCGATCCAGACGCAGACGACGCTGGCCAGCGGCGAGCGGCGCGAGGGCTTTTCCATCAACGTGATCGACGCCGACAACGACACCACGAAGGAGTTCGGCGTGATGTCAGGAGGACAGAAGGTATGGATCAACGAGTGCCTGACGCGCGGGATCGCCCTTTATCGGGCTCAAGACGCGCAGCAGCCTTTCCAGACCCTGTTCACTGATGAGGCGGACGGCCCATTGGATCCGGACCGCAAGCGTGCCTTCATGAAGATGAAGCGCGAGGCGCTGCGGGTCGGCGGTTATCAGCGGGAGTACTTCATCTCGCAGACACCTGACCTGGTCGACGACGCCGACGGCGTTATCGATGTCGTTGCGCTGGCGTTGCAGTAGCGACCGGCGCCATTCACTTTTCATATGCCCGTTTCCCGAAAGGGAGCGGGTTTTTTTGGTTTAAGTGTATGCCCTTAACATTTGTCCCCAACGTCTGCGATGCAGCAGTCTGGAGTGAAACTGTTCGACCGCGCTGCGCGGATCTTTCAGGTCGATATGGAGCAAAAACCTTGAAAGCACAAAGAAAATGCACGTTTTTTTAGGGAACAGATCCTCTCAAAAAGGTGGCGATAATGTGGGCAGCTATGAGTAAAGAGGATTGAGCCCCGACGGCACAGCTCACATGGTAGCGTCGGCGAGGTGCAGCCTAGAAGCTACTTGCCACTGCTGATGTTGGACCTATGGTCTATCAGGATATCGAGCTGAAGTTGTTTGCCGACGCGCCCTTCGTGGCCGGTAGGCCATTTCTGCTGCTCCCTTCTGATGCCTGGCATGGCGAATCAACTTGAATAGGGCAACGGAATAGCTTTCATGACTAACGCAGAATATCCAGGCTCCACCTAAATTCCCAGAGACTGCTCTGGGAAATGGTCTGCAACGGACACATTAAATTATCTGATAACAAGAAACCTTAACGCCAGTTGAGCGGTCGCAGATTCATAATTGGGGTTAATAAATCCCACATGGCTGGAGAGAAATGGGAATTACCGCCTCTCGGCGAAGATGTACCTCAAGGTTACGCACCGTATCTAAAACGCATTGGGCTGAATTGCCCGCCCAAACAATGAATCGGAACAGCACTGTGTCGGACACGGAAGTATTGGTACTTGACGAGCATGGAGAAGCGCTCGATAACTGCACACGAGAGCGTGCGGAGGCGTTGGTCAAGAAAGGCAACGCTGTCATGGTTCGAGAGGACCGCTTCACCATCAAGTTGACCCGGGTGGCGGGAAACGGAGTGGCTCCGTCGAGACCCTCAGGGATCAGTCGAAACGCAAGAAAGAAAAGACGTAAGAAGGATCTGAAAGTCACCCGCTTGCAAGAGCGGGATGGTTCAGAGTGTTTCTATTGCGGTTTGCCGATGGAGGCTACCGACACATCAGTCGAGCACCTCCTTGCGCAAGCAGATGGGGGGACTGATCGGCTCTCCAATCTGGCTCTCGCGCATCGAAAATGTAATGAACTCGCAGCTGACCTGCCCGTGGTTGCGAAGGTATTGCTACGTGAGAAGTTGCGCAGCTATGGTGCGTCTGACAAAGCAGCATGGAGCTTGACCCTCGTTTCGCGCACCAAATTGGATCAAGCTAAGGCTTCGTGAAAGAAAAGGTCAGTTCACTAGCCAGGCCTTTCTGCTTGATCTGCTGCGGCCTGTATTTGAGGGCGGCGTCCCTCAGCTTCTTTAGGGGGCGCACCTTCACCTTCACCGAGGCCGCTTGGCGGCGAGTCATTGGTCTACACCAGTGAAGGGATTCGTGCCGAAGGGAGCAGGGTCTCCGGCGTAATGTACTGACCGTGGATACTCTCCAGAATCCCGTTGGCACCGGTCGCTCATGATGAGCTCACTGTCTGCCCTGAAAGATGGCACTTCGCTCCAGCCGGTTGTTTCCCATGATGGCGGTCCTCAATCCTTCGCCATGCCGCATCGTTACTTGGTCTCATGTGCGGCCGGGTCCAACGCGGACGCCTTGCCTGTCACGCTGGATGGCGGGGAGGTTTCCATACGCTCGCAAACGGGCAACGGCTTGCCGGGCTGACGTAGCAGTTTCAAGATCTGCCAAGGCTGCAGTCTCTATGCCGAACGAGCTGCATCGTGGCCAGGCATATCCGCAGCGCCATCGCCCATGGCGCGGTGGTCATCTCCACCAGCGACCGCAAGCTCCGGACCCTCGAGGCACGGTGCTGAAGGGTTAGCAGCCTGGGGCGACGTGGCGGCGCAGGACGGCCGCCACACACCCGCCCTCACTCGGGAATCTGCGCCGCGCGGCCCACCCGCCATCCCAGCGCGCACATGGCCAGCGCCAGGATCAGGCAGGCCAGCAGCGGCACGTCCCAGGTGCCGGCAAGCTGGCGCAGCGCGCCGCACAGCGTGGGGCCCACCGCAGCGAGAAGATAGCCCACGCACTGCGACATGCCCGACAGCGATGCGGCCACGCGTTGGGTGCTGGCGCGCAGGCCGACGAAAGCCAGGCTCAGGATCAGCGCCGCGCCCATGCCAATGCCCAGCAGGAATACCCACACCACGGCGCCGCCGGGTATCAGCACGAGCCCGGCCAGCCCCACCGCGCTCACTGCCGGCGACACCAACGCAACGGCCCGCTGGTCTGGCAGGCGCCTGAGCATCGGCAGTAGCAGGAGCGAAGGCATGGCCGAGCCGAGCTGCATCCAGCCGTGGAGCGTACCGGCGCGCGCCGGCGTATAGCCAAACCCGCGCAGGATCGATGGCATCCATGCCAGCGCGGCAAAAAAGATGAAGCAGGTGAGCCCCAGGTACACCGCCACTTCCCACGCCAGCGCTGCCCGCCAGACCGACATGGCGCGTCCCGCGCGCGGTGCGGGTGCCGGCGGCTGCGTACGGTTGGCCAGCTGGGGCAGCCACAGCAGCGCGGCCAGCACCGGCAGCAGCGCCACACTGGCCAGCGAGATCGACCATTGCCTGCCCAGCAGGTTGTGTAGCGGCACCGCGATGGCCGACATGGCGCCGGCCGCGGCGATCATCGCAAACGCATAGTAGGCCGTAAGCCTCGCCACATGGTGCGGAAAGTCGCGCTTGAGCAGGCTGGGCAGCAGCACGTTGGCAATGGCGATGGCCGCGCCCATCACGCAAGTGCCGGCAAACAGCGCCGGAGACGATGCCCCGATCGATCGCAGCACGATGCCTAGCACCAGCGCCACCAGCGCGCCGAACAGCGCGCGTTCCAGCCCGTAGCGATGCGCCAGCATGGCGGCGAATGGCGATACGCCGGCAAACGCCAGCAGCGGCAGCGTAGTGAGCATGCCGGCCTGCGAGGCGTCCAGGCGCAGGTCTTGCCGGATCACGTCGAGCAAAGGCCCGACCACGGTAATGGGCGCGCGCAGGCACGCGGCCATGAGCAGGATGCCCGCAATCAACAACAGGGGACGTTTGACTTGCATCGGTCAGCGTTAGGAGGAAAAAGACATGCAGGCGCACCACGCCCGCCAGGCTGCCGATTTTAGAAATTCGCGGCACGTGTGAATTCGCGTAATCTGGCGGAAACAACGCAAATCCGGTCAGATTGCCGCACCGGCTTGCGCCAGGATCACCCCCTATTTCTATGCGCCCACGCCATTTCAACCCCTGGTCGTTCGATTTCGACAGTATGGACGTCGATGTCGACGCCATCCAGGTTCATACCGAGCAGGAGCGCGCCGAGCTGGCCATGCATACGCACCGGCAGGCGCAACTGGCCATCGTGCTGCGCGGCGCGATGACCTGCGAGGTACCTGGCGCGCTGTGGGCGGCTCCGCTGCAGGGCGGGCTATGGATCCCGAGCGGCATGCCGCACAGCAACCGCGTGACGCCCAACGGGCGCGTCTGCTTTCTGTTCGTGCAGGCAGCCCGCCTGCCGGCGATGCCGCGCCAGTGCTGCCAAATCGCCGTCAGCCCGCTCCTCCGCGAGCTGGTGCTGTACTTGGCCGGTCTGCCCAAGGGCCGGCAACGCGGCGCGGAGGCAGAACGGCTGCGCGCCGTGCTGCTCGACCAGCTCGGGCGGGCGCCTACCGAAACGCTGCACCTTCCCATCAGCGACGAACCCCGCCTGCGACGCCTAATCGACGCGATGATCGACAACCCGTCCAATCGCCAGACCGCCGCTCAGTGGGCCGCTACGCTGGCCATGAGCGAACGCACCCTGACGCGCCTGGTGCTGGCGGAAACGGGCATGCCCTTTGGCCGCTGGCGGCAGCAGCTCCACCTGATCGTGGCATTGCAGCGGTTATCGATGGGCGTCTCGGTGCAGCAGGTGTCGGGCGAACTGGGCTATGAAACGGTCAGCGCCTTCATCCTGATGTTCCGCAAGGCGCTGGGGCAGCCGCCGCGCCGCTTCTTCACGGCGCAGCGGGCTGGCGCACCGGGGGCATAGGCAAGGCGACCGGCAGAAGATCGGTAGCAACAAAAAAACCGCTACGAAAAGCGGCTTTCGATGCCGCGGCCTAAGGGCCTGGGCAAGGCCTGCGCGCTGCTGACCGACGGCCGCTTCTCGGGCGGCACCTCGAGCCTGTCAACTGGCCACTGCTCGCCGGAAGCGGCCGCCGGTGGCGCGATTGGCCTGGTGCACGACGGCGACCGCATCCGCATCGACATTCCGAACCGCACGATCCGACAAGCTGGTGTCCGACGAGGAACTGGCGCGCCGCCGCGAGGAGCAGAACGCCCGCGGCTAGTGCGTGACCAGCAGCCGTTGCTAAAGGCTGCGCGGGAGGGGTTGACGCAGGCCGAACGCGATCTGAAAGCACTAAGCGAGGAGGAAGTCTCCCGAAGTGAGTGCCGCAAGCGCGATATCCGGGATGTGCAATCCCAGCTCGACGCGGCGCGTCGGGAATTGGCAACACTGGCCACCGAGGACGTGGCCGGCATGCTGGCCCATTTGGACCGCCAGATTGAAGCCAGCCGGGAGGCTGTTGCGGCTTTTTCCGGCCGGATCGAAGCGCTGATTCGGCAGAAGAGCATGTTCGTGGCGGAGCGTGAACGTCTGGAAGTTGGGCTTGCCTGCATGCCGGCGCTCGAGGCGAAGATGCAGGCGCTGTCTGATCAGATTACACGGTAGAAGTTGCTTGCGAAAGGCCTAGGCAACGATGGCGTGATCGCGTTGTCAATCGATGATGCGGGCCCGACCATCACGCAGATCGTCAATGACTTGCTGCTGACCTGCTGTGGACCGCGATTCACGATCGCGATCCAGACGCAGAAAGCGCTGGCCAGCGGGTACCGGCGCGGGGGGACTCTCCCTCAACGTGATTGACGCGGACAACGACAGCAAGAAGGAATGCGACGTGATGTCAGGAGGACAGAAGGTATGGATCAATGAGTGCCTGACACGCGGAATCGCCCTCTATTGGGCGCAGGACGCGCAGCGGCCTTTCCAGACGCTTTTCACCGATCAAGCTGATGGTGCGGTGGACTCGGGCTCTCAATCATGCCGAAGATGCTTTTTACGGCCGAGGACGCGCTTCCCTGCGTCTGCGCCTCGATGAGGCGCGCAACAACGACCTCGAGCGTACAGGCGACAGCGGCACTATTCGCGCCAAACCTGAGTAGGTCGGGATTGCTTGCCTGCGCCTTTACCGTGCCGGAGGTTCCAGCAGTGAGGTCCTATCGTTGTTTATGGTAGTTTCAAGCCGCGCCGAAGTTCTATTGATCTACGTGGACGGTTGGAATCACTGACATCCCAATCCGAAGGTTCAGCGCCTTCGTCTGCCCACTATCGATCCGGATCTTTACGGGCACACGCTGTACTACCTTCGTGAAATTCCCGGTGGCGTTGTCCGGCGCGATTGGCGAGAACGCGATACCGCTGGCTGGAGCCACGCTTTCGACGTGGCCTTTGAGATCGACGCCCGGGAGCATATCCACCGAAATTGTCACGGCTTGCCCGGGCCGCAGGCGCCCCAGTTGCGTCTCGCGGAAGTTCGCCTCGATGTAAAGGTCTGAGAGCGGGACCACCGCCAGAAGCGGCGTGCCTACGTGGACGTAGGCACCCACTCGTAGGGTGCGGTTCCCTACAGTTCCACTGATGGGGGCGAGAATGCGCGTGTACGAGAGGTTGAGCTTCGCGGCATCGAGCGCAGCAATTGCCTTTTCCAGCAGCGCTTCAGCTTGTCTCTCCTGCGCTTGTAGAACGGCTACCTGATGCTGCGCCGCATCTCGCGCGGCTGTATGCTCGGCGCGGCGTGCGATTGCGACCTGAAGCTGCGACTGCGATTGCTGCCGCTCCTGCACGGTGCCGGAGCCGTCGAGCGACAAATTGGCGTAACGCCGCGCATCCGCCTCTGCGAACGTGATGGCCGCGGCGTCTGCGAGTATAGCTGCGTTCCCCTGCCTGATTACGCTCTCTTGCTGCTGCTGCGCGGCCTTGAGGCGCAGAATTTCGGCGCGGGCATTGCTAACGTCAGCTGTGGCGCTGGCGACCGCAACGGCGAAATCGCGGTCGTCGATCTTAGCCAGCAGTTGGCCTTGCTTCACTACCTGATTGTCTTCGACTAGCACCTGCGCTATCTGCCCGGCTATGCGCGGCGCCACCAGTGTCGAGTCGGCGCGTACATATGCGTCCGTAGTGGACTGCGATGAGGCGCCACTCTCGTCACGGAAGTAGAGAAACGCAGTACCGGCGAGTGCGCAGCCGAAGACGATCCAGGCAGCGATCTTTGCGGGACGGGGAAGCGTCATGATGAGTCAGTGTGAAGGCTTGTTCAATATTGGCGGCCGGATGTATTGCAGATGCAAAACGAACGGCACGAGCACCATAGCCACTAGTCCGAGCACCATATAGGCGTCGGCGATTGACAGCACGAAGGCTTGGTGGATGATGCGTGCAGCCAGGTGTGGCAAATTGCCGCCGGCATGCGTATCGACGGAGCTCACCTCGCCACCCATGTGGATTGCGCGATCAAGTAGGACGTTTGCATGAGTACGCTCGCGCACAACGATCAGCCGCTCAATAATCGCGGCACCGCTGATGGAGCTTAGCGCGCGTAGTACGTTGACGATGCCGGAAATGACCGGACCCTCGTGTGGCTGCACTACGCTGGTGGCAAGAAACAACGTGGAGACGACTGTCATGGGTTGGCCAAATGCTTGCAGTACCTGGATCGCAAGGAACTCCGAGGCCATCCACGCCGACGTTACCCTCGCTCCGATCAGGCACGATGAGGCCAATAGCACTAGTCCGGCGACAAACATGTAGCGTGCATCCATCCATTGCTTGTAAAGCAGATAGGCCACAAACGGTCCGATTATGAGCTGTGGCACGCCGATGGTAAGCCCCAATGCCGCGACATACGGGGTGCGAAAGCCGTGGATATGTGAAAGGAAAGTGGCGGGCAGCAAGGCTCCGGATAACAGCACTACAACAAGCACATAGAAGATCGAGAAGCCCATACCAAGGTTACGGCGGCTCAGCAGCTGGAGCTTTATGAACGGTAATGGATGGAACCACTCGGTGAGTAGGAAAATGACGGTTAGCGCTCCGCCCATGCCAAACAGCCAGCAGACCAACGGGTCGTGGAACCAGTCATAACGTTCGCCTTGCGACATTCCAAGTCCCAGCAACACGAGCCCGGGAAGGCCGGTCGCCAGACCGATCAAATTGATCTGTCGAAACCGCGACAGCATCACGAGATCCTGTGGCATACCCCAAGCGACCGCCCACATCGAGAAGATGGCGAATGGCAGCGCTTGCCAGTATGCGAGGCGCCAATCGCCAAGTGTGTCGGTGTATATAGCCGAAAGCCACGTGGCTATGTTCGGCGAGAATGTCGCCGTCATCGCGTACAACGCGAGGCCGTAAAGGCGCAGCGACGGCGGGAAGAAGCGCAGCGCTGCTGCCATCAGTACGGGAATCAGCAGCCCGCCGCAGAATCCTTGCAGGCTGCGGAGGACCAGCAAAACCGGCAGATTCGGAGCATAAGGCGTCAGGAAAGCCAAGACCGTGAATACCGCGACTGCGCCGAGATGGAAGCGGCGCAGCGAAAGTGTAACCGCGAGCCATGTCGCAAACGGCATAGCTGCCAGCTCGAACGCAGAGTACAGGCTTACGATCCAACTTCCCTCGTCGCTGCCGATCCCGGTCGCCCCCTTCAGATCGACTAACGATAGTCCACCGATGCGATTGTTCAGTCCTGACATCATCGCAGCGATGAATACACCGAGCACGCCAACGAAGATCTGTGCATTGAACGGGTGCTGCACAGCGGCCGGCGCTGGCGCTCCAGGGGAAGCATGGATCATCGGTTGACCGCCCCATCGACGTCTGGCGACCAGCCGCCGCCAAGTACCTTGTAGAGCCGGACCATGGAGATCGACAACTCGGTTCGGCTGCGAGCCAGCGCCCGTTCTGTGGCTAGAAGATCGCGCTGAGCAATCAGTACGGACAGGAAAGTCGATGCGCCTTGCGCGTAACGCTGCTGCGCCGTACGAAATGCGATGCGGTTGTTCTCCACGGCAGCGCCCAGCTGCTCATCGCGCGATTGCTCTGCGCGGTACGCGGTCATCGCGTCATCCACTTCGTGCCACGCCGTGAGGACGGTCTGTCGATAGCGGATCGCAGCCTCCTGATGCCGTGCCTTGGTCAATGCCAGCGTGCCCATCAAGCGGCCACCCTCGAAGATCGGCAGATGCAACACCGGCCCCACCGCGAACTGCCGCGCACTCCAATCGCCAGCCTCAGTGAACTTAAGGGCCTGAATGCCGAAGCTTCCGGTCAGGCTAATGCTTGGATAGAAGTTTGCCTTGGCGACGCCAATTGCCGCCACCGCCGCGTGTAGCTCGGCTTCGGCACGAAGAATGTCGGGACGGCGGCGGGCCAGATCCGAAGATAGCCCGATCGGAACGATTGCAGGCGGTGCGGGAATGCCGGAGCCAGCCGATAGTTCACTATCCAGGGCATGCGGTGCTTCACCGAGCAAGAGCGCGAGTGCGTTCATCAGCGCCGCACGCTGGCGATCGAGATCAGGGATGATGGCGTTGATCGTGGCAAGCTCAGCATTGGCGCTGGCTGCATCATATCGGGTGGCTACCCCTTGCTCTTCGCGGCGGGTGGCAAGTCGTAGCGTCGCTTGCGCGATCTCTTGGTTCTTTCGCGCAATTGCCAGCTCCGCCTGCACACCACGTAATGCGAGGTAGGCGCGGGCCACCTCGGCTGAAATCAGCACTCGCACTGCTTCGCGGTCGTAGACGGTGGCATCGGCGGTCGCTTGCGCCGATTCCTTTGCGCGCCGGATCTTGCCCCAGATATCGATTTCCCATGTGGCGTCGATGCCGTACTGCCACAGGCTATAAGGCGGCGAGCCTAGCTGTCCCTGCAATGCGCTAGTGCCGAATGGGTCTGCGCCGTTGGCTGCAGTGCCACCCATTGCACCTGCAGGGCCGGTAAGCCTTAGAATGCCATTAGGACTGGCCCGCTCGCGGAGTTCGGAGGCATTGACGGAGAAGGACGGATAGGCATCTGCCCCAACGACACGCAGCCGCGCACGGCTTTGCCAGATACGCGCATCGGCCGCCTGCAGTTCGAGGTTCTGCTCTGCCACGCGCGACTCGATGGATGTCAGCACTGGGTCTTGGAACTGTTTCCACCAGTCTGCCTCGACTGCGTCGGTCGAGAAGCTGGAGCCGCTCGCCGTTGACTCGATATTCAGAAGTCTATCCGGTGGGGAAACGGCAGGGGTCCGAAAATCGGGACCTACGGCACAGGCAGCGAGTCCAGAGAGCGCAACCGCGCAGCAGGCGGTACGGGGATGCAGAGGGAAAAACATGTGAGTAGTTGACTGGCTTACTGAGGCAAAGAGTGAGCTGATATCCGTCAGTACGGTACGTGCTCTCATCTAACGAAGCGGCCCATTGCTGGACTTCCCAACAATAGGCGCTTCCCTCAATCCATGAGGTCGGATGCTTTTCAGTAAGCCCAGTTGGCCGGAATGTAACGGAAGGCCTTGCCGTCGGCCGCAATGCGACCGAGTGTCGGGAACGACAAATGGCTGGCCATGAACAATTCTCCGGTCGATGCCGCCTCTTGCAACAGCTTAACCCGAACGCGAGTGGCGTCCTCTGGCTCGTGATCGAATGCGTTTTCCCACTCTGGGCACTCGATCCCGACCGGCACCAAGGCATCGCCGGCGAATGTTAGACGCTCACCTCCGGACGCCACGCGGACCACACTGTGCCCCGGCGTGTGACCGCCAGTTAGCGTGACGACTACGCCTGGCGCTACCTGAAACTCCTTGTCGAACGGGCGCAACTCTTCCTTGTACATGTCCAGGAACTTGCGGGAACTCGAGCGAATGATGTCCTGGATGCCGTTGAAGGTGTTGTGGGAAAAATCGGGCGATTCGAAGAACTCGACATCGGTGTGAGAGACGTGAATCCGCAGGTCAGGACGCATCTGGCTTCGGAGTCGCTCGTCGAGCAGTCCGCCGATATGGTCCATATGAATGTGCGTGGCAATCACGTCGGTCACGGACCCGGGGCAGATCCCAGCATTCTTTAGCCGCAAAGCCAACCGGCCAGTACGCACGGAATCCGGAAACTCCGAACCTAACCCTGCATCGACCAGAATCGTTCGCCCGCCGCTACGGATTACGATGATGTTTAGTCCCCAATCGATGACTTCCGGCAAAAATCTGCCGCGAAGGGTGGCGTCCCGGACAGCCGCGTCAACATTAGTGCCGAGAATATTCGCGGGTACCGGGATGACCCCGTCGCTGATTACGAATACCTCGATATCGCCGATACGTGTCGCATAGTGCGACGGGACCAGATCATGGTCAGGGTAAAGTGACCCGTGGCATAGGCACATGATCGACTCCTGTATTGATAACGTTTCACTTCCGGCGAGTCTTGGAGGAAAAAATCCATTTTCTTCGGCCGGTCCCACATCAGGAGATGCAGCATATGCGGCGGTGGATGTGCCCGGTAGGCTAGAAAATGGACACACAGTGATGCGTGTTGGGAAACAATGGTGGTGATCGTTAGAGCGTTAGCGGTCTGTAGGCACACTGCACAGAGACTTACAGAACGATGCTCCGGTCGGGCGCCTTCGCGGGCAGGTCGCATGACTCACCGATTAAGCTCATCATATCGATCTCGATCTGGCGGCTGAGATAAGCCATGGGCACGTCGTTCGCGCCACCCTCAAAAGGATTCTCAGTACTTTCACCCACTTGTTCGAGTACGAGGTACATGCACGAGATCATCGTGCTGAACGGAATCACGAGCCAGATCATGTGGCCGTGCATCGCGCCTGCGACACTAGCGTTGAGTTTATCGAACTCGGTCAGAATGCCGAACGGCAACAGGACGCAGAAAGTCCGTACAAACAAGCGATTGATCACCGCGTATTGACGCGGATAGGGGTAATTCTTGATTCGCTCGGCACGGCCTTGCTGATTGACCAGATTGCGGATAGCACTGCTGAGCTCCATGAAGCATCCGACGCTGATCTCGCCAGCGTCCAACAGGCGCTTAACGTCGGCGGATTGGTGGCTCAAGAGAGTCAGTGCCCCATTATTGGAGTGAAGGACCGCATCGATTTCGGAAGGAGACAGATACCGTGCCAGCGCCTGCTGCAGCGAAACTTCTCGCTCGGGGATACGATAGTGCTTCCGATACTCCACGTTCGACGCCTGGTGGACGCTTTCCCAGATTTTTGGGGCTCGGAGCTGATAGCGCAACGCGGTAAGCCACGCGCAATGGCGGCGGATAATTGCCCGCGCCGCCGCGGGCTCGCTGAGAAAGTCTCGACTCATAAGGCCGAGCCCTCGGCTGCCATTCTGGATCTCGGTCCAGATCTGCTGGCCATCGAGCATGCGACTATAGGTCTGGACGTTGCGGAAGCCGACGATGAAGGACGTAGCCGTACCTAGCAGAACCACAACAGGAATTGGCAACGCCAGCCACTTCAAGCCTAGATAGTAATAGAGCAGAACAACAGCAATGCTGCATGCCATCGAGGCGTACATCTTTCTCCTCGACCAGAACATGAATTCGCGTATCGAGTACGATTTTCCTAGATGCATGATGGTTGGCTCGTTATGTTCAGGTGCGGGGAAATTCTTGCCCAAGAAGCAGGGCAGGCGGCAATGGCCTCCAACATTCGTCACATTTGAGGAGGCCATTGCAGGTTCTGTGAGGCCATTGACGTACCGCCAGCAGCATACAAGAGCTCCTGGCACGCTACGATAATCAACTAGATTGTCGGAAGGTCCATTTGCACCTGGCCGGTGCGAATGGAGCGGCGACGTAGGTGGTCATCGTCCGCTCCGTTGTTCCAAGCGGTTTCGACCGCGGCCGAGAATAGCACTGTCTGGGTCTACAATAGTCAGGGATTGGTGGAGCAGGCGACCGATACACTCAATGGCGTAACCATGGGCGAGTGGACCTTCAGCTATGACAGTACTGGCCAACTGCTTTCGCTGGCGAATGACTACGGCCGCGTTGGGAACGTTGTTTCACGTGATGCTGGAGGGCGTATTACGGAGGCCGTGAGTACTGACGGACAGCATTTGCTCATGCAGTACGATGCCATGGGCCGCCTCACGTCAAGAGACGTGGACGGTGTCGTCACGACCTACAAGTACAACGAGATCGGACTGCTGACCGCTGTGCAGGGCGCAACGAACGTCATGTTCGAGTATCACGCAGCGCATCGGCTTACTGCATACCCGCTGCCGGAGTGGCAGAGGATGCCTGGATCAACGCGCCGCCTTCGCCATCTAGCCGAATTGGGACCGATCACTTTCGATCTCCGTGACCTCGCGTGCGACGATCAGGTGGTCTTCAACTGCCGTCTGAACGTTGTTGTACCCTACAGTCCCCGCTTGCTTGGCTTGTGAGCTCATCGAGCGCGCCAGGATCTGCGAGTGATAGCTGCTCATCGGGCGCCAGGGTTCGGCATGTCCACCGCCTTTTGCCGGTACTGCACCGCGATCCATCATCTGGCGGAATGAGAGAATCGGAAATTACCCATCACGTCTTCGATCTAATAGCACGATGGCAGAAGGGAAACGATACGAGCCGAGGGCCAGACAACTACGGAAGAGTCCAACCTAGTTGCCGCATTGAGTATCCGCGAGCATGGACTCGCGGATATTAAACGCCTAGAACTTGTGACGCATGCCGATGCGAGCCACTACCTGCCGCGTTGTCGAAGACTGGCTGCCCGTTGCGCCATCGTAGACATCTCCGAAAGCCCCGCCTGCCGCCTGTTGGTAGATGCCCATGATGTAGACGTCGGTGCGTTTGGAAAAATAGTAATCCAGCAGAGCATTGAACTGATGGTACTTCGGCCTGCCCCCGCCGGACATTACCTTCGCATTGGTAAAGGTGTAGCCAAGGGTCGTCTGGAGGGACGGTGTGAAGTAGTGGCGTCCCCAGATTTCATAGTTATCGAATAACACGGTGTTGCCTGCGATGCCATTGGCATCGTCGAAGCTGACGTGCGAGAAATCCGCGCCGAGGAGTCCGGCGGGGCCAAAAGAATACGTTCCGCCGGCCGCATACGTCTCCATGTTCGAAGGATTGCCGACATATCCGAACGGACCACGAGCCGAGGCTCCCGGCGTCGCTGAATTGGGCGCCCAGTTTCCATCGGGGAACTGTGTGGCGGGATTCCGCGCATAGAAGTAGGCCGCACCGAAGTAGACGGGCCCACTGCTGTAGCTCGCCCCTGCACCAATCGTACTGTTTCGGCGATAGTCGCCCGCCTGTTCGCCGAAAGCGTAGAGCACTTCCAGCGTAACGCCACCGAGCGGTGCGGTGACATACTTGACCGCATTGCTGACGCGGAAGCCGTTGTTGCTGTTGTCGATGTCTCCCGCGTGAGAGAAAAATGCCCCGCTCGATCCGTTCATGACGGCCGGCTGAACCAGGTCCGCCACCGGATCGTACTGCCGTCCAACGGTCAGGGTGCCGAGCGTCGCATCAGACAAGCCGACATAGGCTTGGCGGCCAAAAATCAGGCCGCCCTGGCCGAGCTTTCCAGTGTCGACATTGAACCCGCTTTCGAGCTGAAAGATGGCTCTGACGCCTTTGCCGAGGTCCTCGGTGCCCTTCAACCCCCATCGACTTCCCTGGGCAACGCCGCTTTGCACCTGCCACAATTGGTGCCCGCCGGCATTGTTTGTAAAAGTGATGCCGGCGTCGACGATGCCATAAAGTGTCGTGGTGGTTTGTGCCGACACATTTTCTGCCGCAGCACTCACAAATGCGAGTGCGACTAGCCACTTCTTCATATAATCATCCTCCGAGAATCATGTGGAATACATGCGCGCGAGCATCCGGGAGAGATGCACCAATTTATGGCGTTACCAAAAATTGATGCAATTGTGATGGACGAATGCGGCGATTTGAGCTTCTCTTGAGCCTTGTTCGCAAAGCGGTAAATCGGGGAATCGATTTGCACGCAATGGGCGCAGATGAATTCTTCACGGCCGGGAATCAGCGGTCCACTGCTTTACCTTCTCGATACAGAAGCGGAGCTTATAGGTGTACATCAAGGAAATTGAGGCATTTCGGGCGGTCATCCTGTCGGGTTCGACGGGCAAGGCAGCCAGGTTGCTGGGCGTCTCGCAGCCAGCAGTGAGCCAGGCGATTCGCAAGTTGGAGGAACTGGCGGAATTGCGTTTGTTTGATCGGATTGGAGGCCGGTTGCAGCCCACCCAGGAGGCGCACGCGCTGATGTCGGAGGTGGACAAGTTCTTTGTCGGTTACGAGGCCATCGAGCACCGCATCCGTAGTCTGCGCATGTTTGGTGTGGGGCGGCTGTCGGTGGCCTCGTATCCGGCACTCGGCATTTCCTTCGTCGGCCGCGCCATCGCAGCCTTTGGGCCCCAGAAGCGCGATGTGCGGATGTCTCTGCAGGTGGGCAGTTCAAAGGAAGTCCACCAGATGGTCTCTGCGGGGTTGGTGGACTTCGGGCTCATGAACGACGAGGTGACGACGCAGAGCGTCGAGCATTCGCTCTTTTCCACGTTCTCCGGCGTGATCGCCATGTCGCCTGACCACCCGCTGCGTGCGAGACGCGTGATTCAGCCGGCCGATCTTGCCTCGGATGCTTTCATTGACATGAATCCCGAAGACCCTGGGAGGGCTCGTCTGGAGAGCGCCCTAGTGGACCATGGTGTGACGCTGCGGCGGATCATCGAAACGCCGCTCTCTGCTACCGCTTGCGAGTTGGCATTGGCAGGCGTTGGTCTGGCGCTCGTCAATCCCATTGCGGCGCTGGACTACATGTCGCGCGGGCTCGTGGTGCGGCGGCTGGCGGTGGCGATCGACGCCCGTACGCTTCTGGTCATGCGGCCCGGAAGGCCCGTCTCTACCAACGGTCAGGAGTTCCTCAAGTTCCTGCGACTCCAGCTTCAATCGGAATCAGAGAAAATCAACCGATGGCTCGACGCGTGATGCCACAGCACATTCCAATTTACGCGCTACCTGTCCATTACCCTGATGGGGATTACACCGATTGAGAGAATCGGAATATTAGTTAAGTCAATTCTGGTGTAGAGAAAAACCCTAATAAGCCCGACTTCTGGATTGAGAAGGCAGGAGGGTGGATTGATTTTTTCGTGCCATCGAAAATGCATGCACATTTTCATTGGCGCTGAAAAAATGAACAAGCCATCGAGCATTGGTCGCACCCATGACTTTCAAAGTCTTTCGCCAGGCATATTCAGGGCTTCTACGATCGTTTTCGACTCGTATGAAGATTTCGTCGCACGTAAATCCCGTCAGCCCGATGGGTTCAGCTACGGGGTCACCGGAACTCCGACACATCGTGAGCTGGAAGGTCGAATAGCTGCACTGGAAGGCGCCAATCATTGCGTCGTCCTGCCTTCTGGGCAGGCAGCATTGGTTAGCGCGATTCTGCCGTTCGTCAATAGCGGCGATCACATCCTGATCTCTGATGCATGTTACGGCGGCCTAAAGGCATTCGCATGCGACTGGCTGGCTCGTCTTGGCGTGGATATCGATGTCTATCCGGCCAACGTTGGCAAGGAGATCGCCTCATACATCCTGCCGTCCACGCGGATGATCTGTCTCGAATCGCCCGGCACCATTTCCATGGAAATGCCGGACGTGCCGGAGATCGTCGCGGAAGCCAAGCGACGCGGCATCCTGACCATGATAGACAACACCTGGGCCAGTCCGCTCGGGTTTCGCCCAATGCAGCATGGCGTGGACCTGAGCATCGAGGCGGCGACCAAGTTTTTTGGCGGGCACTCGGACCTGCTGATGGGCTCGATCAGCACAAACGACTTCAAGCTCTACGAGAAATTGCGCGAGTCGCAGGCCGTGATGGGTTTTGCAGTGAGTTCGGACGACTGCTTCCTGGTGCTTCGAGGTCTCGAGACGTTTGCGTTGCGCTTTGCGGAGCAAAGCAAGAGCGCGCTCGAAGTGGCGAACTGGCTGCGTAGCCATCCCATCATCGATCGCGTGCTGTTCGCCGCATTGCCGGACGACCCTGGCCACGCTATCTGGAAGCGGGATTTCACGGCAAGCGGATGCCTGTTCTCGTTCGTGCTGAAACCAGCCCCGGACCGCGCCATCGCTGCGTTCTTCAACGCGCTCAAGGTCTTTTCGATCGGTGCGAGCTGGGGCGGCACGCATAGTCTGATTGCGTATTACCCAGCCAGTATCCAGAAAGCACGCAGGTTTGCACCAAGCGATCAGCCCATCTTCCGCCTCTCCATTGGTCTGGAGAACACACAACGGCTCATCGCCGATCTCGATCAGGGTCTAGCCCAGTACTCCGCCCATCAAGCGCTCTGATTTCCCTTCAAATTCAAGGATAAAGACATGACAAATCGTTCTCTAATCACGCGCGTCCGGCGCGCGATAGTGCTGAGCATCATGGTGGGCATGTGGTCAGTCGCGTGCGCTTCGGATCTGCTTCCCAAGATCAAGGCGGACGGCGTGCTTCGGGTGGCGAACACGCAAAGCAGCCCACCGTGGAGCATGCTCGACGAGAAGAACCAACCGGCTGGATACGACGTGGAGATCGCCAAGGAAGTTGCCAGGCGCATGGGCGTTCCCAAGGTGGTCTTCATCGCAGATGCCGGGAAGAACTTCATCGAAGGATTGAAGGCAGGCAAATACGATGTGGTGATGAACGACCTCACACCGACGGCCGAGCGCAGCAAGCAGGTGGACTTTGGAACGCCCTATGGCGCAGAGGATTTCCGCATCTTCGTGCGTGCCGACAATATGTCGATCAAGGGGCGTAGCGACCTCGGTACGAAGCGTGTGGGCGTGACCACTGGATCTAGCAACGAATCGTGGGCGCGGAAGAATCTTGTTGGCTCCGAGCTGCGTTCCTACGACAACGGCGGGCTGCTGTTCAGCGATCTGGTTAACGGGCGCATCGACGCCGTTATCGTGTCGCACTTCGGCGGTCTGCGCTACGCCACTGTCAACAAGCTTCCACTGAAGGAAGTTGGGGATCCGCTGACCTACCAGCTTTCGGCCCCGGCGCTGGCGAAGAACCAGCCCGCTCTGGCTGCAGTAATCAATAGGGCCATTGGCGAGATGCTCTCCGATGGCACAGTCGATCGACTTGCCAAGCGTTGGGTCGGCAACGACTACGACATGCGTGGCGCCATCGCCAAGGCGAACGAAGACAAGGAGTGAAGGATGGGTGAGCTCTTCATTCGTTCGTTGCCGCTACTCCGGGATGCCGTCCTGATGACGGTGTTCCTCGGAATGGGCGCCTTCACGCTCGGCTCCCTACTCGGTTTGTTACTGGCTCTTGCCAGACTCTCCCGCTTTGCAGCGTTGCGGACGCTTGCGTTTGTCTACGTATCGGTTTTCCGAGGGACGCCGCTACTCGTGCAGATTCTGCTGATCTACTTCGGCTTGCCGCACTACGGCGTGACGCTGGAGCCTATCCCCGCCGCATTGCTGGCGCTTACCCTGTTCGCGGCGGCCTATCTGAGCGAAAACTTCCGGGCCGGTATTGGCGCTGTGGACAAGGGCCAATGGGAGGCTGCAATGTCGCTTGGCATGGGCTACTGGCAGGCAATGTCACGGGTGATCCTGCCGCAAGGACTTCGCATTGCGATTCCACCTGTCGGTAGCCGCATGATCGCCTTGATCAAGGACACATCGCTGGCATCGACGATCACGGTGGTGGAATTGACGCGGGTCGCCGAGCAGGTTGGGGCAACGACCTTTCGGTATATGGAGATGTTCATGATGGTTGGGATCATCTATTGGGGGGTGAATCAGATCCTGACGATCCTTCAGACGGTGCTGGAAAGCCGGGCAGCCAGGCGTTATCTATGAAAAATATGGAACCAACCATCCAAGTGAGCGGCCTGTCCAAATCGTTCGACAAAAATCATGTACTTCGTGGCGTGAACTTCAGTGTTGCGCGGGGAGAGGTCGTGGTGATCATGGGCCCATCGGGCTCGGGCAAGACCACGCTGCTGCGTTCACTGAATTTTCTGGAGCACCCCGACGCCGGTGTGGTCAAGGTCTGCGGTATCGAGGTCCAGGGCGGTACTGCCGACACGATCTCACGCGAGACCAGGAAAAATATCGCAGCGATTCGTCGGCAATCCGCAATGGTGTTTCAGTCCTTCAATCTGTTCCCGCATCGCACGGTTATCGAGAACGTCGTTGAAGGGCCGGTGAGTGTCAAGGGGATCGACCGCAAGGCCGCCACGGCCCGCGGGATGCAATTACTCGAACGTGTTGGGCTAAGTGCCAAGGCCAACGAGTATCCTTCCCGTCTGTCCGGTGGTCAGAAACAGCGCGTAGCGATTGCGCGGGGGCTTGCCATGGACCCGGATGTCATACTTTTCGACGAGCCCACTTCCGCATTGGACCCGCTCCTGCGCGAGGAGGTGCTCCTGGTGATGCGGGAACTGGCGCAGGAGGGCATGACAATGCTGGTGGTAACCCACGAGGTGCGTTTCGCTCAAGATGTAGCCGATCGAGTCGTGTTCATGGAGGGCGGCGTTGTGGTCGAGGATACTTCCCCAAAGAAATTCTTCCGTGGAAACAATAATCCTCGTGTACAACGGTTCCTGAACCTTATCGCAGCGTGAGTTCGGTTGCCTTTGGGCGGTCGGGGCACTCTGTTCGAGGGAGGAGGTTCGCGTCTTGCCTTGCCGCCGCCACTTCCCCAATTTGTGGCGTCTCGCGTACTAAGCGGACGGCTCTTGATTTTCTGAAACCGCCGCCGCTGTTCTGTGAGACAGCTCACTGGGACCGAACGGCGGTGCGGGACGGCGATCGCAAGGGGCTGCCAGATCAAATTCCATACCCAGATCCGGTGACGACGGCACGGTCGGCGTAGCAGCAGCTTGCCGATCGTTTCCGATAAAAGAAGCTTCAATCCACTGAGGCCTCAAAAAGGGCCAAGGCGGTTGCCGTGTCGTTTGGCTTCCCTTCGCGGTTATCGCTCAAGGTGATATGCGCTGATATCTCGCAATATATTTCGCCTGCGCGATGATATTGCCATGCATTTGATAGGCGACAAGCGCGGGACTGGCCGCCGGTTTGACGTCGATGCTTGCGACGGAGAGCGCGGAGATAGTTACGACATATCGATGCACCTCGCCCAGAGGTGGGCATGGCCCGCCGTATGCGGAGCTTCCGAAATCGGTCAACGTTTCGACGGCGCCCGCGGGCATTCGACCGGCATCGCCCGAGGCGCCGGCTTCGATCGATGTGACTGTCGGCGAGATATTGACAATTGTCCAATGCGTCCATCCCAGGCCGCCCGTTGGGGCATCGGGATCGTGGACAGTAAGGACAATGCTCTTCGTTCCGGCCGGAACATGTGACCATGAGATGTGAGGCGACACGTTCGCACCATGGCATCCAAATCCGTTGTAGACCTGCGCATTAGAGAAATTCCCGTGTTGATCCAGGTCGTCCACGTTAGCGCTGAATGATTGGGGGTAGCCAACTGCTGGGATCAGAGCAAGAAGCGCCGTGGGTAACATCCTGCCTCGCCGAAGGCTGACTAGTCGCATGGTGGGTTCCTTTAAGACGGGCGGCATGCGGTGGGCTCCGAAAAGTCTGCCCCACGGCTGTCCGCATAGGAAGACGATGACAATGATGATCTTAGGAAAGGACATCAAGCGCGAACAGACCTGATCGATCGCTCACAGTGTTGTCGCGCCGGCAACAATGTGATGCCGCTGGCTCTAGTGCCGTGTAGGGATTGGCTTGCTGGGGCAGGCCGAACGTACTGCCGAAGGTTGTTGATGACCCTGAGTTGCCTTGGATAAGGGTAGTCCTTGATATGCTGCACCTTGTTCCCGGTCTGAAAGTGCAGTGCGATGGACCACGCGCAAATGCAAGCTCAGCTTGCTGCTGTCGGTTTCCCAATCAGTCAGTCACCGGTGCATTACGCAAGACCCTGACTGCCATTGAGGGGCTATGCGATATTCCGCGACGCATGCGCGGCTCTCACGCTAGCGATGTCTCGCCCCGTTCATGAGCACGCTGCCTTCATCATCGCCCGCAGCGACATGCCGATTAAATCCCCAGCCGATGGGCCGGCGTGAAATTGCAGCGCGATGCCGAACGTTAGCTCCATGACAAGCGCGCCGAGTTCGAGCGGCGTGGCCGGCGCGTGCCCAGGTGGAAAAATTCTTGTCACTACCATCCCGACCTGCGTCCACTGATACGTGAACATTTCGGTATGGCGCTTGGTTAGCGCCGCATCCTGTCTTGCGTGTCGGATTAGGTCAAGAATCAGTGAGCGCGGGCCCGGATCCCGCGACGTCTCTGTTGCCCAATCGCAGATAGCAGTCAACAGCGCCTCGGGTTCTTCAATGCCAAGCGCCGCACGTTCCAGTTCCTCAACGTCGCGAAAGCTGGTGTCTTCTACGTACTGGAGGAAGATGTCTTCCTTCGACGAGAAATTTGAATAGAACGCACCCTTTGTGTACCCCGCCTCCTCCACGATACGGTCAATTGAGGCGCCGCCCAATCCTTCACGCGCAAACACCTTACCGGCCGCGCCCAACAACTTCTCGCGCGTCAACGCGCGGCTTGCCTCTCTTGTCAAACGTGCCATTGATAGTGGATTCCTAAACTTACGATTTCTCGCGATGCTGTGGGCATTTGCGAAGCCCGTTCCAAAGTCGCAAAGAAACAGCTGGACAAATGAAGCAATGAGATACACAATGGTATCGAAATACTAAATGGTATGTCAAATGTAGCGATGAATTCACCTGGACGCGTGTTGGCCCGCGAAATAGACCTACGCCACGCCCGGAAGGGCGTTGTATACGTTGTTGACGATGATGTCTCCATGCGCCTGGCTCTGGACCGCCTGCTGCGATCGGAGGGACTTCAAGTGAAAACGTTCGAGTCGACGCAGGAGTTCTCTGCTTTCCCGAAAAACGACGCACCTAGTTGTCTGATCCTTGACGTCCGTCTGCGCGGGGAAAGCGGACTAGCCTTTCAGGAACAGATCTCCAAAAGCGGCGGGCATATACCTATCGTATTTATCACTAGTTATGGCGACATCGCCATGACCGCGCGCGCTATGAAGGCTGGTGCGGTCGACTTTCTGGCGAAGCCATTCCGCGACCAGGACTTGCTCGATGCCGTAGCGAACGCGCTGGCGCGCGACATCAGTCGCATCGCCGCCGAGCACGCGAACGCCAATGTGCGGTCAGCGTACGAGTCTCTGACGCCGAGGGAGCGGGATGTCATGGAGCAGGTTGTGTTGGGCAAAATGAACAAGCAGATTGCCGCGGATCTTGGCATCAGCCTGGTCACAGTCAAATGTCATCGTAGCCAGCTCATGCGCAAAATGGGCGCGCGGTCGGTGGCGGACCTCGTCAGGAAGTCGGGGTCACTGAATCTGTCACTACGCTCTCCGGCGTAGGCGCGCCGCCATTCAGCGCGGTCGGGTGCACTTCATCCGTAGGAGCACCTTCCACTGCCCAAGGTCCCAGCCGCCGCCAGCTCCGCGATGTATGGTGGATTGCCACAGCGCACAAGCCGCGATGGGGCGCTTGCGGCGCCAGTGACAGCCCGGGTCAAACGATGATGTAGCGATTGTTGACGGGCATCGCGGAAACTTAAGCATTGGCACGAAGCAGCTGGTGCTGATGGCCCAGTTAGTGTCTCGGCAGCCTACCCCCGAGAACGCGACCTGCCGTCCACGGCCGACGCTGAAAGAGCATGACTGCGTCAACCTGCGGCTGTCCTTAGGCAGCCTGCAGCGGTGGGAATTTCACATGTCAGGGTGAAAAGTCTCACCGATGTCCGCGTCGCGGCTACCCTTTAACGATGAGGACATGTCCTGCCCGCCGTGCTTGAGGGTGGGGGCATCTCACCAAATCTGGCGTCACGTCGCGCGCGGCGAGCTCCGTGCGTTATGGCTCTATTCACCCCGAGGGTGGCGGCCAACACATCAGCTATCCATGCCGGCAGCACCTTCCTGCGCATAGCCGCGCGTTTATCGATTTCATGTGAGAGGCGATCCGCAACCCCGACTTTTCAGGGCGACGTGACGTAACGCCTTGCTGGCCCGGAACAACCTCATTAAACGCGGCAGGGGGGATAGTCGACATATCCCTTAAGGCCGCCACCGTAATACGTGCCGCGATCTGGCGTCGCCAGTGGCAGACCCTCCTCTAACCTGCGCACAAGGTCTGGGTTAGCAATGAAGGGCTGGCCGAATGCGGCCAAGTCGATCAGACCTTCATCGATCATTGCCCTTGCACGGTCAAGAGTCATGTTGCCTGCGAGGATGATCGCCGACGCGCCTGCGGCTGCCTTGATACGCCGGAGCAACTCGACGGTACGATCCTCTGATGCTGTGGCGTCTTTCGGCGCGACCGGAACGTTGGTCTGGTCCATGATGTGAATATAGGCGATTCCGCGTTGGCCCAATTCGTGCGCCAACGCTTCGTAAGTGTCCAGAATTTCCGGATAATGCGGCATGTCGAACAGCAATCCGTAAGGGGAGATGCGAATTCCGATCCGCCCGCTGCCAATTGCAGCAGCAATGCCGTCGACCACTTCTAGCGTAAAACGTAGGCGGTTCTCCGGCGAGGCCGAGTAGCGATCAGTGCGATCATTCACTAGCGGATTGAGAAACTGCTCGAACAGATAGCCATTGGCGGCGTGGACTTCCACGCCGTCAAATCCAGCTTTCATGGCGTTAGCGGCTGCGGTAACAAAGTCGTTCACAACGCGGCTCACTTCTTGAGTCGAAAGCGCGGACGGCGCAGAGGCCTGCACGAAGCCGGGATGGCCCTTGTCATCGTAGCCAAAAACGAACGCGTTCGTCGTGGGCTTCGAGGTGGAGCTACGCGGCGCAGCGCCATTTGGCTGCAATGAGATGTGGGATACCCGCCCGACATGCCATAGCTGTGCAAAGATCTTGCCACCAACAGCATGTACGGAGTCAGTGGTAAGCCTCCAACCTGCAACCTGCTCCTCCGAATAGATACTTGGGTTAAACAGATACCCTTGGCCTTCCTGGGAAACCGGGCTGCCCTCAGTCACCATGAGGCCGGCAGTGGCGCGCTGAGCGTAATAGAGGGCTGTACGTTCGTCCGCGACATTGTTGGCGGCGCGCGAGCGCGTCATTGGTGCCATGACGATGCGATTCGTTAGTTGAACGTCACCGAGATTGAAGGGTTGGAACAGTGTCGTCATGGTTGATTCCTTTAAGGGTCGCTCGCGACGTGGAGAGGGCAGGACAATTCGCGCAGCACCCAACGCGGGGCGAGGCGTGGCGAACATGCGTTTAGTGCTTTATGTCGGAATGAGTATGCGCTGCGCGCCGATGATGGTCGACGGGCATGCAATGCAACACTGCTGTGCACTCAATGCACCAACCGAGGCACCGTCTGCAATGGGAAGAACGGCCCCCGATGGAGCTCCATGCGAGGCTACCGGGCACAATCAACGCCATTTAGGCTGTGGTCGTGCGCGTGGGACAGCTCGGTCATCTCCAACGTTTTCCGCCTAGATCACCGAGGCGATGCGGGGGCAGGGAGCGGTCGCGGCGCAGCAGAACGCAGAGGCCGCGATGTCCGCCCGCGCCAAGCCGACATGCGGGTCGCACTGTTAAGCCTCGAGCTCATTCAGGTCTGCGGGCACCTTGCCGCGCGCGACACCGCGTTGGCCGAAGCTACTGCTGGTCTGCGGTGCTACACGCCGTAGTGGACGAGCATACAAACGCCGAGGCGATCACAGCCGTGAAGACGATCTACAAGGCGCGACGCTAAGCAGTCCCTGCAGTACAGCGGGAGGCCGTTCTGTACGCGCGACACTGCGCTCCCAGCGCGAATTCGCCGAACGGCGTATCAAACCTGGCTCGAGGAGGCAGGAGTCTCTGGGATCAACGGGATGTGCCGTAGCAGGGTCTGCGCTCAACTATCCCCAAAAGCACGAAAGATCAAGGATAAAACAATGGGGCGCGTCAAACAGCGCGCAGCGATGGACGATCGCGCAGCGGACGGAGCGCAATACAAAAACGAGGGCGTTCGATTGTTGCGAATGGTGACGGCCATGGATGAAGCGGATTGCGTCTTAGCTACAGCGATGGATCAAGGAAGGGATTCATGCACGCATCTTGATCAGTGCTTCACGACGTTCACGGCGACGAAAGAGGCGCGGTGTAGGCATGGGCATGTTTATCTGCAGATCGATTTTGAGGCGCATGGCAGTGGGCTTTGAGTGGGCTAGGACGAGCCACAAGGCGCCTTGCTTAGTTCGCTGTGCCAGTCTAGCCCGCGCGACGCATCACGTTGCGTAATACCCCTGCATTATGTCGCACTGCTTATGTACTAGTCGCGAAGGGACCTATGGAGAATCGATTTGTCATCGCTGATGAATATATCATCACATTGATTGTCCCAGCTAAACCGATGAACTCATGGGCGTGCGGCGCTAAGCGCATTGCATAGCGCGCCATTGAGAGCTTTTGTGACGAATATGAAATGACTGTTAATCATTTTATTGCACGATCGAAGACTGCAGCTGTTCGGTATTTGCGCCGTCATAGAGGCATTGTCCTTGAGTTGGACTATGCTAGCGCTTGGCGAGATACGGCTGAGTTAGGTCGGCTTGGCCTTGAATGCGATGTCCGAGTAGTTTCGCGCGGTGTCGATAATATAGTGGTAACCTCGTTTTCGGTACTTGAAATGCGTCTCCGGCGCACGAAGCTAACCTATCGTCAGAGGAATCTGTTCTGTTGTTTCACTTGGAATTCGGTGCCTAATGAAATATTGAGCAATATCATGCACCTTGCAAGTATCAACGGAGACCGCTTGTTAAATATCGAACAACTACCCGGCTCCCCAAATGAAACGTGGGATTGAAATGGACATATCAGAAGTTTTTCGTAGGGCGGTCTCTAGAATGAAGTGCAACACCCTGATGTTAGGGTGTTGGGATGGGACAAAGCTACAGTCAACTGGGTATCGAAGAGCGTAACTGGATTCATCGCCTACTAAACGAGGGGTGCAGCCTGCGTCAGATCGCGAGAGTGGTGGGGCGAAGTCCGTCGACTGTCTCACGCGAGGTTGCCCGGGCCGGAAGTCATCGGTCATACGATGCTGCGAGCGCGCAGGGTATGGCGCTGAGAAGGCGTCGACGTGGGCCGCGCAAGCTGGCAGCAGGCACGGCGCTGCTGAAGCTGGTGAGAGCATGGCTGCGCGTGGGCTATTCACCGCAACAGATTGCAGGCAGACTCCGGCGCATGTATGCCCACCAGCCGGAGTTCCATGTGTCCCACGAGACGATCTACTGCGTGATCTACGCCACGCCGCGCGGTGAGCTGCGCCGCGAGCTAGTCGGCAGCCTGCGTAAGGCCCACAAGGAGCGTCGGTCGCGGGGCGCGGGGAACGATCGCCGAGGCAAGCTGCAGGATATGCGCTCGATCCACGAGCGGCCGGAGGAGGTGTTCGACCGGCTGGTGCCTGGCCATTGGGAAGGCGACCTGATCAAGGGCGCGGGAAACCGCAGCGCGGTGGCGACGCTGGTGGAGCGCAAAACGCGCTTCGTGGTGCTGGCGAAGATGGACGGTTGCGGGGCCGAGGCAGCGCTGGAGGCTTTGACCAAGAAGTTTCGTCGTGTGCCGCTGGCGCTTCGCAAGAGCTTGACCTACGACCAGGGCAAAGAGATGGCGCATCACGCAGAACTGACCAGGCGGGTCAGTATCGAAGTGTTCTTTGCCGACCCGCACAGTCCGTGGCAGAGGCCAAGCAACGAGAATATGAACGGACTGGTTCGAGAGTATCTACCGAAGGGCGACGATCTATCGGTCTTCTCGCAGGGGTACTTGAACAGAGTCGCGAAGGCGCTGAACTATCGGCCTCGGGCGGTTCTCGACTTCGCCACTCCCGCCGAAGCCATGGCCGAAGAGATCAATAAATTACGAACTGGTGTTGCATCTCAGACTTGAAACCGCCTAGAGAAAATTTGCGGGATTGCTAAAAGAGGGAATTTCATTGATCCCGGTAGCATCCGATTGGCGAAGTGTCGTCCAGGCCGCGCTATGGCATTGGCAGAAAAGTCACGAGTTCGGTAATGAGCCGATCTTCTCAGCGAAATTAGCGGCGGCTATCGGCAGCCGGCTCAGTCCAGCCCTCTGCGGACATTGTCGACCGACATCGTGTAATCAGTCTCTGCAGTAGCCTTCGCCCGAGCGAACCGTCAAACAGTTCTTCTTGTCGGTGAGCCATTTCATGCTGGTCCCGGCGCCGTCGGTGGCGCGAATGACCTCCCTGGTCCCGTCGCGGTCGAATTCGATTCCGCCGTCGGTATACCGGCCCTCGAACTTGCGCGAACCATCGAGATTCTGCACGGTGACTTCGTACTTCCCATGACCGCCGCTCAGCTCAAGAAACGTGCCTTCCGGGCCTGTCCACTTGCCGAGCCACTCGTCAGTGCGCGGTGCGCTGGCCGTAGCTGGCCTGATTTCCGCGTCCTTGTGAGAGGACGCGTCGCGGTCCCAGCACCCGGCTACGGATATGAGGGCAATGAGCAATGCGAGGGAGATGCGGAATGTCTTCATCGGTCAATAGACGGGGATTGCACACGCGGTTTTTAGCACGACTGTTGGTCGCGCCCTTCTGAGTTCCGTCCTGCCACCGGCCCCTACTCGGCGGGCCGTGGCGGCGCGCCAGGGGGCGCCTTGTAGCGGTTGTAACTCCAAAGATATTGTTCGGGAAACCGACGGATCAGTGTTTCCATTGCGCCGTTAAGCAGGGCGGCTTGAGCTGCGGGTTCATCAGGCACTTCGCCGGGCAGCCGCATCAGGTGCAGACGCCATCCGCGCCCGCGTGGCAGGCGCTCGCCCGACGCGAGGATCACCGCTGCTTTAGCTTGTGCCGCCAGCTTGCCCGGCAGCGTCATAGTAAATGCCTGCCTACCAAAGAAGGGAACCCATACGCCCTCGCCAAGGCTAGGTGCCTGGTCGGGCAGCAAGCCGACCGTCCCGCCTTGTCGCAGTGCCCGCATGAAGGCACGCACGCCCTGCGAAGAGGCCGGTACGGCGGTCAGATCAGAGGTGGACCTTGCCTGGTACATCAGCGCGCGCAAGTAGTCCTTGCGGGGCGTGCGGAACATCACGGTGAGCGGCATCCGCTTGGCCACATAGCGGGCCGTGATCTCGAAGCTGCCCAGGTGTGGGGTCAGGAACAAGATCCCTTTACCCTCCGTGCGGGCGGTGTCGATTACTTCCCAGTCGTCGCAGATCACGCGCGTGATACTGTCATCAGTGCGAAACCAGATGCGACAGGTCTCAAGGATCATGGCGCCAGCTTCTGCAGCCGAACGGCGTGCGAAGCGGGCACCCGGATAGCCGGCCTGCGCGGCATTTTCCTGCAGACGCTGCCGATATCGGCCGGGAAGGGCATAGACGAGGAGGCCGAGCGCACGGCCGGTGGCATGCAGTATTGGTAGGGGTAGGACCGCCACCATGCGGCAAAGCGTTGTCAGCCAGTGAGAGCGAGTTTTGGAGTCCAAGAGCGGGACGAAAACGGGTCTTTCGTGTGCGAGTACGGAGCGGTGGTTTTAACGCAACCGGCCTGGCAGGTAAAGTACCGTGTTGGAAAAGACTGTTGCTCGGCATGGATATTGTGCGCATGCGCAAAACATGACGCAAGGGGTGGTGCGCGGCGAACCGCCGAATTGCGCCATGTGCGGTAAATGCGTTCCGGAACCATGGCCAGTCTGTCAGTTTCACCGCAACGTCATATGCGACGTCCGTCTTGAAGACGGCGAAGGACCGTCCCTCTGGACATGTTTTTCTGGTCGTCACTCCAATCGGCGATGAACCAACTAGCTTTATCGCTGATTCCCGGGGGAGGCACACGTCGCACCGACTACCCGAGGATGCGATTTTGCGCACCTTGCTGGATTTGCTGTTAGCGGTCTGGGGCGCGTACGGAAACGCGAGGTGTCGTGCTGGTGCATATGGTGCGCACGGTGCATCTGGAGACCCGCGGTGCCGAGAAGCTTGCGCGAGCTCCGAGGGAAAGCTCTGCGTAGGAAACCTCTGCTTCCGTTATGCAATCTTGGCGGTCGGCGTAGAAGGTGCCTCAGGGTCGATAGACTCCGTGCCGACCATCCCGCGAAGCTTGGCCGAGGCGAACGCACCTCGCCATGCCATGTCTTCCGTGTCGTAGACCCAGGGGCCTATGATGGTCCGACCAAGGTCGGTGTGCGTCCATTTGAACCCAGCGCCAACCCTGAAGATGCCGAACCCGAGACCTTGGAGCTCGACGCGATCGATCTCCTCTGGGCATTGGAGAACGAGAGCACGATCGGCGGCGAACTTCGCCAACTGGAGAGTCTGGCCTGTGGTCTGGAGGAAAGCCTCCACCACGGCGAGCTTGGTCTCGGCGTCCCAACTGTTGATCGTCGCGATTTGATGCCAGGGGTCTGCGGACATGCGGGAGGGATCTGTCGGTTAAAGGCAACGTCAATGTTACTGGAGCCTTGGCAGAACCTTTTTTGACCTGGTCAACTTTTTCTTAGATTGGTGCTAGTTTTCGTGGAGGACGCGACGGCAAGCACCTGCTTCAGCACGGCAACGGGGGGCGCCGGTATTGCATCACAGAGGAGTGCTGCAATGCCCGGAGTTCTGTGATAACGAAGCATAATTCAGCGTTAAGTAAAGCAGCTTACGGTATTACCGTCCGGAAACCAGAACGAAAGCCTTCTGGGGAGTGGGCAAAGTAGGAGCGGTCAATTGCGGAACGCAAAGAGACACCCGAATGGCCCCAGCGATCTATAGAGCACGTGAGTCCAGGCACGGACTGCGCTAGCGTCAGCGATCATCGCCGCCGGGTACCAACGCCAGGCGCTTTTTTCGTGCAGGACGCATTGCGAACTATTGGCTTAGATAATCTACAAAACGAAGCTAAACCGAATAGCTGTTCGACGCGGTGCAACGAACGGGCAGCTGAAATCGCCGGCAACCAGGCGGCGGCAGAATTTGCTGCGGCGCTCGCGCAGCGCGATGAGGCCGATCCGAACGATGATCAATGCGGGAAAGAGCTTGGTTTGGACCGGAACTGCTTAGTGAGATGTTGCACAAGGCCGGCGCGCTCGTAGGCGGATACCTTTAGACGTTAGCGTAAGCGTGCACCCGACGCTCGGTTGCAGTCCCTATGTAAGGCTAACGTGCGAACTACGGAATTAAACCAGTGTTTTGAGCGCGCGACGGAACGGGGATGGGAACTTTATTGCTTATCGATTACAGAAAGTTGCACTGAGAGCAGGAATTCTCATTTGCAAGCGTGACGGAGAACACAAAGGCCGGCCATTTGGCCGGCCTTTGTGTTGCGGCGAACTCGGTCAGCAGTTGCCTTTTTTCGCTTGACCCGGCGGGCAGTAGTTGTTCCCTGGCCCCCCTTGTGGCTTGCCGGATGGGCCGTAATCAGGCACATAGTAGGCGCAGCCCCCCAGCAGCGTGGCGGCCAGGGTCAACATGATGAGAATGGTTTTCATGGTCGGGCAGGGGCGGGCGCCCCTTTTTTGACAAGGTTAGAAACTGAAGTTCACGCCCGTCTGGCCACCGCCGGACACGTTTGCAGCGTTGGTCTGCGTCGCACCCGATGCACTGATGGCCTGCACGGAATACTGTCCGGCAACCGGCGCGGGCGACAGAGCGATTGGAAGCGTCGAACTGTATGTGCCTATCAACGGCGCAGCGGCCGGCAATGCCAGCGAATACGCGCCAGTATCGATGTTGGCATTTGTCGAAGCAATTTCGTACGACACAGAACTGATCGTCTGCAGGGCGCGCACCGAAGCTTGTGCCGAAGTGGTGGCCGTGCCGGAAACGGTGTTGGTCGCAGAGGTGGGCAGGGTGATGGGTGCTGCCGCGGTCGCTACCGTCGTCGTGGCGCTCGCAGTAACCGGCACTGTGCGAATAATGCCGGTCGCATGGCCGGACGGCAGCTTGTTGTCGACCACCACCACGTCATAGGTGCCGTTAGTGCTGCTCTGGATGAGCGGTGTCAGGACGAACTGCCCATTGGCATCGGCCACCGTGCCGCGAATGATTTGGCCGTTCTGCTCCGCGTAGACCGTCGCGCCGGCCTGTGCGGCAGGCACGAATCCGGAGATCGCGCCGCTGACGGTCAACGGCGTGGCAGTAACCACCGGTTTCAGGCTGTACGAGCCGTTCCCCTGCTGGACAATTGACTTGCAGGCATTGAAGTCTAGAATCAGGTCCACTAGCGTGTTCGCGGGCACTGTAAAGGGCTGAATGATCTTGTAGCCGCTCTGTGTAGCGCTTGGCGTTGCCAAAGGCAGCTCATTGGTCGTGCCGGAAACGACCACGGAGTTGGCCAGCGAATTGCCCTGGTTTGCGTTCAAAACCAGGCGTACCTGCTGGTACTGGCCGGCGGGCAGGGGGGCACGGCCGATGTCGAACAGAACACCGTTCGTGAGCGAGAGCAGGTCGACCTTTTGCGGCGTGGGTAGCGCGATCTCCGTCCAGCCACCATCGTTATCCCCGGCATTGCTCCTGCTGTTCACCCGCACCCGGTTGACAGTGACATAGACGTGATCGAAACCGCACGACGGGACATCGGTCATCGCCACATGCAGTGTGCCGTTAGCAGGAGGGCTGTCACTACCGCCGTCGCCGCCGCCGCAAGCCGCGACGATAAAGGGGACTGGCAGTGCGGTAAATATTCTCTTTAGGTTAAGTTGAGTTCTTTTTTTCATGCTAGGCCTCTCCTCAGGGCAAGAGTGGAAGCTGGAGCATAGGGCACACATGTCTCGGTTATCGACGCGGCATTGCAACGAATCGTAACGGACATGAAACAGATACGCTCTTGTTAAGCAATCGAGACAGGCGCGAGCGAACTCCAGCCATCACAAAATGACAAGCTGCTGGCGACTCTGGATGAGCTTGGATGGGACCGGCTAAATCGGGCACCACATGCCGTGAGGTGAAACAACGCCGGCCTTTTGCGCCCTGTCAGGGGACGTTCAGTAGCCCGCGGACGGATCGCAGGCGGAAAAATTTCCTCCGCTGCGTTTTCCCGCGGGGCACCGCACTGTGCTTCTCGGACCAGTCCGGCGCTTGTACGGTCGGGTTATGACTGCGTAAGCAGCGCGCTCCGTGCTGCTGAACCCCAATGCACCCACAGAGGCGCTGAAGTGAGTTCGCAGCGACACCCTTATATCTGCATATTGGCAGTGTGAACCGAGATAGGGAATACGTTTGTTCCGACAAAGTGATAAAGGTTGGATAGCGTAGCATTTCACCGACTTTTGACGTGCTTCCAACTGCAGCCATGGCCCGGTCGATGGGGCTTCGCAATTCGCGAGAACGCTTGCAAGCTTGATGGGTCCTCGAAGGCAGTATCCAAAGCATACTGAGGGCCAATCCGTGTTCGCTCGCTTCGGGTAGGTGTAATATTCTGCGTCGTTTGCTGTCCTATTCATGCATCGCCAAGGAGCTTCCGTGAAGAACTCGGTCATTCTGATCCTGCTGACAGGCAGCATTTGGACTGCCAGTGCGGCTGATGTTAATGTGCTTGTAGGGAATGTTGGAATTCAGGCGCCAGGCGTGAGCATCAGCTTTGGCAGCCGCGATAGCAGAGGCTATTACTGGGATGGCGTCGAGTATCGCGATCCGGATTACTGGCGCAAGCACAATGGCCCCAAAGGAGAAAAGTACTACACGGGTCGCGGCAAGGGGAATGGCGGTTGTCCACCCGGGCAGGCGAAGAAGGGGAAATGCTCGCCAGGCTAGTTGCTAAAGAGACGGGCTCGGATTCTCAACGCGAACTTCTGCTCATTGCCTCATTTGTGCAGCGCACGCGGATCACTGCGGCCGAACTCTTCGCCGCCGACAGGCTGCACTGGCCGGAGCGGGAAAATCGGGTCCCATCCGGCTGGATCGGGGGCTTCCTGGCCGTTCTTGGTCATCTCGAGCAAGCAGCCTGGGAATCGGGCATGGCGGTAGTAAGCGTTCCCTAGCCCATCAGGTCGCCCTCTACGCGCACGCGTCCATCCCGACGCCGTATTGAGGGCATTCTCCTGCATTTGCGAAGGTGGTTTCCAACCCCCTTTGTTCAACAGGATCGGGTGTCTCGCGTTAAGGGATCGCTCCTGTGGTTTTCATTCGACTCAAGGAAAACCCAGCTGCTTCTTCGAGCATGCCTCACGAGCCATTCTGTCGACGAAGTAGTTCTGCCAGTGTCGGGAATGGCCAGTCCTCATCGTCATACCCAGGTGGCAGACCCAGATGTCGATCGCCGTCGGCGCATTTGGTCCTGTCGCCTGGAAGAATGATTTCTGTGACCAGAATTCCGGAGCGCTCCATCTCAAAGAGGAATCGACTACAGATGGGACAGTAACCTCGATCTCGCAGCTTATCGTCTCCAAGATCCATCGGATACTCGTGAATCTGGACTTTGACGCCGCACTTGCAGATGATTGGCTCTATGTAATTCATGGACGCTCCTGTCAGTTGGGGGTGCCCAGTGAACTGACCCGAAGCACTCCCGTCCATGGATCATGAAGTTCTCGGGCTCACTTCGCATCGCCCGAACAGGGCATAGACTATTCTGCATCGTCAGCTTCAGAGCTTGTCTGTGGCTCAATTTCACGACCTTAGAATGGACCTTCTCAGTCGGCAACTGCCCGCGGAAGCTCATCCGCAGTTGCTCTTTCAATGTCAGTCGCGCCAGGCTTAGGAGATGTAAAAGCGATAGTCCTGCCGCCTAGCCGATGCGCTACATTCGAACAAAGCGGTAGGTGGGGAGAGAACTGCACAAGAACGAATCGTGGAAGTCGGGCGAGGTAAAAAAATGCAATCCCTTTCAAAACTGTCGTTTTACCCATGGTCCGCCCATTAGGAAGATTTGGTCCGGCAATCTCATACCACCCACAAGCACTCTACCTAGCCAACAGTCGTTCTTTCGTCGGGACGGAATACGAAACTCCACGTTCGGCTGAGTGAGCCAAGTGTATAAATTGACAACACCATACTTACGAGGGGTAATGCAATGCGTCAGTTCAATGAATGATGCTGTTGTGCCGATATTCTCGGCGGTCCCCTCATAGTCAGAGCGATCACGAAGTCGCCACCAGATGAAAGACCAGGGGTGTTCGGGGAAATGGAGCTAGTCATGAATGGCACCTATAACCCGCTGCTAGTTTTCCTTTCGATGATGGTGGCCTCGCTGGCGTCCTATACCGCCCTAGAACTGGCCAGCCGTATCTTTCTGTTGAGTTCACGTTGGCCGCGTTTGTACTGGTTGATCGGCGGGGCGTTGGTGATGGGCATCGGCATCTGGTCGATGCACTTTATAGGCATGATTGCGCTCTCGTTGCCGGTCCCCATCGGCTACGACATCGCCACGACGGGTGTTTCGATGTTCATCGCCAGCGTGGTCTCATTCCTGGCGTTGGCATTGGTCACACGCGGGGAGCTTTCTGCAACGCGGATCGCCTTAGGTGGCGCAATTATGGGGATGGGCATTGCAACGATGCACTACACGGGAATGGCCGCAATGGTGATGTCGCCGCCAGTGCGTTACTCGCCGTGGATTGTCGCTGCTTCTATCGGCATTGCGATTGCGGCCAGCATTGCGGCACTGTGGATCGCATTTATCCTGCGGGGCGCTTCAGATGAGTTAAACATTGTGCCGAAAAGGCTTGGCGCTGCGCTGGTCATGGGGATGGCTATCACCAGCATGCACTATACCGGCATGAGCGCAGCGACGTTCGACGCGGACAGCGTCTGCCTTTCTGCTAACCGTCTTGACCCCAACTGGCTGGCAATGATTGTAGCGGCCGCTTCATTCGTAGTGTTGGCCGGCACCCTGACCTTCCTTGGCTGGCATGCCAGCAGTCTAGCAAACTCGCTGCGTCGGGCTAACCAGAGGCTGCGTCACTTGGGGACCCACGACGCGCTGACCCATCTGCCAAACCGCCTGCTTTTGGAAGAGCAAGTTGAGAACGCAATCCATGCGTCCAAGCACGGCGAAAGCATATTCGCCGTGCTCTTCCTCGATCTGGATGGTTTCAAAGCCGTTAACGATTCTCTCGGGCATGGCGTCGGCGACGAGCTTCTGAGAATTTGCGCTGAACGCCTGACGGCGAGCGTGCGAAAGGATGACGTAGTGGCGCGGGTGGGTGGGGACGAATTTGTGATCCTCCTGCGAAGCTTACCTGACCCTAAAGTTGCAGCGAGTGTTGCCGCAAGCATCTTGCGTGTACTGTGCCAAGAGGCACTCATCAATGGAGTGCGGTTGCGGGTGTATGCCAGCATTGGCATTGCCCAATTCCCACGGGATGGCAACGACACGGAAAGCCTGTTGCACAGGGCAGACATCGCCATGTACCACGCCAAGAACGACGGGCGCAATACGTATCGGTTTTTCGAATGCGGTATGCATGACAATGCGGTTCGCACGCTAACGCTACAGCAAGACTTACAACAGGCTCTGGAGGAAACACAGTTATACCTCCTCTTCCAGCCGAAATTTTGTACGACCACGCGCTCTCTAACCGGTGCCGAGGCACTGATCCGCTGGCGACATCCAAAAATCGGCGACATCCCGCCGCTGGAGTTCGTTCCCATTGCCGAGCGCTCGGGGCAGATCGTCCAAATCGGAGAATGGGTCGTTCGCGAAGTGTGCTATTGGCTAGCCAAATGGACGGCGCAGGGGCTTCAGCCGGTGCAGGTGTCGCTTAACCTGTCGCCGGTGCAGTTTAACGTACCAGATTTAATTGAGCGCATTGACGCAATCGTGAAAGGCGCAGATATTTCGCCCCGGAGAGTGATGTTCGAGATCACTGAGTCCGTCGCGATGCAGAACGCGGAGAAATCTGCCGAAACCATCCGAAGGTTCCACTCGAGCGGCTACGACATGGCGATCGATGATTTTGGCACCGGCTATTCCAGCTTGGCCTACCTACAGCGCTTTCAGGTGCGGCAGATTAAGATTGATCGCTACTTTACGCAAGCACTTGATCTGCGCGAAGGCAAGGGCGAGGCATTATTTTCGGCAATCGTGACGCTGTCTCATGCGCTACAGATGAGCGTCGTTGCCGAAGGCGTGGAGACCGAAACCCAGATGTGCACGTTGGCGGCACTGGGATGCGATGAAGTCCAAGGGTTCCTGTTGGGAAAGCCAATGACGGGGGAGGCATTCGAGGAGCTTCTTATGTGTAGAATGAACCTGCTTGTGGGCCCGTAATTGCCCGCGATATGATCATAAGGTGTCTTGACTCACTTTAACTTGACGTGTCTCCGGTCGAAGGCCGGCGGCAGCTACTCTTGATTGTCAATAGACCGACTATATAGCTCGGACACGGCGTGCAATACTAGAATCCTAGCCACCACAACGCTCACGCCGGTGGCCCAGGCTTGGTCTGGCGGTTTTTATGCGGGCGGATTCCAGAATTCCAGCGCACCTGCTGACCTCTTGCTATAGCATTTTGTCGAAGTAACAGCCGTCCAAGTTCTGAGCCCTACGAAAGTAGTATTGCCGTCACATTGTTGATGCTCCAGTATTGGTAATTCGAGCTGATTTGACCCGTCTCGACATTCCCCATCGGCGCTCAGTGCACCCCCTGGCGCCGATTCTTTTTTTCTTTCGTAATTTTCCAAAGGTGCGAGAGGCCGGAGTTCGTTCTACGACGTAAGGTAGTTTAAGAATAGTACTAACTGTTAGCTTGTCGATGTCATGCAACGATGGCCCAGGCTAAGCCGAGTCAGGCATTCTAAAACAGCTTTCTTCTCCGCACCCTCGGCCGTCAATCTTTCCTCATTAGGGAGCGAAAAATCTGCTACCGCAGGACGAGTTGGCATCTGGGTGAAGCGGCTAGCGCAGGTCTTCTAGGCATCGCCGAGTCGAATCGCAACACATCGATGCAAGAGCGCACGCTGTTTAACGTCCATATTCCTGTCAAACGCAAGCGCTAGCAAAGGATGCTCGCTTTGATTTGCCGTTACAATCGTCCCAGACAGCGATACGTCTTCATGACCTTCCGGGAGGTCAAGCACCATGCCGAGTATGACCTCTTGCCGAGGCCGGAGATCGGTTTGCAGAACTCGAAGCAACGCCCCAGTCGCGCTGAGGTCGTTGACCATGGCAAGAGGTCCCGAGGCTGCATCAGCAGAATAGCGTATGGTTGCGGCGATGCGCGTCTGCACTCGCTGGGCCGAGCGCAGCGGCTGGCGGGCGACAGCACTGAGTCGATTCAGTACGACGAACCCTGTGGGAGCACTGCAAGTCTGCGAGACGGTCGCGGTAAATGCGTAGATGTCTTTGCCGGAGAAGGTTCGAAAGCTAATCGGATCGCCGACTTGCCATGCTGCCCCACCTGTCATGGCTTGAGGGAGCGAAACAAAAAGAGTGTCATCGAGTGTGCCAATAAAGCGGCACCTGTAGACGTCAGCGGCTGCTAGGTCTCGTCGACGAGCTTGTAGCACCGTCCCGGATTTCAACGCAGGGACAGCTGTCTGGCGCGTACCGAATGCGTGTGACGATGCGCTAGCGGGCGTGTGAAGTCTGTCGCGGAATAGCGGACCGTCGCGCCAAAGGAGGGCCAGTTCCTCCTCGGAGCCAAACTGGCGATCACGCTCGGCGACGAGATGACCGTCGCCGTCGAAAAGGTGCCAAGGCAAGGGTGTGCAGGGTTCAATGTCATGTAAGCCGACTGGTACCATAACTCTTTTCCGATCTCACGTTGGTGCACCCATAACGTTCGAGCGCGCAATTCGATTACGGCAACCGGCCCTTCTTGATGCTTGTCAAAGCGATACGTCGCCCGATGATTGTCGCGCCACCGCTCAAGCGGTGAAGGCCAAGGCACGTGGGGCACTAAATGCATCCGAGGGACCGCCCATAGGCCTTTGGTTGGATGGCGGCAATGCGAGGCGCCAACTAGGCTAAACCAAAGTTCGTGCCACCCGCCTGTGAATGCCCTCCCCGCGTCACAGGCTGGCCTGGCGCACAGGACCGCGACTCATGCCGAGTCGCGGTCCTTTTCTTTTGCAGCGGGTTGGTACGCAGAGGGCATGCCTAGCACATCACTTGCCATGCGTGTGTGACGTAAAGAGAGCAAATTCACCTCCCGCTTTGATTTGGATCAAGCGATTTGCGAAAACGCCTCCGTGCTGCACAGTGCGCGCCGATATCTGCGGTGGACCGCCACATTGGAGACGCCTCATGCGAATCAACGCCCCCGTTACGCAGCGCGAGTACGAGCTTGCCTCAAATGCAACGCTGATGTCGACGACCGACACAGATAGCTTCATCCGGTATGCCAACACTGCATTTATTGAAGCCAGTGGATTCGATCGTGAAGAGGTCGAGAACATGCCGCACAATGTTATACGTCACCCCGACATGCCGAAGGAGGCATTTTCGGACATGTGGTCTACCCTGAAAACGGGCGAACCATGGACAGCGTTGGTAAAGAACCGCCGCAAAGATGGGGACCATTACTGGGTGAGGGCGAACGCGATGCCGGTCGTGCGAAACGGGGTCACGACCGGCTATATGTCTGTGCGAACTCTTGCGACACGCAGCGAAGTGTCCAAGGCGGAGGAATGCTATCGGGATTTCAGAGAAGGTAATGCGCACGGCCGAAGGTTCTTCAACGGGTTGATTGTTCGTACCGGTTGGATGGCGTGGCGTTCAATGTTGCAGCGCATTTCCGTACGGGGCAGGATCAGAGTGGGGTTGACCGGCCTGGTGGCAGCAATGGTCGGGGCTATGTCATTGGTGGACCTACCGTCGCATCTTGTAGCGGGGCTGCTGGGTTGGACGATGTTGGTCGCGGGGATGACCGGCTGGTGGCTGGAACGGCAGATCGCCAAACCAATGGAATCGATGAAGGCTCAGGCGTTGCGTGTTGCCTCCGGTGACAGTCGAGAGGTAGAGCATCTCGATCGTGTGGACGAGATTGGCATCACCCTGCGCGCGATCGGCCAATTGGGTCTCATGTTTCGATGGCTGGTCGACGACGTCAGCGAGCAGGTTGTTGGCCTTGAGGCCTCGGCCGAGGTGATCTCCCGTGCTACGAGAGACATTCACGAACGCACGGTATCGGCAGCCGCTAGCGTGGAGCAGACGGCCAGCGCAATGGTGGAGATCACGGCAACCGTGGCCAGCAACGCTCAGACGGCACAAGAAGCCAATCGCCTGGCAGATGCAGCGACCGCTGCAGCCATCAGGGGCGGTCAGGCCATGTCCGAAGTGGTTACCACCATGGACGCCATTGCTGACAGCGCCGCTCGGATTGGCGGTTTCGTCGGCATGATCGATACCATTGCGTTCCAGACGAATATTCTTGCTCTCAACGCGGCTGTGGAAGCCGCTCGCGCCGGCGAAGCAGGGCGCGGCTTCGCAGTGGTGGCCAGCGAAGTGCGCGCGCTCGCGCAGCGTAGTGCGAGCGCCGCAAAAGAAATCAAGGCGCTAATTGGCGAAAGTGCTGCCAATGTGGACTCGGGTGCAAAAGTTGGTCACCGAGACAGGAGACAACATGCGCAGCATGGTGGACCAAGTCAAGCGTGTGTCGGAGATGATCTCGAACATCAGTCTAGCCAATGCTGAGCAGGCGGAAGGCGTTGCTCACATAGGGCACGAGGTCGCCCAATTGGATAGGTTCACGCAGGACAATGCTGAACTCGTTAGGGAAAATGCGGCGTCGTCCGGAGCGTTACTGGCCCAGGCAGCCCGACTTGTCGAGGCCGTACAGGTATTCAGGTAAAGTGCGTTAGCGACCTGTGGACGTAGACTCGGGCTCACGATAGTCGGTAGGCGGCAGTCGTATGCCTGGTTTAAGGATGGAGGATTTCGTCGAGTAAGTCGCCTGCGTTCGCGCATTCGGTTGTCGACTCACCGCAAACTTGGCTATCGTGAAGGCTGGGCGCCTGATTGCGATCGAGGACGGCGCATACGTGAAGGGGTTAGGGACGTCCTTACTGCAGGGGCGCAGGCCCTAACTCGCTAGTAGATCGGCGGGTACTGCCACGAGGCAACGCATGGAGCGATCGCTTCCGGATCTATGCGCTACTCCTGCGGCGCTTGATGGTAGGAAATCCGTCCGCAAGGCAGGAAGAACAGTGCGATCACCGCGCCGCCCTTTGCTTCAGGGTAGTGATGGCTGCCCGGAGCAGGCGCCGTCCACCCGTGCGCGCGCCAGCCATCAGGTCCGTTGAGGAAGGCGCCTTCGTTGAGTGGTACCACCATATTGAATTCCCCATAGGGGTGCCCATGGTATTGCCCCCGGAAGCGCTGATCCGGATGCCCTTGCTGGTTGTCAGTGCTGTCCATGTAGACCGCCGTGATGCTGAAATGTAAGGTGCGGGCGGTGGGCTCGGCAATGCGGCTGCGCCGGTAGTGCGTACCCTCGATCTCGATGTTGGCGGCCCAGCCGTCTTCCACGCCTTTCCTGATTAATTGGGACAAGGTTTGGTATAGCTCGCTGTCGGGCCCGTATTTCTGGTTAAGCCAGTGCTCGATGCTGCTGCTGGTGGTGAGGTCCTTGACTTCTTCGAGGAAGGGAATGCAGCGCTCGATGAGCGCTTCTCGATCGTGGTTCAGGCTGGGGGCTGTCATGGCGGTGGTGAATGGCAATGAAAGGATCGGTCCTTATCTTGCGTCGACACCGAATTGAATGGAACGGACGTCTATGCAACTGCATAATGCATAAGATTCAATATGCGGAGTGCCATCATGAGCATCGGACGCACGGACTTGAACCTGCTGAAGGTATTCGAGGCCGTCTACGAAGAACGCAATTTGATCCTGGCGGGCAAGCGCTTGCACCTCTCGCAATCGGCGGTCAGTCATGCGCTTCGCAGGCTCCGGGAGTTGGTTGGCGATGAATTGTTCATCCGCACGGGTAAGGGCATGGAGCCCACTGGTCGTTCTGTTGCCATGGCGCCCACCTTGCTGGACTCGCTGCGCCGTATTCAAGATACGTTGGGCGTGGAGCCATTTGTCCCGGCGCACTCGAAACGACGATTCGTGATCGCAGCCAACGATCATGTAACGGAGGTCATTATTGCGCAGCTGTCTCGTGCACTGCTGAAGCTTGCCCCGGCAGTTGATCTCGTGATTCGGCCCTCTACGCGCCTTGACTTGGCGGAGCAGATCGACCTCGGACGCATCGACCTTGCCATTGGCATCTTCTCGCAGGTGCCACCGCGCTTCAGTTCATGTGAACTGATGTCGCAGGAAGAGTCCATCTTGATGCGCAGAGGACATCCTGCCTCGCGCCGAAAACTAAAAGTTGCGGACCTTGCGAAGTATCCGCTCGTCACGTTATCCGTAGGCGGGGATGAGGAAGGGGCGGTGGGAGGGTTCATCGTAGAACGCGGACTCGCACGCCAGTCGGAGATGTTTGATCGGCAGGCGTTGGAGCGAGCGTTTTTCGACGCACAGGCGCAGCCGCGGGTGAGAGTGACGGTTCCCCACTCGCTCGCCATTCCGTCGCTGCTGCGCGATACCGACATGTTGGCGATTGTGCCGACGTTACTTGCGGGGGCGCTTGCCCGCAGTGGCGAGTTGATTTGCCGCGCGTCGCCTTATGCATCTGGACGCGAAACGATATGTGCGGTATGGCATGGTCGCGACGAGTTCGACGTTGGCCACGCGTGGTTGAGAGACTTGGTCGCGAAGACGGCTCGAACCATTGAGCGAACGCTGGATTAGCTTGGATCTCGGTATGGGCGCGCCAGGTCGCCTATCGGCGGGAGCCGAAGGCCGTCCGCAGGAATAGGCACTCGCTCGGTGGGCTCGGACCCTAGATCGTCGCTTTCGGCGGCGCGTAGCGATTCACGAATTCAGGATGATCCGTGAGTACCCGTCTCCTCTCGTCTCAAAGCCGATGTCCGTGTAAGCGAGTGAACGTAATGGCGTTGCTTGGGTCCATTGGTTTCCTTCACTCACACCTTTGCAATGCAGAAGCTTCTAGTTTCGCTGCTATTCGGAATAGCGCCGACCCTCTTTCCCATGACAGCCGGTGCAGCCGGTACGGCGGATTTTTCCCAGTGCCGGCAGCTCTTCGTCAACGGTGGGCCCCCAAACGTCGTTGCTAGTCCAGCGCTAAAGCTGCGCGCGTTGTGCTACGACGCGTTTGCCGTGCTGCATTCTGGTCGCAGCAAGACTCCGGTCTACGTGGCCGAGCGCCTGTCGCGCGCGCAATTGGTTGATGCCCGAGACGAGAAACGTACCGATCAGTTCTTTGCCGATGCACGCTTGCCTCGTGCCGAGCGTGCGGAACTGGATGACTACAAGGGTAGTGGATACGACCGTGGGCACTTGGCTCCCGCTGGGGACCAGCCCACCGCACAGGCCATGGCGCAGTCGTTTAGTCTGGCCAACATGACCCCACAAGCCCCGAAGAACAATCGGGAAGCATGGAGCGCAATCGAATCGGCTACCCGCAAATACGTAATGAGGGCCAAGGGTAATGTCTACGTTATCTCTGGTCCCGTGTTCGGCGACCGTCCCGAAACCATCGGGCAGGGACGGGTTTGGGTACCTGAGCAGTATTTCAAGCTGGTCTACGACCAGACCACCAACAGGGCATGGGCGCATTGGATCGCTAATACGAACGAGGCGCACCCAAGCAAGCCGATTAGCTATCGGGAGCTAGTCAAGCGCACCGGCGTCGAGTTCTTACCCGGCGTGTCGCCGGTCGACGAGACCACGGCGGCAGCGCCAGCGCAGTCGGCGTCGCGAGGTGGTGGCACTCAAACGGCCAAGAGGGACGAAGATTTGATGCAGGTTTTCAAGTCGTCCGTCCAGGCGGCAGCGCAGAAAATCCAGAATTCGATGCACCGGTAGCCGTCTTGCGCCACCAGGCAACATGGCACGCAATACCACCCACTTGTGCATGAACTGTGTGCGGAAACTCGCGCCACGGTCAAAGCGTGTCCGGCTGGGTTGTGATGGGGGTGGCCGGGACTTCGCGCCGTAGTCCATGAGGGCGCCGGTATTGCCTATGCGTGGAAATAGGGGGGGGCGCCTAGATTCAATTATTTTGAATAACTATGACAGCGATAGGCCACTTTCTCCGGGTGGCGGACCGCTATAGTTCTGTTCATGGACAGCGCAGCAACGCAGCAACGAAGCGGAAAGCGACGTAAGCGGCAGAGCCGGGCGGTCCGATAAACCTCAAACTAATTGAATACCCTTTTACTTTCCGGAGAACCACCATGTCGAACGCCAAGCTGCAAGTCCTGACCCCGCGCAACAGCCAACTGATCTTCATCGACCACCAGCCCCAGATGGCCTTTGGCGTGCAGTCGATGGACCGCCAGACCATGAAGAACAACGCCGTGGGCCTGGCCAAGGCAGCCAAGATCTTCGACGTGCCGACCACCATCACCACCGTGGAAAGCGATTCGTTCTCCGGCTACACCTACCCCGAACTGCTCGACGTGTTCCCCGGCAAGGAAACGCTGGAACGCACCTCGATGAACTCGTGGGACGACCAGAAGGTGCGCGACGCGCTGGCCGCCAACGGCCGCAAGAAGATCGTCGTGGCCGGCCTGTGGACCGAAGTGTGCAACACCACCTTCGCCCTGAGCGCGATGCTCGAAGGCGACTACGAGATCTACATGGTGGCCGATGCCTCCGGCGGCACCACCAAGGAAGCGCACGACTACGCCATGCAGCGCATGATCCAGGCCGGCGTGGTGCCGGTCACCTGGCAGCAGGTGCTGCTGGAATGGCAGCGCGACTGGAAGAACAAGGAAACGTACGACGCCGTGACGGGCCTGGCCAAGGAACACTCGGGCGCCTACGGCATGGGCATCGACTACGCCTACACGATGGTGCACAAGGCCGCCCAGCGCACGCAGACCCCGCACACCTCGATCGCCCCGGTGCATGCGCCGGTGACCGAGTACTGATATCCCCTACGCTGGACTCAGCATTGACGGTGCGTACCGCACATTTGAGAGACGGTACCGCTATGGCGCGCAACTGCAAAGCTAAGTGACTTGGGCACGTTTCTCCGGAGGGCGTACGACTCAGAGCGGGTCTGCGCCCTCATTTTTCTATCGTCGTACTGGTGCCCAGCCCTTTAGGCGTGGTCCGCTACTGGCGACGTATCGGAGAAGCGACGTCGCCCTCAGGTATCCTCCCGACTGCATTGCATACAGTACGAGAGGGAAGTTTTGTCGCGCAACACGTGGGCCGTGGCACTTGGGCCACTTTTGGGTTTGTTCGTTGTCAGTCTCGGTTCCGGGTTCATGTCGTCGCTGACCGCGTTACGGCTCGATGCAGCCGGCGCTTCCGCCACGATGATCGGAGCCATCTCATCGGCTTACTTCGTGGGCCTTACTATCGGCGCGCTCACCAGTGACCGTTTGATTTCCAGGACCGGCCACATTCGGTCCTACAGTAGCTTCGCGTCGCTTGCGGCGATCACCTATCTGCTTCAAGGCCTTATTTCTGAACCCTGGGTCTGGCTCTTCGTTCGTCTAGTAAACGGCTGGGCAATGGTGGGCATCTATCTGGTCGTCGAGAGTTGGCTTCTACTTATTGGCGATACAAAATCTCGTGGACGTCTGTTGGCGATCTATATGATTGCCCTCTATGGATCCATCATGCTGGCCCAGATAAGCTTGGGTGCATTGGGTTCAACAAGTAGTAGTCTTCCCTTCATGGTCGCGGGAATTCTGGGATCCGTGGCCGTATTGCCCATGGCGATTCTGCCAAGGACTTCGCCAGAGGTAGGGCACGCTGAGCCGTTGTTGCCGCAAAGCCTTATCCAGATGACGCCCGACGGCGCTGTTGGTAGTCTGGGATCGGGTGTAGGCATTGCTGCGGTATACACGCTGCTCCCAATTTATCTTCAGCGAGAAGGGATGAGCGTGACACAGGTTGGCCAGTTGATGGCGAGTGCAATCTGTGGGGCAATGGTGTTGCAGTACCCCCTGGGCCGTTGGTCTGACAGACGGGACAGGCAAACCGTATTGCTTGCACTGAGCGTCGTTTGTACCGGGGTCTCGCTGGCTGTTCTCATCCTGCCGACCTACCCACCTCTGTTGATGGTGCTGATGTTCTTGCTCGGTGGCGGTATCTTTGCCATCTATCCCGTAGCGGTCAGTCATTCCGCGGACTGCGCGAACGCTCACGACCTCGTGCGCGTTATTCAAGGCATGTTGCTGATCAATTCGGTCGGTTCTGCCGTCAGCCCATTGATGATCTCGCCGCTGATGAATCGAATGGGTGCGAGTGGGTTATTCTGGGCGTTTCTCGTTCTGCACGCCGGGTTGTCGTCTTTCTACCTGTGGCGGCGCCGTCGTCATCCATCGCCGACGCCTGCTGTACCTTTTGCAGCCACCGCCCAGATGACCCCCCTCGGGGCCGAGATTCGTGTAACCGAAGAGTTGGCGCAGGCAGTCTCCGAGTCCCAGCAGGAAGGGGCGATATTGTCAGCGCGTTGACACCCAAAGCGAGGTTCTGCTGAAGGTCAAGACCATTTAGGTGATCGGGCGGTGGCTGGCGCGTGGTTTCTGTCTAGGCACGCCCGTTCTCACCGCAATCCTTCGCTCTCGCATGCGCGGTGCCACACCTCTGGCGGGCTCGCTCCGGTCTGTCAACGTCAAGCTTTGGTTCACCTCGCCGCAACAGGAGCAGCGCTCGAGCTCGGATAGAAGCGAGCTGACACAACACGCGTAGTTCTGTACCACCCGGTCTTGGGAGGGCGCCGCCGGTGCCGTCGCACAACGTGTGGCAGGCATCGAGGGGTGCAGTTGAGCATAGAAATCCGTCGTTAATCAAAAAGATAGAGACGGACGCGCTGCCCTTTTCGTGGGATTTCCGGCCGCTTCGGGGAAATGCGAACTGGGGAGCGGGGGAAGGTAGCCGCTGCAAAATGGCGAGCCAAGTCCAGAGTGTTGAAGCCCTGTGCTTCGCCGGCAGTGCCGTCGTCGTACATGGGCGTCGCGTACCAACGTTCGTTGACAGGACCAGAGATGACGATGCGGACTATGCTGGCCATTGTTTGATGGTGCGCAGGAAGGTTTCTCTATGTGGCCATCATGGCTAGATCCGTAGCGCTAGTGAAGTGAAAACACTCGATCGCGATCTGTCCGATTTGGATATTCGCCCGTCAGCGTCTTGGTTACGCCATGCCTGGTTAGGTATCGGTGCAACTTGTCGACATCGCACGCGGCTTGATGATCGGTTGTCGCGAAAACAGCCGCCCGTTTGCCCCTGCGGCTTCGCGGCCTGCCAGTTAGCATCGGCGCAGGCGGGATCCAGACGCCAGAGTGTGTCTATGCGATTACTGCGTACAGGGGGGAGTCCCGGTGCAGAGGCAGTGCCAACTGCGGGGAGTTTGATCGCGTCATCGCGCCGCCGCACCATTGTGCCGCGTCCAAATACCACGCATTCTGGACAGAATGGCGCGTCGCCGATTGAATTAGCATGATCTACCTGACCTCGCGGAGAGTCGGCAGTGGAATACTTGGATATTTTTATGAGGGTCCGGGCGGCACGTCTGGATGCGAAGTTGGCGTTTAGCCGCAGCCGGATTCGCCAACAAGTCCAGCGCGTCCGGCAGACAAGGCGCGAAGCGGGAGACACTGTGTTAGCGCTGACGGTGCTGCGCTACCTGAGGCGCAGCTATTCGGATCTGGTGTGGCTCAAGCGGCAAGGCTGGCCCACAGCGCCAGATCGCGTTTGCAAGTTGAACCAGCTCAGCGCCATGGAGCCTGCAGCAGACCTAGCAGCAGGTCGATGGCTAGCCGGCCCCGTTGCACGCCGGCGTGTTGAGCCCCGTCATGCGAATCATAGGGGGTGACAGAGTGTAGTGGTCCCCAGATGCGCGTGCCATGCTGCACCTCATCGACGCAGACCTCGTAGGCCCAGCGGGGGCCGTGCGTCGTCACAGGGTGGTCCTCGCGATAAACTTGCACGCGCATAAACAGCCCTCTATAGCTGCGCAGAATCCAATCTGATGGATCATTCAAAAGCTTCCCCGGTAGTGCCTGCCAAGTTCGGCATGGCTTGCTATTACATGCAAGCCCGATGCCCATACCGGACGCCTGCGCGGGAAGGTCGCTCGTCGGCCCGTGTCGTCGCTCACGATCTGGACACGGACAGGCAATACATGCCTTGCAGGCGGCGTAAGAGTTGAGCGATACGACCTGATGGCTCCAGAATTTTGACGGTGTCTCAGTACAATTTCTCGCGTAGTTGCGCGGTCAAGTGGCTGACTTTCCGGCCTTACCTGCTCGAGACCCCTTTGGAAAAAGTGGAAGTGGAAAGTAGATCTTACTCAGCTACTCAGCTGACGTTCATCCGTGACCTGCGCGGCCAGGTATGTGACCTCAGCAGCTCAGCGATGCGCGACCAATGCCTGGCAAAGATGACCCTCTGCCTGTGGGCGACAACAACGTCCCGGGTTTGTCTCCGTTGGGAAGCAGGATCACCAACATGGGCGCAGGACAGCTCGCGCTAGAGCAACAGGGCGGACAAATGTTCGATCTTTCATACCCCTCGGGAGTGTTAGTCCACAGGGGCGTCCGTTTGGACGATGTGACAACCGCGCCACTAGGGATAAATTTGCAGCACTCTTCCCACTGACTCTCTAAAGCAATGACAGTGTTTGATTCACTACGCTGGATAACTGCTTCACACCGCGGACTGTATGTCCACACCTTGGCCTTCCCCCTCACCGGCGCGATGGCCGATACCGCGCCCGGACCAAGATGGGGATACTTAATGGGCGTCGGGCAGGGCAAGACTCCCACCGCCGATATGCAATACAGCACCGACCGTCTTACTCCAGAGGACTATTTCACAAGAGAAGCGGCGGAACAGGCAGGCCTGGACATGGGAAAGCGCATTGCGGACGTAATCCTCGAAAATGTTTAAACATCGGGGAGAGCACGAGCACCCAAAGGGTGAACCGCGTCGAGTCGAAGCCCACATAGTCCCATCTCGTAAGCCAAAGAGCGTTTCGAAGGTTCCTTATGTCATTTAGGGTAGGCGGCAGGGGACCTTAGCGTTGCGACGCGCTTTCTTCGTGGCCGCGTGCGGGTATGCAATCAGTTCATTGTTCGCTGCGTAAAGAGCGTAGTGCCGCCTCGCACCGCTCCAGGTCGGGCGGAGTCATCCACCGCCATCGCTTCATGTCCAGCAGTAAGCCGATTCGGCCAACGGCCTTAACGCTCCACTGCTTCGGCACAACCACGATTGGGCCGGTCCACTGCGCGGTTGCGTCCCTGGCGAACACTTCATGTTGCTACGGCGAAGTCACGTACGACCCCCATCGCTTACATCAGCGAATCGCTAGCCATCTTGGCCACCTTGGACGCAGGTACTGCTCCGCTTGTGTCCAGCAAGGTCTTACGGAAGATCTCCACAAGCGGCCGCAGGTTAACCTTGTGCCAGGCTGCCCACAGCGGCGTGCGGTATTGGAACCACGACAGCTCGCGCAGCACCACGCCGGCGGGCGCCTGGTGTCGCAGACTTTGCTGAATGGTGGTTACGCCAAGTCCGGCCGCGACCAGGCCAAGCGCAGCCAACGGCTCGGTGGCTTCCATAGTGATCTCCGGCGTGAAGCCTGCCTTAGCGCAGGCGGCAATGAAGGTGTCGTGCCGCAGCGCGCTTTCCTGATGCATGACGCCGATCCACTTTTGAGCGGCGAGGTTGTCCGGCGTGATGGCCTGCGACCGCGCCAGCGGATGCCCCTCGGGCAGCGCCAGCAGCATCGGGTCATTGAGCACCTGTGCAGCTTCCAAGTCGGGGTCGTCCGGCTGCGGTGGGGCGCAAACTAGCGCGATATCGAGGCTGCGCTGGCGCAATCCCTCCAGTTGCACTTCCGATTGCTGGTTGTAGAGCGCGATATGCACGGCTGGCCTGCCTTCTCGTAGCACCCGCAGTGCATTCGATAGCACCCCAGAATGCACCGCATATTCGAGATATCCGATGCACAAACCCCCTTCATCGCCCCTGCCTAGCCGGCGGGCCAGCGATTCCAGCCGGTTGGCGTGGGTCAAGAGCGCGCGCGTTTCCGCAAGGAATGTACGGCCGTCGCGGGTCAGACGGATGCGTTGCTGGGAGCGCTCGAATAGCACAAGCCCGAGCTTCTCCTCAAGCTGGGCAATCTGGCGGCTGAGTGGCGACTGGGAGATATGGAGCCGCTCGGCGGCGCGTCCAACGTGTTCGTCCTCGGCGACGGCTACGAAATAGTGCAGTTGGCGGATATCTAACATTTCAGACCTATTGGGACTTAAGTTGTTCATATTCGGTCTTGGACAGACTTAACTCGCAACCCTAGACTGCTTTCACCGCAACCCTATCTACATCTGGAGCAGTGATGAATCTCAAGCAAATACTGAACGGCAATGTCCTGGGCTTTGGCACCGCCCCGCTTGGCAACATGTTTCGCGACATCCCCGAAGCCGAGGCGCAAGCCACAGTGGACGCCGCATGGGCACGAGGGGTTCGCTACTTCGACACCGCGCCGTTCTATGGCGCGGGCCTGTCGGAGATCCGTCTTGGCGAAGCCTTGTCGCGTCACAAGCGCGACGAATACGTGCTCAGCACCAAGGTCGGCCGTCTGATCCTGGACGAAGTGGAAGACGCCAGCGCCCGTAAACTGGGCGAAAAAAGTGGATTGTTCGCGGCGGGGCGCCCCAACAAGCTCGTGGTTGACTACACGGCTGACGGCACGCTGCGCTCTATCGAGGATAGTCTCAAGCGCATGAAGGCGGACCGCCTGGACATCGTGTGGATTCACGACATTGCCCAGGATTTCTACGGTGACGAATGGCTTTCGTACTTCGAGACGGCCCGCAAGGGGGCTTTCCGCGCACTGACCCGCCTGCGCGAGGAGGGCGTCATCAAGGCTTGGGGCCTAGGTGTGAACCGCGTGGAACCGATAGAGCTCACGCTGGATCTTGCCGAAGCACAACCCGATGGCTTCCTGCTGGCTGGGCGCTACTCGCTGTTGGACCACGAACGTGCGTTGCAGCGCGTGATGCCAAAAGCGGCAGAGCGTAACACCGGCATCGTGGTCGGTGGTCCGTACAGTTCCGGCATCCTGGCCGGCGGCGCGCACTTCGAATACCAGAAGGCGCCTGCCGAGATCGTGGCCAAGGTTGAGCGTGTCAAAGCCGTCGCCGCGCGCCACGGTGTCGGCATCAAGGCGGCTGCCCTACAGTTCGCGCTCGCCAATCCCGCCGTTGCAGCGGTCATCCCTGGCGCAAGCCGCCCGGAGCGCATTGCCGAGGACGCCGCCGCGCTGAAGGCGGTCATTCCGGCGGATTTCTGGCAAGAACTGCGCGCCGAGCATTTGGTGGCCGAACACGCGCCGCTGCCTAACGATCGCGCCTGAGTTTCTAATCCATTAGAGGAGCCCAACATGGCACAAGTTACTGAGAGCATTACGCTGCCGGTGACGCCGGATCGCGTTTGGCAACTGATCGGCGGCTTCGATTCGCTGCCTGACTGGCTGCCGTATATCCTCAAGAGCGAACTGAGCGAGGGTGGCCGCGTACGCAGCTTACTCAACCCGGGTTGCGACGCCATCGTCGAACGTCTTGAAGCCTTCGACAACCAAGCGCGCAGCTACACCTACTCGATCCTGCAGGCCCCGTTTCCGGTCACCGCCTATCGGTCCACCTTGCGCGTCGTGGGAATCGACGGCGATCGGGCGTCGCGCGTGGAGTGGTCCGGGCAATTCACGCCGGCGGGTGTCAGCGACGAGGCAGCATCGAGGCTGTTCGAAGGCATCTACCGCGACGGCCTCAAGGCACTGCAAACTACGCTGACGGAGGTGTCATCGTGAAAGCGGCGGCGGCGATTCTGGTATCCACCCTAGTGCTACTCTTAGGGTCGTCGACGGCCCTGGCCGCGGACAATGCGCCCGGCCAGGGGCGCACACTTTACCAGTACGGGGAATAAGGGCCCTAGGCAAGAAAAGGCCCGCCATTTCCATCGGATGCGGCGGGCCTTTTGCCGTGCGTCTAACGGTGATGAGCTACTTCCGGTTTGGGTGTCCTCAACAAAAGGCGTCTTTGGGCTATGAAGACAACCATGAGTGGCGCAAGTGAGAACACTGGGAATAGCCAGCGGAAACCCCTCGCTCGTTCGGGCACGGGCAAGTCAAAGTTCAGCCATTTCGAACTGGACGCGTCGGTTGTCCGTCGAGGCGGTAGCCCCACTGCGCGAGCTGCTCCTGACGCAAGACCGGTGGCAGCAGCGCGCCAGGCATGTCCTGGTAGCTCACCGGCCGTAGGAATCGCGTAATGGCAAGACTGCCGACCGACGTGGTGCGACTATCCGACGTCGCCGGGAATGGCCCCCCGTGCACCATCGCATGCCCAACTTCCACGCCAGTGCCGAAGCCGTTGACCAGGATGCGGCCAACCTTGCGCTCCAGTACAGGCACGAAGGCTCGCGCCGCATCGTGGTCGGCCGCGTCGAGATGCAGCGCCGCTGTCAGCTGACCTTCCAGCGTTTCCAGTACCGTGCGCATTTCGGCCAAATCTTGGCAACGTACTACCAGAGAGCAAGCGCCAAAGACCTCGGCACGCAATACCTCGTGTCCCAGGAAGGCATCGGCATCTGCCACAAACAATGCTGCCTGCGCCTGATGCACTGAGCCGGCGTGGCCGTGCGCAACGAGCTCAACTTGAGGATGTGCCATCCATGCTTCGACGCCAGCGCCGTACGCGTCGCAGATACCGGGCGTCAGCATGGTCGCTGCAGGTGCCTGAGAAATGCCCTCCGCTGCTGCACGGACGAAGCGATCCAGATCGTCGCCTTCCACCCCCAGTATCAGGCCGGGATTAGTGCAGAACTGGCCGGCCCCAAGCGTCAGCGAGGCCACAAAGGCCGCACCGATGGCTTCGGCGCGGCTCGCCAGCGCATGCGGAAACAGCAGCACCGGATTGATGCTGCTCATCTCGGCATAGACCGGGATCGGCTCAGTACGTGCTGCGGCTAGCGCCATCAGTGCCATACCACCAGAGCGCGAACCGGTGAACCCCACTGCTTTGATGCGATGGTCTCTGACCAACCCTTGGCCAATGCGCCGTCCGGCATCGAACAGTAACGAGAACGTCCCGGGGGGCAGCTCCAGCTCCGCCACCGCCTTCTGGATTGCGCGGCCAACCAGTTCCGACGTACCCGGATGCGCGGAATGCGCTTTCACGACCACGGGACAGCCGGCCGCCAAGGCTGCAGCCGTGTCGCCGCCAGCCACCGAGAAGGCCAACGGAAAATTGCTCGCGCCAAATATGGCCACTGGTCCTAGCGCGATATTGCGCAGACGCAATTCCACGCGCGGCAGCGGCTTGCGCTCCGGTTGCGCTGGATCGACACGCAGGCCGAGAAAGTCGCCCTGGCGCACCACGTTGGCAAACATCCGCAACTGCCCGACAGTACGGCCGCGCTCGCCTTCTATGCGCGCGCGCGGCAACCCACTCTCGCTGACGCAGCGGTCTACCAGCGTATCGCCCAACGCGAGAATGTTCGCAGCAATCGCCTCCAGGAAGGCGGCACGCCGCTCCAGGCTGGTTTCACGGTACGGATCAAACGCCTGCCAGGCCAGTTCGCATGCCTGCTCCAACTGCTCGGGCGAGGCACCTCCGAAAGCCGGCTCCAGCCTTTCAGCCGTAGCAGCGTTGATGGCGTGAAGCGTTTCGCCCGTGCCGCGCACGGCCTGGGCGCCAATCAGCAGTTGTCCTGAGATTTGCATATGGAGTTCCGAAGTCTCAGTCGTCAAGAGGCTGGCCGCTGCGATCACGTGCCATTGCGACGGCCACGATGGATATCAGTGCGCAGGCAGCCAGGAAGAGAATGACCGGCACATAGCTGCCGCCGAAATAGGCGATCAGCGCGGTCGCGATGAGCGGCATCGGGCCGCCCACCAGCGCCGCTCCGATCTGGTAGCCAAGCGACATGCCGGTGTAGCGAATCGCCGCCGGAAACGCTTCTGCCAGAAGGGTGCCGATCATGGCGCCGTAGCTGGCCCAGACAATGCCGAGCCCCACGCCCACGGCGAGGGCTGCGGCTGGCACGGACTTCTGATCCAGAAGCCAGAAGTACGGAGCGATCCACGCAAGAAATGCCACGCTGCCGAAGATGAATACCTTTTTGCGCCCGATTTTGTCCGACAGGTGGCCGAAGAACAGCATGAATGGAAACGCGATCAGTGCGCAGACCAGTACGATGTTAAGAATCGTGGCGCGCGCAAAACCGTGGTCCATCATGTACGAGATGGTGAAGGTCGCATAGAGAAAGAAGGTCGACGTCTCGATGACCTTCGCGCCAATGGCAATCAGTACCTCGCGCCAGTGGTGCTGCAGCGTTTCCTTGAGTGGGATGCGCGTGCTGCTGCGTGTGGACTGGATCCTCTTAAACGAAGGTGTCTCGCCCACGGCATTGCGGATCCACATGCCGATCATCACCAGCACGATGGAGCCCACGAACGGAATGCGCCATCCCCAAGCCAGAAAGGCCTCTTCGCTCATGCTGGCGCTCAACAGCGACGTGATGATATTGCCCAGCGCCAAACCCAGCACGGCGCCGGTCTGTGGCACGGCCCCGTAGAAGCCGCGCTTGTGGCGGGGAGAGTATTCGACCGCGAGCAGCACGCCGCCGCCCCATTCACCGCCCAGCGCCAGTCCCTGCAACAAGCGCAACAACGTCAGCAGCAGGGGCGCGGCCATGCCAATCTGCGCATAGTTGGGCAACAGGCCCATCAGCACGGTAGACACGCCCATGATGGACAGCGTCATGGCCAGCGTCTTCTTGCGGCCAACGCGGTCACCAATGTGTGAAAAAATCACGCCACCAAGCGGCCGGATCAGAAAGGCGAGCGCGAAGGTGGCCAATGCCAGCATCTGGCTCACGAGCGCATTGCCACTCGGAAAGAACTGCTTGGCAAAAATGATGGACGACATGGTTCCGTAAAGGAAGTAGTCATACCATTCGATCGTGCTGCCAACCGCGCTACCGAAGAGCGCACGGCGGCGCTCCGCGTCGGGAACCATGTTTTCCTTGCCTGCCAAGGAGTCCGGTGCGTTTAAAGACGTGCTGCTCATATCTCCACCTGAATTGTCTGTGTTGTAGTAGTGTCGCCATGCATACCCTGGCCGGCCTTGACGGTCACGGGCATGCATGGGCTGAAGATCACATCGATTGCTGCAGCATGTCGGCGTAGTCCGCGGCAGACGCCTCTCGCGGATTGGTGCGGTGGCTGTGATCGGCCAGAGCGCCCTGTACGATGCGACCAAACAAACCATGGGTCACGCCGAGATCCGCCAACCCCGTGGGCAACTGCAGCGCGCGGGACTTGGCGATCAACGCCTCCTCGACCGCCACCGAGGCCGGCAGTCCCATCGCCTGCGACAGGCGGGCAAGCTTGTCCTCGCGCTGCACCGATCCAGCGCCGCGATTGAAGCGGACCACTGCTGGCAGCAGGATGGCGTTGAGCGTGCCATGGTGCAGCTTGGGGTTGATGCCGCCCAACGAGTGGCTGAGACTGTGCACGCATCCCAGCCCCTTCTGGAATGCCAGCGCGCCTTGCAGCGACGCGCTCATCATGTTGGTCCGTGCCTCGATATCGGCGGGCTCGTAGACTGCCACCTCGATGTGCCGCCAGGCGCGCCACAGGCCGTCCAGGGCAATGCCATCGGCTGGCGGATTGAATGCGGGGGCCAGGAAGGTCTCGATGCAATGGGCAATCGCGTCCATCCCGGTCGCGGCGGTGAGCCCTGCGGGCAGGCCCACCGTGAGCTCCGGGTCGCAGATTGCCACCTTGGGAATCACGTAAGGGGAGATGATCCCCACCTTGCGGCCATCGTCGAGGATGATGATGGCGCCGCGGCCAACTTCACTACCTGTGCCCGCGGTAGTGGGAATGGCAACAATGGGTAGGGTGGCATCGGTGATGCGCTGCAACCCGCCCTCAATCAGCGCAAACTGCCGCAGCGGCCCTTCATGGCGGGCGGCCACGGCCACCGCCTTGGCCAGATCGATGGATGAGCCCCCGCCCACGGCGACGATGCCATTGCAGCCCGCAGCCTTTAACGCCTCGACTCCAGCACGCACTGCCGATTCCGACGGATTGGGCGGCGTCTCGTTGAAAACGGCGGCCGTTTGCTGCCTCAGTGCAAATCGAACCTTGTCGACGATGCCAACGGCTTCCACGCCTCGGTCGGTCACGATCAAGGGCTGGGTAATGCCCAGCTTCTCGCACACCTCTTTCAGTTCAAGCAGGGTCCCTGCACCGAAACGCACTTCGGTCACGTAATTGATCAAAGCCATATTCCCCCTTATCTACACATTCAATGCGAGACGAAGTCTATGGACGGCGCATGTTTCGGTACACTGACAGCTTTCGATACAGATATAACTTTTCTTCATGGCGACCGCCGCACCCACCCTGAATGCCGTCATGTCGCGTCTGCATGCCAAGCAGTTGCGGCTGCTTATCGCCATCGAGGAAACCGGCTCCCTGCTTGGCGCCGCAGACAAAGTTGGACTTACCCAACCCGGCGCGAGCAAGGCGCTACGAGAGCTGGAGCAGACCTTTCAGGTAGAACTATTTGCGCGGACAAACCGAGGGTTAATCCCTAATGAAGCCGGTAAATGCGTAGTACGGTTTGCGCGCCTCGTTCAAGCCGATATCAATAACCTGCGGTTTGAGCTGGACGCGATCGCCAGCGGGGCGGGCGGGCGGCTGGCCATCGGCACCATCATGGGTGCAGTGCCGCTGCTCACTGACGCAATATCTGACCTGATGCAGCAACAGCCGCGCATGTCGGTGGAAGTGGTGGAGGACACCAGCGAAACGCTGCTGGGCCTGGTGGAGCGCGGCCGCTTGGATGCGGCTATCTGCCGCTCCACCGTCAGCCGCAATCCGGAGCTCTACGAATCGCTTTTCATCAAAGATGAAACGCTGTCCGTAATCGCCAACGTACGCCATCCAGCTGCAAAGGCGAAATCGGTGCAACTGAACGAACTGCAGGACAGCCGCTGGGTGGTTTATCGCGCCCACATGCCCATGCGCCAACTGCTGGAGCGCGAGTTCCACGAGGCGCAGCTCAGCTTTCCGCTACACCTCGTGGAGACGACATCGACGCTGACTACACTGTCGCTGCTAAGCCGCAATTCGGATCTTGTGGCCCTAGTATCAGACGACGTAGGAAGTTACTTCTGCCGCCATGACCTTGTCAGCGTGTTGCCGCTACAGCTTAAGTCGCGCAGCGAGCCCTATGAGCTGGTGCTAAGAAAAGGGGCTGCAAGAAGCCCCACGCTTGGCTTACTGCTGGACTCGTTGAACAAGGTTCGGGCAGCCGGTTCGGAATCGAGCACAGACAGCTTGCTTGACTAAACGGCCGCGGTCAGAGAACCGGACATCGAGATCTGGCTCACATTGGAAATGTTCGGACCCGCCCCCTTCAAACCGTTGAACAGACACGAGGATTAGGCTCTGTTTTTGAAACGCTTAGAGCGTGTCCTCTAATACAGTGCCTCCCCTGACAGCAATCGGAAATTGTGACGAAAAGCCATCGTTCCGTCCCGATAACCATTTTGCGCAATAACGCTTGGAATTCAAACGAAAGCGAACGGGGTAGGCAGTTCAATGCAATCAGAGTTTTGTCGTGGGGGTCCGACAGGCGCGCGCTTGCGCGCCGGGCGCGTCATCCACTGTCGTCGTGACCGTCGTGCAGTTTCCTCGCGGATCGCATCGGCGACGCAGGCATCAGTCTGCGAATCTCAGTGGCCCCGAGGAATCGCAGTACGCGGTCACTTGATTGGTTACGCCTTGGGAGGCGCCTCACCCGCGTCGAGGACATCGGTGCATGTCGGCCTGTCACCCTTTTGCCCTGGTTTACGGGCCGCGAGGTCACGGGTAGCCTTATTCCAGCTTGTCGATGTGTGACGATAATCGTCGCCTCACCTTAAGGCGCGAAGTAGCGGGAAGCTGCCCCCGAGAGCTATGACTAGACATCAAGAGGTGACACTTGCGGCGAGCGACTTTCAGATTCGACGCGCACGCGCATTGTGCGCCGGTTGGCCTTCGCTTGAGACCAAGTTGGAGGCATTTCTTCGGTCTGAGCCTGGCACAAGACAGATGGATGTATATCTGAAACGCCTGAAGTCCGACATTGCGACGGGCTTGGTGGCAGCCTTGGTCGGAAACGACATCCCGTCCTCAAAGTAAAAGATGAGCCGAAATTTGACAGACTCCTCAAGTGGAGCATCGGCCGTTGGAGCTCAGAATACAGATGTTGCGATAACGCAGCGTCCTCGGCTTTGTGCCAGCCTGGAGAGCATCGGCGAAAGCGTGTGATCAACGCCGAGGTGGATTCTATGCTGCTGGCATAGGGGGTAAGCGCGGAGCCGCTCTAGGGGGGGCGGAATCTTCGGCGCTTGCTTGCTGAACTGGTGCCACGTCCTTCGCGACGTGGCTTTTTCGCTTTGTAGGAACCGCCGACAAGTGACCCTGTTCGCTTACGGCCGTTGGGATGGGGGCCAACGACGCCAGTGCTGCCTGCAACCAACCACGAGTGCGGACTGTCAGCGGAATTGAGGCGCGAATGCTCGCGCAAGCGCAGGTAATGCGCTACGGCTGAAAGCGCTCCACCGTCGGCACTTCACCGGCGCCGTCAAAGCCACTGATAACGAGCACACTGCCGTCGGCGAGAAGCACGGCCTGGTGCGCAGCACGGCCGCTCGCCATTGGGGTAGCTACAGTCCAGGTATTCGTGTCGGGGTTGTAGATTTCGGCAGAGTTCGTGCGCGTGCCGCCCGAAAGGGTCCCGCCGGCGACCAGTACTCGACCGTCCGCCAATGTGGTGAACGTCGGTATGACGCGCATCGCGTTCATTATGCTGGCGGTCCAGCTAGAGGTCGTGGCGGAGTATCGTTGCGCATTGGCGGAAGCATCGGTGGACGCAAGGAAGGTGCCATCCGCGAGTCGAGCCGCTAGCGTGACGTTCCCGGAGATGGGGAACGCTTCAGTTGTTGTGCCGCTATCATTTACGGCAAACCGTTCCGAATTGTTGACATAGCCGGAGTTGTTGACGCCGCCAAACAAGAATACGTTGCCGTCGGGCAGAAGCTCTGCGGCGTGCTGACCGCGCGCGACTGCCATCGTCGTATTTAGCGGGGTCCAGACGTTAGTCGTTGGGTCGAAAACCTCAACGCTGCTGCGGAATGTGGTGACGCCGCTCGAGTCGTAACCGCCTGCGACCAGCACCTTTCCGCTCGGCAGGAGCGTGGCGGTGTGGTTTTCGCGAGTCATATTCATATTGCCAGCGGGCGACCAAATGCCGGAAACCGGATCATAGATCTCAGCGCTGCTGACAGTCGGAGAAGGAAATGCGGCCGAGCCGCCGGCGACAAGCACTCGGCCGTCGAGCAGCAACGTAGCGGTGTGCCCGCTGCGCGGCGACGCCATCGCGCCCGTTAAGGTCCACGTATTGCTCGCGGAATCAAAGATCTCCGCACGAGCTGTAATGCCACTGGCCCCGAATCCGCCAGCAACCAGCACGCGACCGTCAGCTAACCGCGTTGCCGTAAAGTAGTGCACAGGCACAAGCAGCGGAGCTGCTGTGGTCCAGGTGCCTCGCGAGGTCACTGTGATGCGCACCTGAGCCTGCACCGATCCGGCTGAGTTGGACCCCGTGATCGTGTAGACGACGGATGACTGAACCGCCGACGGTGTCCCGCTGATGACTCCGGTGGCGGTATTCAGGCTCAGTCCGGCCGGGAGCGCCGGCGAGACGTTGAATGTGGAAATCGCGCCACCGGTTGCCAGGGGCACGTTAGGCGTGATCGGCTCAGTGGTGACGTAGAGGGCCGCAGGCGTCGTGAAGCTCAGGCTCACAGGAGCCACGACGGCTGCCTGCACAGTAATCTGTAGCGTCGCGGTAGTGCTGCCAACCTCATTACTTCCCGTCACGGTGTAGATAGCATTGGGTGTAACCGCCGTAGGCGTGCCGGTGATATAGCCTGTTTGCACGTCGAGAGCCAGTCCTGCCGGAAGCGACGGCGTAACGCTGTAGTTCGTAATCGGACCGCCGCTACTCGTCGGCGTATTGGCCGCGATCGCACTGCCGGTGGAGTAGACGACAGCCGCTTCGCGATAGCCGAGCGATGCTGGCGGCGCAGAAACTCCACGCACCTCGATCTGCACGCGTGTGGTTGCGTTTCCAGCTGCATTTTGAGCAGTGACTGTATAGACCGTGGACGTGCTGGCCGTTGCAGGCGTACCGCTGATAACGCCTGTGAGTTCGTCGATCGAAAGCCCGGCTGGCAAGGCGGGCGAGATCGTGAAACGGTCGATGAATCCACCGCTTGCGGTGGGTCGGTTTGCCACGATCGGGGCGCCAGCCTGATAGGTGGCCGACGTCATGCTATAGGTGAGGCCAGCAGGTGGCTGTAGCACCGGATCGTCGCTGACGCAGCCCGATAGCAGGTACACAAGGGCCAGGGACATCAGCAACCAGAACATTCCCTGCTGCCTTGGCGGCTTTGCATTCTTAACGAGCGAGTATTCGTTGGAATCTACAGCGTAAAAGCTAGCGCGTGCGCCGCCGGAGAAGTGGCAAGACATGGACCGAACCCGTGTTTATAGATATGCGCCGGCCTATTGCTTATTCGAGGTCGGCGGCATCCAAGGTAGAATGTTTGCGCGAGATTCTAGCAGCTCGGCACCGCGCTATGTCCGATCCGAAGACGCGTGCACTCTCTCCGACGTCATCATCAGCATAACGTAGCGTCGACGCGACAGCCCGGAAATCGTGGAAGCTCTGGATGGGTTCAGCAGGCGAGGATCGGCGATCCATGAGAACGAGGTTCGGACGCTGCCTCGCGTTGAAGTCGCGCTCGTGTATTCCACATTACGCCCTGCGTTTTAAACAGTTTGAATGGGCGTGATTTCCCTTCGCCCTTCCGATGCCGGCGCCATGTCGACGCGCTCGGCGGTGGTGTTGGTCTGGTTTCGCGATAGTTCGATCGAATCGAAGCGGCTATCCGAGTCCTGGCGCTTGCGCGAAACGGTCCGGTCGAGCGGCACCGCTTGAACGAACAGCAGCGGTTGGCGCAGGCCGCGATGGAGCGGCAGGCATGTGCGCTACGCAAATTGATGCGATGCGACGATTTCGGCGAGCGTCGCGCATGCGGCATCGATGTTGTCGAGGTGCAAGTTCGTTGCGCTGAGTAGTAATCCGCGTTGCGCGTGACTGCGGCGAAGGTACCAGGTGGAGAGTGCTGAAGGCGCGAGGCCGTGAATACGGGATGCCTTGACGATGGCGCAGTCGTCGGCAGTCGACGGTATCGGTGCAAGCAGGCCCAGACCCGCGGTCAGCGTGCCCGGCAGAAATTCGCTAACGCGGGCCAGCGCGAGGCTTCGGCGCTCGGCATAGAGGGCCTTCATCTGGCGTAGGTGGCGCAAGAAATGTCCTCGCGCCACGAACTCCGTGACTGCCAGTTGGGTAGTCCGGTTTGGAGCTGGGGCCAACACCGCGGCGACCTCGACCAGAAGCTGAGCTATTGAGCGGGGGGCGACAACGAAACCAAGGCCCAGCGCCGGGCTGATGGTTTTGCTAAACGCGCCGATATAGATCACGTGCTCGGCGCCTTCGCCGGCGGCGAGCGCCGGTGCCGCCCGGCCATCGAGCTGCAGTTCTCCGAGATAGTCATCTTCAATGATCCAGGCACCATTTGCCGCCGCCCAGTCGATCAGGGCGCGCCGGCGAGCCGGCGACAGGGTTACTCCCAGCGGGGCGTGCTGGCCCGGAGTGACTAGCGCGAGCAAAGCGTCTGGTGCTGTGGCGATGCCATCTTCCACTCGCAGTCCGTCACCATCGACGGGCACCGCTTCAATTACCGCGCCGCTCAGTTCCAGCGCTCGTCTTCCTAGCGGATAACCAGGCTCCTCGAGCCACACTTTGCGCCCGTGCACGCGCAGCGCCGTGAGCGCCAGCATCAGGCCCTGCCGATATCCGCTGGTGATGATGATCTGGTCGGGATGACATTGCATCCCGCGGCTGACCGCCAAGTGGCTCGCGATCTGTGCCCGCAGTGCCGGTTCGCCGCGTGGGTCGGCGTAGGTAGTGTGAGCGATGGCATCGGCGCGTACGGCACGCGTGCGCATGCGAGCCCAGACCTTCGTAGGAAATGCATCATCGGCTGGTACGCCCATCTGGAAGGGCAGAGGGGCGCTCGAATATGGTCGGGTGAAGCCTGCCAGAGGTCCATCAAGTGGCGCCTCGCTGTCCAATTGGCTTGGGAGCAGCAGCGCGCTTACGCGTGTGCCTGCGGGGCCCGCACCGAACACCAGATTCTCTGCCATTAGCCGGTCGTAGACCACGCGGATGGTGCCGCGCGCGACGCCAAGCTGTGCGGCCAGATCCCGGCCGGAAGGCAAACGCTGTCCAGGCGCAAGCCGGCCGTCGACTATTGCCTTGCGCAGGCAAGCGTGGATCTGGTCGCCGATGGGCACCGCGGCGGCTCGGTTCACCTCGAGGGAAAGCGCAGCCGCCGTATTGAGGTCAGTCATCTTGGCTCAGTCGTTTCAGCAGTTTTTGGGTCTGTTTCTCCAAGCCCCAGCAGGAGTAATGTGGCGTTATGACATGGATCGCCGCCCAAGTCGATATACAGTCGGGCGCGCCGACCGCCATACCATTCACCTTCAACGACAGCCAAAGGACTAATATGACCCGCTTGAATTGGCAAGAAATCGCACCTGACGGCGCGAAGGCACTCTTTGGGATCTACCACTATGTCACGCAAAAGACGAACCTTCCTGAGGAACTCGTCCACCTCGTGTTCCTCCGCGTCTCGCAAATCAACGGCTGTGCCCACTGCATCGACATGCACAGCCGTGACCTCAGGAAAACCATGTCGGTCGACAAGATTACGCTGGTACCGGTTTGGGAGGAGGTGCATCACCTGTTCTCTGATCAGGAGCGCGCCGCGTTGGCCTGGGCAGAGGAGGTGACCCGCGTAAGCGAAACCCATGCCTCGGATGAAGCGTATGCCGCCGCGTCGGCTGCGTTCACGCCCAAAGATCTCGTTGACCTCACCATCACCATCGCCGCAATGAATGCATTCAACCGGCTGGGCGCACCGTTCCGACTCCCGGTTGCTGCCAAGATGTGACCTGGCCTTAGAAAGCACACTGGATGACGTTGCGCGGCGCGCCGAAACCTCCAGGGGCAAGTTACCAAATGCCGGCTCGGGCGGCTAGTTCGAGCGGCGCCCTATGGCCGGAGCCGGTCCTCGCCCGGGTCAACGTCGGCCGCGCCAGTACGATTCAAGAGCCCGTTGCATCGCGCAGCACCATCCCCACCGCCTCAACCTCGATTTTCAATCCGAAATGGAGCGGACCCGTGGGCAGTACGGCCCGCGCGGGGCAACTTTGCCCTGCCCAGGCTGCATAAATAGCATTGAAGGCCGGCCAGTTTGCGATGTCGTCAATATAGACGCGCACCTGCAGCAATCCTTCGATGCCGCTACCGGCACACTCCAGTGCTACTTTCACATTGTCCAGTGCTTGTTGTGCCTGCGCCCCGAACGGGGCATTTCCGAGATCGGACCCGTCTCGCGTAATCGGAAGCTGGCCGGAGACAAACACCATACTGTTTGCGACCGTGGCATGGCTGTAGTGCCCGCCTGGCGCTGCCAGCTCCCTGGGATGAACGGCGCGGGGCATCTGCTTTCCGTCTTGCTGATTACCAGCCATGCAAGCGGCTCCATTGTGTGATCCCGCCGTCCGGGCCGAGCGCGTGATAAGCGGGGAACTGCGCGCCAGTTGCACAGGCGTGATTGGGCAAAATGCGCAAAAGCGTGCCCAGCGGAAAATGCTTGGCGATATCAGGGTCTGGAGCACCTTCGCGAGACAGAATGCCATGTTCCTGGTTGGCGCCGCTGAGTATATAGCCCGGGAGTACCGCGCCATCGAGCCCGCAGACCTGGCCGTAGGCGAAGTCGTGTGACTGCTTCTGTGTGCCACGGTCACGGCTCATCGCCATCCAGCCGGCGTCAACAATGGCCCAGCCTTTTTCGGTCTGATGGCCGACCACGGTCGTCAGCACGCTCAGTGCCAGGTCCTCGGTCGAACAGACGCCCACGCCTCGCATGACCAGGTCAAAGAACACGTACACGCCAGCGCGCACTTCGGTCACGCCTTGCAGGGTCTTCGCGGAGAGCGCAGTGGGCGTCGACCCTACGCTGACCACAGGGCAGGGAAACCCGGCTTCTCGTAGTCGCTCGGCGGCGCGCACGCAGCCGGCGCGTTCTTGCTCCGCCATCGCTTCGAGCGCCTCCGGCGTATATAGGTCATAGCTCGAGCCTGCGTGAGTCATCACCCCGCCAAGGCGCGCGCCGCCCTGATGCAGCACGGTGGCGACTTCGAGCAGCGCCGGCGCCTCCGGTCGAATGCCGGACCGGTGGCCATCGGTATCGACCTCTATCCACACTTCAAACGCTTCGCCATGCTCGGCCCCGAAGTCGACAATGGCACGTGCAGCTTCGGCACTGTCCGTCACGATCTTGAGATCGCACCCGCGGCGGCGCAGCCTTAGAACATGGGGTAGCTTGCTGGACACCACGCCCACTGCGTAGAGGATGTCAGTGATGCCGTCTGCGAAAAAGTGGTCAGCTTCCTTTAGTGTCGAGACCGTGATGCCGCAGGCGCCAGCCTCGCGTTGGGCCTGTACGACCTGCGAGCACTTGCTGGTTTTCACATGCGGGCGGAAGCGCACGCCAAGCGCATTCATCCGCGCCTGCATGCGTTTGATGTTTCGGTGCATGGGCACCGTGTCGATGATTGCTGCCGGCGTTTCCAGCCCGGACAGCGAGGCATAGCCGTTGTTCATATCGTGCCAGGTGGGTTAGTCAAGGGATTGTGTCTTGGCCTTGAGGGCTGGTACGTCGTCGCGCAGGCCGTTCGAGATGAGGCGCGATACGGCCGCGGGAGTGACGTCGCCAGCATTGGGCAGATCCACACCGACAGCGTGCATCTGCTGACGCAGTCGCGCATCTGCCACGGCGGTTTCCATTGACGCGCGCAGGCGCCCAACGACGGCATCCGGTGTGCCTTTAGGTACAAAAAGGGCGTTCCAGGACCGCAGGTCGAGAACGTATCCTGCCTCCTTCGCCGTCCCGACGTTTGGCAAGAGTGTCAGGCGTTCCCCCGACAGTACGGCCAGCGCCTTGAGTTTTCCGCCCGCCAACTGCGGCAGGGCAGTGGTGGTCTGGTCACACATGAAGTCGATCTGCCCGCCCATGAGGTCGCTGACCGCAGGCGCCACGCCGCGGTAGGGGGCATGCGTGACGTTCTGCTTCATCGCCGCCAGCAGCATCACGCACCCGTAGTGCGACACGGAGCCCACGCCGGCACTCCCGTATGTTGCCTTGCTAGCGTTGCGCTGTAGCCAAGCGCCGAATTCCTTAAGATTGCTGGCCGGCAAATCGGCCCTCGCAAGCAGCAGCAGCGGTGCGGACCCCGCCAGTCCTATCGGCTTGAAGTCCGCCAGCGGGTCGTACGGAAGCTTCTTGTACAGGGCAACGTTGGCGACATGCGTTCCAATGGTCCCCAGGCCCAGCGTGTAGCCGCTCGGCTCGGCCTTGGCAAGTTTGCCCAGGCCGACGGTTCCGCCTGCTCCGGCGATGTTCTCGATTATTACCGGCTGGCCGAGCTGTTCGCTCATTTGCCTTGCGACGCCACGCGCGAGCGCATCGCTCGGGCCGCCCACAGGGAACGGCACGATCAGGGAAAGCGGGTGGCTGGGGAAGGCAGCGTTCTGTGCTACTGCATGGGTAGCCATCACGGTCACGGCTACGGCTGAGAGCTTCGCCAGGCGATGCGTCCAGGATGTCGCCGGCGTCATGCGAGAGCTCCCTGCCGGCTGGCACGCTGGAATGCACGCAGCCACGGCAAAGCCGTGGCCAGTTCGGAAGACTCTGCTTCCGGTGCAGGCGCGCCGGCCGGCAGTGCCAGGCCGACGCGGTTATGCCAGAACGTGCGAAGCCCGACGGCCGACGTGCCGAACATGTCGTAACCAGAACCGGCGATGAATGCCGCATCCGCCGCCGGCGTCCCGAGCTGATCCAGGGCGAGCTGGTAAGGGCGCGGATCGGGTTTGTAATAGCCTGCAGCTTCCGATGTCACGACCACATCCCAGTTGACCTCCAGTAGCTCTGCAGCACGGCGCCCCAGTTGCTCGGAGCAATTGGTGACGACCGCCAGCTTGCAGTGCGGCCGCAGTGCCGCAAGTAGCTCGCGAGCGCCGGCCCAGGGAGGCAGCGCATCCCAGTGCGCCTCCAGCGCTTCCGGCGCGGTCGCCGGCAGGTTGACCGCCTCTGCGGCTTCCCGTACCAGCTGCTCATAGCTCACGTAAGCACCACAGCCGTAAGTCCTGCGCAGATATTCGGCGCGCCAGGCCCGTCCGGCCGCCTCGGAACCGGCGGCCGCGTTCCACACGGTCCACGAATCGAGCAGTGCGGTAAGGAGATCGAAAAGTACTGCGCGGGGCCAAGCCGGCGGGGCGTCGGGGGAGAGATCTTCCATGGAGGTCCTTTGCTGTGCAAGACGGCTAGCGCATGCTTGCCGAGGGCTCCAATGTAGATAGGATAACTATGTCTGTGGTTAAATTTCCGGACATCAATCGTTAAGCCCAGGTGAATGATCCAAATCGAAGACTTGCGCCTTGTCGAGGCGATGGCGCAGGCGCCTTCGCTTAGTGCTGCCGCGCGCGCGCTGAACGTGACGCCGCCTGCCTTGTCTGCGCGCCTGCGAAAGCTGGAGGGAATGCTAGGCCTCGCCCTCGCGACCCGGACAGCGAGGCGGCTGAGCCTCACGCCGGAGGGTGAACGTCTGGCACGGGAAGGTGCTGCCCTGTTGGCGCAGCTCGATGCGCTGCCCGAATTATTCCGACAGGAGGACACCCGGCTCACTGGCAGGTTGCGCGTTTCCGCACCGTTCGGCTACGGGCGCCAACATATCGCGCCGCTGCTGGCCAGCTTCGCTCGAATCCACGCCGATCTGCGCCTGCAACTTGATTTGCGGGAAACGCCGTGGCCTGACCGCCACGACTCGGATGCCGTGATCCACATCGGCGCCGTACGCGATTCGTCGTGGATCGCCCGTACGCTCGCCCCTAACGAACGCTGGCTGTGCGCCAGTCCAGCGTACCTGCGTCAGCACGGCACCCCAGCGGAGCCGCGCGACCTGCTAAGCCATGCCTGCATCTGCATACGTGAGAACGACGAGGACGTAACCCTGTGGGGCTTTCGCCGTCCCGGTATTGCGGGGCGGCGCGCAGCCAAGCGTGAAACCTTGCGTGTAACGCCCGCCTACACGACCAATGACGGCGGCATTGCGCGCCGGTGGGCGGAGCAGGGACTCGGGCTGGTATTGCGTTCGGAATGGGACGCAGCAGATGCTGTAGCACACGGTAGGCTGGTCCGCGTGCTGGCCGACTGCGAGTTCGATAGCGCGCCTGTGACATTGTTAGTACCAACGCGCCGCGGGCGTACGGCTCGCGTGCAGGCGTTGATGCATTATCTAGAGGAGGAGTGCAAGCGGCTCGGAAAAGAATAGTCGCTAAACCGCGGGCCCCACGCCCAAGCCAACATTGAAGACGCGATGATGCGTCTTCTGCTGCGTGACCGTAGCCCTGGCACCCACCTGAGTGCCCACATAGATAGCGCGACTCTCCGGTAATCCAGACTAAATGGCTACGTTCTTTTTTGGAAAGATATGCCAGGAAGAAAAGCGCCACGACCGGGGTGGCCGTGGCGAAATTAAGGAGTAGTCGCCGATTTCTCGGCGGATCAAAGGATGACAGCGAGGGCCGATCCTGTGAATCGCCCGAACGGGTGACGAAAGCCTCTGCATTGTCAGCGTTTGAACCGCTCAGGAGGCACGGCTCCAGGCCGCTTCACTTTGATCCAATCTGTCGACCGCCGGCCGTCCTGGTAGGCGGATCCCAGGCGCTTGCCCACGACACCTTCCAACTCGAGCGCCAAGGCGGACTTGTACAGCCAGTCCCCTGCGTCTATCGCTCCAGACACTTCGAGAATGCGGCCCGGGTTCTTGAGTAGCAGCCGATGCAACATGTGCTTCCGCTGCTCCAACGCAACGGGGCGCATATCCTTGCCTCTTGCAACCAGCACGTCGAAGATGCAGTAGACGACTCGGTCCGCACCCTCATTCCAGCTCTTGCGACGCGCCCGCGCATGCAGCCTGTTGAAGTCGCTCCTACCCAGCTCGTCCGGCACGCACACCTCGCCGTCGAGCACGCTGCCGGTGTCCAAGCCGGTCAGCGCGGCTGCCACCTCCGGAAACCACCGGGTCGCGTCAATCCCGCCGCGGCTCTTCAGTTGCGCGCCTGACCCTGTACTGGCCAGCACGCGGTACCCGTCGTACTTGATCTCGTAGAGCCAGCCGTCCTCGCGCGGAATGGTTTTTCGCTCGACTAACAGCATGGGGGAAAGCTGGTCCAGCGTTGGCGCGGCGGTGGCGCGCGGCATAGCGCTCAGCCCTTGACGTCGCGCGGATCATGGCCGAAGGAATTTCGCTCGCGGATCTGGCCGTCTCGGCCGTGGATGAGCAGTTCCACCTTGTCGCGCTTGGCGCGCTCCGTGCCAGCGGCAATGGCCTCTTCCTGCGTGAAAAACATGGTGCGTTCGCCGCCGCCGGCGAGCTCGACGGCCCATTCGTTGCCGGCCGGTACCACATGAATGTTTGCAGCCATGATGGTCTCCTGGATGGTTATGGAGACAGTTTGCGCGTGGCTACTCGCAGCGGGTATCGGTAGGCGTCCGACACCCCTCAATGGCGCAGGTTCGGTGGCTTGAGCCGATTTGAAAGGGAAGGAATATCCCTCAGCGCCGCATCTTCGGCCGCCAAGACGTCCTGGGTCCAGCGAAGGGCCGCCAAGCTGCGCAACATTGAGCGCAAAACCCTTTCGGCCAGCTCAGTATCGCCGCCGTCGCTGCGTATCGCTCTGATAAGTCGGATCTGTTCTCGGATACGGCGACGAGTGTCAACAATGGCGGGGTGCTGCAGGCGTGCCTGCGCCTGGTTGCTGCTGAGTTTCATAGTAAGTTTGCATCGCAGCAAAGGAAGCATGCAGCCTATCTGACAATTCCCTCATGAGTAAGCACTTTCGGCCCTTTCAGGGGTTAACACTCCGAAGCTGCGGCCGCGTGAAGCTAGAAAGGTACGTTACTCCCCTGTTCAGCTATTTTCACGTGTTTCCCGCTCCGCCAGTGCAGCCCTACGAGGCTCCGGCGTCAATCTGGTGCTAAACCCATGGACTTGTGAACGGCAGCAGAAAAGAAGCTGCGGCTACGAGAGGCGGGTCACGTGGAGTAAGAGTCCCTTGTAGCCTACTCAGGAAGCATCTTCCGGTACTGTCAGAACCATTGGAATTTTGTCCTCGAGAAACGCCGCGGACCGTGATTTCGATTGTCGAGCTCGATGCTTTGCGCACGGTGTATCAAAGTGAACCGGCAAGGGCCGATAGCGCGGGCCTCTCATTGCTGGTTCGCCTTGGTGCTCTAATGTTGCGGCCCGTTTTCTTGGGACAGCACGCACTAGGCTGCGGCCATGGATGTTCACTTCGGGCCGCGTGACGAAAAACCGATAGTCTGCAGGATTGAGCACTGAGATAGGACATTCAAGGCAACTGGCGCGTTGGACATCGGGAGACCAGTTGCCAAACGCTGTTATCGCGCTCAAATTGATGGAATCAACCGTGCATAAAGCTCGGTGTCGGGATAAAGCGTCGCCGCATCCTGTGGCGAATGACCCACCGAAGTATCGTCGGTCATGGCTCTCTCCGTTGTTCCTGCTAGGCACTTGTGATCCGAGAATAGTTGCAAGCTTGGAATCTGAACAGGCTAAATGTTATTAAGCGGGAGACAACGATGATTCGAAGCTTCGCCCGCAAAACCCTGGTCGTTACGATTGGCGCAGCAACGGCACACGGCAGCGCACCCTCCTAGTCCGCGCAACACCATCTGACCAAGTAGGTCACCGTCCGTGGTTGGGTTTGCACCGGACGGCATGACAGACATCGTGGGCGGCGGGTCGCGGCAGAGGTGAGCGAATCCCTCAAGGAGAGCTTCCTGCTGGAGAACCGGCCCTGCGCGGCGGGTCAGATCGCAGCGGTGTACGTTGCTGTCAAGCCGTCCGATGGCTGCACGCTTCTGTTCAGCGCGATGGGCCGTGTCGTTGGCTCAGGCTGTCCAGAACACGGTCCCCGTCGTCTGATCGTTGAGCCATCTTGAAGACGGCCTTGAGAACATTCGAATCGATTTTCCTACGCCTGATCCATACACTGACGCCACGTTAAGCATGAGACACGGAGCGGGAATGTTGCATCGGGCTTTAGAGGGCATTCGGGTCCTGGACCTATCTCGCATCTTGGCTGGGCCATGGTGCACCCAGAACCTGGCCGACCTTGGGGCGGATGTGGTGAAGGTTGAGCATCCGCAGCGCGGCGACGATACGCGCGGATGGGGGCCGCCCTACATGACGGCAGCCGATGGCAGCGAGCAACGGATGTCGGCGTACTTCATCAGCTGCAATCGGGGCAAGGAATCGGTGAGCATCGATTACAGCCAACCGGAGGGTGCTGCAAAATTGATTGAACTGGCCCGCCACGCAGATGTGCTGGTCGAAAACTATAAGGTCGGAACGCTCAAGCGGTATGGCCTCGACTATGCATCGCTCAAGGCAATCAATCCTCGCCTGATTTACCTGTCTATCACCGGCTTCGGGCAGGACGGCCCGATGGCGGACAAGCCCGGCTACGACTATGTGTTTCAGGGCATGGGCGGCTTGATGAGCTACACCGGGCAATCTGAGGGCAGTCCCGGCGCTGGCCCGCTGAGAACTGGCGTGGCAGTCGTTGACCTGAGCACCGGGATGTATGCCACCTCGGCCGTCCTGGCGGCGCTGTTCCAGCGCGAGCGAACCGGTGAAGGCCAGCACCTCGATATCGCGCTACTGGATGTGGCGGTGACTCTGAATGCTAACCAAGGCGCCAACTACCTCGTCTCGAATGAGAATCCGCAGCGCAGCGGCAACGCCCACCCCAATTGCGCACCCTATGAGGTTTTTCGCTGCGCGGATGGCTACATCATTCTTGCCATCGGCAATGACACGCAGTTTGCGCGATTTTGCGAGGTCGCGGGCCGTAGCGATCTCGCGCAAGACGCACGCTACCTCACCAACTCGGGACGTATTGAGAACCTTCCAGCGCTGAGAGCTGCGCTCACAGACCTGTTCCCGACGCGCACGCGGGATGCGTGGACGACGGCGTTTGACGCGGCGGGTGTCCCTTGGGGGCCGATCAACACGATGGAAGAGGTCTTTGCCCATCCGCAGGTCCAGCATCGGCAAATGCGACAAACCGCGATGCATCCGATCATGGGAGCAATTCCCATGGTGCGCAACCCCATGCTGCCGAGCAATCCAAAGCCCTTGAGGCCGCCGCCTCTGCTTGGCGAGCATACGCCGCCAGCGTAACGGCAAGACCCTACTCGAAAATCAAATTCGTTCGGAGACAATCATGAAGTTGCAGCAGCCCATCCTCGCCATGGTTGCCATGGCATGCGCCAGCCAGTTCGGTGTCGCCCATGCTTCCACCTGGCCAGACAAGCCCATCAAGCTGATCGTCCCCTATGCGGCGGGCGGCACCACCGACATCATCGCGCGCGTGGTCGGTACGCGGCTTGGCGCGGTGCTCAAGCAACCCGTGGTCATTGAGAATCGTCCCGGTGCAGGTGGTGCGGTGGGCAGCGCGTTCGCTGCCAAGCAGCCTGCCGATGGGTACACGCTGGTGATGGAGGTCGAGAGCTCCCATGCTGTGAATCCGAACGTCTACCAGAAGACCGCGTATGACCCGGTGAAGGACTTCGACCCCATCAGCAACCTGGCTGATGTACCCAATGTGCTGGTCGTCAACCCGTCCTTTCCCGCCCAAGACCTGACGGCGTTTATCAAGCTGCTGAAGGCAGAGCCCGGCAAGTATTCGTTTGGTTCGTCGGGCAACGGCGGCCTGAGCCACATGAACGGCGAACTTTTCATGAACGTGACCGGCACGAGAATGCTCCACGTGCCATATAAGGGGCTTGGACCGGCGCTTAACGACGCGATGGCCGGTCAGATCCAGGTCGTGTTCGACAACATCCCTTCGTCGTCAGGCTTGATTCAGGGCGGCAAGCTGCGGCCCCTGGCAGTGGCAGCCAGGCAGCGCCTCACGATGCTGCCGAACGTGCCGACCTATGCGGAGGCTGGCCTGCCAGCCCTGAACAATCCGTCCTGGTTCGGACTCGGCGCACCTGCGGGCACGCCAGCACCGATTCTCGACAAGATCAACGCGACAGTGAAGCAGGTTCTGGCTGAACCGGAGATTGTGGCGGCTATCGAGAAGCAGGGCGCCATCCCGGCATGGACGACCCGGAAGGCATTCGCGGAACTTATCCGGACGCAGAATCAGCACTGGAAGAAGGTGGTAGAGGACATCCGCTTCGAGAAGTTGCAATAAGGAGAATCGTATGAGCGAGAACCTGTCCAATCGCCATGCGGCGGTAGACGTCGACGAGCGTGGCGTCGCTACGATCACCATCCGCGAGGCCAAGTCGCTGAACATCCTCAGCACCCCCGTCATTGCCGATTTGACCCATGCGGTACGAGCGCTCGCTGAGCGAAAGGGTGTTCGAGTCCTGGTTGTCCGCGGTACCGGCGACAAGGGCTTTATCGGTGGTGCTGACATCAACGAGATGGCCGCACTGAAGCGCGAGAGCGCCGAGGTATTTATCAGCGGCCTGCGCGACCTTTGCAACGCACTCCGCCATTTTCCCGTCCCTGTCATCGCTCGCATGCCTGGGTGGTGCCTTGGTGGGGGGCTCGAGTTAGCCCTCGCGTGCGATATCCGGATCGCTTCGGAAGATGCCCAGCTCGGCATGCCTGAGGTAAAGGTTGGTATCCCGTCTGTTATTCATGCTGCGTTGATGCCTCGTCTGATCGGCAACGCGAGGACGGCGTGGCTTCTGCTGACCGGCGAAATTGCAGATGCCGAGCAGTCGCTTTCGGCCGGCCTGGTCAGCAAAGTCGTGCCGATCGCGAGTCTGGACGCGGAAGTGGCTCGGGTAGCGGAACTGCTGGCAAGTTTTGGCCAGCAGGTCGTGCGACAACAGAAGCGGCTGCTACGTGAGTGGGAGGAGGCGCCGCTGGATGTCTCGATCGACAATAGCGTGGCCGAGTTTGGGATGGCGTTCGAAACTGGAGAGCCTCAGGAACATATGGCCAGCTTTATCAACCGGAAGCGGTGAGGCTGTTCAGGCGGACGGCACTTGCGGTTCGCGCGTGACGGCAACGCGGGGATCGCTCAAAAGAAACTGGACAAATGCGGCGGCGAAACCGGGAAGTTTGCCGTCGCCTCGCGTTACGAGACTGAGCTCACGCACGGCCCAAGGCTCGTCCAGTTCCACAGCAACAATTTGGCCTGCGGTGATGGCCTCCGAGGCGACGCTTCGTGGGACCAGCGCTATCCCGACACCCGCCTCGACTAGGGACAACACAGCCTCGAAGCTATGCGCATGCAGTCGGACATTCGGCTGCTTACCGGTTCTTTGGGCCATGTCCTTGAGGAACACGAAGTTGCTGCTGTTGCGGCTCATGCATACAAAGTCGAAACCTAGAGACGCACCAAAGCGCACCCTCGATTCTCGCGCAAGCGGATGGCCGCGCTGCACTGAAAGCACCAACTCGTCAACAGCGTAGCGGACCGAGCGTATCCCTGCGGCGTTCGCTTCGCTAGCCAACTCGTTTGCCAGTATGCCGATGTCCGCTTCATGGGCGGCTACCGCAGCGACGATTGCCTGACTGGTTCTCTCCTCCAAGTCGATATTCACCTCGGGGTGGGCGGCAAGGAAGCGGCTGACGCTTGGGATGATGAATCCGTTGAGCGAGCTGCTGTTGGCAAGCAGGCGAATATGTCCCTTGAGCCCGCTCGCGAACTGACCCACCTCGGCATGCATGCGCTCTATGCCTTGGAGCAACTCCCTGACGTGTGCAAGCAGCATCTCACCTGCGGGAGTGAGATCCATGCCACGGGGGTTTCGAACGAACAATGGAATACCCAGTGCGTGCTCCAGGTTCTTCAGTCTGTAGCTCGCAGCCGAGGCGGTGATGTGCGCAACGTTCGCCCCGCCCGCCAAGCTATGCGCCTCGGCGATGGCCTGAAAGAGTCGCAAATCGGTTAATTCGTAGCGCAAGATGCGGATCCGTATTCAGTAAGTCAGCAGGCTAGGCTGCGAGGGCCATCGTAGCGAGGTGGTGTCTGGGCACAAGTCGGAACCAAGATGCTAGCAGCAACGTGACGCGCGATCCAGCCGAAGCGGCATTGGCGTGCCGCACTCTACGTGCTCGATCCCGACGGGACCCTCGTTACGTTCCGTCTATCGCTCGACTGAAGGACGGCGCTGTGTCACTGGACCCCGCTACACAAGGTGCGTAGGTTCTCTATGCCTTCGTTGCCGGCCTTTGCAGAATGAATGTTGGCTTTGCGGTCTTACGGCTTATATCGGCGCCGTGGAGGAAGGGCTTGAATCCCGCCTACAGCACGGCCCGCTGGGGATTGGGCACGCCGATTGCTTTGACAGTGCTCAACAAGCGACCAGAGCAGTCATGCGCAATCGGGTTTCTGTTCACGCCGCCCACCTTGCGGTAGCCGCCGTGTTGCTGGCCGCCTGCGGCGACCGCAACACGGCATCGAACGTCTCCGCGCCTGGTGCGCCGGAATCGACCAGATCCAAAGTACTCGAAGCTGGCGCCGCAGCATTGCAGGACAAGCCGCCGATTGCGGCGATCAACGCTTATCTCGACGGGTTCCATTTCTACAACGGCAATCCGCAGGGCCATATGGAAGCCCATCACTACTGCTCAATCGTCAATGAGGACGTTACGCAATGCGTAACCTTCGACGGCAATCAGGCCGACGCCAAGATCATGGGCGTGGAATACGTCATCAGCGCAAAACTGTTCGGCAAGCTGCCCGCCGAAGAAAAGGCGCTGTGGCACAGCCACGTGCATGAGGTGAAGTCTGGGCAACTCGTGGCGCCTGGCATCCCGGACGTGGCGGAAAAAGCGCTGATGGAGAAACTGATCGGTACCTATGGCAAGACCTGGCACACCTGGCATACCGATGCCGACAAGCCTCTGCCGTTGGGTGTGCCGCAACTGATGATGGGCTTTACCGCGGACGGACAGGTCGATCCTGCGTTGGTCGCGGCCCGCGACAAGAGGTTCGGCATTGACAGCGCCGTCAAACGGAAGCAACGCGAGGACATTCCTACCCCTCCCATCGATCCCGGCGCCGACGCATGGCAACGCGGCAATGTCCTCCAGCTTGCCGATCCCTCGGCAAGCGGACACCCGCATGGTGCAGCCTCCGCTCCGGCCCGAGTTCGTTAAACCTTACGTGAGACCAGTATGGCCGGCACCGCCAGGCAAGTTGTACGTACGGGCGTCAGCGTCTAAGAATGGCGGGTCGTGGTGCCGCTACACGAGTCGCCTCCCGGTTGCCGGCAAGGCCATGCCGCTCCAAGACTACGTTCTGAGCAACGCCAAGAATTAAACTGTCGCCGGCATTAGGTGATCCCGCAAGTCGATGACGCTGTCTTCGCATTCGTAGCCAATGGCGGTTACGCCTCGCGCACGACCTTGCCACTGCTCATGGTCTTGAGCTGAGTGACTGGGCGCTAGCCAGGCGGCGAGTGATGGGCGCCAAATGGCGGCGGTGCGACGACGATGCACAAAGGAGACTTTGCGTCGGCAAACAGCGTCAGCGATCCATCGGCATTTCGATTCAACGTGGCGTTTTCTGTACCGAAGGAGTAAAGATCAATGTAGCGATCCGTTATGAAAATTGCGAGTACGAGGTACTATCACTGTGCCTACCTGACGCGCTGGCGTACTACCAGCGCGCAGTCTGCACAAATTCCACGAATGCCCGCAATGGAGCGGGCAAGTAGCGACGGCCAGGGTAGTACAGCGAAGGCCCGCTGAAATTGGGCCACCAGCGCTCAAGAAGTGGTTCTAGTTCACCGCGATCGATGTAGGGCTGCAGCCATTCCTCGAACAGATAGACCAATCCAGCACCAGCGACTGCCGAATCGACCGCCAGATCGGCGGCGGCGCCGAGATTGACGATCAGCGGCCCATCCGTTTCCACCGTCACAGATTTGCCCTTGTGCTCGAAGAACCAGGGCGGCATCGCGCCGCTGGAAAACCGTCCGCGAATGGAGATGTGCTTGCGCAGATCGTCCGGATGGCGCGGTCGCCCATGCCGCGCAATGTAGGTCGGCGAAGCGGCTAGCGCCATGCGCTGACGCCTCGGACCAATGGGAATCGCCACCATGTCCTGGTCCATGCTCTCTTCATAGCGAATACCGGCGTCGCAGCCCGACTGTAGCAGATCGACGAAACGGTCCTCCACAACGACTTCGAGGCAGATCTCGGGATAGGCGGCGAGGAAGGGTGGAACAATGTGCGGCAGCACCAGCTTGGACGCGGACAACGGGACGTTCAGCCGCAGTCGCCCGGCGGGCCGGTCGCGGAAGCCATTGACCACGTCCAGTGCCGTTTCGATTGCGCCCAACGCCGGAGTTAGCTGTTCCAGCAGACGCTGGCCGGCATCGGTGGTGGCCACACTGCGTGTAGTGCGGTTGAAGAGGCGCACGCCGAGGCGTGCCTCTAGCCGACGCACCGCTTCGCTCAGTTGCGAGGCACTGGTTCCAGTCGTGCGCGCGGCACCGCGAAAGCCGCCATGCGTGGCGACGGCGACGAAGGCGCCAATATCTTGCAGGTCAGCCATAAGTTTGTGCGTATTGTCCTGAATTCCGCACAGGTTGTTCTATTGTGCCGAATTGTCGCACAGCGTGCGAACTTCTAGACTGGCCGTCAACTGTCCAAGCAAGGAGCAAGAGATGCAACAAGCCAAATGCGCTGGCCATTACGAGCTCGGCGATCGTAATGTTACCCGCATGGGCTATGGCGCCATGCAGTTGGCTGGCCTGCATGTTTTCGGCCCGCCCAAAGATCGCCAGCAAGCAATCGCGGTCCTGCGTGCCGCGCTGGAAATGGGTGTCGACCACATTGATACCAGCGACTTCTACGGCCCGCACGTCACCAACCAGATCATCCGGGAGGCTCTGCATCCCTACCGCGACGACTTGGTAATTGTCACTAAGGTCGGCGCGCGCCGCGGCGCCGATGCATCTTGGCGGGAGGCTATGGCACCGGCCGAATTGGAGGCAGCGGTATATGACAATCTAAATAATCTGGGCCTGGATGTGATAGATGTGGTGAACCTAAGGCTGATGTTCGATGTGATGGGGCCAGCGGAGGGAGATCTAGAGGTGCCGTTGACAGCGCTAGCGGAGTTGCAACGAAAGGGTGTGGTGCGGCACATAGGTTTGAGTAACGCGACGGCTAAACAGATAGCGCAGGCGAGGGGAATCGTCGATATCGTATGCGTTCAGAACCAGTACAACCTGGCCCACCGGGCAGACGATGCGTTGGTGGCGCAGCTTGCAAGCGATGGTATTGCATACGTGCCGTTCTTTCCGCTGGGCGGCTTCTCGCCGCTACAGTCGTCAGTGCTCGAGCGCGTGGCGACAGAGTGCGGGGCGACGCCTCTACAAACCGCACTGGCCTGGCTGCTGCAACGCTCTCCCAACATCTTGCTGATTCCGGGAACCTCGTCGGTTGCGCACCTCCAGCAGAATGTCGCCGCTGCGGCATTGAAACTGTCTCCGCAAGCAGTTGCCACGCTCGACGGCATCGGTGCGCGCCAAGACTGAGTGCCGCCAATTCGCCGTAGCCGTTCGCTTTTGGCTTGCTCTCAGCCGTTTTGTTCCATCATGCGGACTTCGAAGCCTCAACCCAACTAAAATGGAGACCACGAAGGCAAAAAAAGGGAGCACTTGCTCCCTTTCTTGCTCGTCGTGCCGTGCAATTACGCCGCCGCGTCCTTCAACTTTTTCAGCGGGCGCACCTTCACCTTCACGGACGCCGGCTTGGCCGCGAACCACTGTTCCTGGCCAGTGAAGGGGTTCTTACCGAAGCGCTTCTTCGTCGCCGGCACCTGAATGGCCGACACCTTGAACAGGCCCGGAAACGTGAACTCGCCTGCGCCCTTTTTGTGGATGGCGCTGGCGATGGTGTTCTCGAGGTGGGCAAGAACGGTCTGCACCGTCTTCTTGTCCAGTTCGGTTTGCGTGACAAGGTGTGCCAGCAAGCTTGACTTGTTGAACGTGTCCTTCAGCGGCTTTGCCACGGGTGCGGCAGTTGCCTTCTTCGCCGCGGGTACAGCCTTCTTCGCCGGCGTAGCCGGCTTCTTTGCCGCAGTCTTCGGGGCGGCGGTCTTCTTCGTTGCCATGGAGCTCCTGTCTCGAGAATGCCGGCACGGGGCCGGATCGGCAGAGCTTAGCGAAAGTGACGCTCATTTTGCAACAGGGAAATTGCTGGCACCTGAAGCCGAATAAGTACAAGCCGCCCGTCGCAAGTCAGCCGTGGATTCCGTTCGGCTTACCGCTGTGCTCTGGCTCCTCCAGGCGTCACAACGCCGAAAGGTGTTCGGCTCGAGCTCGGCGAGTTGCCGAGTCTCGCGTTGACCACGATGGCCAGCGGTCGACGCGTTGAACGCCATCGGCATCGGTCCGTTGTGTACCTGCTCTGCCATCGGTGCGTTCACTGTGCGACGGTGCTAAGCGGAACCGGGCAAGTCGATCGTGGCGGCAATGCGCACAACTGTCCGATTGCTGGCCAACCCGAGCCGCTCTGTGACTGCCTCGGGTGCGACGCCACGCATTAGCAGGCGCCGGCAGTACGTGTTTCGCAAGATCCTCGGACTCATATTTTGTACGTCTTGTCCAATGCAAGCGACGGCCTCTCGCACGATCTTGCCAAGGCTCATGTCCGTAATGGGTGTGCCGACGCGCTTGAGCGTGAACAGCAGGTCGCCATCTACGGGCCAGTCGTGTCGCACCGCATGCCAGGCGGCCAACGGGGCGGTGGCAAAGGGCTCTAGGTGCACGGTGCGGGGAATCTTGGGCCGGCGTGCCTGTACGTGTAAGAAGGGTGGGGCGGCTTTAGGGTGTAAGTCCTGGAATCGAGCGGCGCGCCCCTCGCTGGCCGTGACACCGGCCCCGAGGAAGAGTGCAACGATCGCGCGCTTTTGCAGCACTACTGGCGAATCCCCGCTATGCGGTATGACGAAGTCCTGCAGACGCTGGTCGACGTCCTCGGGGAGGAATTGGACATCGGGATCGTCTACCGGCCAGCGGCCCGCTAGGACCAATTCGGAGGCGGGATTTGACTTTCGGACGCCGGCCTCAACTAGGTGCCTGCACAGCCGGTCGAGCAGCTTTAGATAGCGCATGCGAGTAGCCTGCGTGTACGTGACCGCCTCTGGGCTAAGCCAAAACGCATCGATCTGGTCCGCACCGAAGCTGGCCAGCGTTGCACCATGCCCGACCAGGTGTCTGTGGAACCGGTCGAACATGGCGCGGTGCTGGATGATCGATTGCTGTGAGAAAGGCCGCCGGTCTGCGCCGGCCGCTTCGCGGGCCTGCCAGTCAGCGTAGGCCCGGGCAGGGTCAGAGAGCCAGAGTTTATCCATAAAATTTATATACTGAATAACGCTTTCCCATACGGCTATCGGCGCTTCGCGCCGCTCTTTGCTATCAGATGAGGGGGTGTCGCCCATCGGATTGCGCCCGGCGCAGCCGAGCATAGCGTGGATAACGAGCATCCATCTCATCCTCCACGGCTTCCGCGCCGCTTTGCTCGAACGGCGGGCATTCCAACAGGTGCGAATCGGCGCAGTAGTGAAGGATCTCGAGCAGCAATTCGTGCCGACGTGTCTCGGGAAAATGCAGTCGTCGACTTCGCGTCCACGCCCTGTAGCCGGCATGTGCCAGGACCACCAATTGGTCGGCGGTGCCACCCAAACGCTCGGCAAGACGCTGGGCTTCGAGGGACAGGGCACGCTCATTGTCCGGATCGCTCATACTGGCTCCCGTCGGTCTCCGCCGCTCGTCCATCGTATGCTTCTCGGGCGCCCGCGTGTCTGTCCCTTAAGTTGTCGGTTCGCTCGCTGACGCAGCGCCGCAGTGAACGTGGGCACAATGGGTTATGTACATCCCGGCCCTTGTAGACTCGCAAGGCAGCGTTAATGACAGCGCTTTTTCCCAGAACATGCCAAGACCGGCAGCGCGGGTTTGATGCTGGGGCGATGTGGCCCTGAAAAAGGTAGATATGCATGGCGTACCAAATGTGGCGGAGATTGCTCTTACGTTAAGCATCTAAGGGCAAAGTCAAGAGCACCGACTCTTGTTCGCATAGACTTAAAGTCTATGATGATGCACTTCTATCGGCAGTGGTGGCATGCTGCGGGTTGAGTCTCCACGTTAAGTGCGAGTTCACTATCTTTATCAAATGTGACAAGCGGAGGCTACGATGCGTGAGTTGAATCACGATGAGGCGATGCGCAGGGCGCTTTTTAAGCACGTGAGCAAAGAGAAATTTCGCGCCCAGCTACGCGAGCACACGCAGGAACTGGCAGGCCAAGTAGCGTTTAGTTCCATGCACTTTCGCCTAAATGGTCAAGCCGCGCAGGGCGCAAGCGGTCAAATGAATGCGTGGGCAAAAGCGATGGAAGTGATCAACAAGGCTAGCCGTCGCCGTCGCTCCTCCGTAACGTCACCTGACGCAAACACGTAGTGCCAGAGGCTAGGCCTCGGCATGGGCGACACTGGCTGGAAATGGGCGCTGGTTGGGGCGGCTCAGTTTCCGGTCCGGACACCGGGCGCCGGGCGGGGTGAAAGGTGATAGCCTCCCATACGAAAGACGGTCAGCGCAGGTGAAACTGCACCGGTGTTCGCGTTGACTTTGCTAATCCGCGGTCGCCTCGGGAATCCCATCTTTCTAGACCGAAGAAGGTCGGCCAGGTCGAATTGAATTTCTGAAGTTCCTTACTAGAATAATTTTGCCGCCATGACTTGGGGGCCTTCCCGCTCACGCGCCGCCTGAGCGTTGTCATTGAGGCTGCCCACCGTGCAGCCGGACTTTTGCACGCCGCCATCATGCACATCGTCCTATTCCGCTATGGCACCCGAGCGCTTTTCTTGCGTGCAGATAAGCTGCTCATCGATTGCCCACCACATGTAAGACTATGGCTGGGTGGGCCGGTCACGGAACACTGTACGTCACTCACGCTCGACACGCCCATGCCTGGCATTCACCCGTCCACGGTGCTTCGCGAAATCTTGGAACACGGCTTCTGTGCGCTCGACGAATATGGCGTGGTGCATTCCTTCAGCACGCCCCATCCTTTGAGACGCGACGCGCGCCCTAATTTCGGTCGAGACGAAGAGGGAGTACTCGTAAACCCTCAAGCCTGAACATTTGGCATGCTCACATCCGTGCCCTCGGCACTGGTTTCCGTAACGCAGGACTTAAGCCGCGGGCAACTAGGGTAATAAAGCGCCGCCCCATAGTCGCAAATAGATGAACCGAAATTTCGCCTGGTCTTGGACTCCAGAAATCGCTCTCGCTCGCTGCTAGTACTTTGCCGCGCGTTGGCAATGCTGCCCCTGCCGGTGCTCCACGCTTCCGGCCGTGTGCTAGGCCGTCTCGTCTACGCCTTGCCCGGGCGATATAGGCAGCGCCTGCGGGAAAATGCCGCGCAGGCCGGTTATCCGGATGCTAGCTTCGCGAGGCGCTCAGCCGGAGAGGCGGGCGCCATGATCCTAGAGACTTGTCGCATCTGGTTTCGTAGCGATGACAGTATTAAGCGCGTGGTGTGCGACGACTGGAGCATTGTTGAGTCCGCCCGGGCCGAGGGCAAGGGCATCTTATTCCTGACACCACACCTCGGCAGCTTTGAGATCACGGCACGTTACGCTGCCGCCCGTTTACCGCTCACGGTGATGTTCCGCACGCCTCGCAAGGAGTACCTGCGTGCGCTGATGGAGAGCGCTCGCTCCACCTCCTGTCTGACCGCCGTGCCGGCGTCTTCGCAGGGGGTGCGCGCCTTCATGCGGGCGCTGCGTAAGGGCGGTGCGGTAGGCCTGCTGCCTGACCAGGCGCCGACCCTAGGGGAAGGCGTTTGGGTGCCGTTCTTTGGCCGACAGGCGTTCACCATGACGCTCCCAGGTAAACTGGGGGCGCAGGCTAAGGTGGCAATCATCCTCGCGTCGGGCGAGCGGCTGCCGCGCGGAAGCGGCTGGCGGTTGCACTTGATGCGGCTGCCCGGCGAGATGCCAGATGAATCAGTTGCCCAGGCCGCCTTGCTCAACGGTGCGATGGAAACGCTCATCAGACGATTTCCCGAACAATACCTTTGGAGCTACAACCGCTATAAGGTGCCGCCGGGCGCGCCTTCGCGGCCGGCCGACCCAGCCCGCACTTACACCGCGCGGGCGCCTTGACTACGATAATTAGGGCTTCGGCGACGTGCTAGTAGAAGAAAGTGCTTTACGCTTATCAGCGCGTACTCCGGCGCGGCATGTCACACCGGAGTTCGGATTATTCGCCTCTTCTTGACGTCAACGATCGGCGCAAGGCCCGCGAAGCGCAGCGAACGGCACGATTCTTTAAGCTCACGATGTGCTCGGCAAGGTGAACGCCGCACTTCCGGCGAGCGGTCGGGGATCCAGGTAGTCGCGTCGTACAGGCGCGACGATCTGTCCGCTGCCAGGCGGACCCTCATCGCGGAGGCCGTGCGTCGGCATGTCTCACGCCACGACTGCGACCGAGGCGCGTCGCGGACTTAATCCTGCGCCACCTTAAATGGTTAGCCACTAGCCTGTGCCCGCCGCAATTTGAAGCCTATAGCTGTAATATGTTGTTACATTTGCGCATCAAGTGCCCTCTTGAAGAGTTTTCGGCCAGTCTCTATTTGGCTCGCTGCCAGCCATTGGTTTAGCCAATGATGTCGACGTCGAAGCAGGCGCCTGTGCGTTTTTATGGACTTGAAATAGACGTTTTCTGTTGCTATTTTTATTTCCGCTCAGGCAGTCGCGATGTCGCGCTGCGTGTTTCTGTTTGTTTGCCAGCAGTGGGGGCAGGTGAATGGGAGCGCGTGATGCCCTTCACTCCTCGCTGCGATCTACAGGAGGATACGACCATGACTGACGCATTCTTCGGAACCGACATTTTCAATGACTTTGATCGTCTGCAAAGGCAGATGACGAGCTTGTTCGGCGGGTTTCCGTCAAGCATCCGTGCCGGACGCTCCGGCGCTTTTCCTGCCATAAACATCGGGGCAACGGACGACTCGATCGAGATCGTGGCGTTTGCGCCGGGCTTGAAGCAGGAGAACATCGAAGTCACCATTGATCGTGGGCTGTTGACAATCAGCGGGGAACGACAACCGCTCTGGCAACACGACATGCCGGAGTCGCGTCATTACGCGCAGGAACGCTTTGTTGGCACGTTCAGGAGGGTGATTGAATTGCCCGAGGGGGCCGATGCTGACAAGGTCCAGGCGCGCTATGCCAATGGCTGCCTATCAGTCAGCGTAGGTAAGCGAGAGGCATCCAAGCCGCGTGCGATCACGGTTCAGTAACCTCAAGGAGACTGCCATGAACGACAACACCCAACTCGCTCAACGTACCGATGGTGCTCTGGCCCAACGATCGGAAGACAAGGGAGCGCGACAGGTCACGCTCATGCCCGCGGTGGACATTGTCGAAGATCCCAACGGCGTGACGCTGTGGGCTGACCTTCCAGGCGTTAGCCGCGAGAACCTGGAAGTTAGTTTCAACGACGGGGCGTTGCACATCGAAGGGCAAGCGGTCGTGCCGACGCCATCAGGGCTTCGCGTGCAGCACGCCGAAATCCGCCAGCCCCACTTTGCAAGGTCGTTTTCCTTGAGCCCGGATTTGGACGCGGGGAAGATCGGCGCACAGTTGCAAGATGGTGTTCTGAAACTGACCATCCCACGACGGGAGGAAGCGAGACCACGGCGCATCGCGATCAACTTGGCTTAAGCGCCTGGACCGCGACGGGGGGCATTCTGCTCGCAGAGTGTCCCCCTAGGGGACGGCCAACGTCCGACGGCTGGCTGAAGCTATCGTGTGTTTCAGCCATCAACGTCAGGACCTCTGAGGTGGCCGCCTGTAGGCGGCCACCCGAAAGCGTGTACGACTCCTGCCGAGTCTTCGAACATTTCGGCGATGCGTGTCAGCAAGGGAAGTCCCGACGAAAGGGGATCTCACTATTAGCTTGGTTTGAGATTGAGTCTTTGTTATCTCTCAAATCTTAAGAGACTCTCTAAATCTATAGGCGCGCATTTTATGCGAATGGATGACTAGCGAATTGGCTTACTGAGGTTGCTATGGAATTCGAAACCGATTGGATTACGTTAGGTCCTCACCGGATTCGGCTACGCTGCGTCCGCGGGTTCCCCACTGAAAAAATGCGCTGCATTGCAGAGTTGACTCGCATCGCAATTGAACACAATATGAGCGCCGCGGCCCGATTGCTTGAAGTTGTCGCGGATCGCTCTAATGCGTATTCGATAAGCATCGGCACGACATTCCCGAAGGACAAAGATATGGTGCCTGATCTGGAGATGGCGCTCGCCACCATGTTCGGCTTGAAAGCGGATCAGATCAGTATGGAAGTCACGGTCGTCAGCCAGGCCGAAGTTGACCTGCATTTCGGCGTGTACGAACGTATGCTCGCGGAGAGGATCGGAATCGTTCCTCGAATACAGTGACAAAGCGTTTTGGGGTGTACTAACGGGAGCGCTGGTGGAGCGGCTGCTATGAATGCTGAAAGACCTAGAGGCCCGTCCGAACCTGTGGCCTGGCGGGCTTATCGATCGCTTCTTAGCTCTGCCGTAGGCGACATAAACACCAAGATTACGGGACGAAATTTGTTGACATTATGGCGATTGACCCTAGGCTGGTCTTATGCCTTCACAGCCGCCACGTCGCCCGCCAAAGCATACCCCTGTCCTGGTCAAGGGCTCTCTGGAGCGCTTGGGGCAGCGTTTGATCGTTGCTCGGAAACTTCGCGAGATGACCCAAGAGCAGCTGGCCGGGCTTTCGGATGTATCACCGTCCACGCTTCGGTCATTGGAAGAGGGCGCCGACGGCGTGTCCATCGGCAACTTTCTCAAGGTGCTGCAAGGTTTGCAGTTGCTGGAACAGGTAGAAGGGCTACTCGATCCGAGGCATGACCCAGAAACCGTCGCTTTTGCCGAACGGCAGTTTGGTGGGCGTTGATGCCGACCGTTCCCGTATGGGTCTGGCTCCCCGATTGCGATACCCCAACGCATATTGCCGATATCACGGTCGAGCGCGCCGCCAGGTTCAGTTACCGGCAAGACTATCTGCGTCGTGACGATGCACTGCCACTGGATCCAGTCGCGCTTCGTCTCGTGCGCAGTGCGCGTGGAATTGCCGTGGCGGCGGCAGACGGTCTCCCGGGCGTCATCCGGGATGCCCAGCCGGCTGGCTATGGTGCTGACAGACTGAACGCGCACGCAGGGACCCAACTCAGCCCGCTCGAATTGCTTGAGCGTGGCGTTCCGGATGGTGTCGGCGCCTTGGAAGTCTGCGTGAACATCGAACGCAAGTTGGCCTGGGTGCCCAAGCAACTGAACGATCTCAAGCCTCTGGCAGAAGAGCTCGATACGGTTGCACCGGCCAGTCCGGCGCTGCGGCGCCTCAATGAGGATCTCGACACGAGTGCAGGGGGCGAGCGCCCCAAGGCGACACTAGTCCATGACGGGCGGCTCTGGCTTGCAAAGATGCAGGACCGAGGGGATCGTCCCGCCATGCCGGCGCGTGAGTTCGTGACAATGACACTGGCAAGAATGGCCGGGCTTGATGTCGCTCCCGTGATGCTGCACACGTTCGGCTCGCACCAGGTCTTGCTTGTCGAGCGCTTTGACCGCGCTGGAGATCCGGTACGTCCCCAACGCCGATTCTTTGCCAGCGCCCACACTGCGCTCAGGTTGCCGCTGGATGCAGTGAGGGGCGATCCGCGCCGTTCGTATCTGAATTTTGGCGACGCCATGCGTGTGTGGTGCCGGGGAAGGGAAGACCTGGAGCTCCAACTGCGCGAGTTGTGGCGGCGGATGGCGTTCAACGCGCTGGTCGGCAATACAGACGATCACCCGCTCAACCACGGACTGCTGCACGATGGCAATGCGCAGCGGGGTTGGCATCTCGCCCCGGCGTTCGATATCACGCCTGTAATGTCGGCTGTCTCACATCCGCTTGCCGAGGGCCCTGTACTGTCTATGGCCACTGGCGCCGACGGTTCAGCCCGCACAGGGTTGGACCGCCTGATCTCTGCGGCGAGCCATTTCGGGGTCGGGGCGGAGTCCGCCACCGAATGGATTGAGGCCTCCGCCGCACTCGTAGCTAACCATTGGGAACCAATGCTGCGCGATGCCGCCAGGCCCATCATGGAGGACGCGACTAGGCTCGACGGCCTGATAGCGGACGCCCGCGTGGCCTTCGTATTCAGTGAAGGGCTCCAAGGCAATCGTTGACGTTTGATTCCCCCGGGCATACTGACGCGGCGATAGGTACCACGCGTGGCGTGGGCATGTCAATGGAGCGGGCGGAATGGCTCAGTTCATCGTTCAGTGCTTGTGGCTGTTCCCCCGGCAAAGTGCCTGCATTCCCATATAGGTGTAGCGTAGCTGTTGGGGAACGCTCCCTGCATCGAAGTCTCCGGCGACTAGCAAAGTTCGCAGGGGAATTCCTCCATAAACGTCACCAGACAAAGGCGGTGTGGATCAGGGACTTCGACGACATTCGACTCTGCAAAGGCAGCTTTTAGGGCCATCGTCTGGGGTCCAGCGGAAGCCCCCTCATCTGAAAATTACTAGCACTGAGCGCTGCCCTCCTTGCGGTTCGTGTGCCTTTTTAGCTGGACTGTTCGCGCGCAAAGGCTGGCGACGGAGTTGCGATACGACCTGCCAACATTGGAGTGGAGGCGGTTGCGCTGCCTAAACCGCTCCTCCTCACGTCAAATGGAGACCCAATGACGCCGGCACACACGCAAGTCCGTCTGCAGCTGGCCTACCTCATGGCCGCCGAGCGTTATCTCCGCCAGCACGACAAGCTTGACGAGGCAGAGGCCGTACACGCCGCGATTGATCTATTCATGCAGGACCACGCCCAGCAATTGAGGGGCCCCATCGAGCCCTACAAAGATTTCGCCTGATGAAGCCACCAGCCGCGACGTCAATGACAAGCCGATCTTGTGGATGACTCGCTTCGCGCAGATGCGGGGACGTCGAGGATTCGTACCATTAACGGGATTCGGTCCAACGGCCTTAACCGCTCGACGGCTTCGGCACTGCGCGATTGGTTCGTCAACCGCGATGTTGGCGTCCCCTCTAGCGCTTCTCTAGCGCTTCTCTAGCGCTTCATCCTGGGCTATGGCGACGGAACGATGGCAGGGGGATGCGATTGCCGTCGCCAACAGCGGCCGGCCCTGGTATCGGACGGCGTCGCCAGTTACTTCTGCCGCCATGACCTTGTCAGCGTGTTGCCGCTACAGCTTAAGTCGCGCAGCGAGCCCTATGAGCTGGTGCTAAGAAAAGGGGCTGCAAGAAGCCCCACCCTTGGCTTACTGCTGGACCCGTTGAACAAGGTTCGGGCAGCCGGTTCGGAGTCAAACGCAGACCGTATGCCTGACTAATTGGCTGGGGCCCCGACCGTCACCGAATGACCCCACAGCAGCCGCTCGAAGTCTCGACCGCGAACGTCCGCGCGGAGCCGGACTCGGGCCTAGACCTTGTTAGATCCGGTCTTACCCGAGCAGAAGATCACTCCGACGCGGTGCGATCCTGGACGTCGCGCGAGGCCTATCTCCGACGTTCAGATCAGATCTTCCACCCGCCCTAAGTGTCTAGCGAACTGGCGTCTTGGACTTCGCCAGAACCAGACCTCGCGCGTTGAGCATAGTCGGGGTTGAACACCCGTTTGTGTGATGGCGGGTTGGTCGCTAGCTTGTTCGTCGGGCGACGTGGCCGGGGCACGAGCTCGCCGGCACAGTTAGGGCAATTCCCCTTAAGCAAGTCCGCCGCGCACTGGGCGCAGAAAGTGCACTCGAATGAACAGATGCGCGCCTCCGCAGAATTTGGGGGCAGATCCTTGTCACAACATTCGCAGCCCGGACGTAGTTCAAGCATTGCCCACTCCTCGCATGGACTCATCCCCCGCGGCAAGCGCGAAACCTTCGTCGAGCCATCCCGTAACTCCGCCAGTCATAACCTTGACCGGTCGACCAAGTTCGGCGAGCCGCGATGCTCCCCGGGCCGCGCCATTGCAGTGTGGACCGGCGCAATACGTGACGAATAGCGTATCGATAGGATACTGTGCCAACTTCGACTGGACGATCTTGCCATGCGGAAGATTGACCGCGCCCGGTACATGTCCGTGCGCGAACAATGTCGGGCCGCGAACATCGAGCAAGATGAAACCTGGTGCGCCGCTCGCCAAGGCATCGTGGACATCCCAACAGTCGGTTTCGAATCGAAGTGCCGCGCTGAAGTGCGCGTGTGCGGTGGCGCTGTCGGCGGCCGGCACGGCAGTAACGGCATTGGTGCTTCTAGTTTTTTTCATGTCGATCCTAGGAGGTGGGTTCAACCATCCCCGATTTTGAGGCCCCTTTACCCAGAAGCGCGAGTGGCGTAATTGCCAATGTCCGGTAAGATCTCGCCATGAGCAAACATCTTGTGGTTGCGCTGGCTTATGACCGGCTTTGCACTTTTGAATTCGGCTGTGTTGCCGAAGTTTTCGCGCTGGATCGTCCCGAGTTGGGCGTGGATTGGTATCGGTTCGCGGTGTGTGCCGTTGACCGCGGGCCGTTACGTGCGGCGGGTGGTATCTCCGTGACGGCGCCCTATACGCCGAAGTTGCTGGATCGCGCGAATACGATTGTTGTGCCAGGTTGGCGAGACGCTGACGAGATCCCCCCCGAACCGCTGCTTCGAAAGTTGCGCGCAGCGCACCGGCGTGGGGTCCGTCTTTGCTCGATCTGTTCGGGCGTGTTCGTGCTTGCCGCCGCCGGAGTGCTCGACGGCAAGGAAGTCACAACTCACTGGCGCTACGCGGATGAGTTACAACGACGCTATCCACGCTTACGTGTGCAGTCGGACGCGCTCTATATCGACGAAGGGCAGATCATTACAGCGGCAGGATCGGCGGCGGGACTCGATATGCTGCTACATCTTGTGCGACGGGATTTCGGCGGCACTGTGGCGAATCGCGTTGCGCAGCGGCTCGTCGTTCAGCCACATCGCGACGGTGGTCAGGCGCAATTCGTGCCACGCCCCATGCCATCGGACGAAAGCGGGCGTTTGGCGAAACTGATGGACTGGGTGCGCCAGAATCCCGCTTTGCCGCATACGCTGCGCTCTCTCGCGGAATGGGCTGCGATGAGTCCGCGCACGCTGCAGCGTCAGTTTCATGACGCCACTGGCATGGCACCGTACGCATGGCTTGTGCGTGAACGCGTCGCGGTGGCCCGAGAGATGCTTGAAGCGCAAGCTGCGTTGCCGGTTGGCCGCATTGCCGAGTTGGCGGGCTTCGGCTCGGAAGAGTCAATGCGCAGGCACTTCCGGCGTATCGCGCTTACGAGCCCGGCCGCTTACCGGGAGAAGTTTGGCTATGGCGCAAAGGCTCGGCTGGGTTGAGACGCCGACGATTAGCGCGCCGCACCCGATGACCGCTATCGGGCACCCCTCATTTGCCCCCCTACTGGCTGCGGTAAGCCTTATAGACGTCCTCTTCATCGATTTATTCAGAGATAGACGGTCAAAGCACTAGAGCTTCTGCTCTACCGCGCTTAAACGAGTTCCATTGCACTGCCGTGCGGTACGCAGCGGCCGGAATCTTCGTGATGGTGCAGCTTCACAAGGCTTACAGGCCATGCCGGCGGTGTGTTGCACCAGCATGACGCCATCCCATGTCGCAACGGCATACCTCTCGACTTCCTGCTATTTGCAGACAACTTTGTCTGAAACCTAGAATCCACGCGCTGCACCGCATTTCTTTCAGATTCGGTGATTCACCCACGGCACCGCAGTCATTCAACGTGATCGACACAGGGAAGCTAGATGAAGAACAAGAATGGGAAGATGGCAGGAACTTCGGCAGTCGTGGCATTGGTGATCATCGCGGGTTGTGGAGGGAGCGAATCCGATGCGATCGCAACCACCGCGCCCTCAGCAGAGCCGTTGGCTGTTGACCTGCTGATCCAGGGCGGAATGATTTATGACGGCGATTCGGACCAGCCGGTGGTAGGCGACGTAGGCATTGTGGGAGACCGGATTGCGTTCGTAGGGACGACGCAACGGAAGGTGGTGGCCGCGCGAACGGTCGGCGCGAAGGGCATGGTGGTGGCGCCGGGGTTTATCGATGCCCACTCGCACGTGGATGGCGATGTGTTCTCGACCGACGCGGCCAAGCGCCTGAACACGCCGTTCACCACGCAGGGCGTGACCACTGCCGTGATCGGCAACGATGGCTACGGCGGCTACGATATCGCCGCCCAGGCCGCCAGGCTGCGTGCAGCACCGCCGGGCACCAACATCGCGATGTATGTGGGATTCGGCCCAGTGCGGCAAAGCCAGTTGGCCGACGATAACGTGGCGCCCACCGCAACGCAGCTCGAGATCATGAAGGGACACGTGGCCGATGCGATGTGCCAGGGCGCGCTGGGCTTATCAGCGGGGCTTTACTACACGCCGCAGAGTTTCTCGACGACCGAGGAAGTGATTGAAGTGGCGAAGGTGGCCGCACGGTTCGGCGGGCTGTACGACACACACATGCGCGATGAAGGTTCCAGCAACGTCGGGCTGAAGGCGGCGGTCGCGGAAGCGCTGCGCATCGGCGCCGAGGCTGGCATGCCTGTCAACATCTCGCACATCAAGGCGCTTGGCGTCGACGCTCAGGGGCAGGCCCCGGACATCATCAAGCTAATCGAGGCGGAGCAGGCCAAAGGCCGCAAGATCACGGCAGACCAGTACCCGTGGCTTGCGTCGAGCACGTATTTCTCGGCAGCGGTAATCCCACCTTGGGCGCTCGCCGGTGGGCGCACAGCGATGCTCGCCCGCTTCAACGATGCGACTGTGCTGACCCAGCTCAAGATCGATATCGCAGAGAACATCCGCGGGCGCGGCGGCGCGGCGGCCCTGTTGTTCGCGGCGGGCAATCCGGCGTACGTAGGCAAGACGCTCGCCGATGTGGCAACGACCGCAGGCGTGGCACCGGTGGACGCGGTGATGACGGTGCTGCGCGGCTCGGAAATGCTGGTGGCCAACTTTAACCAAAGCGACAATGATGTGCGGGCGTTCATGGTGCAACCATGGGTCATCACCTCATCGGATTCGTCCACCGGCCATCCGCGCGCCTATGGATCGTTTGCGCATAAGTACGCCGAGTACGTTGTCAGGCAGAAGACCATCACGCTAGCGCAGTTCGTCCGCAGCAGTTCGGCGTTGACCGCCGACACGCTGGGGCTGACGGGGCGTGGTCGATTGAAGGCTGACTACTTTGCCGATGTGGTAGTGCTCGACCCGGCTAAGTACAAGGCCATGGCAACCTACACCTCACCGGCGCAGTTGTCGGTGGGAGTCGTAATGACGTTGGTCAACGGCCAGCCGACGGTGGAGAACGGCGCAACCACAGGCAAGGCTTCAGGACGCCCGCTGCTGCGCACGGTGGATGCCAAGCTGTGTCCGGCGGCTTGACGACGGCTAAGTAAAGAGAGATGGGGCTGGCGATTCAGGGCGTGCCGGCCGTCTCTTCGCCGGCACAACCCGGGGCGAAGGTCTTTTCAAGATTCGCCTTTTTGCTGCATCAGCGTTTCGCAGGTGCCGACTTGGCTATAAAAGCAGTAGCCTGCAACCGTGGTCGAGTTAGGTGCCAAATCGGTGACCGGCCTAATGGCGGCCATGCTGATTGTCAAAGGCCGACTCGATCCCGAAGCAAAGCTGTCCACCTATGTGCCTGAGTTGACCGGCAATCCATTTGGCGATGTCACGCGAGAGAAAAACCTCGACATGAAAGTTGCTGCCGCCTATTCGCTGGGGGCTTCCATCCGATTTGGGATTGTTTGGTGCGGTTGGGATTATCCCGCGCCGAGCGGGCGCGCCAGACAACATCCATGATTTTCTCAAAACGGTCTCGGCAGACAAGGGGGCTGTCGCTGCGGACTACTGGTTCTATCAGAATGGATCGCCGGAAGCGGTCGCATGGGCGATGCGCCGAATCTCTGGCAAATCGTGGGCGGAACGGGCCGAGGAACGGATTCGCTCAAAGTTGGCCCAGGACGACGCTTACATCCAGGTCGGTTCGCTCGGAACAGAGAATGGCAAGTGGTGGCTGAGCACCACGCTGCGCGATACGGCCCTTTTGCAGATGTGTTCGGCGCGCACTTGTGAGTGTGGTGAAATTTTCGTCGATTCCTGATGCGGCGCTTCGCGCAGGTACCCCGGAAACACTGGGGACACACACAGTCGACGTGTGCTGGCCAAGCGCCATGTCGCCGTTGGCGACCTTCGGGGCCTCTCTACTAGCCATTTCCTCGTTACAACAGGGAGTATCGGTATACGCTGTGTCGCGACGCCCCGGACTAAGGCTGCGTAAGTTACTTAATCGGCACTTTTATTGTGTGTTGCATACGCCCTGCGGGCGTTACTACACACGTGTGGAATTCAGCCTCGGCTTTCTGCCGAGTTGACCTAAATGGCTATTCGAAAAAGCTAATAAAGAGGACCGCCTGAAATCGAAGCGTGTGGAGTAGGCTTGAGAAACCAGTTTTTCTTCCGATGAGTCGAAGAGTGGGCCCGACGAACTGTCGGCGGCCAGGCGGACCTTCACCGCTCCGGCCGTGCGTCGGCATGTCACGCCCCCACTGCGACCGATGCGCGTAGCAGTCATTGGCCGAGACATACCCCCGGGGGATGGAGTGGCGCAGTATGGCAAGCGTTTGCACTTGTCGGGTCGACCACGTACGCGGATGGCCGGTGGCCTGGGGCTAGCGTGCCGAGTTCGGCGGCAAGGCATTCGATGTCGAGCCGTTCGATGTCAAGGTTAAGGCACGGACCGTTTGCAGGCGCGGGATTTCGGCATCCATAGCCTGTGCACGCCATCGCCCTGGCGTGGTGCCTGTAGACTTGCGAAACACGTTGGTGAAATGCGCCTGCGAGTGGAATCCGGTCTGCACCGCGACTGCCGCCAGCGCGAGCCGTCCCTCCGACAGCAGCCGCTTCGCGATCTCGAGCCGCGCCTCCGTAAGGTAGGTGTGCGGCGTCATGCCGGTTGCTAGCAGAAACTGTGCCGCGAAATGCATGCGGCTGAGCCCGACGTGGTCCGCCATCGCCTGCAGCGAGATGGCCTCGGTAGCGTTGGCACCGATGAAGTCCATCGCCTTGCGCAGCCGCCACGCCTGCAGCCCCACCGGCCTGCCAGCGGTGCGCGCCGCTTGCAGCTGCGCACGCACAAGGTAGGCGATGACGGTCCGGCACGCATGTTCGATGAACAGCGTCGTCGAGGGATCCTGCAGGCTTACTGCTTCGGACAATGCGCCGACGAAGCGCCCCAGGATAGGGTCGGCTCGGAAGCGCGGATCTTCGAGCGTGAATCCGGCAGGCATGTGCGCCTGGCACCGATTCAGCGTTTCACACATCGTGGCGGTGGGTACGTAAAGGATCACCGATTCCATTGGCCGCTCGAATCGGCAGCGTACCCGCTCGCCGGGCGGTGTGACCTGTGCGGCCCCGAATAGCCCGCCGCGCGTGAACGCGTCCGCGCCACGCATGTGGCAATCGACCACCGTATCGGACAACAAAACTTCGATGGTGTAGTGGCGGTCCAGTAAGGGCGACGTGAGCGTGCGCGGTTCCCTGCGTCGGTCGCTCCACCGTTTCCAGCCGCAGACGGCCGCAGATTCCTCCCACAACAGAGCGGCATTACAGCGCCACTCTGGCTCGGCCTCGCTCCCGTGCCTCATCTGCATCGCCGCATGCGTGCCGGGCCGCCCCTGCGCATCGGCAACGGTTATGGCAGTGGCATCGGCACAGGAGAAATCGCGTCTCATGGCTGTTGGGAAAGTCAGGGTGCGCCGGCCTGTTGGGCGGCCAGCGAGCCGGCGCAACTGGCCGGATGGTCGTCCATAGGCAGGACTAATAGGGTGCTCGTGCAGCCATTTTCGTAAGCGCTTCGCCGCAACGCAATATCGTCTACCGAGGTGGTCGATAAGCTGCGCTTATGGGGTCGGCGGTGCTAGCTGCCGCGATTGATCAAGCTGGTACGCCCGCGGAGTAGGGTGGCAGATTAGGGCGGGCGTGGGGCGCCGCTTCAGGCGGCCATTTTGGCGGCAAGCGCGGAAGATTCCTGCGCGAGTTGCACACGCATCTGACGGATAACCCCCTTGGCATGTTCAGAAAGCGGCGAGCCCGCACGGAATGCGATGACACTGTTCAGCACCACGTCGACCGATAGCGGCCGAATCGTCAGCCCTCGGTCCATGTATTCGGCCGCGACCAGCGGGTGCGACACGCCAACACCCACACCCGCCAGTGCCAGTTCGCAGACCGTATGCGAATTGGGCGTCTCCACCAATGGCTTGAGAAAGACGCCGGTCTCGCCAAATCGGGTTTCCAGCGAGACCCGAGTGGGGTCAGCCGAGTTCAGCGCGATGAAGGGTAGCCGTTCCAGATCCTGCGGTGACACCATGCGCCGACGTGCCAGCGGATGGCCGTCGCGCATTACCACCACCGCGCGCAAGTGGGCAAACGGCGAATGCTCGAGTCCGGCCATGGATAGGCCGGTTGCCATCAGACCAAAATCCACTTTGCCCGCGGACACGGTCTCGTGGACCTCATGCGTGTTCATGACCTGGAGCGACACCTGCACGCCGCGCTTGTGCGCTTCGAAGGCGGCAATCGCCCGCGAGATGAAGCCGAGCCCGAAAGCCGGGTTGATGGCGACGGTCAGACGCCCGAGCCCATACGATCGCAGGCTCCGTATGCGATGTTCGATGTATTCGTAGCCGGCGAAGAATCGGTCGACGTCGCTCATCAACGCGCTGGCAGCGGGGGTGGGCTCGAGCCGGCCACGTGTCCGCGAGAAGAGGCTGATGGCGGCGGCACCCTCAAGCTTGCGGATGGCCTGACTGACGGCCGGCTGGGAGACTCCAAGCAGCACGGCCGCCTTGCTCATGCTGCCAGACGTCATCACTGCACGAAAGATTTCGATCTCGCGAATGCCCATGTCTGCAAATTCCCCGCCGTGATTGCGCGGGCACAAGCTTACCTCAGCGCGGGCCGGCAAGCGGGGTCAGAGATCCAGCAGCAGGCGCGGACCGCCGCCGGACGCCTGGTCGGCGGGCACGGCGCAGCAAATGAGCGCTTCGTCGTCATCGGTGATGAAGCCGGGGACGACAGAATAGGCCACGGCGCCTTCGACGATCTTCGTGCGGCAGGTGCCGCACGAACCGCCACGGCAACTGAACTCGGGGCTGAGGCCGCGTGTCTCGGCGAGTTCCAGCAGCGTGCCAAGACCCGGGCTCCAACGGGCCTCCTTGCCAGAGCGGACGAAGGCCACCGGCGTTGCTTCCTGCGCGGCGCTTCGGACGGGTCTGCCCGCCATCGCCGCCGTGGCGGTTTCCTGTTGCCGGGTGAGTCCGGCTGGCCCGAAGGCCTCGGCATGAATACGCGAGTCGGCAACATTGAGATCGCGCAAGCCGTCGTAGGTGGCCTGCATGAACCCTGGCGGGCCGCACAGATAGAAGTCGTAATCGTCGAACGGCAGCGTGCGGCGCAGCAGCGCGACGTCGATGCGCCCGGCGATGTCATAGTCCTTGCCTTCCACGGCGTCGCCGACTTCCGACAGCACCCGCACCAGGTGCACCTTTCCACCGGCCGATTCGGCCAGGCGCCGGAGTTCTTCGCTGAACGCCCGTTCGCCCAGGGATCTTGCGGACTGGAAAATCCATGTCTCGCGAATCCTGCGCTTGCGCATCCCTTCGTAGACCACGTGCCGAAGCATTGCAAGCAGCGGCGTGATACCCACCCCTGCGGCCAATAACACGGCTGGCCTGCGCTCGGCGGCGTCGACCACGAACTGACCCGCCGGCGCACGCGCCTCGATCACGCTGCCCACCCGCAGCGTGTCGTGGAGGAGTGCGGAGACCAGTCCCTCGCGCTTCACGCTGATCCGATAGCTGCCGTCCGACGGCGCCACGGAGATCGTATAGGTCCGGATGACCGGCTTGCCGCAGGCGGGCGGTGTGACGCGGATCGGCAGGTGCTGTCCTGCCACGTGCGGAATTAGGCCGGCGTCATCGTCCGGCTGCAGATGGAACGAGCGGATCGTGGAGGATTCGTCGACGATATCGACAACCCGGAACGGTCTCCATGCGTTGGCCAGGGCAGCGGCTTTCAAACGCTCGGCGGCTTGATCCCAGCTCCCAGTCAGCAGCGAATTGGGTGACCATCCGTTCGGCAGGAACGTCCAGCGTACCGGCAAGGCATCGGGTCGGAATACAATGTGCTGCGGCGAAAAACGCCAAAGCCGCTCGGCACCCTGAAATGCACCTATTTCGGGATCGTCAAGCGTGACGGACGCGGTGCCGCTCAACTGGAGCATGTCGCCTGTCTCAAAGTCGACGAAGGCCACGCTCGCCCTTGGATTGACCAGGAGATTGCCGAGCGTAGCGAAGAACAGGTTGCCGGCAAAGTCCGGTACGGTGAGCACGCCATCTTCGCCCACGCGTACGAATCCGGCTCTGCCACCGCGGCTAGAGACATCGACCTGTCGGGGGTTGCCAGCCTCGCCGTCGACGTACGAAGCCACGAACAGCATGTCCGCCGCGCCAATCAGCGCACGCTCGCGCGCACCGAGTGCGGCCAGTTTCTGAGCGGGTGCTGTTGACAGCTCGGACGGGTTTCGCGCGAACGCCGGCTCTCGCAGTTGAAGGTACTGCGGGCAATTGCCGAAGCTCTGGGCCACGGTCACGTCGAATCCACTGCCGGTCCGGTTTGTCACCACACCGTTCATGCGATTGCGTCGGCGCGTCTGGAACTCCACGCCGAGCAGGCCGACGCTGGCACCGTTGGCCAGTCCCGCCGTGGCGGGGTCCCGCGGGTCCGTCCTCACATCGACATGCAGCAACGTGCTGGCAGGAGACTGCATGAAGCCGGGACGACCGGCGATGACCGTGGCCCAGGGAGCACCGTCATCGCCGACAGTGCCGAGCACCAGGAACGGCAGCCCCTCGAAGAACTGCCGGTGTTGGTCCGGCATGTATCTGCGGATCACCCGTCGCCCGACATCGAGCATGCGCTCGGCGACGCCTAGTTGCCGTTGCATCGTTAGCTCTCCTGTATGCCAGGGCGAAGCCTCGTTCTCGATATCCGTTGCCATCGAATTGCCTCCATCGGGTTTCAGGGGTGCTGAACATGTGCGGCTCACTGGCCTGCGGCAAGCCCAGCGGGCGTCTTCGCGAACGCGAGAAAGCGGGGCAGGGACTCGACTCGCTGCAACCAGGCATTGACGTTGCGATACGTGGAGAGGTCGACGTTTCCTTCTGGCGCCCTTGCAATGTAACCATAGAGCGCCACGTCTGCGATGGTGGGCTGGTCTTGTGCCAGAAAGTTGCAGCCTTCGAGTTCGGCCTCGATCAGCTTGAGTATGGCGTGCGAGCGTCCGATCACTTCCTCCGCGTTGTAGCGCGCGCCGAATACGGTGATAAGCCGCGCCGCGGCTGGGCCATAGGCAATTTCACCTGCCGCGATGGACAACCAGCGCTGCACGGACGCAGCCGGCACAGGCGCCTCAGGCAACCAGTTCGTCTCACCAAGCTTTTTGGCAAGATAGACGAGGATCGCATTCGAATCGGCAATGATGTCGTCGCCGTCCACGAGCACCGGCACTTGCCCGAAGCGGTTCAGCCTCAGGTATTCAGGAGATTTGTGCGCACCAGCGGCTAGGTCGACCTCGATCGCCTCGTATTCCACGCCCAGCAGCGACAGGAACAGGCGCACGCGGTGCGAATGGCCAGACAGATGGTGGTAGTAGAGTTTCATGGCAGGCATTTTCCGAGGAAGGTTGGATTGGGCCGCGATCGCGCGAGTGGAGCTCGATCCGGTGCGCGCGGCATGGTGTGTGCGGCGCAGGCGCAAGACTAGATCTCGGCCCCCGGCCCGGTATTGCAAGTTCGCACGGCCTCCATCGAAATGTCACGACATCGAGCAAGGCCGCAAGGTCCTGGTGCTGACTGAACGCACCGAGCATCTCGACGCCATCGTGTCAGCCTTGGGCGGTCATGTACCGTCACCAATGGTCCTGCACGGTCGAATGTCGAAGACGCAGCGAGCGCACCTTATCGGTCAGTTGGAAGCACTACCGCCAGATGTGCCTCGCATCTTGTTGGCTACGGGAAAACTTGTTGGCGAAGGCTTCGACCATCCGCCACTGAATACCCTGGTGCTGGCCATGCCGATTTCCTGGAGGGGTACGCTGCAACAATACGCGGGGCGATTGCACCGGGAACACGCCAGCAAGACTGATGTTCGGATTATCGACTTCATAGACGCTGGTCACCCAGCACTGCTACGCATGTGGGAGAAGAGGCAGCGCGGCTATAGGGCGATGGGATACCGAATAGGGACACAAACTTGCCTCTAGGGCCTGTTGTTAGCCGATCAGCTTGCAGGAACGATGCGTTTGCCGCCAAGGGGCTCAAGAAGCTGGGCGGCGTAGTCCTAGTCATCCTTGGCGGTCTTGCCTCGGTCGCGATTATCGCCGATTACTTGCTCAGATAGTCGGGGCAGTCCGGGGTGCCCACATGCGCTCGGGCGCCATAGATGATTTTATGGCGTTCAAAATTTATGATAGGCCCAACAAACGACGCCCGACAGCATTGGCACTTTAGCGTTTTGGCGGATCCACCACCCGGTTGGCGTCCATCGCCATCTCTTCATCCTGAGCTATGGCGACGGCATCCCGCAGGTTTGCGCGTAGCATCTCAATACCGCCGACATAGCCACCAAGGGCTTCCGTAGCCCGTGCCTCGATCTCCGCGGCCGAAGTAAGGCCTTCCGACACCAGCGCCCGAATATCTTCCCGGTCGTTGTCGGCTAGGCGACCGATCTTGCTGACGGCCAGATCGGTCGGTGAGAGGACTCGCACACGGATTAGCTTAAGACCCAGATCTACCGGAATCGAGTCTTCCTGGTAGTCCTCGTGCATTAGGGCCAACCTAGGGTTGTAGTTGGTGTCTAGGTAGATCGCTTGCGTGACACCGTCCTCGAGCTTCACGTCCACGAGCAAGTCCTGCGGTAGCATCACGCGCCCGGCGAACTCGGCGTCGACATCTGTAGTCACCCTGGTGGCTGTGTACAGATGCACAGCCATTCCGCCCGCCAGGTACGCGGTCAGCGGCTTCTTTAGCGACAGACGTCCTTCGAGTTGCGCCAACAAATCCCGAAGGCCCTCAGCCAGAGCGGTATGGGTGTAGAAGCCGTCAGACATATCAAGCGTGGCGCAGGCGCATGGTCAACATGTCCCGAAGACGCGGAACACTCAGCACCCAACCATTCCGAACAACGTCGCCGCTCGCCACACGATCTGTGGGATGCTGGCTGAAATATGATTCGCTGACGGTCAAAAGCCTGTTAGCCTCTGGCGGCATCCTTGGTCGAAGGACCATCGAGGCTAGACGGAAGACGTTTGCTTCACGTTGGTCGCTAGCGCGCGCGAGCTCGCCCCGTGCCGCTGCTGCACAGCGGCTCAGCAAGGTTTGCTCAATATCCCTGGACGACATCGCTTTGCTCCTATCTAAGGCAACCCGTATTCCGCCACCAAGATCACTTTACCGGCTTATATTGGCAACCTCAAACACTCAGGCGCCCGCACCCTTTTAGTGATCCTAAAAGCACATTAATTCTGTGGCTAAAGCGGTGGCTTACCTGATTTCGCCAGCGCGCCTACAGTAGGCAGCCGGAGTGGCTCAACGGTTCAGGACCAGCGCTTCCACCACGGTTTTGAGGGGGGATGACCGGTTTCCTTGTGCGGAACGACTTCGCCGTCCTGATCGTAAAGTTCACCATCATCTCCCTGAACTCTGGCCGACAGCGGCTTCGATAGCTGCCACATCTTTCGAAGGATCTCTGGATCTGGGTTCTTCACTATGATGTTTCCGCTGCTGAAGGAGAACCAGGCTTTACCTTGATCCCGCCCATGCCGAGAATATGCAGTCCATGTGGAGAGGCCGCTCTCTTCAACGCGTAGAACGTCTCCATCCTTGAGAGGTGCCTCGGCGTAGCCATCAAGGCGCATTTCTGAATCGCTTTCGACGAGCTTCAACCATTCTGATAGCTCAATCTCTGGGCCGGCTTCTTCAAACCAATTTTCACGTCGAGTAATATGAACGTCATATCCCATGCAATCCCTCTGAATGAATAGAAAGTGGGCTGAATTGAAAGCGTTTCGGGCGGGATTCGTGTTCCCTATGTGATAACGTCAAGCTTCGCGAGCTTACCCGAATGACCGCAGCCGGCCCCGGTCCTTGCGGCTCCCGACCCCTGCCGCCCCTTGGGGTCTACTTGAAGATGACTGTTGCCATGCTGAAAGCAGCCGCTCCAGCTCGCCGGAAACCCGCGGCACTCGTGATGCCCCTGTGTAGTTGATACCAGCGCGTGGACCGGCGGCGTGGCTGGCGTGGCGTTAGCCTACGCAGAGCGGAATACGGACAACGCCGTCCGCAGGGATTGTCTTCACTTGGCTGCCCTGCGTGGCAATCGCCACGATGCGTGCATCAATGGGCATCATTGCGGCGCCTTCTTCAACAGCACGTCCACATCGCCTGTATACGAGAAGGAGATGGCATAGCGTGTACCGTTTTCGGACGTGGCGATTGCTCGCGCGGATCGCGGGCTGCGGTATAGACAATCGCGTAGGTGGCTGCCGGAGGTCCCACAAAGATGCCGTCACCATACGACGTCCGGAATACGCGACGTTCAAGCGTCAGCGATGCTTCGCGAGCGGCGGCGATTGGTGCATGTTGTGCGTCGAGGAACATCACATTGGCTCGCACAATGGTGGCCAAGGGAAGTGTGCTGCTGGATACGAACGCGCGCAGCCCGCCAACATCGATGCGATCGCGAGGCCCTGGAGAATGCTTGTCAGTGTGTTCATGCCTGCAGTGGTTTCCCCGTCATCGGGTCGACCGACTTGTCGGCCCACCAAGCGATGGCTCTTGATGGCGAGTTATTGGGGGTCATCAGCACTTCGCAGACAAGTCCTGACCCCACGGTGGTGGGGGCTAGTTGCTCAACGGTAGTTTCGGGAGCGTGCATCTTGACCAACTGGCTGTCGTTAGGGGCAGTTCGTGACGGGATGTGAGACGCTCGCGGAGAAAATAGCAACGGCCGAAAGTGGCCGGACCGGCCCTCGCCCACCATTTACAGGCCGGGCCCAGCTCAATCGGCGGTTCGCGACCCATCCCCGTCTCTCGGTACATCGAAATAAACGTCCGAAGTTAGCGCGACTCCAGACGAATCCCCACATGGAGAACCATGTTGGCATTGGGAGACGCCGTCCTTGCGGGCCAGCAAACTCCTTGATGGTGTGGCTAATTGTGTGCTTTCAGATTGGCTGCCCAAGCATCAGCCATTGTGAGTTATGAATGCCTTATATTCGACGACTGGTTTGGCTCTTCAGTAGTCGCGACACCGCGCCGATAATGTCTGAGGGAAGACAAGGCTTTGCAAAGACGGCGTCAAACAGGTGTGGATAACGGCGGCCGAACTCTGCCTGAGCAGCAGTCAATAGCACGACGGGAATATGAGCGGTGGTGGCGTTGGCTCGCAGCTCCTGCGCAAGTTCAAGCCCCGTCATAAGAGGCATCATAAAGTCCGTGATGATCAAGTCCGGATGAATCTCTACCACCAAACGCAGACCTGCTTCGCCATCGGCGGCGGTTCGCACTGAAAACCCTTCCGCCGAAAGCATGAAGGCCATCACATCGGCATTCATTGACTCGTCGTCGATGACAACAATGGTGGCCATGGTTCGGAAATTCGCCAGACGTCTGAGCGGGGCATGACGGTACGACAGAGCCCGCTCGGACGCATGTGTCATGCAACTGTTGCTGAAAAGCGTTTGCACAGCCACGCTGCGGGAGCGCCGATGAGCGGCAACTGACGCCACAGTGTGGCAGCGTCCCAGAAGTCTTGATGGCTTGAAACAAGGCCGTCGTCATCAAAGGAAAGCTGGGTGCAGCCAGGTACGTCGAAGGGATGCCGGCGCACTTTCCCCGTGAACCTCCACGCAACAAATGCTTCACGCCCACTGCTCGCGCGTGCCTGGATCGAAAAACGTGGCGTCTCGACACTCTCGAACATATGCTCAAAGACCGCTCGGATCGAGGCGGCTCCGCAGACGTCGTTAAACGGGTCGCAGAAGCGCGCATGCGGCGCGTAATAGTGTTCCAGATGCGCGAGCGAGGCCGGCGATAGCCCCTCGTACCACGTCAGTAACTGGAAGAGGGTATCGGGTGTCGGGGTATGTTGATCGGGCATGTCGGACGATGCGTTCATGATGCACGGGTTAATCGCTGCAACAGGCCAAGGCTAAACCGGTACGGCAGTAGACTGACGAGGCGAACCAGGCGCGTAAATCGTTGCGGGAATGCGATTTCGAATCGGCCTTGTTCGAACCCGTCGACAATCGCTTCGGCTGCGGCTTCTGGCGTCATGAGCGCGGGCATTCGGAAGGCGTTGCGTGCCGTCAGGCGCGATTTGACGAAGCCCGGGTTGATCAGATACACGCCGAGGCCGTGCGCATGGAGTTCCGCGTACAAGAGCTCTGCCAGGTTAATCAGGGCCGCCTTGGACGGTCCATATAGCGTGGCGTTGGGTAAGCCGACATAGCCTGCGACGCTTGCCACGATGGCGATACCGCCCGAGCGCCGCAAACGCATCGCAGGTAGAACGGCCGTCAGCCCGTAATACACGCCGCAAACATTGGTTTCTATCGTGTCGTGCGCTTCTCGCGCATTCAATTCCCAAGGGCTTAGGGGGCGGTAATCTGCCGCGCAGAAGACCACCAGGTCGAGTCCTTGCCAAGTTTCACAAAGCGCGTCGTGGGTCGCTTTCCAATCTTGAGGCTGGCGCACATCCATGGTCAGCACGACGCCATTGGGATGTCCTTCGACCACCGCCAGCAGTGCGCCAGCGCGACGCGCCGACACCGCGACCCATGCCCCTTTCGAAAGCAAATCCCGGGCGAGTGCGGCCCCGATCCCGCTCGAGGCGCCGACCAGCCAGACGCGCTTGCCATGCCAGTCGCGCAGGCGAGGGTTAAGGTTCAGCCCGAAGACCATGCTTGTACTCCTACGGCGCCGCGCGACGAAAAACCACCGTGACCTGCCCGACGTCGAAGCCGAACTTCGTGACGCGCGCCCGATTGATCATCGTTTGCGGGTCGATGAGCACCATCATGTCGTCGAACTGAACGTCGTAGACTTTTCCTTCGACCGGAAGCTGCAACGTGTAGCGCCACCGCAAGACGTTGCCGGCAGATTCACCGGTTGCCACACCAACGACATCCGGTGCTTTGCCACGCCAGGTGCCGTCTTGTTCGCGGTTCAGTGTCCAGGTACGTTCCTGTGTTGTGCCGTCGCTGTAGCGAAACGTTTCGTGCAGGACGAATCGATCCTGCGACATCTGGCCTTCGAGCGCCACGTGAAAGCGTTTGACGATCTCGCCGTTGCGCTTTTGGAACATGCCCCAGGCTTCGGTCTTGCCTGCAAAGAACTGGGTCACGTCCAAAGCCGGACGCTCCTCGGCGTACAGGCTGACATCCGGAGTGGTACATGCCGAACCGAAAATCGTAGCGGCGCCAAGAATGATCGCGAGGTGCGGTTTCATTGGAGTTCCTCTCTGACTTTTGCTGTCGGCGTTATCGTGCGTAACGCGACAAGCGCCCAGAATTTGAGCAGGCAGGGTAGGCCAGCGTAGGCGAGCGCGAGTGCCATGCCGGGTGCGCCGATGGCGGCAGCGCCTGGCTGATAGCCCAGCCAGGCCAGCGCGGGAAGCATCAGTGCCGACAGAGCCAGGCACAGCTTGCCGATCAGGGTCCAGATTCCGAAGTAGGCGCCCGACCCTTCGCCATTGGGAATGCACTGGGCCAGCAGGACCGGCGGCAATGCCAGATCCGCCCCGAGTGCGAGTCCACATCCAACGCATGCCACGAGGAACGGTATGAGATCTCCGGGCCCGAGCGTCGTCGTCCACACGAACGCCCCGATCGCCAGGCCCATTGCGGTGCGCCAGGCACGCTGGGGGCCTACGCGCCTGGATAACCGCACCCATAGTGGCAGGCCCAGGGCGGCCGCCAGGAAATACACCCCGAGACAGGGCGCGACCCACTGCACCGCTTGCAGCCGATCCTCGATAAAGAAAACGGCCAGGGAAGCGGGTATGGCGACAGAGAGTCCGTTCAAGAAATAGGGCACCAGGATCTTGCGGAACGAGCCGTTGTGGCGCACGTTTCTCCACGCGGTCTGGAGGGCAGTATCTGTCCTCCCATGCCTCGAGCGATGCCGGTGTACGGCTGGTATCTGCCAGGGCGGCGCAAAGCGCAGCATCCAGAGCGCTCCGATTATCAGTATTCCGAAGAGCGCAATGAACGGGATCAAGGCATTTTGCTGCCCTGAATCCTCGCTGGCGAGAAGCCATGAGGGGCCCGCACTGGCAATGAGGACGCCCAGGACGCCAGCGCCTTCGCGCCAGGCTGCAGCCCGGGTCAATACATCGCTATCACCCCCTAGCTTTGCGCCCCAGGCGAGGTACGTGACGTTCATGAAGCTATGGGCAGCGTGTACAGCGATCAAGGCGGCGGCAAACCAGATGACCAGGGCCGTGCCTTGCGCCATTGGCATCCACAAGGCCGCAAAGGCAGCGACCAGGCATGCTGCACTGATCCATAACGCCGCACTCAGGCGGCCGCTGCTTGCCAGCGCATCTGCCCAGCGGCCGAATAGCGGGTCCTGTGCTGTATCGACGAGGCGGGCCAGAAACAAAATGAGGCCGGCCGTGGACAGAGGCATGCCAAGGCGAGAGGCGTAGTAGGCAGGGGCCTGAACGTATATCGGCAACGCGACCATGGCGAGAGGAAGGCCCAAGGCACCGTAGGCGATGAGCTGAGCCGAACGTACCGTCATCTGGCAGGCCCAAGGAGCTTCTGGCGCAATGCTGGGTCCCGGGTCGCGGGTCCAAGCCAGATAGAGAAAAATGCATGGGCAAGCTCGGGGTCGGCGATGTGGCCGGTCTCGCGGTCGTTGGCGAAAAAGCGTGCGCCCAGCGCTGGCGCGTACACGCCAGTGAGGCGATCACCGGCACGCACGTCGACCAAGACACGCGCAAGAGCCCGTCGCCACCGGCCAATGGTCGATTCGGGCAACGCATTGCCCGAGATACGCTGCATTTCCTCGACACTCGTGTCCACCAGGCGCGGTGCCCCGATGTCTCTTGCATAGATAAGGTGTAGCGCGAAAGGACCGTTGAATACCGCTGCTGGGTCGTTGGAGATGGGCGATGGGTCGCGCCATAGCTGCGCTTCGTAGATGAGTATCCCCAGCCAGCGGTAATCACCCTGGCCAATCATTTGCGCCTGCGGCAGGGCGTCCCGCCACGACTCGGCCGCGATACCGGGCAGAGCGGCCATTGCAAGCGCGAGTGCTACGAGGTGTCGCGTCATGCTAGCCCCCGCGTGTCAGGAGGAACTGCATGACGTCGATGCGACCTGCGTCGAAGCCCGCCTCGCAATAGCACAGATAGAGACGCCACATGCGCAGGAATGCCTCGTCGAATCCGAGTGCCAGAATTGCGCCGGCTTCGGTTTCAAAGCGCTCACGCCATCGTCGGAGCGTTTCGGCATAGTCTTTACCGAAGGCCAATACTGGCAGGCTGGAGAGGCCAGCTCGCTGCGCGGCTCTGGCAAATTGCTGCGGGCTCGGGAGCATGCCACCGGGAAAGATGTACTCGCGGATAAAGTCGCTGCCATATCGATACGCATTGAAGCGCGCGTCGTCGATCGTGATCGACTGCACCAGTGCCTGGCCACCCGGGCGAAGCCGCCGGCAGAGCTGCTCGAAAAAGGTGGGCCAATAGGGTATCCCGACTGCCTCGAACATCTCGATGGATACGATGGCATCGTAGGTACCCTGAAGATCGCGATAATCGCGCAACTCGAGACTGACGAGTTTCGTCAGGCCAGCCGCTTCGATGCGCACGTTCGCCTGTGTCAGCTGGGCGTTGGAGATCGTCACGCCGTGCACGTGTATGCCGCGTCTAGCCGCATGTATCGCAAAGCCGCCCCAACCACACCCGATCTCCAGAACGCGCATGCCGGGCTTCAACCCGAGTACTTCGCAAATGTGCGCGTATTTGGCTTCCTGAGCTTCTGCCAATGGCCGCTCGTTCTGGCCGGCGAAGTATGCGGAGGAATAGCTCCACGTATCGTCGAGCCACAGGGCATAGAAGGGATTGCCCAGATCGTAGTGAGCGTGGATATTGCGCCGGCTTCCGCCGCGGGTGTTCCTGCGGAACGTATGCCGCAGTTGATACCAGCGGCGGCTCAGCCATGCCCCCCCGATAGCGTTGGCCAGGACGGATTCATTCTCAAGGGCCAGGAGCAGCAGGGCGACCAGATCGGGCGTGTCCACCCATCCGGCGCGGTAGGCTTCGGCAAAGCCGATATCGCCTGCGCGCAGCACCGCTTCGCACGCGCGCCAGTCCAGAAGCGTCAGCCGAGCCCCCGGCGCTTCATGCGGATCGCCGTAGATCGTCTCCTCCCCGTCCGGCCGTAGGAGCACCAGATGGCCCACGGCCAGGCGCTGAAGCGCGGCCAGGAACATCCGGGCAAACACGGATGTCCGCGACGGCAGCATGGCTGAGATGCAAGGTTGTAGCAGTGCACGCTGGCTGGACGGAAGACGGTTCATGTGTGTCGGAACGATTTTGCGCAGGGACGGGCTTAGCGGGCGGGAGGTACCGAAGGCGGGTGCTTGCCGTGAAAGGGCACTGACATCCTCCAGAGGCGAAATGCCTGCCAGTGAATGCGTACGATGACGGAGAGCGCGGCCCAGGGCTGCCCTGCCAGGGCAAGCAGCATGCGACGCAAGGTCATCGGCGATTTCTCGCCACCGATCGAGGTGCGAAGCACCAGGCCGTTGTCGTCGTAGTAATCGACGCCGGCATACGCGGTACTTTCCGTCTCGCGTATTTGAAACGCGTAGTGTCCCTGCACGGTGTTGAACGGTGACACATGCAGGAGCTTGCGGGTAGCGAGTACTGTGTGAGCCTGGATGGCTCCCAGGTCCGGTGCCGTCACCAGGTAAGCGTGGTGATGCCCGAAGGTGTTGTTCACTTCGGCGACAAGCGCCCGCAGCGCGCCAGCGTTGTCGTAGCAATACCAGAAGCTGACAGGGTTGAAGACGTATCCGAAAATGCGCGGCGTGGTCTGCAACCAGACCGGTCCGTCGCAGGGCAGCCCCAGGGCAGCCAGGCGTGGACGAATCCAGTTGCTCAGGCTTGTGCCGTCGCGCGGTCCGTAGTCGCGCAGATGCAGGCTGAACAGCCTATGGCGGTCCACGCCGAACCACCACTGTTGCAGGCCAGCCAGCTCATCGACATTGACGCGCAGGCAAAAGACGGGATACACGAAGCGGTTGCGGGCGGGGCGCAGGCGGTCGTGCATGACGCGGCATCGCAGGAGCAACGTAGAGGGCTTCATAGTTTTGACCAGGTTGGCAAGGCGCCAAAATCGCGAGCCACTCTCAGCGCCGATTTCAAGCCGTCTTCGTGAAAGCCGTAGCCTGTCCAGGCGCCGGCGTACCATGTCCGTCGTTTGCCTTGCAACGCGGGTAGTTGCCGCTGCGCTGCAATGGCAGCGAGGTCGAAGAGAGGATGCTCGTAGTGAAAGCGACGCAACTCCGTGCCGGGAGCCGGGTCCCGGTAGGCGTTGAGCGTCACCACGACGGGCGAGCGAAACGGCAGCGGTTGCAACTGGTTGAGAAGGTAGCTCACGCACACTGCACGCTCGGCATCGTCATGGCGGCGACCGAGGTAATTCCAGGCGGACCATACACGGGAGCGCCTGGGCAGCAGCGTTGCATCGGTGTGCAAGATCGCGACATTCGGGGCGTAGCGCACACTGCCCAGTACCGCTCGTTCCTCTGGTGTCGCATCCGCCAGCATTCTGAGGGTATCCGGGGCGTGCGATGCGAGCACGATGGCATCGAACCGCGCAGAGCCTTCGTCGGTCATAACCGTCACGCCGGTTTCGTCCCGGCGTACCGCACGCACGGCAACGCCCAGCCGGATGTCGTCGAGATGCGCGGCGATGCGTCTGACATATTCGCGCGCGCCGCCGGCGACCGTGCGCCACTGCGGGCGGTTGCGAACTTGCAGAAGCGCGTGATTCAAGCAAAAGCGCAGGAAGGTGGCCGCCGGGAAGCGCAGGACGTCGGTTGTCGCGCACGACCAGATGGCGGAGGCCATGGGCAGCAGGTAATGGTGACGGAAGGGCTGTCCATATTGGCCGGCCGTCAACAGGTCACCCACTGAACAGCCGCTGCGCTCGGCGAACGCGAGATGGCGTTGGGCGGCACCGTTAAATCGCGCGATGTCGCGCAGCATGCCGAGAAAGGTCGGTGAAAAGGCGTTGCGTCGTTGTGCAAAGACGGTGCTCAAATTCGTGCCAGCCCATTCAAGACGTCCCTCATCGAGTGAAACAGCGAAAGACATATCGCTCGCATGAGACCGTACGCCAAGCGCCTCGAACATCCCAACCAGATTCGGGTATGTGCGCTCGTTGAATACGAGGAAGCCGGTGTCTACCGGACAAAGGTGGCCATCAAGGGACACGTCCACCGTGTTGGAATGACCGCCAAGATAGTTGCCCGCCTCGAAAAGCGTGACGGCGTGATCCCGTGCAAGCATCCAGGCGCTCGCCAAACCTGAGATCCCGGCGCCAACCACAGCAATTCGCAATCCCGTTTGAGTGACTGAAGAAGCGCTCACGAGCCACCTTCCTAGTTTTTTTGCAGTTATTGATGCGCCGTCTGACCGGGGTGCTACCATAGCCCTACTGTCTCGGAAAGAAGGTTACTGCATAGTAACGAAATTTACAAATGGGTATTCTGCGCAAGCTAAGTTTCAAGGACCAAACCTTCCGGTTGCGCGAGGACGCAATCCTGGATGCCACTACACGTATCCTGGCGGGGAAGGGGTTCGACCTGATGACGATGGACGATGTCGCGGGCGAGGTGGGAATTTCAAAGCCCATCCTCTACAAGCACTTCAAGTCAAAGGACGACCTTGTGGGGGCGGCAATGATTCGCTTGGTCGACGGTGCGCTGGAATTTCTTGATGGATTGCCGAAAGAGCAAACTGCGGCGTTTCGCTTGCGTGCGCTCCTGGCGTGGGCGTTGCGAGTCCGCCTGGAGGGCGGGTTGCCGTTCCTGCCTTCAACGAGCCCAAGCGTTCGCGATATGCTCACGCGCAATTTGCACTATGTGACGCTCGTGCTGAGGCTGAACGGCGTTCTGAAGGGGATGGTGGGCGAAGCAAAGAAGGCAGGTGACTTGGACGCGGGGCTTCCCGACGACGTCATCCTTTTTTCCTATTACTCGCGTACGTGCGACCCGGCGGTCGACTACTTGCGCCTATATGGCAAGATGGACGACGAGCAAATCGTTTCCCATATACTCGACGTGTGTTTTCATGGCATCGCCACGCGTCGATAATGCGGGTCGTCTCGCTTTCCACTGTGCCCTATGCCGTTGCTTCTGCTTCGGCGCTTGACCGTCGTTCCAGTCGACGCCAGCCATGGCGCTCGCGCAGCTTCTCGCAGGCCAAGGTTGGGCCGAAATCGGCGTAGTGGGCCTGGATCAGAGCACGGGGGCCGTCCATCCGCCAGCGTTGCACCAAGCGCCTGACCTGACGCGTCGTCAGATCGAGCCGTTCGGCTGCGCGCCATTGCGGCAGCAATCCCTCGGCGGTGGCCTGGATGACCTTGAAGCGGTCGCTTCGCGCAGACTCATGGTGATCAATCCCAGATCGTTCATGGCGCGCTCCAGTACGGCTTCAGGCGCTACCAGTATAGGTCTTTGCCAGAGGACATTCTGATCTGGCTGGAAGGGGGTGCGGATGAATTCTTGGACTGAGTTAAGTTGCGATTCCAAGGTGGCGCCGGTATTCGACCGGACTCATGCCGCGCAGCGACAATTTGATGCGCCGCTCGTTGTACCACTGGATGTAAG